>OBJX01000004.1_pt1 | contig 481333 bp, 443 predicted proteins | sample 1481631 | NCBI WGS metagenome assembly OBJX01 (sample SAMN02364490, study PRJEB22542) | human gut metagenome | isolation source: fecal sample | host: premature infant | place: USA: Chicago, IL | collected 2012-01
CATCCTGCACGACCCACCAATGTAAAAAAGCGCCCTAAAGGCGCTTTTTTGCTATTCAGGCATCCTCAATTTCACTTTGTAAACCTGATGACATCGTCAGAGCTTACTGTGCAAGCAACTCTACGTCGGTGGAATTAGGCGTAATTCGAGTGACTTTTCCCCACCATTCGACTATCTTGTTTAGCATATAAAACAAATTACACCGATAACAGCGAATATTACGCTAATGTCGGTTTTAACGTTAAGCCTGTAAAACGAGATGGTAAGATGAGCGTAATGTTTGATCCAGACACGGCGATTTATCCTTTCCCCCCGAAGCCGACGCCGTTAAGCATTGATGAAAAAGCGTATTACCGCGAGAAGATAAAACGTCTGCTAAAAGAACGTAATGCGGTGATGGTTGCCCACTACTATACCGATCCCGAAATTCAACAACTGGCAGAAGAAACCGGTGGCTGTATTTCTGATTCTCTGGAAATGGCGCGCTTCGGTGCAAAGCATCCCGCTTCTACTTTGTTAGTCGCTGGGGTGAGATTTATGGGAGAAACCGCCAAAATTCTCAGTCCGGAAAAAACAATTCTGATGCCGACACTTCAGGCTGAATGTTCACTGGATCTCGGCTGCCCTGTTGAAGAATTTAACGCATTTTGCGATGCCCATCCCGATCGTACTGTCGTCGTCTACGCCAACACTTCTGCTGCGGTAAAAGCGCGCGCAGATTGGGTGGTAACTTCAAGCATTGCCGTCGAACTTATTGATCATCTTGATAGTTTGGGTGAAAAAATCATCTGGGCACCCGACAAACATCTGGGGCGTTACGTGCAAAAACAGACGGGTGGAGACATTCTATGCTGGCAGGGTGCCTGTATTGTGCATGATGAATTTAAGACTCAGGCGTTAACCCGCTTGCAAGAAGAATACCCGGATGCTGCCATACTGGTGCATCCAGAATCACCACAAGCTATTGTCGATATGGCGGATGCGGTCGGTTCCACCAGTCAACTGATCGCTGCTGCGAAAACATTGCCACATCAGAGGCTTATTGTGGCAACCGATCGGGGTATTTTCTACAAAATGCAGCAGGCAGTGCCAGATAAAGAGTTACTGGAAGCACCAACCGCAGGTGAGGGTGCAACCTGCCGCAGCTGCGCGCATTGTCCGTGGATGGCCATGAATGGCCTTCAGTCTATCGCAGAGGCATTAGAACAGGAAGGAAGCAATCACGAGGTTCATGTTGATGAAAGGCTGCGAGAGAGGGCGCTGGTGCCGCTCAATCGTATGCTGGATTTTGCGGCTACACTACGTGGATAACGAATAATAAGGCGTAACGTTACGCTTTGGGGGAAAGATGGATTTTTTTAGTGTGCAGAATATCCTGGTACATATACCAATAGGGGCAGGCGGTTATGATCTCTCATGGATCGAAGCGGTAGGCACGATCGCCGGGTTGCTGTGTATTGGCCTTGCCAGTCTGGAGAAGATCAGCAACTACTTCTTTGGCCTGATCAACGTCACCTTGTTTGGCATTATTTTCTTTCAGATTCAGCTGTATGCCAGCCTGCTATTACAGGTGTTTTTCTTTGCCGCGAATATTTACGGTTGGTATGCGTGGTCGCGACAAACCAGTCAGAACGAGGCGGAGTTGAAAATTCGCTGGTTGCCATTGCCGAAGGCACTCAGCTGGTTGGCGGTTTGCGTTGTTTCGATTGGTCTGATGACGGTATTTATCAATCCGGTGTTTGCATTTTTGACCCGCGTGGCAGTCATGATCATGCAAGCATTAGGATTACAGGTTGTGATGCCTGAACTGCAACCGGACGCTTTCCCGTTCTGGGATTCATGCATGATGGTGTTATCTATCGTGGCAATGATTCTGATGACGCGTAAGTATGTGGAAAACTGGCTGTTGTGGGTGATTATTAACGTGATTAGCGTCGTTATTTTTGCACTTCAGGGCGTTTACGCCATGTCTCTGGAGTACATCATCCTGACCTTTATTGCGCTCAACGGCAGCCGGATGTGGATCAACAGCGCACGTGAAAGAGGCTCACGCGCGCTGTCCCATTAATGGTGATGATGTGAATGGCCAGACACCCCTTCATTCAGGTGGCAGTCTGGCCCATGACAAGGTTGATATTCCATCTGAATGGTGGCGTGCTCAATCTGATAGTGATCCATCAGGTAGTGTTGGATCTGATCCAACAAGGCATCGTGATCGTGTGGCGGGATCACCTGCACATGCAACGTCATCACCGGCTTCTCGCCTACCATCCATACATGTACATGGTGCACATTGCGGACTTCCGGGATTTCCCGGCACATACGACGCTTCAGTTCAGCGATATCCAGCGATACCGGTGCACCTTCAAGTAATTCATTCACGCTATCTTTCAACAGTCGCCACGCGCTACGCAGAACCAGAAGCGACACCAGTATCGAGAGAATGGGGTCAGCAGGTGTCCAGCCAGTCCAGATAATAATCAACGCGGCAATAATAGCCCCAACCGAACCCAGCAGGTCCCCGAGCACATGCAGTGCCGCTGCTCGTACGTTGAGGTTTTTCTCTTCGCTGCCGTGATGAAGTAACCAGAAAGAAAGTATATTTGCCAGCAACCCAGCCACGGCAATTGCCATCATCATGCCGCCCTCGACCGGACGCGGCGTGCGGAAGCGTTCTATCGCCTCCCAGACAATCAAAATGGTAATTACCACGAGGGCTATGGCATTCACAAACGCCGCGAGCGTGGTCAGTCTTAGCCAACCGAAAGTGTGGCGAATGGTGGGAGGACGACGTGAAAATTGCACGGCGAGTAGGGCGAAAAGCAGGGCGGCAGTATCGGTCAACATATGACCCGCATCGGCCAGCAATGCCAGAGAACCAGAAAGAAAACCACCAACGACTTCTACCAGCATAAACCCGGCAGTCACGCCGAAAGCATACAACAAGCGACGAGCATTATTATCTTCTGGCAGGTGTGAGGACGTGTGTGAGTGTGAGTGCGCCATGACGAGTCATCCCTTAATTATTCTCACTTAACTTTATGACATCATACTGCTTTTAGAAGTGAAAAATTAAAAGGGAGAGACTCCGCTCTCCCATTATTGGCTATTTTGCAGGGTTACTGCGTGGTACCGTCGGTTTTGGTATCGACATCATTATTGATGCCATCACCGGTTTGTACCTTTTTATTGATATCCGGACAGCGACCATCTTTGCACATGGTGTTCTTGTGCTCTTCATCTTTGGTCATTCCGTCATTGTTCATTGAAGAACCATCCGAATGCAGCATTGTGCCACCAGAACCGGTATTTACCCCGTTATTGTCGACGTTATTTGGCGCGACATTTTCACGGGCGTCAGGGGCTACCTGGCCCGCATCAGCTGCGGCGTTTGCCTGGCCGTTATTAGTTTGCGCTCCGCTATCGGCAGCCAGTGCGGCACCGCTGGCAAGGCTTAGAGTGGCAGTCAGAAATAATGTGGCCAGTTTTGTCATTTTCATAGGATGCTCCTGTTATGGTCGTTATGTCGGATAACCTCTTCCAACAGTGCATTTGCAGGTGAATATAAGGCATTGGTTTAAGATTTCAGCCAGGTTATGAAACGCAGCAGAGAATCTTGAAATAATTAACAAACAAAGGAGTTACAGTTAGAAATTGTAGGAGAGATCTCGTTTTTCGCGACAATCTGGCGTTTTTCTTGCTAATTCCAGGATTAATCCGTTCATAGTGTAAAACCCCGTTTACACATTCTGACGGAAGATATAGATTGGAAGTATTGCATTCACTAAGATAAGTATGGCAACACTGGAACAGACATGAATTATCAGAACGACGATTTACGCATCAAAGAAATCAAAGAGTTACTTCCTCCTGTCGCATTGCTGGAAAAATTCCCCGCTACTGAAAATGCCGCGAATACGGTTGCCCATGCCCGAAAAGCGATCCATAAGATCCTGAAAGGTAATGATGATCGCCTGTTGGTTGTGATTGGCCCATGCTCAATTCATGATCCTGTCGCGGCAAAAGAGTATGCCACTCGCTTGCTGGCGCTGCGTGAAGAGCTGAAAGATGAGCTGGAAATCGTAATGCGCGTCTATTTTGAAAAGCCGCGTACCACGGTGGGCTGGAAAGGGCTGATTAACGATCCGCATATGGATAATAGCTTCCAGATCAACGACGGTCTGCGTATAGCCCGTAAATTGCTGCTTGATATTAACGACAGCGGTCTGCCAGCGGCAGGTGAGTTTCTCGATATGATCACCCCACAATATCTCGCTGACCTGATGAGCTGGGGCGCAATTGGCGCACGTACCACCGAATCGCAGGTGCACCGCGAACTGGCATCAGGACTTTCTTGTCCGGTCGGCTTCAAAAATGGCACCGACGGTACGATTAAAGTGGCTATCGATGCCATTAATGCCGCCGGTGCGCCGCACTGCTTCCTGTCCGTAACGAAATGGGGGCATTCGGCGATTGTGAATACCAGCGGTAACGGCGATTGCCATATCATTCTGCGCGGCGGTAAAGAGCCTAACTACAGCGCGAAGCACGTTGCTGAAGTGAAAGAAGGGCTGAACAAAGCAGGCCTGCCAGCACAGGTGATGATCGATTTCAGCCATGCTAACTCGTCCAAACAATTCAAAAAGCAGATGGATGTTTGTGCTGACGTTTGCCAGCAGATTGCCGGTGGCGAAAAGGCCATTATTGGCGTGATGGTGGAAAGCCATCTGGTGGAAGGCAATCAGAGCCTCGAGAGCGGGGAGCCGCTGGCCTACGGTAAGAGCATCACCGATGCCTGCATCGGCTGGGAAGATACCGATGCTCTGTTACGTCAACTGGCGAATGCAGTAAAAGCGCGTCGCGGGTAAGGTTTAATTGTCGGATGCGCCGTCAGAGTGGCGTATCCGATGAATCACCACAGGCCTGATAAGTCGCGCAGCGTCGCATCAGGCAATGTGCTCCATTGTTAGCAACAAAAAAGCCGACTCACTTGCAGTCGGCTTTCTCATTTTAAACGAATGACGTTTACTTCGCTTTACCCTGGTTTGCAACCGCCGCTGCTTTCGCTGCGATCTCGTCAGCATTACCCAGATAATAGCGTTTCAGCGGTTTGAAATTCTCGTCGAACTCATACACCAGCGGCACGCCAGTCGGGATATTAAGCTCAAGAATCTCTTCTTCGCTCATGTTATCAAGATATTTCACCAGCGCACGTAAAGAGTTACCGTGTGCAGCGATGATCACGCGCTCACCGCTCTTCATACGCGGCAGAATAGTTTCATTCCAGTAAGGGATCACGCGGTCAATGGTCAGCGCCAGGCTTTCCGTCAGCGGCAGTTCTTTTTCGCTCAGTTTCGCGTAACGCGGATCGTGACCCGGATAACGCTCATCATCTTTAGTCAGTTCCGGCGGAGTCACTGCAAAACCACGACGCCACTGTTTCACCTGCTCGTCGCCATACTTTTCAGCAGTTTCCGCTTTGTTCAGACCCTGCAACGCACCGTAGTGACGTTCGTTCAGTTTCCAGGATTTCTCAACGGGCAGCCATGCCTGATCCAGTTCGTCCAGCACATTCCACAGGGTATGGATAGCGCGTTTCAGCACAGAGGTGTAAGCAAAGTCAAAGCTGTAACCTTCCTCTTTCAGCAGCTTACCTGCTGCTTTTGCTTCGCTTACGCCTTTCTCAGACAGATCCACGTCGTACCAACCGGTGAAACGGTTTTCTTTGTTCCACTGACTTTCGCCATGACGAACCAGAACCAGCTTAGTTACAGCCATATACTTACTCCTCAAATCATTTTTTAATGATAATAATTCTCATTATATTGCCGTGACGAAGCAACAGCAATGCTTACGCATAACCATAGCGAAAATAGTGTCGCAGTGTAAGGTTGTTGTGAATATTGAGTTGCAAATATGTCGGTGTTTGCTGGTGATTTGAGCAATATAAGGATAAAGCCCTCATTACGAGGGCTTCAGGTGCTACTCAGCAATAAACTGATATTCCGTCAGGCTGGAATACTCTTCGCCAGGACGCAGGAAGCAGTCCGGTTGCGGCCATTCAGGGTGGTTTGGGCTGTCCGGCAGAAACTCGCTTTCCAGTGCCAGGCCTTGCCAGTCGGCGTAAGGTTCAGTTCCTCTTGATGGCGTGCCGCCGAGGAAGTTGCCGGAGTAGAATTGCAGAGCCGGAGCGGTGGTGTAGACCTTCAGCTGCAATTTTTCATCTGCTGACCAGACATGCGCCGCCACTTTCTTGCCATCGCCTTTGGCCTGTAACAAGAATGCGTGATCGTAACCTTTCACTTTGCGCTGATCGTCGTCGGCAAGAAACTCACTGGCGATGATTTTGGCGCTACGGAAATCAAAAGACGTTCCGGCGACAGATTTCAGGCCGTCGTGCGGAATGCCGCCTTCATCAACCGGCAGATATTCGTCCGCCAGAATCTGCAACTTGTGATTGCGCACGTCAGACTGCTCGCCGTCAAGATTGAAATAGACGTGATTAGTCATATTCACCGGGCAAGGTTTATCAACTGTGGCGCGATAAGTAATGGAGATACGGTTATCGTCGGTCAGACGATATTGCACCGTTGCGCCGAGATTACCCGGGAAGCCCTGATCGCCATCATCTGAACTCAGGGCAAACAGCACCTGACGATCGTTCTGGTTCACAATCTGCCAGCGACGTTTGTCGAACCCTTCCGGGCCGCCGTGCAGCTGGTTAACGCCCTGACTTGGCGAAAGGGTCACGGTTTCACCGTCAAAGGTATAACGGCTATTGGCGATGCGGTTGGCATAACGACCAATAGAGGCCCCCAGAAACGCGGCCTGATCCTGATAGCATTCCGGGCTGGCACAGCCGAGCAGCGCCTCGCGGACGCTGCCATCGGAAAGCGGAATACGGGCTGAAAGTAAAGTCGCACCCCAGTCCATCAGCGTGACTACCATCCCTGCGTTGTTACGCAAAGTTAACAGTCGGTACGGCTGACCATCGGGTGCCAGTGCGGGAGTTTCGTTCAGCACTGTCCTGCTCCTTGTGATGGTTTACAAACGTAAAAAGTCTCTTTAATACCTGTTTTTGCTTCATATTGTTCAGCGACAGCTTGCTGTACGGCAGGCACCAGCTCTTCCGGGATCAACGCGACGATACAGCCGCCAAATCCGCCGCCGGTCATGCGTACGCCACCTTTGTCGCCAATCACAGCTTTGACGATTTCTACCAGAGTGTCAATTTGCGGCACGGTGATTTCGAAATCATCGCGCATAGAGGCATGAGACTCCGCCATCAACTCGCCCATACGTTTCAGGTCGCCCTGCTCCAGCGCGCTGGCAGCTTCAACGGTGCGGGCGTTTTCAGTCAGGATATGCCGCACGCGTTTCGCCACGATTGGGTCCAGCTCATGTGCAACAGCGTTGAACTCTTCAATGGTGACATCGCGCAGGGCTGGCTGCTGGAAGAAACGCGCACCGGTTTCGCACTGTTCACGACGGGTGTTGTATTCGCTGCCAACCAGGGTACGTTTGAAGTTACTGTTGATGATGACGACAGCCACACCTTTCGGCATGGAAACTGCTTTGGTCCCCAGTGAACGGCAGTCAATCAGCAAGGCATGATCTTTCTTGCCGAGTGCGGAAATTAGCTGATCCATGATCCCGCAGTTACAGCCAACAAACTGGTTTTCTGCTTCCTGACCGTTAAGCGCGATTTGTGCGCCGTCCAGCGGCAGATGATAAAGCTGCTGCAATACGGTTCCGACCGCGACTTCCAGTGAAGCGGAAGAACTTAACCCGGCACCCTGCGGCACATTGCCGCTGATCACCATGTCCACACCGCCGAAGCTGTTGTTACGCAGTTGCAGATGTTTCACCACGCCACGAACGTAGTTCGCCCATTGATAGTTTTCATGCGCGACAATGGGCGCATTGAGGGAAAACTCGTCGAGCTGATTTTCATAATCGGCTGCCATCACGCGAACTTTACGGTCATCGCGTGGTGCACAGCTGATCACGGTTTGATAATCAATCGCGCAGGGCAGAACGAAACCGTCGTTGTAGTCCGTGTGTTCACCAATCAAATTCACGCGGCCAGGCGCCTGAATGGTGTGAGTGGCAGGGTAGCCAAATGCGTTGGCAAACAGAGATTGTGTTTTTTCTTTCAGACTCATTTCTTACACTCCGGATTCGCGAAAATGGATATCGCTGACTGCGCGCAAACGCTCTGCTGCCTGTTCTGCGGTCAGGTCTCGCTGGGTCTCTGCCAGCATTTCATAACCAACCATAAATTTACGTACGGTGGCGGAGCGCAACAGAGGCGGATAAAAGTGCGCGTGCAGCTGCCAGTGTTGATTCTCTTCGCCATTAAATGGTGCGCCGTGCCAGCCCATAGAGTAGGGGAAGGAGCACTGGAAGAGGTTGTCATAACGACTGGTCAGCTTTTTCAACGCCAGCGCCAAATCGCTGCGCTGGGCGTCGGTCAAATCGGTGATCCGCAAAACGTGGGCTTTGGGCAGCAGTAGCGTTTCGAACGGCCAGGCAGCCCAGTAAGGCACAACGGCTAACCAGTGTTCGGTTTCGACAACGGTACGGCTACCGTCTGCCAGCTCGCGCTGAACATAATCCACCAGCATTGGTGATTTCTGTTCGGCAAAATATTCTTTTTGCAGGCGGTCTTCGCGCTCAGCTTCGTTAGGCAGGAAGCTATTTGCCCAAATCTGTCCGTGCGGATGCGGGTTAGAGCAGCCCATCGCCGCACCTTTGTTTTCAAAGACCTGCACCCACGGGTACGTTTTTCCCAGCTCTGCGGTTTGCTCCTGCCAGGTTTTGACGATTTCCGTCAATGCCGCAACGCTCAGTTCTGGCAACGTTTTACTGTGATCCGGTGAAAAGCAGATCACCCGGCTGGTACCGCGCGCGCTCTGGCAACGCATCAAAGGATCGTTGCTTTCTGGCGCATCTGGCGTGTCAGACATCAAGGCCGCAAAGTCATTAGTGAAAACGTAAGTCCCGGTGTAATCGGGGTTTTTATCGCCTGTCACCCGCACATTACCTGCGCAGAGGAAGCAATCTGGATCGTGCGCAGGTAACACCTGTTTGGCTGGCGTTTCCTGCGCCCCCTGCCAGGGGCGCTTAGCGCGGTGCGGTGAAACCAGAATCCATTGCCCGGTGAGCGGGTTGTAGCGGCGATGTGGATGATCAACGGGATTAAATTGCGTCATGGTCGTTCCTTAATCGGGATATCCCTGTGGATGGCGTGACTGCCAGTGCCAGGTGTCCTGCGCCATTTCATCGAGTGTGCGCGTTACGCGCCAGTTCAGTTCACGGTCGGCTTTGCTGGCGTCCGCCCAGTAGGCCGGAAGGTCGCCTTCGCGACGCGGTGCAAAATGATAGTTAACCGGTTTGCCGCAGGCTTTGCTGAAGGCATTAACCACGTCCAGCACGCTGCTGCCTACGCCAGCACCGAGGTTGTAGATGTGTACGCCTGGCTTGTTCGCCAGTTTTTCCATCGCCACGACGTGACCGTCCGCCAGATCCATTACGTGGATGTAATCGCGTACGCCAGTACCATCTTCGGTCGGATAATCGTTACCAAAAATCGCCAGCGAGTCGCGACGGCCTACAGCAACCTGGGCGATGTATGGCATCAGGTTATTCGGAATGCCTTGCGGATCTTCGCCCATATCGCCCGACGGATGCGCGCCAACCGGGTTGAAGTAGCGCAGCAGGGCAATGCTCCAGTCCGGCTGGGCTTTTTGCAGGTCGGTGAGGATCTGTTCCACCATCAATTTGCTTTTGCCATAAGGGCTTTGCGGTGTGCCGGTCGGGAAGCTTTCAACGTATGGAATTTTGGGCTGATCGCCATAAACGGTAGCGGAGGAGCTAAAAATAAAGTTTTTGACGTTAGCGGCGCGCATGGCGCTAATCAGGCGCAGAGTGCCGTTGACATTGTTGTCGTAATATTCCAGCGGTTTTTGTACCGATTCGCCGACGGCTTTCAGCCCGGCGAAGTGGATCACGGTGTCGATAGCGTGATCGTGCAGTATCTCGGTCATCAACGCTTCGTTACGAATATCGCCTTCAACAAACGTTGGATGTTTGCCGCCTAAACGCTCGATAACAGGCAGTACGCTGCGCTTACTGTTACAGAGGTTATCAAGAATGATGACATCATGACCGTTTTGCAGTAATTGCACGCAGGTATGACTTCCAATGTAACCGCTACCACCGGTAACCAGAACTCTCATAATTCGCTCCATTAGGCTTATGGTATGAAATAACCATAGCATAACAAAGATGCGAAAAGTGTGACATGGAATAAATTAGTGGAATCGTTTACACAAGAATTTAGCCGTTTTTTATGCGCGATTAAGTGATTATAAAACAGAGGGTTTATGAATGATTGCGCTTTTTATCTGAAAAAAGAAGCGGTTTCATGCCTGCATGCGTCGAACCGTTGGCCGGAGAGGGCGCTTAGGCCGCCTCCGGCAAGGTCAGCACTACCGACTCAATATATTTTTGTCAGCACATAGCGATAGAGTCCACCGTCCGGCACGAACTCAAGGCGATGGGTAATACAGGCAGGCGCATCTTCAGCGTGGTGCGAAACAAACAACAATTGCGTTTCACCTTCGCTAATCAGCACATCAACAAAACGGCGGATAAGCTGGCGATTGAGCGGATCAAGCCCCTGTAGTGGTTCATCGAGAATAAGCAACGTCGGATGTTTCACCAGTGCGCGGACGATCAGCGCCAGACGCTGCTGTCCCCAGGAAAGACTATGGAACGGAGCGTCAGCCGTACGTTTATCAATGCCGAGAATATCCAGCCACTGCTGCACCAGTTTTTGCTGGCGATCCGAAACGGCCTGATAAATGCCAATCGAATCAAAATAGCCAGAAAGAATCACATTACGCACGGTAGTGCTGACCCGGTAATCCAGATGCAAACTACTGCTGACGTAACCGATATGCTTTTTGATATCCCAGATGGTTTCGCCGCTGCCGCGACGTCGTCCGAAAAGCGTCAAATCGTTGCTGTAACCTTGCGGATGATCGCCAGTAACCAGGCTTAATAACGTCGATTTTCCTGCACCATTTGGCCCGACAATTTGCCAGTGTTCACCTGGATTCACCTGCCAGCTAAGGTTATTAAGAATGGGGCGATCGTTATAAGAAACCACGCCATTGTTCAGCACAATGCGCGGTTCGTTGGCGGGTAAGGCGTGACGTGCTGAAGGTTCATCCGGCTCCGGCAGTTGCACACCTTCAAGCTGTTCACTATGCGCCAGTTGCGCGACGAGTGCTTGTTGGAGCAGTTCCTCTTTAGCGCCAGTTTCCGCTAACGTGCAATCCGCCAGCACGCCAGCAAACTGGACAAACTCCGGGATCTCATCGAAGCGATTGAGCACCAGTACCAGAGTAATACCGGACTGATGTAACGAGGCGAGTCGCTCAGCCAGCTGCTGACGTGAGGCAACATCCAGGCCATCGAACGGCTCATCAAGAATCAACAAGTCAGGCTCCGACATCAGCGCCTGACACAGCAGGGTTTTTCGCGTCTCGCCAGTGGAAAGGTATTTAAAGCGTCGGTCGAGGAGGGCGGTAATACCGAACTGCTGCGCCAGTTGCATGCAACGCGGTGCATCCTTTACTTCATCCTGAATGATCTCAGCCGTAGTGCGTCCGGTGTCATCTTCGCCAGGGCCGAGCATATCGGTGTTATTCCGCTGCCATTCGTCGCTGACGAGCTTTTGCAATTGCTCGAAGGAGAGACGAGTGATGTGGGAAAACTGGCTTTGCCGTTCACCTTTCAAAAGCGGAAGTTCCCCCGCCAGCGCGCGGGCCAGCGCCGATTTCCCGCTTCCATTCGAACCGACAAACGCCCAACTATCACCCGCGTTTAACGTTAGCTGAGGCAATTGCAGCGTTTTTGTGTCGCTAAGACGAAACGTGCCTTGCAAAATTTGCAACGATGACATTTTATATCCCATTTTGTGCAGCGATTACTGACAGGGATACGTGTTTCATAACAAATTGTCAACACGCTTAGCACAGCGTGGCGATAATCACGCTGTCGGCATTAAAGTAGGCCGTGACATTCAGCCCTTGCTGAAGAGAAGTCGCTTCATTTACCGGCACTGTGGCGCACAGTGTTTGCCCGTCCGGTAGCGACATTATTACTTCGCACTGCTCTGCGCCGCGCTCAATATGACTAATAATACCCGGTAATTGGTTGTCAGCGTTTTGTGCGACCGCTTCGTCCTGAGTAATGCCTACCCACGGCGCTTTTAGCAATATCAACACTTCTTTGCCTTCATCCAGCCCCAGACGCGCGCCGCTTTGTGCGGTAATTGCGACTTTCAGACGTGTTTTTCCGTCAGCCAGTAAGACATCAACATGCTGTTGAACGTCATCATGATCGCGGGCGGTGATGGTGCCGAACCACTGGTTACGGGCGCTGGTTTGCAGTGAAAAACGTGAGATCGCGGCCAGCAGGCTGTTCAGCGGCAGGGCGTCATCGTCACTTAACACATCAAAGGCTTTTTGCTGGATTTGCGCCAGTAAGTCATAGAGCTGAATCAGTCGCTGACCATAGCGGGTCAGTACTGCGCCGCCGCCACCTTTACCGCCTGTTGCGCGCTCGACCAGAATATGCTCACTTAACTGATTCATCTCGTTAATGGCATCCCAGGCGCTTTTATAGCTGATACCGGCATCTTTCGCTCCCTGGCTAATGGAACCGGAAAGCGCAATGTGTTTTAGTAGCGAAATGCGGCGCGGGTCGGCGAATAATTTTTGTTGGAGCTTAAGGGTGAGAAGGATTTCGGCCTGCATAACAATGTCCTGGCAAAAGTCTTATTGTGACGGAAAACGAACGCCACGCAAAGCTGACCGCACAAAAGGGGAGTGCTTTTCTGTGCTTAGCGGTTAGAATAGTCTCATGACTATATCTGGAGTTGACCATGTTAGAGTTATTAAAAAGTCTGGTATTCGCCGTAATCATGGTACCTGTCGTGATGGCCATCATCCTGGGTCTGATTTACGGTCTTGGTGAAGTATTCAACATCTTTTCTGGTGTTGGTAAAAAAGACCAGCCCGGACAAAATCATTGATTCCCTGAATGCCCGCTTAGTCGGGCATTTTCTTTTTCTCAACTTCCTGCTTTTCCTGCCGATATTTTTTCTTATCTACCTCACAAAGGTTAGCAATAACTGCTGGGAAAATTCCGAGTTAGTCGTTATATTGTCGCCTACATAACGTTACATTAAGGGGTTACCAATGGCTCGTAAATGGTTGAACTTGTTTGCCGGGGCGGCACTCTCTTTCGCTGTTGCTGGCAATGCACTGGCAGATGAAGGGAAAATCACGGTGTTCGCCGCCGCATCACTGACTAACGCAATGCAGGACATTGCTACGCAGTATAAAAAAGAGAAAGGCGTGGATGTGGTTTCTTCTTTCGCTTCGTCATCTACTCTCGCCCGTCAGATTGAAGCGGGTGCCCCTGCGGATCTGTTTATTTCTGCCGATCAGAAATGGATGGATTATGCGGTTGATAAAAAAGCGATCGATACTGCTACGCGTCAGACACTGCTCGGCAATAGCCTGGTCGTTGTAGCACCGAAAGCCAGCGAGCAGAAAGATTTCACCATCGACAGCAAAACCAACTGGACTTCGCTGCTGAATGGCGGTCGTCTGGCGGTTGGCGATCCGGAACATGTTCCCGCTGGCATTTATGCAAAAGAAGCACTGCAAAAACTGGGCGCATGGGATACGCTCTCTCCGAAACTGGCTCCGGCGGAAGATGTTCGTGGCGCGCTGGCGTTGGTCGAACGCAATGAAGCGCCGCTGGGCATAGTTTACGGTTCTGACGCAGTTGCCAGCAAAGGGGTAAAAGTGGTCGCCACCTTCCCGGAAGATTCGCATAAAAAAGTGGAATACCCGGTTGCTGTTGTGGAAGGGCATAACAATGCGACAGTGAAAGCATTTTATGATTATTTGAAAGGGCCGCAGGCTGCGGAAATCTTTAAACGTTACGGATTTACAACCAAGTAATGATACTGACCGATCCAGAATGGCAGGCAGTTTTATTAAGCCTGAAAGTTTCTTCCCTGGCTGTGCTGTTTAGCCTGCCGTTTGGGATCTTTTTTGCCTGGTTACTGGTGCGTTGCACGTTTCCGGGCAAAGCTCTGCTCGACAGCGTACTGCATCTACCGCTGGTGTTACCGCCCGTGGTCGTCGGTTACTTATTATTAGTTTCGATGGGACGGCGCGGGTTTATCGGTGAACGTCTGTATGACTGGTTTGGCATTACCTTCGCCTTTAGCTGGCGCGGCGCGGTTCTCGCTGCCGCCGTCATGTCGTTTCCGCTGATGGTGCGGGCAATTCGTCTGGCGCTGGAAGGGGTTGATGTCAAACTCGAACAGGCCGCAAGAACACTGGGGGCCGGGCGCTGGCGCGTTTTCTTTACTATCACGTTACCGCTGACCTTACCGGGAATTATTGTTGGTACGGTACTGGCTTTTGCTCGTTCTCTCGGTGAGTTTGGTGCAACCATCACCTTTGTGTCGAACATTCCTGGTGAAACGCGAACCATTCCTTCTGCCATGTATACCCTGATCCAGACCCCCGGCGGGGAAAGTGGCGCGGCGAGACTGTGCATTATTTCTATTGCGCTGGCGATGATCTCCCTGTTGATTTCAGAATGGCTGGCCAGAATCAGCCGTGAACGGGCGGGGCGCTAATCATGCTGGAACTGAATTTTTCCCAGACCTTGGGCAACCATTGCCTGACCATTAATGAAACGCTGCCCGCCAATGGCATCACTGCTATCTTTGGCGTCTCCGGTGCCGGAAAAACTTCGCTGATTAACGCCATCAGTGGACTGACGCGCCCGCAAAAAGGGAGGATTGTCCTCAATGGTCGGGTACTAAATGATGCCGAAAAAGGTATCTGCCTGACGCCAGAAAAGCGTCGCGTTGGCTATGTTTTTCAGGATGCGCGGCTGTTTCCGCATTACAAAGTGCGTGGCAATCTGCGCTACGGCATGGCGAAAAGCATGGTCGATCAGTTCGATAAGCTGGTGGCGCTTTTAGGCATTGAACCGTTGCTTGACCGTTTACCAGGCAGCCTGTCCGGAGGCGAAAAACAGCGCGTAGCGATTGGGCGGGCTTTGCTGACGGCACCAGAATTGCTGTTGCTGGATGAACCGCTGGCGTCACTGGATATTCCGCGTAAACGCGAACTGTTGCCTTATCTGCAACGTCTGACGCGGGAAATCAACATCCCGATGTTGTATGTCAGCCATTCGCTGGATGAGATCCTCCATCTGGCAGACAGAGTGATGGTACTGGAAAACGGTCAGGTGAAAGCCTTTGGCGCACTGGAAGAAGTCTGGGGTAGTAGCGTGATGAATCCGTGGCTGCCGAAAGAGCAACAAAGTAGCATTCTGAAAGTGACGGTACTTGAGCATCATCCGCATTACGCGATGACTGCGCTGGCGCTGGGCGATCAGCATTTGTGGGTCAATAAGCTGGACGAACCGCTGCAAGCTGCGCTACGTATCCGCATTCAGGCTTCCGATGTTTCTCTGGTTTTACAACCGCCGCAGCAAACCAGCATTCGTAACGTATTGCGGGCAAAAGTTGTTAATAGTTATGACGACAACGGCCAGGTGGAAGTGGAACTGGAAGTCGGAGGTAAAACGCTGTGGGCGCGTATCAGCCCGTGGGCCAGGGATGAACTGGTGATCAAACCTGGCCTGTGGCTGTACGCGCAAATTAAAAGTGTGTCGATAACCGCCTGATTAAATCAGGTGGCTATAAATGAACTGGGCAATGCTGTCGGTGGTGTTATCACCAATCACAATGTTGGCGCGCGCTTTTACCGCGTCATCGGCGTTGCCCATCGCCACGCCTGTACCAGCGGCCTCCAGCATACTGATATCATTAAAGTTATCGCCGAACGCCACGACGTTTTCCATCGACCAGCCTTGCGCCTCAACCCATTTCGTCAAACGTTTACCTTTGCTGTTGCCGCCGCGTGCAATATCAACCTGATCGTGCCAGGACCATTCACACTCCAGTCCCAGTTCATGTTCGACATGCTTACCAAAATGCTGCAATTGCGGCAGGTCATCGTGCGTCAGGGCGAACTTCCATACGGCGTTAACTTGTTGCGCCGTTTCAGCCAGAGAAGCGACTTGTGTGAAAGTCGGACGCTGTTCCGGCGGCAGGGTTTGCGCCCAGTTAGACGTGCGAATGACATGCCCGGTCGGGTGCTCATAGACCATTGCATCATCCACATACATCAGACCGTGAATGTGGTGTTCATTCAGCATCTCAATGAGTTGCAGGGCTTTATTAACGGGCATTGGGTCCGCTTCCAGCACGGTTTTTGCATGATAATCATACAAATAGGTGCCATTACAGCAAATAGCAGGTGTATCCAGCGCCAGCGCCTGATAAAAAGGATGAATAGCGACGTGATGGCGACCTGTGACGATGATTAATTGATAGCCTGCTTCGCGAGCGCGGGCCAGGGCTTCTATCGATGAAGGAAGCAGGGTCTTTTTCGGGGTCAATAAGGTGCCGTCTAAGTCGAGAGCAATCACGCGTGTGGTCATGGCGTATTCCAGATTAAGGTTAAGAATTTTCGTCTGCGCGAATGGTACACCGATACCACTATCGGACAAAATTCTGCGTTTTAATTCAGCATTCACCGCCAAAAGCGACTAATTTTAGCTGTTACAGTCAGTTGCTAAATGCAAAGGAGCATTCATGAAGCAAACAGTTTATATCGCCAGCCCTGAGAGCCAGCAAATTCACGTCTGGAACCTGAATCATGAAGGCGCACTGACGCTGACACAGGTTGTCGATGTGCCGGGGCAGGTGCAGCCGATGGTGGTCAGCCCGGACAAACGTTATCTCTATGTTGGTGTTCGCCCTGAGTTTCGCGTCCTGGCGTATCGTATCGCCCCGGACGATGGCGCACTGACCTTTGCCGCAGAGTCTGCGCTGCCGGGTAGTCCGACGCATATTTCCACCGATCACCAGGGGCAGTTTGTCTTTGTAGGTTCTTACAATGCGGGTAACGTGAGCGTAACGCGTCTGGAAGATGGCCTGCCAGTGGGCGTCGTCGATGTGGTCGAGGGGCTGGACGGTTGCCATTCCGCCAATATCTCACCGGACAACCGTACGCTGTGGGTTCCGGCATTAAAGCAGGATCGCATTTGCCTGTTTACGGTCAGCGATGATGGTCATCTCGTGGCGCAGGACCCTGCGGAAGTGACCACCGTTGAAGGGGCCGGCCCGCGTCATATGGTATTCCATCCAAACGAACAATATGCGTATTGCGTCAATGAGTTAAACAGCTCAGTGGATGTCTGGGAACTGAAAGATCCGCACGGTAATATCGAATGTGTCCAGACGCTGGATATGATGCCGGAAAACTTCTCCGACACCCGTTGGGCGGCTGATATTCATATCACCCCGGATGGTCGCCATTTATACGCCTGCGACCGTACCGCCAGCCTGATTACCGTTTTCAGCGTTTCGGAAGATGGCAGCGTGTTGAGTAAAGAAGGCTTCCAGCCAACGGAAACCCAGCCGCGCGGCTTCAATGTTGATCACAGCGGCAAGTATCTGATTGCCGCCGGGCAAAAATCTCACCACATCTCGGTATACGAAATTGTTGGCGAGCAGGGACTACTGCATGAAAAAGGCCGTTATGCGGTCGGGCAGGGACCAATGTGGGTGGTGGTTAACGCACACTAACCGCTGATTTAACCGGCGCAGTCTCTCCTGCGCCGGTGTATTAACCTATCTCCTGTAACGCATGTCTCTGGCGTTCGACGATATTGGTCCACAAATTGTCTTTATCGTCAGTCCACAAATTAATCAGCAAGGCAAAAAAGCGTTCAGCTGCCGGAGAAAGCACGGCATCTTTGCGGCGAATAATCCCCAATGTCCGACGTATAACGGGTTCCACCAGTGGGATACCAATAATCGAAGAATAGGGCGCATGGGGCATTGCCAGACCAGGAAGCGCCGAAATCCCCAGTCCCGCCTCTACCAGTCCTAATGACGTCGAAAGATGACGCACTTCGTAAAACCAGTCCAGCTTCCAGGGCTTGTCGGCTAGCTGTTGTTCTATCAACAATCGGTTGCCGCTGGAGGAACGTACGCCAATCATTTTGTAACCCACTAACTCCTGCCATTCTACAAGCTGCTTTTTGGCCAATGGATGGTCACGCCGACAGGCCAGCACGAATGGCTCGTTGACCAGTGGGGTAAAATCAATGGATGAATTTGTGACGTTGTTCATGTTTATGCCAAAGTCTGATTCGTTACACAGCACCGATTCCATGCAATTATTCGTGCCTTGTTCCAGAATCCGCACTTTAATATTGGGATACAGCTCATTAAATTTACCGATTGCCAGCGGTAAAAAATAAAATACTGCGGTCGGAATACACGCTAACGTCACCATACCACGATGATAAGCATTCATATCACGAATATTAAAAAGCGTTTCATCGAATTTCTTTATTAATTCCCGCGCCTCCGGGAGCAACCTTTTTCCTGCTTTTGTTAACGTAACCTTGCGAGTTGTACGCTCAAATAGTTGAATATGTAAATCTTCCTCCATCTTTTTTATTCTTCGCGTTAATGCAGGTTGCGTAATATTGAGTAATTTAGCGGCATTGTTAAATGAACTGGACTCTGCCAGTATGACAAATGCCTTCATACTTGATAATTCATGCTTCATTATTACTCCGGAAAATGGAAGCGACGATTTTGGGTGGCTGGTCGTTAAAAATTTTAACTGCATTTAGCCAACTTAAATTAATGAAAAAATGTTATTAATCGTTGAGCTAAAGTCATTAGAGATGCTTTGTCCTTAATGTAACCATATCGCAATAAGTTATGTTTTTAAATTGAGGGCATTATTATGAAAAAAATACCCTGCGTGATGATGCGAGGTGGAACCTCGAGGGGCGCGTTCTTGTTAGCGGAACATTTACCCGAAGATCAAACGCAGCGCGATAAAATATTGATGGCAATTATGGGTTCCGGTAACGATCTGGAAATTGACGGTATTGGCGGCGGTAATCCGCTGACCAGTAAAGTCGCCATTATTAGCCGTTCCAGCGATCCGCGTGCTGATGTCGATTATCTGTTTGCTCAAGTTATTGTCCATGAGCAACGTGTCGATACCACGCCTAATTGTGGCAATATGCTGTCTGGTGTTGGGGCATTCGCCATTGAAAATGGTTTGATTGCAGCGACATCACCGGTCACCCGTGTGCGTATCCGCAACGTCAATACGGGTACGTTCATCGAAGCTGATGTGCAAACGCCAAATGGTGTTGTCGAGTACGAGGGTAGCGCCAGAATTGACGGCGTACCGGGTACTGCCGCACCGGTTGCGCTCACTTTCCTGAATGCCGCCGGAACCAAAACCGGAAAAGTCTTCCCGACTGATAATCAGATTGATTATTTTGACGATGTCCCGGTGACCTGTATCGATATGGCGATGCCAGTCGTCATTATTCCGGCTGAATATCTGGGAAAAACAGGTTATGAATTACCGGCGGAACTGGATGCCGACAAAGCATTATTAGCCCGCATTGAATCTATCCGTCTACAAGCGGGTAAAGCAATGGGCTTAGGTGATGTCAGTAATATGGTTATCCCTAAACCTGTGCTTATTTCTCCAGCGCAGAAAGGCGGGGCAATTAATGTGCGTTATTTTATGCCGCATTCTTGCCATCGCGCGCTGGCGATAACCGGTGCTATTGCTATTTCCAGTAGTTGTGCATTGGAAGGCACCGTCACCCGACAAATCGTCCCTTCTGTAGGATACGGCAATATCAATATTGAACACCCCAGTGGTGCGCTCGACGTTCATTTAAGTAATGAAGGTCAGGATGCCACGACGTTACGCGCATCTGTTATTCGGACAACCAGAAAAATATTTTCCGGTGAAGTTTATCTTCCCTGAAAAAATTCGTTGTCAGGATAAGGACAATCAATAAAGGACTTCTGTATGAGTCATACAGAAAGAACAGGATTTTAAATGAATAAGAAATCGTTATGGAAGCTAATTCTGATATTAGCGATCCCATGTATTATTGGCTTTATGCCAGCTCCGGCAGGATTAAGCGAACTGGCCTGGGTGCTTTTTGGTATTTACCTGGCGGCCATTGTGGGGCTGGTTATCAAGCCTTTCCCGGAACCTGTCGTACTGTTAATTGCCGTTGCTGCCTCGATGGTGGTGGTCGGTAACTTATCCGACGGTGCGTTTAAGACCACCGCCGTATTAAGCGGTTACTCTTCAGGTACCACCTGGCTGGTGTTCTCGGCGTTTACCTTAAGCGCCGCATTTGTGACCACCGGCTTAGGTAAACGTATTGCCTATTTGCTGATTGGTAAAATTGGTAGCACTACCCTGGGTCTGGGTTACGTTACGGTATTTCTCGATCTGGTACTGGCTCCGGCAACACCGTCTAACACCGCGCGTGCGGGCGGCATTGTGTTACCGATCATCAACAGCGTGGCGGTGGCTTTGGGGTCCGAACCGGAAAAAAGTCCGCGTCGTGTCGGACATTACCTGATGATGTCCATTTACATGGTCACCAAAACCACCAGCTATATGTTCTTTACCGCAATGGCGGGGAACATTCTGGCGCTGAAAATGATCAACGACATTCTGCACCTGCAAATTAGCTGGGGTGGATGGGCGCTGGCCGCCGGATTGCCGGGCATCATTATGCTGCTGGTCACCCCGCTGGTGATTTACACCATGTATCCGCCAGAAATTAAGAAGGTGGATAACAAAACCATCGCCAAAGCGGGCCTTGCCGAACTGGGACCGATGAAAATCCGCGAAAAAATGCTGCTCGGTGTCTTTGTGCTGGCGCTACTGGGCTGGATTTTCAGTAAGTCTCTGGGGGTTGATGAATCCACCGTGGCAATCGTTGTTATGGCGACCATGCTGCTGCTGGGTATCGTTACCTGGGAAGACGTGGTTAAAAATAAAGGCGGCTGGAATACCTTAATCTGGTACGGCGGTATTATCGGCTTAAGCTCCTTATTATCGAAAGTTAAATTCTTCGAATGGTTAGCTGAAGTCTTTAAAAATAACCTGGCATTTGATGGTCACGGTAACGTTGCTTTCTTCGTTATTATTTTCCTCAGCATTATCGTGCGTTATTTCTTCGCTTCCGGTAGTGCCTATATCGTTGCTATGTTACCGGTATTTGCCATGCTGGCGAACGTCTCCGGCGCACCGTTAATGTTAACTGCGCTGGCACTGTTGTTCTCCAACTCCTATGGCGGCATGGTTACTCACTATGGCGGCGCGGCAGGTCCGGTCATCTTTGGCGTGGGTTACAACGATATTAAATCCTGGTGGTTGGTCGGTGCGGTACTGACGATATTAACCTTCCTGGTGCATATCACCCTCGGCGTGTGGTGGTGGAATATGCTGATCGGCTGGAACATGCTGTAAATATTCTCGTCATACTTCAAGTTGCATGTGCTGCGTCTGCGTTCGCTCACCCCAGTCACTTACTTATGTAAGCTCCTGGGGATTCACTCGCTTGTCGCCTTCCTGCTACTCGAATTATTTAGAGTATATCCATTTATTATCTTTCTGCGCACTTCACGGTGCGCAGATATCGGGAGCATTTGATGATCAAGTTATCTGAAAAAGGCGTGTTTCTCGCCAGTAATAACGAAATAATTGCCGAAGAACATTTCACCGGCGAAATTAAAAAAGAAGAAGCCAAAAAAGGCACTATTGCCTGGTCTATTCTCTCTTCGCATAATACGTCCGGAAATATGGATAAACTTAAAATTAAGTTTGATTCATTAGCCTCTCACGATATTACCTTTGTTGGTATTGTACAGACCGCTAAAGCGTCCGGAATGGAACGTTTCCCGCTGCCGTATGTGCTGACCAACTGCCATAACTCACTCTGCGCCGTCGGCGGCACCATTAACGGTGATGACCATGTTTTTGGTTTATCGGCGGCCCAGCGTTATGGCGGTATTTTTGTGCCTCCGCACATTGCGGTCATCCATCAATATATGCGTGAGATGATGGCAGGCGGCGGCAAAATGATCCTCGGGTCAGACAGCCACACCCGTTACGGTGCATTAGGGACAATGGCAGTCGGTGAGGGTGGCGGTGAGTTGGTAAAACAGCTGCTTAATGACACCTGGGATATCGACTATCCGGGCGTGGTTGCGGTGCATCTGACCGGAAAACCTGCGCCGTATGTGGGGCCACAGGATGTGGCGCTGGCTATCATTGGCGCGGTGTTCAAAAACGGTTACGTCAAAAACAAAGTCATGGAGTTCGTTGGACCGGGCGTTAGCGCGCTCTCTACCGATTTCCGTAACAGCGTTGACGTGATGACCACGGAAACCACCTGTTTAAGCTCCGTCTGGCAAACTGATGAAGAAGTGCATAACTGGCTGGCGCTGCACGGTCGCGGCCAGGATTACTGCCAGCTTAACCCTCAACCGATGGCGTACTACGATGGCTGCATCAGCGTTGATTTAAGCGCCATCAAACCAATGATTGCGCTGCCGTTCCACCCGAGCAACGTGTATGAAATCGACACACTGAACCAGAACCTGACCGACATTCTGCGTGAGATTGAAATTGAGTCCGAACGCGTGGCGCACGGTAAAGCCAAACTCTCGCTGCTGGATAAAGTGGAAAATGGTCGCCTGAAAGTGCAGCAGGGGATTATCGCGGGCTGTTCTGGCGGTAACTACGAAAACGTCATCGCGGCGGCGAATGCACTGCGCGGTCAATCCTGTGGCAATGACACCTTCTCGCTGGCAGTTTACCCGTCATCACAGCCGGTGTTTATGGATCTCGCCAAAAAAGGTGTGGTAGCAGATTTGATTGGCGCAGGCGCAATCATCAGAACCGCGTTCTGCGGCCCATGCTTTGGCGCGGGCGATACGCCAATCAACAACGGTTTGAGTATTCGCCACACCACGCGTAACTTCCCGAACCGCGAAGGCTCTAAGCCAGCTAATGGGCAGATGTCAGCGGTGGCGTTGATGGACGCTCGTTCTATCGCTGCGACTGCGGCAAACGGTGGCTATTTAACCTCTGCCAGCGAACTTGATTGCTGGGACAACGTGCCGGAGTACGCCTTCGATGTAACGCCGTATAAAAACCGTGTTTATCAGGGCTTTGTGAAAGGGGCAACTCAGCAACCGCTGATTTACGGACCGAACATTAAAGACTGGCCGGAATTGGGTGCGCTGACTGACAATATCGTCCTGAAAGTGTGCTCGAAGATCCTCGACGAAGTGACCACCACCGACGAACTGATTCCTTCCGGTGAAACCTCTTCTTATCGTTCAAATCCGATTGGTCTGGCGGAGTTTACCCTGTCACGCCGCGATCCCGGTTATGTTGGCAGAAGTAAAGCGACTGCTGAGCTGGAAAATCAGCGTCTGGCGGGGAATGTCAGCGAGCTGACAGAGGTGTTTGCGCGCATTAAGCAGATTGCTGGTCAGGAGCATATTGATCCGCTGCAAACTGAAATTGGCAGCATGGTATATGCGGTGAAACCAGGCGATGGTTCTGCGCGTGAACAGGCGGCGAGCTGCCAGCGTGTGATTGGCGGTCTGGCGAATATTGCCGAAGAGTACGCGACTAAACGCTACCGTTCTAACGTCATCAACTGGGGGATGTTACCGCTGCAGATGGCGGAAGTGCCAACCTTTGAAGTGGGGGATTACATTTACATCCCTGGCATTAAAGCGGCGCTGGATAATCCGGGTACGACGTTTAAAGGTTATGTGATCCATGAAGATGCGCCGGTAACGGAAATTACGCTCTATATGGAAAGTCTGACTGCTGAAGAGCGCGAGATTATCAAGGCGGGTAGTTTGATTAACTTCAATAAAAACCGTCAGATGTAAAAAGCGCCATGTGAATGTAGGTCGCATTCGGCACTTATTGTCGGATGCGATGCTTGCGCATCTTATTCGACCTACGAATCGCATCGAATCTGTAGGCCAGATAAGGCATTTTCGCAGCATCCGGCACTTATTGTCGGATGCGATGCTTGCGCATCTTATCCGACCTACAAATCGCATCGAACCGTAGGCCGGATAAGGCGTTTACGCCGCATCCGGCAAATAGTTAATTGCTCTTACTTCTTCGCCTCTGCAACCACTTTACTACCCACGCCGCGGTTATTGTATTCCCACATGCGGTTGTAGTTAGTGTCATTCAGATTGCGCTGTATTTCGTCGTTATCATCTACGCTGCCGGTATTACCCGCAAACGGACGATTAGAGATCACCGCATCGGCCCACGGTTTAGCCGTGTTAAAACCTTCGTTGATGGCGCTATCACGGATCACCACCTGACCGTTGGTATTGGCATCAACATCCAGCGAGCGGCCCAGTTGCGCCACGCCATCACCGGAAGCATTGAAACGGCTGTTTACAGCGAGGAAACCGTAGTAAATGTTGGACAGCGTTGCCGGTGCAAACACATACGCTTCTTGCTGAGTACGTGAGTTCACCACGCGGAATTCGGTGTTATCGAACACCACTGCGCCGCGACCAGAAACGATATCCACATCCCCTTCAATGTAGCTGTTGGTCACCAGCGTACGCGGCTGACGATTCGTTTCCAGACGGTTCTGCACACCGCTGTTGGTGACAAAGAAGGTGTTCTGACGACCGAGAATGTTCACGTTGTTAATCTGTACCTGGTCACCATCAGTACGCAGTGCCACCGCCGGATGGTTACCCGCATCTACGCTATCGCCCAGCGTGTTTTCGATGGTCAGGTTTTGCAGTTGCAGGCCATTGTTTTGTGACCAGAAGACCGCTGAACAGAGAACACCGATACTGTTGCTGCGTTTGCTCTGGCAGCTATCGTACATATACCACGCTGGTTTACCTGGCATATATTTGCCGCGCGGGTTGACGTCGTGACGCCAGTCGGCAGGGCTCATGCCCCCATCAAGGGAAAGCCCAATCTTCACATCAATCGGTTTTTCACCTGTACCGTACAGAGTAATTCCACCCGGAGCGGCAGGAACATATACCGTTCCCTGATACTCACCTGGCATCACGGCAATATACTGGCGCTTGTTGGTACGCTTGATAATTGCCGCATCTACCGCCGCCTGAATCGTGGTATGCGTTACACCTTGAGTACCCGCCGGGCCGACAACAAAGTCAGGTTGCGCAGGCAGGGTAATCGGGGAAGGATTCCACGCTGCAGCACCTGGTGTCAGGGATGCAAAATAGTGTTGAGCATCGAAATTCTGCGCTTCTTTTGCCGACAGAATCGGGCGAGAAGAGGTACCAGGCGCGGTTTGATCAGAAGGACGTTGATCGGGTGGTGTTGAGCTACAGGCGGTCAGCGTCACGCCAAAAGCCAATGCCAGCGCCAGACGGGAAACTGAAAATGTGTTCACAGGTTGCTCCGGGCTATGAAATAGAAAAATGAATCCGTTGAAGCCTGCTTTTTTATACTAACTTGAGCGAAACGGGAAGGTAAAAAGACAAAAAGTTGTTTTTAATACCTTTAAGTGATACCAGATGGCATTGCGCCATCTGGCAGAGTGATTAACTAAACATCGCAGTAATCGAGGCGCTTGCCAGAGAGTGGAAATGAACGTTAAACCCGACCATCGCGCCGCTGGCTCCTTCATCGACATCAATACGCTCTACATCCAGCGCGTGAACGGTAAAAATGTAGCGATGAGTTTCGCCTTTCGGCGGTGCTGCGCCATCGTACCCGGTTTTACCAAAGTCGGTACGCGTCTGCAAAACGCCGTCTGGCATTGCTACCAGACCAGAGCCAAACCCTTGCGGTAATACGCGGGTATCAGCGGGTAAGTTAACAACTACCCAGTGCCACCAGCCGGAGCCGGTTGGCGCATCCGGGTCATAGCAGGTGACAACAAAACTTTTCGTTCCCGCAGGAACATCATCCCACGCCAGATGCGGTGAAATATTATCGCCATCGTAACCCATGCCGTTAAAGACATGACGATGCGGCAACTTATCGCCATCGCGCAGATCATTACTGATGAGTTTCATGAACCCTCCTTTCTAGTTTGCAGAAAGTGTAGCCAGAAACCCACACGCTGACTTCCCGTTATTGGCAAAAAAATGTTTCATCCTGCACCGCACGGTTAACCGCTGCGGTCAGACGCTGCAACTGTTGCGGGAGAATAATATAGGGCGGCATCAGGTAAATCAGTTTGCCAAAAGGCCGGATCCAGACACCCTGTTCGACAAAGAATTTTTGCAGCGCCGCCATATTCACCGGACGAGTTGTTTCGACTACGCCGATTGCCCCCAGCACGCGCACATCGGCAACCATTTCGGCATTACGGGCGGGGGCAAGTTGCTCGCGCAGCTGTACTTCAATATCCGCCACCTGTTGCTGCCAGTCGCCAGATTCGAGAATCGCCAGGCTGGCGTTTGCAGCCGCGCAGGCCAGCGGATTGCCCATAAAAGTTGGCCCGTGCATAAAGCAGCCGGCTTCGCCGTTACTGATGGTTTCTGCAACCTCGCGCGTGGTGAGTGTGGCGGAAAGGGTCATTGTGCCGCCGGTTAAGGCTTTACCGAGGCACAAAATGTCCGGCGCGATTTCTGCATATTCACAGGCAAACAGTTTGCCGGTACGACCAAATCCGGTGGCGATCTCGTCGGCAATCAGCAAGATACCTTCGCGATCGCACATTTTGCGGATTCGTTTTAACCATTCCGGATGGTACATGCGCATCCCGCCTGCGCCCTGGACAATCGGCTCAATGATCACCGCCGCGATTTCATGACGATGCGCCGCCATCAGGCGGGCAAAGCCCACCATATCGCGCTCATCCCATTCGCCATCCATGCGGCTTTGCGGGGCGGGAGCAAACAGGTTTTCTGGCAGGTAGCCTTTCCACAGACTGTGCATTGAGTTATCCGGATCGCACACCGACATCGCGCCAAAGGTATCGCCATGATAACCATTGCGGAAGGTCAGAAAACGCTGGCGCGCTTCGCCTTTGGCTTGCCAGTACTGCAACGCCATTTTCATCGCCACTTCCACCGCTACGGAACCGGAGTCCGCAAGAAAAACGCACTCCAGCGGTTGCGGCGTCATCGCCACCAGTTTGCGGCACAGCTCAATGGCTGGCGTATGGGTGATACCGCCAAACATCACATGCGACATGGCATCAATTTGCGACTTCATCGCCGCATTAAGCTGTGGGTGATTGTAGCCGTGGATCGCCGCCCACCAGGACGACATACCGTCAACCAGGCGTCTGCCGTCAGACAAAATTAGCTCGCAACCTTCGGCGCTCGCCACCGGATAAACCGGTAGAGGGGAGGTCATGGATGTGTATGGGTGCCAGATATGGCGTTGGTCAAAGGCAAGATCGTCCGTTGTCATAATCGACTTGTAAACCAAATTGAAAAGATTTAGGTTTACAAGTCTACACCGAATTAACAACAAAAAACACGTTTTGGAGAAGCCCCATGGCTCACCGCCCACGCTGGACATTGTCGCAAGTCACAGAATTATTTGAAAAACCGTTGCTGGATCTGCTGTTTGAAGCGCAGCAGGTGCATCGTCAGCATTTCGATCCTCGTCAGGTACAGGTCAGCACGTTGCTGTCGATTAAAACCGGAGCTTGTCCGGAAGATTGCAAATACTGCCCGCAAAGCTCGCGCTACAAAACCGGGCTGGAAGCCGAGCGGTTGATGGAAGTTGAACAGGTGCTGGAGTCGGCGCGCAAAGCGAAAGCGGCAGGATCGACGCGCTTCTGTATGGGCGCGGCGTGGAAGAATCCCCACGAACGCGATATGCCGTACCTGGAACAAATGGTGCAGGGGGTAAAAGCGATGGGGCTGGAGGCGTGTATGACGCTGGGCACGTTGAGTGAATCTCAGGCGCAGCGCCTCGCGAACGCCGGGCTGGATTACTACAACCACAACCTGGACACCTCGCCGGAGTTTTACGGCAATATCATCACCACCCGCACTTATCAGGAACGCCTCGATACGCTGGAAAAAGTGCGCGATGCCGGGATCAAAGTCTGTTCTGGCGGCATTGTGGGCTTAGGCGAAACGGTAAAAGATCGCGCCGGATTATTGCTGCAACTGGCAAACCTGCCGACGCCGCCGGAAAGCGTACCAATCAACATGCTGGTGAAGGTGAAAGGCACGCCGCTTGCCGATAACGATGATGTCGATGCCTTTGATTTTATTCGCACCATTGCGGTCGCGCGGATCATGATGCCAACCTCTTACGTGCGCCTTTCTGCCGGACGCGAGCAGATGAACGAACAGACTCAGGCGATGTGCTTTATGGCAGGCGCAAACTCGATTTTCTACGGTTGCAAACTGCTAACCACGCCGAATCCGGAAGAAGATAAAGACCTGCAACTGTTTCGCAAACTGGGGCTAAATCCGCAGCAAACTGCCGTGCTGGCAGGGGATAACGAACAACAGCAGCGTCTGGAGCAGGCACTGATGACCCCGGACACTGACGAATATTACAACGCGGCAGCACTATGAGCTGGCAGGAGAAAATCAACGCGGCGCTCGATGCGCGGCGTGCTGCCGATGCCCTGCGTCGCCGTTATCCAGTGGCGCAAGGAGCCGGACGCTGGCTGGTGGCGGATGATCGCCAGTATCTGAACTTTTCCAGTAACGATTATTTAGGTTTAAGCCATCATCCGCAAATTATCCGTGCCTGGAAGCAGAGTGCGGAGCAATTTGGCGTCGGTAGCGGCGGCTCCGGTCACGTCAGCGGTTATAGCGTGGCACATCAGGCGCTGGAAGAAGAACTGGCCGAGTGGCTGGGCTATTCGCGGGCACTGCTGTTTATCTCTGGTTTTGCCGCTAATCAGGCGGTCATTGCCGCGATGATGGCGAAAGAGGACCGTATTGTTGCCGACCGGCTTAGCCATGCCTCATTGCTGGAGGCTGCCAGTTTAAGCCCGTCGCAGCTTCGCCGTTTTGTTCATAACGATGTCACTCATCTGGCGCGACTGCTTGCTTCCCCCTGTCCGGGGCAGCAAATGGTGGTGACAGAAGGCGTGTTCAGCATGGACGGCGATAGTGCGCCACTGGCGGAAATCCAGCAGGTAACGCAACAGCACAATGGCTGGTTGATGGTCGATGATGCCCACGGCACGGGCGTTATCGGGGAGCAGGGGCGCGGCAGCTGCTGGCTGCAAAAGGTAAAACCAGAATTGCTGGTAGTGACTTTTGGCAAAGGATTTGGCGTCAGCGGGGCAGCGGTGCTTTGCTCCAGTACGGTGGCGGATTATCTGCTGCAATTCGCCCGCCACCTTATCTACAGCACCAGTATGCCGCCCGCTCAGGCGCAGGCATTACGTGCGTCGCTGGCGGTCATTCGCAGTGATGAGGGTGATGCACGGCGCGAAAAACTGGCGGCACTCATTACGCGTTTTCGTGCCGGAGTACAGGATTTGCCGTTTACGCTTGCTGATTCATGCAGCGCCATCCAGCCATTGATTGTCGGTGATAACAGCCGTGCGTTACAACTGGCAGAAAAACTGCGCCAGCAAGGCTGCTGGGTCACGGCGATTCGCCCGCCAACCGTACCCGCTGGTACTGCGCGACTGCGCTTAACGCTAACCGCTGCGCATGAAATGCAGGATATCGACCGTCTGCTGGAGGTGCTGCATGGCAACGGTTAATAAACAAGCCATTGCAGCGGCATTTGGTCGGGCAGCCGCACACTATGAGCAACATGCAGATCTACAGCGCCAGAGTGCTGACGCCTTACTGGCAATGCTTCCACAGCGTAAATACACCCACGTACTGGACGCGGGTTGTGGACCTGGCTGGATGAGCCGCCACTGGCGGGAACGTCACGCGCAGGTGACGGCCTTAGATCTCTCGCCGCCAATGCTTGTTCAGGCACGCCAGAAGGATGCCGCAGACCATTATCTGGCGGGAGATATCGAATCCCTGCCGTTAGCGACTGCGACGTTCGATCTTGCATGGAGCAATCTCGCAGTGCAGTGGTGCGGTAATTTATCCACGGCACTCCGCGAGCTGTATCGGGTGGTGCGCCCCAAAGGCGTGGTCGCGTTTACCACGCTGGTGCAGGGATCGTTACCCGAACTGCATCAGGCGTGGCAGGCGGTGGACGAGCGTCCGCATGCTAATCGCTTTTTACCGCCAGATGAAATCGAACAGTCGCTGAACGGCGTGCATTATCAACATCATATTCAGCCCATCACGCTGTGGTTTGATGATGCGCTCAGTGCCATGCGTTCGCTGAAAGGCATCGGTGCTACGCATCTTCATGAAGGGCGCGACCCGCGAATATTAACGCGTTCGCAATTGCAGCGATTGCAACTGGCCTGGCCGCAACAACAGGGGCGATATCCTCTGACGTATCATCTTTTTTTAGGAGTGATTGCTCGTGAGTAAACGTTATTTTGTCACCGGAACGGATACCGAAGTGGGGAAAACCGTCGCCAGTTGTGCACTTTTACAAGCCGCGAAGGCAGTAGGTTATCGGACGGCAGGTTATAAACCGGTCGCCTCTGGCAGCGAAAAGACCCCGGAAGGCTTACGTAATAGTGACGCGCTGGCGTTACAGCACAACAGCAGCCTGCAGCTGGATTACGCAACGGTAAATCCTTACACCTTCGCAGAACCCACCTCGCCGCACATCATCAGCGCGCAAGAGGGCAGGCCGATAGAATCATTGGTAATGAGCGCCGGATTACGCGCGCTTGAACAACAGGCTGACTGGGTGTTAGTGGAAGGTGCTGGCGGCTGGTTTACGCCGCTTTCTGACACTTTCACTTTTGCAGATTGGGTAACACAGGAACAACTGCCGGTGATACTGGTAGTTGGTGTGAAACTCGGCTGTATTAATCACGCGATGTTGACTGCGCAGGCAATACAACACGCCGGACTGACTCTGGCGGGTTGGGTGGCGAACGATGTTACGCCTCCGGGAAAACGTCACGCTGAATATATGACCACGCTCACCCGCATGATTCCCGCGCCGCTGCTGGGAGAGATCCCCTGGCTTGCAGAAAATCCAGAAAATGCGGCAACCGGAAAGTACATAAACCTTGCCTTGTTGTAGCTATCCTGTATTTGGTTAAATTGCGAGCGAGATCGCGTCTTCGATTGACTGCAATTTAACCAATTAAATTCTAAAATAATCACGAAAAAAATTTTACTTCCGCCTCATGCGGCGAATGTGGGAATTGCCCAGGCGGCGGGGGATAGGGGCTGGAGACAGTTATCCACTATTCCTGTGGATAACCATGTGTATTAGAGTTAGAAAACACGAGGCAAGCGAGAGAATACGCGGCTTGCACGCGAATTGGCGTTAAAGACGGCTCAAAGAAATATCTTTTATTTTTTAACTGGTTAGATAAATGCAATGGCAGTCACTGAACAGGCATCTCTTGCCATAAAACTGTCATCACTCATCTTGACAAATGTTAAAAAAGCCGTTGCTTTGGGGATAACCCGGTAAGGCCGGAGTTTTATCTCGCCACAGAGTAAATTTTGCTCATGATTGACAGCGGAGTTTACGCTGTAACAGAAATATTATGGTGATGAACTGTTTTTTTATCCAGTATAATTTGTTGGCATAATTAAGTACGACGAGTAAAATTACATACCTGCCCGCCCAACTCCTTCAGGTAGCGACTCATGAGTAAACCGTTCAAACTGAATTCCGCTTTTAAACCTTCTGGCGATCAGCCAGAGGCGATTCGACGTCTCGAAGAGGGGCTGGAAGATGGCCTGGCGCACCAGACGTTACTTGGCGTGACTGGCTCCGGGAAAACATTCACCATTGCCAATGTCATTGCTGACCTTCAGCGCCCAACCATGGTACTTGCGCCCAACAAAACGCTGGCGGCCCAGCTGTATGGCGAAATGAAAGAGTTCTTCCCGGAAAACGCGGTGGAATATTTCGTTTCCTACTACGACTACTATCAGCCGGAAGCCTATGTACCGAGTTCCGACACTTTCATTGAGAAAGATGCCTCGGTTAACGAACATATTGAGCAGATGCGTTTGTCCGCCACCAAAGCGATGCTGGAGCGGCGTGATGTGGTTGTGGTGGCGTCTGTTTCCGCGATTTATGGTCTGGGCGATCCTGATTTATATCTCAAGATGATGCTCCATCTCACGGTCGGTATGATTATCGATCAGCGCGCGATTCTGCGCCGACTGGCGGAGCTGCAATACGCTCGTAATGATCAAGCATTCCAGCGTGGTACTTTCCGCGTTCGTGGCGAGGTGATAGATATCTTCCCGGCAGAATCGGATGACATTGCACTTCGCGTGGAACTGTTTGACGAGGAAGTGGAACGATTGTCGTTATTTGACCCGCTGACCGGGCAGATTGTTTCCACTATTCCACGTTTTACCATCTACCCGAAAACGCACTACGTCACACCGCGCGAGCGCATCGTACAGGCGATGGAGGAGATCAAAGAAGAGCTGGCCGCCAGACGCAAAGTGCTGTTGGAAAACAACAAACTGCTGGAAGAGCAGCGGCTGACCCAGCGTACCCAGTTTGATCTGGAGATGATGAACGAGCTGGGCTACTGTTCGGGGATTGAAAACTACTCGCGCTTCCTCTCCGGTCGTGGACCGGGTGAGCCACCGCCGACGCTGTTTGATTACCTCCCTGCTGATGGGCTGCTGGTGGTCGATGAATCTCACGTCACCATTCCACAAATTGGCGGCATGTATCGCGGTGACCGGGCGCGTAAAGAGACACTGGTGGAGTACGGCTTCCGCCTGCCATCAGCGCTGGATAACCGTCCGCTTAAGTTTGAAGAGTTCGAAGCATTAGCGCCGCAAACCATCTATGTTTCGGCGACGCCGGGTAATTACGAGCTGGAAAAATCCGGCGGCGATGTGGTGGATCAGGTGGTGCGTCCAACCGGATTGCTTGACCCGATTATCGAAGTGCGGCCGGTGGCGACACAGGTTGATGATCTTCTTTCGGAGATTCGTCAGCGAGCGGCAATTAACGAACGCGTACTGGTCACCACACTGACCAAGCGAATGGCGGAAGATCTTACCGAATATCTCGAAGAACACGGTGAGCGCGTGCGTTATCTTCACTCAGATATCGACACCGTCGAGCGTATGGAGATTATCCGCGACTTGCGTCTGGGTGAGTTCGACGTATTGGTAGGGATCAACTTACTGCGTGAAGGTCTGGATATGCCGGAAGTTTCGCTGGTGGCGATCCTCGACGCTGACAAAGAAGGCTTCCTGCGTTCCGAACGTTCGTTGATCCAGACCATTGGTCGTGCGGCACGTAACGTTAACGGTAAAGCGATTCTCTACGGCGATAAGATCACCCCATCAATGGCGAAAGCGATTGGCGAAACCGAACGTCGCCGCGAGAAACAGCAGAAGTACAACGAGGAACACGGCATTACGCCGCAAGGCTTGAACAAGAAAGTGGTCGATATCCTGGCGTTGGGGCAGAACATTGCCAAAACCAAAGCGAAGGGCAGAGGAAAATCGCGCCCGATTGTTGAGCCGGATAATGTGCCGATGGATATGTCGCCGAAAGCGTTGCAGCAGAAAATCCATGAACTGGAAGGGCTGATGATGCAACACGCGCAGAATCTGGAGTTCGAAGAAGCGGCACAAATTCGTGACCAGTTGCATCAGTTGCGTGAGTTGTTTATCGCGGCATCGTAACAGGATAGCGAAGAAGACTGATGACAAACGGAAAACAGCCTGATGTGCTACGCTTATCAGGCCTACATTTTCTCCGCAATATATTGAATTTGCGCGGTTTGTAGGCCGGATAAGGCGTTCACGCCGCATCCGGCATAAACAACGCGCACTTTGTCTTCAATAGGAAGCCGGAATTTTCCTTCGGATTTCCGTTAACCTAAAGCCTGTAACGCCTTTTCCAGCGCGTTATGTAACAACTGGCGGTCATGACGATACGGAATATCGCTGGCCTCCAGTACCTCCTGGATCACAATCCGCTCTTTCACCGCCGAGACATCCACTTTTGGCCCGACGATGACCGCATCAATGACCTTTTTACCAACATACTGCTCCATAATTGCCAGTTTGCTTTCCAGCTTCAAATTAGCCGCAGGTAAACTCAACTCACGCCCCAGATTGCCGATATAAACCATCGGCGCTGGCGTGCGGCGTAATGCCTGGGCGATTTCCTTCAGCAGCAGAATTGGCATCAGGCTGGTATAAAAACTGCCAGGCCCAATAATGATGAGATCCGCTTCATTGATAGCGTGAACCGCCTCACGCGTTGCGGGTACATTAGGCGTTAACAATAACTCTTGAATCGGCGTAGTTAACTGGTCGATATTGACCTCGCCGTAAACTTCATGCCCCTGATCGTCAATCGCCATCAGATCAACAGGATGCTCTGACATTGGAATCAAATGCGTATCCACTTTCAGCAGATTACGAATTAAATTGATGGCTTCCAGAGGCCGCACGCTAAGGTGATCCAGCGCCTTTAACATCAAGTTTCCGAGATTATGACCGGAAAGTTCGCCATTGCCACCAAAACGGTATTCAAACATCGCGGAGGCGACGCTCGGTTCCGTTATCAGCTGGTTGAGGCAGTTGCGCATATCGCCCCAGGCAATGCCGCCTTCTGAACGGCGAATACGCCCCGTCGAGCCACCATTATCGGTGGTGGTGACGATACCCGTTAAACGAGAACCCAAAGACGAAAGTGATGAGAGAACGCGTCCCAGTCCATGCCCTCCGCCGAGAGCAACGACACGATCAAGATCAGCCAGCGTACGATTGCGCATATAGTTTCCTGGAGTCAGATTATCCGCGCTACAGTAGCGCAAATTGCGGGGAAACAGCAATTAACCTGCCAATATTGAGGATACAAACTATTTTCTTCTACCTCTAAAGGACGATGCACGCTATGCCTCCCTGATGATGTATATCAAAGTAAAACCGCCATTTTCCCTTATTCTGTAGCGAAATAGCACGATCATGACGCTATATACATGATTACATAGCGAAAGTGTGGATGGTAAAAATCTCATTTACACGCTAGTATCGGCATAACCACTAAACACTCTAGCCTCTGCACCTGGGTCAACTGATACGGTGCTTTGGCCGTGACAATGCTCGTAAAGATTGCCACCAGGGCGAAGGAAGAAATGACTTCGCCTCCCGTATCTGGAAAGGTGTACATGGCTTCACAACTGACTGATGCATTTGCGCGTAAGTTTTACTACTTGCGCCTGTCGATTACCGATGTGTGTAACTTTCGTTGCACCTACTGCCTGCCGGATGGCTACAAACCGAGCGGCGTCACCAATAAAGGCTTTCTTACCGTCGATGAAATTCGCCGGGTTACGCGCGCCTTCGCCAGTCTGGGCACCGAAAAAGTGCGCCTGACAGGCGGTGAGCCGTCTTTACGCCGCGACTTTACCGATATCATCGCCGCTGTGCGGGAAAACGACGCTATCCGCCAGATTGCGGTCACCACCAATGGTTACCGTCTGGAACGCGATGTGGCGAACTGGCGCGATGCGGGACTTACTGGCATTAACGTCAGTGTCGACAGTCTGGACGCCCGCCAGTTTCACGCTATTACCGGGCAGGATAAATTCAACCAGGTCATGGCGGGGATTGATGCTGCATTTGAGGCCGGTTTTGAGAAGGTCAAAGTCAATACCGTGCTGATGCGTGATGTTAATCATCACCAGCTCGACACCTTTCTGAACTGGATCCAGCATCGCCCTATCCAGCTGCGTTTCATCGAACTGATGGAAACGGGCGAGGGCAGCGAGCTCTTCCGTAAGCATCACATCTCTGGTCAGGTTCTGCGTGACGAGCTACTGCGTCGCGGCTGGATCCACCAATTACGTCAACGCAGCGACGGTCCCGCGCAAGTCTTTTGCCATCCAGATTACGCCGGAGAGATTGGCCTTATCATGCCGTATGAAAAAGACTTCTGCGCCACTTGCAACCGCCTGCGCGTTTCCTCCATTGGTAAACTCCATCTCTGCCTGTTTGGTGAAGGCGGCGTTAACCTGCGCGATCTGCTGGAAGACGATACCCAACAACAGGCGCTGGAAGCGCGTATTTCAGCGGCGCTGCGGGAGAAGAAACAGACCCATTTCCTGCATCAAAACAACACCGGTATTACGCAAAACTTATCGTACATTGGCGGCTAAAACGTCAAAAGGAGAGATCAGATGAGTCAGGTAAGCACTGAATTTATCCCGACCCGTATTGCTATTCTTACGGTTTCTAATCGTCGCGGTGAAGAAGACGATACCTCCGGTCACTATCTGCGCGATTCGGCGCAAGAAGCGGGCCATCACGTTGTCGATAAAGCCATTGTGAAAGAAAACCGCTACGCTATTCGCGCTCAGGTATCTGCGTGGATCGCCAGCGACGATGTACAAGTGGTATTGATTACGGGTGGTACTGGCCTGACGGAAGGTGATCAGGCTCCCGAAGCATTGCTGCCGTTGTTCGACCGTGAAGTTGAAGGTTTTGGTGAAGTGTTCCGGATGTTGTCTTTTGAAGAGATTGGCACTTCCACGTTGCAATCTCGTGCGGTAGCGGGCGTCGCCAACAAAACGCTGATTTTCGCCATGCCGGGTTCGACCAAAGCGTGCCGTACCGCATGGGAAAATATCATCGCGCCGCAGCTGGATGCCCGTACGCGTCCGTGTAATTTCCATCCACATTTGAAGAAATAAGTATGTCGCAACTGACCCATATCAACGCCGCTGGCGAAGCGCACATGGTGGATGTCTCCGCCAAAGCGGAAACCGTGCGTGAAGCGCGGGCGGAAGCCTTTGTCACCATGCGCAGCGAGACGCTGGCGATGATTATTGATGGTCGCCACCACAAAGGCGACGTATTTGCCACTGCGCGTATTGCCGGTATTCAGGCGGCAAAACGCACCTGGGATCTGATCCCGCTCTGTCATCCGCTGATGCTCAGCAAAGTTGAAGTCAATTTACAGGCCGAGCCGGAGCACAATCGGGTGCGTATAGAAACCTTATGCCGCCTGACCGGGAAAACCGGTGTCGAAATGGAAGCATTAACCGCGGCCTCCGTGGCGGCGCTGACCATTTATGACATGTGCAAAGCGGTGCAAAAAGATATGGTGATTGGTCCGGTACGTTTGCTGGCGAAGAGCGGCGGCAAGTCGGGTGACTTTAAGGTGGAAGCGGATGATTAAAGTTCTTTTTTTCGCCCAGGTGCGCGAGTTGGTGGGAACAGATGCAACCGAAGTGGCTGCGGATTTCCCAACCGTTGAAGCGTTACGCCAGCACCTGGCTGCGCAGAGCGATCGCTGGGCGTTGGCGCTGGAGGATGGCAAATTGCTGGCTGCCGTTAACCAGACGCTGGTGAGTTTTGACCATTCGCTGACTGACGGCGACGAAGTAGCTTTCTTCCCGCCGGTAACCGGAGGTTAAGATGGCAGAAACCAAAATTGTTGTCGGCCCGCAGCCGTTCAGCGTAGGAGAAGAGTACCCGTGGCTGGCGGAGCGTGACGAAGACGGTGCGGTAGTCACCTTTACCGGTAAGGTGCGCAACCATAACCTGGGCGACAGCGTCAAAGCATTAACCCTCGAACACTATCCGGGGATGACTGAAAAAGCACTGGCAGAAATTGTTGATGAAGCGCGTAACCGCTGGCCGCTGGGGCGCGTCACGGTGATTCACCGCATCGGGGAATTATGGCCGGGCGATGAAATCGTTTTTGTCGGTGTCACCAGTGCGCATCGCAGCAGTGCGTTTGAAGCCGGGCAGTTTATTATGGATTATCTCAAAACCCGCGCACCGTTCTGGAAGCGCGAAGCCACGCCGGAAGGCGACCGCTGGGTTGAAGCCCGGGAGAGCGATCAGCAGGCGGCAAAACGCTGGTAGTTTTTTGTTAGCCGGATAAGGCACCGCTGCGTCCGGCAATTTCACCGCTCAGTACATGCGTTTACGCTGCGTCGATGCACAGCCTCATCATTTTGCAGTATCCTTAAGATATTCCTTATATCTTCAGGAGATCGTCATGGACAGATTCCCACGTTCTGATTCAATCGTACAACCCCGGGCTGGCTTGCAAACTTATATGGCGCAAGTCTATGGCTGGATGACCGTTGGCTTGTTGCTGACCGCATTTGTTGCCTGGTATGCGGCTAATTCCGCGGCCGTGATGGAGCTGTTGTTTACTAACCGTGTCTTTTTAATCGGTCTGATCATCGCGCAATTAGCATTGGTTATTGTGTTATCAGCGATGATTCAAAAGCTGAGCGCAGGTGTAACGACGATGCTCTTTATGCTTTATTCGGCGCTGACGGGTCTTACGCTTTCCAGTATATTCATTGTCTATACCGCTGCTTCTATCGCCAGTACTTTCGTCGTTACTGCCGGGATGTTCGGCGCAATGAGCCTGTACGGTTACACCACGAAGCGCGATTTAAGTGGCTTTGGCAATATGCTGTTTATGGCGTTAATCGGCATTGTGCTGGCATCGCTGGTCAACTTCTGGCTGAAAAGCGAAGCATTGATGTGGGCAGTTACCTACATCGGCGTGATTGTCTTTGTCGGATTGACGGCGTATGACACGCAGAAACTGAAAAATATGGGTGAGCAGATTGATACCCGCGACACGTCGAACCTGCGCAAATATTCCATTCTTGGCGCGTTAACCTTGTATCTGGACTTCATCAACCTGTTCCTGATGTTGTTGCGAATTTTTGGCAACCGCCGTTAATTCTTTTTCACCATCAATATCCCGGCCATGTGTCGGGATTTTTTTTCTTACTAAAAACGACACTTAACAAGTACCAGGTATAAAATACGCCTTATGGCGAGCGGAAGCGTTTTCCGTATCCATAAATACAAAAGTATTTTGTATGCGTGGTTTTAAATTTATTGATGGTGAATATTAATATTTTTTCTAAGGACAACTAAAAGAATGGAATCATACTCACAAAACAGCAATAAATTAGATTTTCAGCACGAGACCAGGATATTAAACGGTATATGGCTCATTACCGCTTTAGGTTTGGTGGCAACCGCAGGACTGGCCTGGGGAGCTAAGTATCTCGAAATTACGGCAACCAAATATGATTCACCGCAAATGTATGTCGCCATAGGATTATTATTACTTTGTATGTATGGCTTAAGTAAGGATATCAACAAGATAAATGCCGTCATCGCAGGCGTAATATATCTATTTTTACTCTCTTTGGTGGCGATTGTCGTTGCTAGTTTAGCTCCTGTACCTGCCATTATCGTCGTGTTCAGCACTGCGGGCGCGATGTTTTTAATCAGTATGCTGGCCGGTTTATTATTTAATGTTGATCCTGGTTCTCACCGTTTTATCATTATGATGACGTTGACAGGTTTGGCCCTGGTGATCATCATGAATGCCGCATTAATGAGTGAACGACCCGTTTGGGTAATAAGTTGCTTAATGATTGTGTTATGGTCAGGCATTATCTCGCATGGACGAAATAAGCTCCTTGAATTGGCGGGGAAATGCCATAGTGAAGAGTTGTGGAGTCCGGTTCGTTGCGCTGTTACAGGTGCATTAACACTCTATTACTATTTTATCGGCTTCTTTGGGATACTTGCCGCGATAGCTATAACGCTTGTCTGGCAAAGGCATACGCGTTTTTTTCATTAGTCGTAAATGCAGATACTAAAGAACTTAACTAAACTTCACATCGCCGCTTCATTTTTCGCCCGTAGCTTCTTCGCCTGGCTTTCCAGTAGCAGGTAACAGATCAGCGCCAGCAGCAGCGGGATAAAGTAATACAGGACGCGATAAGCGAGCAGGGCGGCGATAATGCTCCCTTTCGAGGTATGCTCCCCAGCCAGTAGTGCGATAAACACCGCTTCCAGCACACCGATCCCCGCCGGAATATGCACGATGACGCCAGCAATACTACTAACCAGTAACACGCCCAGTACAAAGAAATAGTTCACGCTTTGACCAAGTAACAGCCAGATAATCGCCCCCATTACCATCCAGTTAACGCTGGAAATCAGCATCTGAGCGAGGGCGAATTTCCATGAAGGCAGCACCAGCTTTTGCCCTTTGATGGTCATATGGCGGTGCTTCGCGAAAGCGCAAAACCACAAATAAACCGCGATAATCATCAGTAAGCCAATGCCGAGAATACGCAGCGTAGTTTGATCGACATACCAGTGATCCGGCAACTCCACCACGCCTGCGGTAAAGATAATCCCTGCCAGTAAAATATAGCCCAGCCAGTTGGTGGTAATACTGAGCGAGAAAATCCGCGTAATAGTGCTGCCCGGTAACCCTAGTCGGGAGTACAAACGATAGCGCATACCAATGCCGCCGACCCAGGTACTGAGCGTCAGGTTGAAGGCGTAGCAGATAAACGACACCAGCATCACCTGGCGCTTCGCCAGTTTGTGACCGCAGTAAAAGCGGGCGAGCAGGTCATAGCAGCCGTAAATCAGATAGCTGACGACCACCAGCCCGACCGCACTAAGCAGCGCAACGCGATTGTAGTCGCGGATGACCTTCCAGACCTCTTCCCAGTCCACTTTTTTGGCGTAGACCACCAGCAACACAATCACCGCGATAAAAAACAGCCAGGTGAGGATCTTCTTTGCTAAGCGCCAGCGCGGGTGTGATTTACTCATCAGGGTTTTACCTCCGTGTTTTCAGTTTCTACCCGATCCTGCGTTTCCATTGTCGGTTGTGCGGGCGGATCAACCTGCGCCAGACGTGGTGTGTGTGCCGGAAGCCAGCCAACCAGCGCCGGGAAGTGGCGTAAAAAGTGGAACGCCAGCACGCTTTTGGTCAGGTTCCACCAGGTGCGTTTCGGCAGCATGGTCTCATCGACCTGCTGACAATCTGCGGCAATAATGCCGTTCAGATTATCGCGCAGCGTCTGGTTAAAATGACGATCGTGGATGATGACATTTGCTTCGAGATTCAGTGACAAACTGAGCGGATCGAGATTACTGGACCCTACTGTCGCCCAGTGATCGTCCATCAATGCCACTTTGCCGTGGAGCGGGCGGCGGCGGTACTCAAATACCTGAACGCCGCCTTTAACCAGATAGTTATACAGCAAGCGCGCACCGACTCTGACAATCGGCATATCCGGTTCGCCCTGAATGATCAGTTTGATCCGCACCCCGCGCCGTGCCGCTTTACGCAAGGCGTGTAAAAATCGATAGCCGGGGAAGAAGTAGGCGTTGGCGATAATGACTTCTCGCCGCGCCTGAGTGAGCATTTTCAGATAGTGACGTTCAATATCATCGCGATGTTCTTCGTTATCGCGCCAGACCAGCAATACCTGCGCTTCTCCCGGCTGGCGGTTCTCTTCCGCTTTGTGATGATGTCGCCACCAGCGTCGTGCCGCGCTCTGTCCAGGCAGGTTTTCCAGCTCAAACTGGAGAATATCTTCGACAATCGGCCCTTCAAGGCGTACCGCGTAATCCTGTTTAGCCTCTGGACCGTAGCTGGACATATGCTCGGCGGAGTAATTCAGCCCGCCAATAAAGGCGATACGCGCGTCGATCACCACAATTTTGCGATGCATCCGGCGAAACACATTGGTGCGCATACCAAAAAGGCGAGGGCGGGGATCGTAGTAGCGAAATACCACGCCAGCTGCCGTCAGTTCATTGACAAACTCATCGCTGAGATCCGGCGAACCGTAGCCATCCAGCAAGACTTCCGCTTTAACCCCGCGTTGCGCTGCTGCCAGTAGTGCCGCATGCAGCTGTTTGCCGACGTCATCCTCAAACCAGATAAACGTTTCAAGAATGATGCGTTCTTGTGCCTCGCCAATCGCCTTAAACACCGCGGGATAATATTGCTCGCCGTTTTCCAGCAACTGGATCTTATTGCCTTCGCGCCAGCTACATTTCATAAATGAATCTCCGCACTTAAAGGGGCATGATCAGAAAGGTGTCGCCATGTCCGCAGCGGCAACGCGGTTGGCGCGCTGGCGCTGGCATTTTTGACGTAGATCCTGTCCAGTCGTAGTAGAGGAAATTGCACCGGAAACGTGCGCGCCGGGCGTCCGTGGGCGCGGGTAAAAATCTCATCCAGTCCGGCCTGCACTTTTAACGGATGATTAGCTTTTTGCCGCCAGTCATTGAAATCACCCGCCACCAATACCGGTTCGCCGTCCGGTAGCTCATTCACCCATTCGGCGAGCATCGCAAGCTGCGCCTGACGGTGCGCCTCACGCAGGCCCAGATGTACGCACATCACATGAATCGCTTTTCCGGTCATCGGTGGCACAATGCGGCAGTAGAGCACGCCGCGCTTTTCCGCACCATCGACCGAAACATCGCGATTCTCATAATGTTCAATGGGATAACGCGACAGTACGGCGTTGCCGTGATGCCCTTCCGGGTATACGGCATTGCGACCGTAGGCAAAATCGCTCCACATCGTGTCGGCGAGAAACTCGTAGTGCGAGGTATCGGGCCAGTTTTCCACATGCAGCGGATGAACTTCGTGCGCGCCCATCACTTCCTGCAGGCAAACAATATCGGCGCTGACGGTACGCACCGCGTCGCGAAGTTCCGGCAAAATGAAGCGTCGGTTAAACGCGGTAAAACCTTTGTGAATGTTGATGGTGAGCACCTTGAACGAAAATTGTTGTGTTTGATCGGGCATAATTTTCCTGTCTTTGCCTCTTATCTCATTGAAATAGTGTAGTCGGCGTCACAAAAAGGTGCGGTCTTACGGAATTTTCCGTAAAGTTCGGTACTCTGAGTAAGTAGAGATAAATTCTTCAGGAGAGAAGCCATGAAGTGGCAACAACGTGTTCGTGTCGCAACTGGTCTAAGTTGCTGGCAGATTATGTTGCATTTACTGGTAGTGGCGCTGCTGGTGGTGGGCTGGATGAGTAAGACTCTGGTTCACGTCGGCGTGGGATTATGCGCACTGTATTGTGTCACGGTAGTGATGATGTTGGTGTTTCAGCGCCACCCCGAGCAACGCTGGCGTGAGGTGGCAGACGTGCTGGAAGAGCTGACCACGACCTGGTATTTTGGCGCAGCGCTGATTGTGCTGTGGCTGTTGTCCCGTGTACTGGAAAACAACTTTTTGCTGGCAATTGCAGGGCTGGCAATCCTTGCCGGCCCGGCGGTAGTGTCTTTGCTGGCGAAAGATAAGAAGTTACATCACCTTACGTCTAAACATCGCGTACGCCGCTGACCCTGTCGTGGCCGTTATCACCAGTAGCGGCCACAAACTATTCCACACAATATCCAGACTCGCATCCTTCAAATAAATCTGCTTGGTAATGTCCGTAAAGTGGCGAATAGGGTTAATCCACGTCAGGTTTTGCAGCCATACTGGCATGTTTTCCACCGGAGAAACGTAACCGGAAAGGAGAATGGCGGGCATCATAAAAACAAACACGCCGATAAACGCCTGCTGTTGTGTCGAGCAGAGTGATGAAATCAACAGACCGAATCCCACCAGCGATAAACCGTAAATCACCATCGTAAAGTAGAACAGCGCCAGCGATCCGGCGAAGGGGATTTGATACGCCCAGATACCAATCGCCAGCACAATGGTGGCCTGGAAGGTGGCGACAATTAACGCCGGTACGGCTTTGCCGATGAAGATCTGCCAGGTGGTGAGCGGCGAAACCAGTAGCTGATCGAGCGTACCTTGTTCACGTTCGCGGGCGACGGAAAGTGAAGTGACGATCATTACGCCGATAGTGGTGATCATGGCGATCAGCGACGGCACCACAAACCATTTGTAGTCAAGATTCGGGTTATACCAGTTGCGTACCACCAGCTCGCTGTTGTTAGGTTTCGATTTTCCTTCCAGCAGCTCCTGCTGATAATTTTTGACGATCTGTTGCAGGTAGTTGGCGGCAATTTGCGCACTGTTGGAGTTACGCCCGTCGAGGATCAACTGCAACGGCGCGGTCTGGAAGGTATCCAGTTTGCGCGAGAAGTCAGCCGGGAAACGCACCAGTAGTAACGCCTTTTGTGTGTCGATGGTTGGGCGGATCTCCTGTGGGCTTTTCAGCAGCAGCACATGAGTAAAGGCGCTGGCGCGGGCAAAACGTTGGGTCAGCTCCACCGAATGCTCGCCGTTATCTTCATCGTAGATGGCGATGGTGGCGTTAGTCACTTCCAGCGTGGCGGCGAACGGGAAAAGGATCACCTGAATAAGCACAGGTAAAATCAGAATCGCGCGGGTTTGCGGTTCGCGCAGCAACGACTGCAACTCTTTGCGGATTAACGTCCATAAGCGATGAAACATGCTCTTCTCCCTAATCCAGCCGACGTTTGGTTTTCAGCCACGTCAGGCCGATAAACATCACCGCCGAAGCGATCAAAAACAGCACGTTTACCACCAGCACCACCGGAATATTCCCGGCGAGGAACAGGCTTTGCAGGGTGCTGACGAAATAACGAGCGGGAATAATGTACGTCACCGCGCGGATCACCGCGGGCATACTGTCGATCTGAAAAATAAAGCCGGAAAGCATAATCGACGGCAGAAAAGCCGCGTTCAGAGCGACCTGAGCGGCATTGAACTGGTTGCGGGTAATCGTGGAAATCAGCAGCCCCATCCCCAGGGTACTGAGTAAAAACAGGCTGGAGATAAAAAACAGAATCAGCAGCGAACCGCGATACGGCACGCCGAGAATAAACACTGACACCAGCATACACAGCAACATCGCCAGCATCCCGAGAAAGTAATAAGGGATCAGCTTACACAGCAGCAGTTCCGTGCGGGTAATCTCCGTAGAGAGCAGAGCCTCCATGGTGCCGCGTTCCCATTCTCGCGCCACCACCAGCGAGGTGAGAATCGCGCCGATGACCGTCATGATGATGGTCACCGCACCGGGGATAATGAAGTGCTGGCTAATCGCCGCCGGGTTAAACCAGTAGCGGGTTTGTACATCAATAAGCGGTTCAAAAGTCTGCCCGTTGTCCTCCGCTCGCTGCATTTGCCAGATCTGCCAGATCCCTTCGACATACCCCTGCACAAAGTTAGCGGTATTCGGCTCACTGCCGTCGGTGATCACCTGAATCGGTGCGGTGGCGTTGGCGCGCTCCATCTGTTCCGCAAAATCCACCGGAATAACCACCAGACCGCGAATTTTCCCCGCCTGCATTTTGGCGATCAGTTCCTGACGGTTATCGCTGATGGTGGCGTCGATGTAGGGCGAACCGGTCATAGTGTGGGTGAAATCCAGCGCCGCTTCGCTACGCTGTTCCAGTAAAATCCCGACCCGCAGCTTGCTGGAGTCGAGGTTAATGCCGTAACCAAAAATAAACAGCAGTAGCAGTGGGATCACTACCGCAATCAGCCAGCTACTCGGATCGCGAACGATCTGCCGCGTCTCTTTAACGCACAGCGCCCGCACGCGACGCCAGGAAAGGATCGGGTTACTCATTGCTATGCTCCTTATCCCAGTCGTGGATCAACTGAATAAAGGCTTGCTCCATGGTGGGATCGGGTTGCTCATCGTTAGCCGACTGTGCTTTCAAATCGTCCGGCGTACCGCTGGCGATTAATTTCCCACGGTACACCAGGCCGATGCGGTCGCAATATTCCGCTTCATCCATAAAGTGGGTGGTGACCATCACCGTGACGCCTTTCTCTACCATGCTGTTGATGTGCAGCCAAAATTCACGGCGGGTGAGGGGATCAACGCCGGACGTCGGTTCGTCGAGAAACAGAATGTCCGGTTCATGCATCAGCGAACAGGCCAGCGCCAGCCGCTGTTTAAAACCTAATGGCAGTTCATCGGTGGCGTGGGAGGCGATACTTTTCAGGCCGAATGCCTCGCTCATGCGGGAGATTTTTTCGTTCTGCGCCCGACCGCGTAAGCCATACACACCAGAGAAAAAGCGTAAATTCTGTTCGACCGTCAGGTTGCCGTAGAGCGAAAATTTTTGCGCCATATAGCCGAGATGCTGGCGTGCTTTACCGGAACTCTCTTTCAGATCCATCCCCAGCACCAGCGCCTGACCAGAGGTCGGCACCAGCAAACCGCACATCATCTTAAAGGTGGTCGATTTACCCGCGCCGTTTGGCCCCAGCAAACCAAAAATCTCCCCACGTTTAACGGCAAAGTTGACGTGATCGGTGGCGGCAAAATCACCAAATTTCTTGGTCAGTTCTTTCGCTTCGATCACCGTCTCGCCGGGTGTGCCGTCTACCGTATGCAATATTGCACCCAGCGGCGATTCTGAGGTTCCGGCACCGCCCAGCAAATCAATAAACGCATCTTCAAAGCGCGGTGTAGTTTCGTTGATATTGATTTCCGGCATCCCGTCGGCATGGCGAATATCGTCTGGTGTGGCCTCTTTTTTGAGGATCAGACGTACCGATTTCCCCTGAATCATGCCGTCGCTGACCTGTGGCAGTTTCAAGGCGCGTTGCAATAGTTTGCGGTTGCCCTCGTGTGGACTGGTCATCAGAAAGCTGCGTCCGGCCATGGTTTGTGTCAGGGCTTTTGGTTCCCCCTGATACAGCAACTCGCCTTCGTTCATCAGCAGCACGTCACGGCACTGCTCGGCTTCGTCGAGATACGAGGTACTCCAGAGGATTAACATCCCTTCGCCTGCCAGCTCATGCACCATCTGCCACAGTTCGCGCCGTGAGATAGGGTCAACGCCGACGCCGGGTTCATCGAGCAGCAACACTTTCGGTTCGCCCACCAGGGTACAGGCCAGACCGAGTTTTTGTTTCATCCCACCGGAGAGCTTGCCCGCCAGGCGTCCGGTAAACGGCCCAAGAGACGTAAACTCCAGCAGGCGAGCAAAAGTTTGCTTACGTGCCTCGCCGGTGACGCTGCGCAAATCCGCGTACAGATTGAGGTTCTCCATCACCGTGAGATCTTCATACAGACCAAATTTCTGCGGCATATAGCCGAGCACGGCGTGCAGCGCGCCGTCGTTTTTGATTGGATCAAAGCCAATCACCGTGGCATTGCCGCTGTCGGGTTTCAGTAATCCCGCCAGCATCCGCATTAGCGTGGTTTTACCTGCACCATCCGGCCCCACCAGCCCCGTCACATAACCGGCGTGAATGGTACAATCGAGCGGCGCGACGGCGGGCTTGTCCATGCCCGGAAAGCGTTTTTCCAGGCCGTTCAGCGTGATAACGGCATCATTCATGTCCTGCCTCGTTACCGAATTGCACCGTCACCGGCATTCCCTGGCGTAACGCATCATCGGCGTCGGTCACCACAATACGCAGGCGATAGACGAGGTCGGTACGCAGATCCGGTGTTTCGACGGTTTTCGGGGTAAATTCAGCAGTCGGCGAAACGAAACCAATCTGCCCGTGATAGGGCTTGTCCGGGCGACCATCGGTATAAAGCAGCACTTTGCGCCCCGGCTGGGCCTGGTCAAGATTACGTTCGTCAACATAGGCACGTACCCACACCGGACGCGTTAGTGAAACGGTAAACACCGTGCCACCTTCATTGAGAACCGTGCCTGGCTCCACCGCGCGCGTTAACAGCGTGCCATCAGACGGTGCTATCAACGTTGAGTCCTGTAAATTCAGCTCCGCCTGCGCCAGTTGCGCCTGCGCCTGTTCGAGGCTGGCTTTCGCCTGAGCGATGTCCTGTTCACGGTTACCGGAACGGTACTGACGCAATTTATCCTGTGCTGATTTCAGCGTTGCCTGTGCCTGGTCGCGCGAGGAGCGGGCATTTTCCAGGTCATTTGCTGAAATGGTGCGGCTTTTCCACAGTCCTTGCTGGCGGTTATAGAAGTTCTGCGCATAGTCATAGGCGGCTTGCGCCTGTTTCACCGCTGCGGCGGCCTGAGCGATTTCTTCATCGCGATACCCGGCAAGCATCAGGTCATACTGCGCCTGTGCCACCGAGACGCCCGCTTTCGCCTGCATCAGGGCAATCTCATACGGCTTGTGATCCAGTTCGCCCAGTACCTGGCCCGCTTTGATCGCATCACCTTCGTCCACCGCCAGCGACTCAACGCGACCACCGACACGGAAGCTCAGATTTACGGTGCGAATATCCACGTTGCCATACAGCGTCAGGCCGTTATCCTGGCGGCTTTGATACCACCAGTAGCCTCCGGCAACCACGGCGGCAAGTACCACTACCGCCAATCCGATCACGACAGGTTTTTTCATCACTACAAACTCCTTTGCGATAATCCTTGCAAAATCAGGTCGATATGACAGGTCACCGTCTGGTTGATCAGTTCGGTCTTTTCTTCATCGAACGCGGTCCAGCCGGTACGTAACAGAATTGTTTCTTTGCCAAGACGGAACGCCAGAATCTCACCAATCAACGCATGAGTATGGAGGATCATGCGGGTATCGTTGGCGTCGCAGCCGGTCCAGGCGGCAATCAGGCGTGTCAGGTGGCTGTGTAGCGGGCTAATCACCTGTTCGTGCACCAGGTGATAGGCTGCCGTGGGAGAGAGCTGCTCACGGGAGATAAACTTGCTGAGGTTGACGGTGTCATCCTGGGTGAGCAGCTTAATCATGTTCCTGCAGGCGCGAAGGATCAGTTCACGGATGGCTGCGCGATCAGGCTGTGGTTGTGCGAACAAGCGTTCGGCCTCTTCGGCGTGCGGACGGAACTGCTCGCCAATAAAATCGGCAATCCACTGGGCGCAGGCGAGGTACAAATCTTCTTTCGAACCGAAGTAGTAGGTGATGGCAGCGATATTCTGCCCGGCCTGGGCGGCTATCTCGCGGGTGGTGGCGTTCATTCCATATTCACCAAACTGCGCCAGTGCGGCAGCAATCAGCTGTTTTTTCGCCTGTTCACCCTTGATTGTCATGGCAGGATTATTCATCGCACAGTCCATTCTTAATCAAATGATTGATTAAGATTATGACTCCATAGGGGAGTTGTCCAGTATGGCTAAGAATTTTAGCTACGCCAGTCACAGGGATAATTTATGCGCTGCGTCACAAAAACTGCTACACTCCGCTCCCTCATGACATTGTGGTTTTTGTCATTTTCCTTTTCAGTATCTCCCTGAAAACTACACCGGTAACGGTCGGGGCGGTTCGGAGTAGTTATGTCTTTCGATTCTTTGGGTTTAAGCCCTGATATCCTGCGCGCCGTTGCCGAGCAGGGTTACCGTGAACCCACCCCTATTCAGCAGCAGGCGATCCCTGCGGTGCTGGAAGGCCGCGACCTGATGGCTAGCGCCCAGACCGGTACCGGTAAAACAGCGGGCTTTACGCTGCCGCTGTTGCAACACCTGATCACTCGCCAGCCGCACGCCAAAGGGCGTCGTCCGGTACGTGCGCTCATTCTTACCCCGACCCGTGAACTGGCTGCGCAGATTGGCGAAAACGTCCGTGATTACAGCAAATATTTGAACATTCGTTCGCTGGTGGTGTTTGGCGGTGTCAGCATTAACCCGCAAATGATGAAGCTGCGCGGCGGCGTTGATGTTCTGGTGGCAACACCGGGACGTTTGCTGGACCTGGAACATCAAAATGCAGTGAAGCTGGATCAGGTTGAAATCCTCGTCCTCGATGAAGCTGACCGCATGCTCGACATGGGCTTTATCCACGATATCCGTCGCGTGTTAACAAAACTGCCAGCGAAACGCCAGAACCTGCTGTTCTCTGCGACCTTCTCTGACGATATTAAAGCCCTGGCGGAAAAACTGTTGCACAACCCGCTGGAAATCGAAGTGGCACGCCGCAATACCGCGTCTGATCAGGTGACCCAGCACGTTCACTTTGTCGATAAGAAACGCAAACGCGAATTGCTGTCGCACATGATTGGTAAAGGGAACTGGCAGCAGGTGCTGGTGTTTACCCGTACCAAACACGGCGCTAACCATCTGGCTGAGCAGCTCAATAAAGATGGCATCCGTAGTGCGGCGATCCACGGGAATAAATCGCAAGGTGCGCGTACCCGTGCGCTGGCTGATTTTAAATCGGGTGACATTCGCGTACTGGTGGCGACCGATATCGCTGCGCGCGGTCTGGATATCGAAGAGTTGCCGCACGTCGTCAACTATGAACTGCCAAACGTACCGGAAGATTATGTCCACCGTATCGGGCGTACCGGTCGTGCGGCTGCTACCGGTGAAGCGTTGTCGCTGGTGTGTGTTGATGAACACAAACTGCTGCGTGATATCGAAAAACTGCTGAAAAAAGAGATCCCGCGCATTGCGATTCCGGGCTATGAGCCGGACCCGTCAATCAAAGCCGAACCGATCCAGAACGGTCGCCAGCAACGTGGCGGCGGCGGTCGTGGGCAAGGTGGTGGTCGCGGTCAACAGCAACCACGCCGTGGGGAAGGTGGCGCAAAATCTGCAAGCGCGAAACCTGCAGAAAAACCGTCTCGCCGCCTCGGCGATGCCAAACCGGCAGGCGAACAACAACGTCGCCGCCGTCCGCGTAAACCTGCTGCTGCGCAGTAATCTTTAATGCCGGGCTATGCCCGGCATCAGGCTGATGAACAAACGCAAAACTGCCTGATGCGCTACGCTTATCAGGCCTACGTGAACTCTGCAATATATTGAATTTGCATACTTTTGTAGGCCGGATAAGGCGTTTACGCCGCATCCGGCATTTCACAACAAGCACTTGTCAGCAATTTGAGAACACGGGAAAAAATTTATCTGTTTTACCGCCCATAAGCCACCGAGACGTTACTTCTCTATAGCCAATTGTTCGCGCAACTCCATTAAAAGGTAGCCCAGTCGATTCTTGCCCTTACCATTACCACCGTCTCCCCAGTAAGCATCGTTTTCCGTATGCTCAACCAGTTTTGCGGGCGCGGTTGCCAGCAAGAGCGCACGCAGTTCTGGATGCTGTTCGAATTTAGCGCGAAGTGCTTTTCGCATCACCTGTTCTTTGACCGACTCCCAGTTTTTACGCAGAGGCTTAGAACGATCGCGCCCCATGCGTGCGGCGACCATAGGGGAAGAAACCCGACGGATCTCTTCGCGGTATTTTTCATCAAGGAATTTTTGTGCCTGAAAATAGTGTTCTGAGGTGGGCCAGGTTTTCCCGTCAACCTTGATGGGCCAGGCGGCAAAGTTAGAAAAATCACCGTAGTCATCGCTGGTGCTGTAGAAATTTATGATGGTGTCTTGCATGACGTGTTGGATCCTTTGTGCTCGAACGGGCATTAAACCGCATTATGTTGGTGGTTATTGCGAGCCGCTTTCCAGAAACAGAAAAACCATTACCCCTGAAAACCGAAAAATGCCACAATATTGGCTGTTTATACAGTATTTCAGGTTTTCTCATGGCATTAACCGCCGCGCTTAAAGCGCAAATTGCCGCCTGGTATAAGGCGCTTCAGGAACAGATCCCCGACTTTATTCCCCGTGCGCCGCAGCGGCAGATGATTGCGGACGTCGCCAAAACGCTGGCCGGAGAAGAAGGGCGGCATCTGGCGATTGAAGCCCCCACCGGCGTTGGGAAAACGCTCTCTTATTTGATTCCCGGCATCGCCATTGCCCGCGAAGAGCAAAAAACGCTGGTGGTGAGTACCGCCAACGTGGCGTTGCAGGATCAGATTTACAGCAAAGATTTACCGCTGCTGAAAAAGATCATTCCCGATCTTAAATTCACTGCCGCTTTTGGGCGTGGGCGCTACGTTTGCCCGCGTAATCTGACGGCGCTCGCCAGCACTGAGCCCACGCAACAGGATCTGCTGGCGTTTCTTGACGACGAACTGACGCCAAATAATCAGGAAGAGCAAAAACGTTGTGCGAAGCTGAAGGGCGATCTCGACACTTATAAATGGGATGGTCTGCGCGATCATACTGATATCGCTATAGATGACGATCTCTGGCGTCGTTTAAGTACCGACAAAGCCAGCTGCCTCAACCGCAACTGTTACTACTATCGTGAATGCCCGTTTTTTGTTGCTCGTCGGGAGATTCAGGAAGCGGAAGTGGTGGTGGCAAACCATGCGCTGGTGATGGCGGCGATGGAAAGCGAAGCCGTACTACCTGACCCGAAAAATCTGCTGCTGGTGCTGGACGAAGGTCATCACCTGCCAGATGTGGCCCGGGATGCGCTGGAGATGAGTGCCGAAATCACCGCGCCCTGGTATCGACTACAGCTGGACTTGTTCACGAAACTGGTCGCTACCTGCATGGAGCAGTTTCGCCCGAAGACCATCCCACCGCTGGCGATCCCTGAACGTTTGAATGCGCATTGTGAAGAGTTGTATGAGCTTATCGCCTCGTTAAACAACATTCTCAATCTCTACATGCCTGCCGGGCAGGAGGCAGAGCACCGTTTTGCGATGGGCGAACTGCCTGATGAAGTGCTGGAGATCTGCCAGCGGCTGGCAAAACTCACCGAGATGCTGCGTGGTCTGGCGGAGTTATTTCTTAACGATTTAAGTGAGAAAACCGGCAGCCACGATATTGTGCGTCTGCATCGGTTGATTTTGCAGATGAACCGCGCGTTGGGGATGTTCGAGGCGCAAAGCAAACTCTGGCGGCTGGCGTCTCTGGCGCAATCTTCCGGTGCGCCGGTGACCAAATGGGCGACGCGGGAAGAGCGCGAAGGGCAGCTGCATCTCTGGTTTCACTGCGTGGGGATACGTGTCAGCGATCAGCTGGAAAGGCTGCTGTGGCGCAGTATTCCGCACATTATTGTTACCTCCGCAACCTTGCGTTCGCTGAATAGTTTTTCGCGTTTGCAGGAGATGAGTGGTCTGAAAGAGAAAGCGGGCGACCGTTTTGTGGCGCTGGATTCCCCCTTTAACCACTGCGAACAGGGCAAAATTGTTATTCCCCGGATGCGCGTTGAGCCTTCCATCGACAACGAAGAGCAGCATATTGCCGAAATGGCGGCCTTTTTCCGTAAGCAGGTGGAGAGCAAAAAACATCTCGGTATGTTGGTACTGTTTGCCAGCGGACGGGCGATGCAGCGCTTTCTCGACTATGTGACGGATTTACGCCTGATGCTGCTGGTGCAGGGCGATCAGCCGCGTTATCGCTTAGTTGAACTGCACCGCAAACGCGTTGCCAACGGTGAGCGTAGTGTGCTGGTGGGCTTACAGTCATTTGCCGAAGGGCTTGATTTGAAAGGTGATCTGCTCAGCCAGGTGCATATCCACAAAATCGCTTTTCCGCCCATCGACAGCCCGGTGGTGATCACCGAAGGGGAATGGCTGAAAAGCCTCAACCGCTATCCGTTTGAGGTGCAAAGCCTGCCGAGCGCCTCGTTTAACCTGATTCAGCAGGTTGGGCGACTGATTCGAAGCCACGGTTGCTGGGGCGAAGTGGTTATCTACGACAAACGCTTGCTGACCAAAAATTATGGCAAGCGACTACTGGATGCATTACCGGTATTTCCGATAGAGCAACCGGAAGTCCCTGAAGGTATAGTTAAAAAGAAAGAAAAAACGAAATCCCCACGCCGTCGGCGGCGTTAATGATGTGAGTCAGGTAAGGAGTCGTAAATGGACTATCGCAAAATCATTAAAGAGATCGGGCGCGGGAAAAACCACGCGCGCGATTTAGACCGGGATACTGCGCGCGGTCTGTATGCCCATATGCTCAATGGTGAAGTCCCTGACCTTGAGTTGGGCGGCGTATTGATTGCGCTACGTATCAAAGGGGAAGGGGAAGCAGAGATGCTCGGCTTTTACGAAGCCATGCAAAATCACACCATCAAGCTGACGCCGCCTGCAGGCAAGCCGATGCCGATTGTCATCCCCAGTTACAACGGCGCGCGTAAACAGGCCAACCTGACGCCGTTGTTGGCGATTCTCCTGCACAAACTCGGTTTTCCTGTGGTGGTTCACGGGGTTAGCGAAGATCCAACCCGCGTGCTGACTGAAACCATTTTTGAATTGATGGGTATTACGCCAACGTTGCACGGCGGGCAGGCGCAGGCGAAGCTCGACGAACATCAACCGGTGTTTATGCCAGTCGGCGCGTTTTGCCCGCCGCTGGAAAAACAACTGGCGATGCGCTGGCGGATGGGCGTGCGTAACAGTGCACATACCCTGGCGAAACTGGCGACGCCATTTGCCGAAGGTGAGGCGCTGCGTCTTTCCAGCGTTTCGCATCCGGAATACATTGGACGCGTCGCGAAGTTCTTTAGCGATATCGGCGGGCGGGCGCTACTAATGCATGGTACTGAAGGTGAAGTGTATGCTAATCCGCAGCGCTGCCCGCAGATCAATCTCATTGACCGTGAAGGGATGCGGGTGCTGTATGAAAAACAGGACCCTGCTGGTAGCGAGTTACTGCCACAAGCAAAAGATCCGGAAACCACGGCGCAGTGGATTGAGCGTTGCCTTGCTGGCAGCGAACCGATTCCCGAATCGCTGAAAATCCAGATGGCTTGCTGCCTGGTGGCTACGGGTGAAGCGGCAACTATCAGCGACGGCCTGGCGCGCGTTAATCAGGCATTTTAATTCTTTTCTCAGCCGGATGAGCCATGTCATCCGGCTTTTACCCCACCGCAATATGAAATTCCTGCATCTTTATTGACCTTCCCGCGCCCGGCGTGCAGCATAAAAAAACAACAAACACATAACATAAACAGGAGTTAACCATGGAAAGTGGTCATCGCTTTGATGCTCAGACGCTGCACAGTTTTATTCAGGCTGTATTTCGTCAGATGGGTAGCGAGGAACAAGAAGCGAAATTAGTTGCCGATCATTTAATCGCGGCAAACCTGGCAGGGCATGATTCACATGGTATTGGCATGATCCCAAGCTATGTACGCTCCTGGAGTCAGGGGCACCTGCAAATTAACCATCATGCCAAAACCGTTAAAGAGTCGGGGGCGGCGGTCACGCTCGATGGCGATCGCGCATTTGGTCAGGTCGCGGCACATGAAGCGATGGCGCTGGGGATTGAGAAAGCGCATAAGCACGGTATTGCCGCCGTGGCGCTACATAACTCGCATCATATCGGCCGTATCGGTTACTGGGCGGAGCAGTGTGCAGCGGCGGGGTTTGTCTCTATCCACTTTGTTAGCGTGGTCGGTATTCCAATGGTCGCGCCGTTCCACGGTCGCGACAGCCGCTTTGGCACCAATCCGTTCTGTGTGGTTTTCCCTCGTAAAGATAATTTCCCGCTGTTGCTTGATTACGCCACCAGCGCCATCGCATTTGGTAAAACTCGCGTCGCCTGGCATAAAGGCGTCCCCGTGCCGCCAGGTTGCCTGATTGACGTTAACGGCGTGCCGACGACCAATCCGGCGGTAATGCAGGAGTCGCCGTTGGGTTCGCTGTTGACCTTTGCCGAACATAAAGGCTACGCCCTTGCAGCGATGTGTGAAATTCTTGGCGGGGCGCTTTCCGGCGGTAAAACGACGCATCAGGAAACGTTACAAACCAGTCCCGATGCCATTCTTAACTGCATGACCACTATCATCATCAACCCGGAACTCTTCGGCGCGCCGGATTGTAACGCGCAGACCGAAGCCTTTGCCGAGTGGGTGAAAGCCTCGCCGCATGATGATGATAAGCCGATTTTGCTACCGGGCGAGTGGGAAGTGAACACGCGTCGCGAACGGCAGAAGCAGGGGATTCCACTGGATGCGGGAAGCTGGCAGGCCATTTGTGATGCAGCGCGGCAGATTGGTATGCCGGAAGAGACGTTGCAGGCTTTCTGTCAGCAGTTAGCCAGCTAAAAAAAAGCCCGTCCAGTGGCGGACGGGCAAACAAGGGTAACATAGGATCAATGAGGGTTAGAGCATATGCGTCTGTCGGCAAACAGACAGGGAAATACTTGTGCTGGACGTAGCGTAAACGCCTGATCCGTCCAACGGTTCGGATTTTGTAGGCCTGATAAGACGCGGTAGCGTCGCATCAGGCATCTGTTGCCGGATGCGGCGTAAACGCCTTATCCGTCCTACGAATTACTTATAAATTACCGCAGTACCGCTTAATTTATTGTTGTTGGTGGCGGAAGTGATGCTGTATCCACTGGCACCGGCTGCCGCGGCTTTCTCAGCCAGTTTCGCTTCCAGGGCATCGAGGGTGGATGCGCCATCGGCAGAAACCACGCCGATTTTATTCATGTTCTGTGCCTGGGATGCCGTTACCGGTTCCGCGGCAAACACGCCAAATGACAGAGTTGAAAGAGCCATAGCAGCAACAACAGTATTGATAGTTTTCATAATTAATCTCTCGCAGGTGATTTTTGTATAAGTGACGTTGTTTCGTCGATGTGATGAGTATCACGTTTTTTTACGAGAGATAAAATCGAAGAGAATTGACCGCCTTGTTCAAATAAATTGATTGATATCTAACATACTGATAAACCATTTATTTGTTGTACTTATGGACTTGTTTTATGCCGCGTGGCAGTCACAGCAGCGTTAAAGGCACGGAATGCCACGCAAAATACAAATTATACTCGCTATGCATCTCGCCAGTTGTAGTTAACGTAACTGGCTGTCTTTCGAACCTCTGCGATTATATCCTGTATACGCTGGTTTTTGTAAATCTTTCTCCTGCTGACAATGAATGCATAAGCGCACGCCAGGAATGGCTTCCCGACGGGCTTGCGGGATGGGGGCACCGCACTCTTCACATTCATCCAGGCTTTCGCCACGCGGAATTTCACCCCGAGCGCGGGCAATCGCATCTTCAATTGTACTGTTGATCTGTTCGTTGACGGCGTCATCGTTAGCCCAACCGGATGCCATATCGTCCTCCCCATATCAATGCTTGTACAGTTAAGTGTAGCTAATCCAGGGACGAACTTGGGCAGTTCAAGCATCAGATCTCCGACCATTCCCGCAGCAGATTATGATAAAGATTAAGCAGCGACAGGATCTCTTCACTTTCGCCGTAGCGGCTTTTCAGCGACTGAATATTGTTGTCCAGTTCAAACAGCATGGCGCGCTTTTTATCATCACGGATCATCGACTGGATCCACATAAATGATGCCACTCGTACGCCGCGGGTTACGGGTGTCACGCAATGCAGGCTGCTGGAGGGATACAACACGAGATCGCCTGCCGGGAGTTTTACCCGATGTTGTCCGAAGGTGTCATTAACGACCAGTTCGCCGCCGTCGTAGCTTTGTGGATCGCTTAAAAACAGCGTGGCAGAAAGGTCAGTACGCATCCAGCCGTTTTGTGGATGGCTGCGTACTGCGCCATCCACATGGAAACCATAGGTTTCATTGTTCTGATAGCGATTAAACAGCGGCGTGGAAAGGGTACGCGGCAAGGCCGCGGCAAAGAACAAAGCATGTTGGTTAACCGCGTTCAGCACCTCATTTTGCAGGGCGGCGTATAACGTGCTGCGGGTGTCGACCTGTTGATTGTTCTTAACTTGCGCACCTTGTGCGCCGGTGGTGACGCGTCCATCCACCCATTCGGCTTGTTCCAGTTGTTCGCGAAACCGGGCGACGTCCTGTGGCGATAACACGCCGGGAATGTGGTACATCATACAAGTTCTCCAAAAAGTGGGGCCTGCGCCCCACATCTGAATCAGAAATGCATATTGGCTGTGAGCAAGAAGGTTCTTGGCTCGCCCGGGTGATAACGGTAGCCGCTCTTGTTGATTGAGGCGACGTAATCAGTATCAAACAGGTTGTAGACGTTTAGCTGGAAGTCGAGATTGCGATTAACCCGATACCCCAGTTTGGCATCGGCGACCCAGTAACCTTCGGTAAACGCTGGCGTTCCCACCGCGCCGTCTGAACCTTTATGCATACTGCCGATATAGCGTGCGCCCGCGCCAACAGAGATATCGTCGGTTGCCTGATATTGGCTCCATAAGGTGAAGGCGTGCTCCGGGGTATACGGCAGCGATGAGGAACCATCCTGGGCAACATCTTTGCCGTTTTTGATGGTTGCTTTTTGCTGGGTATAGCCGCCAATCACCTGCCACGCGGGAGTGATATTCCCGGCCACGGATATCTCATAGCCTTCGACGCGTTTCTTACCGTATTGCGAGTAAGTTCCGTCATCATTTTGCTCAACTTCATTTTCGATATCAGTACGGAACAGCGCGGCGGTGAGCAACAGACGTTTATCCAGAACCTGCCATTTGGTGCCAATCTCGCTGGTGTTGGCTTTTTGCGGTTTAAAATCGGTGCGGTTGGCACTGTTACCGCTGCCAGACTGCGCAAGGGCGAAGTTGTTGCCGCCCGGAGGCTGCTGGGAAACGGCATAGTTAATATAGACATTACCGTTTTCCGTCAGGTGATACAGCGCCCCGGCTTTCCAGTTCACCAGATTGCCCGACTTGGCGGTGTCGACGGTGGTGACCGGAGAACCTTTTGCCACACCAGCTGGGCAGGTGATGGCACCGCGTCCGCTGCCGCCGCAGGCGGTGGCACTGTCATATTCAGTATGATAATTATCCAGACGGATCCCGCCGTTCAGCTCAAAATCACGGGTGATTTGCAGCGTATCGAAGGCGTAAATTGCGAAGGTATCCGTCTGACCATTGGCGTTTGCGCCGTTGCGCGTCAGGCCGCCGGGATGAATGCTGCTGTCAGGATGATAAATATTTACCGCGGGTAACGTCACCGGATTAACGCCGTAGTTAGTCTGCGTTTCACGGGTAAATTCCACGCCGGTACTGACATCATGACCGATAGAACCGGTATAGAACGTCGAGGTCAGGTTGGTCTGGTTGGTGAGAATTTTATTACTCACATCTTTGGTATTCGCCGTGCGTGACCAGGTCCAGCTATTCACATCGCTGGTGGGCTGAGTAATATTCGACGCCCCGCCCATAATCGCCGTCATCAGGTAATCCTGCTTTACGCGCGACCAACGGGTAGTGTTGCGAATGGTGGTGTTATCGTTGATGTCGTGCTCAAAACGCATGGTAGCCGTGTCGGTGGTCGAATCGTCGTAATCGGAATCCGTGCCGTAAAAGTTATGCGTATCAACTTTTCCGGAATGATTCAGGATCGCCGTTCCTGCAGATGGGGCAGAATAGCCCGGCAAACCGATGGTTGGAATGCCGCCGTCTGGCGTGTTGTGCTGGGTGACATGCAGATAATTAAGATACAAACGATTCGCTGTACCAAGGCCAAAAGCGACAGAAGGGGCGACGCCGTAACGCTCATTTTTGACTTTGTCGCGTCCGGCATCGTGCGTTTTTTCGCCCATCACATTCAGGCGCACCGCAGTGGTATCACCAATGACCTGATTGACGTCCAGCGTGCCGCGGCGGAACCAGGCGCTGCCAATACTGGCGGAGGCGTCAATGCCGGAATCATTGCGCGGCTGCTTGCTGATCATATTGATCGAGCCCGTCGGCGCGCTGCGCCCGTAGTCGGTGCCGGAAGGCCCTTTAATCACTTCGACCTGCTCGGTATTGAAGGTGTCGCGCGAGACGCTGCCAATATCGCGAATGCCATCAATATAAATACTGTTAGAGGTATCGGCACCACGCATATAAATGGCGTCGCCAGTGGTGGAGTTACCGTTCTCACCCGCAAAAAACGCACCCACGCCGGGGACGTTTTTGAGCGCGTCGGTAAGGTTGGTTGCGCCCTGATCTTTAATCACTTGTTCAGAAATTATCGTCATCGTGCGGGTAGTATCCGCTACCGGACGCGAGAATTTCGGATCGGCAGATTGTTGTGGCGCATAAAGCGAAGGCGTTGATGCTTCGACAACCAGCGTGTCATCCGCGTTAGTTTGCCCTTCGGCGGCGAGTGCCTGAGCCACAGGCGTGATGCCAATACAAAGACCGGCAAAGAACGTGAGCGAATGAAATTGTCTGGCAGGGAAATTGCGATTGTTTTCCATTTTGCAGGTGACTTTTTCTTATATGTTGAAATTTTCACTGCCACGAGAAAGCCTCTCTGCGGATGCGATGCCACTGTTAATCTCGTGATAGTGTTCGTGCAAGTGATAATAATTTTGATAAGCATTATCACTTGGCGCGATTTTCTATCACCCATTGCGCGAAAAAGAAATACATTTATTTACATTGCGTTCATATTTGATGTTTTTTGATTACAAAACAGGCGAAAACTGCATCCAGAGGCGAATGCAGTTACGTTGGTGGGGTTATTTGTAGATGGTTGCAGTACCGAACATCTGGTCATTTCCGCCTGCGGAATTAATGACATAACCTTTCGCGCCTTGTTCGCGCGCTTTTTCTGCCAGTTTATCCTCCAGATCGCTTAGGTTTGATGCGCCAGTTGCCGAAACGGTACCGGCGGGCCGTAGCTGACCGCTGTCCAGGTTACTCATCGGTTGCGCGGCATAAGCCGTGAGAGAGATTCCGCTCAGGACGGTGGCAATCAGTAGTGTGAGGCACTTTTTCATAATGACATCCTCATAAATACAACGGGTAGTGCCTGATAAGTGTAGGTCGCCTGGGCGATGAAAATGACGCAAAAAATTGACAGAGATACGCTTATTTTTTGAACGATATATTTTTACAAAATAAGACAAATCAATGACATGCATGATGATGATTTTTATGATGAATTGCCATAAACCATAGCCATGTTAAGGTTTTTAGAAATGATAAACGCAGCCAGATATTTACCCTGTCGCGTTATGCGGGTATCTTACGCCGCTGCTTAAAGGAGAATGCTATGTCCGCCCAGAAACCGGGGTTGCATCCGCGCAACCGTCATCACAGCCGCTACGATCTCGCCACGCTTTGTCAGGTCAATCCTGAACTCAGGCAATTCCTCACGCTTACACCCGCCGGGGAGCAAAGCGTAGACTTTGCCAATCCGCTGGCGGTGAAGGCGCTCAATAAGGCATTGCTGGCCCATTTTTACGCCGTAGCGAACTGGGATATCCCCGACGGTTTTCTCTGCCCGCCAGTACCGGGCCGGGCGGATTATATTCACCACCTTGCCGATTTACTGGCAGAAGCAAGCGGAACAATTCCAGCGAATGCCAGCATTCTTGATATCGGCGTTGGTGCGAACTGTATTTATCCGCTGATTGGCGTACATGAATATGGCTGGCGTTTTACCGGTAGTGAAACCAGCAGTCAGGCGTTAAGTAGTGCGCAGGCGATTATCAGTGCTAATCCGGGGCTTAACCGCGCCATTCGTCTGCGTCGGCAAAAAGAGAGTGGGGCAATTTTTAACGGCATCATCCATAAAAACGAGCAATACGACGCGACCTTGTGTAACCCGCCATTCCACGATTCCGCCGCTGCAGCGCGGGCAGGTAGTGAGCGTAAACGCCGTAACCTGGGGCTGAACAAAGACGATGCACTGAACTTTGGTGGTCAGCAACAGGAGTTGTGGTGTGAAGGTGGTGAAGTCGCCTTTATCAAAAAGATGATTGAAGAGAGCAAAGGCTTCGCGAAGCAGGTGATGTGGTTTACCTCGCTGGTTTCTCGTGGTGAAAACTTACCGCCGTTGTATCGTGCTCTGACGGACGTGGGCGCGGTGAAGGTGGTTAAAAAAGAGATGGCCCAGGGGCAAAAGCAGAGTCGCTTTATTGCCTGGACCTTTATGAACGACGAGCAGCGCCGCCGTTTTGTTAATCGCCAACGTTAAAGCGTTGGCTCCCCCGGCGGCAGCGGTTCAGCCGGGGCCGCGCCCGGAGCAGGCAGCACCTGATAAGTCTGCACTGGCGCGCGAACACCTGCCAGGTCGAAATGCTTTTTCACCTGGCTGTCGAGGGCAAAGCGGACCGTCCACTGTTTGAGTGGCAGCGTGGTGAACGAAACACGCAGTGTAAACGCGGTATTGCTTAAGCCGACAATCCCGGCAAAGTTTGGTTCACCAATAACCAGCCCGCGAATTTCTTCGTTTTCCATCAATTCCGCTACCGCATCTTTCAGTGCCTGATTGGCTTTATCAGCATCTTCATGGCGATCAACATCGTAGTTTGCCACCACCGAACCAATGCCGCGGACGAAGTTAGCAAAGGTGGTTATCGAAGACCACGGAATGATGTGATACGCCCCGGTATCCTGACGCACGCCCACGGAGCGAATCGACATCCGTTCCACAGTGCCGGTCAACGGCCCGATAGTAACCAAATCTCCAGTGTTCATGCCGTTTTCAAACTGAATAAATACCCCGGTGATAATATCTTTCACCAGCGTTTGCGAACCAAACGAGATAGCCAGACCTAATGCCCCGGCACCTGCCAGCAATGGCGCGATATTGACGCCGATTTCCGACAACACAATCATGATGGTGATGGTACTGATAATCACCGCCAGCGCGTTACGGAACAGCGTCAGCAGGGTACGCGTACGGGCGCTGGGTAGCGGGCGGCCATGAATATCCGAAGCCAGCCGGTTTTCGATCAAACTGGCGAGCACTGTCCAGCCAACCGCCGAGAAGAAAAGAATGAGTGCGATGCGGATCAGGATATCTACGGTTTTCTGCCCCGCGCCGTTTTGCAGCCAGTTCCAGAAATCGAACAATCCCCATGCGCTCAACAGCAACATTACCGCCACGCAGACGGTCAGAATACGCGCCGTTTTCAGTGCCGCCGAAAGCCAGCCATTCAGCCGTTTTTGCAACTCCGGATAGTTACGCTGAGTATGTGGCGAGAGAGTGATGGTTTTTGCCAGCCAGCGGGAAAACATACCGGAAACAAATGCTGCGATACCAATAATCGCCAGGCTGCGCACTGTTGCACCCATCATAAATTTCAGGCTGTTGCCCGGATCGAACAACGAAAAGAAAAACAGCACGATAAAATAGGCGCTTGCCAGCCAGTGCCACACCAGCGCAAAGGCGCGGATAAACAGGCTGAAAAAGGCCAGCGAATGCTCCGCGAAGTTGAGCAAATGCTGGGTAATCTCTTTTTTATTACGAAAGATCAGGTACAACGCCCAGATGGTCATGCACAGCATAATGATGACGTTCGCCAGCGCGCCAATTTGTACATTCACCTGATTAGAGATAATCGGCACGGCCACAATCAGGCCATAACCTATCAAACTGCTTAACCAGCTCAGGCGACGACTCCAGTAACGGGCGCTCTCGTCCTGAATCGTGAACGGGCGCAGTTCAGCCACGTTTGGGCAAAAAATCAGGCGTAGTACGGCTTTGAAAAATTCAATCAGGGCAAAGGCGTTGAGAAACAAACTTTGTTGGAAAGCGATGGTGCGACTGCCCGCATTCAGGTTGTCGCTTAATACCTGGCCGACAAACAATGTCAGTGCCAGTAACAGTAGGTCGATAATAAACGCCCCGATAATCATCGCCGGAAGCTGCAGCCAGTTGCTGCGTTCGCGATTTTTTTGCCGCGCCCACTGGCCCATTTTGCGATACAGCGGCAGTGCGCACAGACGAATCAGCCAGTAAAAACCAAACACTAATACCGCTAACATTGAAAAATGGGTCAACGCATTGCTGAAGGTTTGTGGATTAAACGGCTTATGCGGGGAGCCGGTGATATTGCGATAAAGTTGTCCGAAACGGGCGGAAAGGGCTTCACCATAATGGCGGCTGACTTCGGTGACCTTTTGCAGCACGGTTTGCTCTTCAACCAGCGTCGGCGGCACGATCTTCGGGACCGGTTCCGCAGGGGGCGTCGCGGCGACAGTACGCAACTGGTCGATCAATTCTTTACGCGAGGTGTCGTTATCCAGCACATCCGCCAGTGCGCCATAGGCCGCTTTTTTTTGTTCGATATCCGGTTCCGGGGCCGGTTCAGTCGTTGAGTCCGTTGTCGTTGTGGTTGTAACGCCGGGTATGGATACCGCGTGGGCAGGTGCGCCCAGCAGGCAGAAGAGGATGAACAGGATCCACCGCATGACTCCTCCAGTGAGAAAACAGAGCAAAAAGATAAGTATAGATGCTGGGGGAGGGGCGATTTTAAATGAGAGGAATCTGGTGTGCCTCCCTTTCGGGTGAAAGGGAGGCAGAGAAGTTAAGAGACGTGCTGCAAAAATTCCTGCAAGCGCTGGCTCGGCGGGTTCTTGATCAATACCTGCGGATCGCCATCTTCCGCAATCCGGCCTTTGTCGATAAAGATCAGCCGCGAAGCTACTTTCTCGGCAAAACCGATTTCGTGGGTCACGATCACCATCGTCATCCCTTCTTCAGCCAGATCCTGCATAACCTTCAGCACTTCATGGCGCAGTTCCGGGTCAAGAGCGGAAGTCGGTTCATCAAACAGCATCATTTTCGGCTTCACCGCCAGCGCGCGGGCAATCGCCACACGCTGCTGTTGACCACCAGAAAGTTCGGAAGGGTAGTGATGTGCACGTTCTGCCAGACCGACTTTCGCCAGCAGCTCACGCGCCAGTTTTTCCGCCTCTTCTTTGTTCGCGCCACGCACGCGTAGCGGACCAAACATGACGTTTTCCAGCGCCGTCAGATGCGGGAAGAGGTAAAACTGCTGGAACACCATACCCGCTTCCTGGCGAATCAGGCGCTCGTCAACTTTCGGATCGTTAACCTTCAGGCCATCGACAATCAGATCGCCGGAGGTGATTTCTTCCAGTTTGTTGATGCAGCGCAGCAGGGTCGATTTACCGGAACCGGACGGCCCGATAATCACCACGACTTCGCCCTGAGCAATGTTCAAATCGATATTGTGCAGCACCTGGGTTGGACCAAAATGCTTGGAGACGTTTTTAAATTCAATCACAGGATTTTCATCCTTCTTTCCAGACGACGCAGAATAAAGCTCAGCACCAGGGTAATAATCAGATAGAACACCGCCACGGCGCTCCAGATCTCAAGGGCGCGGAAGTTACCGGCAATAATTTCTTGCCCCTGACGGGTCAGTTCCGCCACGCCGATAACAATAAACAGCGAGGTGTCTTTAATGCTGATGATCCACTGGTTACCCAGCGGCGGCAGCATACGACGCAGTGCCAGCGGTAAAATGACGTAGCGAATGGTTTCCCAACGTGAAAGACCGAGCGCCAGTCCTGCTTCACGAAAACCTTTGTGAATAGACAGCACCGCACCACGCGTGATTTCCGCAATGTACGCGCCGGAGTTGATCATGATGGTGACCACCGCCGCAGTAAATGGGTCGATGCGTAAGTCGTTAAACGCCATCGGCAGGGCGAAATAGATAAACATCACCTGGACGACGATAGGTGTGCCGCGGATCACTTCAATAAAGACCAGCGCGACGTGGTTGGCTATCCAACCACCGAAGGTGCGTGCAAAACCTGCCAGCAATCCGATTACCAGACCGCCTGCCAGACCGAGGACCGAAATCCACAGGGTCATTTTGGCACCTTCAATCAGAAGCGGAATGGCAGGCCAGATGGCACTCCAGTCAAACTGCATATGTTGTTCCTGTTACCGTGGTGTAAATAATCAAATTCAGGGTAATTAATGGCCCCGGAGCGGGTTTGCGCCCCTCACCCTAATCCTCTCCCCATAGGGGAGAGGGAACTGCCAGTGCGTTTTACAGGTGTAGCGTTATTATTTCGGTTCAGTACCGAACCATTTTTTGTAGATTTCGTTGTAAGTTCCGTTCTCGCGCAGGGTTTTCAACGCGCCGTTGACTTTGTCACGCAGCTCGTCGCTACCTTTCGGGAACGCAATACCGTATTGCTGCGCTTCCAGAGAGTCACCTACCGCTTTGAACTGACCGTTACCGGCGGTTTTGATGAAGTACAGAATGTTTGGCGTATCGTGCAGAACGGCGTCTGCGCGGTTGGTGCCCAGTTCCATATAGGCGTTATCGATGTTCGGGAACTGACGCAGATCTTTAGTTTTGATGTTTGCTTTCGCGTAATCAACGGAGCCAGTACCGCTCTTCACAGCAACCACTTTCCCGTCGAGATCTTTCACGCTTTTCACATCGTTATTGTTAGCTTTCACCATCACTAACAGGCCGCTTTTGTAGTAGCCGTCAGAGAAATCGATCGCTTTTTTACGCTCGTCGGTGATGGTAATGCCCGCCAGCGCCAGATCGACGTTTTTGGTTTGCAGTGCCGGAATGATCCCACTGAAATCCATCGGCTTCAGTTCGTAATCCAGCTTCAGCTCTTTAGCGATGGCAGCCCACAGATCAACGTCAAAGCCCACATATTTATCGCCCTGTTTAAATTCAAACGGAACGAAGGCGGTATCCGTCGCGACAACTAATTTTTTATCCGCGGCATGAGAAGAAACCGCAAAAGCCAGGGTCAGTGCAGCCAGTGAAACTTTTAATACAGACTTCATAGCATTTCCTTTTTTCTATCCACGGGACGATCCCCTGCGTGACATTCACATATATGAAAAAATCGTGCCAGTTTTGCAACTCCTTGATTTTTCGAGATGCGGCAAAAACGTGATGCACGATTTATAGGGCAATACCCTGAAGATGCACCATTCTGGGGCACCAATCTGGTGCGCTAAAATTGTGCACTCAACACAGTGATTATTTAGCGTAAAACCTGATGAAAAAACAATCTTTATGTAACGATTGTGTGATGATGTGGATACAAAAAATTTACTTAATCAGCTGGAGATAGCAGATGGATGCACTAAATAAGTGCGTTGAGGTGGGCTGCAAAACAAAACGGCCTCCTGTCAGGAAGCCGCTTTTATCGGGTACTAAAGTTCTGCACCATCAGCGATGGATTTATTCGATGTTAGACTCGATAAACCACAGGAATTTATCCAGGTCGCGAGACGCGGCGGTCAGGATATCTGCGGTGTCGTCATCTTTCGCTTCGCCAATCGCTTTGCGTACGTCATTAGCGACGATTGCGTAACGGTCAGCCAGTTCTTTCAGGTGATCCTGAACGTTGTGGATGTCCAGCGGGTAACTTTTCAGCGGGGTTTTGCTGTTGATAACTTGAGTGGTCCCCAGAGCTACACCGCCCAGCTGCACTGCACGTTCTGCCATGGTATCCAGATGATCGATCAGTGCGGTGCGGAAGCCATCCAGCATTTCATGTACGGCAATGAAGTTAGCGCCGCGCATGTTCCAGTGCGCTTGTTTGGTAATCAAAGAAAGATCAATAAACTGGATAACCTGGCGATTCAGCAACTCTACTGTTGCTTTTTTCTCGCTGTCGGAGACATCGTTGCGGGTATAAAGCAGATTGGTCGCTTTTGATTTAACTAATTTAGCGGTACTCATAATTTCATATCCTCTTGATGTTATGTCCCAGTAATTAACGAGACTAAGTATAGCACCGGCTATGTGTTCCGCTATTCTGGCTGTTCCTATCACACTAATAGTGGTAACAAGCGTGAAAAACAAAACTAATAAAGATTCAATGAGTTAGATATATTGATAAGAACAATTCTTATTTATCTGCTCGCCAGGAATTTTCGGAATAAATATGCTTTTGCATAATTCGATATATAAAGACGGTGTAGAGGAAAAGTAGCGAGAAATTCTGCATGGTTATGCATAACCATGCAGAAATGTAAATTTAATTAATGTCTAATTCTTTTATTTTGCTCTCTTTGCGTACTGTCAGCGTAGACCCCATTGAAGCGGCGATGATAGCGCCGAGCGCCAGCAGCTGTATGGGTGTCAGTGTTTCTCCGAGGAAAATCATCCCGGAAACGGCAGCCAGCGCCGGTTCCATGCTCATCAGCGTACCAAATGTCCGTGTTGGCAAACGGGTGAGGGCAATCATTTCCAGCGAATAAGGCAGAGCGGTCGAGAGAATAGCGACAGCCAGACCCAATGGAATAACCGACCAGTGCCAGAGTGCTTCACCAGCCTGAAGCGCTCCAATTGGCACGAAAATTAACGCTGCAATCAACGAACCAATTGCCACCGTCGCAGGGCCATGTTCCGCTCCTGCGCGTTGCCCACTTAAAATGTAAATAGCCCAACAAGCCCCGGCCCCCAGTGCCAGCGCACAGCCGGTTAAATCGACATGGGAAACGTCTTGCCCCAGCGGTAGCAGGAACCACAGACCAAGAACCGCCAGCACAACCCAGACGAAATCTACCGGGCGACGAGAAGAGAACAGCGCCACCGCCAGTGGTCCGGTGAACTCCAGCGCCACCGCAATACCCAGCGGTACTGTCTGAATAGAAAGATAAAAAAGATAATTCATCCCACCCAGCGAAACGCCGTAAAACAACAGCGGTAACCGTTGCTCTTTGGCAAAGCGCAGTCGCCATGGCTTAAAGAACGCGATGAGGATCAGCGTTCCTAATGCCAGACGCAGCGCAGTGACACCCGGTGCGCCCACCAGAGGAAAAAGTGACTTAGCTAACGAGGCTCCACCCTGAATAGACGCCATGGCAACGAGCAATATGATTATTGGTAACCAGACCGGCATTTTACGTAATGAACCAGGCATCCTTTCTCCCACAAATATCTAGACTTAAGTAAAGCGTGGAGTGTACTGGATATACCCAATGCTGGTTGAGCATTTGTTGAAAAAATTTTCCCCCGTTTTGACTAAAATGCGCCAGGATTGATGGAATCATTAGTCTGGTGATTAGGAATAATCTGGATGAATGACAGGGAAAACATGCGTAATACTTACGCAGTTCTCTGAAAAAGTGATTTAAATTTAGATGGATAGCGGTGTATGGAAACGTTCTGTTACATGAAATGGCCCGTTAGACATCACAAATCGCGAAGAGTTTCCCATTAATTTTTGATATATTTAAAACTTAGGACTTATTTGAATCACATTTGAGGTGGTTATGAAAAAAATTGCATGTCTTTCAGCACTGGCCGCAGTTCTGGCTTTCACCGCAGGTACTTCCGTAGCTGCGACTTCTACCGTAACTGGCGGTTACGCACAGAGCGACGCTCAGGGCCAAATGAACAAAATGGGCGGTTTCAACCTGAAATACCGCTATGAAGAAGACAACAGCCCGCTGGGTGTGATCGGTTCTTTCACTTACACCGAGAAAAGCCGTACTGCAAGCTCTGGTGACTACAACAAAAACCAGTACTACGGCATCACTGCTGGTCCGGCTTACCGCATTAACGACTGGGCAAGCATCTACGGTGTAGTGGGTGTGGGTTATGGTAAATTCCAGACCACTGAATACCCGACCTACAAACACGACACCAGCGACTACGGTTTCTCCTACGGTGCTGGTCTGCAGTTCAACCCGATGGAAAACGTTGCTCTGGACTTCTCTTACGAGCAGAGCCGTATTCGTAGCGTTGACGTAGGCACCTGGATTGCCGGTGTTGGTTACCGCTTCTAATCACTTTGGTGATATAAAAAATCCGCCTCTCGGGGCGGATTTTTGTTTTTAAGGCTTCGGGTCGAAAATATCGGTTCCGAGATGGTTGTAATCCACCTTCTGTAACTGGAAGTTGGTGATGTATATCGACCCGGCTTTCTTCTCAGATATAAACGGGTATTTGATGTTAATTTCCTTCGCTTTAATTCCCGTCCACTGGGAGAAAAAACCTAAGAAGTCATTGGCTGAGCGGCGGGCTTTAATCACCCGATGCGCTTTATCGTCGCTGGAAATGACCATAAAAGGCACCTGGAAATTTTGCTGATACTTATCATCATGGGCAAGGTATTGCACGTCTTTGCCGCGCTCTTTAAAGGCCAGACCGTGGTCAGAAAAGTAAACCAGCGAGAAGCTGCTGCCGCTGTTGCGTAACTGATCGTACAGCTTGCGCAGTAAATCGTCCGTTTGCGTCATGGTATAGAGATAGCACGACGTTTCTTTCGACTGCACAAAGGTTTCGTATTTGCCTTGTGTCCTGTCGCAGGCCTGCGGATGTGAGCCCATCAGATGTAGAACAATCAGCTGCGGTTGCGAGTGCTCTTGCGCCAGCACTTGAGCGGTCATATCCAGTAACGCTTCGTCTTTGGTATTTTTATCTGCTTCAAAATTACCTTCTTTCAGGAAGTACACTTCATCTGCTCGTTTGGCGATGCTGGCGATAGCGGTATCGTATTCGCCGATTTGACCCTGGTTGGAAAACCACCAGGTCTGGAAGCCCGCGCGATTTGCCAGGGTGACAAAGTTATCCTGAAACTGTGGTTTGCCATCGACTACGCGATTGAGCGTTAAGCCAAGCGATTTCTGCGTGGAGCCACTGGCGGCAATGTAGTCAGCAAATATCAAACCGTTAACGCTGCTGGCAAACGGGGTATTGTCCCAGTGACCGCCAAAGGCACCGAGGGCATCGCGACGCGCGCTTTCACCGATCACCACCACATAGGTCTGATACTTCGGCTTAACGGCAGTGACCGTCCAGGTATCTTTCATTCCGGAAAGTTTTGCCATCCGTTCTTGCTCTTCAATCACCTCGTTATTATTGACGATGACATCCTTAGCAAAACGAAATACCGGATAGCCAGTATCTTTCAGTTTAAATACGCCACCCCAGGCCAGGTTTTGCACGGGAGCAACAAAAAATGTCGCCACACTGAATACCAGACACAGGCTGTCGAAGGTATTCCAGCGCGCTTTTTCATTCTCTTTTTTTCGCCTGATTGCTATTACGCCGAGCGCAAAAATAAATAAGCCGACCAGGTAGCTGTACCACGGAAAAATCGTCAGGATTTCGGTCGACTCTTCCATATTGGTGGAGTGCAATGCCAGCAATGTATTGAAATTAGGCGCGCCGTAGGCCTGAGCAAAAGGGAAATAACAAGCCGCCACCAGCGAACTGACACCGACCAGAACTTTTTGTACGCGAGGCAATGTTCGCCATAGCAAAAGCAAAATAGCCGTAAACGCAGCGGTGTAGAGCAAACTGAAGGGGTAACCTAAGCCGAGGTTAATTAATAGCGACTGTAAAAAGTAGAACGCAGTCCACGGGCTAAATACCCGGCTACGGGTAACAAGCGATTCTTTGAGGGTTAAATTCATATGCCACTATCGTAACAAACGCCATGTGCTTACCCTGGCGTCAAGGGTCAATACCTGCAAGAGTGCGTGAAGAGTGGAAAGGGGTCCGCATCCGCGAGCCGCAATATACGCAGGGCTGCAAGAAGATAGAGCGAGCCGCCGTTCAGGTCAACTACTGACGAACAAATCTTTTGCGAAGGGGATTGCAAATCCGACAAAAAGTGGGGTTTTTCAGACCAAAACGCGTTATGCCTGCATGAAAGCAGGAGTGAAGCGGCGTACCGCGACGCCGCTATTTATCGGAAGGTTTATCTTGCTGCGGTTTGTTGTTGACCATATCGCACAACATAGAGAGCAGCATTAACCGTACTTTAAAGGGAGAATGACTAAACACGCGCATACACCTCTTGAACTCATTCATAAGACCTCCTGACTTGCTAATCCCGTCGATCCTTGAGGGATGATTGCATTACATACAGATATAGCACAGGCTATATTATATAGCTATTGCTAAAACGTTAATTTTTTGTACCTTCGCAACTCTGGTTTACAATGTGCGCACGAAATGAGAACGCTATGTATGCGTCACCATAATGAGGAAGCACAATGAGTCGTCGCGCAGGTACGCCAACAGCAAAAAAAGTGACGCAGTTAGTGAACGTGGAAGAGCACGTTGAAGGGTTCCGCCAGGTCAGAGAGGCGCATCGGCGCGAGCTTATTGATGATTACGTTGAGCTGATTTCTGACTTGATCAGGGAAGTGGGGGAAGCTCGTCAGGTGGACATGGCTGCTCGTCTGGGAGTTTCGCAACCGACGGTGGCTAAAATGCTTAAGCGGCTGGCAACCATGGGGCTGATTGAAATGATCCCCTGGCGTGGCGTGTTTTTAACGGCAGAAGGAGAGAAGCTGGCGCAGGAAAGCCGCGAGCGACATCAGATAGTCGAAAATTTCTTGTTGGTGTTGGGCGTCAGTCCGGAAATCGCCCGTCGCGACGCGGAAGGCATGGAGCACCATGTTAGTGAAGAGACGCTCGACGCTTTTCGTTTGTTTACCCAGAAACACGGTGCCAAATGAGCCTGCCTTTTTTACGCACGCTGCAAGGCGATCGTTTTTTTCAGTTATTAATTCTTGTTGGTATCGGATTAAGCTTTTTCGTGCCCTTTGCACCGAAATCCTGGCCTGCTGCTATCGACTGGCACACCATCATCACCTTAAGCGGCCTGATGCTGCTGACCAAAGGTGTGGAGTTAAGCGGTTATTTTGATGTGCTGGGGCGCAAAATGGTGCGCCGCTTTGCTACGGAGCGTCGGCTGGCGATGTTTATGGTGCTGGCGGCGGCGCTGCTTTCTACCTTTCTGACCAACGATGTCGCGCTGTTTATTGTTGTTCCGCTGACTATCACGCTAAAAAGACTGTGTGAGATCCCGGTTAATCGGCTGATTATTTTTGAGGCGCTGGCAGTCAACGCTGGTTCGCTACTGACGCCAATTGGCAACCCGCAAAATATTCTTATCTGGGGACGTTCTGGTCTTTCGTTTGCCGGATTTATTGCCCAAATGGCACCGCTGGCTGGCGCAATGATGCTGACGCTCCTGCTCCTGTGCTGGTGTTGTTTCCCTGGAAAGGCGCTGCAATACCATACGGGGGTGCAAACACCGGAGTGGAAACCGCGGCTGGTGTGGAGTTGTCTGGGGCTGTATATCGTCTTTCTGACGGCGCTGGAGTTCAAACAAGAGCTGTGGGGACTGGTGATTGTGGCGGCAGGCTTTGCGCTGCTGGCACGTCGCGTGGTGCTCAGTGTGGACTGGACGCTGCTGCTGGTGTTTATGGCGATGTTTATCGACGTCCATTTACTGACCCAGCTTCCAGCGTTGCAAGGCGTGTTGGGTAACGTGAGTCATCTATCTGAACCCGGGTTATGGTTAACGGCAATCGGTTTATCGCAGGTGATCAGTAACGTGCCGAGTACCATATTGTTGCTGAACTATGTGCCGCCGTCTTTATTACTGGTATGGGCGGTAAATGTAGGTGGCTTTGGGTTATTACCCGGATCGCTGGCAAATTTGATTGCGCTACGTATGGCGAACGATCGCCGCATCTGGTGGCGTTTCCATCTCTATTCAATACCGATGCTGTTGTGGGCGTCGCTGGTGGGATATGTTTTGTTGGTTATGATCCCGGACTGGTAAGGTCTGGCAAATAAAAAAGGCGGATTATGAGTCCGCCTTTGTTTTACGTTTTGACGATTAATTCAGACGAACCGGCATCCCGGAACGATTTTTGATCGCTTCATCAAGAACAACCTGGTCAACATCTGGCTGACCGGTCACTGTCTGCACGCTCTTCGTCAGGGTAATTGGCACAATTTCCTGTCCTTCAAACTGGGCTTCGGTGGTAGACAGCGGATTATGGACTTCAATATAACGGCTGCCGTCTGGCTCGGTGGTCGCTTTTACCGGCTCATCAATAAACTGTACGCGGGTACCGACCGGTACTTTCTCGAACAGGAATTTGATGTCTTCGTTACGCAGACGCACACAACCATGACTTACACGCAGACCGATACCGAAGTTAGCGTTGGTGCCATGGATAGCGTACAGGCGACCGATGTAGAGTGCATACAGCCCCATCGGGTTATCCGGACCTGCCGGAACGACAGCCGGAAGCGGTTCGCCCGCAGCGCGGTACTCTGCGTGCATTTTGGCGGTCGGCGTCCAGGTCGGGCCTGCTTTCTTACGCTCAACTTTGGTGGTCCAGTTGATAGGCGTATCTTTGCCTAACTGACCAATGCCGATCGGCAGCACGATAACGGTGTTGGTCCCTTTCGGATAGTAATACAGACGCATCTCTGCACTGTTAATGACGATGCCTTCATGAACGGTATCCGGCAGGATCAGCTGCTGCGGAATGTTCAGTACAGTACCGCCTTTCGGCAGGAAGGTATCCACACCCGGGTTCGCTTCCATCATATTGGAAAGCCCCATCTGGTACTCCGCGGCAAAATACTCCAGCGGCTGAGTGTTACCTTCAGGAATGGTGATCACCTGATTCTGACCAACCAGGCGACTCCCGTCGGTTGGCAGAGGATAAGTTACCGCAGAGGCGGTACTGCAAAAGCCGACAACAGCGAAGGCCGCTGCGAATAATGTTTTCAATTTCATATTCATGTTAAGCGAGATTTTGTGCCTGGCAGGCCATTGGGTTGAGAATATTAGAGTATTGGAAGCGCATTATAAGTTCATTCCAGCTCACAGTGAAATCAGATGTGTACGAAATCACATTTTTTGCCTTTGGCTTGAGTGTAGACCTTAAGCGAGGAGCAGGATCTTCTTTCAGACTTATGGCATAATGCGCGGTTTGTCATATCTCTTTTCAGGATACGCCTGTGTTAGTTTCCAGTAACGTCACCATGCAGTTCGGCAGTAAGCCGTTGTTTGAAAACATTTCCGTCAAATTTGGCGGCGGCAACCGTTACGGCCTGATTGGCGCGAACGGTAGTGGTAAATCCACCTTTATGAAGATCCTCGGCGGCGACCTTGAGCCGACGCTGGGTAACGTTTCCCTCGATCCCAACGAGCGCATTGGTAAACTGCGTCAGGATCAGTTTGCCTTTGAAGAGTTCACTGTGCTGGATACGGTGATCATGGGGCATAAAGAGTTGTGGGAAGTGAAGCAGGAGCGCGACCGCATCTATGCTTTGCCGGAAATGAGTGAAGAAGACGGCTATAAAGTGGCCGATCTGGAAGTTAAATACGGCGAAATGGACGGTTACTCTGCGGAAGCTCGCGCCGGTGAATTGTTGCTTGGCGTGGGAATTCCAGTGGAACAGCACTACGGCCCGATGAGTGAAGTTGCTCCTGGCTGGAAGCTGCGTGTGTTGCTGGCGCAGGCGCTGTTTGCTGATCCGGACATTCTCCTGCTCGACGAACCGACCAACAACCTCGACATCGACACCATTCGCTGGCTGGAACAGGTGCTGAACGAGCGTGACAGCACCATGATCATCATCTCGCACGACCGTCACTTCCTTAACATGGTCTGTACCCACATGGCGGATCTGGATTACGGCGAGCTGCGCGTTTATCCGGGCAACTACGATGAGTACATGACGGCGGCGACCCAGGCGCGTGAACGTCTGCTGGCTGATAACGCCAAGAAGAAAGCGCAGATTGCTGAGCTGCAATCTTTCGTTAGCCGCTTTAGCGCCAACGCCTCGAAATCTCGCCAGGCAACTTCGCGCGCGCGCCAGATTGATAAAATCAAACTGGAAGAGGTTAAAGCCTCCAGCCGTCAGAACCCGTTCATCCGTTTTGAACAGGATAAGAAACTGTTCCGTAACGCGCTGGAAGTGGAAGGTCTGACCAAAGGGTTTGATAACGGTCCACTGTTTAAAAATCTCAACCTGCTGCTGGAGGTCGGTGAAAAACTTGCGGTACTGGGTACCAACGGCGTCGGTAAATCAACGCTGCTGAAAACGCTGGTGGGCGATCTGCAACCGGACAGCGGCACCGTAAAATGGTCTGAAAACGCGCGCATTGGTTACTATGCTCAGGACCACGAATATGAGTTTGAAAATGATCTGACCGTGTTCGAATGGATGAGCCAGTGGAAGCAGGAAGGCGATGACGAGCAGGCGGTACGCAGTATTCTCGGTCGTTTGCTGTTCAGCCAGGACGACATCAAAAAGCCAGCTAAAGTGCTTTCCGGTGGAGAAAAAGGGCGGATGCTTTTTGGTAAGTTAATGATGCAGAAGCCGAACATTCTGATCATGGACGAACCGACCAACCACCTGGATATGGAATCCATCGAGTCACTGAACATGGCGCTGGAACTGTATCAGGGCACGCTGATCTTTGTTTCACACGACCGTGAGTTCGTAAGCTCCCTGGCGACCCGCATTCTGGAAATCACCCCGGAACGCGTGATCGACTTTAGCGGTAATTACGAAGATTACCTGCGTAGTAAAGGGATCGACGGTTAATTCCCCGCCGTCTTTCATGCGGCAGATGCATTGGCTTCACCTGTTCACCCCGGTCACTTACTTATTGAAGCTCCCGGGGTTTACAGGTTTGCTGCCTTCCTGCAGCGTGAAATACTGAGGTAAAGGATTCGATGGCTGGACCGGGTAAGGTGCAGTCGCCTCCCGGCCCCGGTAATGATTTAACGCATCCATTCACTCCCTTCAACACCATTGACCAGCAGCGTGCGTTTTTCTTCCAATGGTAATGACACTTTCAGTGCACTCCATGCAGGACGATAATCCCCGCGCGCGTTAACTTTCAGGTTGATGGTCGCCCCATCGCAAACCATTTCCCATTCCACCCAAAGCGCATTACCAGTTTGGTAGCCCCAGCTTTCGCCATCGTCTTCAAACAGCAGGCCGGACGTTGTGCCCACACCTTTCAGCGGGAACAGTTTCAGTTCGCGGGTATCGTCTTGTTCTGCGCTCACATAGGTGATGCGTTTGCTGAGCGGTAGACCAGCCCCGGCACGCACCATCAGCGGCAGTTTCTCCAGCGGTGCGTCGAGGGTGATCCACTGACCGCCACTGAACCATTCGCCGTTGTAGAAATCGTACCAGCCAGTTTCGTTATCTGGCAGCCATACACGGCGCTGGCGCTCGCCTTGCTCTACGACGCTGGCAACCAAAATATCGCGACCAAGCAGGAAGTCATCACACTCTTCAAAAGTCTGAACGTCGTGCTCGTGGTCAAGGAAAGTCGGACGTAGCATTGGTTCATCATCGGCGTATGCCTGCCACATCAGGGTATAAAAGTAGGGCAGCAGGCGATAGCGCAACTCAATAGCGCTGCGGATCGCCGGAGTGACGCCCGGATACATCCACGGTTCGTTTACGGTATGGTCATCGTTCCATGAGTGAATCGTAAAGCGCGGATGCATCACGCCGTTTTGTACCCAGCGTACAAACAGTTCCGGGTCCGGCTTATCACCGGAGAAACCGCCGACGTCGTGACCGAGGTTATACAGCCCGGAGAGGCTCATCCCCAGACCCATGCGGGTGTTGTAGCGCAGAGTGTCCCAGCTAGTGCGGTTATCGCCACTCCAGGTCTGCACGTAGCGCTGCATTCCCGCGCAGCCGGAGCGGGAGATCAAGTACGGACGTTTTTCCGGAGCGAAACGCTGCTGGGCTTCCATCGAGGCTCGCATCATCAGCAGTGGCATCACTGGGCGAATATGTTTGATCGCGATCGTCTGACCAAAGCCGTGACAGCGTGCTTCACCGTCCCATACTTCGAATTCGTTGTTGTCGTTCCAGGTGGAGTCGATACCCATCTCCAGAAGCTGTGTGGTCACGCCTTCCTGCCACCACTGGATGGTCTGCGGATTAGTAAAGTCGAGGTTAGAACCTTCGTCATCCCAGAAGCTGGAACGTTCTGGTTCATCTGTTTCTGAATCACGGATGAACAGTCCTCTTTCTGCCACTTCGTTATAGCGTGGGTGATCCTGCAAGAGGCACGGCTTGATATTGGCGGCCAGGTGCAAACCAGCATTGTGAAATGCCTGGCTCATCACTTTCGGCTGCGGCACTTTGTCGTAGTTCCAGTTGAACACATAGCGTTTGCCGTTAATTGAGGTATAACCGGAAGAGAGCTGGAACGAATCGCAGGGAATTGCATGTTCTTCACACAGGCGGATAAAGTTCATCAACTGATTTTGTGCGTCCGGCGCATCGGTGTAGTGCATAGTTGAACCGCTGTAGCCCAGGCTCCATTTCGGTCCGAACAGGGTTTTTCCGGTCAGGCGTACGAAGGCTTTGGTGATATCAAGTACGCGTTCGCCGGTAAACAGGTAGTAGTCGATATCACCCGCTTCCGCCTGCCAGCGGCGATAGGCGGTGTGGTAGTTGTCGATCTCGTTGCCCAGATCCAGCCAGCAGCTGCTGAGGTTGTCATAAAACAGGCCGAAGCTAATGTCATCGCGGCGGGTGATGGTGAATGGAATGTGTTTGTACAGCGGGTCAGTACTAACGGCGTTGTAGCCCATCGCGTCGAGGTTACGCATCTCGTAACGTTTACCGTTGCGTTGCAGGTCGCCGGCTTTATCTCCGAGGCCATAAAAGCGTTCATCTTTACGACGGCTCTGATAGTGTGCCACGCCATCGCCGTGGGCATTCAGCAGATAAGCGCTGGTCGGGCGGTCATTCACCAACGGCAGCCATTCGCCTTCGTTGTTACGATAGTGCCACTCCAGCCACAGCGGCTGGTGAACGGTTGCACGCAGTGACTCGGTGGCGATAACCACGGTGTCGTCGTGCTGGATCAATGTCCACGCGGGCAGGCTAAAGCCGCTGAGATCTTCGCGGCTGCGCCCTTCCCATGGCACATCCTGCGCCGGAGCAATGCTCCAGGTGCGATCTAGCGCCAGCTCGCCTTTGCGTTTTAACAGCACGCGGAACAGATTTTCTTCCAGCACGTACAGGCACAGGATATGCTGGCCATCGACCAGCAGTTCAACGTGGTGGGCAGACTGTTTGTGCAGGGTCCAGTTTTTCAGCGTTTTCATGTTTACATCCACTCTCAGGCGCGTTTTGCGCGACGTTCAGCAATAAAGGTGACCAGGAAGAAAGCGCCAATCAGGTCAAAGAAGCCCATGGCGATAAACAGGGGGTTAAAGCCGATTTTGTCAGCGGTAACCCCGATAATCAGGGAGAACAGGAAACTTGCGATCCACGCGGCAGAACCGCGCATGCCGTTAACAGTGGCCATCTGACCTTTGTCGAAGGATTCCACCACCAGTGCGCTCAGCATGCAGGAGATGATCTGGTGACCGAAGCCGCCGATGGAGATAAGGACGATGGCGATATACGGGTTATTGGTAAAGGCCATCACCGCCAGCGAAACCATCAAGAATGCGCCACTGACCGATGATGCGACAACGGAGTTCACACGACTCAGCCCAAACAGGCGGGTGTAAAGTTTGGTCAGATAGCCGCTGGCAATACTGCCAAGATCAGCGGCGAGGAACGGCAACCAGGCGAATAATGCGATCTGCTTCAGGTCCATGCCATAGGTTTTGGACAGGTATAGCGGCACCCAGAAACTCATCACCGCCCACGCCGGTTCTGCCATAAAGGCCGGGATAGCGATACCGTAAAAGCGTTTATTTTTGCCCACGGTTTTCAGTGCGGTCAGAAAGGGTAACTTGACCGGGGGCGCTTCGTTATCCTGGCGAATAAAGTCCAGCTCGGCTTTGCTGAGGTTAGGATGCTTATCCGGGCTGTGATAGAACGCCCACCACAGCACCACCCACAGCATCGCCAGGATGCCAGTGAACATAAATGCACCCTGCCAGCCGAATGAAGCGTGGGCAAAATAGATAATCGGTGGGGCCAGCATGGCACCGATGGAAAAACCGACGCCTGCCCAGCCTGCGGCGATCGGGCGTTCTGATTTTGGAAACCATTCACCGATGGTTTTGGCGTTTGCTGGGGTTGCCGCGGCTTCCGCACCGCCCATAAAGAAGCGCAACAGCGCCAGATGTACCCAGTTTCCCGCCCCCGCATGCATCAGACAGGCCAGTGCCCACAGTCCCGCGCAGATCATAAAGCCCAGTTTGAGGCCAATGACGTCAATCAGCCATCCGCACAACGGTTGGAATAGGGTATAGGCGAGCTGGAAAGCACCTACAATCCAGGAATATTGTTCGGTGGTAATCCCCAGGCTGCTTTTCAGTTCGGGGGCGAGAATACCCAGCGAGTTACGCGTGATGTAGTTGACAGTAACACCGAGCAAAAAAAGGACCAGTATCCACCAACGCAGATTTTTGACGATATGGCGCGGTTTACTGGCAGTCATATCGTTATTGATACCCTGACTCATATGCACTCCACAGAATGGTATAGGGTTTGTGCGGCAACGTCAGAATGGAGTTGTCACACCACTTTTAACTTTTTGATAAATAAAGTCTTTATTGTTCGTTTTTCCATTATTTTTGTATGGAAGTTGTTCTACCAATTCACAGTAAGAGACCCTAAAAGCGAAAGAAAGCGGGTTTTGTGCACGTTTTTCCATGAGTGACTGATATACATTACTGAAATGGATTTAATGCCAGACAGAATGGGCTTTTTTGCTCATGAAAATTCTGTCATTTCCGAATTAGAGGCAGATCACAAAATGGACAAGAAGCTGAAAATCGCCGATATCGCCGCACGTACCGGGCTATCTCCGAGTACGGTTTCGCGGGTGCTGGCTGGCAAAGCGAATACCAGTGCACGCGCTCGCGAACAGGTGCTGGCCTGCGCGCGTGAGTTGGGCGTGATGGATGGCATGGCAGCAGGTCGTATGTTGCTGAACAACCTGATTATTTTCGCGCCGCAACGCGCTTTTGACCAACGATCTGATATCTTTTATTACCGTGTGATCCAGAGCATCAGCAAAGCGTTATCGCCGCATGAAGTGCGGCTGCGTTACTGCGCGCTGGAGGAGTTTGACAGCGATCCCGCGCTATTTCTCTCGCGGATGAATGAAGCAGATACGCAGGCGGCGATCCTGCTGGGGATTGACGATCCGCACATCCATGATCTGGCCGCCGATCTCGCTAAGCCTTGTGTGCTGATCAACTGCCGTGATGAACGAATGCGCCTCCCGGCGATTGCGCCGGACCATCGGTTAATTGGCGCGTTCGCCGCCCGCTATCTGTTTGAAATGGGTCACCGGGAGGTGATGAATGTGATGTGCCTGCGCCGCTACACTATGGAGCAGCGGTTTGCAGGGATTAAAGAATCATGGCGTCAGCATAATCTGGCCTTTCACCATGACCGTCATTTGCTGAATATCAGCAGTTTTAGCGCTAAAGAAGCGGAAGAAAAGGTCGGAGCGTGGCTGGATGCCGCCAATGGCAAGACGTTGCCGACGGCGTTTCTGGTCGGCGGGGATTTTATGGCGGCGGGAACGGTAAATGCGCTACATCGTCGTGGTCTGCGCGTACCACAGGATGTCTCGGTGATGAGTATCGACGGCTTTAACCTTGCGGCAATCGAGGATGTTCCCCTGACGGCTGTGCATGTGCCACGCGATGAGCTAGGCAATGAAGCGGTGCAAATGTTGCAACAGCGGCTGATTCGCCCGGATGCTCCGGTGGGCTCGCTGCTGCTGCACGGACGATTGGCGGTGCGGGAGTCAGTGCGGCGGGTTCGCCCAGGAAAAGGGAACACCGCCGTGGAACGGGAAGGGCTGTACGACACTCAGCTGTCGATTCCCAACGCTCGCTTACCGTGAATGTTGAGGTCGGCAAGCGTAAAGCGTCCTTCCCAGTTTGTTTCATAGTCCTCGCGCGGGAAGTCGCCCGGCGATGCGCCTTTTTCCAGTGCGGCCTTCACCTTGTGCGCGTAGGCAAGATTTTTCTCGCACATCGGTGCCGCAGGAATGTACATCACGTTGCCCCAGCCCTGTTGATTTTCAACGGGGGCAACGGAATGGATGACGTCGCAGTGCCACCAGACGGAGTCTCCGGCCTCGAGTTTTGGAATGCTGGTTAACGCCTCAATTAACAGTGGATGCCATTGCTCTGATACCGGCAACACTCTTCCGGGCGCTACGCCGCACAGTTCATCCTCCGGCACATCATCAAGCAGCGGACGTAACAGTACGTACGCCATGGCTTCAGGAATGGGCACAACGTGCAGCAGCCCCTGACCAGGCAGCATATCAGAGAGCGCTGTCCAGCCCTGGAATGTCCGAAACACGGAACATTTGGTGGTGTTGTCCACCGTGTACTCTTCAACTTCCGTACGATGTGCCGCATGCCAGGGATCATATTGCGCCAGATTGCCATTAAAGACGTTGGCGAAAACGCGCTGATACGCTGGAAGCAGCCAGCGTTCCAGCGCCCCGGAGTCGGTATGCGCTCCAAGACCTTTGGAGGTCGTTCCGGGCGGACGGCGGCGGATACGGTCAGGGTAGATGACGCTCACATCCGGGTTAAACCATTGCTTTCCATCACTTTCAAATGTCCACAGACGATTGAGAAACGACTGCGCATTCGCCATTTCTTCACTCTGGCGGGCCTGCATTTGCGCCTGCGACCAGTAGATGGGGTAAATCTCGGGACGTGAAGCGCTGAGCGTCCCGAAGAAATTATCGCCGGGGCCTTTGTAGACCTCGTCAAAGCGGTTGCGGTCCAGATAGTCCAGCATCGATTGATCCCAGCCTAGCGCTTGTTCGCGGGGGAAATGGCCTTTTATCACCGCACAACCGCGACGTTTAATCTGTTCGCGCTGCTCTGCAGTAACATGACCTGCTTTGATATCGGCATAAGACAGCACCGGCCAGACGGCATCGCCCTGTGCTTTGAGTGCGTTGATTTCAGCCACTCGCGTGGCAATGTCATCGCTTAGCTGATTAAAGATCTGCTGGACGTCGCCAAGCTGCGCCCGCAGCGCGTGCTTCATCTGACGGATAGCTGCTTTGTGATCGGCAGGCAATGTGTCGCTGGTAAAAGTAGAAGCCATAACCACCTCGCATTAACTTTCATTCGAAACTATACTGATTTGCATGTGACAATATAAGTTATAAATAAGTTAATGCAAGTTTAATGATTTGATGTGTTGGATGTAAAAAGAAGGGAAAACCGGAGCGCACGGCTCCGGTAGAGAGGTCAGCTGTTAAAAGGGGATGTGTTATCCAGCACCGCCTGAATCACATTAAGCGCGCCTTCATGATTATTATCATCGGTAGCGTAACGAGCGATTTGTTTAATGTTTTCCGCAGCATTGCCCATCGCAAAGGAATAACGCGCCATTTTCAGCATCTCCGCATCGTTACCGCTGTCGCCAATCGCTACCACATTTTGCGGTGACAGATCCCAGCGTTTCAGTAACCGCGAAATACCGTTTGCTTTATGTAGACCGGGAATAATCAGGTCGATAAAGCCAAAACCACTGGTGACGGGTTTCATAATGCCATCGAGCGCTATGTGCAGTTTGTCGATCACTAACGGGATTTGTTCATCCGGCAGGTTGAGTGAAAACTTGAACAGTACGTCGTCAATCTCCTGATAATCTTTTACAGGTTTCAGGCGATGGTAGTGTTTTGCCATCAGTGCGACGAATGCTTCGGGGGCATTTTTGCTGACATATGCACTTTGCAGACCGCAGGCGACAAAATTGAGTTGCTTATCTTTTAGCAACTCGCCAATAACAATCCGCGATTCATGTCGGGTCAGTTCGCCGTGGAACAGTTGCTTGCCATGTTCGTAAACCAGTGCGCCGTTTTCCGCGACAAAAGAGATCTCATCCTTTAGCTCAGGAAAGAACGAAATAAGCTGGTAATACTGATTACCGCTGGCGACAACGAACTTAATGCCGCGCTTTTTCAGTTCCTGATATTGCGCCATAAAACGTGGTTGGTTGTACGTTTTGGCGTCGTTAAGAAAAGTACCGTCCATGTCTGTGACGATAACTTTTACGCTCATAGGTGTGCTCCTGGCTCGAAAATGAAACCGTAACAGTGTAATAACAATGTGACGCAGAGCACAAATTATATTTCGAATGAAAGTAAGGATGAAATTGATGATGTGAATGATTTAGCCCGGCGACGACGCCGCCGGGCCGAGGAGATTACAGCATATGTTCAGTACGGGCGATGATATCGTCCTGTGCGTCTGGAGAGAGCGCGGTGAAGAAGGCGGAATAGCCCGCGACACGCACTACCAGATCGCGGTACTGATCGGGATGTTTTTTCGCCTCCAGCAGCGTTTCGCGGGAAACGATGTTGTACTGAATATGCCAGCCTTTATGCACTTCAAAGAAGGTACGCAGCAGGATCATCAGTTTCTGCTTATCAGATTCATTCTCCAGCGTCGCCGGATTCAGTTTCTGGTTGAGCAACACGCCGCCGAGAATCGCTGCCGTAGGCAGTTTACCCACCGAGCCAATGACCGCAGTAGGGCCAAGATGATCAGTACCAGAGGCCGGACTAGCGCCTTCTGCCAGCGGGGTGTGGGCTTTACGCCCGTCCGGCGTTGCCATAGTCTGCGCGCCAAACGGTACGTTAGCGGAGATAGATGACGTACCCGCGTAATAGTTGCCGCCAACCGGACCACGACCGTAGCGCGGATTATGGTACTGTTTCAGTTCGTCGATATAGGTCTGATAAGCGCGAGCCAGCAGCGTATCGACGGTATCATCGTCGTTGCCGTACTTCGGCGCACCGTTAATCAGCCGCTGACGCAGCTGCTCGTGAGTCAGGCCGTCGAAGTCATCTGCCAGTGCGGCAGCAAGCTGTTGCTGACCAATCGCACCTTGTTCAAACACCAGTTTCTTCACTGCCGCCAGGCTGTTGCCGAGGTTAGCAATACCCACCTGCAGGCCAGAAACCCAGTCATATTTCGCGCCGCCTTGCTTGATACTTTTTGCCCGCTCAATACAGTCATCCACCAGCGCCGAGCAGAGAATATCGTGCACGTTCTCTTCCAGCATGGTGTCGACGACATATTCGATTTCGATTGATTTGCGGGTGTAGTAACGGATTTGCGTATCCCACGCGTCCATTACTTCATCGAAATTGTTAAAGTTACCCGCTGACAACGCTTTTTCTTGTGGCAGGAACACTTTGCCGCTGGTGGCGTCTCGACCACCTTCCAGCGCCGCCAGCATCACGCGGGCGAAGTTGATAAAGCTCATGCCGGTACAGCGATAGCCCCATTTGCCACCGACGGCGGTTTCGATACAACCAATCGCTGCGTAGTCGTAAGCGTCCTGCGGTTCAATACCGAGTTTAATAAATTCCGGGATCACGATTTCGTCGTTGTTGAACGCCGGCATCCCGAAGCCGCAACGGATCACCTGTACGCAGGCGTCGAGGAAATCATTACTCATTCCTGCATGGTAACGCACGCTGAGGTTAGGCTGAGTGGAACGCAGGCGACCGCAGGATTCGAGGATCGCGTAAGATAGGGGATTCACCGCATCCATTGGTTGACCATCAACCAGATTTTGCCCGCCAATAGTGACGTTCTGATACAGCGGACTTCCCGCAGAGGCTTTCGAGTGCGAGCCGGAGCGGATCTTGTTCACTTCCAGCAGTTTCAGCCAGCAGCTATGCAGCAATTCGATGGCGTGTTCGCGATCCAGTGTCTGGTTGAGTTCAACGTCGCGGCGATAGTACGGGTAGAGATACTGGTCCATACGACCAAACGATACTGAGTGACCGTTAGATTCGATCTGCAAAATCAACTGGATGAAGTAACACAGTTGCAGCGCCTGCCAGAAAGTCTGCGGCGGCTGGTGGGCGATAAGATCGCAGTTTTCTGCCATCGCCAGCAGTTCATCGCGACGGCTTTCGCGGGTTTCGGTCGCGGCCATTGCACGCGCCAGGGCAGCGAAACGTTCAATGTGTTCACTGACTGCCACCAGCACGATATCAATCGCTTTCAGGAATTGCTCACCGTGTAAATCTTCCAGCACCGTCAGGTTGATGCGCGAGCGACGTTCCGCTACTTTCTCGCGCAGACCATCAAGCCCTTTTTCCAGCAGCAGCGGGAAATTCACCGCCAGGTGCGCATCGCCGGAGGTCATATTGCCTTCCGCTTTAATGATTCCGGTCGCCAGCAGACCTTTTTGCTCATCGGTAAACATGCCGTAGCAGCGATCCTGTACGGTCTGACCGCGCCACCACGGGCACACTTCATGCAGAACGCGTTTGTTCTCTTCGCTCACCGCAAAGCCAGCACCGGGACGATCTGCCAGATCATCAATCTCTTTTTCGATCCACGAGACAGTATATTCCGGGAAGATCGGCGCGGCGCGAACTTCGCTTGCCTGGTTGCCAATGATCAACTCATCGTGTTTGATCCAGATGGTGCGATTCGCCAGGTGATGCGCCAGTGCCAGCGCGCGACGTACCGGGATCGGCTTATCGAGATGTTGTTGATACATCTCGGTATAGTGCTGCGCGCGCTCGGTACAGACTGGCGGTTTCACAATATGCACCAGCGCATTTTTGTGCGCTTTAATGCGGTCGCTGAGCGTGTCCAGTTTCAGTGTGGTCATGGTTGTTATCCTCGTAAGGTCGCGGTTAACCCTTTCTGGCAGGCATACTGCTGGGCAAAGTCGAGCAGTTCTGGCGCATCAAGCGGTTTTTCCGGGGCGTCATAGGGCAGATTAAGTAAGTGATATTTGTTGATGCCCAGCGTGTGGTAGGGCAGAAAATGAATTTCGCCAACGTGCAGCTCGTCGGCGGCAAAATCGGTAATGGCTTTTACAGAGGTTTCGTCGGCATTAAAGCCCTGAATCAGCGGCACGCGGATAATGATTTTTTTGCCCGCTGCGGCGAGTTTTTTCAGGTTATCCAGCACTCTGGCGGCGTTACCGTCGGTCCACTGTTTAAACGGCGCGTCGGCAACGTGTTTTAAATCGGCAAGAAACAGATCGATATAGGGCAGAGAAGGGGCGATATATTTCCACGGCACATGCAGACAGGTTTCTACCGCAGTATGAATGCCTGCCTCGTGGCTGGCTTGCAGTAGCGCCATCGCCATTTCCGGCTGCATAAAGGGCTCACCACCCGAAAGCGTTAAACCGCCGCCGCTGCGATCATAAAACGGTTTATCGCGCAGAACGGTCGTCATGATCTCCTCAACGCTTTTCACTTCACCACACACGGTTAATGCCTGTGTCGGACAGCAGTCGGTTAACGCCGTCAGATGCTCCGGGGTTAACTTTTCCCGATGAATAAGCAAACCATTCAGCGCGCGCTCAATCACTTCCGGCGCGGCCTTAGCGCACAGCTCGCAGCCTTCCAGACACAGTCGTGCGTCATACAGCAGATCCTGCGTGCGGGCGCGGCTTTCCGGGTTCTGACACCAGCGGCAGCCCAGCGAACAGCCTTTAAGAAATACGACCGTGCGGATACCGGGGCCATCATGGGTCGAGTAGCGCTGAATATTGAAAATCATAGTTGCCTCTCTGTTTCGTTCAAACATTAAAATACTTTCGAATGAAAGTTAGATTGATGTGCGTCAACTGTTCAGAGAGTTTTCCCGTGATAGTCTACATTCAGACAAAAAGTACATTTTGAGGATGGTTATGGAACTGTATCTGGATACTTCAGACGTTGTTGCGGTGAAGGCGCTGTCACGTATTTTTCCGCTGGCGGGTGTGACCACTAACCCAAGCATTATCGCCGCGGGTAAAAAACCGCTGGATGTTGTGCTTCCGCAACTTCATGAAGCGATGGGCGGTCAGGGGCGTCTGTTTGCCCAGGTAATGGCTACCACTGCTGAAGGGATGGTGAATGACGCACGTAAATTGCGTTCTATTATTGCGGATATCGTGGTGAAAGTTCCGGTGACCGCCGAGGGGCTGGCAGCTATTAAGATGTTAAAAGCGGAAGGGATTCCAACGCTGGGAACCGCGGTATATGGCGCAGCACAAGGGCTGCTGTCGGCGCTGGCAGGTGCGGAATATGTTGCGCCTTACGTTAATCGTATTGATGCTCAGGGCGGTAGCGGCATTCAGACTGTGACCGACTTACACCAGTTATTGAAAATGCATGCGCCGCAGGCGAAAGTGCTGGCAGCGAGTTTCAAAACCCCGCGTCAGGCGCTGGACTGCTTACTGGCAGGATGTGAATCAATTACGCTGCCACTGGATGTGGCACAACAGATGATTAGCTATCCGGCGGTGGAAGCCGCTGTGGCGAAGTTTGAACAGGACTGGCTGGGAGCGTTTGGCAGAACGTCGATTTAACCGGACGTTCTGCATCCTCATAAATTGCTGATGACGTGGCGGAGTGTCGCGTCTTATCAGGCCTGGAGGTGGCAATTACTGCCCGCACACCTCACACCCCGGATTGCGCATCAGTTTCATTTCGCGAAACTGACAGGTCATCGCATCGTACATGACGATTTTCCCGCTGGCCGGTTTGCCATAACCTGCCAGCAGTTTGATCGCTTCCATTGCCTGCAACGAACCAATTACGCCGATCAACGGTGCCATCACGCCTGCTTCTACGCAGGTTAATGCGTTCTCGCCAAACAAACGGCTAAGGCAGCGATAGCACGGTTCGCCGTCCTGATAAGTGAAGACCGTGATTTGCCCTTCCATACGAATTGCCGCGCCGGAAACCAGCGGCACCTTCGCGGCAAAACAGCCTGCGTTCAGTTGATTACGTACCGCAACGTTATCCGTACAGTCGAGCACCAGATCGTGTTCAGCAATCAATGCTGCAAGTTCTGCGTCATCTAGCAGTGCATTGACTGGCGTAATCGCGATATGTGGGTTGATCCGCGTCAGGGCGTAACGGGCGGATTCCACCTTCGGTTGCCCGACCGTAGCATCACTGTGCAGCGTCTGGCGTTGCAGATTCGAGAGCGAAACCGTGTCGAAGTCGAGCAGCGTCAGGTTGCCGACACCGGCGCTTGCCAGATACTGCGAAGCTGCGCAGCCGAGTCCACCGAGGCCGACTACCAGCACACGAGAATCTTTTAGCGCCTCCTGACCGTCAAAATCAAAACCGCGCAGAATGATTTGCCGGTTGTAGCGCAGCATCTCCTGATCGCTGAGTTCCGCCATTACAGGCCTCCGAACAACGCGTTAAACGGTTCTACTTCCACCCATTCGCCCACGTCCACATTGCCGCGATCGCGTTCCAGCACGATAAAGCAGTTGCCGAGACTAAAGGAGCTAAATATATGTGAACCCTGATGTCCGGTGGTCGTCACTTCAAGTTCACCGTCGGCGTTGCGTTGCAGCACGCCGCGCTGGAAATCAAGACGTCCTGGCGTTTTTTTCAGGCGGGACGCTGTGCGTACGCGCTGGCGCGCGGGCAGGCCGCTGGCGGTGTTGCCGCTTAGTTTTGCCAGCAAAGGCTGTACCAGTTGATAGAAGGTCAGCGTCGCTGAAACCGGGTTGCCCGGCAGGCCGCAGAACCAGCTATTAGAAAGTTTACCGAACGCGAACGGTTTACCCGGTTTAATCGCCAGCTTCCAGAAGGCGATCTCCCCCAGCTCTTCAAGAATGGTTTTGGTGTAATCCGCTTCACCCACTGAAACACCGCCGGAACTGATCACCACATCCGCCTGGCTGTCGGCTTCAATAAATGCGGCGCGCAGGGCATGTGGATCGTCGCGGATAATCCCTAAGTTGATTACCTCGCATCCCAACTGTTCTAACATCAGGTGTACGGCGAGACGGTTGGTATCGTAGATTTGGCCATCGCCCAGTGGCTGACCGGGCAACTGGAGTTCATCACCGGTAGAAAAAAGCGCTACACGCACTTTACGAATCACCGGAACTTCGGCAATCCCCAGTGAAGCAATCACTGGCAGTTCAGCGGTAGTCAGGCGAGTTCCCGCCGGGAAAACAACCGCACCTGCAGAGATATCTTCACCGCGACGGCGAATATTTTGCCCGCTACGCACTTCAGCAGTAAAACGCACGCCATTGTCCGTTTGTTCAGTCTGCTCCTGCATCACCACCGCTTCGCAGCCTTCCGGCACCGGCGCACCGGTCATAATACGAATGCAGGTACCCGCAGGCCATTCACCATGGTACGGCTGACCGGCAAAGGATTTACCGGCAACGGGCAGCGGTTGCCTGGAGGCAATATCGGCTAAACGCACCGCGTAGCCGTCCATTGCGGAGTTATCAAACCCCGGAACATCAAGCGGCGAAACGACATCGCTCGCCAGAATACGACCAAAACACTGTACCAGTGGCAGCGTTTCCTGGGAGGTCAGTGGGGTGACGCGAGAAAGCATCTCATTAAGCGCGGTGTCGAGCGACATCAATCCGGTGGTAAATTCCATGAAAACACTCCTGCGGAGGCAAAATCGAATTTGCCTATTATGTCAGAAAAACGCCACAGACTGTATGCCACCTCGGGCGTAGCGCTGGGTCCTGCCTTTACATGCCATATCCATCTTTCTATATTCAAAAATTGAATGAGTAATTCATAAAAATTCTGATATTTATAGCAAAAGTGGCGAGCCACCCTTAATGGACGAATACTATGGGCAAAGCAGTCATTGCAATTCATGGTGGCGCAGGTGCAATTAGCCGCGCGCAGATGAGTCTGCAACAGGAATTACGCTACATTGAGGCGTTGTCTGCCATTGTTGAAACCGGGCAGAAAATGCTGGAAGCGGGCGAAAGTGCGCTGGATGTGGTGACGGAAGCGGTGCGTCTGCTGGAAGAGTGTCCACTGTTTAACGCCGGAATTGGCGCTGTCTTTACGCGTGATGAAACCCATGAACTGGACGCCTGTGTGATGGATGGTAACACCCTGAAAGCCGGTGCGGTGGCGGGCGTTAGTCATCTGCGTAATCCGGTTCTTGCCGCCCGGCTGGTGATGGAGCAAAGCCCGCATGTGATGATGATTGGCGAAGGGGCAGAAAATTTTGCGTTTGCTCGTGGCATGGAGCGCGTCTCGCCGGAGATTTTCTCCACGCCTTTGCGTTATGAACAACTACTGGCAGCGCGCAAGGAAGGGGCAACCGTCCTCGACCATAGCGGTGCGCCACTGGATGAAAAACAGAAAATGGGCACCGTGGGGGCCGTGGCGTTGGATTTAGACGGCAATTTGGCGGCAGCCACGTCCACAGGCGGAATGACCAATAAATTACCCGGACGAGTTGGCGATAGTCCCTTAGTGGGTGCCGGATGCTACGCCAATAACGCCAGTGTGGCGGTTTCTTGTACCGGCACGGGCGAAGTCTTCATCCGCGCGCTGGCGGCATATGACATCGCCGCGTTAATGGATTACGGCGGATTAAGTCTCGCGGAAGCCTGCGAGCGGGTAGTAATGGAAAAACTCCCTGCGCTTGGCGGTAGCGGTGGCTTAATCGCTATCGACCATGAAGGGAATGTCGCGCTACCGTTTAACACCGAAGGAATGTATCGCGCCTGGGGCTACGCAGGCGATACGCCAACCACCGGTATCTACCGTGAAAAAGGGGACACCGTTGCCACACAGTGATGAACTTGATGCCGGTAATGTGCTGGCGGTTGAAAATCTGAATATTGCCTTTATGCAGGACCAGCAGAAAATAGCTGCGGTCCGCAATCTCTCTTTTAGTCTGCAACGCGGTGAGACGCTGGCAATTGTTGGCGAATCCGGCTCCGGTAAGTCAGTGACTGCGTTGGCATTGATGCGCCTGTTGGAACAGGCGGGCGGTTTAGTACAGTGCGATAAAATGCTGTTGCAGCGGCGCAGTCGCGAAGTGATTGAACTTAGCGAGCAGAGCGCTGCACAAATGCGCCATGTTCGCGGTGCGGATATGGCGATGATATTTCAGGAGCCGATGACATCGCTGAACCCGGTATTTACTGTGGGTGAACAGATTGCCGAATCAATTCGTCTGCATCAGAACGCCAGTCGTGAAGAAGCGATGGTCGAGGCGAAGCGGATGCTGGATCAGGTACGCATTCCTGAGGCACAAACCATTCTTTCACGTTATCCGCATCAACTCTCTGGCGGGATGCGCCAGCGAGTGATGATTGCGATGGCGCTGTCATGCCGCCCGGCGGTGCTGATTGCCGATGAGCCAACCACCGCGCTGGATGTCACTATTCAGGCGCAGATCCTGCAATTAATCAAAGTATTGCAAAAAGAGATGTCGATGGGCGTTATCTTTATCACTCACGATATGGGCGTGGTGGCAGAGATTGCCGATCGGGTACTGGTGATGTATCAGGGCGAGGCGGTGGAAACGGGTACCGTCGAACAGATTTTTCATGCACCGCAACATCCTTACACCCGTGCGCTGTTAGCTGCTGTTCCGCAACTTGGTGCGATGAAAGGGTTAGATTATCCCCGACGTTTCCCGTTGATATCGCTTGAACATCCAGCGAAACAGGCCTCCCCCATCGAGCAGAAAACGGTGGTGGATGGCGAACCTGTTTTACGAGTGCGTAATCTTGTCACCCGTTTCCCTTTGCGCAGCGGTTTGTTGAATCGCGTAACGCGGGAAGTGCATGCCGTTGAGAAAGTCAGTTTTGATCTCTGGCCTGGCGAAACGCTATCGCTGGTGGGCGAGTCTGGCAGCGGTAAATCCACTACCGGGCGGGCGTTGCTGCGCCTGGTCGAATCGCAGGGCGGCGAAATTATCTTTAACGGTCAGAGAATCGATACCTTGTCACCCGGCAAACTTCAGGCATTGCGCCGGGATATTCAGTTTATTTTTCAGGACCCTTACGCTTCGCTGGACCCACGTCAGACCATCGGTGATTCGATTATCGAACCGCTGCGTGTACACGGTTTATTGCCAGGTAAAGAAGCGGCTGCACGCGTTGCGTGGTTGCTGGAGCGCGTGGGCCTGTTACCTGAACATGCCTGGCGTTACCCGCATGAGTTTTCCGGCGGTCAGCGCCAGCGCATCTGCATTGCTCGCGCGTTGGCATTGAATCCGAAAGTGATCATTGCCGACGAAGCCGTCTCGGCGCTGGATGTTTCTATTCGCGGGCAGATTATCAACTTGTTGCTCGATCTCCAGCGTGATTTCGGCATTGCGTATCTGTTTATCTCCCACGATATGGCCGTGGTAGAGCGGATTAGTCATCGTGTGGCGGTGATGTATCTCGGACAAATTGTTGAAATTGGTCCACGGCGCGCGGTCTTCGAAAACCCGCAGCATCCTTATACGCGTAAATTACTGGCGGCAGTTCCGGTCGCTGAACCGTCCCGACAACGACCGCAGCGTGTACTGCTGTCGGACGATCTTCCCAGCAATATTCATCTGCGTGGCGAAGAGGTGGCAGCCGTCTCGTTGCAATGCGTCGGGCCGGGGCATTACGTCGCACAACCACAATCAGAATACGCATTCATGCGTAGATAACATTCAGGCGGAGAATAAAATGGCAAGAGCTGTACACCGTAGTGGGTTAGTGGCGTTGGGCATTGCGACAGCGTTGATGGCATCTTGTGCATTCGCTGCCAAAGATGTGGTGGTGGCGGTAGGATCGAACTTCACCACGCTCGATCCGTATGACGCAAATGACACGTTATCTCAGGCCGTAGCGAAATCGTTTTACCAGGGGCTGTTTGGTCTGGATAAAGAGATGAAACTGAAAAACGTGCTGGCGGAGAGTTATACCGTTTCCGATGACGGCCTTACATACACCGTGAAATTGCGGGAAGGAATTAAATTCCAGGATGGCACCGATTTCAACGCAGCGGCGGTAAAAGCGAATCTGGACCGGGCCAGCGATCCGGCGAATCATCTTAAACGCTATAACCTGTATAAGAATATTGCCAAAACGGAGGCGATCGATCCAACAACAGTAAAGATTACTCTCAAACAGCCGTTCTCAGCGTTTATTAATATTCTTGCCCATCCGGCGACCGCGATGATTTCACCGGCAGCGCTGGAAAAATATGGCAAGGAGATTGGTTTTCATCCGGTGGGAACCGGACCGTATGAACTGGATACCTGGAATCAGACCGATTTTGTGAAGGTGAAAAAATTCGCGGGTTACTGGCAGCCAGGATTGCCCAAACTGGACAGCATAACCTGGCGTCCGGTGGCGGATAACAACACCCGCGCGGCAATGCTGCAAACCGGTGAAGCGCAGTTTGCTTTCCCCATTCCCTACGAGCAGGCCACACTGCTGGAGAAAAACAAAAATATCGAGTTGATGGCCAGTCCGTCAATTATGCAGCGTTATATCAGTATGAACGTGACGCAAAAGCCGTTCGATAACCCGAAGGTCCGTGAGGCGCTGAATTACGCCATTAACCGTCCGGCGCTGGTGAAAGTTGCCTTTGCGGGCTATGCAACGCCAGCTACTGGTGTGGTACCGCCAAGTATCGCCTACGCGCAAAGTTATAAACCGTGGCCTTACGATCCAGTGAAAGCGCGCGAATTACTGAAAGAGGCGGGATATCCCAACGGTTTCAGTACCACGCTGTGGTCGTCACATAACCACAGCACCGCGCAGAAAGTGCTGCAATTTACCCAGCAGCAGTTAGCGCAGGTCGGGATTAAAGCCCTGGTGACTGCGATGGATGCCGGACAGCGGGCGGCAGAAGTTGAAGGTAAAGGGCAAAAAGAGAGCGGCGTGCGGATGTTCTACACTGGCTGGTCGGCTTCAACCGGCGAAGCCGACTGGGCACTATCGCCGTTGTTTGCCTCGCAAAACTGGCCACCGACGCTGTTTAATACCGCGTTTTACAGCAATAAACAGGTGGATGACTTCCTGGCTCAGGCACTGAAAACTAATGATCCGGCGGAAAAGACCCGCTTGTATAAGGCGGCGCAGGATATCATCTGGCAAGAGTCGCCGTGGATCCCGCTGGTGGTAGAAAAACTGGTGTCGGCACACAGTAAAAACCTGACCGGTTTTTGGATCATGCCAGACACCGGCTTCAGCTTTGAAGACGCGGATTTGCAATAAGCAACGCAGGGAGTGGAATGCTTAATTACGTTATCAAACGATTACTGGGGTTGATTCCGACGCTGTTTATCGTCTCGGTGCTGGTGTTTTTATTTGTGCATATGCTGCCCGGCGATCCGGCGCGATTGATTGCCGGGCCCGAAGCTGATGCGCAGGTTATAGAACTGGTGCGTCAGCAGCTGGGGTTGGATCAGCCGCTGTATCACCAGTTCTGGCACTATATCAGCAATGCTGTGCAGGGGGATTTTGGCCTGTCGATGGTGTCGCGTCGTCCGGTTGCCGATGAGATTGCCAGCCGCTTTATGCCAACGCTGTGGCTGACCATAACCAGTATGGTCTGGGCGGTGATATTTGGTATGGCGGCGGGAATTATCGCCGCCGTCTGGCGTAATCGTTGGCCGGATCGATTGAGTATGACCATTGCGGTGTCGGGGATCTCGTTTCCGGCATTTGCGCTGGGGATGCTTTTAATTCAGGTATTCTCCGTTGAACTGGGCTGGCTGCCTACCGTGGGAGCAGACAGTTGGCAGCACTACATTTTACCCTCCCTGACGCTCGGCGCGGCAGTGGCAGCCGTGATGGCGCGCTTTACCCGCGCGTCGTTTGTCGATGTTTTAAGCGAAGATTATATGCGTACCGCGAGGGCGAAAGGGGTGAGCGAAACCTGGGTTGTCCTCAAACACGGGCTACGTAACGCGATGATCCCGGTAGTGACCATGATGGGCTTACAGTTTGGCTTTTTGCTCGGTGGTTCTATCGTGGTGGAGAAAGTTTTCAACTGGCCCGGACTTGGACGCTTACTCGTTGACTCCGTAGAAATGCGCGATTACCCGGTGATTCAGGCGGAAATTCTGCTTTTCTCGCTGGAATTTATTCTTATCAACTTAGTGGTGGATGTGCTTTACGCCGCCATTAACCCGGCTATCAGGTACAAGTAAGGATGCGACTATTTAACTGGCGACGTCAGGCGGTGTTAAACGCCATGCCACTGGTCAAACCTGACCAGGTGCGTACACCGTGGCATGAATTCTGGCGACGATTTCGCCGTCAGCATATGGCGATGACCGCCGCATTATTCGTTATTTTATTGATTGTGGTGGCCATTTTTGCACGCTGGATCGCTCCCTATGACGCCGAAAATTATTTTGATTATGACAATCTGAATAACGGACCTTCTTTGCAGCACTGGTTTGGCGTCGATTCACTGGGGCGCGACATTTTCAGCCGTGTCCTGGTTGGTGCGCAAATCTCGCTGGCGGCGGGCGTGTTTGCCGTGTTTATCGGTGCGGCGATAGGGACGTTGCTGGGCTTGCTGGCTGGATATTATGAAGGCTGGTGGGATCGGCTGATCATGCGCATTTGCGATGTGCTGTTTGCCTTCCCGGGTATTTTACTGGCGATCGCTGTTGTTGCGGTGTTGGGAAGCGGCATTGCTAACGTGATTATCGCAGTCGCCATTTTTTCCATCCCCGCGTTTGCCCGCCTGGTGCGCGGCAACACGCTGGTGTTGAAACAGCAAACCTTTATTGAGTCAGCACGCAGTATTGGTGCCAGCGATATGACCATTTTATTGCGTCATATCTTGCCTGGGACCGTCTCGTCTATCGTGGTGTTTTTCACCATGCGCATTGGCACCTCGATTATCTCTGCCGCCAGCCTGTCATTTCTCGGCCTCGGTGCGCAGCCGCCGACACCAGAGTGGGGAGCAATGCTCAATGAGGCACGAGCGGATATGGTTATCGCGCCGCATGTCGCTGTTTTTCCGGCCCTGGCTATTTTTCTGACCGTACTGGCGTTCAATTTGTTGGGCGATGGTTTACGCGATGCGCTGGATCCGAAAATTAAAGGATAGTTACGTTTGAATATTGCTTGAAAGGGTAATCACCTCACAGGCAATTATTGCCCTAAGCAAGTGTTGTAACTTTCTGCTGATTTTGTAGAATCGGGTAATTTGGTTAAAAAGCCGCAGCAAGGGACTATTTTTGCAGCGGCACAGCGTTCAGATAGTTATTTTGTTAAATGTATTAACATGCTGAGTTTATACGAAAAGATAAAGATAAGGCTGATAATTTTATTTTTATTGGCAGCACTGTCATTTATTGGTCTTTTTTTCATCATTAACTATCAACTGGTATCGGAACGCGCGGTAAAACGTGCCGATAGCCGCTTTGAACTTATTCAGAAAAACGTTGGCTATTTCTTTAAAGATATTGAACGTTCGGCCCTGACATTAAAGGACTCACTGTATTTATTAAAAAATACAGAGGAGATTCAACGCGCCGTGATTCTGAAAATGGAAATGATGCCATTTTTAGACTCGGTGGGACTGGTACTTGATGATAATAAATATTATCTCTTTTCACGGAGGGCGAATGATAAAATCGTTGTTTATCATCAGGAACAAGTAAATGGACCGCTTGTCGACGAGTCAGGGCGGGTTATTTTTGCCGATTTTAACCCATCGAAACGACCGTGGTCGGTGGCTTCAGATGACTCTAACAACAGCTGGAATCCGGCATACAATTGCTTTGATCGTCCGGGTAAAAAATGTATCTCTTTTACGCTACGTATCAACGGCAAAGATCACGATTTGTTAGCGGTAGATAAAATTCATGTCGATTTAAACTGGCGGTATCTGAACGAGTATCTTGATCAAATCAGCGCTAATGATGAAGTTCTATTTTTGAAACAAGGTCATGAGATCATTGCCAAGAATCAACTCGCTCGTGAAAAACTGATTATTTATAATAGCGAAGGTAATTATAATATTATTGATTCTGTCGATACGGAGTATATTGCAAAGACATCAGCAGTGCCAAATAATGCATTGTTCGAAATCTATTTTTATTATCCTGGCGGTAATTTATTGAACGCATCAGATAAACTTTTTTATCTACCGTTTGCGTTCATTATTATCGTGTTGCTGGTGGTATATTTCATGACCACTCGTGTGTTCCGTCGGCAATTTTCTGAAATGACCGAGCTGGTTAATACGCTGGCGTTTTTGCCCGACTCAACGGATCAAATCGAGGCTCTGAAAATTCGCGAAGGCGATGCGAAAGAGATTATCAGCATCAAAAATTCGATCGCGGAAATGAAAGATGCCGAAATTGAACGGTCAAATAAATTGCTCTCACTGATCTCTTACGATCAGGAAAGCGGTTTTATTAAAAATATGGCGATTATTGAGTCCAACAATAATCAGTATCTGGCTGTGGGGATCATCAAACTGTGTGGTCTGGAAGCCGTGGAAGCGGTGTTTGGTGTTGATGAACGCAATAAAATCGTCAGGAAATTGTGTCAGCGAATTGCCGAGAAATATGCGCAATGCTGCGATATCGTGACATTCAATGCCGATCTCTATTTACTTCTGTGTCGGGAAAATGTACAGACATTTACCCGTAAAATAGCGATGGTAAACGATTTTGACAGCAGCTTTGGCTACCGCAATCTGCGCATCCATAAGTCTGCCATTTGTGAACCTTTGCAGGGGGAAAACGCCTGGAGTTACGCAGAAAAACTGAAACTGGCGATTTCCAGTATCCGTGACCATATGTTCTCCGAGTTTATTTTTTGTGATGACGCGAAACTCAACGAAATAGAAGAGAATATCTGGATTGCGCGTAATATTCGCCATGCAATGGAAATTGGCGAACTATTCCTCGTCTATCAACCGATCGTTGATATTAACACCCGCGCCATTCTGGGCGCGGAGGCGTTGTGCCGTTGGGTTTCTGCGGAGCGGGGGATCATTTCACCGCTGAAGTTCATTACCATTGCTGAAGATATCGGGTTTATCAATGAGCTGGGTTATCAGATTATTAAAACGGCAATGGGTGAATTCAGACATTTTAGTCAGCGTGCGTCGCTGAAGGATGATTTCTTACTGCATATTAATGTTTCGCCCTGGCAGTTAAACGAACCGCACTTTCATGAGCGTTTTACCACCATCATGAAAGAAAATGGCCTGAAGGCGAACAGCCTCTGTGTTGAGATCACTGAAACCGTGATCGAGCGAATTAATGAACATTTTTATCTCAATATTGAACAACTGCGTAAACAAGGGGTACGGATATCGATTGATGACTTTGGCACCGGTTTGTCAAACCTGAAACGTTTTTATGAAATTAATCCAGACAGCATAAAGGTGGACTCGCAATTTACCGGCGATATTTTCGGTACTGCGGGAAAAATTGTGCGCATTATTTTCGATCTGGCACGCTATAACCGGATCCCGGTGATTGCGGAAGGCGTAGAGAGCGAAGACGTTGCGCGCGAATTAATCAAATTAGGATGTGTTCAGGCCCAAGGGTATCTGTACCAGAAACCCATGCCATTCTCCGCCTGGGATAAAAGTGGAAAATTAGTAAAAGAGTAGTTTACGTATGTCCAGAATCAATAAGTTCGTACTTACAGTCAGTCTGCTGATTTTTATCATGATTTCAGCAGTTGCCTGCGGGATCTACACTCAAATGGTAAAGGAACGGGTGTATAGCCTGAAACAGTCCGTTATTGATACTGCTTTTGCGGTGGCAAATATTGCTGAATATCGGCGTAGCGTGGCAATTGATCTTATCAATACGCTAAATCCCACGGAGGAACAGCTGTTGGTTGGCTTACGCACAGCTTACGCTGACTCGGTTTCACCCTCTTACTTGTACGATGTCGGTCCTTATCTGATTTCCAGTGACGAATGTATTCAGGTAAAGGAGTTCGAGAAAAATTATTGTGCAGATATTATGCAGGTTGTGAAGTATCGACATGTCAAAAATACAGGGTTTATCTCTTTTGACGGTAAAACCTTCGTCTATTACCTCTATCCGGTAACTCACAATCGTAGTCTGATATTTTTGCTTGGTCTGGAGCGTTTTTCTTTACTGTCAAAATCGCTGGCGATGGACAGCGAGAACCTGATGTTCTCTCTGTTTAAGAACGGTAAACCGGTGACCGGTGATGAATATAATGCTAAAAACGCCATCTTCACCGTTTCGGAAGCGATGGAGCACTTCGCCTATTTGCCGACCGGATTGTATGTATTTGCGTATAAAAAAGATGTTTATTTGCGGGTTTGTACATTGATTATTTTCTTTGCCGCATTGGTGGCAGTGATATCGGGTGCCAGTTGCCTCTATCTGGTACGCAGAGTGATTAATCGTGGTATTGTGGAGAAAGAAGCCATCATTAATAACCATTTTGAACGCGTACTGGATGGCGGGCTTTTCTTTTCGGCTGCCGATGTCAAAAAACTCTACAGTATGTATAACTCGGCGTTCCTGGACGACCTGACCAAAGCAATGGGCAGAAAATCCTTTGACGAAGATTTAAAAGCGCTGCCGGAAAAAGGCGGTTATTTGTGCCTGTTTGACGTCGATAAATTCAAAAACATTAACGACACCTTCGGTCATTTGCTGGGCGATGAAGTGTTGATGAAAGTGGTGAAAATCCTTAAATCACAGATCCCGGTAGATAAAGGTAAAGTCTACCGCTTCGGCGGTGACGAATTTGCGGTGATTTATACGGGTGGAACGCTGGAAGAGTTGCTATCGATTCTAAAAGAAATCGTTCATTTCCAGGTGGGAAGCATTAATTTAAGTACCAGTATCGGTGTAGCACATTCAAATGAATGTCCTACCGTCGAACGCTTGAAAATGCTGGCGGATGAGCGGCTGTATAAGAGTAAGAAAAACGGCAGGGCACAGATTAGCTGGCAGTAATCATTATTCGCAGGCCGGACAAATGATTTTGCCCGGCCTGAATTAATTAAACCCGGCTACCCCACAAATCGTACTCATCGGCGTGCTCGACTTTCACACGCAGGATATCACCCGGCTTAACGTTGGTTTCACCATTGAGATAAACCGCGCCGTCGATTTCCGGTGCATCTGCCATGCTGCGACCAATTGCGCCTTCTTCGTCCACTTCGTCGATAATCACCAGAATTTCACGGCCCACTTTCTCTTGCAGGCGCTCGGCGGAAATCTGCTGCTGCAGCTGCATGAAACGGTTCCAGCGTTCTTCTTTCACTTCTTCCGGAACCTGGTCAGGCAGGGCATTGGCGTCTGCACCTTCAACCGGGCTGTATTTAAAGCAGCCAACGCGATCCAGACGCGCTTCTTTCAGGAAGTCTAGTAGCATCTGGAAATCTTCTTCTGTCTCGCCAGGGAAGCCGACAATAAAGGTTGAGCGTAGGGTCAGTTCCGGGCAGATTTCGCGCCACTGTTTGATGCGCGCCAGTTGGCGATCTACAGAACCCGGACGCTTCATCAGTTTGAGAATGCGCGGGCTGGCGTGCTGCAACGGAATGTCCAGATACGGCAGGATTTTGCCTTCTGCCATCAGTGGGATGACGTCGTCCACATGCGGATAAGGGTAAACGTAGTGCAGACGTGTCCAGATCCCCAGTTTCGATAACTGTTCGCACAGGCTGACCATGCTGGTTTTTACCGGCTCGCCGTTGTGGAAGCCAGTACGATGTTTAACATCAACGCCATAGGCGGAAGTATCCTGCGAGATCACCAGAATCTCTTTAACGCCCGCATCTACCAGACGTTTCGCTTCACTTAACACTTCGCCAATCGGACGGCTCACCAGGTCGCCGCGCATAGACGGAATAATGCAGAAGGTGCAGCGGTGATTACAGCCTTCTGAAATTTTCAGATAGGCATAATGACGCGGTGTCAGTTTCACACCTTGTTCTGGCACCAGGCTCAGGAATGGGTTGTGTTTCGGTTTTGGCACGTAGTGATGAACGTGCTCCAGAACCTGCTCATAGCTATGAGGCCCGGTGATTTCCAGCACTTTCGGGTGGACTTCGCGGATCTGATCTTCTTTTGCCCCCAGACAACCGGTCACAATTACCTTGCCGTTTTCATTCAACGCTTCACCAATGGCTTCCAGTGATTCTTGTACCGCGCTGTCAATAAAGCCGCAGGTGTTGACGATCACCATGTCCGCATCGTCATAGCTCGGTACCACGTCATAACCTTCAGTGCGTAGTTCGGTGAGAATACGCTCTGAATCGACAAGGTTTTTCGGACAGCCAAGGGAAACAAAGCCGATTTTCGGCTGGGGAGTTACTTTGCTCATAGCTTAAAAAATATTCAGTTACAGGAAAGGTCAGGGCAGGGATTCTACAGAGTTCTGGATAAAATTTGTATCGCAATCTCATTCGCTGGCGGAGGCGAAGGAAATGTAAATTTTGTTAATTTGGCGTGAAGAATTGATCCTGGACAGCATTTTGCTCAAAAAATAGCCATACTATTTAATTGCAACAAGGCTGGAAAGAGGAGGATCGAAGTATGTTCGTTGACAGACAGCGAATCGATCTGCTGAACCGGTTGATCGACGCACGCGTTGACCTCGCCGCATACGTGCAACTGAGGAAGGCAAAAGGATACATGTCCGTCAGCGAAAGCAATCATCTACGAGATAACTTTTTTAAACTGAATCGCGAACTGCACGATAAATCGCTGCGGTTGAATCTTCATCTGGATCAGGAAGAGTGGAGTGCTCTTCATCATGCTGAAGAAGCATTAGCGACAGCCGCAGTATGTTTGATGAGTGGGCACCATGATTGCCCGACTGTTATTACCGTCAACGCCGATAAGCTTGAAAATTGTCTGATGAGCTTAACGCTGAGTATCCAGAGCCTGCAGAAGCACGCCATGCTTGAGAAGGCCTGAAAACTAAGGGGGAGAAAGCGTCTCCCCCTTCATGTTTAAGTTTTTGTAAAAATGAATTTGTTATCTCCTCCACTGACTACGCTTTAAGCCAGAGTCAATCCGGAGGCGTTATGCATCGACAATCCTTTTTCCTTGTGCCCCTTATTTGTCTTTCTTCCGCTCTCTGGGCGGCTCCTGCAACGGTAAATGTCGAAGTACTGCAAGACAAACTCGACCATCCCTGGGCACTGGCCTTTTTACCCGATAATCACGGTATGTTAATCACTCTGCGCGGCGGCGAGTTGCGTCACTGGCAAGTAGGAAAAGGATTATCTGCGCCGCTTTCCGGAGTTCCGGACGTTTGGGCGCACGGGCAGGGCGGCCTGCTGGACGTGGTTTTAGCGCCTGATTTTGCTCAGTCTCGCCGCATCTGGTTAAGTTATTCCGAAGTTGGCGATGATGGCAAAGCCGGAACTGCTGTGGGTTATGGCCGCTTAAGTGATGATCTCTCAAAAGTGACCGACTTCCGCACCGTCTTCCGCCAGATGCCAAAACTGTCTACCGGCAACCATTTTGGCGGGCGGCTGGTATTCGACGGTAAAGGTTATCTTTTTATTGCTCTGGGCGAAAACAATCAGCGCCCGACGGCGCAGGATCTGGATAAATTACAGGGCAAACTGGTGCGTCTGACCGACCAGGGCGAAATCCCGGATGATAATCCTTTTATAAAGGAATCCGGTGTGCGCGCCGAGATCTGGTCTTATGGCATTCGTAATCCGCAAGGAATGGCGATGAATCCGTGGAGTAATGCACTGTGGCTGAATGAACATGGCCCGCGCGGTGGTGATGAAATTAATATCCCGCAAAAAGGCAAAAACTACGGCTGGCCGCTGGCAACCTGGGGAATCAACTATTCAGGCTTTAAGATACCGGAAGCGAAAGGGGAGATCGTCGCCGGGACCGAGCAACCTGTTTTTTACTGGAAAGATTCGCCCGCTGTGAGCGGCATGGCCTTCTATAACAGCGATAAATTCCCCCAGTGGCAGCAAAAATTATTTATTGGCGCGCTGAAAGATAAAGATGTCATTGTGATGAGCGTCAACGGCGACAAAGTGACAGAAGATGGCCGTATTTTAACGGACAGAGGGCAGCGAATTCGTGATGTTCGCACTGGACCCGACGGTTATTTATACGTTCTCACCGACGAGTCCAGTGGGGAATTACTTAAAGTTAGCCCACGCAATTAGCTAACGGGAATCATCACCACTTTGCGCACTGCGGGGCGTTCAGTGAGTTGCTGATACCAGCGTTGCAGATTTGGACGCGGTGTCCAGGTCAGGCCAACGTTAAACAAATTGTAGATGAACGGTGCGATAGCGATATCGCCCACACCAAACTCGTCGCCAGAGAACCATTTTACTTTTGCCAGTTCCGCATCGAGCAGGGCAAACAGGGCGTCGCACTCTTTGCAACTGGCATCAATGGCGGCCTGATCGCGCTCTTCGGGTGGTGTTCTGACTAATCCCATCAGGATCCCGCGATGAGCATTACTGAGCGTCTGGTTTGCCCAGTCCATCCATTTTTCCGCTTCCGCACGACGTGCCGGTGAGTCGATCCACAGACGTTTTTGCCCGTACTGTGCCGCCAGATAGCGGACAATGGCGTTTGATTCCCAAAGAATGAGATCACTTTCGTCGTCACGCAACAACGGCACCAGCCCGTTAGGGTTCATCGCCAGAAAATCAGCATCGTGATTTATCCCAAACTCACGGCCCGCGAGAATTTGCTCATAAGGTAGTTCCAGTTCTTCGAGCGTCAGCAATACTTTTTTTACGTTAGTTGAATTATTCCGACCCCACAGCGTAATCATACTCACCCCTTTTCCGACAGGCAGCCACAGGCTGAACAGGACTCCGATGGTGAAGTAAAGTTAACTTTTAAGCAACAGCTGGCAAAAAAATGACACCAGAAGCAGCGAAGCGGCAGGATATTGCATAAACTTTAAAAACTTTACCAACTTACGGTTTCTTTAAGTTTGTGTGTGCGTTATTAATCACCGAACTTATCATACGGCGATATAACGTATTTTTTTGAATGGATACTCGGGTGGCATTTATGACGCAATACTCCTCTCTCCTTCGTGGTCTTGCAGCGGGTTCTGCATTTTTATTCCTTTTTGCCCCAACGGCATTCGCGGCGGAACAAACCGTTGAAGCGCCGAGCGTGGATGCGCGTGCATGGATTTTAATGGATTACGCCAGCGGTAAAGTGCTGGCAGAAGGCAACGCGGATGAGAAACTGGATCCCGCGAGCCTGACTAAAATCATGACCAGCTATGTGGTTGGGCAGGCGCTTAAGGCCGATAAGATTAAACTCACCGATATGGTGACGGTCGGTAAAGATGCCTGGGCGACGGGAAATCCGGCACTGCGTGGTTCATCGGTAATGTTCCTCAAACCGGGCGATCAGGTTTCGGTGGCAGACTTGAACAAAGGTGTGATTATCCAGTCCGGTAATGACGCCTGTATTGCGCTGGCCGATTACGTTGCCGGGAGCCAGGAGTCATTTATTGGTTTGATGAATGGTTATGCCAAAAAACTGGGTCTGACCAACACTACCTTCCAGACGGTGCACGGTCTGGATGCGCCGGGGCAGTTCAGTACCGCGCGCGATATGGCATTGCTGGGTAAAGCATTGATCCACGATGTGCCGGAAGAGTACGCCATTCATAAAGAGAAAGAGTTCACCTTCAACAAAATTCGTCAGCCTAACCGTAACCGTCTGCTGTGGAGCAGCAATCTGAATGTTGATGGCATGAAGACAGGAACCACGGCAGGCGCGGGATATAATCTGGTTGCTTCGGCTACCCAGGGCGATATGCGTTTAATCTCCGTAGTGCTGGGGGCGAAAACTGACCGTATCCGTTTTAATGAGTCTGAGAAATTATTGACCTGGGGTTTCCGCTTCTTTGAAACCGTGACGCCAATTAAACCTGATGCCACCTTTGTGACTCAGCGCGTCTGGTTTGGTGATAAGAGCGAAGTGAATCTTGGGGCAGGTGAAGCGGGCTCAGTGACCATACCGCGTGGGCAGCTGAAAAACCTGAAGGCGAGCTACACGTTAACGGAACCGCAGCTTACCGCACCGCTGAAAAAAGGTCAGGTTGTCGGGACCATTGATTTCCAGCTTAACGGTAAATCCATTGAGCAGCGTCCGCTGATCGTGATGGAAAATGTGGAAGAGGGCGGATTCTTTGGTCGGATGTGGGATTTCGTGATGATGAAATTCCATCAGTGGTTCGGCAGCTGGTTCTCTTAATCTTCTGATAACCGGATGGCGCGAAACGTCATCCGGTTATACGTCATTAATACATCAACTTAATACGGTGCGTCTGCGCGTACTTCACATACTCATCTTCCGGGCAACAATCACTCACCACAATATCAAAGCGTTTCAGGTCACCCATGCGCGCCGGACGCACCTTGCCAAATTTACTGTGGTCGACAACCAGCACATGCTTTTGCGCCATCGACATGGCCCAGTGTTTTACCGGCAACTCTTCAAGATTAAAACAGGTAGCGCCTTTACTGACATGCACGCCCGCCGCGGAATAAAAAGCGATATCCGGGCAAAAATTATTCAACGTTTGCTGAAAATCGATGGGTTTGAAAATGGCGTTGCTGGCGTGAAATTCACCACCGCACAGAAATGCGCGGCAATGGGGTTTCTCTTTCAGCGCCAGAAAGGTATTTAGCGAATAACAAACGGCGGTAAAAGGGATTTCATTATCAATCGCTTCAATAATCCACGGCGTGGTGGTGCCACAGTCAAAAAAGAGAGTCTGATCGGGTTCTACCAGTGTCGCAGCCATTTTTGCCGCCCGGCGTTTTTCTTCCACCAGGCGGGATTTTTGATCGCTTAACAGGTAATGGCTGGCACTGCGCGGTTCCAGAACAATATAGCCGCCGAGCAAAACGACGGGCGCACTGTGGTTGTTCAGATCGCGACGAATCGTCATCTCCGAAACCCCAAGCAGGGCGGCGGCGTCTTTAAGATGTAACTTATCGCTGCGTTTTAATTCTTGCAGCAGCTGCCCGATACGCTCTTCGCGACGTGTTTCCATAATCCCTCTGAATAGTTATTGAAGCGAGCCGCTCAATACTACACTTTTTAGCAGAGATCAGTCACGCACCCAGCCTTTGCGGATCGGTAATGCAAAACAGAAGCGATACCACGATTGCAGACGTTGATAGAGTTTATGCCCCATCGCTTGCCAGATAATCTGAGCGCTAAGGCAGCCAATCATACCTGCCAGCAATCCACCGAGCATATCCAGCGGCCAGTGCACGCCAAGATAAACGCGCGACCAGGCAATGACGACGGCCAGCACCATTAAAAGTGAGCCGGACCACAGGCGATGCCAGCATAAAAATGCCAGTGCAAAGGTGAAAATCACCGTACCGTGGTCGCTTGGGAATGAGTCATCCGCCGCATGATGCAGGAAGTTATAGCCGATATTTTCGACAAAGGGTCGGTCGTGCGGAAAAAGATGTCCCATCGTCCAGGACACAAACAGGCTGACCGCCAGCGCGATAGCGATTTTTATCACCAGTTGCCGTTGTGCTGTAAGCCCCCACAACCAAAGCACCGCGGCCAGCAGCGGTACCACGGTAATCAAATCTTTAGCAATAAAAATCGCCAACGAGATCATCCACGGAGCCGAGTCTGGCGTCGCGTTAATAAGAGAGAATAGAGAGAGATTCAAATTTTCCAGCATAACTTCCCGACGCAAAGTGATTAAAAGGGAGCCAATACAGGCAAGTCGTTGAGAATAAAGTGCAGGTTAAACTGGGTAAAGCGGCATCGTCTTATTTCCCTCAAGCGGCCTGTTTACGGTGGGTAATTGTAACGGGCATAGGTTAAATAAAACTTAAAGAAAGCGTAGCTATACTCGCAATAATGTAAGAATGTGCTTAACCGTGGTTTCAGCTACAAAATTCGCTTTCTCGTTAGCTGTGCTTTTATTAAACTCTGCGCGATTATTATTGGCGAAGAAATTGCATGCAAAATAAATTAGCTTCCGGTGCCAGGCTTGGACGTCAGGCGTTACTTTTCCCTCTCTGTCTGGTGCTTTACGAATTTTCAACCTATATCGGCAACGATATGATTCAACCCGGTATGTTGGCCGTGGTGGAACAATATCAGGCGGGCATTGATTGGGTTCCTACTTCAATGACCGCATATCTGGCGGGCGGGATGTTTTTACAATGGCTCCTGGGGCCGCTGTCGGATCGTATTGGTCGCCGTCCGGTGATGCTGGCGGGGGTGGTGTGGTTTATCATCACCTGTCTGGCAATATTACTGGCGCAAAACATTGAACAATTCACTCTGTTGCGCTTCTTGCAGGGCATAAGCCTCTGTTTCATTGGCGCTGTGGGATACGCCGCAATTCAGGAATCCTTCGAAGAGGCGGTTTGTATCAAGATCACCGCGCTGATGGCGAACGTGGCGCTGATTGCTCCGCTACTTGGTCCGCTGGTGGGCGCGGCGTGGATCCATGTGCTGCCCTGGGAAGGGATGTTTGTCTTGTTTGCCGCATTGGCAGCGATCTCCTTTTTCGGTCTGCAACAAGCCATGCCTGAAACCGCCACGCGTATAGGCGAGAAACTGTCACTGAAAGAACTCGGTCGTGACTATAAGCTGGTGCTGAAGAACGGCCGCTTTGTGGCGGGGGCGCTGGCGCTGGGATTCGTTAGCCTGCCATTGCTGGCGTGGATCGCCCAGTCGCCGATTATCATCATTACCGGCGAGCAGTTGAGCAGCTATGAATATGGCTTGCTGCAAGTGCCTATTTTCGGGGCGTTAATTGCGGGTAACTTGCTGTTAGCGCGTCTGACCTCGCGCCGCACCGTACGTTCGCTGATTATTATGGGCGGCTGGCCGATTATTATTGGTCTGTTGGTCGCTGCTGCGGCAACGGTTATCTCATCGCACGCGTATTTATGGATGACCGCCGGGTTAAGTATTTATGCTTTCGGCATTGGTCTGGCGAATGCGGGACTGGTGCGATTAACCCTGTTTGCCAGCGATATGAGTAAAGGTACGGTTTCTGCGGCGATGGGAATGCTGCAAATGCTGATCTTTACCGTCGGTATTGAAATCAGCAAACATGCCTGGCTGAACGGGGGCAACGGACTGTTTAATCTCTTCAACCTTGTCAACGGAATTTTGTGGCTGTCGCTGATGGTTATCTTTTTAAAAGATAAACAGATGGGAAATTCTCACGAAGGGTAAAAAAATGCCTGATTGCTTTGTGCGATCAGGCATTCTCGAATTAATGGTGATGGTCGTCAATCTGGTGTTCGATAACCATCCCTTCACCTACGCTGGCAAGATGGCGAACATAAGGATGCGGGCGGTAAGCCGGAGCTGGCGCAGGAGCCACATAGACGGTTTGCGGCACAGTCGCGACGCTGACCGCTTGTGGAACGCTGACTGAATCAGGAACCACAACCACTTTGTATCCACTCGGCACATCGACGGTGACACTTTGCGCCATCGCCACACCAGTAAAGCCCATTAAAAGCGCGCCCAACAGTAGACAATTTTTCATAAACATTTCGCCTGAAATAATGCAGCGGGTTAATTTCCGCGAATTATGCAGCCTTCATTCAGGTATTGTGTTGCCGGGCGTGCTGCCGTTTTTATTGGTCAAATGGCGCTTCGTGTTTAAGCACTTTATCGATCACATCCAGTACGCCTTCACGGTTATTGGAGCCTGCCCGGTATTTTGCCGCTGCGACGACCGCATTGCCGGCATTTTCCATTGCAAAACTAAAGCCTGCCTGACGCAGCATCTCAATATCGTTACCGCCATCGCCAAAGACCACCACTTCGCTGTCGTCTATTCCCCATAATTTCTGCAGTTGGCGAAGGCCATTGGCTTTATGTACGCCGGGGATAATCAGATCGATGCTGCCGTTGCCGGTGTGGACCGGCACCATAATATCGCCGATGGCCTCATGTAATGCTTTTTGTACTTGTGGAATCAGTTCATCGGAAAGATTCAGGCCAAACTTAAAGAAGATATCCTCTAAGTTGTCAAAGTTATCGACGTATTCCAGACGGTGATAATACATTTCCGCCACCGTTTTCATGGCATCGTCATATTTTTTGAGCGTATAGGCGCTATTTTTTCCGCAGGCAATAATTTCCACTTCCGGGCGCGTCAGCAAATGTTCCACGACAGTAGTAAACGCATCCTTCGACAGCTCGCCATTAAAAACATCTTTGCCTTCGCTCACTACCCAGCCGCCGTTTTCAGCCACAAAGGCAATTTCATTAGCAATTTCAGGGAAGAAAGAGATCAACTGATAATATTGATTCCCGCTGGCGACCACAAAGCGAATGCCTTGTGCTTTCATTTGCTGATACTGAGCCATAAACCGCTCACGGTTATAGGTTTTTTGATCGCTTAAGAAAGTACCATCCATGTCTACCGCAATTAATTTAATGCTCATCAACTATTCTCCATCGCCGTCTGCGTTTTGGTATCGGGTTTGGCGACGGCTTTCGCGACAATAGCCGCGAGAATAACCAGCGCCAGTACAACCAGCATTGCACTACGTAATCCATAATGTTCGCCGAGATAGCCCAGCAGCGGCGGCCCGACGAGGAAAGCCAGATAACCGGTCGTTGCTACCACACTGACGCGGGTTGGTGCATCGGGGCCGGTATCGCTGGCGGCAGAAATGGTCAGCGGGAAGCCCAGCGAGGCACCCAGTCCCCAAAGTACAACAGACACTCCTGCGACCCAGGCGCTATCGACAAAAATAATCAGCCCAATACCCAACGCCCCCATTAGTGCACTGGCCCGAACCACGGCAACGCGACTGTAACGGTCGATGAACCAACCGCCGGTGAAGCGTCCAACGGTCATCCCCAGGGTAAAACCGGCATAAATCAGTGAGCCGGAAGTGGGGCTAAAACCGTGACCATCAACCATTAATAAGGGTAACCAGTCGTTGGCAGAACCTTCGGCAAAGGCCATCGCCAGCACCACAACACCAATCAGCAGCAACTGGATATCGCGATAAAAAGGTACGCCTTTTTCGCCATGCTGGGTGCCATCGGCAGCATTTTTGCCCGTACCGTCAGGGATTGCCTGAATGGCGATATAAATAGGCGCGATGCCTACCAGCGCCGCCAATAAAATGTGCACCGTTGCCGGAACGCCAAAGGCCGTCAGTGCCATCCCGACACCAGCGCCTGCCAGCGTGCCCAGGCTATAAAAACCGTGCATCATTGGCAAAACCGTTTTATTCATTTCTCGCTCAACGGCGGCACCTTCAACGTTTATCGCCACTTCCGCAGAACCAAAACTTGCCCCAAAGACGCCGAGACCAACGGCAAAGAGCAGGGGCGATGTCAGCCAGAGTGCCAGACTTAATATCATCATCCCGATCAATGCGCAGGACATCGTGACCAGGATGACATTACGCGTGCCAAAGCGTTTCACTAACCACGCCGAGCAGAGAATACCGCTCATCGAACCGATCGACAGACCAAAGAGAACACCGCCCATTTCAGCGATCGAGACAGAGAGAATATCGCGGATAGCAGGCGTACGGGTTGCCCAGGACGCCATTAACAGGCCTGGCAAAAAGAAGAACATAAACAGCGCCCAGGTTCGGCGTTTCAATGCATTACGTGAAGAATTTACGGTCATAGATCACGTCAAAATAAGAAGAGGGAAGACAACATTAGCAAGGTTGTGTACATTTGTACACAATTGCAGAGAGAGGAAATGACATGCGTCGCGCTAACGATCCGCAACGGCGAGAAAAAATTATCCAGGCCACGCTGGAGGCGGTGAAACTTTACGGAATACATGCTGTTACGCACCGCAAAATTGCTACCCTTGCCGGGGTACCGTTGGGATCGATGACCTACTATTTTTCAGGAATTGATGAGTTGTTGCTGGAGGCGTTCAGCAGTTTTACTGAGATTATGTCCCGGCAATATCAGGCATTTTTTAGCGATGTTAGTGATGCTCAAGGCGCATGCCAGGCTATCACCGATATGATCTACAGCTCACAGGTTGCAACGCCGGATAACATGGAGCTGATGTACCAGCTCTACGCGCTGGCTAGCCGAAAACCGCTATTAAAAACGGTAATGCAAAACTGGATGCAGCGCAGTCAGCAAACGCTCGAACAATGGTTTGAACCCGGAACCGCCCGCGCGCTTGATGCGTTTATTGAGGGGATGACGCTGCATTTTGTCACCGACCGTAAGCCGCTATCGCGCGAGGAGATTTTGAGGATGGTTGAGAGGGTTGCAGGGTAGTAGATAAATTTTAGATAACAAAAAACCCATCAACCTTGAACCGAAATGGCGGGGTTGATGGGCTCCACAAAATGGGGACATCAAAGAAAAGCAGTGGCATTAATTAAGACTGATGCCCTGCGGAAAAGTTCTGCGGTTGTGCAAAAAAATTTCATTTTCAGGGCAACTTCAGTTTTATCCTAATCCTGGCCATACCATGACGATGATTGTCCCTGCCAGCGTCAGCAGGACGTTGGCGATTGCGTAGGTGCCCGCATAGCCCAGCGCAGGGATGTTACTGCGAGCTGTATCACTGATGATCTCCATTGCCGGCGCGCAGGTGCGTGCGCCCATCATTGCGCCGAACAACAGTGCGCGGTTCATTCGCAATACATAAGCACCGAACAAGAAACAGATAACCACGGGCACAAGACTGACAATTAATCCGGCAATCAACATCTGACCGCCAATCGCGCCCAGGCCGTTATTAATACCGCTACCGGCGCTCAGACCAACGCCTGCCATAAACACCATCAAGCCGAACTCTTTCACCATGCTTAATGCACCTTGCGGAATGTAACCGAAGGTCGGGTGGTTAGCACGCATAAAGCCCAGCATAATTCCGGCGAATAACAACCCGGCAGCGTTCCCCATGCCGAAACTGAATGTGCTGAACTGGAAGGTGATCATCCCGATCATCAGCCCAATAACAAAGAAGGCGCAAAATGCCAGCAGGTCAGTGACCTGGCTGTGAATCGAGATAAAGCCGATGCGATCGGCGATGGTTTTTACGCGACGGGCATCACCGCTGACTTGTAAAACGTCACCTTTGTTAAGCACGACGTTGTCATCTATCGGCATCTCAATCTGGCTACGAATGACGCGGTTAAGGAAGCAACCGTGATCGGTCAACTTCAGTTGTGCGAGACGTTTACCTACAGCGTTATGGTTTTTAACGACCACTTCTTCAGTGACGATACGCATGTCGAGAAGGTCACGATCGAAAACTTCTTTACCGTTACGGAAGCTGGGATCGAGTCGGGCATGGGCGTCGGGATAGCCTACCAACGCTATTTCATCGCCCATTTGTAGCACGGCATCACCGTCTGGATTTGCCAGAATCCCGTTACGTCGAATACGTTCAATGTAGCAGCCGGTTTGTCGATAAATACCCAGTTCACGCAGATTTTTGCCGTCGGTCCAGGCCACCAGCTCCGGGCCGACGCGATAGGCGCGGATCACCGGTAAATAAACCTTACGGTTGGCATCAGTGTCCAGGCCACGTTCGCGGGCGATTTGCTGGGCGCTGGTCTGTAAGTCCTGATGCTGCAATTTCGGCAAGTAACGCGCACCAACAATCAAACTCACCAGACCGATTAAATAGGTTAAGGCATACCCGAGGCTCAGATTATCCAGTGCCAGTGAGAGCTGCCTGCTTTCCATGCCGGAATGACGCAGTGTATCGCCAGCACCGACCAGAACCGGTGTCGACGTCATAGAGCCTGCTAACATACCGGCCGTCAGGCCAATATCCCAGCCAAACAGCTTACCTAACCCTAAGGCGATCACCAGCGCACTGCCAACCATCACCAGTGCTAACATTAGGTAATTTTTCCCATCGCGAAAAAAAATGGAAAAAAAGTTCGGTCCGGCTTCGACCCCGACGCAGAAAATAAACAGCATAAAGCCAAGATTAAGCGCATCGGTGTTAATGCTGAAATGTTGTTGGCCTAATAACAGCGATACGACTAAAACGCCAATGGAATTACCCAGTTGGATCGAACCAAGTCGTAACTTTCCGAGACATAGCCCAAGCGCGAGGACCACAAATAATAACAGAATGTAATTCCCATTTAACAATTCGGCGACGTTTATATTCACGGAGGCTAACTTCTTGTTTACTAGTAAGCTGTTGAAAGAAATGGTAATTTACGATAATGTTTTTTACCAGAATTCAGGGCGCAGATTCATTCAGCGCACCTAAACGATAGTAAAGTAACAATATATTTTACTAGTGTAATCACATTAGGTATCAACGGCTATATGAATTGCGTTGGCCTATATTAGCATGGAATGCGAAGCGGCTTTATCTTACTGAACGCCACACTGGCGAAAAATGTGTTCGATAGACGCAGTGTCAGGAGGAACGAGTGAAACATAAACAACGTTGGGCGGGGGCAATCTGCTGTTTTGTCCTCTTCATTGTGGTGTGCCTTTTTCTGGCGACGCACATGAAAGGCGCTTTTCGGGCTGCCGGGCATCCTGAAATCGGCTTGCTATTTTTCATTCTTCCTGGAGCAGTCGCCAGCTTCTTTTCACAGCGTAGAGAAGTCCTGAAACCTCTGTTTGGCGCAATGCTGGCGGCACCCTGTTCGATGCTCATTATGCGGCTGTTTTTTTCACCGACGCGCTCATTCTGGCAAGAGCTGGCATGGTTACTAAGCGCGGTGTTCTGGTGTGCGCTGGGGGCACTGTGTTTCTTATTTATCAGTAGTTTGTTTAAACCACAGCACAGAAAAAATCAGTAAAGCCCTCAACGCGAGGGCTTGTCAGACGATCAGGCGTCCAGATTTTCTTTCACCCATGCAGCAAAATCGGTATAGCCGCCGATATGTTGCTGATCGACAAAAATCTGCGGCACGGTTTCTACGGGTTTACCTGCCTTTTGTTGTAGATCTTCTTTAGTGATCCCTTCCGCACGAATATCTACATACTGATACTGAAAATCATCGCGTTCATTGCTCAATTTCTCAGCCAGATCTTTTGCACGCACACAGTAAGGGCAACCCGAACGACCAAAAATAACGGTTTGCATTATTTCTCTCCTCATAAATTTATGCCTGTAATGATCACGCTAAAATGTATTCGCTGAAAGTAGGTTTAACCTGTTGCATTAATTGCTAAAAGCTATAACTGTTAAACACAATACAGTGAAAAGTTTTAGACTGAAGGCTCACTTTGCAGAGGGAAGCGTATGCGCGCGATCGGTAAATTGCCTAAAGGCGTGTTGATACTGGAATTTATCGGAATGATGCTACTGGCGGTGGCGCTGCTGTCGGTAAGCGACTCCCTGTCGCTGCCTGAGCCATTTTCTCGGCCAGAAGTGCAGATTCTGATGATTTTTCTCGGTGTTTTGCTCATGCTTCCCGCTGCGGTGGTGGTTATTCTTCAGGTGGCAAAACGTCTTGCCCCACAGCTGATGAACCGTCCACCGCAATATTCACGTTCAGAAAGAGAAAAAGATAATGACGCCAACCATTGAACTTATTTGTGGCCATCGCTCCATTCGCCATTTCACTGATGAACCCATTTCCGACGCGCAGTGTGAGGCGATTATTAACAGCGCCCGTGCGACGTCCAGTTCCAGTTTTTTGCAGTGCAGTAGCATTATTCGCATTACTGACAAAGCGTTACGTGAAGAACTGGTGACGCTGACCGGCGGGCAAAAACACGTAGCGCAAGCGGCGGAGTTCTGGGTGTTCTGTGCCGACTTTAACCGCCATTTACAGATCTGTCCGGATGCTCAGCTCGGCCTGGCGGAACAACTGTTGCTCGGTGTCGTTGATACGGCAATGATGGCGCAGAATGCATTAACCGCAGCGGAATCGCTGGGATTGGGCGGGGTATATATCGGCGGCCTGCGCAATAATATTGAAGCGGTGACGAAACTGCTGAAATTACCGCAGCATGTTCTGCCGCTGTTTGGGCTGTGCCTTGGCTGGCCTGCGGATAATCCGGATCTCAAGCCGCGTTTACCGGCCTCCATTTTGGTGCATGAAAACAGCTATCAACCGCTGGATAAAGACGCACTGGCGCAGTATGACGAGCAACTGGCGGAATATTACCTCACCCGTGGCAGCAATAATCGCCGGGATACCTGGAGCGATCATATCCGCCGAACAATCATTAAAGAAAGCCGCCCATTTATTCTGGATTATTTGCACAAACAGGGTTGGGCGACGCGCTAAAACCGCCACGTCGATGTATGATACGCGGGCTTTTGACCAGGTCTGACAGAGAGGTGCAGGGTGAAAATTGCCATATTGTCCCGGGATGGAACGCTCTATTCGTGTAAGCGGCTGCGTGAAGCCGCTATACAGCGCGGTCACCTGGTTGAAATTCTTGATCCGCTTTCTTGCTACATGAACATAAATCCTGCGGCGTCTTCTATTCACTACAAAGGCCGCAAGTTACCCCATTTTGACGCAGTGATCCCGCGTATTGGCACCGCCATTACCTTTTATGGGACGGCGGCACTGCGCCAGTTCGAGATGCTGGGGAGCTATCCGCTCAATGAGTCGGTCGCCATTGCCCGGGCGCGTGACAAATTGCGTTCCATGCAACTGCTGGCGCGTCAGGGCATCGACCTGCCTGTCACGGGCATTGCGCATTCGCCGGATGATACCAGCGATTTAATCGACATGGTCGGTGGTGCGCCGCTGGTGGTCAAGCTGGTTGAAGGCACGCAGGGAATTGGCGTCGTGCTGGCGGAGACGCGTCAGGCGGCGGAAAGCGTGATTGACGCTTTCCGCGGTCTGAACGCGCATATTCTGGTGCAGGAATATATCAAAGAGGCGCAAGGGTGCGATATCCGCTGTCTGGTTGTTGGCGATGAAGTGGTCGCTGCGATTGAACGGCGGGCGAAAGAGGGCGATTTTCGTTCCAATTTGCATCGTGGCGGCGCGGCAAGCGTCGCCAGTATCACACCACAGGAGCGTGAAATCGCGATAAAAGCCGCGCGAACGATGGCGCTGGACGTTGCTGGTGTGGATATTCTGCGTGCTAATCGCGGGCCGTTGGTGATGGAGGTGAATGCGTCGCCGGGGCTGGAAGGAATAGAAAAAACCACCGGTATCGACATCGCGGGTAAAATGATCCGCTGGATCGAACGCCACGCTACGACAGAATATTGCCTGAAAACGGGTGGTTAGTCGCAATCACATTACTGATCATGGTTTTGCCTGCGCTTTTTGCGTAAGCTGTGCCGGTCTTTTTATCGAAAGAGGTTGTACAAAATTATGACATCGCTGGTCGTTCCTGGTCTGGATACGCTGCGTCAATGGCTCGATGACCTGGGGATGAGTTTTTTTGAATGTGATAACTGTCAGGCTCTGCATCTGCCCCATATGCAGAATTTCGACGGTGTCTTTGATGCCAAAATCGATCTGATCGATAACACGATCCTGTTTTCTGCCATGGCGGAAGTCCGACCTTCAGCCGTATTGCCGCTGGCGGCGGATTTATCTGCCATCAATGCCAGTTCGCTGACCGTGAAAGCATTTCTTGATATGCAGGATGATAATCTGCCAAAGCTGGTGGTTTGCCAGTCTTTATCCGTTATGCAGGGCGTAACCTATGAGCAGTTTGCATGGTTCGTGCGTCAGAGCGAAGAGCAGATTTCGATGGTCATTCTTGAAGCTAATGCCCATCAACTGCTGTTACCGACTGACGATGAAGGGCAAAACAACGTTACCGAAAACTATTTTCTCCACTGATAATTCCTTTCGAGCACGCAGTCGCTGCCGCAGTGACTGCGCGCTGCAAAATTATCTGCTGTTTTTAACCTTTTCTTAAAGATTATTTCACTTATCTTGTGTCGATTTGGCTTTATCACATAGAGCAAATACGCATAAAAATTTGTTAAATACCGTTTTTTAATCCGAGCTATAGTCTCAAACCCTGGCTAAAGTTATTCTTGCGATGCTTTTATATAGCGAGCAGTGCTGGCCGGGAGAGAGTTCTCTTTTCTTACACCGCGCCGATAAAAAAATATGCACGTTTATTGCATATCTTTCAGTGTGACAACTTTTGTTCGTTTGTTAACGAACTTTCAGAAGGAAAGAGATATGACCGCCTTAAATAAAAAATGGCTATCGGGTCTGGTTGCGGGTGCTCTGATGGCCGTCTCTGTCGGCACGCTCGCGGCTGAACAAAAAACACTCCACATTTATAACTGGTCTGATTATATCGCCCCTGACACGGTGGCCAATTTTGAAAAAGAAACCGGTATTAAAGTCGTCTACGATGTTTTCGACTCTAACGAAGTACTGGAAGGCAAATTAATGGCGGGTAGCACCGGCTTTGACTTGGTGGTTCCATCTGCCAGCTTTCTTGAACGCCAGCTGACAGCGGGAGTTTTCCAGCCGCTGGACAAAAGCAAATTGCCGGAGTGGAAGAATCTCGATCCGGAGCTGCTGAAGTTGGTCGCCAAACACGATCCCGACAATAAATTTGCTATGCCCTATATGTGGGCGACGACCGGGATTGGCTATAACGTTGATAAAGTTAAAGCTGTGCTGGGCGAAAACGCGCCCGTCGATAGCTGGGACTTGATCCTCAAGCCTGAAAATCTGGAAAAACTGAAAAGCTGCGGTGTCTCTTTCCTGGATGCGCCAGAAGAAGTTTTTGCTACCGTGCTGAATTATCTCGGCAAAGATCCCAACAGCACTAAAGCGGATGATTACACCGGACCGGCTACCGATCTGCTGTTAAAGCTGCGCCCGAACATTCGTTATTTCCATTCATCTCAATACATTAACGACCTGGCAAACGGCGATATCTGCGTCGCTATTGGCTGGGCGGGCGATGTCTGGCAGGCGTCAAACCGCGCGAAGGAAGCGAAGAATGGCGTTAATGTCTCGTTCTCGATTCCAAAAGAAGGGGCGATGGCGTTCTTTGATGTATTCGCCATGCCTGCGGATGCCAAAAACAAAGACGAAGCCTATCAGTTCCTGAATTACCTGCTGCGCCCGGATGTAGTAGCGCATATTTCCGACCATGTGTTCTATGCCAACGCCAATAAAGCAGCCACGCCGCTGGTGAGTGCGGAAGTCCGTGAGAACCCGGGTATTTATCCGCCTGCGGATGTTCGTGCGAAGCTGTTCACTCTGAAAGTGCAGGACCCGAAAATCGACCGTGTGCGCACCCGCGCGTGGACCAAAGTGAAGAGCGGAAAATAATCCGCAGCCTTAGATGCCGGGCGGGCGCACCACACCCGCCGGCAATTCGCACCATCATGGTGCGCTTGCACACATTCAATGCCGGAGAGCTGCCGTGAATGACGCTATCCCTCGCCCCCAGGCGAAAACCCGTAAGGCGCTGACGCCGCTATTAGAAATCCGCAACCTGACCAAATCCTACGATGGCCAACATGCGGTGGATGATGTCAGCCTGACCATCTACAAAGGTGAAATCTTCGCGCTACTGGGCGCATCCGGCTGTGGCAAGTCCACGCTGCTGCGTATGCTGGCAGGTTTTGAACAACCTTCTGCCGGACAGATAATGCTTGATGGCGTCGATTTGTCACAGGTTCCGCCTTACCTGCGCCCCATCAATATGATGTTTCAGTCTTACGCGCTGTTTCCGCATATGACCGTGGAACAGAACATCGCTTTTGGCCTGAAACAGGACAAACTACCGAAAGCGGAAATTGTCAGCCGGGTCAATGAGATGCTCGGCCTGGTGCATATGCAGGAGTTCGCCAAACGCAAACCGCATCAGCTTTCCGGTGGTCAGCGACAGCGTGTGGCCCTGGCCCGAAGCCTTGCCAAGCGCCCGAAACTATTACTGCTCGATGAGCCGATGGGCGCGCTGGATAAAAAGCTGCGTGACCGGATGCAGCTTGAAGTGGTGGATATTCTGGAGCGCGTCGGTGTGACTTGTGTGATGGTCACCCACGATCAGGAAGAGGCGATGACCATGGCGGGGCGCATCGCCATTATGAATCGTGGGAAATTTGTCCAGATTGGCGAACCAGAAGAGATCTACGAACATCCGACCACCCGCTACAGTGCTGAATTTATCGGTTCGGTTAATGTCTTTGAAGGTGTACTCAAAGAGCGTCATGAAGATGGCCTGGTGCTTTATTCGCCGGGGCTGGTGCATCCACTGAAAGTCGATGTAGATGCTTCGGTGGTCGATAATGTGCCGGTGCATGTGGCGCTGCGCCCGGAAAAAATCATGCTTTGCGAGGAACCTCCCGCTGACGGTTTTAACTTTGCGGTAGGTGAGGTGATGCACATTGCCTATCTCGGCGATCTTTCGGTGTATCACGTTCGTCTCAAGAGCGGACAGATGATCAGCGCTCAGCTACAAAACGCTCATCGATATCGCAAAGGGTTACCAACCTGGGGCGACGAAGTGCGTTTGTGCTGGGAAGTGGACAGCTGTGTGGTGCTGACGGTTTAAGGAGCAAAGATGAGTACACTTGAACCTGCTGCCCAGTCGAAACCGCCGGGCGGATTTAAGCTGTGGTTGTCGCAGCTGCAAATGAAGCATGGGCGCAAACTGGTCATTGCGTTGCCATATATCTGGTTGATCTTGCTGTTTCTGCTGCCATTTCTGATTGTCTTTAAAATAAGCCTGGCGGAGATGGCGCGCGCTATTCCACCTTATACCGAACTGATGGAGTGGGCTGACGGGCAACTGTCCATCACTCTTAATCTCGGTAATTTTCTGCAACTGACCGACGATCCGCTCTATTTCGATGCTTATCTCCAGTCGCTACAGGTGGCTGCGATTTCGACATTTTGCTGTTTACTGATCGGCTATCCGCTGGCGTGGGCGGTGGCGCACAGTAAGCCTTCGACCCGTAATATTTTATTACTACTGGTGATCCTGCCGTCGTGGACCTCGTTTCTGATCCGCGTTTATGCCTGGATGGGAATATTAAAAAACAACGGTGTGCTGAATAATTTTCTGCTGTGGCTGGGGGTTATCGATCAACCGCTGACCATTCTGCATACCAATCTGGCCGTTTATATCGGCATTGTTTACGCTTACGTGCCGTTTATGGTACTGCCGATTTATACCGCGTTGATTCGTATTGATTATTCGCTGGTGGAAGCAGCGCTGGATCTCGGTGCACGACCGCTGAAAACGTTCTTTACTGTGATCGTGCCGCTGACTAAAGGTGGGATTATTGCCGGATCGATGCTGGTGTTTATCCCGGCTGTGGGCGAGTTTGTGATCCCGGAACTGCTCGGTGGCCCGGACAGCATCATGATCGGGCGCGTGCTATGGCAAGAGTTTTTCAATAACCGCGACTGGCCGGTGGCCTCGGCGGTAGCGATCATCATGTTGCTGCTGCTAATTGTGCCGATAATGTGGTTCCACAAACACCAGCAAAAAAGCGTGGGAGAACACGGATGAATAATTTACCGGTAGTTCGTTCACCCTGGCGGATTGTGATTTTGCTGCTGGGCTTTACCTTTCTCTACGCGCCAATGCTGATGCTGGTTATCTATTCGTTTAACAGCTCGAAGCTGGTGACGGTGTGGGCCGGCTGGTCAACGCGCTGGTATGGTGAGTTATTGCGCGATGACGCGATGATGAGTGCGGTTGGTTTAAGCCTGACAATTGCTGCCTGTGCGGCAACGGCGGCGGCGATCCTCGGGACTATTGCGGCGGTGGTGCTGGTGCGCTTTGGCAGGTTTCGCGGATCAAATGGCTTTGCCTTTATGATCACCGCGCCGCTGGTGATGCCAGATGTCATCACGGGCTTGTCGCTGTTGTTATTATTCGTCGCGCTTGCTCATGCCATTGGCTGGCCTGCGGACCGCGGTATGCTCACCATCTGGCTGGCGCATGTCACTTTTTGTACGGCTTATGTGGCGGTCGTTATTTCTTCAAGATTGCGGGAACTGGATCGCTCGATAGAAGAAGCAGCGATGGATCTCGGTGCGACGCCGCTGAAAGTGTTTTTCGTCATTACGCTACCGATGATCATGCCCGCGATCATTTCTGGCTGGTTACTGGCTTTTACTTTGTCGCTTGATGATCTGGTGATCGCCAGCTTTGTTTCCGGGCCGGGAGCCACCACGTTACCGATGCTGGTCTTTTCCAGCGTGCGGATGGGGGTGAATCCGGAAATCAACGCCCTTGCAACGTTAATTCTCGGTGCGGTCGGAATTGTCGGATTTATCGCCTGGTATCTGATGGCTCGCGCAGAAAAACAGCGGATACGCGATATCCAGCGTGCAAGACATGGCTGAAGACACTAAAATTTGCCAACCTGGCTACATAATGCCGCGCATGCCGCGGCATTGTTTTCATGGAAGACGAAACGTTGGGATTTTTTAAGAAAACATCTTCATCTCATGCTCGCCTGAATGTGCCTGCGCTGGTGCAGGTGGCGGCGCTCGCCATTATTATGATCCGTGGCCTCGACGTGCTGATGATTTTCAATACGCTGGGCGTGCGCGGTATTGGCGAGTTCATTCATCGCAGCGTACAAACCTGGAGTTTAACGCTGGTCTTTTTAAGCAGTCTGGTGCTGGTTTTCATTGAGATCTCGTGTGCGTTTTCACTGGTGAAAGGGCGTCGCTGGGCGCGCTGGCTATATCTGCTGACACAAATCACCGCCGCAAGTTACTTGTGGGCGGCTTCGCTGGGGTACGGTTATCCGGAGCTGTTCAGCATTCCCGGTGAATCAAAACGTGAAATCTTCCATAGCCTGATGCTGCAGAAGCTGCCGGATATGCTCATCCTGATGCTGCTGTTCGTTCCCTCGACCAGTCGGCGGTTCTTCCAGTTGCAATAATGTGTATAATCGTCGCCCCTGATGATGTGAAGGTCAATGTATGCAGTGCGCACTTTACGACGCGGGTCGCTGTCGTTCCTGTCATTGGATAACGCAGCCGATTCCAGAGCAACTCTCCGCTAAAACCGCCGATCTTAAAAATCTGCTCGCCGATTTTCCGGTTGAGGAATGGTGCGCGCCGGTGTCAGGCCCGGAACAAGGGTTTCGTAATAAAGCCAAAATGGTGGTGAGTGGTAGCGTTGAAAAACCACTGCTCGGTATGCTGCATCGCGACGGCACACCAGAAGACCTTTGTGACTGCCCGCTTTATCCTGCCTCATTTGCGCCCGTTTTTGCGGCGCTAAAACCGTTTATCGCCCGTGCGGGGCTGACACCCTACAACGTGGCGCGTAAGCGTGGCGAACTGAAATACATTCTGCTGACTGAAAGCCAGAGCGATGGCGGCATGATGCTGCGCTTTGTACTGCGTTCTGAAACCAAACTGGCACAACTGCGTAAGGCGCTGCCGTGGTTACAGGAACAACTACCGCAACTGAAAGTTATTACCGTCAATATTCAGCCGGTACATATGGCGATTATGGAAGGGGAGACGGAGATCTACCTTACTGAACAACAGGCGCTGGCAGAGCGTTTTAATGACGTACCGCTGTGGATCCGTCCGCAAAGTTTCTTCCAGACTAATCCGGCGGTCGCCAGCCAGCTGTACGCTACCGCGCGCGACTGGGTACGGCAGCTGCCAGTTAAACATATGTGGGATCTGTTCTGCGGTGTGGGTGGCTTTGGTTTACACTGCGCGACGCCTGACATGCAGTTAACCGGGATCGAAATTGCATCAGAGGCCATTGCCTGTGCAAAGCAGTCAGCCGCTGAACTGGGCTTAACGCGTTTGCAATTTCAGGCGCTGGACTCCACTCAGTTTGCCACCGCTCAGGGGGAGGTGCCGGAGCTGGTGCTGGTTAATCCGCCGCGCCGCGGCATTGGTAAACCGCTATGTGATTATCTCTCAACGATGGCACCGCGTTTTATTATCTACTCCAGCTGTAACGCCCAAACCATGGCGAAAGATATCCGCGAACTGCCAGGTTACCGCATCGAACGGGTACAGCTTTTTGATATGTTCCCGCACACCGCGCACTATGAAGTGATGACGCTGCTGGTGAAGCAATAAAAAAGCCGCAGGTGCGGCTTCAGATTGCTGATCAGGTGCGCTTTGTTCATGCCGGATGCGGCGTGTACGCCTTATCCGGCCTACAAAATCATGCTAAATCAATACATTGCAGAGTTGATGTGGGCCAGATAAGCGCAGCGCATCAGGCAATCTTACTTTTGTCATCAGTCTCAATTACTGCGGGAACCACTGGTCATTGATTTTCTGATATGTACCGTCAGCTTTAATTGCTGCCAGCGCGTTATTCAGTTTTTCCAGCAGAGCTTTGTTATCCGGACGTACAGCGATACCCAGGCCGGTGCCGAAGTATTGCGGATCGGTCACTTTTTCAGTCGCAACGCCCAGTTGCGGATTGGTTTTCAGCCATTCGTTTACCACCGCTGTGTCACCAAATACCCCATCAATACGACCATTTTTCAGATCGATAAAGGCATTCTGATAACTGTCATAGGAGACAGTTTTCACTTCGGGGTGCTGATCCTGAATATATTTCTGGTGCGTGGTGCCGTTTTCCATCCCAATACGTTTGCCTTTCAGATCGGCAAACGTTTTGTAGGTATCTTTTTTGGCAATCACGACGGCTGAGTTTTCATAGTAGGGCGTGGTAAACGATACCTGCTTGCTACGCTCGGGCGTGATATCCATACCGGAGATTACGGCGTCATATTTTCTGAATTTCAGTGACGGGATCAGGCTGTCGAACGCGTGATTAGTAAAAGTACATTCTGCCTGCATTTGTTTGCACAAGGCTTTTGCCAGATCGATATCAAAGCCGACAATCTCATTATTAGCACCTATAGATTCAAAGGGTGGATAGGTGGCTGAAACGCCAAAATTGATTTTCTCTGCGGCAGAAGCACCGAAAGTAAAGGAAGCAAGTAAAGCGGCAAGAACTAACTTTTTCATGATGGAACTCCCGTCTGTCAATCTTATGATTTTTGGCCGTGTCTGCGGCATGGGATAACAATGCCATCAAGTGAATTTATATGCAATAAATATGATTAAATAATTTAAATGAAATAAAAAAAGACGGATACCTTAGTGAGTTGTCCGTCTTCATTATAAGAATTTATGCACTATGTAGGCCGGATAAGGCGTCCACGCCGCATCCGGCATCAGCATGCAGCTACATTAATTCCGCCGTTCGAATGCCAGTGCTTTGCGCTCGATCAGACGCATCATCAGCGTCAGCAGGCCGTTGACGACCAGGTAAATAATCCCTGCCGCACCGAACACCATTACATCGTAGGTGCGTCCGTACAACAACTGGCTGTATCCCATCACTTCCATCAGCGTAATGGTGTAAGCCAGAGAGGTACTTTTGAACACCAGCACCACTTCGTTGGAATAAGAAGAGAGCGAGCGTTTAAAGGCATACGGCAGCAGGATCGCCAGCGTATCTTTTTTGCTCATTCCCAGGGCGCTACAGGACTGCCACTGACCTTCTGGGATCGCACGAATTGCACCGTAAAACAGCTGCGTGGTATACGCCGCACTGTTCAGCGATAACGCAATCAGCGCACATAACCACGGTTCTGACAACAAATGCCACAGTGCCGGATACTCCTGCAAAGTCGGAAACTGGCCCGGCCCGTAATAAATCAGGAAGATCTGCACCAGCAGCGGCGTACCGGTAAACAGCGTGATATAACCCCGCACCAGCCACACCAGCACCGGCGTTTTCAGCGTCAGGATGATGGTAAAAATCAATGCCAGAATCAGTGCCACAATCAGCGAGGCAACGGTTAGCGTCAGGCTGGTGTGTAGCCCTTTCATCAGTTCGGGTAAATACTCAAACATTAGCTGGGCCTCCGCTCAAAACGTGTCGCGCGCAGGTCAATGCGTTTGAGAATGTACTGACTGAGCAGGGTGATCACCAGGTAAATCGCCGCCGCCACAATGTACCAGGTAAATGGTTCCTGGGTACGAGTAGCGATGCTTTTTGTTTGCAGCATTAAATCATTCACACTAATCAAACTGACCAGCGCGGTATCTTTCAGCAGCACCAGCCACTGGTTACCGAGGCCAGGCAGCGCATGACGCCACATCTGCGGCATCACCAGACGGAAAAAGATAGCCGATTTCGACAGCCCCAGCGCCTGACCAGATTCCCACTGACCCACCGGCACCGCTTTCAACGCGCCCCGAAGCGTTTGCGAGGCATAGGCGGCATACAGCAGTGACAGAGCGATGACACCACAAAGGAACGGGCTAACGTCGAAGTTCTCAATGTCCATCTGCACCGGGATCTGCACGAACCCAAGATTGATAGTGAAGCCATCCGAAAGCGTCAGCAGCAGCTGCGAGGAGCCAAAATAGATAAACAGCACCACCAGAATTTCTGGCAGGCCACGCAGAATGGTTACCAGCGCTGAACCTGCCCACGCGACAGGACGCCATTTTGCCGACTCCCATACCGCAAAGAACATCGCCAGCGCCAGCCCGACAATCAATGCACAAACGGCAAGGCCGACGGTCATCCCGGCGGCGCTTGCTAAAGGAAAAAATTCATTCATCAGGAATTACTTCTGGAACCATTTGTTGTAGATGGTTTCGTAAGTGCCATCTTTCTTCACTTTTTCCAGCGCAGTGTTGAGTTTCTGCTGCAGCTCAGTGTTGCCCTGACGTACCGCGATGCCGAGGCCAGTGCCGAAGTAATCTTTATCGGTCACTTTGTCGCCCACCGCCGCCAGTTTCGGGTTATCTTTCAGCCACTCAGTGACCACTGCGGTGTCACCGAAGACGCCGTCGATACGCCCGTTTTGCAGATCCAGTTTTGCGTTCTGGTAGCTGTCATACGGAACGGTAGTGATTTCCGGGTGCTTATCCATAATGAATTTCTGGTGTGTCGTCCCGTTCTGAACGCCGACTTTTTTGCCTTTCAGCTGATCAACACTGGTGTATTTGCCTTGCTGACCCACAAACAGGGCAGAGTTGTCATAGTACGGGGTGGTAAACAGTACCTGCTTTTCACGCTCCGGAGTGATATCCATGCCCGCCATCACTGCTTCTACGCGACGGAATTTCAGGCTTGGGATCAGGCTGTCAAACGCCTGGTTAGAGAAAGTACAGGTTGCATCAATCTCTTTACACAGTGCCTGTGCCAGGTCGACGTCAAAACCAACGATCTGGTTGTTTGCATCAATCGATTCAAACGGAGGATAGGAGGCTTCGGTAGCAAAACGAATGGTTTCGGCAGCTGTGGCGGAAAGACTAAAACCTGCAATTAACGCGGCAATCAGAACTTTTTTCATTGTTGTTATCCCGAATCTTAGTGAGAGAGATAGTTTTTAAATGCTTCGGTTTGCGGCTCGGTAAAGCAGCTCGCGTCGCCTTGTTCTACGATATGACCATTTTCCATATACACCACTCGGCTGGCGGTTTTACGCGCCACTTCAACTTCGTGGGTGACGATCACCTGGGTAATATTCGTTTCTGCCAGCTCACGAATGATGCTGACGATTTGTGCCGTAATTTCCGGGTCCAGTGCGGCGGTCGGTTCATCGAACAGCAGTACCTGCGGTTCCATCATCAACGCACGGGCAATAGCAACACGCTGCTGCTGACCACCAGAAAGATGCAGCGGGTAACGATCGCTATAAGGTTTGAGACGCAGACGTTCCAGCAGTTTTTCTGCACGGGCCAGCGCCTGATCTTTACTCAACCCCAGTACACGGCAGGGCGCTTCAATCAGGTTTTGCTGCACGGTCAGATGCGGCCACAGGTTGTATTGCTGAAACACCATGCCAACGTTACGACGCAAATCGCGAATCGCTTTGTCAGAGGGTGTTTTGGTGAAATCGAAATGGTTGCCTGCAATGTTGAGCGTACCGGAGCGCGGCATCTCAAGCAGATTGAGTACACGCAGCAGCGAGCTTTTACCCGCGCCGCTGGGGCCAAGTAACACCAGCGTTTCGCCCTGTGGGCAATCCAGCGTGATATCGAACAGCGCCTGATGCGCGCCGTAGAAGCAATTAATGCCGTTTAATTGAATACTCATTGACACTCGTATACTGGCAGTCTGATAGCTATTGAGGTCGAAGATAGTACCTTTGACAGAATAATTATGCAATATTTCTGCTTTAAAAGTTAAAAGCAAAGCGCATTATTCAATAAACATAGCACAAAATAACGGGGGCGGTGGTCGGTGAGCATAAATGTCGGCATTCCTCACGAAATGCCGGACAATTTACGGGGTTTATTGGTTGATCAAGGCGTTAGCGATTCTCGATGGACTGACGGAGCGTACCCGCTGTGGCATGAACGCTGCCGCCTAAATAGCGTACATCGTCGATCACCCAACACTGGCCTTCCTGAATCATTAACACTTCATCCTGCCAGCTCTGATCACCCTGTTTTAGATCCACACGCAGAGGAATATTTCGCGCATCACGATTCGGGATTGTTGAGGCACTGGCAACACGGGCGCTCTCTGGCAAGGTTGTGCGACTGGAGAATGGATCGTTGGTCAGTAGTTCCCGATGGTTATTATCCCGGGAGGCATCGCTAAGCAGTGTCGCCAGTTTGTCGCTCAGATAAGGGCGCAAGGCGGTGATGTCGTTGCTGCGGTGCAAAATGCGGTAGTCATAAAATTGCTGGGCCACGTTATCCGGGCCTCCTTCAACGCAAGGACCACTGCGTGTGCCGTTATCTTTATAAGCTGGAGTGACTGTGGTGCAGGCACTGAGGAGCAGTGCGCAGGGGATAAGCATTGTCAATTTGCTGTAGCGCATAATGATTTCCTTATAAGCGATCGCTCTGAAAGCGTTCTACGATAATAATGATATCCTTTCAATAATAGCGTATCAGTCTGATAATGCTTTTGAGATCGAAGGCTTAGCAAACAAGGAGATCGATCATGCAATTTTCTACAACCCCAACTCTGGAAGGCCAGACCATCGTTGAATATTGCGGTGTGGTGACCGGCGAAGCGATTTTAGGTGCCAATATTTTCCGTGATTTCTTTGCCGGTATCCGCGATATCGTTGGCGGACGTTCCGGTGCGTATGAAAAAGAACTGCGTAAAGCACGGGAGATCGCCTTTGAGGAATTAGGCTCCCAGGCGCGGGCGCTGGGGGCCGATGCCGTCGTCGGTATTGATATCGACTACGAAACGGTCGGGCAAAACGGCAGTATGCTGATGGTTAGCGTCAGCGGTACGGCGGTGAAAACGCGTCGATGAGAAGAGTCTTCTGGCTGGTCGCTGCCGCTCTGTTATTGGCAGGGTGTGCAGGCGAAAAAGGCATTGTCGAGAAAGAGGGATATCAGCTTGATACCCGACGCCAGGCGCAGGCGGCGTATCCGCGCATTAAAGTGCTGGTGATCCACTACACCGCAGATGATTTTGATAGCTCGCTGGCGACACTGACCGATAAGCAGGTCAGCTCGCATTATCTGGTCCCTGCGGTACCACCGCGATACAACGGTAAACCGCGCATCTGGCAACTGGTGCCGGAACAAGAACTGGCCTGGCATGCGGGGATTAGCGCCTGGCGCGGGGCAACGCGCCTTAACGACACCTCTATTGGCATTGAGCTGGAAAACCGTGGCTGGCAAAAATCGGCCGGAGTGAAATATTTTGCCCCGTTTGAACCGGCACAGATTCAGGCGCTTATTCCACTGGCGAAAGATATTATTGCCCGTTATCACATCAAGCCGGAAAACGTAGTGGCACATGCGGATATCGCACCGCAGCGCAAAGACGATCCGGGGCCATTATTTCCCTGGCAGCAACTGGCGCAGCAGGGGATTGGTGCCTGGCCGGATGCGCAGCGGGTTAACTTTTACCTTGCCGGGCGCGCGCCGCACACACCGGTAGATACCGCGTCATTGCTGGAGCTTTTGGCGCGCTACGGTTATGACGTTAAACCTGATATGACACCGCGCGAGCAGCGGCGCGTGATTATGGCATTCCAGATGCATTTCCGCCCGACGTTATATAACGGCGAAGCGGATGCAGAAACTCAGGCGATTGCCGAAGCATTGCTGGAGAAATACGGGCAGGATTAGCGCGGCAGTTTTCCGTGGTCGCGTAGCCAGGCGGCAGTTTTCTCGATACCTTCATCCAGGGTGATGACCGGCTGATAACCTAACTCTTCCTGCGCACGCGTAATATCCAGCGTAAAGTCAAAATTCAACTTGGAGACGCCGTAGTGGGTCAGCGGCGGCTCTTTTGCTGACTTGCGGCCTAAACGCTCCATGCTGCGGGCGATCATATCCAGCATCGGGTAGGGGACGGAACGAATACGACAGTCAATATTCAACTCGTCGATCAGCTTCTGCACGATGCTGCGCAGTGTGCGATGCTCGCCGTTGGTGATGTTGTACACACGCCCGGAAGGTAGCTTATCGCAGGCTTCCTGGCTTGCCAGCCACATTGCGTGCACGGCATTTTCATAGTAGGTCATATCGACCAGCGCACTGCCGCCATGCGGTAACAGAATACTGCCGTAGTGGTGCATCATATGCGCCAGACGGGGAATAAAGACTTTATCGTGCGGTCCGAACAGACTTTGTGGGCGCAGAATAGTAAAGCGCGTTTGTGGATTCGCCTGCGAAAGCATATTGATCACTTCTTCGCTGGCTGCTTTGCTGCGGGCAAACTCGTTGGCGAAGCGGTGAGGGCGAAAATCTTCTTTAATATCGCGATGGTGGTGATAATCGAAGTACAGGGAGGGGGAAGAGATATGAATAAAGTTACGCACACCCCAGGCGACAGCCCATTCACCCAGGCGGCGAGTGGCGCGAACGTTAGCCAGATCGAAAGCCTGTTGTGTCCCCCAGGGTGAGGTAAAGCTGGAGCAGTGCCACAGCGTATCAATGCCCGCGAGCATCACTTTAGCTTGTGATGAAACCAGCTCGGTCAGATCCGCCGGAACAAACTCTGCGCCCATTTTTTCCAGCAATTTGCCCATTGCCTCGTTGCGACCGGTCGCTCGCACGCTGATGCCTTTCTGGCATAAAAACTCTACCGCGTTTCGACCTAAGCCGCTGGTGGCGCCGGTAACCAGTACCTTCATATCAATCCACTGTTGTTGAGAAAATAACGTGCGCATTCTTCCGTGATTTCCCCCATGATGCAATGGGAAACATGAAAGAATAACGCAGGTTTTGTCGATTAATCTGTGCTTTGTTCTGCCAGTCTGGCGATTTGTTTTGCCATTCCGCGAAAAATAAACAGATGCGCGGGGATCATCAATAACCAGTAAAACAGCCCCGGCATACCGTGCGGATGCCAGAAAGCGCGGACATCGATAGTACGATAGTCGCCTTTATCTTCCAGGCTAAAACACAGTCGTCCCAGCCCCGGCGCTTTCATGCCAAATAACAACGTAAGTTGTTTTTCCGGTTCAACGACAATCACTTTCCAGCTATCTACCGCATCGCCAGTCTGTAAATATTCGCGCTCCGGGCGGCCTTTCGCCAGCTTATGACCGATCGCGCGGTCCATCAACGCCCGTGTCTGCCACAAAATATTGCCAAAGAAATAACGCTCTTTACCGCCGATTTGGTTCACTACCTGCCATAAAGCAGCAAGGCTGGCGGACGTTTTAACGGTAAACCCCGCCTGTTTGGCAAAATAACCGTACTCCGGTCGCCAGCGGGCAAAGGCCTGAGCGTCGTAGCCCCAGTCGCTGGAGTTGACCAGTTTTTCCTCCTCTTTCAACGTGCTACGTACCGCGTCATCGAAAGCGATCAGCCGTTGTGGGATGAGTGCACGTAGCGCGGTATCATCCGCCAGCAGATCGTGTTTCAGCCCCTGAATCAACGCCCTGGCGGTGGTGGGCGGTACGGAAGTAATCACATTGAGAAACCACACCGAAATCCAGCGGGTGGGGAGGGGGATGGGGATCAACCAGCGGCGCTTACCGCTCACCGCCATAAAATGTTCAAACTGTTGCTGATAACTGAGCACCTCTGGTCCGGCGGCTTCGAAGATGCGGTGTTCGCTGGCCGGATGATCTAACAACGCCACCAGATAGTGCAGCAAGTTTTCCAGCGCGATGGGCGTGGTGCGTGAACGTACCCAGCGTGGCGGCGTTAACACTGGCAGGTTGTAGACCATATCGCGCATGACTTCGAACGCCGCTGAACCTGCGCCAACGATAATTCCGGCCCGAAGTTCGGTCACAGGTACATTCGCTTCACGAAGAATGTCCGCCGTAGCCTGACGAGCACGCAGATGATCCGACTGCTCATGTGGCGGGGCCTGCAACGAACTGAGAAAGATTAATTGCTTAACTGGTACTTCACGTAGCGCATCGCGGACGTTGAGAGCCACCTGGCGCTCCTGAGCGATAAAATCGCCGCCTTCGCCCATGCTGTGCACCAGAAAATAGACGGTATCGATATCCTGCAACAGGGCCGGAAGGTTATCCGGCCAGCTGAGATCGACTTTATGGCAACTGACGTTTGCCAGTTGCAGCTTTGCAAGCCTGTCGACATGACGTGCCGCCGCCAGGATCTGATGCCCTTGCTGGCTGAGTGTGCGCACCAGATGCTGACCAATGTAGCCACTGGCACCGAGAACTAAAATGCGTTGCGGCACGTCTCTCTCCTTAACGCGCCAGGAATGCGCGCCAGTGGGCGGCGACTTCCGCCAGTTGTTCGCGCGAGACGTCAAGATGCGTCACCAGGCGGACAATCGGCGAGGCGTTAATCAGCACGTTTCTCGCTTTCATGTATTCGCCTAACGCGGCAGCATTTTCTTCCCCGACGCGAACAAACAGCATATTAGTGTCCTGACGCATCACATCCGCGCCTGCTTCACGCAGTTGCTCCGCCATCCAGGCGGCGTTGTCGTGATCTTCCTGCAACCGTGCGACGTTATTTTTCAGGGCATACATCCCGGCGGCAGCCAGAATCCCGGACTGACGCATCCCGCCACCGGCCATTTTCCGCCAGCGGATGGCACGTTTAATGTAATCACGATTACCGACGAGTAATGAACCGACTGGCGTCCCAAGACCTTTCGACAGGCAAATGGTGAACGAATCACAATATTGCGTGATCTCTTTCAGTTCGCAGCCGTAAGCCACCACGGCATTAAAGATGCGCGCACCGTCAACATGCAGCGCCAGATTGCGCTCGCGGGTAAATTCCCATGCTTCTTTCAGGTATTCACGCGGCAGCACTTTGCCGTTGTGGGTGTTTTCCAGACTGAGTAATTTGGTGCGGGCGAAATGGATATCGTCGGGTTTGATTTTCATCGCCACTTTATCCAGCGGTAGCGTGCCGTCGGCAGCCGCGTCGATGGGTTGCGGCTGAATACTGCCCAGCACCGCTGCGCCACCGGCTTCAAACAGATAGTTATGCGCGGCCTGACCGACAATATACTCTTCGCCACGTTCGCAGTGACTGAGCAGAGCGACCAGGTTGGCCTGAGTGCCGGTAGGCAGAAAAATGGCGGCTTCTTTACCGGAAAGCTCTGCTGCATAGTCCTGCAGAGCATTAACGGTAGGGTCGTCTCCGTAAACGTCGTCCCCAACCGGGGCGGCCATCATCGCTTCGAGCATGGCGCGGCTCGGTCGGGTAACGGTATCACTGCGTAAATCAATCATGGCATGTCCTTATTATGACGGGAAATGCCACCCTTTTTACCTTAGCCAGTTCGTTTTCGCCAGTTCGATCACTTCATCGCCGCGTCCGCTGATAATTGCGCGCAACATATACAGGCTAAAACCTTTGGCCTGTTCGAGTTTGATCTGCGGTGGAATGGCTAATTCTTCTTTGGCGACCACCACATCCACCAACACCGGACCGTCGATAGAGAAGGCGCGTTGCAGGGCTTCATCAACTTCAGAGGCTTTTTCTACACGGATACCCGTAATGCCGCACGCTTCGGCAATGCGGGCAAAGTTGGTGTCGTGCAGCTCAGTACCGTCTGTCAGGTAACCTCCGGCCTTCATCTCCATCGCCACAAAGCCCAGCACGCTGTTGTTAAAGACGACAATTTTCACTGGCAGTTTCATCTGCACTACTGAGAGGAAATCGCCCATCAACATGCTAAAACCGCCATCGCCGCACATGGCGACCACCTGACGTTCTGGCTCTGTCGCCTGCGCACCCAGCGCCTGCGGCATGGCGTTAGCCATCGAACCGTGGTTAAACGAACCTAACAGGCGACGCTTGCCGTTCATTTTTAGATAACGTGCCGCCCACACCGTTGGCGTACCAACGTCACAGGTGAAAATAGCGTCATCGGCGGCAAAATGACTAATTTGCTGCGCCAGATATTGCGGGTGAATGGCTTTCTCGCTCGGTTTAGCTAAATCGTCCAGCCCTTTGCGGGCGTCGCGGTAATCTTCCAGCGCTTTATCCAGAAACTTGCGATCGGCTTTTTCTTCCACCAATGGAAGCAATGCACGCAGAGTCGACTTGATATCGCCGACCAGTGCCATATCCACCTTGCTGTGAGCGCCGATGCTGGCTGGGTTGATATCAATCTGAATGATTTTGGCATCGGTCGGGTAGAAGGCGCGGTAGGGAAATTGCGTGCCGAGTAGCACTAACGTGTCGGCGTTCATCATGGTATGGAAACCTGACGAGAAGCCGATTAACCCGGTCATTCCAACATCATACGGATTATCGTATTCGACATGTTCTTTACCGCGCAGGGCATGAACAATAGGCGCTTTAATTTTCCCGGCAAACTCAACTAACTCTTTATGCGCCCCCGCGCAGCCGCTGCCACACATCAGGGCGATATTGCTGGAATAACGCAGCAGTTGCGCCAGTTTGCGTAACTCTTCTTCTTCCGGCGTCACGACTGGTTGTGGCGCATGATACCAGTGCGTGGTTGCCCCTTCTGGCGCAGGTTTTAACGCCACGTCGCCTGGTAACACGACAACCGAAACGCCACGGTTAAGCACCGCTTTGCGCATGGCAATCGCCAGTACTTGTGGGATCTGCTCCGGGCTGGAAACCAGCTCGCAATAGTGACTACATTCGCGGAATAGCTCTTGTGGGTGGGTTTCCTGGAAATAGCCGCTGCCAATTTCGCTGGAGGGAATATGAGCGGCAATCGCCAGTACCGGAACGTGATTGCGGTGGCAATCGAACAGGCCGTTGATTAAGTGCAGGTTGCCGGGGCCGCACGATCCGGCGCAGACCGCCAGTTCTCCGCTAAGTTGTGCTTCAGCGCCAGCGGCAAAGGCCGCCACTTCTTCGTGGCGGGTGGACATCCACTCGATGGTGCCCATGCGATTAAGACTGTCACTAAGACCGTTCAGAGAGTCGCCAGTGACTCCCCAGATGCGTTTCACCCCTGCCGATTCGAGTGTTTTGGCGATATAAGCTGCAACCGTTTGTTTCATGGTTCTCCATCTCCTGAATGTGATAACGGTAACAAGTTTAGTTCATCTGACGGAGGGGGAAGGGATGGGAGAGAAAGGAGGCACTAACGGTTAAATAGCCCGATGAAAGGAATATCATCGGGCATAAGGCGATTATGCGAGAACCAAATCCCCCTGCGGATGGCAGGAGCAGGCCAGTACGTAACCTTCAGCGATTTCGGCGTCGGTCAGCGTCATTGTACTGCTCACCGTATATTCACCGGAAACCACTTTTGTCTTACAGCAGCCGCAAACACCCGCACGGCAGGCAGCGACAACCGGAACGTTATTGCTTTCCAGCGCCTCCAGTAGCGTGGTGCCAACCGGGGCGTAAAATTCTCGTGCCGGTTGCAGTTTGGTGAATTTCAGACCGCTGGTCGCCGCTTCTGCTACTGGGGTGAAGAATTTCTCTTTAAAGAAACGCGTCACGCCGAGCGCTTTCACTTCCTGCTCTACCCAATCCATATACGGAGCCGGGCCGCAGGTCATCACGGTACGTGAAGCTAAGTCAGGTACACCTGCCAGCAGTTCGCGAGTGAGACGACCAGCGATAAAGCCTTCGGTAACGTTATTTTCTGCCACCAGCGTTACCGGATAGTTACGCCACTCATCGGCGAAAATAACATCCTGCGGCGTACGCACGTTGTAGATCACCCGCACATCGGCCTGTGGACGGTTCTTCGCAAGCCAGCGACGCATCGACATAATCGGCGTGACGCCGCAGCCTGCCGCCAGCAACAGGAATTTATCTTCTGCTTTATCGTCGCAGGTAAATTCCCCCATCGCGTCCGAAAGCCAGAGATAATCACCGCGTTTTACATCGCGCGTCAGCCACTGGGAGCCGACACCGTCATCAATCCGCCGCACGGTCAGGGTGATATATTCACTCACGCCTGGCGTGGAGGAAATGGTGTAAGCACGCAGCGTTTCCGCTGAGTTTCGCACGCTGACCAGTGCATATTGCCCGGCGCGATATGGGTAGTAATCGTGGCAAATCAGGGAAATCGTCCACACATCCGGCGTTTCTTGCGTAATGTGATGAACCTGCATCCGCCACGGGCATTGATTCGTTGGCATCGTCATCGACAAACTCCTTACGCGCTCAACAGTTGCTTCATGTCTTCTTCAACAGTGGTGATAGAACGCAGGCCAAATTTCTCGTTCAGCACCGCCAGCAGGTCTGGTGTCAGGAAACCAGGTGCAGTCGGGCCGGTGACGATATTTTTCACGCCCAGAGAAAGCAGCGTCAGCAGAATGACGATCGCTTTCTGTTCAAACCAGGAGAGCACCAGCGACAGCGGCAGATCGTTGACACCGCAGCCCAGTTTCTCTGCCAGAGTGACAGCCAGAATAATCGCTGAGTAAGCATCGTTACATTGACCTGCATCTACCAGACGCGGCAGACCTTCGATATCGCCAAACTCAAGTTTGTTAAAGCGATATTTACCACAGGCGAGGGTCAGGATCAGGCAGTCATCCGGCACGCTGGTGGCGAAATCGGTGAAGTAGTGGCGCTCGCCGCGTGCGCCGTCACAGCCACCAAGCAGGAAGATATGACGCAGTTTTTCACGGCTAACCAGATCAATCAGCGTATCGGCTGCACCAAGCAGCGTCTGGCGACCAAAGCCCACGGTGATCAGGTGAGGAATTTCGCTGTACGGGAAGCCCGCCATTTGTTGCGCCTGGGCGATGACCGCAGAAAAATCTTCGCCATCCAGATGACGCACACCCGGCCAGCCAACGATGCTGCGGGTCCAGATACGATCGTCATAAGCGCCTACGGTTGGGTCGATGATGCAGTTCGAGGTCATCACGATGGGGCCAGGGAAACGAGCGAACTCCACTTGCTGATTCTGCCAGCCGCTGCCGTAGTTACCGACCAGATGCTTGAATTTACGCAGCTCCGGGTAGCCATGCGCAGGCAGCATTTCGCCGTGGGTGTAAACATTAACGCCCGTGCCTTCGGTCTGTTCCAGCAGGTTGTAGAGATCTTTGAGATCGTGACCGGAAATCAGGATGCATTTACCCGCCGTCGCTTTGACGTTGACCTGGGTTGGCGTCGGGTGACCGTATTTACCGGTTTCGCCTGCATCCAGAATGCTCATCACTTTGAAGTTCATCTGGCCGATTTCCATTGAACACTCAAGAAGCGCGTTCATATCGGCAGGCCAGGTCCCCAGCCACGCCATGATTTTATGATACTGGGCATAAATATCGTTGTCGTATTGACCGAGAACATGCGCGTGTTCCATATAGGCCGCTGCACCTTTCAGGCCATACAGGCACAGCAGACGCAGGCCGAGAATGTTTTCGCCAATCGCCGCTTTATCTTTGTTAGGGGTAAATTCTGCTGCCTGACGTTGCAGCTCGCCGAGATCGTCGCTCACCAGTTGCAGGTCAGCCATCGGGTTATCGACGCGCGCGTTGGCATCTACAGCCAGGCATTGCGCTTTCAGCGCCTCGCGCAGGGCAATCGCTTCACGAGCGTAGCCGACAATACGCGGAGAATCGAAGTTAACGTTGGTCAGGGTTGAGAAAAAGGCACGTGGCGCGAAGCTGTCAACATCGTGGTTGATGATGCCGTATTCACGCGCTTTTACCGCCCAGGCAGAAAGCCCTTGCAGCGCCGCGATGAGTAAATCCTGAAGGTCAGAAGTTTCCGCCGTTTTACCACACATCCCCTGCGCGTATGAGCAGCCGTTTCCTGCCGGAGTACGGATAGTTTGTTCACATTGCACACAAAACATGATCACACCTTTTAAAGTTATATTTAATATACATGTTTAAGGTTAAGACGCTTAACGCGGGGATAAAAGGGATTTTTCATGCAACTTTAAGGGAGATTGATTTAGCGCAATTTTGGCGGCAGGGATCTACCGCCAGAGAGGTATTACGCAGAGAAAAAGGCGATGAGGATCGGCACTAACAGGCTAAGAATAAAACCGTGAACAATTGCCGCCGGGACCATATCCAGCCCGCCAGTACGTTGAAGAACGGGCAGGGTGAAATCCATTGATGTGGCACCGCATAAGCCCAGTGCAGTAGAGCGGCTGCGGCGAATCAGCCCAGGGATCAACATAATAGCAATCAGTTCACGGGCCAGATCATTAAAAAACGCCGCGCTCCCGATTACCGGACCAAAAGATTCGGTCAATAAAATACCGGAAAGAGAATACCAGCCGAAACCGGAGGCCATTGCCAGCGCGGTATTGATGGGGAGATCAAGAATAAAGGCGTTAATTAAACCACCAATTAATGAACTGACAACCACCACCACGGCGACAATCATTCCCCGGCGATTAAGGACAATCTGCTTTAAGGTCATGCCATTATTGCGCAACTGAATACCAACGAGGAAAAGTAGCAAAATTAACGTGTATTCACTGGCTTCGGTCGCGTGTTGTAAGAAAGCCAGTCCACTCAGACCAATGGCAAAACCAATCACTACTACGCCGCACAGTTTTAGCGACTCCAGCGCCATCGCAATACGCGACGGGAGTTTTTCTTGCTGATGGTGGTTGCGCCACGGCAGGCCTCGCTCCAGCCACATCAGGGCGGCAATATTACACAGTAAAATAACGGTAATACTGACGGCAGAATAATGCAGAATCGCCAACAGGTTACTGGCGAGGTTATCGAGAAACGCCAGACTGATACCCATAAAAAAGAGAATAAGGTAAACCATCCAGCTTAATAGCTGATTAATAACTTTTAACGCAGCTTGTTGGCGAAGCGGAATGAGGTAACCCACAATCAGGGGAACCAGAATGATTAACAGCCCAGAAAACATGAAAACCCAGTCCTTGCAAAGATGAAGTCGAAATGCGCGATGACACACTACTGAAAGCGGAAGGACGAGTAAAGTTGCAATTAAAAGGAAATGTTATGCATAAGGAGCAGTAGAGTATTCGTTTTCATTTAAAGATATTCTTGCGCTTTAATTACAAACTGCACCGATGTTGGTGGCGTCAAAATCGCCGAGGCGTTCCCTGAAGGCCGGGGCAGCCCACATGGATGTGGGCTGAGGGCGCGTTTTACAGGGATGTTACCTCGCGCCCGACCCGGTAGCCGTAAGGGATAAGTCGAGGGCACCGCGCAGCGGCGATTTTGTTCGCCAGAGCCCGGGGGTGCAGGGGGCGGCGGCGATTGGCCGCCCCCTGCGCGCTCCTTGCGCCAGTGGTAATATGTGGCTTAGCTCATGAAAGGAGCGCAACAAGATGATGAATCAACATATAACAACATCTTAAAAAAAGGCCTGACATTACGCCAGGCCTTCTGCGTTAATTAATCACGCTTTTCCAGCAGGGTCCGGTAAATCAGACCACCGATAATGCCGCCGACAATTGGCACCACCCAGAAGAACCACAGTTGTTCTAATGCCCAGCCGCCCTGGAAGATAGCAACCGCGGTGCTGCGCGCCGGGTTAACAGAAGTGTTAGTCACCGGAATACTAATTAAGTGAATCAGGGTTAAGGCCAGACCAATAGCGATCGGCGCAAAACCTGCCGGCGCGAATTTGTCGGTTGTGCCGTGGATCACCAACAGGAAACCTGCACTCAATACCAGTTCAACTACCAGCGCGGAAAGCATGGAATAACCGCCTGGTGAATGCTCGCCATAACCGTTAGAAGCAAAACCGCTGGCTGCCGCGTCAAAACCCGTTTTACCACTGGCAATTAAATACAGCAGCGCCGCTGCAACAATACCGCCGACAACCTGGGCAATTACGTAGCCAACGACTTCTTTTGCCGGAAAACGTCCGCCAGCCCATAAACCAATAGTGACCGCCGGGTTAAAATGACCACCAGAAATATGACCAACAGCAAAGGCCATCGTCAGAACGGTCAGACCGAACGCCAACGCCACGCCGGCAAAACCAATGCCTAATTCCGGGAAGCCTGCGGCCAGTACAGCACTACCACAGCCACCAAAAACAAGCCAGAAAGTACCAAAACATTCAGCTGCTAATTTTCTGAACATATCCACCTCAATTAAAAATTGACCCTGTGAAAAATATGGTCGTTTTATAGGGTCGTCGTAAAAAAGTGACGACGGAAATAATGCGCGGCTATTTTAAAAACGAAGGCGAGTCATTCACCAGATAAATAAATCCAGTAAATTTGATTTAGGGCAACAGCGGGTTGCCCCATATAGTCATTTGTCTGATTGACAGTGTAGTGCAAGCAAAAGATTTAATCCTTTAGGCGTAATAAAAAATAATTTATCATGCTAATTATTTGATTTTGTTGTTTTTGCAGACTTATCAGCAAGAGGGAGTATAACGCGATTATTCGCTCATTTTTCAGACATTTGCCATGCTTAAATGTGATGTCATCACGTATTAGCAAGGCCTTTCCCGTTATACTGCCAGCGTAAAGGATAAGTCACATATTTCTGGAGGGGATATGATTCTTGAGCGCGTTGAAATTGTGGGTTTTCGCGGTATCAACCGTTTGTCGTTGATGCTCGAACAAAACAACGTCCTGATTGGGGAGAACGCGTGGGGTAAATCCAGCTTGCTGGACGCCTTAACCCTGCTGCTATCGCCAGAATCAGATCTCTACCATTTTGAGCGCGACGATTTCTGGTTCCCGCCGGGAGATATCAACGGGCGAGAACATCATCTGCATATTATTTTGACCTTCCGCGAATCGCTGCCAGGCCGACATCGGGTTCGCCGTTATCGGCCGCTGGAAGCGTGCTGGACGCCATGCACCGATGGCTATCACCGTATTTTTTATCGTCTGGAAGGGGAGAGTGCGGAAGACGGCAGCGTGATGACACTGCGCAGTTTTCTCGATAAAGACGGACATCCGATTGATGTCGAGGATATTAACGATCAGGCACGCCATCTGGTGCGTTTAATGCCGGTGCTGCGCTTGCGTGATGCCCGTTTTATGCGCCGTATTCGTAACGGCACGGTGCCAAATGTTCCCAATGTGGAAGTCACCGCGCGCCAGCTCGATTTCCTCGCCCGTGAGTTGTCCTCACATCCGCAAAATCTCTCTGATGGACAGATTCGTCAGGGACTTTCCGCAATGGTGCAGTTGCTTGAGCATTATTTCTCTGAGCAGGGGGCCGGACAGGCGCGATATCGTTTAATGCGGCGGCGGGCCAGCAATGAGCAACGAAGCTGGCGCTATCTGGACATCATCAACCGGATGATTGACCGACCTGGAGGGCGCTCGTATCGGGTTATTTTGCTCGGCCTGTTTGCTACTTTATTGCAGGCAAAAGGCACATTGAGACTGGATAAAGACGCGCGTCCATTGTTGCTGATCGAAGATCCAGAAACCCGTTTACACCCCATTATGCTTTCAGTTGCCTGGCATCTGTTGAATCTTCTGCCATTGCAGCGCATTGCCACCACCAACTCGGGTGAGTTGCTTTCGTTAACGCCGGTAGAGCATGTTTGCCGACTGGTACGTGAGTCCTCGCGCGTTGCCGCCTGGCGTCTGGGGCCGAGTGGCTTGAGTACCGAAGATAGCCGACGCATATCCTTTCACATTCGTTTTAACCGTCCGTCATCGCTGTTTGCTCGCTGCTGGTTGCTGGTGGAAGGGGAAACGGAAACCTGGGTTATCAATGAACTGGCGCGTCAGTGCGGACATCATTTTGATGCCGAAGGGATCAAGGTCATTGAGTTTGCCCAGTCCGGGCTAAAGCCACTGGTTAAATTTGCCCGCCGAATGGGGATTGAATGGCATGTACTGGTCGATGGCGATGAAGCAGGGAAGAAATATGCCGCTACGGTACGCAGCCTGTTGAATAACGATCGGGAAGCCGAACGAGAACATTTAACGGCGTTACCGGCGCTGGATATGGAACATTTTATGTATCGCCAGGGATTTTCCGATGTGTTCCACCGCGTGGCGCAAATCCCGGAAAATGTACCGATGAATCTGCGCAAAATTATCTCGAAAGCGATCCATCGCTCTTCCAAACCCGATCTTGCCATTGAAGTGGCAATGGAGGCCGGACGTCGTGGTGTGGACTCCGTACCGACGCTGCTGAAAAAAATGTTCTCACGCGTGCTGTGGCTGGCGCGCGGTCGCGCGGATTAACCGCGAAACATCGTGGCCATTTGTGGCTGAATAGCGTCGAGCATCTCATAGCGCCGACGGTATTCAGCCCGTTTTTTACTGGCGATTTCGGCAATCTCTTTTCGTGCTATCTGTGCTGGAAGGCGGTAATGGCGTTCAGCATCACATACGCCGCCAACCGATTCCCAGAAAGCGTTGTAATCGGCATGGATCTTGCCTTCTTTATCACGATAACGCAGGCTGCGGTAAATATGCGTTTCATTGCTGACGGCAATAATCTGCTCTACCTGCAAACGTTGGGCAAACAGACAGGCCGCTTCCATCACGAGGCGTTTGGGAAATAGCCCGTGGCAGGCTTTCGTCGCATTCTGGATTTCCTGATGTGGAATTTCCCATTTTGCGCCTTGCAGTCCGCCAATAAACATCGTTCTTTTCCCCTGATATTCACACAGGGTAAACGTGATCTCTGCCAGAGGAATACCTTCGCTGTTGCGAAACAGGATTGTGCTGTCACCTTCTTTATCCATTGAGATCATCATGGTCAGCTCAAGCGTGAACTGCTCGCCGTTTTTGCCTTCCAGCTTCGCCAGTTGCAGCCCGGGGGTATTCAAATATAAGCTGAATTCTTCCGCCGACATACATCCGCGGAGTAACGCATAATGGTAACGTAACGCCTCCAGCAATTGCTTACGGCTAAGATTCGCCGCAAGGTAAGGGCGATGCAGACGCACAGGCAGTCGCGGTTGGCGCGTTAACAATACATTGAGATTAGGCCAGTGGGAAAGTTCGTTCATCCACTCAACGCTTAAACGCGGCATAATCAACGAGCGCAGCAAAAATTTCTGGCGAAAACTACGGCGATGCCAGAATTTACCCGGCCGACACTGTCCACGTGCCAGACTAAGAAAAAGTGACAGGCTGCTGAGAGATTCAGATGGCGTAAAGGTCCGTTCAGTTAGCTGCGACATATTCATGAAATCAATGGTTATACATGACGTCGATTTCACCATTGCGTATCTTAACCAAACATCAATAGTGTGATTACTAACGTAAATTTTAGGGTTTTGTTGATATTTCGTTGAAGTTAATGACCCGGATTGGCATATGGAGTATTCAGAATATTTATGAAAAAGCGGAAAACCGTGAAGAAGCGTTACGTTATTGCGCTGGTGATAGTCATCGCCGGACTGATTACGTTATGGAGAATTCTTAACGCACCCGTGCCGACTTATCAGACACTGATTGTGCGCCCCGGTGATTTACAGCAAAGCGTGCTGGCGACCGGAAAGCTGGACGCGCTGCGTAAGGTTGACGTGGGCGCGCAGGTCAGCGGTCAGTTGAAAACTCTGTCGGTGGCGATTGGCGATAAAGTAAAAAAAGACCAGCTTTTAGGGGTTATTGATCCTGAACAGGCTGAAAACCAGATTAAGGAGGTCGAAGCAACGCTGATGGAGCTACGTGCGCAGCGGCAGCAGGCGGAAGCGGAGCTGAAACTGGCGCGGGTGACGTATTCCCGTCAGCAACGTCTGGCACAAACGCAGGCGGTTTCACAGCAGGATCTCGACACCGCCGCGACGGAGATGGCTGTGAAACAGGCGCAAATTGGCACCATTGACGCGCAAATCAAGCGCAATCAGGCCTCTCTCGATACGGCTAAAACCAATCTCGATTACACTCGCATCGTTGCCCCGATGGCCGGGGAAGTCACGCAAATCACCACTCTGCAAGGCCAGACGGTGATTGCCGCACAACAAGCACCGAACATTCTGACGCTGGCAGATATGAGCACCATGCTGGTAAAAGCGCAGGTTTCTGAAGCGGATGTAATCCACCTGAAGCCGGGGCAAAAAGCCTGGTTTACGGTACTTGGCGATCCACTGACGCGCTACGAGGGGCAAATCAAGGATGTACTACCGACGCCGGAAAAGGTTAACGACGCTATTTTCTATTACGCCCGTTTTGAAGTCCCCAACCCCAATGGTTTGCTGCGGCTGGATATGACTGCGCAAGTGCATATTCAGCTCACCGATGTGAAAAATGTGCTGACGATCCCTCTGTCGGCGTTAGGCGATCCGGTTGGCGATAATCGTTATAAAGTCAAATTGTTGCGTAATGGTGAAACACGCGAGCGTGAAGTGACGATTGGCGCACGTAACGATACCGATGTTGAGATTGTCAAAGGGCTTGAAGCGGGCGATGAAGTGGTGATTGGTGAGGCCAAACCAGGAGCTGCACAATGACGCCTTTGCTCGAATTAAAGGATATTCGTCGCAGCTATCCTGCCGGTGATGAGCAGGTTGAGGTGCTGAAGGGCATCACCCTCGATATTTATGCCGGTGAGATGGTAGCGATTGTTGGCGCTTCAGGTTCCGGTAAATCGACCCTGATGAATATTCTCGGCTGTCTGGATAAGGCCACCAGCGGCACCTATCGCGTCGCCGGTCAGGATGTTGCCACACTGGACGCCGATGCGCTGGCGCAACTGCGCCGCGAGCATTTCGGCTTTATTTTCCAGCGTTACCATTTACTTTCGCATTTAACCGCCGAGCAGAACGTTGAAGTACCCGCCGTCTATGCCGGTCTTGAGCGGAAACAGCGGCTGCTTCGCGCCCAGGGGTTACTGCAACGACTGGGGCTGGAAGACCGTACAGAGTATTATCCGGCACAGCTTTCGGGTGGTCAGCAACAGCGCGTCAGCATCGCGCGGGCATTGATGAACGGTGGTCAGGTAATTCTTGCCGATGAACCAACCGGCGCACTGGACAGCCATTCTGGCGAAGAGGTGATGGCGATCCTGCATCAGCTGCGCGATCGTGGGCATACGGTGATTATCGTCACCCACGATCCGCAGGTCGCTGCTCAGGCCGAGCGGGTGATCGAAATTCGCGACGGCGAAATTGTGCGCAATCCTCCCGCCATTGAAAAAGTGAATGTTGCTGGCGGGACGGAGCCTGTTGTCAACACGGTGTCTGGCTGGCGGCAGTTTGTCAGCGGTTTTAACGAGGCGCTGACGATGGCATGGCGGGCGCTGGCAGCGAATAAAATGCGTACTTTACTGACCATGCTGGGGATTATTATCGGTATTGCGTCGGTGGTTTCCATTGTCGTGGTGGGTGACGCCGCCAAACAAATGGTGCTGGCGGATATTCGTTCTATTGGTACGAATACTATTGATGTCTATCCCGGGAAAGATTTTGGCGATGACGATCCGCAATATCAGCAGGCGCTGAAGTACGACGACTTAATCGCCATCCAAAAACAACCGTGGGTCGCCTCAGCCACACCTGCCGTCTCGCAAAACCTGCGCCTGCGTTATAACAATGTTGATGTTGCTGCCAGTGCCAATGGCGTGAGCGGCGATTATTTTAATGTCTATGGCATGACCTTCAGTGAAGGAAACACCTTTAATCAGGAGCAGCTGAACGGTCGTGCGCAGGTCGTGGTTCTCGACAGTAATACTCGCCGCCAGCTTTTCCCCCATAAAGCAGATGTGGTTGGCGAGGTGATTCTGGTCGGCAATATGCCCGCCAGAGTCATTGGTGTGGCGGAAGAAAAACAGTCGATGTTTGGTAGCAGTAAAGTGCTGCGTGTCTGGCTACCTTACAGCACGATGTCCGGGCGAGTTATGGGCCAGTCGTGGCTGAACTCCATTACTGTCAGGGTAAAAGAAGGATTTGACAGCGCCGAGGCGGAACAGCAACTCACGCGTTTACTTTCACTGCGCCACGGAAAGAAGGATTTCTTTACCTGGAACATGGACGGCGTCTTGAAAACTGTTGAAAAGACCACACGTACTTTACAACTGTTTCTGACGCTGGTGGCGGTGATTTCGCTGGTGGTGGGTGGTATTGGTGTAATGAATATTATGCTGGTGTCAGTGACCGAGCGGACGCGGGAAATTGGCATTCGCATGGCTGTAGGTGCGCGAGCAAGCGATGTTTTGCAACAGTTCCTGATCGAAGCCGTACTGGTTTGCCTGGTCGGTGGCGCGTTGGGAATAACACTGTCACTGTTAATTGCTTTCACCTTGCAGCTTTTCTTACCCGGCTGGGAGATTGGTTTTTCACCGTTGGCACTGCTGCTGGCGTTTCTCTGCTCGACGGCCACCGGGATTTTATTTGGCTGGTTACCCGCACGAAATGCGGCACGACTGGATCCAGTAGATGCTCTGGCACGAGAGTAATTTTTGAGATAAAAATGCCAGCCGATCGGGCTGGCATTTTGCCTTTAGGATGTACACAATGAGACAGAAGAGCTATGCGACTGCCGCTTCTACTTCGACGGGCACAATAACACTGGCGTGATTGCCTTTTGGCCCCTGGTGGACATCAAACTGAACGGATTGTCCAGCTTTTAGCGTTCTGTAACCATCCATCTGAATGGTGGAATAATGAGCGAAAATATCTTCGCCGCCGCCTTCAGGGCAGATGAAACCAAACCCTTTGGCATTGTTGAACCACTTAACAGTACCCTTTTCCATGCTTCGACATCCTTCGCAAATCTTATACAAGTAAGATGGAATAAACCGGGGTCAGAGAGGGGGCTGTTCAAAACCTCGCCAACTCTAGAAATACAATTTAGAGAATTAGGGCGAGCCGTCAAGCATTTGACAGGGGACAGGGGGCAGGTATGAATCAAAAATTTGAAGCAGTTAACGCTATTGACAGGAATGTGACAGATGTCGCTGATGCCAACGATAGATGATAGTTATCTATCATGTGGAGTAGATTGGTCAGGCAAATAAGCTCTTGTCAGCGGCAGGGCGTTCTGCCGATAACCGTAACCGAAGATGATAACTGACAATGGGTAAAACGAACGACTGGCTGGACTTTGATCAACTGGCGGAAGAAAAAGTTCGCGACGCGCTAAAACCGCCATCTATGTATAAAGTGATATTAGTCAATGATGATTACACTCCGATGGAGTTTGTTATTGACGTGTTACAAAAATTCTTTTCTTATGATGTAGAACGTGCAACGCAATTGATGCTCGCTGTTCACTACCAGGGGAAGGCCATTTGCGGAGTCTTTACCGCCGAGGTTGCAGAAACCAAAGTGGCGATGGTGAACAAGTACGCGAGGGAGAATGAGCATCCATTGCTGTGTACGCTAGAAAAAGCCTGAATGCAGGCATAAAAATTGGGGGAGGTGCCTATGCTCAATCAAGAACTGGAACTCAGTTTAAATATGGCTTTCGCCAGAGCGCGCGAGCACCGTCATGAGTTTATGACCGTCGAGCACTTGTTACTGGCGCTGCTCAGTAACCCATCTGCCCGGGAGGCGCTGGAAGCGTGTTCTGTGGATTTGGTTGCGCTCCGTCAGGAACTGGAAGCCTTTATTGAACAAACCACACCCGTTCTGCCTGCCAGTGAAGAGGAGCGCGACACACAGCCGACGCTGAGTTTTCAGCGTGTACTGCAACGTGCGGTCTTCCATGTCCAGTCCTCCGGTCGCAATGAGGTTACCGGTGCAAACGTTCTGGTCGCTATCTTTAGCGAACAGGAGTCGCAGGCGGCATATCTGTTGCGTAAACATGAAGTCAGCCGTCTCGATGTGGTGAATTTTATCTCTCATGGCACGCGTAAAGACGAGCCGACACAGTCTTCTGATCCTGGCAGCCAGCCAAACAGCGAAGAACAAGCTGGTGGGGAGGAACGTATGGAGAATTTCACGACGAACCTGAATCAGCTTGCGCGCGTGGGCGGAATCGACCCACTGATTGGTCGTGAGAAGGAGCTGGAGCGTGCTATTCAGGTTCTCTGCCGTCGCCGTAAAAACAACCCGCTGCTGGTGGGGGAATCTGGTGTCGGTAAAACCGCGATTGCGGAAGGTCTTGCCTGGCGAATTGTTCAGGGCGATGTGCCGGAAGTGATGGCTGACTGTACAATTTACTCTCTCGATATCGGTTCTCTGTTAGCGGGCACAAAATATCGCGGCGACTTTGAAAAACGTTTTAAAGCGTTGCTCAAGCAGCTGGAGCAGGACACTAACAGCATCCTGTTTATTGATGAGATCCACACCATTATCGGTGCGGGTGCAGCGTCTGGTGGTCAGGTCGATGCGGCTAACCTAATCAAACCGTTGCTCTCCAGCGGTAAAATTCGCGTAATTGGTTCGACAACCTATCAGGAGTTCAGCAACATTTTCGAGAAAGACCGTGCTCTGGCGCGTCGCTTCCAGAAAATTGATATTACTGAACCGTCGATCGAAGAAACTGTTCAAATCATCAATGGCCTGAAACCGAAGTATGAAGCGCACCACGACGTGCGTTATACCGCAAAAGCGGTGCGTGCAGCGGTAGAGCTGGCGGTGAAATACATTAACGATCGTCATCTGCCGGATAAAGCCATTGACGTTATCGACGAAGCGGGCGCTCGCGCACGCCTGATGCCGGTAAGCAAACGCAAGAAAACCGTTAATGTGGCGGATATTGAGTCCGTGGTGGCCCGTATTGCGCGCATTCCAGAGAAGAGTGTTTCTCAGAGTGACCGCGATACCCTGAAAAACCTCGGCGATCGCCTGAAAATGCTGGTCTTCGGTCAGGATAAAGCCATTGAGGCGCTGACTGAAGCCATTAAGATGGCGCGTGCAGGTTTAGGTCACGAACATAAACCGGTTGGTTCGTTCCTGTTTGCCGGCCCTACCGGGGTCGGGAAAACAGAGGTGACGGTACAGCTTTCGAAAGCGTTGGGCATTGAGCTGCTGCGCTTTGATATGTCCGAGTATATGGAACGCCATACCGTCAGCCGTCTGATTGGTGCGCCTCCGGGATACGTTGGTTTTGATCAGGGAGGTTTGCTGACTGATGCGGTCATCAAGCATCCACATGCGGTGCTGTTGCTGGACGAAATCGAGAAAGCGCATCCGGACGTGTTCAATATTCTGTTGCAGGTGATGGACAACGGTACGCTGACCGATAACAACGGACGCAAAGCGGACTTCCGTAACGTGGTGCTGGTGATGACCACCAACGCCGGGGTACGTGAAACTGAGCGTAAATCCATTGGTCTTATCCACCAGGATAACAGCACCGATGCGATGGAAGAGATCAAGAAGATCTTTACACCGGAATTCCGTAACCGTCTCGACAACATTATCTGGTTCGATCATCTGTCAACTGACGTGATCCATCAGGTGGTGGATAAATTCATCGTCGAGTTGCAGGTTCAGCTGGATCAGAAAGGTGTTTCTCTTGAAGTGAGCCAGGAAGCGCGTAACTGGCTGGCCGAGAAAGGTTACGACCGGGCAATGGGCGCACGTCCGATGGCGCGTGTCATCCAGGACAACCTGAAAAAACCGCTCGCCAACGAACTGCTGTTTGGTTCGCTGGTGGACGGCGGTCAGGTCACCGTCGCGCTGGATAAAGAGAAAAATGAGCTGACTTACGGATTCCAGAGTGCACAAAAGCACAAGGCGGAAGCAGCGCATTAATCTGATTGTCAGGTAGGTTGGTGAAGTCCGTAATCTCGTCAGGGGTTACGGACTTTTTATTTATGGGGTGGAACGGTGAAAACCCTATTTTTGGAGGTGAAGGTAAGTTGTTGATAATTAGTGCTGCTGGAAGGTAAGAATAAAAAAGGGTGCTGCAGGAGAATGGGATGGTTTTGCTTTATTAACAACGGGCTAAACGTGTAGTATTTGAGTTCACTGCCGTACAGGCAGCTTAGAAATCGACGGGGTGCGGTAAAACCTTTGCGAACGCGTTCACTGCCGTACAGGCAGCTTAGAAATTCACAGGTAACATACTCCACCCGCCCACCATGTTCACTGCCGTACAGACAGATAAAATGCGAAAAAAAAGCTCGCACTTTCGTACGAGCTCTTCTTTAAATATGGCGGTGAGGGGGGGATTCGAACCCCGGTCGGGGCTTCTCACCCCCCTGGAGTGCATTATGCGAAAAAAAGCTCGCACTTTCGTACGAGCTCTTCTTTAAATATGGCGGTGAGGGGGGGATTCGAACCCCCGATACGTTGCCGTATACACACTTTCCAGGCGTGCTCCTTCAGCCACTCGGACACCTCACCAAATTGTTTTGCTACCAAACCTCATGGGTGGCAACGGGGCGCTACTATAGGGAGTTGGAGTAAAACGGTCAAGAAGAATTTTAATGATAATTATTGTTTGCTCATACTGTAAACAAGTTGTGCAGTATATCTACATCGAGACAAGTTACGGACTTATACTTCCAAAATACTTCATACATATCACAAAATAAAAAGGCCGGTTAAACCGACCTTTTACTCGTTCTTTCTCTTCGCCCATCAGGCGGTAAAACAATCAGCGACTACGGAAGACAATGCGGCCTTTGCTCAGGTCGTACGGGGTCAGTTCAACAGTCACTTTGTCGCCCGTCAGGATGCGGATGTAGTTTTTGCGCATTTTACCGGAGATGTGTGCAGTAACCACGTGACCGTTTTCTAACTCTACGCGGAACATGGTATTAGGCAACGTTTCAAGAACGGTACCTTGCATTTCAATATTGTCTTCTTTGGCCATCTAATCCTCTGGGGTATCACTACCGTAATTTGAACCGGCAAGATAATGCCGAAGTTCTGTAAATAAGTAAAGATTTGCGCGCTAAATCGCAACAAACAGGTTCGGCACATTACTCCGAAAACACACGGCTAAGCCGCACCAAAAGCGCAACGTATAAGGGAGCGGTGAGATAAACGATGGGCGTTACCTGACGCGAAAAATTCCTTATCGGCAGCGGGGTAATGAGCGTAACCAACTCTGCGACCGCAATTATAACACTCTGGGGAGAAATGTGCCGAAAACATTCATTCTTGTGGTGAAAACAAGCATCGTGGTACCCAGAAATTATTCGGCAATCGTCCGAGGCGCATTTGATTGAGATAATTAAGGTAATCCCGGCGGGGAATTTCGCAGGCACCAAGCGATGCTGTGTGATCGTTAAGGACCTGGCAGTCGATAAGCTTACCGCCATGACCGATAAATTCCTCACAGAATACCAGAAGCGCCGTTTTAGACGCATTTTCCATCCGGCTGAACATGGACTCGCCACAAAATAGCGTTCCCTGGGCCACGCCGTACATACCGCCGACAAGCTCATCTTCACGCCAGACTTCAATGGAGTGGGCATGGCCGAGTTCGTGAAGGCGATGGTAGGCTTCGACCACGCCACGCGTGATCCAGGTTCCTTCTTCGCGATCGCTGGCACAGCCTTCAATGACCTGACCAAAAGCGTAATTCATCGTGACACGATAGGGCGAGCGTTTATGAAATCGCTTCATACTACGGCTGATATGCAGTGATTCTGGCCATAGCACCGCGCGGGGATCGGGCGACCACCAGAGGATGGGGTCGCCTGGAGAAAACCACGGAAAAATACCACGCTGGTAAGCCATTAACAGGCGCGCAGGGCTAAGATCGCCCCCAAGTGCCAGCAGGCCGTTAGGCTCACGTAATGCGCCTTCCGGGGAAGGGAAGGCTATTGAATGGCGAGAAAGCTGAACCAGGCGCATGACCGCAAAACTCCACGCAAGTCGGATCGTTCAATAATAGCTTACAAACCCTGCTTAAACTGGTAATAACGCCCCTGTCTGGCAAGCAGCTCTGCGTGAGTACCTTGCTCAATAATTTGCCCGTTGTCCATCACTATTATTTGTTGGAAACGAGAGAGTCCGCGAAGTCGATGGGTGACCATTAACACCGTTTTCTCACGCATCATTTCTGCAAGCAATTCAAGGATCTGGCTTTCGGTTGTGGCATCTAAGCCTTCGGTAGGTTCATCCAGCAACACCAGTGGCGCATCATGTAACAGCGCACGGGCGATAGCCAGACGGCGCAGTTCACCACCGGAGAGCTGGCGTCCGCCTTCACCTAACCAACTGTTGAGACCTGCATCCTCGAGCAGCTTCTCCAGGCCAACGCGACGCAAGCTCTCCGCCAGAGCCTCATCACTACTGCCAGGCGAGGCGAGTAACAGATTATCACGCAGCGTGGCGCTAAACAGATGCACTCGCTGAGGAACAACGCTGATGGTCTGTCGTAGAGCCGCTTCATTCAGGCTGGCTATGGGGCTATCGTTAAGCAAAATCTCGCCCTGTTGCGGGTCCCATGCGCGGGTCAGCAGTTGTAACAGTGTTGATTTGCCGCATCCGGTTCGCCCGAGAATCGCTATATGTTCCCCGGCGTTTACCTGAAGAGAAATCCCTTTAAGTGCCTGTTGAGATTGCTCCGGATAAGTGAACTGAACATCCCGTAACGTCAGCGAAACGCGATCGGCAACACGAGTTTGGGTATCAGGGAAGGTGACCTCCGGTTTTTGATCCGTTAAATCAGTGATCCGAACGGCAGAGGCAATGACTTGCCCCAGATGCTGAAATGCACCTGTTACTGGTGCCAGTGCTTCAAACGCGGCTAACGCGCAGAAGACAAACAGGGCAATTAACGCGCCGGGTTGAGCATTGCCGCCAACGCCGCCAGACGCCATCCACAGCATCAGGATCACCGCTAACGCGCCAATGAGCAGCATTATCGCTTGCGACAATGCGGTCAGTTCAGATTGACGGCGTTGCGCTTCCAGCCATTGAATTTCTGTATTCTCTAATTGCGTGCGATAACGATCGCTGGCACCAAAAATGGTCAGCTCAGCTTGCCCTTGCAGCCAGGCCGTCAGTTGTTGGCGATACTGCCCGCGAAGATGAGTCAGATTTTGCCCGGTGCTTTTTCCCGCACGATAAAACAGCGGTGGCATCAGGAAAAGCGTCAGTAACATAATGCCGCCCAGCGTAAAGGCGAGGGTGAAATCAAGGAAACTTAACCCGATTGTCACCACCATAATCACCACAAAAGCGCCCACCAGCGGCGAGATAACGCGCAGGTAAAGATGATCGAGCGTATCAACATCCGCCACCACGCGGTTGAGCAATTCGCCCTGACGATAGCGCGCCAGTCCGGCAGGGGAGAGGGGCAGCAATTTGCTGAAGGTGTAAATGCGCAGATGCTGCAACACGCGGAAAGTCGCGTCGTGACTTACCAGACGTTCAAAATAACGCCCGGCAGTACGGGTGATTGCTGCGCCACGCACGCCCGCAGCGGGTAGCATATAGTTGAAGCTGTACAGTCCGGCAACCCCCGCAACCGCTGAGGCCGAGAGGAACCAGCCGGAAAGTGTCAACAGACCGATACTGGCGAGCAGCGTGACAATTGCCAGCACGATACCAAGACTTAACATCCATTTATGACGTTTATACAGTGCCAGATAGGGTAGCAAAGCGCGCATTTAAATCTCCTCCTGACGATGGGCCAGTAATGTGGCGAATGGGCCACCAGCCACACTTAATTCCGCGTAACGTCCTTGCTCAATAATCCGGCCATCCTGCATAACCCAAATGACATCCCAGTCAGCAAGATCTTCTAACTGGTGGGTGACCATTAACGTTGTCTGGCGCAGAGAGGCGGCATTCAGCGCCTCCATTACGCGCTGTTCACTGTGAGCATCAAGGCTGGCAGCGGGTTCATCCAACAGTAATAGCGAACAGGGATTCAGTAATGCACGCGCCACCGCCACACGTTGTGCCTGGCCTACGGAAAGGCGGGCAGCCTGGTCACCAACAGGCGTATCAACGCCTTGTGGCAGGAGCGGTAGAAACTCACTGACCCAGGCGTTATCCAGCGCTGTTTGTAACTCGTGTTCGCTGGCATCAGGTCGCGCCAGTAGTACGTTATCCCGTAATGTTGCTGCCGGTAATTGTGGGTTTTGCCCAACCCAGGAGAGATGTTTACGCCATGATTCTGGTGATAAATCGCGTAATTCTATTCCGTTGATTCGTAGCGATCCCTGATATGAGAGAAAACCAGAAAGCGCGTTCAGCAGTGAGCTTTTACCTGAGCCGCTGCGACCAACCAACACTGCACGTTGGCCTGCTGGCAAAGTAAAGTTCAGCGGTCCGGCCAGCGTTTTACCTTCCGGCGACGTGATAAACAGATCCTCGGCTTCAATGGTCAGCGGATCGGTCGATGTTAATTCCGCCTCACCACGTTGCGGATGGGCGAGCGGGGTTTCCATAAACGTTTTCAGACTGTCAGCTGCGCCAACAGCCTGGGCTTTAGCATGATAAAACGTACCGAGATCGCGTAATGGCTGGAAAAACTCTGGCGCAAGGATCAGGGCCAGAAAACCCGCAGCCAGCGTCACGCCAGTATCGTAGTGACCAAAATCCAGCTCGCCGAGATAGGAAAAACCAAAGTAGACCGCCACCAGAGCAATTGACAGCGAGGTAAAAAATTCGAGAATGCCGGAGGATAAAAATGCCAGCCGTAGCACTTCCATTGTCCGTTGGCGGAAATCTTCCGAAGCAGAACGAATACTTTCAATTTCAGCTTCACCACGACCAAAAATACGCAATGTTTCCATGCCGCGCAGGCGATCGAGGAAATGCCCACTTAAGCGAGCAAGAGCGAGAAAGTTACGTCGGTTAGCATCGGCAGCCCCCATCCCAACCAGCGCCATAAACAACGGAATTAACGGTGCTGTGCCCAGCAGAATGAGCGCCGCAGCCCAGTTAGAGGGGAAGATCGCCACCACAATCAGCAACGGCACCGACACTGCCAGCGCCATTTGCGGCAGGTAGCGTGCATAGTAATCATGCATATCGTCAATTTGCTCGAGTACCAACGTCGCCCAGCTCCCCGCAGGTTTACCCTGAATCCACGCTGGCCCTGCCTGTTGCAGGCGGTCAAGAACCTGACGGCGGATGGCAAAGCGGATATGCTGCCCGGCGTGATAACCCACCCGTTCGCGTAACCAGACCACCCATGCGCGCAGTACAAAGGTCAGAACCAGTAACGTAAAGGGAAGCAGCAGGGCTTCACGGGGAATATTCTCCATAATCATATGTTGCAGAATTCGCGCCATGAACCAGGCCTGGGCAATGATCAATATGCCGCTCACAAAGCCCAGCAGACGAGAAATATTCAGCCAACGTTGGGAGATGACGCTTTGCTGTTTTAACCAGCGGGTTAACTCTTTTTGACGGGATTTATTCATTGCACGCTTAGCAGGTGAGTTATCAGAATTATTTGCAGAGCAATGTTACAACGGGGAAAAAATAAAGGCGACCCATAGTCGCATGGTGTCGCCTTCTTTACTTTTGTTACTGATTTGTAAAATTATTTTGCGTCAGCTAAACCATCGAGGTAGCGTTCCGCATCAAGTGCTGCCATGCAGCCTGTACCAGCAGATGTAATGGCCTGGCGATAAATGTGATCCATCACGTCGCCTGCGGCAAAGACGCCAGGAATGCTGGTCTGGGTGGCATTACCATGAATACCCGACTGCACTTTGATGTAGCCGTTTTCCAGTTCCAGCTGCCCTTCGAAAATGGCAGTATTCGGGCTGTGACCGATAGCAACAAACAGACCGGCAACGTCGAGTGACTCGATGTTATCGCTGTTTTGCGTATCGCGCAGACGAACGCCAGTGACACCCATTTGATCGCCGGTCACTTCTTCCAGCGTACGGTTGGTGTGCAGAATGATGTTGCCGTTCTCCACTTTATCCATCAGACGCTTAATAAGGATTTTTTCCGCGCGGAAACCGTCACGGCGGTGAATCAGATGCACTTCCGAAGCGATGTTAGACAGATACAGCGCCTCTTCAACCGCGGTATTGCCGCCGCCGATGACCGCAACTTTCTGGTTGCGATAGAAGAAACCGTCGCAGGTTGCACAAGCAGAAACCCCACGGCCTTTAAAGGCTTCTTCAGAGGGCAGGCCGAGATAGCGTGCAGAAGCTCCAGTGGCAATAATCAGCGCGTCGCAAGTGTATTCGCCGCTATCGCCAGTCAGACGGAACGGACGGTTTTGCAGATCCACCTTGTTGATATGATCAAAAATGATCTCAGTTTCAAACTTGGTGGCATGTTCGTGCATGCGCTCCATTAATAACGGACCGGTCAGATCGTTTGGATCGCCAGGCCAGTTTTCCACTTCCGTGGTGGTGGTCAGTTGGCCGCCTTTTTCCATGCCGGTAATCAGCACAGGTTGCAGGTTGGCGCGCGCTGCATAGACAGCAGCGGTGTATCCCGCCGGGCCTGAACCCAGGATAAGCAGTTTACTGTGTTTGGTCGTGCCCATGAGATCCCCATAGTTGTTGGCAGACAATGGGCAGGATTGTAGGGAATTTATAGACGTAAAAAAAGAGTATGACGATTTTGTTAACAATTTGTGCAATCGGCAGCATCGATAAGCAGGTCAAATTCTCCCGTCATTATCACCTCTGCTACTTAAATTTCCCGCTTTATAAGCCGATTAAATGATGAATAAACGCCCCTGTTAATGAATATCTGGCATGTTGTACTAAAAATCGATGTTTTGCTTTGACAATCCCCTGGTGTTTTGCGAAAACATTCGAGGAAGAAAAAAAACAGTATTCTTATATGCGCATAACCATGCATGTAAATACCATGTTTACCGTGCTAGTGAAATCTACGTATGGCGTGGACAGACGCCATTCGTGATGTCGATAGCTGCCACAAGGCAACGGTCTTCTCACCGTAGACCCAGGCATTGCGCGCCGTGAATCTTCATGATTTCGGTCTATCGTGACGGGTAGCGACTCTGAACAGTGATGTTTCAGGGTCAGACAGGAGTAGGGAAGGAATACAGAGAGACAATAATAATGGTAGATAGCAAGAAGCGCCCTGGCAAAGATCTCGACCGTATCGATCGTAACATTCTTAATGAGTTGCAAAAGGATGGGCGTATTTCTAACGTCGAGCTTTCTAAACGTGTGGGACTTTCCCCAACGCCGTGCCTTGAGCGTGTGCGTCGGCTGGAAAGACAAGGGTTTATTCAGGGCTATACGGCGCTGCTTAACCCCCATTATCTGGATGCATCACTTCTGGTATTCGTTGAGATTACTCTGAATCGTGGCGCACCGGATGTGTTTGAACAATTCAATACCGCTGTACAAAAACTTGAAGAAATTCAGGAGTGTCATTTAGTATCTGGTGATTTCGACTACCTGTTGAAAACACGCGTGCCGGATATGTCAGCTTACCGTAAGTTGCTGGGGGAAACCCTGCTGCGTCTGCCTGGCGTCAATGACACACGGACATACGTTGTTATGGAAGAAGTCAAGCAGAGTAATCGTCTGGTTATTAAGACGCGCTAACACGGAACAGGTGCAAAATCGGCGTATTTTGATTACACTCCTGTTAATCCATACAGCAACAGTACTGGGGTAACCTGGTACTGTTGTCCGTTTTAGCATCGGGCAGGAAAAGCCTGTAACCTGGAGAGCCTTTCTTGAGCCAGGAATACACTGAAGACAAAGAAGTCACATTGACAAAGTTAAGTAGCGGCCGTCGCCTTCTGGAAGCGTTGCTGATCCTTATTGTCCTGTTTGCCGTCTGGTTGATGGCTGCCTTACTAAGCTTTAACCCTTCGGACCCCAGCTGGTCGCAAACGGCCTGGCATGAACCTATCCATAATTTAGGTGGGATGCCCGGTGCGTGGTTGGCAGATACGCTGTTCTTTATTTTTGGCGTGATGGCTTACACCATTCCCGTCATTATTGTCGGCGGTTGTTGGTTTGCCTGGCGTCATCAGTCCAGCGACGAATACATTGATTATTTTGCCGTTTCGCTACGCATCATTGGCGTTTTGGCGCTCATCCTTACCTCCTGTGGTCTGGCGGCAATCAACGCTGACGATATCTGGTATTTTGCCTCCGGTGGCGTCATTGGCAGCTTACTAAGTACTACGCTACAACCACTGCTACACAGTAGCGGGGGAACTATTGCGCTGCTCTGCGTTTGGGCTGCGGGCCTGACGCTGTTCACCGGTTGGTCATGGGTGACCATTGCTGAAAAACTCGGCGGCTGGATTTTAAACATTCTCACCTTCGCCAGTAATCGTACCCGTCGCGATGATACCTGGGTCGATGAAGATGAATATGAAGATGACGAAGAGTATGAAGATGAAAACCACGGCAAACAGCATGAATCACGCCGTGCCCGTATTCTTCGCGGCGCGCTAGCGCGTCGTAAACGGTTGGCGGAAAAATTCATTAATCCGATGGGGCGGCAAACAGACGCTGCGTTGTTCTCCGGTAAGCGGATGGATGATGACGAAGAGATTATCTACACTGCACGCGGTGTGGCTGCCGACCCGGACGACGTCCTATTTTCGGGCAATCGTGCAACGCAGCCAGAATATGACGAATACGATCCATTATTAAACGGTGCGCCAATTACCGAACCTGTCGCTGTAGCAGCTGCTGCTACCACGGCGACACAAAGCTGGGCTGCGCCGGTTGAACCTGTGACTCAGACGCCGCCTGTTGCCTCTGTTGATGTTCCACCTTCGCAACCTACAGTAGCCTGGCAGCCTGTACCGGGTCCACAAACGGGAGAGCCGGTTATTGCTCCTGCACCGGAAGGTTACCCACAGCAGTCACAATATGCGCAGCCTGCAGTGCAATATAATGAACCGCTGCAACAACCAGTACAGCCGCAGCAGCCGTATTATGCACCTGCAGCTGAACAACCTGCGCAACAACCTTACTACGCTCCTGCGGCGGAACAACCTGTTCAGCAACCGTATTACGCAACTGCGCCGGAACAGCCTGCGCAACAGCCGTATTATGCCCCTGCGCCAGAACAACCGGTGGCAGGTAACGCCTGGCAAGCCGAAGAGCAGCAATCCACTTTTGCTCCACAGTCTACATACCAGACTGAGCAAACTTATCAGCAGCCAGCCGCTCAGGAGTCGTTGTACCAACAGCCGCAACCTGTTGAACAGCAGCCTGTTGTGGAGCCTGAACCCGTTGTAGAAGAGACAAAACCCGTGCGTCCGCCGCTTTACTACTTTGAAGAAGTGGAAGAGAAGCGAGCCCGTGAACGTGAACAACTTGCGGCCTGGTATCAACCGATTCCAGAACCGGTTAAAGAACCAGAACCGATCAAATCTTCGTTGAAAGCGCCTTCTGTTGCAGCAGTACCTCCAGTAGAAGCCGCTGCCGCTGTTTCTCCGCTGGCATCTGGCGTGAAAAAAGCGACACTGGCGACGGGGGCTGCCGCAACCGTTGCCGCGCCAGTCTTCAGTCTGGCAAATAGCGGTGGACCGCGTCCGCAGGTCAAAGAGGGGATTGGCCCGCAGTTGCCACGACCGAAACGTATCCGCGTGCCAACTCGTCGTGAACTGGCGTCTTACGGTATTAAGCTGCCCTCACAGCGTGCGGCGGAAGAGAAAGCCCGTGAAGCCCAGCGCAATCAGTATGATTCTGGCGATCAGTATAACGATGATGAAATCGATGCGATGCAGCAGGATGAACTGGCACGTCAGTTCGCCCAGACACAGCAGCAACGCTATGGCGAACAGTATCAACATGATGTGCCCGTAAACGCAGAAGATGCAGATGCTGCGGCAGAGGCTGAACTGGCTCGTCAGTTTGCGCAAACTCAACAACAACGTTATTCCGGCGAACAACCGGCTGGTGCGAATCCGTTCTCGCTGGATGATTTTGAATTTTCGCCAATGAAAGCGTTGCTGGATGATGGTCCACACGAACCGTTGTTTACGCCAATTGTTGAACCTGTACAGCAGCCGCAACAACCGGTTGCACCGCAGCAGCAGTATCAGCAGCCGCAACAACCAGTTCCGCCGCAGCCGCAGTATCAGCAGCCGCAACAGCCGGTTGCGCCGCAGCCGCAGTATCAGCAGCCACAACAGCCGGTTGCGCCGCAGCCACAATATCAGCAGCCGCAACAACCGGTTGCGCCACAGCAGCAATATCAGCAGCCGCAACAACCGGTTGCGCCGCAGCAGCAGTATCAGCAGCCGCAACAACCGGTTGCGCCGCAGCAGCAGTATCAGCAGCCACAACAGCCAGTTGCGCCACAACCGCAGGATACCCTGCTTCATCCGCTGTTGATGCGTAATGGCGACAGCCGTCCGTTGCATAAACCGACGACGCCGCTGCCTTCTCTGGATTTGCTGACACCGCCGCCGAGCGAAGTGGAGCCGGTAGATACCTTTGCGCTTGAACAAATGGCGCGTCTGGTGGAAGCGCGTCTGGCTGATTTCCGTATTAAAGCCGATGTCGTCAATTACTCTCCGGGGCCAGTTATCACTCGCTTTGAACTTAACCTGGCTCCTGGCGTAAAAGCGGCGCGCATTTCTAACTTGTCACGGGACCTTGCCCGTTCACTTTCTACGGTGGCGGTGCGTGTCGTTGAAGTTATTCCTGGCAAACCCTATGTAGGTCTGGAGTTACCAAATAAAAAACGACAAACCGTTTATCTGCGCGAAGTTTTGGATAACGCCAAATTCCGCGATAATCCGTCGCCATTAACCGTGGTGCTGGGTAAAGATATCGCCGGTGAGCCGGTGGTTGCCGATCTGGCGAAAATGCCGCACTTGTTGGTTGCGGGGACTACCGGTTCCGGTAAATCTGTCGGTGTGAACGCGATGATCCTGAGCATGCTTTATAAAGCACAGCCAGAAGATGTGCGTTTCATCATGATCGACCCGAAAATGCTGGAGCTTTCGGTGTATGAAGGCATTCCGCACCTGTTAACGGAAGTCGTTACTGATATGAAAGATGCCGCCAACGCGCTGCGCTGGTGTGTTAACGAGATGGAGCGTCGTTATAAACTGATGTCTGCGCTGGGTGTTCGTAATCTGGCGGGTTATAACGAAAAAATTGCTGAAGCCGATCGCATGATGCGTCCGATTCCAGACCCGTACTGGAAGCCGGGTGACAGTATGGATGCCCAGCATCCGGTGCTGAAAAAAGAACCATACATTGTGGTGTTGGTGGATGAATTTGCCGACCTGATGATGACGGTAGGTAAAAAAGTGGAAGAGCTGATAGCACGTCTGGCGCAAAAAGCCCGTGCCGCGGGTATCCACCTCGTACTGGCAACTCAGCGTCCATCGGTTGATGTTATTACTGGTCTGATTAAAGCGAATATTCCGACCCGTATCGCCTTTACCGTATCCAGTAAGATTGACTCACGTACCATTCTTGATCAGGCTGGCGCGGAATCACTGCTGGGTATGGGGGATATGCTCTACTCTGGGCCGAACTCCACGTTGCCGGTACGTGTCCATGGTGCTTTTGTTCGCGATCAGGAAGTTCATGCCGTGGTGCAGGACTGGAAAGCGCGTGGTCGCCCACAGTATGTTGATGGCATCACCTCCGACAGCGAAAGCGAAGGTGGCGCGGGCGGTTTCGATGGCGCTGAAGAACTGGATCCGTTGTTCGATCAGGCGGTGCAGTTTGTCACTGAAAAACGCAAAGCGTCAATTTCTGGCGTGCAGCGTCAGTTCCGCATTGGTTATAACCGTGCAGCGCGTATTATCGAACAGATGGAAGCGCAGGGGATTGTGAGCGAACAGGGGCACAACGGTAATCGTGAAGTGCTGGCCCCACCGCCGTTTGACTAATTAATGCATTGCCGGATAAGGCGCGGTAGCGTCGCATCCGGCACTCTATCAACTGAAAATTCAGTATTTTCTTCTTTCCTCAAGCTGATTATTAGCCTGGAATAGAGAGTAGAGGGAACTCCCGATCGGGAGTGACGTAATTTGAGGAATAATGATGAAAAAAATTGCCATCACCTGTGCATTACTCTCAAGCTTAGTAGCAAGCAGCGTTTGGGCTGATGCCGCAAGCGATCTGAAAAGCCGCCTGGATAAAGTCAGCAGCTTCCACGCCAGCTTCACACAAAAAGTGACTGACGGTAGCGGCGCGGCGGTGCAGGAAGGTCAGGGCGATCTGTGGGTGAAACGTCCAAACTTATTCAACTGGCATATGACACAACCTGATGAAAGCATTCTGGTTTCTGACGGTAAAACACTGTGGTTCTATAACCCGTTCGTTGAGCAAGCTACGGCAACCTGGCTGAAAGATGCCACCGGTAATACGCCGTTTATGCTGATTGCCCGCAACCAGTCCAGCGACTGGCAGCAGTACAATATCAAACAGAATGGCGATGACTTTGTCCTGACGCCGAAAGCCAGCAATGGCAATCTGAAGCAGTTCACCATTAACGTGGGACGTGATGGCACAATCCATCAGTTTAGCGCGGTGGAGCAGGACGATCAGCGCAGCAGTTATCAACTGAAATCCCAGCAAAATGGGGCTGTGGATGCAGCGAAATTTACCTTCACCCCGCCGCAAGGCGTCACGGTAGATGATCAACGTAAGTAGAGGCACCTGAGTGAGCAATCTGTCGCTCGATTTTTCGGATAATACTTTTCAACCTCTGGCCGCGCGTATGCGGCCAGAAAATTTAGCACAGTATATCGGCCAGCAACATTTGCTGGCTGCGGGGAAGCCGTTGCCGCGCGCTATCGAAGCCGGGCATTTACATTCTATGATCCTCTGGGGGCCACCGGGTACCGGCAAAACAACCCTCGCTGAAGTGATTGCCCGCTATGCGAACGCTGATGTGGAACGTATTTCTGCCGTCACCTCTGGCGTGAAAGAGATTCGCGAGGCGATCGAGCGCGCCCGGCAAAATCGCAATGCAGGTCGCCGCACTATTCTTTTTGTTGATGAAGTTCACCGTTTCAACAAAAGCCAGCAGGATGCATTTCTGCCACATATTGAAGACGGCACCATCACTTTTATTGGCGCAACCACTGAAAACCCGTCGTTTGAGCTTAATTCGGCACTGCTTTCCCGTGCCCGTGTCTATCTATTGAAATCCCTGAGTACAGAGGATATTGAGCAAGTACTAACTCAGGCGATGGAAGACAAAACCCGTGGCTATGGTGGTCAGGATATTGTTCTGCCAGATGAAACACGACGCGCCATTGCTGAACTGGTGAATGGCGACGCGCGCCGGGCGTTAAATACGCTGGAAATGATGGCGGATATGGCCGAAGTCGATGATAGCGGTAAGCGGGTCCTGAAGCCTGAATTACTGACCGAAATCGCAGGTGAACGTAGCGCCCGCTTTGATAACAAAGGCGATCGCTTTTACGATCTGATTTCCGCACTGCATAAGTCGGTACGTGGTAGCGCACCCGATGCGGCGCTCTACTGGTATGCGCGAATTATTACCGCCGGTGGCGATCCGTTATATGTCGCGCGTCGTTGCCTGGCAATTGCTTCCGAAGATGTCGGCAATGCCGACCCACGGGCGATGCAGGTGGCAATTGCGGCCTGGGATTGCTTTACTCGCGTTGGCCCGGCGGAAGGTGAACGCGCCATTGCTCAGGCGATTGTTTACCTAGCCTGCGCGCCAAAAAGCAACGCTGTCTACACTGCGTTTAAAGCCGCGCTGGCGGATGCTCGCGAACGTCCGGATTATGACGTGCCGGTTCATTTGCGTAATGCGCCGACGAAATTAATGAAGGAAATGGGCTACGGGCAGGAATATCGTTACGCTCATGATGAAGCAAACGCTTATGCTGCCGGTGAGGTTTACTTCCCGCCGGAAATAGCACAAACACGCTATTATTTCCCGACAAACAGGGGCCTTGAAGGCAAGATTGGCGAAAAGCTCGCCTGGCTGGCTGAACAGGATCAAAATAGCCCCATAAAACGCTACCGTTAATGTTATCGTTGCGGTAATGTTGTTACTGTATCCCTGTGGTCGCAGGCTGTGGCCACATCTCCCATTTAATTCGATAAGCACAGGATAAGCATGCTCGATCCCAATCTGCTGCGTAATGAGCCAGACGCAGTCGCTGAAAAACTGGCACGCCGGGGCTTTAAGCTGGATGTAGATAAGCTGGGCGCTCTTGAAGAGCGTCGTAAAGTATTGCAGGTCAAAACGGAAAACCTGCAAGCGGAGCGTAACTCCCGATCGAAATCCATTGGCCAGGCGAAAGCGCGCGGGGAAGATATCGAGCCTTTACGTCTGGAAGTGAACAAACTGGGCGAAGAGCTGGATGCAGCAAAAGCCGAGCTGGATGCTTTACAGGCTGAAATTCGCGATATCGCGCTGACCATCCCTAACCTGCCTGCAGATGAAGTGCCGGTAGGTAAAGACGAAAATGACAACGTCGAAGTCAGCCGCTGGGGCACCCCGCGTGAGTTTGACTTTGAAGTTCGTGACCATGTGACGCTGGGTGAAATGCACTCTGGCCTCGACTTTGCAGCCGCAGTTAAGCTGACCGGTTCCCGCTTTGTGGTAATGAAAGGGCAGATTGCTCGCATGCACCGCGCACTGTCGCAGTTTATGCTGGATCTGCATACCGAACAGCATGGCTACAGTGAGAACTATGTTCCGTACCTGGTTAACCAGGACACGCTGTACGGTACGGGTCAGCTGCCGAAATTTGCTGGCGATCTGTTCCATACTCGTCCGCTGGAAGAAGAAGCAGACACCAGTAACTATGCGCTGATCCCAACGGCAGAAGTTCCGCTGACTAACCTGGTGCGCGGTGAAATCATCGATGAAGATGATCTGCCAATTAAGATGACCGCCCACACCCCATGCTTCCGTTCTGAAGCCGGTTCATATGGTCGTGACACCCGTGGTCTGATCCGTATGCACCAGTTCGACAAAGTTGAAATGGTGCAGATCGTGCGCCCGGAAGACTCAATGGCGGCGCTGGAAGAGATGACTGGTCATGCAGAAAAAGTCCTGCAGTTGCTGGGCCTGCCGTACCGTAAAATCATCCTTTGCACTGGCGACATGGGCTTTGGCGCTTGCAAAACTTACGACCTGGAAGTATGGATCCCGGCACAGAACACCTACCGTGAGATCTCTTCCTGCTCCAACGTTTGGGATTTCCAGGCACGTCGTATGCAGGCACGTTGTCGCAGCAAGTCGGACAAGAAAACCCGTCTGGTTCATACCCTGAACGGTTCTGGTCTGGCTGTTGGTCGTACGCTGGTTGCGGTTATGGAAAACTATCAGCAGGCTGATGGTCGTATTGAAGTACCAGAAGTTCTGCGTCCGTATATGAACGGACTGGAATATATTGGCTAATACCCAATTTTTCTGAATCTAAAAAGCGCCTGCGGGCGCTTTTTTTGTCTCCCTTTGATACCGAACAATAATTACTCCTCACTTACACGTAATACTACTTTCGAGTGAAAATCTACCTATCTCTTTGATTTTCAAATTATTCGATGTATACAAGCCTATATAGCGAACTGCTATAGAAATAATTACACAATACGGTTTGTTACTGGAATCAATCGTGAGCAAGCTTGAGTGAGCCATTATGAAAACGAAAATCCCTGATGCGGTATTGGCTGCTGAGGTGAGTCGCCGTGGTTTGGTAAAAACGACAGCGATCGGCGGCCTGGCAATGGCCAGCAGCGCATTAACATTACCTTTTAGTCGGATTGCGCACGCTGTCGATAGCGCCATTCCAACAAAATCAGACGAAAAGGTTATCTGGAGCGCCTGTACAGTTAACTGTGGTAGTCGCTGCCCGCTACGTATGCACGTCGTGGACGGTGAAATCAAATATGTCGAAACGGACAATACCGGCGATGACAATTACGACGGCCTGCACCAGGTTCGCGCCTGTCTGCGTGGGCGTTCCATGCGTCGCCGTGTCTACAATCCGGACCGCCTGAAATATCCGATGAAACGAGTCGGGGCGCGCGGTGAAGGCAAATTCGAGCGCATTAGCTGGGAAGAAGCCTACGACATCATCGCGACCAATATGCAGCGCCTGATCAAAGAGTACGGCAACGAGTCTATCTATCTGAACTATGGCACCGGTACGCTGGGCGGCACCATGACCCGCTCCTGGCCGCCGGGAAATACCCTGGTCGCGCGCCTGATGAACTGCTGCGGCGGTTATCTTAACCATTACGGTGACTACTCTTCTGCGCAAATTGCGGAAGGTTTGAACTATACCTACGGCGGCTGGGCAGATGGTAACAGCCCGTCGGATATCGAAAACAGTAAATTGGTAGTGCTGTTTGGTAATAACCCAGGCGAAACGCGAATGAGTGGCGGTGGGGTGACTTACTATCTTGAACAGGCACGCCAGAAATCTAATGCCCGCATGATCATCATCGATCCGCGCTATACCGACACCGGTGCCGGGCGCGAAGATGAGTGGATCCCTATTCGTCCAGGAACAGATGCCGCACTGGTTAACGGTCTGGCGTATGTCATGATCACCGAAAACCTGGTGGATCAGGCATTCCTTGATAAATATTGCGTTGGCTACGATGAGAAAACCCTGCCCGCTAGCGCGCCGAAAAATGGCCACTATAAAGCTTATATTCTGGGTGAAGGGCCAGATGGCGTGGCTAAAACACCGCAATGGGCCTCACAAATCACCGGTGTTCCGGCAGACAAAATCATCAAACTGGCTCGTGAAATCGGCAGTACCAAACCGGCGTTTATCAGCCAGGGATGGGGCCCGCAGCGTCACGCTAACGGTGAAATCGCAACCCGTGCTATCTCGATGCTGGCGATTCTGACCGGTAACGTTGGTATTAACGGAGGCAACAGCGGCGCGCGTGAAGGTTCATACAGCTTACCGTTTGTCCGTATGCCGACCTTGGAAAACCCGATCCAGACCAGCATTTCGATGTTTATGTGGACCGATGCCATTGAACGTGGCCCGGAAATGACAGCGCTGCGTGATGGTGTACGCGGGAAAGATAAGCTGGATGTGCCGATCAAAATGATCTGGAACTATGCCGGTAACTGCCTGATTAACCAGCATTCTGAAATCAACCGTACCCATGAAATCCTTCAGGATGATAAGAAGTGCGAGCTGATTGTGGTTATCGACTGCCACATGACCTCATCGGCGAAATATGCTGACATCCTGCTGCCTGACTGCACCGCTTCCGAACAGATGGACTTTGCACTGGATGCATCCTGCGGGAATATGTCTTACGTGATTTTCAACGATCAGGTGATTAAACCGCGCTTTGAATGTAAGACCATCTATGAAATGACCAGCGAACTGGCAAAACGTCTTGGCGTTGAGCAACAGTTTACTGAAGGCCGTACACAGGAAGAGTGGATGCGGCATCTGTATGCCCAGTCGCGGGAAGCGATTCCTGAACTGCCAACGTTTGAAGAGTTCCGCAAGCAGGGGATCTTTAAAAAGCGCGACCCACAAGGGCACCACGTTGCTTATAAAGCTTTCCGTGAAGATCCTCAGGCAAATCCACTGACCACGCCATCGGGCAAAATTGAGATTTATTCGCAGGCGCTGGCTGACATTGCCGCTACCTGGGAATTGCCAGAAGGCGATGTGATCGATCCACTGCCGATCTACACGCCGGGCTTTGAAAGTTATCAGGATCCGTTGAACAAACAGTATCCGCTGCAGCTTACGGGTTTCCACTATAAATCTCGCGTTCACTCAACTTACGGCAACGTTGATGTGCTGAAAGCAGCTTGCCGTCAGGAAATGTGGATCAACCCGCTTGATGCGCAAAAACGCGGTATCAACAACGGCGATAAAGTCAGGATCTTTAACGATCGTGGTGAGGTTCATATTGAGGCGAAAGTGACGCCACGAATGATGCCGGGTGTGGTCGCACTGGGTGAAGGTGCCTGGTATGACCCGGATACAAAACGTGTCGATAAGGGCGGTTGTATCAACGTACTGACCACTCAACGTCCGTCTCCTCTCGCTAAGGGGAATCCGTCACATACAAACCTTGTTCAGGTTGAAAAGGTGTAAGGAGTAACCGATGACAACCCAGTATGGATTTTTTATTGATTCCAGCCGTTGCACCGGTTGCAAAACCTGCGAGCTGGCCTGTAAAGACTACAAAGATTTGACGCCAGAAGTCAGCTTCCGCCGCATTTATGAATATGCTGGCGGCGACTGGCAGGAAGATAACGGTGTCTGGCACCAGAACGTGTTTGCCTACTATCTGTCGATTTCATGTAACCACTGCGAAGATCCGGCTTGTACTAAAGTCTGCCCGAGCGGTGCGATGCATAAACGTGAAGATGGTTTTGTTGTGGTCGATGAAGATGTGTGCATTGGCTGCCGCTACTGCCATATGGCTTGCCCGTATGGCGCACCGCAATATAACGAAACGAAAGGCCATATGACCAAATGCGATGGTTGTTATGACCGTGTTGCGGAGGGTAAAAAGCCGATCTGTGTTGAATCTTGTCCGCTGCGGGCGCTGGATTTCGGCCCTATCGACGAGCTGCGTAAAAAACATGGCGATCTGGCGGCCGTTGCGCCGTTGCCGCGAGCTCACTTTACCAAACCGAATATTGTGATCAAACCCAATGCCAATAGCCGCCCGACCGGGGATACCACTGGCTATCTGGCAAACCCGAAGGAGGTGTGAGATGGGAAGTGGATGGCATGAATGGCCGCTGATGATCTTCACGGTCTTCGGGCAATGTGTAGCAGGTGGTTTTATCGTTCTGGCTTTGGCGCTGCTCAAAGGCGACCTGCGAGCAGAAGCCCAGCAGCGTGTTATCGCCTGCATGTTTGGTTTATGGGTGCTGATGGGCATTGGCTTTATCGCCTCTATGCTCCATCTTGGTTCACCAATGCGCGCTTTTAACTCGCTCAACCGGGTAGGGGCTTCAGCACTCAGTAACGAAATCGCCAGCGGTTCGATCTTTTTTGCCGTAGGCGGCATCGGCTGGTTGCTGGCAATGCTGAAAAAGCTGTCACCGGCATTGCGTACGCTGTGGCTGATAGTGACGATGGTTCTTGGCGTCATCTTTGTCTGGATGATGGTGCGTGTGTATAACAGCATTGATACCGTTCCGACCTGGTACAGCATCTGGACGCCGATGGGCTTCTTCCTGACGATGTTTATGGGCGGCCCGTTACTGGGTTACCTGTTGTTGAGTCTGGCTGGCGTCGATGGCTGGGCGATGCGTCTGCTGCCAGCCATTTCTGTACTGGCACTGGTGGTGAGTGGCGTGATGTCAGTGATGCAGGGCACAGAGCTGGCAACTATTCATAGTTCTGTGCAGCAGGCCGCAGCGCTGGTGCCGGACTATGGTGCGCTGATGTCCTGGCGGATCGTGCTTTTGGCCGTTGCCCTGTGCTTGTGGATTGCACCACAGCTAAAAGGTTATCAGCCTGCGGTTCCGCTACTATCCGTCTCATTCATTCTGCTTCTGGCAGGGGAATTAATCGGTCGCGGCGTATTCTATGGTTTGCATATGACCGTGGGGATGGCCGTCGCAAGCTAATCAGTAACAACCGGGGTTTCGGCCCCGGTTCTCTTTTATTTCTGCTTCGTTAACGTGTCATAACTGGTCATCAAATTACGATAATCAGGAATATGGTTAGAGAACAACGTCGCCAGTCCTTCAATATCATTACGCCAGTCACGGTGCAGCTCGCACGCCACGCCGAACCATGTCATCAATTGCGCACCTGCTTGCGACATGCGATCCCATGCCGAATGCCGGGTAATTTCATTAAAGGTCCCTGACGCGTCAGTCACAACAAAGACATCAAACCCTTCTTCAATGGCTGAAAGCGCCGGGAATGCCACGCAAACTTCGGTTACCACACCGGCAATAATTAACTGTTTTTTACCTGTCGCTTTGACTGCTTTTACAAAATCTTCGTTATCCCAGGCGTTAATATTTCCCGGGCGAGCAATGTAAGGTGCATCGGGGAATTGTGCTTTCAGTTCTGGAACTAATGGACCGTTAGGACCGGTTTCAAAACTGGTGGTAAGAATAGTAGGTAAGTTGAAATACTTAGCCAGGTCACCCAGCGCCAGCACGTTATTTTTAAACTTATCGGGTTCGATATCCCGTACAAGGGAAAGTAAACCAGCCTGATGATCAACAAGCAAAACGGCAGCATCATTTTTATCAAGACGAACATACGGTTTGGTCATCCTCTTCTCCTTTCGAGAGTCAGTGGTACGTCTGAAATCGGTCAGACGTGATGCATTGCTCTGAAAGCATAGACGGGAAATATGAGTTTGCTGTGACCATGAAATTTTTCGACTGAACGAAGCGTATGAAATTTGTGTTAGATCAATAAAAACAATCAGATGAGATTAATCATCTCTTCAGCATTAGCGTTATGAATGAGTAATATAAATCGATAATACCGCCGCTGCGATATGCGCGTATTTTCACCCATTGACAATGTTTTTGGCGGTGGCATGATGCGCATGAAATTTGAACTTCCTCACGGTTTTAATTCATGTCCACGTATACCCGGCCTGTCATGCTTTTGCTGTCTGGCCTGCTTTTGTTGACTCTGGCGATCGCGGTGTTAAATACACTCGTGCCGCTTTGGCTCGCCCAGGAACACATGTCCACATGGCAGGTAGGCGTTGTCAGCTCATCCTATTTTACCGGCAACCTTGTCGGTACATTGCTGACAGGGTATGTCATTAAGCGCATTGGCTTTAACCGCAGCTATTATCTGGCCTCCTTCATTTTTGCCGCTGGCTGTGCCGGCCTTGGCCTGATGATTGGATTCTGGAGCTGGTTGGCTTGGCGTTTTGTCGCGGGCGTCGGCTGTGCCATGATTTGGGTGGTTGTTGAGAGCGCGCTGATGTGCAGTGGGACGTCACGTAACCGTGGGCGTTTGCTTGCTGCGTATATGATGGTTTATTACGTGGGAACGTTTTTAGGCCAGTTACTGGTCAGCAAAGTTTCAACCGAGCTGATGTCCGTATTGCCGTGGGTTACAGGTTTGACGTTGGCAGGGATCTTACCGCTGTTGTTTACGCGTGTGCTGAATCAGCAGGCTGAAAACCATGATTCGACGTCAATTACGGCAATGCTAAAACTCCGTCAGGCGCGGCTTGGCGTGAATGGCTGCATTATCTCAGGAATCGTTCTGGGATCTCTATATGGCCTGATGCCGCTGTACCTCAATCACAAAGGGGTGAGCAATGCCAGCATTGGTTTCTGGATGGCGGTACTGGTCAGTGCGGGTATCCTTGGACAATGGCCGATTGGACGTCTGGCGGATAAGTTTGGTCGACTGCTGGTGTTGCGTGTTCAGGTCTTTGTCGTCATTCTCGGCAGTATCGCGATGCTTAGCCAGGCGGCGATGGCCCCAGCGTTATTCATCCTCGGTGCCGCTGGCTTTACGCTATATCCGGTGGCGATGGCATGGGCTTGCGAGAAAGTTGAACATCATCAACTGGTGGCGATGAACCAGGCCTTACTGTTGAGTTATACTGTGGGAAGTCTGCTTGGCCCGTCATTTACCGCTATGCTAATGCAGAATTTCTCCGATAATTTATTGTTTATCATGATCGCCAGCGTATCGTTTATCTATTTGCTGATGCTGCTGCGCAACGCCGGTCATACGCCGAAACCCGTTGCTCACGTGTAAATGAATTCAAGCAGAGTGTGAACTTACTGTTTCACACTCTGCTTTTTTGTTTCTTCTATCTGACTTGCTTTATTCCAAATTTTATTCGTTTAAAAATAAAATGTGCAGCAGGTTATAATTTTGCATTTCGCTATTTCCGCACTTCTTATTTGCCGCGCATAATCCCTCGTTTTACAGATGCCCCTTTAATTTTGGCGAAGGATTTGTCTATGGCTGGGAATGTTCAGGAAAAACAGTTGCGATGGTACAACATTGCGCTGATGTCTTTTATCACTGTCTGGGGTTTTGGCAACGTTGTTAATAACTATGCCAACCAGGGGCTGGTGGTTGTTTTTTCATGGGTGTTTATCTTTGCACTCTATTTCACACCTTATGCGCTAATTGTTGGTCAGTTAGGCTCGACCTTCAAAGATGGGAAGGGCGGGGTCAGTACCTGGATTAAACACACGATGGGACCCGGACTGGCTTATCTCGCCGCGTGGACCTACTGGGTGGTGCATATTCCCTATCTGGCACAAAAACCCCAGGCAATTCTGATTGCGCTCGGTTGGGCGATGAAAGGCGACGGTTCGCTAATCAAAGAATATTCAGTCGTAGCGTTACAGGGGTTAACGCTGGTGCTGTTTATCTTCTTTATGTGGGTTGCTTCACGCGGTATGAAATCGCTGAAAATCGTCGGTTCTGTGGCAGGGATTGCGATGTTTGTTATGTCGCTCCTGTATGTGGCGATGGCGGTAACCGCGCCTGCGATTACTGAAGTGCATATTGCGACCACAAACATTACCTGGGAAACGTTCATTCCTCATATCGACTTTACCTACATTACCACTATTTCAATGCTGGTTTTCGCGGTTGGCGGAGCAGAGAAGATTTCTCCTTACGTTAATCAAACGCGCAACCCAGGAAAAGAATTTCCAAAAGGGATGCTATGCCTGGCGGTGATGGTTGCGGTTTGTGCCATTCTGGGCTCACTGGCGATGGGGATGATGTTTGACTCGCGTAATATCCCGGATGACTTAATGACGAACGGTCAATATTACGCCTTTCAGAAGCTGGGCGAGTATTACAACATGGGTAATACTTTAATGGTGATTTACGCCATTGCGAATACCCTGGGACAAGTAGCTGCGCTGGTATTCTCGATTGATGCCCCGCTTAAAGTGCTATTAGGTGATGCTGACAGCAAATATATTCCAGCCAGTTTATGTCGTACCAACGCTTCTGGTACGCCCGTTAATGGCTATTTTCTGACCCTGGTGCTGGTGGCAATTCTGATTATGCTGCCGACTCTCGGCATCGGTGATATGAACAATCTCTATAAATGGCTGTTGAATCTTAACTCGGTAGTGATGCCGCTGCGTTATTTATGGGTATTTGTTGCATTTATTGCAGTCGTTCGCCTGGCGCAGAAATATAAACCAGAATATGTCTTTATTCGTAATAAGCCTCTGGCAATGACCGTCGGGATTTGGTGTTTTGCCTTTACCGCCTTTGCCTGTTTGACGGGGATCTTCCCGAAAATGGAAGCCTTCACTGCAGAGTGGACCTTCCAGTTGGCGCTGAATGTTGCAACGCCGTTTGTGCTGGTAGGATTAGGACTGATATTCCCGCTGCTGGCGCGTAAAGCGAATAGTAAATAATTATTGTGGTCGGTGACGCTGACTCTGGCAGATCTGACCCGTTTTTACATAATCGAGAAATGCGCGCAAGCCGCAGGACATATACTGGCGGTTTGGATAATAGATCTGGAAGCCTGAACGCTCTGTGCTCCAGTCTTCCAGTACACATTCTAAACGACCAGTATCAAGGTACTCCTTGATCTGTTCATAGAGCAGATACCCGATACCAGCACCCATCAAAACGGCCTCCAGTTCAGCATCAACATCATCCAGAATGATATTTCCTGCGACAGCAATTTCCAGCTCCTTTGCAAATTGCCAGTGGAAAGGTTTGCCGCTGGGATAACGAAAAACAACACATTGATGATTAAGCAGATCATGAGGATGGCGGGGTTTGCCATATCTTGCAAAGTACTCTGGCGTTGCTGCTACACATAATTTCACTGGCGGGCCGATCGCCACGCTGATCATATCTTTTTCGACGATGCCACTAAGTCGAACGCCAGCGTCAAAGCCCTGTTGGACGATATCGACAAGAGAGTTGTCAGTTGTGAGCTCGACTTTAATATCAGGATATTCACGTGTGAAACCAACCAGTAAAGGCATTAAAAATATACGTGCAGCTACCCGGGCGGCATTGATTTTGAGCGTTCCTGTCGGTGTCAGACGAAAATCATTCATCTCATCTAACATGATCTGAATTTCGTCGAAAGCTGGGCGCAATCGTTCATAGAGATTAGAACCCGCTTCCGTTAACGATACGCTTCGGGTTGTCCGATTGAATAAGCGAATTTTAAGACGTTGTTCCAGTGTTTTAATACTATGGCTAATGGCGGACGAGGATAAGCCTAATTCATCGCCCGCTGCACGAAAGCTTTGATTACGGGCCACGGCAAAGAAAGTGGCAAAGTCAGACATATTCATCCGCATTAGTGAAAATCCTTCATTAACTCATCCTGAATCATCACGTTTACAGGATTATGCCGCCTGCGTAAAGTGCGCTCCAGAACTTAACGTGGAGGTAAAATTATGCAGTCTGAACGTATTTATTTGGTATGGGCCCATCCTCGTCATGATTCATTGACCGCACATATTGCTGATGCGATCCATCAGCGGGCAATGAAGCGGAAAATACAGGTGACGGAACTCGATTTATATCGGCGTAATTTCAACCCGGTGATGACGTCGGAAGATGAACCAGACTGGAAGAATATGGATAAACGTTATTCTCCAGAGGTTCATCAGCTTTATTCAGAGCTGCTTGAGCATGACACGTTAGTGGTGGTTTTTCCTCTCTGGTGGTACAGCTTCCCGGCAATGCTAAAAGGATATATTGACAGAGTATGGAATAATGGGCTGGCTTATGGAGATGGGCACAAATTACCATTCAATAAAGTTCGTTGGGTGGCGCTGGTTGGAGGAGACAAAGAATCATTTGTCCAGATGGGCTGGGAAAAAAATATAAGCGATTATTTAAAAAATATGTGCAGTTATCTTGGTATTGAAGATGCCGATGTCACTTTCTTGTGTAATACAGTGGTATTCGATGGGGAAGAACTTCACGCGAGCTATTATCAGTCGTTATTATCTCAGGTACGGGATATGGTAGATGCACTATAAGATGTGTTAAAAACGCTGTAGCAGAATGAAGCGCGGAATAAAAAAGCGGCAACTCAATAAAGTTGCCGCTTTACGGGGAAATTAGAACATTACCTTATGACCGTACTGCTCAAGAATGCCTTTCACGCGTTCCATGGTCTCTTTCTTCGGTGGTTTAACACCGTCGAGTTTGTACTCTTCACCCATTGCCACCCATTTGTGTTTGCCCAGCTCGTGGTAGGGGAGAAGCTCGATTTTCTCAACGTTGCCCATATCACGGGTAAATTCACCGAGGCGATGCGCTGAATCGTCATCGTCAGACCAGCCTGGGACAACAACGTAGCGGATCCACACCTTCACATTTTTGTTCGCCAGATATTTGGCGAACTCCAGCGTGCGGTGATTGGAAACTCCAACCAGATTTTGGTGGATCTCGTCGTTCATCTGTTTGAGATCGAGCATTACCAGGTCGGTTACTTCCAGCAGTTCATCAATCACCGGATCGTAACGACGAACAAAACCGTTGGTGTCCAGACAGGTATGAATGCCTTCTTTTTTGCAGGCGCGGAACCAGTCACGAACAAACTCAGCTTGCAGGATTGCTTCACCGCCGGATGCGGTAACGCCGCCGCCGGAAGCGTTCATAAAGTGGCGATAGGTCACCACCTCTTTCATTAAATCTTCAACGGTAACTTCTTTACCGCCATGCGTGTCCCAGGTGTCGCGGTTATGACAATACAGGCAGCGCATCAGGCAGCCCTGGAAAAAGGTGATAAAGCGAATACCCGGGCCGTCTACGGTTCCACAGGATTCAAAGGAGTGAATGCGACCAATAACTGACTTGGTAGCCCCCGCCGTAGCGGTATTTTCTGTTGTATTACAATTAGTTAAATTACTCATATCGCTTCAATTGGCTCTAGTTAACTCTGGTTTATGGACGCATTATGGACATTCCTGACACTGGGTTAAGAGTCACAGCATCTTGTAAGAAATCCGGTGCAAAGTGTGCGTAGGTCATAGTTTGCTGAATGTTAGAATGACCCAGGATGCGCTGCAATGTGATTATGTTACCTCCATTCATTATAAAATGTGTGGCAAATGTATGCCTCAAAACATGTACTGCTTGTCCGTCAGGTAAATCGGGTTTTACTTCCCTGAGAGCGTTACGCACTTTGTAGTAACTGGCATTAAAAAGCCTGCCTGAATTTTTGGTCTTGATCCTTTTAATCAGGTCCTGCGAAACGGGAATTGTCCTGCGCTTTCCGTTTTTAGTTTTCATAAACGTAACCATCTGGTTAATGATGTGTTCAGCTTTCAAATTAGACACTTCACTCCAGCGTCCACCAGTAGAAAGGCAGACCAGAGTTGCATTTAACTCATCACCATCAAGCATGGATAACAGCCGCGTAATCTCTTCACTGGACAAAAAAGCCATTTCTGTAACAGCTTCACGTAACCGCTTAACCTCACGGAACGGGTTGTGAGAGTGGTATTCACCGGCGTCAATTAACTTGGTGAACATCCCGCTCATTATTGCCAGATGCCGATTTACGCTGGCTGGTTTTAGACCATCGTTCATCATTACAACTCGATAATCAGTTATCGTTTTCTTTGTTAACTGGTCAGCTCTGGACACTCCCATTTCTGCAAATTTGGCGATTATTGTCGTCAAACGCCCCCGTTCAATATTTCCACGCTCATGTGATTTTCCGTGATATATCCACCATCTGCCTAACAACTCTGTAAGAGTTCGGCGGTCGGCTGGCTTCTCCAGCCACTCTTTGTTGTGGTAGTTAACCAGCACATGACGTTCGAATGCTTGAGCTTCACCTTTAGTTTTAAATTTCCGCCTGATACGTTTTCCATCTGCACCCTGCGGTCTGACGTCCACTTCATAACGACCATCATCGAGCTTTTTAATAGACATAAAGCCCTCCGATGACGCTGTTTACTTCTACTACTTGAAAATTAATGCAATTTTCTTTCGTACATTTACTGCACACATATGCTGAATAAATCGTCAGCCAGTCTTTTGGTCTGAGTGGTGCAAGGTTGTTGAGTCTTGCCCAATGTGCGCGAGCGCCGGGGCTATTTGTCCGCCAGCGGGATCAGTTTCATCAAACATGAACCAGTCACGGTACTTGCGAAATCTTTCTGGCTTGAAAAATTTCATACCTGCGTCAAAAGACATCTTTACTTTTCCCTGCTCATATCCAGCATAGGTGTTGTAGTTAATTCCAGTTAATTCAGCAACTTGCTTCCTTGTCATTCTTTCTGATTCCCGAATAAGTGCGAGTTTCTCTGCTTGAGATGTGATTTGTGTATTTGACATGAATTGTCGTATCTCGTAATTTATGTTGTATGCGACACACCAGAACAACGCAGAGCGGCTTCAAATAGCTCTGGTTGAATGGCACCAAAGTTGAGGATATCAAAATGAGTATTGGATCAGAAATGAATAACGATGTTGGAGAAAAAGTATCTGATCTCACAAAAAGTAAAAAATGTGACATCAAACTTGCAGCCGCACCGTCGGATTTGCTCTCGAAAGAGGGTTTTGCTCTTTACATCGGTAAGACGCCTCGCGCTGTTGCTGAAATGGCGAAAGCAGGCAAGTTACCAGCCTTTTATATGACGGACCCATTAAAGCCGGGCGGTCATGCTGAGTTATGGATTAATCGCCGTGAGTGGGACAAGTACGCAGCCCAGCTAGTTGATGAAGCTCCGACAGAATGGCATGACTGGAAAAATCGCATTAGTTACAGCAAATCAAGACATGGCCGTGCGGCTTAAGGTGGAAAGGATGAACGAGCCTCGTTGTATTGCTCAGTTATTGCGTAACGAAAGCCCAAGGGCGATTGACTTCACCATTACCCACGGTAAGGGGCGTAAGGGAATCATTATCCGCACCAAAAAACAGAGTCCGTTAAAGAAGGCTCTGACCTTTCTGAAAAGCCGGAGGGTCTGGAAATGACAGTGATGACGCTCAATCTTGTTGAAAAACAGCCAGCAGCTATGCGCCGGATAATTGGTAAGCATCTGGCCGTCCCTCGCTGGCAGGAGACATGCGATTATTATAATCAGATGATGGAACGTGAACGGCTAACGGTTTGCTTCCATGCGCAGTTAAAACAGCGTCACGCAACGATGCGTTTTGAAGAAATGAACGACGTCGAACGTGAACGACTGGTATGTGCAATTGATGAATTGCGTGGCGCATTCTCAAAACGCCGTCAGGTTGGCGCAAGTGAGTATGCATATATTAGTTTTTTAACAGTCAGTCAGCGCCGTACTTTATTTATGCATGCCGGATTGACTGAAAAAGAATTTAACCAGCCATACTGGCGAATTAATGAAGAATCATGTTACTGGCGTGATGCTTTATTCCGTGCATTACGTGAATTATTCAGTCTGTTTGAGTATGCACCGACAATTCTGACGTCGGTAAAACCAGAGCAATATCTGCATTAAGTAATTAACCAGAGTTTTTAACGCACTTAATCGTGCGGGGCTTCTTTTTGCCTGGAGAAAGTCATGCATACAGTTTCTGAAAATCAGTGCGGTAAATACGCATTACTGCTGCAACAGGCCAGAACCGAAGCACAGGCCGACGCAGCGACGCGCTTTTCTTCTCATCTTGACGCCATGATTCGCCACATCACAAAGGCGGAGTTATCCCGCGTGGAGATAGTCGAGCTGCTCAGTCAGGAGTCGGAAAAATTTCACAATATCGGATTATCTCGCGGGGAGGTGCTTTGATGTCCTGTTCTCATTCAGTTGTATTACTGAATAACGCCTTAAAAATCGCTGTTATGAAAAATGGCGATTTGTCTCTTATTCAACTGGGTCTTGATAAAGAAAAACGCGAAATAACTGAGTCTGTTATCGCGATTTATCAGAACGAATTAAATCTCCTGTCTGATGTGGTCAATTTACTTGTTAAACGCGCTGTATTTCACAAGCAAATCTCCTCCGTGGATGAACTGACGAAATTAACGACAGAAATTGCCAGCTATTGCGCTGATGAATTTAAAAAACTTAACGACAAAAGGAGCTGGTAATGCCGGACAACGTAGATTTTATTCAGGAACAACAGGCTGAATTACTGGAGCGCCAGATTAACGCGGCAAGAGTAAAACATTGCGGTGCTTCTGCGCTGGTTTGCGAAGAGTGTGACGCGCCAATACCTGCTGCCCGTCGTGCGGCTTATCCGTCAGCCACGCGTTGTGTTTCCTGTCAGTCAGTCTTTGAAGCAAAAAACAAACATTACCGGAGAATGGCATGAGCATTCGTATTGAAATTGGCAAACGTTATGTCGTTACCAGTGACAGCTTTCAGTTTATTCTCCACGAGAAAAAGAGAGCGGAAAGCGGTAAAAACGCCGGTCAGGAATGGCTGGCGGTGGTTGGTTATTACCCGAAATTAAGCCAGCTCGTTTCCGGCCTGATGCATCACGATATTCTGACCGGAAGCGCAAAGTCTTTTGCTGATTTAAACGCGCAGGTTGAGCAACTCAGCAGGCGTTGTTCAGAGGCTTTTGGCTCATATGGCCGTTAAAGCCTCCGGGCGTTTTGTCCCTCCGTCAGCATTTGCCGCAGGCACCGGTAAGACGTTTACCGGTGCTTATGCATGGAACGCGCCACGCGAGGCTGTCGGGCGCGAAAGACCCCTTACACGTGACGAGATGCGTCAGGTGCAAGGTGTTTTATCCACGATTAACCGCCTGCCTTACTTTTTGCGCTCGCTGTTTACTTCACGTTATGACTACATCCGGCGCAATAAAAGCCCGGTGCACGGGTTTTATTTCCTCACATCCACTTTTCAGCGTCGTTTATGGCCGCGCATTGAGCGTGTGAATCAGCGCCATGAAATGAACACCGACGCGTCGTTGCTGTTTCTGGCAGAGCGTGACCACTATGCGCGCCTGCCGGGAATGAATGACAAGGAGCTGAAAAAGTTTGCTGCCCGTATCTCATCGCAGCTTTTCATGATGTATGAGGAACTCTGCGATGCCTGGGTTGATGCACATGGCGAAAAAGAATCGCTGTTTACGGATGAGGCGCAGGCTCACCTCTATGGTCATGTTGCTGGCGCTGCACGTGCTTTCAATATTTCCCCGCTCTACTGGAAAAAATACCGTAAAGGACAGATGACCACGAGGCAGGCATATTCTGCCATTGCCCGCCTGTTTAACGATGAGTGGTGGACTCATCAGCTTAAAGGCCAACGTATGCGCTGGCATGAGGCGTTACTGATAGCTGTCGGGGAGGTCAATAAAGACCGTTCTCCTTATGCCAGTAAACATGCCATTCGTGATGTGCGTGCGCGCCGCCAGGCAAATCTGGAATTTCTTAAATCGTGTGACCTTGAAAACAGGGAAACCGGCGAGCGCATCGACCTTATCAGTAAGGTGATGGGCAGTATTTCTAATCCTGAAATTCGCCGGATGGAGCTGATGAACACCATTGCCGGTATTGAGCGTTACGCCGCAGCAGAGGGTGATGTGGGGATGTTTATCACGCTGACCGCGCCGTCAAAGTATCACCCGACACGTCAGGTCAGAAAAGGCGAAAGTAAAACCGTCCAGCTAAATCACGGCTGGAACGATGAGGCATTTAATCCAAAGGATGCGCAGCGTTATCTCTGCCGTATCTGGAGCCTGATGCGCACGGCATTCAAGGATAATGATTTACAGGTCTACGGTTTGCGTGTCGTCGAGCCACACCACGACGGAACGCCGCACTGGCATATGATGCTTTTTTGTAATCCGCGCCAGCGTAACCAGATTATCGAAATCATGCGTCGCTATGCGCTCAAAGAGGATGGCGACGAAAGAGGAGCCGCGCGAAACCGTTTTCAGGCAAAACACCTTAACCGGGGCGGTGCTGCGGGGTATATCGCGAAATACATTTCAAAAAACATCGACGGCTATGCACTGGATGGTCAGCTCGATAACGATACCGGCAGGCCGCTGAAAGACACTGCCGCGGCTGTTACCGCATGGGCGTCAACGTGGCGCATTCCGCAATTTAAAACGGTTGGCCTGCCGACAATGGGGGCTTACCGTGAACTACGCAAATTACCTCGCGGCGTCAGCATTGCTGATGAGTTTGACGAACGCGTCGAGGCTGCACGCGCTGCCGCAGACAGTGGCGATTTTGCGCTGTATATCAGCGCGCAGGGTGGGGCAAATGTCCCGCGCGATTGTCAGACTGTCAGGGTCGCCCGTAGTCCGTCGGATGAAGTTAACGAGTACGAGGAAGAAGTCGAGAGAGTGGTCGGCATTTACGCGCCGCATCTCGGCGCGCGTCATATTCATATCACCAGAACGACGGACTGGCGCATTGTTCCGAAAGTGCTGGTCGTTGAGCCTTTGACTTTAAAAAGCGGCATCGCCGCGCCTCGGAGTCCTGTCAATAACTGTGGAAAGCTCACCGGTGGTGATACTTCGTTACCGGCTCCCACACCTTCTGAGCACGCCGCAGCAGTGCTTAATCTGGTAGATGACGGTGTTATCGAATGGAATGACCAGGAGGTCGTGAGGGCGCTCAGAGGTGCATTAAAACACGGTCTGAGAAGACCAAACCGTCAGCAAAGAAACGGAAGCCCGTTAAAACCGCATGAAATAGCGCCATCGGCCAGACTGACCCGGTCGGAACGAATGCAAATTACCCGTATCCGCGTTGACCTTGCTCAGAACGGTATCAGGCCACAGCGATGGGAGCTTGAGGCGCTGGCGCGTGGCGCGACCGTAAATTATGACGGGGAAAAATTCACGTATCCGGTCGCTGATGAGTGGCCGGGATTCTCAACAAACATATAAAAATGATTGAAATGGTTGATTTTGCTTCCATTTGATGGTTGGTATCAGCAACTGATGGATCATGCGGAACTGCGTGGCGATCTTGCTTTGGAAGCATGTCATTATGACTAATGCATACATTACTAGCTATGCGTCCGGTTCCGCCATTGTACTCGTGCAAGAGTCTGCGGCTGATGGCTATTGTTTACAAATTATGGTCAAAGAGAATCTGACCCTCTACGAGTTGGTCGGAGGGACTGAGATCGTCAGTGATAACTGCAGCCGTATGGGAGAAATCAATAATCCCAACCGTCCATATTTCTACCTTCACGCGTGCCCATAATCTGTCACCACGTTGACCATAGAAAACCCCGTCGACGCTGAAACTCGCTTTCAGTGCTGGCGGGGGTGAACAACGAGCTTGCGAGGCGTTAGGGATGTCGAAATTTCATATGACTGTTCGCTTTAATGCTTAACGAAGTCATGTTGAGTTAATAACATTGTTTCGTTAAGCGCTGTGTTCCTTGTCGAATAAGTTCACTTCTTCTGGTGTAATATCATTATCCATTTCTTCGAATGCATCTAAATCCACAATTTTTGTTTTTTTCAAAATTGATAGTATTTTCTGTTTGTTTTTACTTTTGGCTGAGCCCGGAATCCACTCTACATCCCACAGGCCATCAATGGTAAATGTTTTTTTTCCCTTGAGTTCATCATTTATGCGTTGACATAGGGCTGTTTTGTAATCGCCTTCCCATTGTGTGTGTATCTTCCCTTGAACTCGTTGAAACCAAATATCTAACATTTCAGTATTTGGTTGTTTACCTAGTTTACAATGAAGTTGTTGTAACTTGCCAAATTTGAGTTCATCGTCGTCATAAAGGAAGGTCAAGAGTTTTGCGAAAATAGCCATTCCCACTGGGTAGGTGGTTGGGTTTTTAGCCATGATGCTTGAAATAATTCCAAGCATTGCATCTAGTTGATGCCCACTATTTGTGATCTTTTTCTTCCTAAATAATTTTCGCAAGAAATCATTTAAATATCTAACTGTAATTTTGGAGTTTTGATGTTTTAAAGAAAATAAATATATTGCATACAACATTTTCTGTAGGGAGTTGAACGACCTTTCTATAATATATTCTTTTTTTGCTGATTTAAGAGAGTGAAGAATGATGTCGTCATGTAGTTCTGTTTTTCTTGAGTTTAAATCAAGCCCAAACTCACCTAAGACCTCAACCAAACACTTTGAGATTTTGTCCAAATCATCTTTACTGCTTGAAAATATTCGATAATCATCTCTGTAGCGAACTACTTTGTAATCCGTTATTTTTTGCTCTTCAGTTTTTTTTCTTAGCTGTAAATCAATTTCGCCTAAAATTAATTCGGCAAATGTATCCATCAACGTACTACCCAATGGTATTCCGTTTGTCTGATTACTCATCATCATCTGGATATGAGTGTCAATCAATCGTCCTGGGTTATTGTTATTTTCTTTCTTTTTGGCCTCTTCTTTTGAGATGAATACCCATTCAAAGCTATGAGTGTAAATAGAAGGGTAGAAGTTTGAAATATCTGTGCTGAACATGAACTCATACTCAAGAGCCAATGAAAGACTTTTTTGTTCAAAATCTTCCCACCAGTTTAAAACAGATGCAGCTACGTTTGAGGTGTTCTTTTTGCTCACTGGGGTACTTGAGCATAAAAAAAGATCATTAGACTCAAACTCTCTAAATTTATTCTTTATAGCCTTCCAGTTGGAAGGGGATGTAATAAGTTTACAAAAATACACGTAGTACAGAGGATTAATTAGTGTTATTCGTCGCCAGCTATATAAGCCATCTTTGCTGACTAAAACCTCGTAATTTATATTCTTCCCCATCAATGACTTGGAGTCAGGTTGGAAGTTGATTTTACCTTCATCTATCGCGGAGTTGATTTCTTCAAGCAAGGAAGAAAAATCGACATAACTGGGTAGCTCCAGAGTAGTGTATGAATCATGCTGCAGAAAATACTTAAGCGCTCTACCAGTAGTTAATTCATAAATCTTTTTCATAATTAGTGATTTCTTCTTAAGTTGCGCACAAATAACTACCTGTTTTCTATCATGATAACGATGCGAATGCGAGCAATTCAGGAAGTGCATTACTCTGCATCGAAGCGCACGCAAGTCAGAGAACAATAACTGCCTGGCGACATCAGGACTGGCGCGCTAGTTGAGTGGTCATGCTACTGCATTAAAACCGCCCCATGAAGCGGGCGGGCGAGGCGGGGAAAGCACTGCGCGCTAAACGATGTCGCTGGCTTGCAGTTACCCGGTTGAAATTCTTATTTTTTTGTTGCATTATTCTTAGCGCACCAGCGATTCGCTTGGTATGCGGCAGTCAACAACATTAAATTGTCAGTTTTTGCTTTTACAAAAAAGCGTCCACTATGGACCTATCAGCGAGGCCCCACCGTCGTCAACTACGATGGTGCCGTAGCCGACGACATTACGTACGGTCGAAAGATAGCAGAGGCTGTTGCTGACAATTGTTGATGTAAGCATCTCTGCTGTTCCACCCTTGAGTATGGGAAGACCGTACGTAACTTTGAATTTGAATGGTATGTTTATGGATAAATTTAAACCATACAGCAAATCCAATGCTCCTATCACAACACTTGAAAAGTTGTCAAAGGCTTTATCGATTTCTGTTGAAGAGCTTAAAGCTATTGCAGAATTACCATTAGATGAGAAATATACTCTAAAAGAAATTCCCAAAATTGACGGAAGGAAACGGATTGTCTACTCCCTGCATCCTAAAATGAGATTATTACAGAGTAGAATTAATAAACGTATCTTTAAGGAATTGGTTGTTTTTCCTTCATTTTTGTTTGGTTCAGTTCCCAGTAAAAATGATGTTTTAAATTCTAATGTCAAACGTGACTATGTTTCATGTGCAAAGGCTCATTGTGGAGCAAAAACAGTTCTCAAGGTGGATATAAGTAATTTTTTCGATAATATCCATAGAGATCTGGTTAGGAGCGTGTTTGAGGAGATATTGCATATTAAGGATGAGGCTCTTGAATACTTGGTGGATATATGTACTAAGGATGATTTTGTCGTACAGGGGGCCTTAACATCAAGCTATATAGCAACTTTGTGTTTATTCGCTGTTGAAGGGGATGTGGTAAGACGTGCGCAGAGGAAAGGACTTGTTTATACGCGTTTGGTAGATGATATTACCGTGTCATCTAAAATAAGTAATTATGATTTTTCTCAAATGCAAAGCCATATAGAGAGGATGCTTTCTGAGCATGACTTGCCGATAAATAAGCGCAAAACTAAAATATTTCACTGTTCATCTGAACCTATAAAAGTACATGGTTTAAGAGTTGACTATGACTCACCTCGACTACCATCCGATGAAGTCAAAAGAATCAGGGCATCTATACATAATTTGAAATTACTGGCGGCAAAAAATAACACAAAAACAAGTGTTGCATACAGAAAAGAATTCAATAGATGTATGGGGAGAGTGAATAAGCTTGGCCGTGTTGCGCATGAAAAATATGAATCATTCAAGAAACAGTTGCAGGCAATAAAACCGATGCCATCTAAAAGAGATGTTGCTGTGATTGATGCAGCTATAAAAAGTTTAGAGTTGTCGTATTCGAAAGGTAATCAAAATAAACATTGGTATAAAAGAAAATATGATTTGACGAGATATAAGATGATTATTCTTACTCGCTCTGAATCATTTAAAGAAAAACTGGAGTGTTTTAAATCTAGATTGGCATCTTTAAAACCATTATGAATGCAAATATTAGACTTCTCAAATATATTGTCGGTGTGTCGTCAGCTCTTTTTTTGATTTTTTCGCTAATTTCTCTTTTTGAAACTATTCAGAATGAAAAGCTATATGAGCGTGATATATGCTTCGATAGCCAGTGCTTAAAATTTTTTGCGGAAAAAACATCTGGTATAGTAATGTATTTTCAGGCGTTTGGATGGCTTATAACAACTTTTGTTACCGTTTTTGGTGTTATGATTGCTTTGATGACATATAACGCTGGAGTTAAAAATAATAATAATAGTAATTACACTAGTCATCTGACGATGTTTAGAGAATTTGCAAGTGCTGAGTTAACTAAAAGAAGTAGCATCTATCCAGAGAAAGTTAATTTTTTTAGATGGTATAGGGTTATGTTCCCTGAAGCGCAAGGCGGTGATATATCTGTTTCGAGAGATTATCTAGAAATAATATCTAGAATCAAATGTGTTATTGAGGAAGCCAATGCACATATTACAGAGGAAAATAAAGACTATAAATATAAAACTCATCAGAGAAAAATGATGGCTGTTTTGGATGAAATCGGTATATCGATTAGTAATGGGCCCAAAAATATTTTTATTGAGGTTGAGAGTCAAATTTTGGATTATATCGATACTATTAATTTGTCATTTTGTCACTCCTCATCAGTGATAGAATTAAGTAGAGTAAAAAGGAAGTATATATAGTTAAGTTGGCGGGATTGCATTCCGCCAACTTTATATATTTACTTATAAGTTATAATCAAGGAATTTTATTACTTCCATATCTAACCATTCATTTATTGACTTTATTCTCTCCTGTAATGGAATGAGTTCATTGCGGACAAAGACCTTTGCCACTTTTTCAATATCTCCTAGTGACCCGACATTCTCCGGCTTACCGCCCATCAACTGAAAGGGGATGCGGTGTGCGTCCAGGAGATCTGCGGCGCTGACTTTTTTGATATTAAAAAAATCGTCCTTCGTCGCCACTTCACTGAGGGGGATAATTTTAATGCCGTCGGCTTTCCCCTGTGGGGCATAGAGAAACAGGTTTTTAAAGTTGTTGCGGCCTTTCGACTTAACCATGTTTTCGCGAAGCATTTCGATATCGTTGCGATCCTGCACGGCATCGGTGACATACATGATGTATCCGGCATGAGCGCCGTTTTCGTAATACTTGCGGCGGAACAGCGTGGCCGACTCATTCAGCCAGGCAGAGTTAAGGGCGCTGAGATATTCCGGCAGGCCGTACAGCTCCTGATTGATATCCGGCTCCAGCAGGTGAAACACGGAGCCGGGCGCGAAGGCTGTCGGCTCGTTGAAGGACGGCACCCACCAGTAAACATCCTCCTCCACGCCACGGCGGGTATATTTTGCCGGTGAGGTTTCCAGTCTGATGACCTTACCGGTGGTGCTGTAACGCTTTTCCAGAAACGCATTACCGAACACCAGAAAATCCAGCACAAAGCGGCTGAAATCCTGCTGGGACAGCCACGGGTGCGGGATAAACGTTGAAGCCAGAATATTGCGTTTAACGTAAATCGGTGAGCTGTGATGCACGGCAGCACGCAGGCTTTTTGCCAGACCGGTAAAGCTGACCGGTGGCTCATACCATCTGCCGTTACTGATGCACTCGACGTAATCCAGAATATCACGGCGGTCGAGTACCGGCACCGGCTCACCAAAGGTGAATGCCTCCATTTTCGGGGCGCTGGCAGTCATTGTTTTCACCGCTGGCTGCGGTGTTTTCCCTTTTTTCTTACTCATCAGTAAAACTCCAGAATGGTGGATGTCAGCGGGGTGCTGATACCGGCGGTGAGTGGCTCATTTAACAGGGCGTGCATAGTCGCCCAGGCGAGATCGGCGTGGCTGGCTTCCTCGCTGCGGCTGGCCTCATAGGTGGCGCTGCGTCCGCTGCTGGTCATGGTCTTGCGGATAGCCATAAACGAGCTGGTGATGTCGGTGGCGCTGACGTCATATTCCAGACAGCCACGGCGGATAACGTCTTTTGCCTTGAGCACCATTGCGGTTTTCATTTCCGGCGTGTAGCGGATATCGCGCGCGGCGGGATAGAACGAGCGCACGAGCTGGAACACGCCGACACCGAGGCCGGTGGCATCAATCCCGATGTATTCAACGTTATATTTTTCGGTGAGTTTGCGGATGGATTCCGCCTGGGTGGCAAAGTCCATGCCTTTCCACTGGTGACGCTCAAGTATTCTGAATTTGCCACCGGCCACCACCGGCGGTGCCAGTACCACGCATCCGGCGCTGTCGCCACGGTGTGACGGGTCGTAACCAATCCATACCGGGCGGGAGCCGAACGGATTTGCGGCAAACGGCGCATAGTCTTCCCATTCTTCCAGCGTGTCGACCATGCAACGTTGCAGCTCCTCGAACGGGAACACCGACGCCTTGTCGTCAACAAATTCACACATGAACAGGTTTTTAAAATCGTCGGCGCTGTTTTCACGTTTGAGCTGCTCAATGTCGAACAGCGTGCAGCCGCCTTTCAGGGCGTCCTCAATGGTGACAATCTGCCGCCACTGGCCGTCCGCACAGAGAAGACCTCCGGCAAGGGCGTTATGACTGACGTCGATTTCCACGCGTTCGGCGGCGCTGGCGCGTCCCCGGTTGAACAGTTCACCCGACCAGAACGGGTAGGCGTCGTGCGCCAGCGTGGACGGGGTGGAGAAATAGGTCGAGCGCAGGTGACTCTGTGAGGCCATACCTGATGCCACCTTACGCAGTACCTGAAAATTCGGGATCCAGAAAATCTCGTCGACGTACAGGTCGCCGTTATGGCTCTGTGCGGTGTTGGAGTTGGTGCCGAGAAAAATCAGTTTTGCGCCGTTATTGCCCAGGACAATCGGGTCACCGGTCAGGTCAACGTCAACCAGCCGGGCAAAGGCGATGATGTATTCGCGGAACACATACGCCTGCGTTTTACTGGCCGACAGAAAAATCTGGTTATGACCGGTTTTCAGGGCGCGCAGCAGCGCCTCGCGGGAAAAATAAAACGTCGCGCCAATCTGGCGGGATTTCAGGATATCGCGGATGCGGTGCTCAAGCCCGGCGCGATACCAGTGCAACTGATATTCGAAAGACTGCTCAAAGAAAATCTGCTCCAGCTTTTCGATGGCCTCGTCACTGAAAAAATTCTTTTTCGGTTTGCGACGCCCGCCTTTGTTGCGGTTAGCGACGTTCGGATTAAGGTCTGCCTCGTTGCCGGTCTGACTGTAGCGGTTGACCCGTGCCAGTCGTTCAATCTGACGTCCCAGCAGGTCAATTTCCTTGAAGTCACCGCCGGTTTTCTGCGGTTTGATGATGAGCTGGGTCAGCCGCGCTTCCAGACTCATTTCGACACGGCTGATGGGGGCAACGCTGTCCCAGCCGTCGCGCTGTTTCCAGCTCTGCACCGTCGGGCGTTTCATCTGCAACATGGCGGCAATCTGCGGCACGGAAAACCCCTGCCAGTACAGCAGCGCCGCCTGACGACGCGGGTCGTGTAAAAGAGTGGTGTCTGTGGTGATGGTCATGAATACCTCGCCGTGATGAATACACGGCAAGGCTACTGAGTCGCGCCCCGCGATTCGCTAAGGTGCTGTTGTGTCAGTGATAAGCCATCCGGGACTGATGGCGGAGGATGCGTATCGTCGGGAAACTGATGCCGACATGTGACTCCTCTAATCACTATTCAGGACTCCTGACAATGGCAAAAAAAGTCTCAAAATTCTTTCGTATCGGCGTTGAGGGTGACACCTGTGACGGGCGTGTCATCAGTGCGCAGGATATTCAGGAAATGGCCGAAACCTTTGACCCGCGAGTCTATGGTTGCCGCATTAACCTGGAACATCTGCGCGGCATCCTGCCTGACGGTATTTTTAAACGTTATGGCGATGTGGCCGAACTGAAGGCCGAAAAGATTGACGATGATTCGGCGCTGAAAGGCAAATGGGCGCTGTTTGCGAAAATCACCCCGACCGATGACCTTATCGCGATGAACAAGGCCGCGCAGAAGGTCTATACCTCAATGGAAATTCAGCCGAACTTTGCCAACACCGGCAAATGTTATCTGGTGGGGCTGGCCGTCACCGATGACCCGGCAAGCCTCGGCACGGAATACCTGGAATTCTGCCGCACGGCAAAACACAACCCTCTGAACCGCTTCAAATTAAGCCCTGAAAACCTGATTTCAGTGGCAACGCCCGTTGAGCTGGAATTTGAAGACCTGCCTGAAACCGTGTTCACCGCCCTGACCGAAAAGGTGAAATCCATTTTTGGCCGCAAACAGGCCAGCGATGACGCCCGTCTGAATGACGTGCATGAAGCGGTGACCGCTGTTGCTGAACATGTGCAGGAAAAACTGAGCGCCACTGAGCAGCGCCTCGCTGAGATGGAAACCGCCTTTTCTGCACTTAAGCAGGAGGTGACTGACAGGGCGGATGAAACCAGCCAGGCATTCACCCGCCTGAAAAACAGTCTCGACCACACCGAAAGTCTGACCCAGCAGCGCCGCAGCAAGGCCACCGGTGGTGGCGGTGACGCCCTGATGACGAACTGCTGACCGGCGTCAGTCAGTCCGGGAAAACCTTCACGATTAACCCTTAATTTCAGGAAAAACTATGCGCCAGGAAACCCGCTTTAAATTTAATGCCTACCTGTCCCGTGTTGCCGAACTGAACGGCATCGACGCCGGTGATGTGTCGAAAAAATTCACCGTTGAACCGTCGGTCACCCAGACCCTGATGAACACCATGCAGGAGTCCTCTGACTTTCTGACCCGCATCAACATTGTGCCGGTCAGCGAAATGAAAGGGGAAAAAATTGGTATTGGTGTCACCGGCTCCATCGCCAGCACCACCGACACCGCCGGTGGCACCGAGCGTCAGCCGAAGGACTTCTCGAAGCTGGCGTCAAACAAGTACGAATGCGACCAGATTAACTTCGATTTTTATATCCGCTACAAAACGCTGGATCTGTGGGCGCGTTATCAGGATTTCCAGCTCCGTGTCCGTAACGCCATTATCAAACGCCAGTCCCTTGATTTAATCATGGCCGGTTTTAACGGCGTGAGGCGTGCCGAAACCTCTGACCGCAGCAGCAATCCGATGCTGCAGGATGTGGCGGTCGGCTGGCTGCAGAAATACCGCAATGAAGCCCCGGCGCGCGTGATGAGCAAGGTCACTGACGAGGAAGGGCACACCACCTCTGAGGTCATCCGCGTGGGTAAGGGCGGTGATTATGCCAGCCTTGATGCACTGGTGATGGATGCGACCAACAACCTGATTGAGCCGTGGTATCAGGAAGACCCTGACCTTGTGGTGATTGTGGGACGTCAGCTACTGGCGGACAAGTATTTTCCCATCGTCAACAAGGAGCAGGACAACAGCGAAATGCTGGCCGCTGACGTCATCATCAGCCAGAAACGCATCGGCAACCTGCCAGCGGTACGCGTCCCGTACTTCCCGGCGGATGCGATGCTCATCACGAAGCTGGAAAACCTGTCCATCTACTACATGGATGACAGCCATCGCCGCGTGATTGAGGAAAACCCGAAACTCGACCGCGTGGAGAACTACGAGTCAATGAACATTGATTACGTGGTGGAGGACTACGCCGCCGGTTGTCTGGTGGAAAAAATTAAGGTCGGTGATTTCTCCACACTGGCTAAAGCGACCGCAGAGCCGGGAGCGTAACCGATGACGAGTCCCGCACAGCGCCACATGATGCGGGTCTCGGCAGCGATGACCGCGCAGCGGGAAGCCGCCCCGCTGCGACATGCAACTGTCTATGAGCAGATGCTGGTTAAGCTCGCCGCAGACCAGCGCACACTGAAAGCGATTTATTCAAAAGAGCTGAAGGCCGCGAAAAAACGCGAACTGCTGCCGTTCTGGTTGCCGTGGGTGAACGGCGTGCTGGAGCAGGGCAAAGGTGCACAGGATGACATTCTGATGACGGTCATGCTGTGGCGTCTGGATACCGGCGATATTAGCGGTGCGCTGGAGATTGCCCGTTATGCCCTGAAGTACGGTCTGACCATGCCGGGTAAACACCGCCGCACCCCGCCATACATGTTCACCGAGGAGGTGGCGCTAGCGGCCATGCGCGCCCACGCTGCCGGTGAGTCTGTGGATACCCGCCTGCTGACGGAGACCCTTGAACTGACCGCCACGGCTGACATGCCTGATGAAGTGCGCGCAAAGCTGCACAAAATCACCGGTCTGCTTCTGCGTGATGGTGGTGATGCCGCCGGTGCGCTGGCTCACCTGCAACGTGCGACACAGCTCGACTGTCAGGCAGGTGTCAAAAAAGAGATTGAACGACTGGAGCGGGAGCTGAAACCGAAGCCGGAGCCGCAGCCCAAAGCGGCCACCCGCGCCCCGCGTAAGACCCGGAGCGTGACACCGGCAAAACGTGGACGCCCGAAAAAGAAAGCCAGTTAACAACCGAATGCGCCCCGCGCCAGGGCGGCACGCCGGTCAGTGAGGGTGAATCACCTGACACTGCACCGGCGTCCACCGCCCGACTTTTCAGAGGTAGTCATGATGACGCTGATTATTCCGCGAAAGGAGGCTCCCGTGTCCGGTGAGGGTACGGTGGTCATCCCGCAACCGGCAGGCGACGAGCCGGTGATTAAAAACACGTTCTTTTTTCCCGATATCGACCCGAAGCGCGTCCGGGAACGTATGCGCCTTGAGCAGACCGTCGCCCCCGCCCGTCTGCGTGAGGCCATCAAGTCAGGCATGGCGGAGACGAATGCGGAGCTGTACGAGTACCGCGAACAGAAAATTGCCGCCGGTTTTACGCGTCTGGCGGAAGTCCCGGCGGACGACATCGACGGTGAAAGCATCAAAGTTTTTTACTACGAGCGCGCCGTGTGTGCGATGGCGACCGCATCGCTTTATGAGCGTTATCGCGGCGTGGATGCCAGTGCCAAAGGCGACAAGAAGGCCGACAGCATTGACAGCACCATTGATGAGCTGTGGCGGGATATGCGCTGGGCAGTGGCGCGAATCCAGGACAAGCCGCGCTGCATTGTGAGTCAAATCTGATGAAGACCTTTGCGCTACAGGGCGACACGCTCGACGCCATCTGTGTCCGGTATTACGGGCGCACTGAGGGCGTGCTCAAGGCCGTGCTCGCCGCAAATCCGGGACTGGCTGAACTGGGTGCGGTGCTGCCGCACGGCACCGCCGTCGAACTGCCCGACGTTCAGACCGCGCCCGTGGCTGAAACTGTCAATCTGTGGGAGTAACGCATGACAGCAGAAGAAAAAAGCGTCCTGTCGCTTTTCATGATTGGGGTGCTGATTGTTGTCGGCAAGGTGCTTGCCGGTGGTGAACCCATCACCCCGCGTCTGTTTATCGGGCGCATGTTGCTCGGTGGTTTTGTCTCGATGGTTGCCGGTGTTGTTCTGGTGCAGTTTCCTGACCTGTCACTGCCTGCGGTGTGCGGTATCGGCTCCATGCTGGGTATCGCCGGTTATCAGGTGATTGAGATTGCCATTCAGCGCCGTTTTAAGGGCAGGGGGAAACAGTAATGCCGGTAATTAACACGCATCAGAATATCGCGGCCTTTCTCGACATGCTGGCCGTGTCCGAAGGGACGGCGAATCATCCGCTGACGAAAAACCGGGGCTATGACGTGATAGTCACCGGACTGGACGGAAAGCCGGAAATCTTCACCGACTACAGTGACCACCCGTTCGCACATGGCCGACCGGCGAAGGTGTTTAACCGTCGCGGTGAAAAATCCACGGCCTCCGGTCGCTATCAGCAGCTTTACCTGTTCTGGCCGCATTACCGCAAACAGCTTGCCCTGCCGGATTTTAGTCCGTTGTCACAGGACAGACTCGCCATTCAGTTGATCCGCGAACGCGGAGCACTGGATGACATCCGGGCGGGACGCATTGAGCGCGCCATTTCACGCTGTCGCAATATCTGGGCGTCCCTGCCGGGTGCCGGTTACGGTCAGCGTGAGCATTCACTGGAAAAACTGGTCACCGTCTGGCGTACCGCTGGCGGCGTACCGGCTTAAACGGAGTAAACACCATGAAGAAATTATCCCTTTCACTGATGCTGCACGTGTCGCTGGCGCTGATGCTGGCACTGTCCCTGATTTACCCGCAGAGCGTGGTCGTCAGTTTTGTCGCTGCCTGGGCGATTCTGGCGACGGTTATCTGTGTGGTTGCCGGTGGTGTCGGCGTGTATGCCACGGAGTATGTGCTGGAACGCTACGGGCGGGAGCTGCCGCCGGAATCGCTGGCCGTGAAGATTGTCACGTCGCTGTTTTTGCAGCCGGTGCCGTGGCGCAGGCGGGCAGCGGCTCTGGTGGTGATGGTGGCGACATTTATCTCGCTGGTCGCTGCCGGGTGGATTTTTACTGCGCTGATTTACCTCGTGGCGTCGCTGTTCTTCCGGCTGATACGTACGGCCTGCCGTCAGCGTTTTGAGGGGCGGGAACCATGTCAAAGCTGATGACTGTGCTGGTTGTGTTGTTATCACTGGCGGTGGCGGGGCTGTTTCTGGTGAAGCATGAAAATGCCAGCCTGCGCACCTCACTGGACAGGGCGAACAGCGTCGCCAGCGGGCAGCAGACGACCATCACCATGCTGAAAAATCAGCTTCATGTTGCCCTCACCAGGGCAGACAAAAACGAGCTGGCGCAGGTGGCACTGCGTCAGGAACTGGAGAACGCCGCGAAGCGTGAAGCACTGCGCGAGAAAACCATCACGAGGTTACTTAATGAAAACGAGGATTTTCGCCGCTGGTATGGCGCTGACCTGCCTGATGCTGTGCGCCGGTTGCACCAGCGTCCGGCCTGCACTGACGCCAGTGATTGTCGCCAACGCCTGCCCGAAAGTGAGCCTTTGCCCGATGCCGGGCAGTGACCCGCAGACGAACGGCGATTTAAGTGCCGATATCCGGCAGCTTGAGAACGCGCTGGCACGTTGTGCCAGCCAGGTAAAAATGATTAAACACTGTCAGGACGAAAACGATGCTCAAACCCGACAGCCTGCGCAGGGCACTGACTGATGCCGTCACGGTGCTGAAAACCAGCCCCGAGATGCTGCGGATATTCGTGGATAACGGGAGTATTGCCTCCACACTGGCGACGTCGCTGTCATTCGAAAAGCGTTACACGCTCAATGTGATTGTGACCGACTTTACCGGTGATTTTGACCTGCTCATCGTGCCGGTGCTGGCGTGGCTGCGGGAAAATCAGCCCGACATCATGACCACTGACGAAGGCCAGAAAAAGGGCTTCACGTTTTATGCAGACATCAACAATGACAGCAGCTTTGATATCAGCATCAGCCTGATGCTGACCGAGCGCACGCTGGTCAGTGAGGTGGACGGCGCACTGCATGTGAAGAATATCCCGGAACCCACGCCGCCGGAGCCGGTCACCCGCCCGGTGGAGCTTTATATCAATGGCGAACTGGTGAGCAAGAGGGATGAATGAGTTTAAGCGTTTTGAAGACCGGCTGACCGGACTGATTGAATCGCTGTCACCGTCAGGGCGTCGGCGACTGAGCGCCGAACTGGCGAAACGTCTGCGGCAGAGTCAGCAGCGTCGGGTGATGGCTCAGAAAGCCCCGGACGGCACACCCTACGCGCCACGCCAGCAGCAGAGCGCCAGAAAAAAGACTGGTCGTGTTAAGCGAAAAATGTTTGCGAAACTTATCACCAGTCGTTTTTTGCATATCCGCGCCAGCCCGGAACAGGCATCAATGGAGTTTTACGGCGGGAAGTCACCGAAAATCGCCAGCGTGCATCAGTTCGGTCTGTCGGAAGAAACCCGGAAAGACGGTAAGAAAATTGATTATCCGGCGCGTCCTCTGCTCGGCTTTACCGGTGAGGATGTGCAGATGATTGAAGAGATTATTCTGGCGCACCTCGACCGTTAGTTGTGCCATCCCCGACACCTCATCGTCACATTGCCGCCGGTATGACCCGGCGGCATCCTTCCCGTTATGAACACTCTCGCAAATATTCAGGAACTCGCGCGCGCACTGCGCAACATGATCCGCACCGGCCTTGTCGTCGAAACCGACCTTAACGCCGGTCGCTGCCGTGTGCAGACCGGCGGCATGTGCACCGACTGGCTTCAGTGGCTGACCCATCGCGCCGGACGTTCGCGCACATGGTGGGCACCTTCCGTGGGGGAACAGGTGCTGATTCTGGCCGTGGGCGGTGAACTCGACACGGCGTTCGTTCTGCCGGGGATTTATTCCGGCGATAACCCCGCGCCGTCTGCGTCGGCGGATGCCCTGCATATCCGTTTCCCTGACGGGGCGGTGATTGAGTATGAACCTGAAACCAGTGCGCTCACGGTAAGCGGAGTTAAAACGGCCAGCGTGATGGCTTCTGATTCTGTTACTGCCACGGTGCCGGTGGTTATGGTGAAAGCATCAACCCGCATCACCCTGGACACACCGGAAGTGGTCTGCACCAACAAACTGACTACCGGCACGCTGGAAGTGCAGAAGGGCGGGACGATGCGCGGCAACATTGAACACACCGGCGGTGAACTCTCATCAAACGGTAAGGTACTGCATACCCATAAACACCCCGGCGACAGCGGCGGCACAACCGGGAGTCCTTTATGACAGCGCGTTATCTCGGAATGAATCGCAGTGATGGCCTGACTGTCACTGACCTTGAGCATATCAGCCAGAGTATCGGCGATATCCTGCGCACACCGGTCGGCTCACGGGTGATGCGTCGTGATTACGGCTCGTTGCTGGCATCAATGATTGACCAGCCGCAGACCCCGGCGCTTGAGTTGCAGATTAAGGTCGCCTGTTACATGGCGGTGCTGAAATGGGAACCCCGCGTCACCCTGTCATCCGTCACTACGGCGCGCAGTTTTGACGGGCGAATGACGGTCACGTTAACCGGCCAGCACAACGACACCGGCCAGCCACTTTCGTTAACCATCCCTGTGAGTTGAAACCATGCCGATTATCGACCTGAACCAGCTACCCGCACCGGATGTGGTCGAGGAGCTGGACTTTGAAACCATTCTCGCTGAACGCAAGGCGACACTGATTTCCCTTTACCCGGAAGACCAGCAGGAGGCGGTCGCCCGTACCCTGACGCTGGAATCTGAGCCTCTCGTCAAACTGCTGGAGGAAAATGCTTATCGTGAGCTTATCTGGCGTCAGCGTGTGAATGAGGCCGCACGGGCGGTGATGCTGGCCTGTGCTGCCGGTAATGACCTTGATGTAATTGGTGCCAATTACAACACCACGCGCCTGATTATCACCCCGGCAGATGATTCGACCATTCCGCCGACACCGGCAGTGATGGAATCTGACACCGATTATCGTCTGCGTATTCAGCAGGCTTTTGAGGGCTTAAGCGTCGCCGGGTCAGTGGGAGCCTATCAGTATCATGGTCGCAGTGCTGACGGGCGTGTCGCCGATATTTCTGTCACCAGTCCGTCTCCTGCCTGTGTCACCATCTCTGTGCTGTCACGTGAAAATAACGGCGTCGCATCCGAAGACCTGCTGGCTGTGGTGCGTAACGCCCTTAATGGTGAGGACGTCAGGCCGGTGGCCGACCGCGTGACCGTGCAGTCTGCCGCCATCGTTGAATATCAGATAAACGCCACGCTTTACCTTTACCCTGGTCCCGAAAGCGAACCCATTCGCGCTGCCGCTGTGAAAAAGCTGGAAGCGTATATCACGGCACAGCACCGGCTGGGGCGCGACATCCGTCTGTCTGCCATTTATGCCGCTTTGCATGTGGAAGGCGTGCAGCGTGTCGAGCTGGCCGCACCACTGGCCGACATTGTGCTCAACAGTACGCAGGCGTCTTTCTGTACTGAATACCGCGTCGTGACCGGAGGCTCGGATGAGTGATTCGCGACTGCTGCCGACCGGCTCATCACCGCTTGAAGTTGCCGCCGCAAAAGCCTGTGCGGAAATTGAAAAAACGCCGGTCAGGATTCGTGAACTGTGGAACCCGGACACCTGCCCGGCAAATCTGCTGCCGTGGCTGGCGTGGGCGTTTTCGGTCGACAGGTGGGATGAAAAGTGGCCGGAAGCGACCAAACGTGCCGTTATCCGCGATGCCTATTTCATCCACTGTCATAAAGGCACTATCGGCGCAATCCGGCGTGTGGTGGAGCCGCTCGGCTATCTCATTAACGTGACGGAGTGGTGGGAAAACAGTGACCCGCCAGGCACCTTCCGGCTTGATATTGGTGTACTGGAAAGCGGTATCACAGAGGCAATGTATCAGGAAATGGAACGGCTGATTGCTGATGCCAAACCTGCAAGCCGCCACCTTATTGGCCTGAACATTACCCGGGACATTCCCGGCTACCTGTTCGCCGGTGGTGTGGCTTATGACGGCGATGTAATTACGGTTTACCCCGGATAAGTGAGGAATAATGAGCACAAAATTCAAAACCGTTATCACCACTGCCGGTGCAGCAAAGCTGGCAGCGGCAACCGCGCCGGGAGGGCGGAAGGTCAACATTACCACGATGGCCGTCGGGGATGGCGGTGGTAAATTGCCTGTCCCGGATGCCGGACAGACCGGGCTTATCCACGAAGTCTGGCGACATGCGCTGAACAAAATCAGCCAGGACAAACGAAACAGTAATTATATTATCGCAGAGCTGGTTATTCCGCCGGAGGTGGGCGGTTTCTGGATGCGAGAGCTTGGCCTGTACGATGATGCGGGAACGTTAATTGCCGTGGCGAACATGGCCGAAAGTTATAAACCTACCCTTGCCGAAGGCTCAGGGCGTTCGCAGACCTGCCGCATGGTCATCATCGTCAGCAGTGTGGCCTCAGTGGAGCTGACCATTGACACCACAACGGTGATGGCGACGCAGGATTACGTTGATGACAAAATTGCAGAGCATGAACAGTCACGACGTCACCCGGACGCCTCGCTGACCGCAAAAGGTTTTACTCAGTTAAGCAATGCGACCAACAGCACGTCTGAAACACTGGCCGCAACGCCGAAAGCGGTTAAGGCCGCATATGACCTTGCTAACGGGAAATATACCGCACAGGACGCTACCACAGCGCGAAAAGGTCTTGTCCAGCTAAGTAGTGCGACCAACAGCATGTCTGAGACGCTCGCCGCAACACCAAAAGCCGTTAAGACGGTAATGGATGAAACGAACAAGAAAGCGCCATTAAACAGCCCTGCACTGACCGGAACGCCAACGACGCCAACTGCGCGACAGGGAACGAATAATACTCAGATCGCAAACACGGCTTTCGTTATGGCCGCGATTGCCGCCCTTGTAGACTCGTCGCCTGACGCACTGAATACGCTGAACGAGCTGGCGGCGGCGCTGGGCAATGACCCGAATTTTGCTACCACCATGACTAATGCGCTTGCGGGTAAGCAACCGAAAGATGCCACTTTGACGGCGCTGGCGGGGCTTGCTACTGCGGCAGACAGGTTTCCGTATTTTACGGGGAATGATGTTGCCAGCCTGGCAACCCTGACAAAAGTCGGACGGGATATTCTGGCTAAAGCGACCGTTACTGCCGTTATCGAATACCTCGGTTTGCAGGAAACGGTAAACAGGGCCAGGAACGCGGTGCAAAAGAATGGCGATACCTTGTCCGGTGGGCTTACTTTTGAAAACGACTCAATCCTTGCCTGGATTCGAAATACTGACTGGGCAAAGATTGGATTTAAAAATGATGCCGACAGCGATACTGATTCATATATGTGGTTTGAAACAGGTGACAACGGCAATGAATATTTCAAATGGAGAAGTCGCCAGAGCACCACAACAAAAGACCTGATGAATCTTAAATGGGATGCTCTGTATGTTCTTGTTAAAGCCCTTTTCAGCAGTGAAGTAAAAATATCTACAGTCAATGCACTGAGGATATTTAATTCATCTTTTGGGGCTATTTTTCGCCGTTCTGAAGAAAACCTGTATATCATCCCTACACGAGAAAATGAGGGTGAAAATGGAGATATTGGGCCATTAAGGCCATTCGGCATCAACTTAAGAACAGGAGTTGTGTCTGTTGGTAATGGTGCCAGGATTGATGGCGGGCTGGCACTTGGCACGAATAACGCGTTGGGTGGGAACTCTATTGTTCTTGGTGATAACGATACCGGATTTAAACAAAATGGCGATGGTAATCTGGATGTTTATGCTAATAACGTCCATGTTATGCGCTTTGTTTCCGGAAGCATTCAAAGTAATAAGACCATAAATATTACGGGGCGTGTTAATCCCTCGGATTACGGTAACTTTGATTCCCGCTATGTGAGAGATATCAGACTTGGCACACGTGTTGTCCAGACCATGCAGAAAGGGGTGATGTATGAGAAAGCAGGGCACGTAATTACCGGGCTTGGTATTGTCGGTGAAGTCGATGGTGATGACCCCGCAGTATTCAGGCCAATACAAAAATACATCAATGGCACATGGTATAACGTCGCACAGGTGTAAATGATGCAGCATTTAAAAAATATTAAGTCTGGAAACCCTAAAACTGTCGAACAATACCAGCTAACAAAGAATTTTGATGTTATCTGGTTATGGTCCGAAGACGGTAAAAACTGGTACGAGGAATTAAAGAACTTTCAGGAAGACACAATAAAAATTCTTTATGACGAGAATAATATTATTGTCGCCATCACTAAAGATGCCTCCACGCTTAACCCTGAAGGTTTTAGCGTCGTTGAGGTTTCCGATATTACAGCCAACCGCCGCGCTGATGATTCCGGTAAGTGGATGTTTAAGGATGGAGCTGTAGTTAAACGGATTTATACGGCAGACGAACAGCAACAACAGGCCGAATTACAAAAGGCCGCATTGCTTTCCGAAGCTGAATCAGTCATCCAGCCGCTGGAACGCGCTGTCAGGCTGAATATGGCAACAGACGAGGAGCGCACACGACTGGAAGCATGGGAACGCTACAGCGTTCTGGTCAGCCGTGTGGATCCTGCAAATCCTGAATGGCCGGAAATGCCGCAATAAGTTGTATGAGCTTACATATCTATTGCATAGAGTAAAGCCTAATCTGACAGTCCGCTCTGTGCCAAGAGCGGACATTATAGATGGTATATGTAGAAAGTGAACTTGCGTCGATTTTATGATCTAGCAGTCACTTAATTATTGGATAACTCACACATGTATGGCCGTTGCTTATAGCATACATTTGGTTTCCCTTAAGATTTACAAATGGAAATGTCGTATACTCATAATTTACAGATGTCATGTTAAATGTAAGGAATTTATCTTTAAGCTCTAATTTTGTTGAGTGTGCAGGGTATATTCCTTCATTTTTAATTGTGATAATAAAACCGATAGGAAAAAAATGTAAAGCACAAATAAATGCTACATGTCCTTCGTTCATAAATGCTACACTTTGAGCTGATATGTGCATTCTGTGTGGGTAAAACCAGTAGTAAATATCATGAGTCTCCTCAAAACTTGGATTCTTACCCAAAACATAATCTTTTAAAGGTGTATAGAAGGGGCTATCTACGGGTTCTTTTTTACAATCTTCAACTGAAGTTGCCGATAGCACGTGTCCAATCATAGCCTTAGTGAAAGATATGCTATCAAAAGGTATTCTAATGAATGGAAATACACTCATACCATTCATATATTGACTCAACTGTTCTTTAAAGGACTTTGCTACATTTTCAATTGCAACGTCGAGTCCACCTAACACCTTATTGTTACAGTGGCTGCAAATGGTTTTGAAATAAGAGCCGTTTTTAGCATTTAATGGTTTAACTGGTTCCTGAACACCAAAAAATTCGCTAACTGTTTTCTGAAGAACAGGACCTAAGGTTATGGCACACTTTGGAGGAACATGATCTTTTGTGAGGAGGTCATATTTTCCACAAATATTGCAATAACCTTTAGTAATGCCGTTGTGCTTCCATCGTTCACTAATTTGCGTCATTTTTTGTTCCCTCAGTAGTATAAGCTATCTATACATTTTTTAATCCTATCAAAGATACAACTTAACGTCAGGGAAATGATAGTGTTTTGGCTATGTAAATTGTCAGTCGGAAAATGAGTAAGTTCAAATCAGGACAGGCGGGCGGATTGCCCGCCTTTTCTTTATCTGTTGTTTCATCCACTGACCAGCCAGGTCAAATAGCGTCTCATGCTCTGCACAACAGAAAATAGTTGCACCCATGAACCACGGAGTTAAACGGATGAGTGACTATCATCACGGCGTGCAGGTGCTGGAGATTAACGACGGCACCCGCGTCATTTCCACCGTATCCACTGCCATTGTCGGCTTGGTCTGCACGGCCAGCGATGCGGATGCGGAAATCTTCCCCCTCAATAAACCGGTGCTGATTACCAATGTGCAGAGCGCAATTGCAAAGGCCGGTAAAAAAGGCACGCTGGCGGCAGCGTTGCAGGCCATCGCCGACCAGTCAAAACCGGTCACCGTTGTTGTGCGTGTGGAAGACGGCACCGGCGACGACGAGGAAACGAAACTCGCGCAGACCGTTTCCAATATCATCGGCACCACCGACGAAAACGGTCAGTACACCGGACTGAAAGCCCTGCTGGCGGCGGAGTCGGTAACCGGTGTTAAACCGCGTATTCTCGGCGTACCGGGACTGGACACCAAAGAGGTGGCAGTTGCACTGGCATCAGTGTGTCAGAAGTTGCGCGCTTTCGGGTATATCAGCGCATGGGGCTGTAAAACCATTTCCGAGGTGAAAGCCTACCGCCAGAATTTCAGCCAGCGTGAGCTGATGGTCATCTGGCCGGATTTCCTCGCATGGGATACGGTCAACAGTACCACCGCCACCGCGTATGCCACCGCCCGTGCGCTGGGTCTGCGCGCTAAAATCGACCAGGAGCAGGGCTGGCATAAAACGCTGTCCAACGTCGGGGTAAACGGTGTTACCGGCATCAGCGCATCTGTATTCTGGGATTTGCAGGAGTCCGGCACCGATGCTGACCTGCTTAACGAGTCAGGCGTCACTACGCTGATTCGCCGCGACGGTTTCCGATTCTGGGGTAACCGTACCTGCTCTGATGACCCGCTGTTCCTCTTTGAAAACTACACCCGCACCGCGCAGGTGCTGGCCGACACGATGGCTGAGGCGCATATGTGGGCGGTGGACAAGCCCATCACCGCAACGCTGATTCGCGACATCGTTGACGGCATCAATGCCAAATTCCGTGAGCTGAAAACAAACGGCTATATCGTGGATGCGACCTGCTGGTTCAGCGAAGAATCCAACGATGCGGAAACCCTCAAGGCCGGAAAACTGTATATCGACTATGACTATACCCCGGTGCCTCCTCTCGAAAACCTGACCCTGCGCCAGCGTATTACCGATAAATACCTGGCAAATCTGGTCACTTCGGTTAAAAGCAATTAAGGAGCCTGACCGATGGCAATGCCGCGCAAACTCAAGTTAATGAACGTCTTTCTGAACGGCTACAGCTATCAGGGCGTTGCAAAGTCCGTCACGCTGCCAAAACTGACCCGTAAGCTCGAAAACTATCGCGGTGCGGGGATGAACGGCAGCGCACCGGTAGACCTCGGCCTTGATGACGATGCGCTGTCAATGGAGTGGTCGCTGGGTGGCTTCCCGGATTCGGTTATCTGGGAGCTTTACGCCGCAACCGGTGTGGATGCCGTGCCGATTCGTTTTGCAGGCTCTTACCAGCGCGACGATACCGGCGAAACGGTGGCCGTCGAGGTGGTCATGCGTGGACGTCAGAAAGAAATCGACACCGGCGAGGGTAAACAGGGAGAAGACACCGAGTCGAAAATCTCCGTGGTCTGCACCTATTTCCGGCTGACGATGGACGGTAAGGAGCTGGTCGAAATCGACACCATCAACATGATTGAGAAGGTGAACGGCGTCGACCGGCTGGAGCAACACCGCCGCAATATCGGCCTGTGATTTTCATCCGGTCAGCCTGGCTGACCGGTTAACCCTGATTAAGAAGTGAGAAAACCATGAACAAAGAAAATGTGATTACCCTGACCAATCCGGTCAAGCGTGGTGAGCAGGTTATCGAACAGGTCACGCTGATGAAACCCAGTGCGGGGACGCTGCGCGGTGTCAGTCTGGCTGCGGTCGCAAACTCCGAAGTCGATGCACTGATTAAAGTGCTGCCGCGCATGACGGCACCGATGCTGACCGAGCAGGAAGTCGCCGCGCTGGAACTGCCTGACCTTGTGGCGCTGGCCGGTAAGGTGGTCGGTTTTTTGTCGCCGAACTCGGTGCAGTGACGTTCCCGAAAAATCTCTCGGTCGATGACCTGATGGCGGATGTGGCAGTGATATTTCACTGGCCGCCATCAGAACTGTATCCCATGAGCCTGACCGAACTCATCACATGGCGCGAAAAGGCGCTCCGGCGAAGCGGAAACACGAATGAGTAACAATGTAAAATTACAGGTATTGCTCAGGGCTGTTGACCAGGCATCCCGCCCGTTTAAATCCATCCGCACAGCGAGCAAGTCGCTGTCGGGGGATATCCGGGAAACACAAAAATCACTGCGCGAGCTGAACGGTCACGCATCCCGTATTGAGGGATTCCGCAAGACCAGTGCACAGCTCGCCGTGACTGGTCATGCACTTGAAAAGGCTCGGCAGGAAGCCGAAGCCCTTGCCACACAGTTTAAAAACACCGAACGTCCGACCCGTGCTCAGGCGAAAGTGCTGGAATCCGCAAAGCGTGCGGCGGAGGACTTACAGGCGAAATATAACCGCCTGACGGATTCCGTTAAACGCCAGCAGCGGGAACTGGCCGCTGTGGGAATTAATACCCGCAATCTTGCACATGATGAGCAGGGACTGAAAAACCGTATCAGTGAAACCACCGCACAGCTTAACCGTCAGCGTGATGCGCTGGCGCGTGTCAGTGCGCAACAGGCAAAACTTAACGCAGTCAAACAGCGTTATCAGGCCGGAAAGGAACTGGCCGGAAATATGGCCTCGGTGGGCGCTGCCGGTGTGGGGATTGCGGCGGCGGGAACGATGGCCGGAGTTAAGCTGCTGATGCCCGGTTATGAGTTTGCGCAGAAAAACTCAGAATTGCAGGCCGTGCTCGGAGTGGCAAAAGACTCCGCCGAAATGACCGCACTACGCAAACAGGCGCGCCAGCTCGGTGACAATACCGCAGCCTCGGCGGATGATGCGGCCGGTGCACAGATAATCATCGCGAAAGCGGGTGGGGATGTTGATGCCATTCAGGCGGCAACGCCGGTCACGCTGAATATGGCGCTGGCGAACCGCCGCACGATGGAAGAAAACGCCGCCCTGCTGATGGGGATGAAATCCGCCTTTCAGCTTTCAAACGATAAGGTCGCTCATATCGGGGATGTTCTCTCCATGACGATGAACAAAACCGCCGCCGATTTTGACGGCATGAGCGATGCGCTGACCTATGCCGCACCTGTGGCAAAAAATGCCGGTGTCAGCATTGAAGAAACCGCCGCAATGGTCGGGGGGCTGCATGATGCAAAAATCACAGGCTCAATGGCGGGGACGGGAAGCCGTGCCGTGTTAAGCCGCCTGCAGGCACCGACGGGAAAAGCATGGGATGCACTCAAAGAGCTTGGAGTGAAAACCTCAGACAGCAAGGGAAACACCCGGCCAATATTTACCATTCTGAAAGAAATGCAGGCCAGTTTTGAGAAAAACCGGCTCGGTACTGCCCAGCAGGCTGAATACATGAAAACTATTTTCGGGGAGGAGGCCAGCTCAGCCGCCGCCGTGCTGATGACTGCCGCCTCAACCGGAAAGCTGGACAAACTGACCGCTGCGTTTAAAGCCTCAGACGGGAAGACCGCCGAGCTGGTAAATATCATGCAGGATAACCTCGGCGGTGACTTTAAGGAGTTTCAGTCCGCTTATGAGGCGGTGGGGACTGACCTGTTTGACCAACAGGAAGGCGCACTGCGTAATCTCACGCAGACGGCCACAAAGTATGTGTTAAAACTCGACGGCTGGATACAGAAAAACAAATCACTGGCGTCAACCATCGGCATCATTGTCGGTGGTGCACTGGCGCTGACTGGTGTCATCGGTGCCATTGGCCTCATAGCCTGGCCGGTTATCACCGGCATCAATGCCATCATCGCGGCAGCAGGCGCAATGGGGGCAATCTTCACGACGGTTGGTAGTGCCGTTATGACGGCCATCGGGGCGATTAGCTGGCCGGTTGTGGCCGTGGTGGCTGCCATTGTCGCCGGGGCGTTGCTTATCCGTAAATACTGGGAGCCTGTCAGCGCATTCTTTGGCGGTGTGGTGGAAGGGCTGAAAGCGGCCTTTGCGTCGGTGGGGGAACTGTTCACGCCACTGAAACCGATGTTTGACTGGCTGGGCGAAAAGTTACAGGCCGCGTGGCAGTGGTTTACAAACCTGATTGCTCCGGTTAAAGCCACCCAGGACACCCTGAACCGTTGCCGTGACACGGGCGTCATGTTCGGGCAGGCACTGGCTGACGCGCTGATGCTGCCGCTTAATGCGTTCAACAAACTGCGCAGCGGTATTGACTGGGTACTGGAAAAACTCGGTGTTATCAACAAAGAGTCAGACACACTTGACCAGACCGCCGCCAGAACTCATGCCGCCACGTATGGCACCGGTGGTTATATTCCGGCGACCAGCTCTTATGCAGGCTATCAGGCTTATCAGCCGGTCACGGCACCGGCTGGCCGCTCTTATGTGGACCAGAGTAAAAACGAATATCACATCAGCCTGACGGGTGGTACTGCGCCGGGGACACAGCTCGACCGCCAGTTACAGGATGCGCTCGAAAAATACGAGCGGGATAAACGTGCGCGCGCCCGTGCCAGCATGATGCATGACGGTTAAGGAGGTGACGAAAAATGATGCTCGCGTTAGGTATGTTTGTTTTTATGCGCCAGACGCTGCCACACCAGACCATGCAGCGTGAATCAGATTATCGCTGGCCGTCAAATTCCCGTATCGGTAAACGGGATGCCTTTCAGTTTCTCGGTGTTGGCGAGGAAAACATCACGCTTGCCGGTGTGCTTTATCCCGAACTGACCGGCGGAAAGCTGACGATGACCACGCTCAGGCTGATGGCAGAGGAAGGCCGGGCGTGGCCGTTGCTGGATGGCACCGGCATGATTTACGGCATGTATGTCATCAGCAGGGTGAGTGAAACAGGGAGTATTTTCTTTGCAGACGGCACACCCCGGAAAATTGATTTTACGCTGTCACTTACCCGCGTTGATGAATCACTGGCCGCGCTTTATGGCGATATCGGTAAACAGGCGGAATCGCTCATCGGTAAGGCGGGCAGTATGGCAACTAAATTCACGGGTATGACGGGGGCGGGATAATGCTGGATACGCTGACATTTGATGCAGGCAGTACGCTGACGCCGGATTACATGCTGATGCTCGACAGCAGAGATATTACCGGCAATATCAGTGACCGTCTGATGAGCATGACCCTGACGGATAACCGGGGCTTTGAGGCTGACCAGCTTGATATTGAACTGAACGATGCCGACGGGCAGGTCGGGCTGCCGGTTCGTGGCGCTGTCCTGACGGTGTATATCGGCTGGAAAGGTTTTGCCCTGGTATGCAAAGGGAAATTTACCGTTGATGAGGTTGAACACCGGGGCGCGCCGGATGTGGTCACCATCCGTGCCCGGAGTGCAGATTTTCGCGGGACGCTCAATTCCCGCCGGGAAGGCTCATGGCATGACACCACGCTCGGTGCGATTGTTGAGGCGATAGCCTCCCGTAACAGGCTGGAAGCCAGTGTCGCGCCGTCACTGGCAGGAATTAAAATCCCGCACATCGACCAGTCGCAGGAGTCTGATGCGAAATTCCTGACCCGTCTTGCTGAACGCAACGGCAGTGAGGTGTCGGTAAAAATGGGAAAACTGCTGTTTCTCAAAGCGGGGCAGGGGGTGACGGCCAGCGGTAAAAAAATCCCGCAGATTACCATCACCCGCAGCGACGGCGACCGTCATCATTTTGCGATTGCTGACCGTGGAGCCTATACCGGCGTAACGGCAAAGTGGTTACACACCAAAGACCCGAAGCCGCAAAAGCAGAAGGTAAAACTGAAACGCAAAAAGAAAGAAAAACACCTGCGCGCACTGGAGCACCCGAAAGCGAAACCGGTCAGGCAGAAGAAAGAGCCAAAAGTACCGGAAGCGCGCGAAGGTGAATATATGGCCGGTGAGGCTGACAATGTTTTTGCCCTGACCACGGTATATGCCACGAAAGCGCAGGCCATGCGCGCCGCTCAGGCGAAGTGGGATAAACTGCAACGGGGCGTTGCGGAGTTCTCCATCAGCCTGGCTACCGGTCGGGCAGATATTTACACGGAAACACCGGTTAAAGTGTCAGGCTTTAAGCGCGTCATAGACGAGCAGGACTGGACAATCACTAAGGTGACACATTTTCTGAATAATAGCGGCTTCACGACGTCCCTGGAGCTTGAGGTCAGGCTTTCTGATGTGGAGTACGAAACAGAAGATGATGAGTGATGTTTTTATTTTATCTGTTTGTTTTATAAGGATAATTTAACTAAAATGGCACCATCAACCAAACCGGAAGAGGTGCTCGCGATGTTTCATTGTCCTTTATGCCAGCATGCCGCACATGCGCGTACAAGCCGCTATATCACTGACACGACAAAAGAGCGTTATCATCAGTGCCAGAACGTGAATTGTAGTGCCACGTTCATCACTTATGAGTCGGTACAGCGATACATCGTCAAGCCGGGAGAAGTCCGCGCCGTAAGGCCGCACCCATTGCCGTCAGGGCAGCAAATTATGTGGATGTAATTACAAACAGAAAGCCCCCTCAGTCGAGGGGGCTTTTTTGTCGATGTGGTCAATGTGTGGACGTGACTAGAAATAAATCCTTTTATTTCATGTGATTAGATATCAAAAAATGTCACCAATAACTGACATTGCGGTGTTTCTCCAGATGTGGCCCATCTGAGGCCGTGTTGGTGCGCAGCTCGAAGGCTACGTCGAGTCTGTTTTGGCAGTCACCTTAAAGTATAGATAGCTGACAAAAAAGGCTCTCGTGCTAAAAAAGGCCCCACTTTCGTGGAGCCTTTATTGTACGCTTTTTACTGTACGATTTCAGTCAAATCTAATTACATAGATTGAGTGAAGGTACGAGTAATAACGTCCTGCTGCTGTTCTTTAGTCAGCGAGTTGAAACGTACTGCGTAGCCAGATACACGGATGGTCAGTTGCGGATATTTTTCCGGGTTTTCCATCGCGTCGAGCAGCATTTCACGGTTCATCACGTTAACGTTCAGGTGCTGACCACCTTCGATGGATGCTTCGTGGTGGAAGTAACCATCCATCAGACCAGCCAGGTTGGTCTTACGAACTTCGTCGTCTTTACCCAGTGCGTTCGGAACGATAGAGAAGGTGTAGGAGATACCATCTTTAGCGTAAGCAAACGGCAGTTTAGCAACGGAAGTCAGAGACGCTACAGCACCTTTCTGGTCACGACCGTGCATCGGGTTAGCACCCGGTCCGAACGGCGCGCCAGCACGACGACCGTCTGGGGTGTTACCAGTTTTCTTACCATACACAACGTTAGACGTGATGGTCAGAACAGACTGAGTCGGGATAGCGTCACGGTAGGTGTGCAGTTTCTGAATTTTCTTCATGAAACGTTCTACCAGGTCAACAGCCAGGTCATCTACACGCGGATCGTTGTTACCAAACTGCGGGTATTCGCCTTCGATTTCGAAGTCGATAGCCAGACCGTCTTCGTCACGAATCGGTTTAACTTTCGCATATTTGATTGCAGACAGGGAGTCAGCAGCAACGGACAGACCAGCGATACCACACGCCATGGTGCGGATAACGTCACGGTCGTGCAGCGCCATCAGAGAGGCTTCGTAGCTGTACTTGTCGTGCATGTAGTGGATGATGTTCAGTGCAGTGATGTACTGTTTAGCCAGCCAGTCCATGAAGTGATCCATGCGCTCCATCACTTCATCGTAGTTCAGGAGATCGCCTTTGATCGGTTCAGACTTCGGACCAACCTGCATTTTCAGTTTTTCGTCAACGCCGCCGTTGATTGCGTACAGCATGGTTTTCGCCAGGTTTGCACGCGCACCGAAGAACTGCATTTGTTTACCAACGATCATCGGGCTTACGCAGCAAGCGATAGCATAGTCATCGTTGTTGAAGTCCGGACGCATCAGGTCATCGTTCTCATACTGCAGAGAAGAGGTGTCGATGGACACTTTAGCGGCGAATTTCTTGAAGTTCAGCGGCAGTTTTTCAGACCACAGAATGGTCATGTTCGGTTCCGGAGACGGACCCATGGTGTACAGGGTGTTCAGGAAACGGAAGCTGTTTTTGGTAACCAGGGTACGACCGTCGAGGCCCATACCACCGATAGATTCGGTTGCCCAGATCGGGTCGCCAGAGAACAGTTCATCGTATTCCGGAGTACGCAGGAAGCGAACCATACGCAGTTTCATGACCAGGTGGTCAACCATTTCCTGCGCTTCTTGTTCGGTGATCTTGCCAGCTTTCAGGTCACGTTCGATGTACACATCCAGGAAGGTGGAGGTACGACCGAAGGACATTGCAGCACCGTTCTGAGACTTAACAGCAGCCAGGTAGCCGAAGTAAGTCCACTGGATAGCTTCCTGAGCGTTGGTAGCCGGACCAGAGATGTCGTAGCCGTATTTCGCAGCCATTTCTTTCATCTGACCCAGAGCGCGGTGCTGTTCAGCGATTTCTTCGCGCAGACGGATAGTCTGTTCCAGGTTTACGCCGTTTTCCAGATCAGCCTGCAGAGAAGTGAACTGTGCCAGTTTGTCTTTCATCAGGTAGTCGATACCGTACAGCGCAACGCGACGGTAGTCACCGATGATACGGCCACGGCCATATGCATCTGGCAGACCGGTCAGAACACCAGATTTACGGCAACGCAGGATGTCCGGAGTGTAAACGTCGAACACGCCCTGGTTGTGAGTTTTACGGTATTCAGTGAAGATTTTTTTGATCATCGGATCCAGTTCGCGGTTGTACGCTTTGCAGGAACCTTCGATCATTTTGATACCACCGAACGGGATAAGAGCACGTTTCAGCGGAGCTTCAGTCTGCAGACCAACGATTTTCTCAAGCTGCTTGTTGATGTAGCCAGCGTCGTGAGAGGTGATGGTGGAAGCAACAGCGGTGTCAAAGTCAACTGGCGCGTGAGTGCGGTTTTCCAGTTTAACGCCTTCCATTACTTTGTCCCACAGGGTGGTGGTCGCTTCAGTAGCGCCAGCCAGGAAGGACTCGTCACCCTCGTACGGAGTGTAGTTTTTCTGAATGAAGTCACGGACGTTTACTTCATTCTGCCAGTCACCTTTGGTAAAACCTTCCCAGGCTGTGGCTAACTTTTCATTAAGCTCGGACATGTAACACCTACCTTCTTAAGTGGATTTTTTATTTACTGCGTACTTCGACAACCATTAATGGTGATCGTTTTCACGCAGGTAAATGACCCAGTATGTCAACCCAACCAACAAACCACCGCCGATAATATTACCGATCGTAACCGGAATCAGGTTATCAGTGATGAAGTTCATCACGGTCAGGTGAGAAAAATTTTCCGGTGCAGAACCGACAGCGGTCCAGAATTCCGGAGATGCGAAGTCGCGGATTACAATACCCATCGGGATCATAAACATGTTTGCGATACTGTGCTCAAAACCGCTGGCAACAAACATCGCGACCGGCAGCACCATAATGAACGCTTTGTCCATCAGGCTACGGCCAGAATAACTCATCCATACTGCCAGACATACCATCAGGTTTGCCAGGATACCAAGGCAGACGGCCTCAATAAAAGTATGGTGCACTTTGTGGTCGGCGGTTTGTAGGACGTTTAGTCCCCATTGACCATTTGCGGTCATATACTCGCCGGAAAGCCACATTAAAAGTACAAACAGCAGTGCGCCGACCAGGTTGCCAAAATAGACATTTAGCCAGTTTTTCGCCAACTGACCCCAGGTGATGCGCCCACTCGCCTTAGCAACAACAATCAACACTGTGGAAGTAAAGAGATCGGCTCCGCAGACAACACAAAGAATCAGCCCCAGAGAGAAGCAAATGCCGCCAACCAGTTTTGCCATGCCGAAGGGCATTGTGCCTGTGCCAGTGGTTGCTGTGATATAGAAGACGAATGCGATTGAGATGAAAACACCGGCGGTAATCGCCAGATAGAAAGTCTTAAGCGGATGTTTCGTTGCTTTATAGACACCCGCCTCTTCGGCCACTTTGGCCATTGCAGCAGGAAGTAAAAGATCAAAAGGGTTGTCAGCTTTCACACTAACTCTCTCTTTATTAAGTCGGCGACGAGATACTAACAAAGCATTATAGATGAGAAATTGATATAGATCATATCTCGCCTGGCTTATAGGCCCGTAACTCGCATGGTTTTTATGCAAATACGGAGTAAATATTTGATTATCCAAATAAAAATAAATTTTAAAAATTAACAAATGAGTTGAATTTTTTCCGCATCCTCCGCTAAAACAGTTAATTAAAAGGGAGCATCAGGCGAATAAAGTAACAATATCGATCGTATTTATTAAATACAAATTACCGATATTTAACCTTATAATTACAATTATTTTATTAATGCAAATATATGTAAAGCGGGGCATTAAAAAAACGCCCCGTAATATAACTCAGACTAATCATTAAGCCTACATTGCGTAGGCTATTTGATTTTATTTTGCCCAGAATGCTGCTTTGGCGCGCTGCAGCTTTTCGTAGGCCTTCAACAACGACTGATGTGCAGCAAACGCGTGCAGATCGCTATCTACCGGTTGCAGGCCGTAAAACGCCGCTTCGCCGCTCATTGCCGCACTGGCGGCTTCTACGGCATCTGCGCCGTACATGCGAACAAACGCATTCAGATATTGCAGCGGCTGGCGATCTTCTTCCTGTGCCAGTAATAACAACGTTTGCAGGCAGCGATAATAGTTGGCGCGTTCCGGACTAAATACTGATGAGTTAAACTCCATCGTCCATTCGGTCCAGACCAGAGCCTGTTCCAGATCGCCACCAGCCAGCGCCAGCATGGCTTTTAATTCACCGATACGCAGGGTGTACCAACCGTTATCCGACCCGGTCGCCAGACCCAACAGCTCACGCACGCGGGTAAAGTCATCAAAACCTTCTTCATCCAGTTGCTCGATGAGGTTCAGGTAATCTTCTTTTTCCCACTCGCTGCCTGGTAGCGAAAGAATCGTTTCACGTAAATGGCTGCCCATACTGTTATTCGCGAGCCACAGATCTTCAGCCGGATAAATATCGGACATGCCAGGCACGATAATACGGCAAGCATAAACGCCCAGATGCTCGTAATCGGCAATATAAACTTCTTTATCTTCTTTGTTGAAGATAGCCATCAGTGTGGCGAACTCTTCTTCCGTGGTGCCGGAGAAATTCCAGTCCACAAACGGATAATCGGCATCCTGCTTGAACAGGTCCCAGGAGATTAAACCGCTGGAATCGATAAAGTGCGTTTCGAGGTTGGTATGTTCAGCGACTTCTTCATCATCGAAGGTTGGCGGAGTAAACACATCCAAATCTTTCAGGCCACGACCTTGCAGCAGCTCGGTCACGGTACGTTCCAGTGCTACGCCAAAATCAGGATGCGCACCGAAAGAGGCAAAGCAGGTACCGTTAGCAGGATTGAACAGTACCACGCAAATCACCGGATACTGGCCGCCAAGCGAACCGTCATAAGCGAAGATTGGGAAACCCTCCGCTTCCAGCGTTTCGATGGCTTCAACTACTGCTGGGTAACGCGCCAGCACGTCTGCCGGGATCTCTGGCAGGCTGATGCTTTCAGCAATAATGCGGTTTTTCACGTAGCGTTCGAAAACTTCAGACAATCCCTGAACGCGTGCTTCGTTGCGGGTATTACCTGCGGACATACCGTTGGAGACGTACAGGTTACCAATGATATTCATCGGAATATAAACGGTCTGATTGTCGGACTGACGCGTAAACGGCAGGCCGCAAATACCACGATCTTCGTTACCGGATTGTAGGTCAATCAGCATGCTGCCGGTCAGTTCATTCTCCGGATCATAAAACGCGCGCAGACGGTCATCGAGTAGTCCTTCTGGCACATCGTCATTTTCGGTCAGTGGGAACCATTTTTCGTTGGGATAATGCACGAACGGACCGTTGGCGATGGTTTCGCCCAGCCAGAAATCAGCAAAAAAGTAGTTGGTTGAGAGACGCTCGAAATATTCACCAAGTGCAGAAGCCAGCGCCGCTTTTTTGGTTGCGCCTTTACCGTTGGTAAAACACAGTGCGCACTCTTTGTCGCGAATATGTACAGACCAGACGTTAGGCACAGGATTCAGCCAGGAGGCCTCTTCAATCTGAAAGCCGAGGTCTGAAAGTTTTTGCTGGAAGCGAGCGATGGAATCTTCCAGAGCGGCATCTTTGCCGGGGATAAATGTTTGCGTCATGAAAATCACTTTAGTCGTACGGAAAGCGCGCAATAATACGGGTTTTATCTCAAAGGCGCTATCACCGCCGCCATGCCGATGAACTGTTGACTATGCTTTTAGCGGATAAACCACGATAAGAGCATAAAAATGAAGGCGTTCGATCTCCACCGTATGGCATTTGATAAAGTGCCTTTTGATTTCCTTGGCGAAGTTGCACTACGTAGTCTTTATACCTTTGTACTGGTTTTTCTGTTCCTCAAAATGACCGGAAGACGCGGTGTGCGACAGATGTCGCTGTTTGAAGTGTTAATCATTCTCACGCTGGGTTCAGCGGCGGGAGATGTGGCGTTTTATGATGATGTGCCGATGGTGCCGGTACTTATCGTCTTTATCACTCTGGCGTTGTTATACCGCCTGGTAATGTGGTTGATGGCGCACAGTGAAAAACTGGAAGATTTACTGGAAGGTAAGCCGGTTGTTATTATTGAAGATGGCGAGCTGGCCTGGTCGAAACTCAATAACTCCAACATGACGGAATTTGAGTTCTTTATGGAGCTACGATTGCGTGGCGTGGAGCAGCTGGGGCAGGTACGTCTGGCGATTCTCGAAACCAACGGGCAAATCAGTGTCTATTTCTTTGAAGATGACAAGGTGAAACCGGGTTTACTTATTTTACCCAGTGATTGTACGCAGCGTTACAAAGTGGTGCCGGAGTCGGCGGACTATGCCTGTATTCGTTGTAGTGAAATCATTCATATGAAAGCGGGGGAAAAACAATTATGTCCGCGCTGTGCAAATCCAGAATGGACGAAGGCAAGTCGGGCAAAACGGGTGACCTGACAGTAAAAACATCGGCTTTTTGCTAATAATCCGAGAGATTCTTTTGTGTGATGCAAGCCACATTTTTGCCCTCAACGGTTTTACTCATTGCGATGTGTGTCACTGAATGATAAAACCGATAGCCACAGGAATAATGTATTACCTGTGGTCGCAATCGATTGACCGCGGGTTAATAGCAACGCAACGTGGTGAGGGGAAATGGCTCAAATCTTCAATTTTAGTTCTGGTCCGGCAATGCTACCGGCAGAGGTGCTTAAACAGGCTCAACAGGAACTGCGCGACTGGAACGGTCTTGGTACGTCGGTGATGGAAGTGAGTCACCGTGGCAAAGAGTTCATTCAGGTTGCAGAGGAAGCCGAGAAGGATTTTCGCGATCTTCTTAATGTCCCCTCCAACTACAAGGTATTATTCTGCCATGGCGGTGGTCGCGGTCAGTTTGCTGCGGTACCGCTGAATATTCTCGGTGATAAAACCACCGCAGATTATGTTGATGCCGGTTACTGGGCGGCAAGTGCCATTAAAGAAGCGAAAAAATACTGCACGCCTAATGTCTTTGACGCCAAAGTGACTGTTGATGGTCTGCGCGCGGTTAAGCCAATGCGTGAATGGCAGCTCTCTGATAATGCTGCTTATATGCATTATTGCCCGAATGAAACCATCGATGGTATCGCCATCGACGAAACGCCAGACTTCGGCGCAGATGTGGTGGTCGCCGCTGACTTCTCTTCAACCATTCTTTCCCGTCCGATTGACGTCAGCCGTTATGGTGTAATTTACGCTGGCGCGCAGAAAAATATCGGCCCGGCAGGCCTGACAATCGTCATCGTTCGTGAAGATTTGCTGGGCAAAGCGAATATCGCGTGTCCGTCGATTCTGGATTATTCCATCCTCAACGATAACGACTCCATGTTTAACACGCCGCCGACATTTGCCTGGTATCTGTCTGGTCTGGTCTTTAAATGGCTGAAAGCGAACGGCGGTGTAGCTGCAATGGATAAAATCAATCAGCAAAAAGCAGAACTGCTGTATGGGGTGATTGATAACAGCGATTTCTACCGCAATGACGTGGCGAAAGTTAACCGTTCGCGGATGAACGTACCGTTCCAGTTGGCAGATAGTGCGCTTGACAAATTGTTCCTTGAAGAGTCTTTTGCTGCAGGCCTTCATGCACTGAAAGGTCACCGTGTGGTCGGCGGAATGCGCGCGTCTATTTATAACGCCATGCCGCTGGAAGGCGTTAAAGCGCTGACAGACTTCATGGTTGAGTTCGAACGCCGTCACGGCTAATGCCGAAATTTTGCTTAATCCCCACAGCCAGCCTGTGGGGTTTTTATTTCTGTTGTTGAGAGTTGAGTTCATGGAATCCCTGACGTTACAACCCATCGCTCGTGTCGATGGCACTATTAATCTGCCCGGTTCCAAGAGCGTTTCTAACCGCGCTTTATTGCTGGCGGCATTAGCACACGGCAAAACAGTATTAACCAATCTGCTGGATAGCGATGACGTGCGCCATATGCTGAATGCATTAACAGCGTTAGGGGTAAGCTATACGCTTTCAGCCGATCGTACGCGTTGCGAAATTATCGGTAACGGCGGTCCATTACACGCAGAAGGTGCCCTGGAGTTGTTCCTCGGAAACGCCGGAACGGCAATGCGTCCGCTGGCGGCAGCTCTTTGTCTGGGTAGCAATGATATTGTGCTGACCGGTGAGCCGCGTATGAAAGAGCGCCCGATTGGTCATCTGGTGGATGCGCTGCGCCTGGGCGGGGCGAAGATCACTTACCTGGAACAAGAAAATTATCCGCCATTGCGTTTACAGGGCGGCTTTACAGGTGGCAATGTTGACGTTGATGGTTCCGTTTCCAGTCAATTCCTCACCGCACTATTAATGACTGCGCCGCTTGCGCCGGAAGATACAGTTATTCGTATTAAAGGTGATCTGGTTTCTAAACCTTATATCGACATCACACTCAATCTGATGAAGACGTTTGGTGTTGAAGTTGAAAATCAGCACTATCAACAATTTGTCGTAAAAGGTGGTCAATCTTATCAGTCACCGGGTACTTATTTGGTCGAAGGCGATGCATCTTCGGCTTCTTACTTTCTGGCAGCAGCAGCAATCAAAGGCGGCACTGTAAAAGTGACCGGTATTGGACGTAACAGTATGCAGGGTGATATTCGCTTTGCTGATGTGCTGGAAAAAATGGGCGCGACCATTTGCTGGGGCGATGATTATATTTCCTGTACGCGTGGTGAACTGAACGCTATTGATATGGATATGAACCATATTCCCGATGCGGCGATGACCATTGCCACCGCGGCGTTATTTGCAAAAGGCACCACCACGCTGCGCAATATCTATAACTGGCGTGTTAAAGAGACCGATCGCCTGTTTGCGATGGCAACAGAACTGCGTAAAGTCGGTGCGGAAGTAGAAGAGGGGCACGATTACATTCGTATCACTCCACCGGAAAAACTGAATTTTGCCGAGATCGCGACATACAATGATCACCGGATGGCGATGTGTTTCTCGCTGGTGGCGTTGTCAGATACACCAGTGACGATTCTTGATCCCAAATGTACGGCCAAAACATTTCCGGATTATTTCGAGCAGTTGGCGCGGATTAGCCAGGCAGCCTGAATGAACAACGGGCAATAAATAGCCAAATCTTTCTTTATCAAAACGTCGGCACATTGTCGGCGTTTTTTTTCGGACCTTGTGAGTCATTTTGATTAATGGTAGCGTCGCTTGTCAATGTAAGTTGTTGATACATAATATTTATATATGATTAATCAACGGATGATTCACATGAAGAATACTAAATTACTGCTGGCGATTGCGACCTCTGCAGCATTACTGACAGGGTGTCAAAATACCCACGGTATTGATACCAATATGGCTATCAGCTCCGGTTTAAATGCCTATAAAGCAGCAACATTAAGCGATGCCGATGCAAAAGCGATTGCCAATCAGGGCTGTGCCGAAATGGACAGCGGCAATCAAGTCGCAAGTAAATCCAGCAAGTACGGTAAACGTCTGGCAAAAATCGCCAAAGCATTGGGTAACAATATTAATGGCACGCCGGTCAACTATAAGGTTTATATGACCAGCGACGTCAACGCATGGGCGATGGCGAACGGCTGTGTCCGTGTCTACAGTGGCCTGATGGACATGATGAATGACAACGAAATTGAAGGTGTTCTGGGCCATGAACTGGGCCACGTCGCGTTGGGTCACTCGCTGGCTGAAATGAAAGCTTCTTATGCGATCGTTGCCGCACGCGATGCCATTTCAGCTACCAGCGGTGTGGCTTCCCAGCTTTCCCGCTCACAATTGGGTGATATCGCAGAAGGCGCTATTAATGCTAAATACTCCCGTGATAAAGAGTCCGAAGCAGATGATTTCTCCTTTGATCTGTTGAAGAAACGTGGCATCAGCACCCAGGGGCTGGTTGGCAGCTTTGAAAAACTGGCTAGTCTGGATGGCGGTCGCACCCAGTCCATGTTTGACTCTCACCCACCATCAACAGAGCGTGCGCAACACATCCGTGATCGTATCGCCTCTGGTAAGTAAATCATTGTCATCTTTCGGGCTGGTCTTCTGCCAGCCCGCTATAATTGCGCAATAAATCCCCATCTGAATACAGACAAAACTGGTTTTTGCACACAACGTTAACGATTTGTGGCGTCGGCGCGTATAATGCGCGCGGTTATGTTAACGGTACGCCTGTTTTAAGGAGATAAAGATGACGGCAATTGCCCCGGTTATTACCATTGATGGCCCAAGCGGTGCAGGGAAAGGCACCTTGTGTAAGGCTATGGCGGAAGCATTGCAATGGCATCTGCTGGATTCGGGTGCAATTTATCGCGTACTGGCATTGGCGGCATTACATCACCATGTTGATGTTGCGTCAGAAGATGCGCTGGTACCGCTGGCATCCCATCTGGATGTACGTTTTGTGTCAACCAATGGCAATCTGGAAGTGATCCTCGAAGGGGAAGATGTCAGCGGCGAAATTCGTACTCAGGAAGTGGCGAATGCAGCTTCACAAGTCGCGGCATTCCCACGCGTTCGTGAAGCATTATTGCGTCGCCAACGCGCGTTTCGCGAATTACCCGGCCTGATTGCCGATGGCCGCGACATGGGAACGGTGGTATTCCCTGATGCGCCAGTGAAAATTTTCCTTGACGCCTCCTCGGAAGAACGTGCGCATCGCCGCATGCTACAGTTGCAGGAGAAGGGCTTTAGTGTTAACTTTGAGCGCCTTTTGGCCGAGATCAAAGAACGCGACGACCGCGATCGTAACCGAGCGGTAGCGCCACTGGTTCCGGCAGCCGATGCTTTAGTGTTGGATTCCACCACCTTAAGCATTGAGCAAGTGATTGAAAAAGCGCTACAATACGCGCGCCAGAAATTGGCTCTCGCATAAGCGACCGAATTTGCAGTACCCCCGTTGCAATGGAATGACAGCGGGTATGTTAAACAACCCCATCCGGCATGGAGCCAGGTGGACGTTAAATATAAACCTGAAGATTAAACATGACTGAATCTTTTGCTCAACTCTTTGAAGAGTCCTTAAAAGAAATCGAAACCCGCCCGGGTTCTATCGTTCGTGGCGTTGTTGTTGCTATCGACAAAGACGTAGTACTGGTTGACGCTGGTCTGAAATCTGAGTCCGCCATCCCGGCTGAGCAGTTCAAAAACGCCCAGGGCGAGCTGGAAATCCAGGTAGGTGACGAAGTTGACGTTGCTCTGGACGCAGTAGAAGACGGCTTCGGTGAAACTCTGCTGTCCCGTGAGAAAGCTAAACGTCACGAAGCCTGGATCACGCTGGAAAAAGCTTACGAAGATGCTGAAACTGTTACCGGTGTTATCAACGGCAAAGTTAAGGGCGGCTTCACTGTTGAGCTGAACGGTATTCGTGCGTTCCTGCCAGGTTCTCTGGTAGACGTTCGTCCGGTGCGTGACACTCTGCACCTGGAAGGCAAAGAGCTTGAATTCAAAGTAATCAAGCTGGATCAGAAGCGCAACAACGTTGTTGTTTCTCGTCGTGCCGTTATCGAATCCGAAAACAGCGCAGAGCGCGATCAGCTGCTGGAAAACCTGCAGGAAGGCATGGAAGTTAAAGGTATCGTTAAGAACCTCACTGACTACGGTGCATTCGTTGATCTGGGCGGCGTTGACGGCCTGCTGCACATCACTGACATGGCCTGGAAACGCGTTAAGCATCCGAGCGAAATCGTCAACGTGGGCGACGAAATCACTGTTAAAGTGCTGAAGTTCGACCGCGAACGTACCCGTGTATCTCTGGGCCTGAAACAGCTGGGCGAAGATCCGTGGGTAGCTATCGCTAAACGTTATCCGGAAGGTACCAAACTGACTGGTCGCGTGACCAACCTGACCGACTACGGCTGCTTCGTTGAAATCGAAGAAGGCGTTGAAGGCCTGGTACACGTTTCCGAAATGGATTGGACCAACAAAAACATCCACCCGTCCAAAGTTGTTAACGTTGGCGATGTAGTGGAAGTTATGGTTCTGGATATCGACGAAGAACGTCGTCGTATCTCCCTGGGTCTGAAACAGTGCAAAGCTAACCCGTGGCAGCAGTTCGCGGAAACCCACAACAAGGGCGACCGTGTTGAAGGTAAAATCAAGTCTATCACTGACTTCGGTATCTTCATCGGCCTGGACGGCGGCATCGACGGCCTGGTTCACCTGTCTGACATCTCCTGGAACGTTGCAGGCGAAGAAGCAGTTCGTGAATACAAAAAAGGCGACGAAATCGCTGCAGTTGTTCTGCAGGTTGACGCAGAACGTGAACGTATCTCCCTGGGCGTTAAACAGCTCGCAGAAGATCCGTTCAACAACTGGGTTGCTCTGAACAAGAAAGGCGCTATCGTAACCGGTAAAGTAACTGCAGTTGACGCTAAAGGCGCAACCGTAGAACTGGCTGACGGCGTTGAAGGTTACCTGCGTGCTTCTGAAGCATCCCGTGACCGCGTTGAAGACGCTACCCTGGTTCTGAGCGTTGGCGACGAAGTTGAAGCTAAATTCACCGGCGTTGATCGTAAAAACCGCGCAATCAGCCTGTCTGTTCGTGCGAAAGACGAAGCTGACGAGAAAGATGCAATCGCAACTGTTAACAAACAGGAAGATGCAAACTTCTCCAACAACGCAATGGCTGAAGCTTTCAAAGCAGCTAAAGGCGAGTAATTCTCTGACTCTTCGGGATTTTTATTCCGAAGTTTGTTGAGTTTACTTGACAGATTGCAGGTTTCGTCCTGTAATCAAGCACTAAGGGCGGCTACGGCCGCCCTTAATCAATGCAGCAACAGCAGCCGCTTAATTTGCCTTTAAGGAACCGGAGGAATCATGACCAAGTCAGAATTGATAGAAAGACTTGCCACCCAGCAATCGCACATTCCCGCCAAGACGGTTGAAGATGCAGTAAAAGAGATGCTGGAGCATATGGCCTCGACTCTTGCGCAGGGCGAGCGTATTGAAATCCGCGGTTTCGGCAGTTTCTCTTTGCACTACCGCGCACCACGTACCGGACGTAATCCGAAGACTGGCGATAAAGTAGAACTGGAAGGAAAATACGTTCCTCACTTTAAACCAGGTAAAGAACTGCGCGATCGCGCCAATATTTACGGTTAAGTTTTTACTCAAACTTGAACGCGAGAAAAGCACCTGTCGGGTGCTTTTTTCATTTCTCTAATCAGGAACTGGAAGCTGCCTCGCAGAGTTTTGAGCAGTTTTCACCCTCTCGTTAAATTCTTCTGAACGTGCCTCGGGGAACGCAAAATTCCCACCAGACAACCGCTCAACAAAGTTGCACACTTTCCATAAACAGGGAGGGGTGCATGAAAATAACGACAGTCGGCGTATGCATAATTTGCGGAATTTTTCCGTTGCTGATTTTGCCCCAATTGCCTGGGACATTAACCCTTGCGTTTCTGACTCTCTTCGCCTGCGTACTGGCATTTATCCCTGTTAAAACCGTCCGTTATATCGCGCTGACGTTGTTGTTTTTCGTTTGGGGCATATTAGCAGCAAAGCAAATTTTGTGGGCAGGAGAAACCTTAACTGGCGCGACGCAGGATGCAATTGTTGAGATCACTGCTACTGACGGTATGACCACTCATTACGGTCAAATTACTCATCTACAAGGTCGACGTATATTCCCTGCGCCAAGCCTTGTGCTGTATGGCGAATATCTTCCGCAAGCGGTTTGTGCCGGACAACTGTGGTCAATGAAACTCAAAGTTCGTGCCGTTCATGGTCAACTTAATGATGGCGGCTTTGATAGCCAGCGTTATGCCATTGCCCAGCATCAGCCGCTCACCGGCCGCTTTCTGCAGGCAAGTGTTATTGAACCGAATTGTAGCCTGCGTGCACAGTATCTGGCGTCACTACAAACAACGCTGCAACCCTATCCGTGGAATGCGGTTATTCTTGGTTTAGGTATGGGGGAACGGTTATCCGTCCCTAAAGAAATCAAAAATATCATGCGTGATACTGGAACGGCGCATTTAATGGCGATATCGGGATTGCACATCGCTTTTGCGGCGTTGCTGGCTGCCGGACTCATTCGCGGTGGGCAAGTTTTTCTGCCTGGGCGCTGGATCCACTGGCAAATGCCATTAATTGTTGGAATCTGCTGTGCTGCTTTTTATGCCTGGTTGACGGGAATGCAACCTCCTGCATTGCGTACCGTGGTGGCGCTTGCTACGTGGGGAATGCTTAAGTTAAGTGGGCGACAGTGGAGTGGCTGGGATGTATGGATATGTTGTCTGGCGGCAATTTTGCTGATGGATCCTGTTGCCATTCTCTCGCAAAGTTTATGGCTCTCTGCCGCTGCGGTCGCGGCACTGATTTTTTGGTATCAGTGGTTTCCCTGTCCTGAGTGGCAACTGCCGCCGGTATTGCGTGCAGTTGTTTCCCTCATCCATCTGCAACTGGGTATCACACTTCTGCTTATGCCCGTGCAAATCGTGATATTTCATGGCATTAGTCTGACCTCGTTTATTGCAAATCTATTAGCAATTCCCTTGGTGACATTTATCACGGTTCCGTTGATCCTCGCCGCGATGGTTGTGCATTTAAGCGGGCCGTTAATCCTGGAGCAAGGGTTATGGTTTCTTGCCGACCGGTCTTTGGCTTTACTTTTCTGGGGGTTAAAGAGTTTGCCAGAAGGGTGGATCAACATTGCTGAACGTTGGGAATGGCTATCATTTTCCCCATGGTTCTTACTGGTGGTATGGCGATTAAACGCCTGGCGAACGTTGCCAGCAATGTGTGTGGCTGTAGGCTTGCTGATGTGCTGGCCGCTGTGGCAAAAACCTCGACCTGACGAGTGGCAGGTGTACATGCTTGATGTCGGGCAAGGGCTGGCAATGGTGATAGCCAGAAACGGCAAAGCGATTCTCTATGACACAGGACTGGCCTGGCCCGAAGGGGATAGTGGGCAACAACTGATTATCCCCTGGCTCCACTGGCATAATCTTGAACCGGAAGGCGTTATTCTGAGTCATGAACATCTGGATCACCGGGGAGGGCTGGACTCAATATTGCACACATGGCCGATGTTATGGATCAGAAGTCCGTTAAACTGGGAACATCATCAGCCATGTGTGCGTGGCGAAGCGTGGCAATGGCAAGGATTGCGTTTCAGCGTGCACTGGCCTTTACAAGCTAGCAACGATAAAGGAAATAACCATTCCTGTGTGGTTAAGGTTGATGACGGGACGAATAGCATTCTTCTAACCGGTGATATTGAAGTCCCCGCTGAACAAAAGATGCTAAGCCGTTACTGGCAGCAAGTGCAGACAACATTGCTTCAGGTACCTCACCATGGCAGTAATACCTCATCATCGTTGCCATTAATTCAGCGAGTGAATGGAAAAGTGGCACTCGCATCGGCATCGCGCTATAACGCATGGCGATTGCCCTCTAACAAAGTTAAGCATCGCTATCAACAGCAAGGATATCAATGGCTTGATACTCCACATCAGGGTCAAGTGACGGTCAATTTTTCAGCGCAAGGCTGGCGGATTAGCAGCCTCAGAGAGCAAATTTTACCTCGTTGGTATCATCAGTGGTTTGGCGTGCCAGTGGATAACGGGTAGAATATGCGGCTATTTCAACAAATGCTGGTTTTTTGAATGCATAACGACAAAGATCTCTCTACGTGGCAGACGTTCCGCCGACTGTGGCCAACCATTGCGCCTTTTAAAGCGGGTCTGATCGTGGCGGGCGTAGCGTTAATCCTCAACGCAGCCAGCGATACCTTCATGTTATCGCTCCTTAAGCCACTTCTTGATGATGGCTTTGGTAAAACAGATCGCTCCGTGCTGGTGTGGATGCCGCTGGTGGTGATCGGGCTGATGATTTTACGTGGTATCACCAGCTATGTCTCCAGCTACTGTATCTCCTGGGTATCAGGAAAGGTGGTAATGACCATGCGTCGCCGCCTGTTTGGTCACATGATGGGAATGCCGGTTTCATTTTTTGACAAACAGTCAACGGGGACGCTGTTGTCACGTATCACCTACGATTCCGAACAGGTTGCTTCTTCTTCTTCCGGCGCACTGATAACGGTTGTGCGTGAAGGTGCGTCAATCATCGGCCTGTTCATCATGATGTTCTATTACAGTTGGCAACTGTCGATCATTTTGATTGTGCTGGCACCGATTGTTTCGATTGCGATTCGCGTAGTATCGAAGCGTTTTCGCAACATCAGTAAAAACATGCAGAACACCATGGGGCAGGTGACCACCAGCGCCGAACAAATGCTGAAGGGCCACAAAGAAGTATTGATTTTCGGTGGTCAGGAAGTGGAAACGAAACGCTTTGATAAAGTCAGCAACCGAATGCGTCTTCAGGGGATGAAAATGGTTTCAGCCTCTTCCATCTCTGATCCGATCATTCAGCTGATCGCCTCTTTGGCGCTGGCGTTTGTTCTGTATGCGGCGAGCTTCCCAAGTGTCATGGATAGCCTGACTGCCGGTACGATTACCGTTGTTTTCTCTTCAATGATTGCACTGATGCGTCCGCTGAAATCACTGACCAACGTTAACGCCCAGTTCCAGCGCGGTATGGCGGCTTGTCAGACGCTGTTTACCATTCTGGACAGTGAGCAGGAGAAAGACGAAGGTAAGCGCGTGATCGAGCGTGCGACTGGCGACGTGGAATTCCGCAATGTCACCTTTACTTATCCGGGACGTGACGTACCTGCATTGCGTAACATCAACCTGAAAATTCCGGCAGGGAAGACGGTTGCTCTGGTTGGACGCTCTGGTTCAGGTAAATCAACCATCGCCAGCCTGATCACTCGTTTTTACGATATTGATGAAGGCGAAATCCTGATGGATGGTCACGATCTGCGCGAGTATACCCTGGCGTCGTTACGTAACCAGGTTGCTCTGGTGTCGCAGAATGTCCATCTGTTTAACGATACGGTTGCTAACAACATTGCTTACGCACGGACTGAACAGTACAGCCGTGAGCAAATTGAAGAAGCGGCGCGTATGGCCTACGCCATGGACTTCATCAATAAGATGGATAACGGTCTCGATACAGTGATTGGTGAAAACGGCGTGCTGCTCTCTGGCGGTCAGCGTCAGCGTATTGCTATCGCTCGAGCCTTGCTGCGTGATAGCCCGATTCTGATTCTGGATGAAGCTACCTCGGCTCTGGATACCGAATCCGAACGTGCGATTCAGGCGGCACTGGATGAGTTGCAGAAAAACCGTACCTCTCTGGTGATTGCCCACCGCTTGTCTACCATTGAAAAGGCAGACGAAATCGTGGTCGTCGAGGATGGTGTCATTGTGGAACGCGGTACGCATAACGATTTGCTTGAGCACCGCGGCGTTTACGCGCAACTTCACAAAATGCAGTTTGGCCAATGATCGAAAAAATCTGGTCTGGTGAATCCCCTTTGTGGCGGCTATTGCTGCCACTCTCCTGGTTGTATGGCCTGGTAAGTGGCGCGATCCGTCTTTGCTATAAACTAAAACTGAAGCGCGCCTGGCGTGCCCCCGTACCGGTTGTCGTGGTTGGTAATCTCACCGCAGGCGGCAACGGAAAAACCCCGGTCGTTGTCTGGCTGGTGGAACAGTTGCAACAGCGCGGTATTCGCGTGGGGGTCGTATCGCGGGGATATGGTGGTAAGGCTGAATCTTATCCGCTGTTATTGTCGGCAGATACCACAACAGCACAGGCGGGTGATGAACCTGTGTTGATTTATCAACGCACTGATGCGCCTGTTGCGGTTTCTCCCGTTCGTTCTGATGCGGTAAAAGCCATTCTGGCGCAACACCCTGATGTGCAGATCATCGTAACCGACGACGGTTTACAGCATTACCGTCTGGCGCGTGATGTGGAAATTGTCGTTATTGATGGTGTGCGTCGCTTTGGCAATGGCTGGTGGTTGCCGGCGGGGCCAATGCGTGAGCGAGCGGGGCGCTTAAAGTCGGTTGATGCGGTAATCGTCAACGGCGGTGTCCCTCGCAGCGGTGAAATCCCCATGCATCTGCTGCCGGGTCAGGCGGTGAATTTACGTACCGGTACGCGTTGTGACGTTGCTCAGCTTGAACATGTAGTGGCGATGGCGGGGATTGGGCATCCGCCGCGCTTTTTTGCCACGCTGAAGATGTGTGGCGTACAACCGGAAAAATGTGTACCGCTGGCCGATCATCAGTCTTTGAACCATGCGGATGTCAGTGCGTTGGTAAGCGCCGGGCAAACGCTGGTAATGACTGAAAAAGATGCGGTGAAATGCCGGGCCTTTGCAGAAGAAAATTGGTGGTATTTGCCTGTAGACGCACAGCTTTCAGGTGATGAACCAGCGAAACTGCTTACGCAACTAACCTCGCTGGCTTCTGGCAACTAGTTACGCCGCGGCAGCGTTCGATTGATGGAGTCATAAATGTCGCTGCCGCACCTCTCCCTTGCTGATGCGCGTAATCTTCACCTTGCCGCACAAGGCCTGTTAAACAAACCCCGCCGTCGAGCGTCGTTGGAGGATATTCCGGCAACGATCTCCCGCATGTCCTTGCTGCAAATCGATACCATCAATATTGTTGCCCGTAGTCCATATCTGGTGCTTTTCAGTCGTCTGGGAAATTATCCTGCCCAGTGGCTGGATGAGTCTCTGGCGCGTGGCGAATTAATGGAATACTGGGCGCATGAAGCCTGCTTTATGCCGCGTAGCGACTTTCGTCTTATTCGCCACCGCATGCTGGCACCTGAAAAAATGGGCTGGAAATACAAAGACGCCTGGATGCAGGAACATGAGGCGGAAATTGCACAGTTAATTCAGCATATTCATGATAAGGGGCCGGTACGTTCAGCCGATTTTGAGCATCCTCGTAAAGGTGCAAGCGGCTGGTGGGAATGGAAGCCGCATAAACGGCATCTGGAAGGTTTATTTACTGCCGGAAAGGTGATGGTGATTGAACGGCGCAACTTCCAGCGCGTTTATGATTTAACCCACCGTGTCATGCCTGACTGGGATGATGAGCGCGATCTCGTTTCGCAAACAGAAGCAGAAATCATCATGCTGGATAACAGTGCGCGTAGCCTGGGAATATTCCGCGAACAGTGGCTGGCAGATTACTATCGGCTGAAACGTCCGGCACTGGCGGCGTGGCGCGAAGCGAGGGCTGAACAGCAGCAAATCATTGCTGTGCATGTTGAAAAATTGGGCAATCTTTGGCTGCATGCTGATTTGCTGCCGCTACTCGAGCGTGCGCTGGCCGGAAAGCTCACTGCAACGCACAGCGCGGTACTTTCGCCTTTTGATCCTGTTGTCTGGGATCGCAAACGCGCAGAGCAGCTTTTTGATTTTAGCTACCGGCTGGAGTGCTATACCCCAGCGCCGAAACGCCAGTATGGCTATTTTGTTCTGCCATTATTACATCGTGGGCAATTAGTTGGGCGAATGGATGCCAAAATGCATCGCCAGACAGGCATCCTTGAAGTTATCTCTCTGTGGTTACAGGAAGGCATTAAACCAACGACAATGCTGCAAAAAGGGTTACGTCAGGCGATTACTGATTTCGCGAGCTGGCAGCAGGCAACGCGGGTGACATTAGGACGCTGCCCGCAAGGTCTCTTTACTGATTGCCGCACTGGCTGGGAAATAGACCCCGTCGCATAAATGATTATGATAAGATTTATGCATTCATAACCCGATCCATCTGGAGGAACTATGGATCATCGTCTGCTTGAAATCATTGCCTGCCCGGTTTGCAACGGAAAACTTTGGTATAACCAAGAAAAACAAGAACTTATTTGCAAACTGGACAACCTGGCTTTCCCGCTGCGTGATGGCATTCCAGTGTTGCTGGAAACGGAAGCCCGCGTGCTGACTGCTGATGAGAGTAAATCATGAGTTTTGTGGTCATTATTCCCGCGCGCTACGCGTCAACGCGTCTGCCCGGTAAACCATTGGTTGATATTAATGGCAAACCCATGATTGTTCATGTTCTTGAACGTGCTCGCGAATCAGGTGCCGATCGCATCATCGTGGCAACCGATCATGAGGATGTCGCCCGCGCCGTTGAAGCCGCTGGCGGTGAAGTATGTATGACGCGCGCCGATCACCAGTCAGGGACAGAACGCCTGGCGGAAGTTGTCGAAAAATGCGCATTCAGCGACGACACGGTGATCGTTAATGTGCAGGGTGATGAACCGATGATCCCTGCGACAATCATTCGTCAGGTTGCTGATAACCTCGCTCAGCGTCAGGTGGGTATGGCGACTCTGGCGGTGCCAATCCACAATGCGGAAGAAGCGTTTAACCCGAATGCGGTGAAAGTGGTTCTCGACGCTGAAGGGTATGCACTGTACTTCTCTCGCGCCACCATTCCTTGGGATCGTGATCGTTTTGCAGAAGGCCTTGAAACCGTTGGCGATAACTTCCTGCGTCATCTTGGTATTTATGGCTACCGTGCAGGCTTTATCCGTCGTTACGTCAACTGGCAGCCAAGTCCGTTAGAACACATCGAAATGTTAGAGCAGCTTCGTGTTCTGTGGTACGGCGAAAAAATCCATGTTGCTGTTGCTCAGGAAGTTCCTGGCACAGGTGTGGATACCCCTGAAGATCTTGAGCGCGTTCGCGCTGAAATGCGCTAATTTCACTTCACGACACTTCAGCCAATTTTGGGAGGAGTGTCGTACCGTTACGATTTTCCTCAATTTTTCTTTTCAACAATTGATCTCATTCAGGTGACATCTTTTATATTGGCGCTCATTATGAAAGCAGTAGCTTTTATGAGGGTAATCTGAATGGAACAGCTGCGTGCCGAATTAAGCCATTTACTGGGCGAAAAACTCAGTCGTATTGAGTGCGTCAATGAAAAAGCGGATACGGCGTTGTGGGCTTTGTATGACAGCCAGGGAAACCCAATGCCGTTAATGGCAAGAAGCTTTAGTACGCCCGGAAAAGCCCGACAACTGGCATGGAAAACCACCATGCTGGCAAGAAGTGGGACTGTCCGTATGCCGACTATTTATGGTGTGATGACGCATGAAGAACACCCCGGCCCCGATGTCCTGCTACTGGAGCGGATGCGTGGTGTTTCGGTGGAGGCACCAGCCCGAACACCAGAACGCTGGGAACAACTCAAAGACCAAATCGTTGAAGCCTTACTGGCCTGGCACCGTCAGGACAGTCGCGGTTGCGTCGGCGCGGTCGACAATACTCAGGAAAATTTCTGGCCCTCATGGTACCGGCAACATGTTGAAGTGCTATGGACCACGCTCAATCAGTTCAATAACACCGGTCTGACGATGCAGGATAAGCGGATCCTGTTTCGCACTCGCGAATGTCTCCCGGCATTATTTGAAGGCTTTAACGACAATTGTGTGTTGATTCACGGTAACTTCTGTTTACGCAGCATGCTGAAAGATTCGCGCAGCGATCAGTTACTGGCGATGGTCGGGCCGGGACTAATGCTTTGGGCACCGCGAGAATACGAACTGTTCCGACTAATGGATAATTCTCTGGCGGAAGATTTGCTCTGGAGTTACCTGCAACGCGCGCCAGTGGCGGAGTCGTTCATCTGGCGGCGTTGGTTGTATGTGTTATGGGATGAAGTTGCGCAACTGGTTAATACCGGACGATTTAGTCGGCGCAACTTCGATCTGGCATCAAAATCACTCTTGCCGTGGCTCGCCTGACGGACCTTTCAGCCACTGCCAGATGCGGCCAAGCGTTTCATAGCCAACACGATCGCTATGCATCAGCCAGACCGGAGAAGGGATTGCCCGTTCCCACGGATTAAGCGGCGAGTCGATGGCCAACTGATTCGCCGGGGCTGGTAGCGGATTTAACCCTTCCTGCTGAAAAAAGATCATCGCCCGCGGCAGATGTGATGCGGAGGTCACCAGCAGGAAAGGGGCGTCACCAATCGCCTGTTTCACTGCCGCAGCTTCTTCTTCGGTATCTTTTGGCAAATCCAGGGTGATAATTTGCTCGCGCGGCACGCCCAGCGATTGCGCAACTCTGGCACCTACTTCCGCTGTACTCACCGTATTGGTTTTTGCTACGCCTCCCGTGAAGATCAGTTTTGATCCCGGATTTTCGCGCCATAAGCGAATACCTTCATTCAGGCGTGGCAGACTGTTATTGATTAAATTAGAGCTCGGTGCCCACTGCGGGTTCCAGGTATAACCACCTCCGAGCACCACGATATAGTCCACTTTTTGCGAATTATTCCATGTCGGATAGGTGCTTTCGATGGGACGCAGCAGGCGGTCGGCTACCGGTTGCAAACTCAATAACAAGAGTGCCAGCCACCCAATGCTAATAAAAATCTTCCCGGTTTTTTGAAAACGGCTAAACCACAGCAGCGCCAGGCCAGCGCCAATAATTAACAACATCAGCGGAAGTGGCAGCAACATATTGCCAATCACTTTTTTCAGTGTAAAAAGCATCCTTTCTGGTTCCTTTTTTAACCATATAGCAAGGGATCGCCAGCGATATTACACCAGACGGGTTCATTCTCGCCGTGGCTGTGACAAAATAGCGTCTTTATCAGAAAACGTCTTAGCCAACCGGTGGAGAAAGCAATGCAGGATCGCAATTTTGATGATATTGCGGAAAAGTTTTCCCGTAACATTTACGGCACCACCAAAGGGCAGCTTCGACAGGCTATTCTGTGGCAGGATCTCGATCGCGTGCTGGCGGAAATGGGCCCGCAAAAACTGCGTGTGCTGGATGCTGGCGGTGGAGAAGGGCAGACCGCAATCAAAATGGCCGAGCGTGGGCATCAGGTCATTTTATGCGATCTTTCTGCGCAGATGATCGACCGCGCAAAACAGGCGGCAGAAGCAAAAGGTGTGAGCGACAACATGCAATTTATACATTGCGCCGCTCAGGATGTTGCTTCGCATTTGGAAACGCCCGTTGATCTGATATTGTTCCATGCGGTGCTCGAGTGGGTGGCCGATCCCCGCAGTGTATTGCAGACCCTGTGGTCAGTGTTGCGTCCAGGCGGCGTGTTGTCGTTAATGTTCTACAATGCGCATGGTTTGTTGATGCATAACATGGTCGCCGGGAATTTTGATTACGTGCAGGCGGGAATGCCGAAAAAGAAAAAACGGACGCTTTCGCCAGATTATCCACGCGACCCGGCGCAGGTTTATCTGTGGCTGGAAGAAGCTGGTTGGCAAATTATGGGTAAGACAGGCGTTCGCGTGTTTCATGATTATCTGCGCGAGAAGCACCAGCAGCGCGACTGCTATGAAGCATTACTTGAATTAGAAACGCGTTATTGCCGTCAGGAACCGTATATTACCCTGGGGCGTTATATTCATGTCACCGCGCGCAAACCGCAGAGCAAGGATAAAGTATGAGTGAATTTTCCCAGACAGTCCCCGAACTGGTTGCCTGGGCCAGAAAAAATGACTTCTCCATCTCGCTGCCGGTAGACCGACTCTCTTTTCTGCTGGCGGTTGCCACGCTGAACGGCGAGCGTCTGGATGGTGAGATGAGTGAAGGCGAGCTGGTGGATGCATTCCGCCATGTGAGTGATGCGTTTGAGCAAACCAGCGAAACCATCGGCGTGCGCGCCAATAACGCGATCAACGACATGGTGCGTCAACGTCTGCTGAACCGCTTTACCAGCGAGCAGGCGGAAGGGAACGCAATTTACCGTCTGACGCCGCTCGGCATCGGCATTACTGACTACTACATCCGTCAGCGCGAGTTTTCTACGCTGCGTCTTTCTATGCAGTTGTCGATTGTGGCGGGTGAGCTCAAACGCGCAGCAGATGCCGCCGAAGAGGGCGGTGATGAATTTCACTGGCACCGTAATGTCTATGCGCCACTGAAATATTCGGTAGCAGAAATTTTCGACAGTATCGACCTGACGCAACGTCTGATGGACGAACAGCAGCAGCAGGTGAAGGACGATATCGCCCAGTTGCTGAACAAAGACTGGCGGGCGGCGATTTCCAGCTGTGAATTGTTGCTTTCGGAAACTTCCGGAACGCTGCGTGAATTGCAGGATACGCTGGAAGCGGCAGGCGACAAATTGCAGGCTAATCTGTTGCGCATTCAGGATGCGACGATGACCCATGACGATCTGCATTTCGTCGATCGTCTGGTGTTCGATCTGCAGAGCAAACTCGATCGTATTATCAGTTGGGGCCAGCAATCCATCGACTTGTGGATTGGCTACGACCGCCACGTACACAAATTTATTCGTACCGCGATCGATATGGATAAAAACCGCGTCTTTGCTCAGCGGTTACGTCAGTCGGTACAAACCTATTTTGATGAGCCGTGGGCGCTAACTTATGCCAATGCCGATCGTCTGCTGGATATGCGTGACGAAGAGATGGCACTGCGCGATGAAGAAGTGACTGGGGAACTTCCTGAGGATCTGGAATACGAAGAGTTTAACGAGATCCGCGAACAGCTGGCGGCGATCATCGAAGAACAACTTGCCGTGTACAAAACCAGACAAGTGCCGCTGGATCTTGGTCTGGTGGTACGCGAATATCTGTCACAGTATCCGCGTGCACGTCACTTTGACGTTGCGCGCATTGTTATTGATCAGGCGGTACGTCTTGGCGTAGCGCAAGCAGATTTCACCGGACTGCCAGCGAAATGGCAGCCGATTAATGATTACGGAGCCAAGGTACAGGCGCATGTCATCGACAAATATTGAACAAGTGATGCCGGTTAAGCTGGCGCAGGCGCTGGCGAATCCGTTATTTCCGGCGCTGGACAGCGCCTTACGTTCAGGCCGCCATATTGGCCTCGACGAACTGGATAATCATGCATTCCTGATGGATTTTCAGGAATATCTGGAAGAGTTTTACGCGCGTTATAACGTTGAGCTTATTCGCGCACCAGAAGGGTTCTTCTATTTACGCCCACGTTCCACCACGCTGATCCCTCGTTCCGTCTTGTCGGAACTGGATATGATGGTCGGGAAAATCCTCTGTTATCTCTATCTCAGCCCGGAACGGCTGGCGAATGAGGGGATTTTCACCCAGCAGGAACTGTACGACGAACTGCTCACCCTGGCCGATGAAGCAAAACTGCTGAAACTGGTGAACAACCGTTCAACCGGTTCAGACGTTGACCGTCAGAAGTTGCAGGAGAAAGTACGTTCTTCGCTCAACCGTCTGCGTCGTTTAGGCATGGTGTGGTTTATGGGCCACGACAGCAGCAAGTTTCGCATTACCGAATCGGTGTTCCGCTTCGGAGCCGATGTGCGTGCTGGCGACGATCCCCGTGAAGCACAGCGTCGCCTGATTCGTGATGGCGAAGCAATGCCGATTGAAAATCATCTGCAACTCAACGATGAAACCGAAGAGAATCAGCCAGATAGCGGAGAGGAAGAATAATGATTGAACGCGGTAAATTTCGCTCACTGACGCTGATTAACTGGAACGGCTTTTTTGCCCGAACTTTTGACCTTGACGAGCTGGTCACGACGCTTTCTGGCGGTAACGGGGCGGGTAAATCCACCACCATGGCGGCGTTCGTTACGGCGCTGATCCCCGACCTGACCCTGCTGCATTTCCGTAACACTACGGAAGCCGGGGCCACCAGCGGTTCGCGCGATAAAGGTCTGCACGGTAAGCTGAAAGCGGGTGTCTGTTATTCGATGCTCGACACCATTAACTCGCGCCACCAGCGCGTGGTGGTCGGTGTGCGTCTGCAACAGGTTGCCGGACGCGATCGTAAAGTGGATATCAAGCCGTTTGCCATTCAGGGACTGCCGATGTCGGTGCAGCCGACACAGCTGGTGACCGAAACCCTGAACGAACGCCAGGCGCGCGTGCTGCCGCTTAACGAGCTGAAAGACAAGCTCGAGGCGATGGAAGGCGTGCAGTTTAAACAGTTCAACTCCATTACTGATTACCACTCGCTGATGTTCGATCTGGGCATCATCGCGCGTCGTCTGCGCTCCGCATCTGACCGTAGCAAATTCTATCGTCTGATCGAAGCTTCGCTGTATGGCGGGATCTCCAGTGCCATTACCCGTTCTCTGCGCGACTACCTGTTGCCGGAAAACAGCGGCGTGCGTAAAGCGTTCCAGGACATGGAAGCGGCGCTGCGTGAAAACCGTATGACGCTGGAAGCGATTCGTGTCACCCAGTCGGACCGTGACCTGTTTAAGCATCTGATCAGCGAAGCTACCAACTACGTGGCGGCGGACTACATGCGTCACGCCAACGAGCGCCGTGTCCATCTCGACAAAGCCCTGGAGTTTCGTCGCGAGTTACATACTTCGCGTCAGCAACTGGCGGCTGAGCAGTACAAACACGTCGATATGGCGCGTGAGCTGGCAGAGCACAACGGTGCCGAAGGCGATCTGGAAGCGGATTATCAGGCGGCCAGCGATCACCTGAACCTGGTGCAAACCGCACTGCGTCAGCAGGAGAAGATCGAACGCTACGAAGCGGATCTCGATGAGCTGCAGATCCGTCTGGAAGAGCAAAACGAAGTGGTGGCAGAAGCCATCGAACGCCAGGAAGAGAACGAGGCTCGCGCGGAAGCTGCCGAACTGGAAGTGGACGAGCTGAAAAGCCAGCTTGCTGACTACCAGCAGGCGCTGGACGTCCAGCAAACGCGCGCGATCCAGTATAACCAGGCGATTGCTGCGCTTAATCGCGCCAAAGAACTGTGCCATCTGCCGGACTTAACCGCCGACAGCGCCGCCGAATGGCTGGAAACCTTCCAGGCGAAAGAGCTGGAAGCGACTGAAAAAATGCTCTCTCTTGAGCAGAAAATGAGCATGGCGCAAACCGCGCACAGCCAGTTTGAGCAGGCTTATCAGCTGGTGGTGGCAATCAACGGCCCGCTGGCGCGTAACGAGGCGTGGGATGTCGCTCGCGAACTATTGCGCGAAGGGGTCGATCAGCGTCACCTGGCAGAGCAGGTTCAACCGTTGCGGATGCGCTTAAGTGAACTGGAACAGCGTCTGCGCGAGCAGCAAGAAGCCGAACGCCTGCTGGCAGACTTCTGCAAACGTCAGGGCAAGAATTTTGATATTGATGAACTGGAAGCTCTGCATCAGGAGCTGGAAGCGCGCATTGCCTCTCTTTCCGATAGCGTGTCTAACGCCCGTGAAGAGCGCATGGCACTGCGCCAGGAACAGGAACAGCTGCAGTCTCGCATTCAGAGTTTGATGCAGCGTGCGCCGGTTTGGCTGGCAGCGCAAAACAGTCTCAACCAGTTGAGCGAGCAGTGCGGTGAAGAGTTTACCTCCAGCCAGGACGTCACCGAATATCTGCAACAGTTGCTGGAGCGTGAGCGAGAGGCGATTGTTGAACGCGATGAAGTGGGCGCGCGCAAAAACGCTGTCGATGAAGAGATCGAACGTTTAAGCCAGCCTGGCGGCTCTGAAGATCAGCGTCTGAACGCGCTGGCGGAGCGTTTTGGCGGCGTGCTGCTGTCAGAAATTTATGACGACGTTAGCCTGGAAGATGCGCCGTACTTCTCAGCGCTGTATGGCCCGTCACGCCACGCCATCGTGGTGCCAGATCTGTCACAGGTAACTGAACACCTGGAAGGCTTGACCGATTGCCCGGAAGATCTCTATCTGATCGAAGGAGATCCGCAGTCATTCGATGACAGCGTGTTCAGCGTTGATGAGCTGGAAAAAGCGGTAGTGGTGAAAATCGCCGATCGTCAGTGGCGTTATTCACGTTTCCCGGAAGTGCCGCTGTTTGGTCGTGCTGCGCGTGAAAGCCGTATTGAAAGCCTCCATGCCGAGCGTGAAGTGCTTTCCGAACGCTTCGCCACGCTCTCCTTTGATGTACAGAAAACTCAGCGTCTGCATCAGGCGTTCAGCCGCTTTATCGGCAGTCATCTGGCGGTTGCGTTTGAGTCTGACCCGGAAGCAGAAATCCGTCAACTGAACAGCCGTCGCGTCGAACTGGAGCGGGCGTTGAGTAATCATGAAAATGATAACCAGCAGCAGCGTATTCAGTTTGAGCAGGCGAAAGAAGGCGTTACGGCGCTGAACCGCATTCTGCCGCGTCTCAACCTGTTGGCTGATGACAGCCTGGCGGATCGCGTCGATGAAATCCGCGAACGTCTGGATGAAGCCCAGGAAGCCGCGCGTTTTGTTCAGCAGTTTGGCAATCAACTGGCGAAACTGGAACCGATCGTTTCGGTATTGCAGAGCGACCCGGAACAGTTCGAACAGCTAAAAGAAGATTACGCGTACTCTCAGCAGATGCAGCGCGATGCCCGTCAGCAGGCGTTTGCCCTGACGGAAGTGGTGCAGCGTCGTGCGCACTTTAGCTATTCTGACTCGGCAGAAATGCTGAGCGGTAATAGCGATCTCAACGAAAAGCTGCGTGAACGTCTGGAACAGGCGGAAGCGGAGCGTACTCGCGCTCGTGAAGCGTTGCGTGGTCACGCAGCGCAGTTGAGTCAGTACAACCAGGTGCTGGCTTCGCTGAAAAGTTCTTACGACACCAAAAAAGAGCTACTCAACGATCTGCAACGTGAATTGCAGGATATCGGCGTGCGCGCCGATAGCGGGGCAGAAGAGCGGGCGCGAATTCGCCGTGACGAGCTGCATGCGCAACTGAGTAATAACCGGTCCCGCCGCAACCAGCTGGAAAAAGCACTGACTTTCTGCGAAGCGGAGATGGACAACCTGACCCGCAAACTGCGCAAGCTGGAGCGGGATTACTTTGAGATGCGCGAGCAGGTAGTGACCGCCAAAGCGGGCTGGTGTGCAGTGATGCGCATGGTGAAAGATAACGGCGTTGAACGGCGCTTACACCGTCGCGAGCTGGCTTATCTCTCCGCTGATGATTTGCGCTCTATGTCGGATAAGGCATTGGGTGCGCTGCGTCTGGCGGTGGCGGATAACGAACATCTGCGCGACGTGCTGCGCATGTCGGAAGATCCAAAACGTCCGGAACGTAAAATTCAGTTCTTCGTGGCGGTTTATCAGCATCTGCGTGAACGTATTCGTCAGGATATTATTCGTACCGATGATCCGGTGGAAGCCATCGAGCAGATGGAAATCGAACTTAGCCGACTGACCGAGGAGTTAACCTCCCGCGAACAGAAACTGGCGATCAGTTCCCGCAGCGTGGCGAACATCATTCGCAAAACCATTCAGCGCGAGCAGAACCGTATCCGTATGCTCAACCAGGGGTTGCAGAACGTATCGTTTGGTCAGGTGAACAGCGTACGTCTGAACGTGAACGTGCGTGAAACGCACGCCATGCTGCTGGATGTGCTCTCTGAACAGCACGAGCAGCATCAGGATCTGTTTAACAGCAACCGTCTGACCTTCTCGGAAGCGCTGGCGAAATTGTATCAGCGTCTTAATCCGCAGATTGATATGGGGCAGCGCACGCCGCAGACCATTGGCGAAGAACTGCTGGATTACCGCAACTATCTGGAAATGGAAGTTGAGGTTAATCGTGGTTCCGATGGCTGGTTGCGCGCAGAGTCTGGTGCATTGTCGACCGGTGAGGCGATTGGTACCGGTATGTCGATTCTGGTGATGGTGGTACAAAGCTGGGAAGATGAATCTCGCCGCCTGCGCGGTAAAGATATCTCTCCTTGCCGCCTGCTGTTCCTCGATGAAGCAGCGCGACTGGATGCTCGTTCTATCGCCACGCTGTTTGAATTGTGTGAACGTTTGCAAATGCAGCTCATCATCGCAGCGCCGGAAAATATCAGCCCGGAGAAAGGCACCACCTATAAACTGGTGCGTAAAGTCTTCCAGAATACCGAACACGTTCACGTCGTCGGCCTGCGAGGATTTGCGCCGCAACTCCCTGAAACGCTTCCAGGAAGTGACGAAGCGCCTTCTCAGGCGAGTTAAAATTAAGGCGGCAGCAATGCCGCCTTTTCTTTTTCCGAAAACTCCGTTTCTGCACTAAAAAAGTGGCACATTACGGCGCGCTTTTCTTTAAACTTCTTTACATTAGGTTATGTAAAAACGTATCGGCGTTTATATACTGAAGATAAGCCTGATGAGTAACAGGCTTGCTCGTCATACTTTCGTGAGTATTGGCGTTGTACAGGCAAGTCGTAAAATAACAGCCTGGCTATTCAGAGTATGATAAAAACAGGGGGCAAGGGATGTTGCTTAATATGATGTGTGGTCGTCGGCTGTCGGCAATCAGTTTGTGCCTGGCCGTAACATTCGCTCCACTGTTCAATGCGCAGGCCGATGAGCCTGAAGTAATCCCTGGCGACAGCCCGGTGGCTGTCAGTGAACAGGGCGAGGCACTGCCGCAGGCGCAAGCCACGGCAATAATGGCGGGGATCCAGCCATTGCCTGAAGGTGCGGCAGAAAAAGCCCGCACGCAAATCGAATCTCAATTACCCGCAGGTTACAAGCCGGTTTATCTTAACCAGCTTCAACTGTTGTATGCCGCACGCGATATGCAACCCATGTGGGAAAACCGTGATGCTGTTAAAGCCTTCCAGCAACAGCTGGCAGAGGTGGCGATTGCCGGTTTCCAGCCGCAGTTTAATAAATGGGTAGAGTTACTGACCGATCCTGGTGTTAACGGGATGGCACGCGACGTAGTGCTCTCTGATGCGATGATGGGCTATCTCCATTTCATTGCAAATATTCCGGTCAAAGGCACTCGCTGGCTATATAGCAGTAAACCTTATGCACTTGCAACGCCGCCGCTCTCGGTGATTAACCAATGGCAGCTGGCGCTGGATAAAGGTCAATTGCCTACGTTTGTTGCTGGACTGGCACCGCAGCATCCGCAATATGCGGCGATGCATGAATCGTTACTGGCCTTACTCAGTGACACCAAACCGTGGCCCCAACTGACCGGCAAAGCAACGTTGCGCCCAGGGCAGTGGAGTAACGACGTACCGGCGTTGCGCGAAATATTGCAACGCACAGGCATGTTGGACGGGGGGCCGAAAATTACTCTACCTGGCGATGACACGCCAACTGACGCGGTAGTCAGCCCATCCGCTGTTACTGTTGAAACAGCAGAAACTAAGCCGATGGACAAGCAAACGACATCTCGTAGTAAACCTGCGCCTGCCGTTCGCGCCGCCTACGATAATGAACTGGTGGAAGCCGTTAAACGTTTTCAGGCATGGCAAGGATTGGGGGCAGATGGTGCTATTGGCCCGGCAACACGTGACTGGTTAAACGTAACGCCCGCCCAGCGTGCTGGCGTGTTGGCTCTCAACATCCAGCGATTGCGCTTGCTGCCAACAGAGCTTTCTACCGGGATCATGGTTAACATTCCGGCCTATTCGCTGGTCTACTATCAGAACGGCAATCAGGTGCTGGATTCGCGAGTCATTGTCGGTCGCCCCGATCGCAAAACGCCGATGATGAGCAGTGCCCTTAACAACGTAGTGGTAAACCCGCCGTGGAACGTACCTCCAACTCTGGCACGCAAAGATATTCTGCCAAAAGTGCGCAACGATCCGGGATATCTCGAAAGCCATGGCTATACGGTGATGCGCGGCTGGAACAGCAGAGAAGCGATTGACCCATGGCAGGTTGACTGGTCTACAATCACGGCCTCGAATTTACCGTTCCGCTTCCAGCAGGCTCCAGGCCCACGGAACTCGCTGGGGCGCTATAAATTCAATATGCCGAGTTCAGAGGCCATTTATTTGCATGACACGCCGAACCACAATCTGTTCAAGCGTGATACACGCGCATTGAGCTCAGGCTGTGTACGAGTGAATAAAGCTTCCGATCTGGCGAATATGCTGTTGCAGGATGCAGGCTGGAATGACAAACGTATTTCTGATGCGCTGAAGCAGGGTGATACACGTTACGTCAATATTCGGCAGTCGATTCCGGTGAATCTCTACTACCTGACGGCCTTTGTTGGTGCAGATGGTCGTACCCAGTATCGTACAGATATTTACAATTATGATCTGCCTGCGCGATCCAGCTCGCAAATCGTATCGAAAGCGGAACAATTAATCAGGTAAATGAAGTAGTTCGGGGAAATCAGTTGTCGTAATAATTAGCATGATTGGGGGCGATTCTCTGCAGCCCCCGTCACTGCTGGGGTTGAGTCATCTTGACGTCTGCTTTACGGGCGGTTAAGGTGCCTCTTGTGCGCCAGAAGTGCATATAAACGATAACATTGACCTGTAGACTTGATTATCATGGACAAATTCGACGCTAATCGCCGCAAATTGCTGGCGCTTGGTGGCGTTGCACTCGGTGCCGCCATCCTGCCGACCCCTGCGTTTGCAACACTCTCTACCCCACGCCCGCGCATTTTGACACTCAATAATCTTCATACCGGAGAGTCAATCAAAGCGGAGTTTTTCGATGGCAGAGGCTATATTCAGGAAGAATTGGCAAAACTTAACCATTTTTTCCGCGATTACCGCGCGAACAAAATAAAGTCCATCGACCCAGGATTATTCGACCAGTTGTATCGCCTGCAAGGGTTGTTAGGCACGCGCAAACCGGTGCAACTCATTTCCGGTTATCGTTCTATTGATACCAACAATGAACTACGCGCCCGCAGCCGTGGAGTAGCGAAGAAAAGCTATCACACTAAAGGCCAGGCGATGGATTTCCATATTGAAGGTATCGCGTTAAGCAATATTCGCAAAGCCGCGTTATCTATGCGCGCAGGTGGTGTAGGATATTATCCACGTAGTAACTTTGTGCATATTGATACCGGGCCAGCACGGCACTGGTAGTAATTGCTTAACGAAACAGGGGCAGTATGAACTATCGTATTATTCCGGTCACCGCATTCTCCCAGAACTGTTCATTAATCTGGTGTGAACAAACCCGTCTGGCCGCACTGGTCGATCCTGGCGGCGATGCGGAAAAAATCAAACAGGAAGTTGATGACAGCGGCCTGACACTGATGCAGATCCTGCTGACGCATGGTCATCTGGACCACGTTGGCGCAGCGGCGGAACTGGCGCAACATTACGGCGTGCCGGTTTTTGGCCCGGAAAAAGAAGATGAGTTCTGGCTGCAAGGCTTGCCTGCGCAAAGTCGTATGTTTGGTCTGGAAGAGTGCCAGCCGCTGACGCCAGATCGTTGGCTGAACGAAGGCGATACCATCAGCATAGGGAATGTGACTTTACAGGTGTTACATTGCCCTGGGCATACGCCGGGTCATGTCGTGTTTTTTGATGATCGGGCAAAGCTGCTGATTTCTGGCGATGTTATTTTCAAAGGCGGAGTAGGGCGCAGTGACTTCCCGCGTGGCGATCATAATCAACTGATTTCTTCAATCAAAGATAAATTGCTGCCACTGGGGGATGACGTGACATTTATTCCGGGTCACGGACCATTATCCACACTTGGTTATGAACGCCTGCATAATCCCTTCCTGCAAGACGAAATGCCCGTCTGGTAAGGCACATAAAAAAGCCCGCTTTTAATGCGGGCCTGGATTTCTGGCAAAGTGCGCTTTGTTTATGCCGGATGCGGCACGAGCGCCTTATCCGGCCTACAAAATCGTGCAAATTCAAAATATTGCAGGGGACGCGTAGGCCTGATAAGCGTAGCGCATCAGGCAATGTTGCGTTTGTCATCAGTCTCAGCCCGCTTTTCAGCGGGCTTCATTGTTTTTAATGCTTACAGCACTGCCACAATCGCTTCGCACAGCGGAGCCATGTTATCTGGTGTCATCCCGGCCACATTTACGCGACCAGAAGCAACCGCATATACGCCAAACTCTTCGCGCAGACGCAGCACTTGTTCTTTTGTCAGGCCACTGAAGGAGAACATGCCGTTCTGTTTGATGATAAAGCTGAAGTCGCGGTTTGCGCCTTTTTCCTGCAGCGTATTGACGAACAACTGACGCATACGCTGAATACGCTGGCGCATATCAGTCAGCTCTTGTTCCCAAATCGCACGTAACGCATCGTTGCTCAGGATGGTGGCAACAACAGAAGCGCCGTGTGCTGGTGGGTTAGAGTAGTTAGCGCGAATCGCCGCTTTCATTTGGCTGAATGCGCGATCAACGGTTTCACTGTCGGCAGCAACCAGAGTACAAGCGCCAACACGCTCGTTGTACAGGCCAAAGTTTTTAGAGTAGGAACTGGCAACAATCAGCTCTTTATGCATAGCCGCGAAAGCGCGCAGTCCTTCAGCATCTTCTTCCAGACCACGGGCAAAACCCTGGTAAGCGAAGTCAAACAGCGGTAACCAGCCTTTCTCAACGGAGAGTTGTGCCAGTGTCTGCCATTGTTCCAGCGTAGGGTCGATACCGGTTGGGTTATGGCAGCAGCCATGGAACAGCACTACGTCGCCAGCCTGAGCTTCATTCAGGCTGTTAATCAGTGCATCGAAGTCAAGAGTGTGATTTTCCGCATCATAATAAGCGTATTCACGAACTTCCAGACCTGCAGAGTTAAAGACGCTCTTATGGTTCGGCCAGCTTGGGTTGCTCACCCACACTCGCTTAACGCTGGTATTTTTTGCCAGGAAATCGGCAGCTACGCGTAGTGCGCCAGTGCCCCCCGGAGTCTGTGCCGTGCGAGCACGTTTGTCATTGATCAGGGCGCTACCTTTACCAAACAGCAGTTCCTGAGTGCAGCGACCAAATTCAGGGATGCCGTCAATGCCGAGGTAATTTTTGGTGGTTTCATTTTCGAGCAGATACTGTTCAGCCTTTTTCACGCTGGTCAGTACCGGGGTTTTGCCCGTCTCATCTTTATAGACACCAATCCCGAGGTTAATTTTGCCGGGACGTTCATCGGCACGAAACAGATCGGCCAGGCCCAGAATCGGGTCGGCAGGAGCGGCGGTAATGTTCTCAAACATGACGAGGTTCCATTATGGTTACAGAAGGGAAGTCCGCTATCAGGGTAACGGGAGATTTACAAAATTCCAACTATTACTGATGAAAACGCAGGCTGTTTTTGCAAGACGTGAGATTGCTCTGGAAGGTATAAAAAAAACAGGACCAAAGTCCTGTTTTTTCGGCATTTAACAAAGAGGTGTGCTATTAGAACTGGTAAACGATACCCACAGCAACGGTGTCGTCTGAACCTACGCCCAGTTTGTTGTCAGAATCGATCTGGTTGATGATGTAGTCAACATAGGTGGACATGTTTTTGTTGAAGTAGTAGGTTGCGCCCACTTCAAAGTAGTTCACCAGATCAACATCACCGATACCTTCTACGTCTTTCGCTTTAGATTTGGTGTAAGCGATGGACGGACGCAGACCGAAATCGAACTGGTATTGCGCAACTAACAGAACGTCTTGCGTTTTGTTGGCGAAGCCGCTGGTGTTTGTAAATTTATTAGTGATCGGCGTAGCGTTACGGGTTTCACCGTAGTTCGCTGCCAGGTAGATGTTGTTCGCGTCGTACTTCAGACCAGTAGCCCACTGTTCAGCTTTTTTACCGTTGCCAAGAGGTTGAGCTTCTTGCAGGTTGGTACGGTCAGCTGCACCATAAGCACCAACGATACCAAAGCCTTCGTATTCGTAGCTGATAGAACCGCCAACACCGTCGCCGTTAGAACGGCGTGCAGTGTCACGCTCGTTTTTACCCAGGTACTGAACAGCGAAGTTCAGGCCATCAACCAGACCAAAGAAGTTGGAGTTACGATAGGTAGCAACGCCGCCAACACGACCAACGAAGAAGTCATCGCTGTATGCAGTATCACCACCAAATTCTGGCAGCATATCGGTGTAACCCAGTGCATCATAAACCACACCGTAGTTACGGCCGTAATCGAAAGAACCAACGTCAGCGTATTTAAGACCCGCGAATGCCAGACGCGTTTTGTTACCAGTTTGAGCGTCAGCGCCTTCAGAGTTGTTACCCTGGAAGTTATATTCCCACTGACCATAACCGGTCAGATCGGAATTGATTTGAGTTTCCCCTTTAAAACCAAGACGGGCATAGGTCATGTCGCCATTGCCACCGTAACTGTTTTCACCGTTACCCTTGGAAAAATAATGCAGACCAACAGCTTTACCGTACAGATCTACTTTGTTGCCATCTTTGTTATAGATTTCTGCAGCGTTTGCAGTACCTGCTACTAACAGAGCAGGGACGATCACTGCCAGAATATTGCGCTTCATCATTATTTATTACCCTCATGGTTTTTTTTATGACACCTGCCACTGCCGTCAATAAGTTCTGTCAATAAAAATTTACGGAACTATTGATGAGAGTTTGGTGTCTTTATGTGTCTGCAGGCATCTTTCCATTCAAACTAACGTTTCGCTACCGTGAAAGTGCTACAAAGATAAAGATTTAGTTTCAAAAAGAAAAAATATGTAACCAAAAGTAAAAATTAAGGAACTTTGTGAACACCGTCATATTTCCATAGAAACGTGATGATATTTACAGCAATTTTTATCTATTTATATGATTTACTTATATTTAAATTAACTAAACGGAAATTTTGTTTCTGATGGAAACTTTATCGACCTGGCACAAAATCCTCTTTCAGACATCCAGAATGCCAAAAAATAGTATGAAAATTGTGCTATCAGCTAAGAAAAAACTAATCCGCAATAAGAATGCGGGTTATTTTTTGTGCGTAAATGTTGCAATGTAATATTCCGTAACAGGATGATCGTTATGGCGGGGTTGCAAATAGATTGCTTGACTTAACAAACAGATAACTTGACAGAAAGGATAAAAAAGAGCCAGCAGGCGCTGGCTCTTTGAGGAAGAAAATCAGAAGCTGGCGTTGCGCGGAGTACGTGGGAACGGAATCACATCACGCACGTTTTGCACGCCAGTTACGTAAGCAATCAGGCGTTCAAAACCAAGACCGAAACCTGAATGCGGAACAGTACCGTAGCGACGCAGATCGCGATACCACCAGTAATCTTCTTTATTCAGGCCCATTTCCAGCATACGCTCGTCCAGAACGTCCAGACGTTCTTCACGCTGGGAGCCACCAATGATCTCACCGATGCCCGGAGCCAGAACGTCCATAGCCGCAACGGTTTTACCGTCTTCGTTGAGGCGCATATAGAACGCTTTAATATCTTTCGGATAGTTTTTAACCACTACCGGTGCTTTAAAGTGTTCTTCCGCCAGATAACGCTCATGCTCAGAAGAGAGATCGACGCCCCAGTAAACCGGGTTTTCAAACTTCCTGCCGCAGTTTTCGAGAATGGTCACTGCGTCGGTGTAATCCACCTGCGCGAAATCGGCCTCAATGAAGCGTTCCAGACGTGAAACGGCATCTTTATCTACGCGTTCAGCGAAGAATTTCATGTCGTCTGCGCGTTCTTCGAGAACCGCTTTGAAGACATATTTCAGCATGGCTTCAGCCAGACCCGCGATATCGTTCAGGTTAGCAAACGCCACTTCCGGCTCCAGCATCCAGAATTCCGCCAGGTGACGGCTGGTGTTGGAGTTTTCAGCACGGAAAGTCGGGCCGAAGGTATAAATTTTGGATAATGCGCAAGCGTAGGTTTCGCCGTTCAACTGGCCAGATACGGTCAGGAAAGACTCTTTACCAAAGAAGTCTTTGTCGAAATCCACTTTGCCCTGATCGTTACGCGGCAGGTTTTCCAGATCCAGCGTAGAAACGCGGAACATTTCGCCTGCACCTTCGGTATCAGACGCAGTAATCAGTGGCGTTGAAACCCAGAAGAATCCCTGCTCGTTAAAGAAGCGATGCAGCGCCTGCGCCAGCGTATGACGAACGCGCGCGACGGCACCAATCAGGTTTGTGCGCGGACGCAGGTGAGCGACTTCACGCAGATACTCAATGCTGTGGCGTTTTGCCGCCATCGGGTAAGTGTCTGGATCTTCAACCCAACCAGCAACTTCAACCTTGCTGGCCTGAATTTCAAATTGTTGCCCCTGGCCCGGCGACGCCACGACTTTACCCGTCACAATGACCGAGCAGCCGGTGGTCAGACGCAGGACGTCTTCATTGTAATTGGGCAGAGAATTATTGATGACAGCCTGTACAGGATCAAAGCAGGAACCGTCATAAACGGCGAGGAAGGAGATGCCAGCTTTTGAATCTCGGCGGGTACGTACCCATCCGCGTACGGTGACTTCGCTGTCAACGGCTACGCGGCCCTGGAGTACGTCGGCTACAGGCACAACGCTCATAATATTCTCTCTGTTAATAGTCGGAAAAAATAAACACTTGTCCACCCGTAAATGGGGGGATACCTATGTTACCTGGCATCTGCAATCAGACAAGCAGAATTCGCAAATGCAGCGAAAGATTTCGGAATTAAAGGTAAAAAAAGGGAGCCGATTAGCTCCCTGATGATATTAACTGGCTTTTTTAATATGCGGAAGGTCGAACGCTTTGCGCAGCGCCCGAACAAACGCTTTATCGTGGCAGATAGTTTTGCCAGGGCTGTCAGAAAGTTTCGCCACCGGTTTACCGTTACACTCAACCAACTTAATCACAATATTCAGGGGTTTTACCTGGGGGATATCGCAGGTCAGGCGAGTCCCAATACCAAAACTTAATTGCACGCGGGAAGAGAAGTGGCGGTATAGCTCAACCGCTTTGCGTAAATCCAGATTGTCAGAGAAAACCAGAGTTTTACTCTGTGGATCAATTCCCAGCTTTTCATAATGTGCAATGGCTTTTTCACCCCATTCAACCGGGTCGCCAGAGTCATGACGCAGGCCCTGATAGCGACTGGCGAACTCGACACCGAAATCACGCAGGAAAGCATCCATAGTGATGCAGTCGGTTAATGCAATGCCAAGTTGGTCGGGATATTCTTCCAGCCAGGCAGCAAGTGCAGCTCGCTGGCTGTTGGCTAGATCCGGGCTGATTTGCTGATGTGCCTGGAACCATTCGTGTGCCTGTGTTCCCATCGGCGTGAGGGAAAGCCGACGCGCCAGATCGTAGTTGCTGGTGCCCACGAACCAGGATTCCTGTTGCAGACGCTTAACGATGGTTTCTTGTACTTCGCGAGAAAAACGGCGACGGGTGCCAAAATCCATAAGATGGAAGCGCGACATATCAAGGCCGGCGGTTAACGCCGAGAAGTCGACTAATTTGCTTTCCAGCGTGTCGAGGGCTTGCGCAACGTCGGCCTGCGGTGAGCGATAGCGATGTACCATTTCACTGATAACCGCCAGCAAAGGAACTTCCCAGAGGATGACTTCACGCCACGGGCCGCTTAAACGAATATCCAGCTTGCCATTATCGTTGGATACGGTGACTTGTTCCGGGTTAAAGCGGAACTCGCGTAACCAGTTAAGATAGTCGGCCTTAAAGAAAGGCAGGGCAGAGAGCCACTGATATTCATCATCCTGCAGGCGCAGGTGCTGCATCGCCTGAATCTGTTCACGAATAGCATCGGCATAAATACCCAGCAGATCGTCACCTCGGCAACGAAACTCCGCCGCGACATGCACATCGTAATAGTGATGAAACACGGCTTGCTGCATATGCAACTTATAAGCATCTGTATCCAGCAACGAGTGCAGAACAGGAGAAGCGAATTGTGTCATAGGTGCGCAGTAGCGTCCTCGTACAGGAGCGTTTAGTACAATAAACATCTTCAGGAACTGCTGGAGTATACCTTGTTTCGCAATTTATTGAACCCCGATCACACCATATGCCACCTTTCTGGTCGATGGCATTACGCGGTGTATGTTATAAAAATGTAGCAATAAAGGCGTTTGTACCTGAAAAGATGAAGATTCTGCATAGCGCGATTTACGCAACAGGAATAGACTGAACACCAGACTCTATAAAAGATGCTAAAGGTTATTTATGACTCAACAGCCACAAGCCAAATACCGTCACGATTATCGTGCGCCGGATTACCAGATTACTGATATTGACTTGACCTTTGACCTCGACGCGCAAAAGACGGTCGTTACCGCGGTCAGCCAGGCTGTCCGTCATGGTGCATCAGATGCTCCGCTTCGTCTCAACGGCGAAGACCTCAAACTGGTTTCTGTTCATATTAATGATGAGCCGTGGACCGCCTGGAAAGAAGAAGAGGGCGCACTGGTCATCAGTAATTTGCCGGAGCGTTTTACGCTTAAGATCATTAATGAAATAAGCCCGGCGGCGAATACGGCGCTGGAAGGGCTTTATCAGTCAGGCGATGCGCTTTGCACCCAGTGTGAAGCCGAAGGTTTCCGCCATATTACGTATTATCTCGACCGCCCGGACGTGCTGGCGCGTTTTACCACCAAAATTATTGCCGATAAAATCAAATATCCCTTCCTGCTTTCCAATGGTAACCGCGTTGCGCAAGGCGAACTCGAAAACGGACGCCATTGGGTACAGTGGCAGGACCCGTTCCCGAAACCGTGCTACCTGTTTGCGCTGGTGGCAGGCGACTTTGATGTACTGCGCGATACCTTTACCACGCGTTCTGGTCGCGAAGTAGCACTGGAGCTGTACGTCGATCGCGGCAACCTTGATCGCGCGCCGTGGGCGATGACCTCGCTGAAAAACTCCATGAAATGGGATGAAGAACGCTTTGGCCTGGAGTATGACCTCGACATCTATATGATCGTCGCGGTGGATTTCTTCAATATGGGCGCAATGGAGAATAAGGGGCTGAATATCTTTAACTCCAAATATGTGTTGGCCCGCACCGACACCGCCACCGACAAAGATTATCTCGATATTGAACGCGTTATCGGCCATGAATATTTCCATAACTGGACCGGTAACCGAGTGACCTGCCGCGACTGGTTCCAGCTCAGCCTGAAAGAAGGTTTAACCGTCTTCCGCGATCAGGAATTCAGCTCTGACCTTGGTTCCCGCGCGGTAAACCGTATCAATAATGTGCGCACCATGCGCGGATTGCAGTTTGCGGAAGACGCCAGCCCGATGGCGCACCCGATCCGCCCGGATATGGTCATTGAGATGAACAACTTCTACACCCTGACCGTTTACGAGAAGGGCGCGGAAGTGATTCGCATGATCCACACCCTGCTGGGCGAAGAAAACTTCCAGAAAGGGATGCAACTCTATTTCGAGCGCCATGATGGCAGCGCGGCAACCTGCGACGACTTTGTGCAGGCGATGGAAGATGCGTCGAATGTCGATCTCTCCCATTTCCGCCGTTGGTACAGCCAGTCCGGCACGCCGATTGTGACCGTCAAAGACGACTACAATCCGGAAACCGAGCAGTACACCCTGACCATCAGCCAGCGCACGCCAGCCACGCCGGATCAGGCAGAAAAACAGCCGCTGCATATTCCATTTGCCATCGAATTGTATGACAACGAAGGCAAAGTGATCCCGTTGCAGAAAGGCGGTCATCCGGTGAATTCCGTGCTGAACGTCACCCAGGCGGAACAGACCTTTGTTTTTGATAATGTCTACTTCCAGCCGGTGCCTGCGCTGCTGTGCGAATTCTCTGCGCCAGTGAAACTGGAATATAAGTGGAGCGATCAGCAACTGACCTTCCTGATGCGTCATGCGCGTAATGATTTCTCCCGTTGGGATGCGGCGCAAAGTTTGCTGGCAACCTACATCAAGCTGAACGTCGCCCGTCATCAGCAAGGGCAGCCGCTGTCTCTGCCGGTACATGTGGCTGACGCTTTCCGCGCGGTGCTGCTCGATGAGAAGATTGATCCGGCGCTGGCGGCAGAAATCCTGACGCTGCCTTCTGTCAATGAAATGGCTGAACTGTTCGATATCATCGACCCGATTGCTATTGCCGAAGTACGCGAAGCACTCACTCGTACTCTGGCGACTGAACTGGCGGATGAGCTGCTGGCTATTTACAACGCGAATTACCAGAGCGAGTACCGTGTTGAGCATGAAGATATTGCAAAACGCACTCTGCGTAATGCCTGCCTGCGCTTCCTTGCTTTTGGTGAAACGCATCTGGCTGACGTGCTGGTGAGCAAGCAATACCATGAAGCAAACAATATGACCGATGCGCTGGCAGCGCTTTCTGCGGCGGTTGCTGCACAGCTGCCTTGCCGTGACGCGCTGATGCAGGAGTACGACGATAAGTGGCATCAGGACGGTCTGGTGATGGATAAATGGTTTATCCTGCAAGCCACCAGCCCGGCGGCGAATGTGCTGGAGACGGTGCGTGGTCTGTTGCAGCATCGCTCATTTACCATGAGCAATCCGAACCGTATTCGTTCGTTGATTGGTGCGTTTGCGGGCAGCAACCCGGCAGCGTTCCATGCCGAAGATGGCAGCGGTTACCAGTTCCTGGTGGAAATGCTTACCGACCTCAACAGCCGTAACCCGCAGGTAGCTTCACGTCTGATTGAACCGCTGATTCGCCTGAAACGTTATGATGCCAAACGTCAGGAGAAAATGCGCGCGGCGCTGGAACAGTTGAAAGGGCTGGAAAATCTCTCTGGCGATCTGTACGAGAAGATCACCAAAGCACTGGCTTGATACTTTTGAGCCAAAATGCCTGATGCGACGCTTGACGCGTCTTATCAGGCCTACAACTCCGTTGAAATTGCTGGTTTTGTAGGCTGGATAAGGCGTTCACGCCGCATCCGGCAGCCGTGCCCAACTGCCTGATGCGATGCTTGACGTGTCTTATCAGGCCTACTAGTCCGTTGAAAATGCTGGTTTTGTGCGCCACATCCGGCATATTAACCATGACGCCGAATCAGTTGTTCAGAATGCCCACGCCGCATTACCCGTTGCAATACTTCCGCTTCCAGCTCCGCTAATCGCACCGACCCTAATCGACGCGGACGGGGGATATCCACTGTCAAATCCAGACCAATTTTTCCCTCTTCAATTAACAACACCCGGTCAGCCATTGCTACCGCTTCGCTCACATCATGCGTCACCAACAGTACGGTAAAGCCGTGCTCCTGCCAAAGTGACACAATCAAATCCTGCATCTCGAGTCGCGTTAAGGCGTCCAGTGCCCCGAGCGGTTCATCAAGCAACAATAAACCCGGTCGATGAATCAACGCTCTTGCCAGCGCCACTCGCTGTTTCTGCCCGCCTGAAAGTGCGGCAGGCCATTCCCCGGCGCGATTCTCCAGTCCTACCGCAGCCAACGCCCGACGCGCGGCATCGCGCCACTGGCCTTTAAGGCCTAACCCAACGTTATCAATCACCGATTTCCACGGTAGCAGACGCGCATCCTGAAACATCATTCGCGTGTCTTCCTGAATTTCAGCCAGCGGTGTGGTGCCTGCCAACACATCGCCTGCGGTTGGCGTTTCCAGCCCGGCCAGCAGGCGCAGCAGGGTACTTTTGCCACCACCGCTGCGGCCCACCACCGCCACAAACTGACCTGCCGGAATATGTAAATCCAGTTGGTTCAGGACGATATTTTCCGCGTAATGTTTGCTTACTGCATTGAGCAACAATGGTGTGCCCTGGTTCAGACGAGCAGTATTCATACCGTGGCCTCCTTCAAATGATAAGCCGGGTTCCAGCGCAACCAGAGGCGCTCTAACAGCTGCGCGCTGACGTCAGCAAGTTTGCCGAGCAGGGCGTAAAGAATAATAGCGACTACCACCACGTCCGTTTGCAAAAACTCCCGCGCATTCATCGCCAGATAACCAATGCCTGAATTGGCAGAAATGGTTTCGGCAACAATCAGCGTCAGCCACATCAGGCCCAACGCAAAACGCACGCCGACCATAATTGAGGGCAGGGCACCAGGCAGGATCACATGGATAAACAGCGGTATGCCGGATAATCCATAGCTACGCGCCATTTCCACCAGACCGCGATCGATATTACGGATGCCATGCCAGGTGTTGATATAAATGGGGAATAGCGTGCCGAGCGCCACCAGAAAGATTTTTGCGGATTCATCAATGCCAAACCACAAAATCACCAGCGGGATCAGCGCCAGATGCGGTACGTTGCGCAACATCTGAATTGAGGTATCCAGCAGCCGTTCTCCCCAGCGAGATAGCCCGCTAATCAGTCCCAAAATCAACCCCAGCGATCCGCCAATTGAAAAGCCAATCAGCGCCCGCCAGGAACTGATCGCCAGATGCTGCCACAGTTCGCCGCTGGCGGAGAGCGTCCAGAACGCCGTCACCACCCCTTCCGGTGAGGGCAAAATACGCGTCGACAGCCAGCCAACTGAGGAGGCCAGTTGCCACACCGCCACGATGCCCACCGGTAAAAACCAGGGGGCAACGCGCAATAACCACTTCTTCACTGGCGTTGCCATTATTTCTTCCTTAGCTTTGCGCGACTTTACGGGGGATAAAATCATTCGCCACCGCTTCGCCTTGCGGATTCAGCGGCTGCGGCTGGGGAATTTCCGGAATGGCGACATCCAGATGTGGGAACAGCAACTCGCCGACCCGATACGCTTCTTCCAGATGCGGATAGCCCGAAAGCACAAAGCTGTCGATGCCAAGCGCGGCGTATTCGTTGATTCGCGCAGCGACCGTAGGACCATCGCCCACCAGCGCCGTTCCGGCACCGCCGCGCACTAAGCCAACGCCCGCCCATAAATTGGGGCTGATCTCCAGATTGTCGCGCTTGCCGTTATGTAACGCCGCCATTCGCTGTTGTCCTACGGAATCCGTCCGGGCGAATGCGGCCTGTGCTTTGGCGATAGTTTCATCATCAAGATGCGAGATTAACCGCTCGGCGGCCTGCCACGCTTCGTCGTTAGTTTCACGAACAATCACATGCAGACGAATACCGAAACGAATTTTGCGTCCATGCGCGGCAGCTTTCGCCCGCACTTGTTCGATCTTCTCTTTTACTAGTTCTGGCGGTTCGCCCCAGGTGAGGTAGAGATCAACTTGTTCTGCCGCCAGCTCCTGGGCGACGTCTGACGATCCGCCAAAGTAAAGCGGAGGATAAGGCTGTTGAATCGGCGGGAAGAGCAGTTTTGCTCCGCGCACATGAATATGTTTACCGTTGAAATTGACGGTTTCCCCCAGCAATAAGCGCCGCCAGACCTGGGTAAATTCCGCCGAGGCTTCGTAGCGCTCGCTATGATCAAGGAACACGCCGTCGCCTGCCAGCTCTTGTGGATCGCTGCCTGTGACCAGATTAAACAACGCACGACCATTTGAGAGACGGTCAAGCGTGGCGGCCTGGCGAGCGGCAACGGTAGGTGAGGTTACGCTGGGGCGCAGGGCGACAAGAAACTTCAGCCGCTGCGTCACCGGGATCATCGACGCCGCCACCAGCCACGCATCTTCACACGATCGCCCCGTTGGGATCAGCACACCGGTATAGCCCAGACGATCCGCCGCTTGCGCAATTTGTTGCAGATAGCCGTGATCAACCGGGCGTGAACCTTCTTCCGTTCCAAGATAATGCCCGTCACCATGGGTCGGTAAAAACCAGAACATATTCAGACTCATAATTGTTTTCCTTCCAGTTGAGTGGGCTGCCAGATGCGCTGGCGAATATCGACTTTTTTCGGCACCAGACGATTTTCATAAAACAGATCTGCCGTTTGCTGCTGTAAGGCGGCAACCTCGGCGTTAACCGGTTTGATGGTGGTAGGAGGGCGATGATCTAAGTAAGAGGCAATCACCGGTGCCGGTAAGCCCATCGTTTTTGCCAGTAAAGCGATGCTTTGCTCGCGCTGGCTGCGGGTTAACGCATCGGCCTCACTAAAGGTTGCGAGTACGCCCTGAATAAAAGCGCCGTTTTTTTCTGCATAGGGACGAGCTGCCAGATAAAACGATCCAGTTTGATTGAGATCGGTGCCGTCTTTCAGCACCCGCACGCCGCCCTGTAATAATGCAGCAGAGTAGTAGGGATCCCAGATAGCCCAGGCGTCAACGTTACCTTGCTGGAACGCGGCGCGGGCATCGGCAGGCGTCAGGTAAGTGGGCTGGATGTCAGTAAACTTAAGTCCGGCCTGACGCAGTGCACGCAGTAAAAGGTTGTGTGAACTGGAACCTTTCTGAAAGGCAACTTTGTGACCTTTAAGATCGGCTACGGTTTTGATCGGGCTGTTTTCTGCCACCAGAATCACTTCGGCTTTGGGCTTCGGTGGCTCGACGCCCACATATACCAAATCAGCCCCGGCAGCCTGGGCAAAGATTGGCGGAATATCCCCGGTACTGCCGAGATCAATACTGCCAACGTTTAACGCTTCCAACATTTGCGGACCCGCGGGGAACTCCACCCAGGAGATTTTTGATTGCGGATAGCGTTTTTCCAGTAACTGGTGGCTTTTTGCCAGTACCATACCAATACTGCCTTTCTGATAGCCTATACGTAACGCTTCAGGCGAGGATTCTGCAGCAACCGCAATCGTAGAGACGCTAAGCAATCCCACCAGCGCCAGTTTAATGATGTTACGCATGGGCATTACCTCGCAGAGACAGAAGGTCAGGAACCTGAACATCGCGGCGGTGCAATGCCTGCCAGAAAGTTTCTAGCGCGGTATCAAGACGGGTTTGCAGATTTGGCGTGAACTGGGGTCTGTGATGGTAATCAATTACTTGTGAGTCATCGGCAAACACGCCGTGCAGGATCTCCTGAGCTTTCAGTGCGCTTAAAACTGGTTTAAGGGCATAATCGACCGCCAGCAGATGGGCCACGGTACCGCCCGTCGCCAGCGGTAGCACCACTTTGCCTTGCAAAGCGCGCTCTGGCAGCAGGTCGAGCAGGGTTTTCAGCGCGCCGGAATAGGCGGCTTTATACACAGGTGTAGCGACTATCAGTCCATCAGCCTGTTGCAGCTGTTCGGTGAAGGTCTTGAGTGCCGGACTATCGAAACGAGCATAAAGCAGATCTTCCGGGGCGAAGTTTTGCAGATTCCAGTGATAAACCTCTACATCGAGGCCATTTAGTTTTTCCCGCGCATATTCCAGCAAGGAGCTGGAGCGAGAAGGAAAGCGAGGACTACCCGCCAGGGTGATGACACGCATACTCTCTCCTTATAACCAATTGTTCTTTTTTTGTTAACATTGATAACAATTCGGTCAGTCTGTCGGAGAGACAAGAAAATGCCAAATATAAATTTTGTGTATCTTTTTCTGAAAATAAACTAAAGAAAGGGCTTTATATATCACGCATATTTATTTGTTGGATAGTCATTAGATGTTGAATCAATGAATTACTCGTTCAGTTAATATTTAAATATTCATGAAATCTATAAATTAAAGATTTGTCACTTATTGGATTTAGTATGCTTGATTTAAATGGCGGTCAATTATTGTTATTATTAAGTCTAATGTCATTTAAAGGCATTATCATATTTACGAAGAGATCAGGATGATGACGATGAAAAAAAGTGTATTGACGGCGTTTATAACTGTGGTATGTGCAACGTCCAGCGTTATGGCAGCTGATGATAATGCTATCACGGATGGCAAAGTAACATTTAATGGTAAAGTTATTGCTCCAGCTTGTACCCTGGTAGCTGCGACGAAAGATTCAGTAGTCACATTGCCAAATGTCAGCGCCACCAAGTTGCAAACTAATGGAGCAGTCTCTGGCGTTAAAACTGATGTACCAATTGCCTTAGAAGGCTGTGATGTTACTGTAACTAAAAATGCGACGTTTACCTTTAGTGGTACGGCTGACGGCGTGCAACCTACAGCATTTGCCAACCAGGCTACCACCGATGCAGCGACGAATGTTGCTCTACAAATGTATCTGCCAGATGGTTCTACATCGGTAACTCCCGGTACCGAAACGTCGAATATTCAGTTAGCGGATTCTGCTGAGCAAACAGTGACCTTTAAAGTTGATTATATCGCTACGGGGAAAGCGACTTCTGGTAATGTGAATGCGGTAACAAATTTCCATATTAACTATTATTAATAGAACTCATTAATTGTTTTATTAATTAGTACCCCTCTAGTGTTCTGGAGGGGATATTCATATTTTTTAAGAGTGACTATTTATGAAAACTTGCATAACAAAGGGAATTGTGACCGTAAGTTTAACGGCAATATTACTCAGCTGCTCATCCGCATGGGCGGCAGGTAAAGGCGGGATTGGACTTGCAGCAACACGTCTTGTTTATTCAGAAGGTGAAGAGCAAATTTCACTGGGTGTACGTAACACCAGTCCGGATGTTCCTTATCTTATTCAGTCATGGGTGATGACCCCAGATAATAAAAAATCAGCAGATTTTATTATTACACCACCGCTATTTGTGCTGAATCCGGCTAATGAGAATCTGTTACGCATTATGTACATTGGTGCGCCGTTGGCGAAAGACAGAGAAACCCTTTTCTTCACTAGCGTACGGGCAGTCCCTTCAACAACGAAGCGGGAAGAGGGAAATACCCTGAAGATTGCCACACAAAGCGTCATCAAACTTTTCTGGCGACCAAAAGGTTTAGCGTATCCCTTAGGCGAGGCTCCGGCGAAACTGCGTTGCACTTCGTCAGCTGACATGGTTACGGTCAGTAACCCAACACCTTATTTCATTACCCTGACAGACCTGAAAATAGGTGGAAAAGTAGTTAAAAATCAAATGATTTCCCCCTTTGATAAATACCAATTTTCTCTGCCAAAGGGGGCCAAAAATAGCAGCGTAACGTATCGAACCATCAATGACTACGGGGCGGAAACGCCGCAACTCAACTGTAAATCGTAAGCCGTCTTCAGTTAAGAGAGCGAGATGTATAGAACTCATCGACAACACAGCCTGTTAAGCTCTGGTGGAGTGCCATCGTTTATTGGTGGGCTGGTGGTGTTTGTGTCGGCAGCGTTCAATGCACAAGCTGAAACCTGGTTCGATCCTGCTTTTTTCAAAGATGATCCCTCAATGGTAGCCGATTTGTCTCGTTTCGAAAAAGGACAAAAAATAACGCCAGGGGTTTATCGTGTCGATATTGTTCTGAATCAGACAATTGTAGATACGCGCAACGTCAATTTTGTTGAGATAACGCCAGAGAAGGGGATTGCCGCCTGTTTGACGACTGAAAGCCTGGATGCAATGGGTGTTAATACTGATGCGTTTCCGGCTTTTAAACAACTGGACAAACAAGCGTGTGTGCCATTGGCGGAGATTATTCCGGATGCCAGCGTAACGTTTAATGTGAATAAACTCCGTCTGGAAATTTCAGTACCGCAAATCGCCATCAAAAGTAATGCCCGTGGTTATGTCCCCCCTGAACGTTGGGATGAAGGGATCAACGCGCTATTACTGGGATATTCGTTTAGCGGGGCTAACAGTATTCATAGCAGCGCAGACAGTGATTCTGGCGACAGCTATTTTCTGAATTTAAACAGTGGCGTTAATTTAGGCCCATGGAGATTGCGCAACAATTCAACATGGAGTCGCAGTAGTGGCCAAACCGCAGAATGGAAGAATCTCAGCAGCTATTTGCAGCGGGCGGTTATTCCACTAAAAGGCGAACTGACCGTAGGTGATGATTATACTGCAGGCGATTTTTTCGATAGTGTCAGCTTTCGTGGTGTGCAGCTGGCGTCAGATGACAACATGCTGCCAGACAGCCTGAAAGGGTTTGCGCCTGTGGTGCGTGGTATCGCCAAAAGCAATGCCCAGATAACGATTAAGCAAAATGGTTACACCATTTACCAAACTTATGTATCGCCTGGTGCTTTTGAAATTAGTGATCTCTATTCCACGTCGTCGAGCGGTGATTTGTTAGTTGAAATCAAAGAAGCGGACGGCAGCGTCAATAGCTACAGCGTACCGTTTTCCAGCGTGCCATTACTCCAGCGTCAGGGGCGAATCAAATACGCGGTGACACTGGCGAAATACAGAACCAATAGTAATGAACAGCAGGAGAGCAAATTTGCCCAGGCCACGTTGCAGTGGGGCGGACCGTGGGGAACGACATGGTATGGTGGTGGACAATATGCTGAATATTACCGTGCCGCCATGTTTGGTCTGGGATTTAACCTTGGCGATTTCGGAGCAATTTCGTTCGATGCGACCCAGGCGAAGAGTACGCTGGCAGACCAAAGCGAACATAAAGGTCAGTCATATCGTTTTCTGTATGCCAAAACGCTCAACCAATTGGGCACTAATTTTCAATTGATGGGCTATCGCTATTCGACGTCGGGTTTCTACACCCTTTCCGACACCATGTATAAACATATGGATGGCTACGAATTTAATGACGGTGATGATGAAGATACGCCGATGTGGTCGCGTTATTACAATTTGTTTTACACCAAACGTGGCAAACTGCAGGTCAATATCTCCCAGCAATTAGGCGAGTACGGTTCGTTTTATTTAAGTGGTAGCCAGCAAACTTACTGGCATACCGATCAACAGGATCGGCTATTACAGTTTGGCTACAACACGCAAATTAAAGATCTCTCGCTGGGGGTTTCCTGGAACTACAGTAAGTCCCGTGGTCAACCTGATGCTGATCAGGTGTTTGCACTAAATTTTTCCCTGCCGCTCAATCTGTTGCTCCCCAGAAGTAATGATAGCTATACCAGGAAAAAAAATTACGCCTGGATGACCTCTAACACCAGTATCGATAACGAAGGGCACATTACACAAAACCTGGGTTTAACGGAGACACTACTCGATGACGGTAACCTGAGCTACAGCGTGCAACAGGGATATAACAGCGAGGGGAAAACGGCTAATGGTAGCGCCAGCATGGACTACAAAGGGGCGTTTGCAGATGCCCGAGTGGGCTACAACTACAGCGATAACGGCAGTCAACAACAACTGAACTACGCTCTTTCAGGCAGTTTAGTTGCCCATTCACAGGGCATTACCCTGGGGCAATCGCTGGGGGAAACTAACGTGCTGATTGCAGCACCAGGCGCAGAGAATACTCGTGTGGCGAACAGCACCGGGCTGAAAACTGACTGGCGCGGATATACCGTTGTCCCCTATGCCACTTCTTATCGGGAAAATCGAATCGCACTTGATGCGGCATCGTTAAAACGTAACGTGGATCTTGAAAATGCAGTAGTCAACGTGGTTCCCACCAAAGGGGCGTTGGTTCTGGCGGAGTTCAATGCCCATGCGGGAGCAAGGGTATTAATGAAAACATCAAAGCAGGGTATACCGCTGCGTTTTGGCGCGATAGCGACGCTGGACGGCATACAGACTAATAGCGGCATTATTGATGATGATGGCTCGCTCTATATGTCCGGTTTGCCCGCTCAGGGAGCGATAACTGTACGCTGGGGCGAAGCTCCCGATCAAATTTGTCATATCAGTTACCAGCTTACCGAACAACAAATTAACTCTGCGATTACGCGAATGGATGCCATATGCAGATAATCTTTGGAGAAAAATGCGTGTTATTACTACGACTATTTTTTGCCGCCGTCTTAATGCTATGGTGCGCTCAAACTGCTGCTTATAGCGGGCAGTGTCATACCACTCAGGGGAATCCGTATATTGGCGTCAATTTTGGCGTTAAAACCCTGGAGGAAGAAGAAAATACGGCTGGAGTAGTTAAAGACAAATTTTATCAGTGGAACGAATCGAATGATTATTATGTTTCCTGTGATTGCGATAAAGACAATGTCAGAAGTGGCCGATGGGCATTCGCCGCGGATTCACCGTTAGTCTATTTAGGCGACAACTGGTACAAAATTAATGACTATCTTGCCGCCAAAGTTTTATTGCAGGTTAAAGGCAGTTCTCCTACTGCGGTTCCTTTCGAAAACGTGGGCACAGGGGCAGATACACGATGGCATATTTGCGATCCCGGCGGTCAACGTTTAGGTGGCCAGGGGGCTAGCGGTAATAGCGGTAGCTTTTCCCTGAAAATATTGCAGCCGTTCGTTGGTTCGGTCGTCATTCCTCCTATGGCGCTGGCGCGATTATTTGAATGCTACAACATACCCGCAGGTGATTCCTGCACGACTACAGGTACACCGGTTTTAGTGTATTACCTGTCTGGTACTATCAATTCACTTGGCTCATGTTCCGTCAATGCCGGAGAAACAATCGAGGTCGATCTGGGCGACGTATTTGCGGCTAACTTTCGTGTTGTAGGGCATAAGCCTCTTGGGGCCAGAACGGCAGAACTTGCAATTCCAGTCAGGTGTAACACGGGAAACGCGGGGTTAGTTAACGTCAACCTGAGTCTGACGGCAACCACAGACCCCAGCTATCCCCAGGCGATTAAGACGTCACGTCCTGGCGTGGGCGTGGTGGTGACCGATAGCCAGAACAACATTATTTCCCCTGCTGGTGGAACATTACCGCTCTCTATTCCTGATGATGCAGACAGTATCGCGCGAATGAATGTCTATCCAGTCAGCACGACAGGTGTACCACCAGAAACCGGGCGATTTGAAGCCACGGCAACGGTGAGAATAAATTTTGATTAACGCGTGAACGTATGAAGAAAAAAACGATATTTCAGTGCGTTATCTTGTTCTTTAGCATTCTTAACATCCATGTCGGGATGGCTGGGCCTGAACAAGTTAGTATGCATATTTATGGGAATGTGGTCGATCAGGGCTGTGATGTCGCCACCAAAAGTGCATTACAAAATATTCATATTGGTGATTTTAATATCAGTGATTTTCAGGCCGCGAATACCGTAAGCACTGCTGCTGATTTGAATATCGATATCACCGGTTGTGCCGCTGGTATTACTGGCGCGGACGTCCTTTTTAGCGGCGAGGCTGACACCCTTGCGCCGACACTGCTCAAACTAACTGACACAGGCGGAAGCGGTGGTATGGCAACGGGGATTGCCGTGCAAATTCTTGATGCGCAAAGTCAGCAAGAAATCCCGCTCAATCAGGTCCAGCCTCTTACGCCCTTAAAAGCCGGGGATAACACACTCAAATATCAACTTCGTTATAAGTCCACAAAGGCGGGAGCAACGGGCGGTAATGCGACGGCGGTTCTCTATTTTGATCTGGTTTACCAGTGAAGGAGTGATGTTGAAACGGATAATCTGGATTCTGTTCTTACTGGGATTAACGGGGGGCTGTGAGCTATTTGCCCATGATGGCACAGTCAACATTAGCGGATCGTTTCGCCGTAATACATGCGTGCTGGCACAGGATAGCAAGCAAATCAATGTGCAGTTAGGCGATGTCTCGCTGACACGTTTTTTTCATGGGAATTATGGCCCGGAGAAATCTTTCATCATTAATTTGCAGGATTGCGGAACAGATGTCAGCACGGTTGACGTCACCTTTTCAGGAACCCCCGACGGAGTGCAGAGCGAAATGCTGTCCATTGAAAGTGGTACGGATGCAGCCAGCGGGCTGGCAATTGCGATTCTGGATGATGCGAAGATATTGATTCCGCTTAACCAGGCGAGTAAAGACTACAGCCTACATAGCGGTAAGGTGCCATTAACTTTTTATGCGCAATTGCGACCTGTCAATAGCGATGTGCAGTCGGGTAAAGTGAATGCCAGCGCGACATTTGTACTTCATTATGACTAATACGTGGAACAGATTGGCGCTCTTGATTTTCGCCGTTTTATCGCTGCTGGTGGCGGGTGAATTGCGGGCAGGAGTGGTGGTCGGCGGAACGCGATTTATCTTTCCGGCAGACAGAGAATCGATATCTATTTTACTGACTAATACCAGTCAGGAATCCTGGCTTATTAACAGTAAAATCAACCGCCCAACGCGTTGGGCCGGGGGGGAAGCGTCGACAGTGCCAGCACCATTACTGGCCGCTCCGCCACTTATTCTCCTGAAGCCCGGTACTACAGGCACGTTGCGCTTGCTGAGAACGGAAAGCGACATCTTGCCTGTGGATCGCGAAACGCTATTTGAGTTAAGCATTGCCAGCGTGCCATCCGGCAAAGTTGAAAATCAGAGCGTAAAAGTGGCGATGCGCTCGGTATTTAAACTGTTCTGGCGACCCGAAGGTTTGCCGGGCGACCCGCTGGAAGCTTATCAACAATTACGCTGGACACGGAATTCGCAGGGTGTACAACTCACTAACCCAACGCCTTACTACATTAACCTGATTCAGTTGAGCGTAAATGGTAAAGCGTTAAGTAATGCGGGAGTTGTGCCGCCTAAAAGCCAGCGTCAGACAAGCTGGTGTCAGGCAATCGCACCGTGTCATGTCGCCTGGCGGGCGATAAATGATTACGGCGGGTTGAGTGCAAAGAAGGAGCAAAATCTGCCCTGAAACAGGTTCGGAAAACGTTTGCGTTTTTTTTGCCGCAGGTCAATTCCCTTTTGGTCCGAACTCGCACATAATACGCCCCCGGTTTGCACACCGGGAATCCAGGAGAGTTCATGTACTACCCCTTCGTTCGTAAAGCCCTTTTCCAGCTCGATCCAGAGCGCGCTCATGAGTTTACTTTTCAGCAATTACGCCGTATTACAGGAACGCCGTTTGAAGCACTGGTGCGGCAGAAAGTGCCTGCGAAACCTGTTAACTGCATGGGCCTGACGTTTAAAAATCCGCTTGGTCTGGCAGCCGGTCTTGATAAAGACGGGGAGTGCATTGACGCGTTAGGCGCGATGGGATTTGGATCGATCGAGATCGGTACCGTCACGCCACGTCCACAGCCAGGTAATGACAAGCCGCGTCTCTTTCGTCTGGTAGATGCCGAAGGTTTGATCAACCGTATGGGCTTTAATAATCTTGGCGTTGATAACCTCGTAGAGAACGTAAAAAAGGCCCATTATGACGGCGTCCTGGGTATTAACATCGGCAAAAATAAAGATACGCCAGTGGAGCAGGGCAAAGATGACTATCTGATTTGTATGGAAAAAATCTATGCCTATGCGGGATATATCGCCATCAATATTTCATCGCCGAATACCCCAGGATTACGCACGCTGCAATATGGTGAAGCGCTGGATGATCTCTTAACCGCGATTAAAAATAAGCAAAATGATTTGCAAGCGATGCACCATAAATATGTGCCGATCGCAGTGAAGATCGCGCCGGATCTTTCTGAAGAAGAATTGATCCAGGTTGCCGATAGTTTAGTTCGCCATAATATTGATGGCGTTATTGCAACCAATACCACACTCGATCGTTCTCTTGTTCAGGGAATGAAAAATTGCGATCAAACCGGTGGCTTAAGTGGTCGTCCGCTTCAGTTAAAAAGCACCGAAATTATTCGCCGCTTGTCACTGGAATTAAACGGTCGCTTACCGATCATCGGTGTTGGCGGCATCGACTCGGTTATCGCTGCGCGTGAAAAGATTGCTGCGGGTGCCTCACTGGTGCAAATTTATTCTGGTTTTATTTTTAAAGGTCCGCCGCTGATTAAAGAAATCGTTACCCATATCTAATTATTTCTTCGAATTCCTCTTTATAAGATAATCAGGGCTTTATTTTCAGCCCTGGTTGTTTTATATTCATCGCTGTTGCTTATTTAGACATTTTGTACTTTTATTGTTGAGGTTATTAAGCGAAGCGACAATGGATTGTGTTGCTGCGGTTTTATAGGGTAGGGGAGAGGCAGATGCGAATTAAACCAGACGATAACTGGCGTTGGTATTACGATGAAGAGCACGATCGAATGATGCTCGATTTAGCCAATGGTATGCTATTTCGCTCACGTTTTGCGCGCAAGATGTTGACTCCAGATGCCTTTTCTCCCGCAGGCTTTTGCGTTGACGACGCCGCGCTCTATTTCTCTTTTGAAGAAAAGTGCCGCGATTTTAATTTATCTAAAGAACAAAAAGCCGAACTGGTGCTGAATGCACTGGTAGCAATTCGCTATCTCAAACCGCAAATGCCGAAAAGCTGGCATTTTGTTTCCCATGGTGAAATGTGGGTGCCCATGCCGGGCGATGCGGCCTGCGTTTGGTTGAGCGATACTCACGAGCAGGTCAATTTGCTGGTCGTTGAATCTGGCGAAAATGCCGCACTATGCCTGCTGGCACAACCCTGCGTTGTTATTGCGGGTCGCGCGATGCAGTTGGGCGACGCCATTAAAATCATGAACGACAGGCTGAAACCGCAGGTTAATGTTGACAGCTTCAGCCTCGAACAGGCAGTCTAACGCGCCAACTTAAGTGCAGTCTTCGGTACACAGCTACAGCAAAGAATGGTGCCATCATCGCCCATTGCTGATTTTTTTAGCGGCGTGACTTCGCCTTCTAAAAGCTGAACACGGCAACTTCCACAAATGCCCGCGCGGCAAGAATAAGGGATACGAATTCCCTGATTTTCTAATTGCTCCAGCAACACCTGTTGGTTATTTCCACGAAATGCCTGTCCCTGCCAGTCAATATCTACATTTGCGTCCGGTTGTTGCGTGATGTTGGCGGTATCATCAGCGGCAGCTGCGCCGTAAATTTTTGCCGGAGCCGTTGCCAGAATTTCCACCTCATCGCCAACGCGAATCACGCCGCTATTACGGGCAATTAAATTCTGACCAAAATCGACATCGCCGTTATCCTGGGCAGTGCGGAAAGATTGCAATGTTTTTAATGGTTCGCCTGCCGGATGTTTTTGCCCTTTTTCTGGGCTGACGGTGGTGAAAATACAGCGGCTACAAGGTTTAACCACATCAAACACCACATCACCAATGCGAATCACTTTCCAGCTATCTTCTTCCCAGGCTGACGCGCCGGAAACCACCAGATTGGGGCGGAATTGCTCCATTTTTACACTGGCCGGACAACGTTGTTGGAGATCACGTAACGAGGCTTCGTTAGCAAGAAGGTAAGGATAGCCATCAGCAAATGACAGGGGTACAGTGTTGTGGCGTTTCACGCGCCGGGTCATTTGTGGCCCCACCCAGCGTAATTGCACTTCGCGGGAGAAAAATCCACGTAGCCATTTGTTGATCGCGTCTGGCGCAATTCGCGCGGTAAAATGTGTGCCCCAAACTTCGGTTGGTGCGTCTTGTGTGGCGAAATCAGCAAAACGAACATATGCGCTACTGCCATCTGGTGCGGTGAGATGCAAGCCATCATGCACAGGTGAAGGAGTAAACCGTACCATCTGGGGAAACTGGCGAGCGGTAATAAACGTACCGTCAGGTTCCGTGATCATAAAGATGCGATCGAAGGCCAGACCACTGACATCAGCCAGAGCATGTGTAAGACCAATGCCGCGCATCGATTTAACAGGATGAATAAAAAGCCGGGTTAATGTCACCACGGTGCGGTCCTCAAATGAAAATAAGCCCTCAACTTTATGACATGACGCGCTTATTAGCTATAATGCGCAACAATTTTCTTAGCGCCTGTCCCATTAGGCTATTTTATTTGTCAGTTTGGCCCTGGGTTGTGCTCGAAATCCTCACGTACTTGTGTACGCTCCGGTTTCTCCGCGCTGTCCATGTCCAGACTGACTGCAACAATTACGCCTACTGCGGTAGGCTCTTAGAGTAAAAGTGACGATATGAATTCTCTGTTTGCCAGTACGGCCCGTGGGCTGGAAGAGCTGTTAAAAACTGAACTGGAAAACCTGGGGGCCGTTGAATGCCAGGTGGTTCAGGGTGGGGTCCATTTCAAGGGCGACACACGGCTTGTTTACCAGAGCCTGATGTGGAGCCGCCTGGCCTCGCGTATTATGTTGCCGCTGGGCGAGTGTAAGGTTTACAGCGATTTAGACCTCTATCTCGGTGTTCAGGCGATCAACTGGACAGAGATGTTTAATCCTGGCGCGACCTTCGCTGTCCACTTCAGTGGTTTGAATGACACCATCCGCAACAGTCAGTACGGCGCGATGAAAGTGAAAGACGCGATCGTCGATGCTTTCACGCGGAAAAATCTGCCGCGTCCAAATGTTGATCGCGATGCGCCGGATATCCGCGTTAACGTCTGGCTGCATAAAGAAACCGCCAGTATCGCTCTTGATCTGAGTGGTGATGGTTTACATCTGCGTGGCTATCGCGATCGTGCTGGTATTGCGCCGATCAAAGAAACCCTGGCAGCCGCTATTGTGATGCGATCCGGCTGGCAGCCAGGAACACCGCTGCTCGATCCGATGTGTGGTTCCGGTACGTTGCTGATTGAAGCGGCGATGCTAGCGACCGATCGCGCACCAGGCTTGCACCGTGGGCGTTGGGGCTTTAGCGGCTGGGTGCAGCATGATGAAGATATCTGGCAGGAAGTGAAAGCGGAAGCGCAAACTCGTGCCCGTAAAGGCCTGGCTGAGTATAGCTCTCATTTTTACGGTTCGGACAGCGACGCACGGGTGATTCAACGTGCGCGCACTAACGCCCGTCTTGCGGGGATTGGTGAACTGATCACCTTTGAGGTGAAAGATGTCGCGCAACTGACCAATCCGCTGCCGAAAGGGCCGTACGGCACAGTGTTGAGCAACCCGCCATACGGGGAACGTCTGGACAGCGAACCGGCGCTGATTGCGCTGCATAGCCTGCTGGGTCGGATCATGAAAAACCAGTTTGGTGGCTGGAATCTCTCTTTGTTTAGTGCCTCGCCGGATCTGCTAAGCTGCTTGCAGCTGCGTGCAGACAAACAGTACAAGGCGAAAAACGGCCCGCTGGACTGCGTACAGAAAAATTACCACGTTGCCGAAAGCACTCCAGACAGCAAACCGGCGATGGTAGCGGAAGACTACGCCAACCGCCTGCGTAAGAACCTCAAAAAATTCGAGAAGTGGGCTCGTCAGGAAGGAATTGAATGTTACCGCCTGTATGACGCCGATCTGCCGGAATATAACGTTGCCGTTGACCGTTATGCCGACTGGGTGGTGGTGCAGGAGTATGCACCGCCAAAAACTATTGATGCTCACAAAGCGCGTCAGCGTCTGTTCGATATTATCGCTGCAACCATTTCGGTACTGGGGATTGCGCCAAACAAACTGGTGCTGAAAACCCGTGAACGCCAGAAGGGCAAAAACCAGTACCAGAAACTGGGCGAGAAGGGCGAGTTTCTGGAAGTTACCGAATATAACGCTCACTTGTGGGTGAACCTGACGGATTATCTCGATACTGGTCTGTTCCTCGATCACCGCATCGCCCGTCGTATGCTCGGTCAGATGAGCAAAAGCAAAGATTTCCTCAATCTGTTCTCTTATACCGGCAGCGCCACCGTGCATGCGGGATTAGGCGGTGCACGCAGCACCACCACCGTGGATATGTCGCGTACTTATCTGGAGTGGGCAGAACGCAACCTGCGTCTGAATGGCCTGACCGGGCGTGCGCATCGCCTGATTCAGGCCGATTGCCTGGCGTGGCTGCGTGAGGCAAATGAACAGTTCGATCTGATCTTTATCGATCCGCCAACCTTCTCTAACTCAAAACGAATGGAAGATGCGTTTGATGTTCAGCGCGATCATCTGGCGCTGATGAAAGATTTGAAACGTCTGCTGCGTGCAGGTGGGACGATCATGTTCTCGAACAATAAACGTGGCTTCCGTATGGATCTCGACGGACTGGCAAAACTGGGACTGAAAGCACAAGAAATTACGCAAAAAACGCTCTCCCAGGATTTCGCCCGTAACCGCCAGATCCACAACTGCTGGCTGATTACCGCAGCCTGAAAGGAATAGTAATGTCATTAATCAGTATGCATGGCGCCTGGCTGTCGTTCAGCGACGCGCCGCTTCTCGATAACGCAGAACTGCATATCGAAGATAATGAACGTGTTTGTCTGGTAGGCCGCAACGGCGCAGGCAAATCGACGTTAATGAAAATCCTCAACCGTGAACAAGGGCTGGATGACGGTCGCATTATTTACGAGCAAGATTTGATTGTAGCTCGTCTGCAACAGGATCCGCCGCGTAACGTTGAGGGTAGCGTTTATGATTTCGTTGCCGAAGGCATTGAAGAACAAGCGGAATATCTGAAACGCTATCACGATATTTCGCGCCTGGTGATGAACGACCCGAGCGAGAAAAATCTCAACGAACTGGCGAAGGTTCAGGAACAGCTGGATCACCACAACCTGTGGCAGCTGGAAAACCGCATCAACGAAGTGCTGGCGCAACTGGGGTTAGATCCTAACGTTGCGCTGTCGTCGCTTTCCGGCGGCTGGTTGCGTAAAGCGGCATTAGGACGCGCGCTGGTGAGTAATCCGCGCGTGCTGTTGCTTGATGAACCGACAAACCACCTGGATATTGAAACCATCGACTGGCTGGAAGGGTTTTTGAAAACTTTCAACGGGACGATTATTTTCATCTCCCACGACCGTTCGTTTATCCGCAATATGGCGACGCGCATTGTTGATCTCGATCGCGGCAAGCTGGTGACCTATCCAGGGAATTACGACCAGTACCTGCTGGAAAAAGAAGAAGCCCTGCGCGTGGAAGAACTACAAAATGCCGAGTTCGATCGCAAACTGGCGCAGGAAGAAGTGTGGATTCGCCAGGGGATCAAAGCACGCCGTACCCGTAATGAAGGCCGCGTACGCGCCCTGAAAGCGATGCGTCGCGAGCGTGGTGAACGTCGCGAAGTGATGGGTACCGCAAAGATGCAGGTGGAAGAGGCCAGCCGCTCCGGTAAGATCGTTTTCGAAATGGAAGACGTTTGCTACCAGGTTGACGGTAAGCAACTGGTGAAAGATTTTTCGGCCCAGGTTCTACGTGGCGACAAAATTGCCCTGATTGGTCCGAATGGGTGCGGCAAAACCACGCTGCTGAAACTGATGCTCGGTCAGCTTCAAGCGGACAGCGGGCGTATTCACGTTGGCACCAAACTGGAAGTGGCTTATTTCGATCAGCACCGCGCGGAACTGGATCCCGATAAAACGGTGATGGATAACCTTGCCGAAGGTAAGCAAGAGGTGATGGTTAACGGCAAGCCACGCCACGTATTAGGCTATTTGCAGGACTTTCTGTTCCATCCGAAACGGGCGATGACGCCGGTACGTGCGCTTTCTGGCGGTGAGCGGAACCGCTTGCTGCTGGCGCGTTTGTTCCTCAAACCAAGCAACTTATTGATTCTTGACGAACCGACCAACGATCTTGATGTCGAAACGCTGGAACTGCTGGAAGAACTGATCGACAGCTATCAGGGCACGGTATTGCTGGTTAGCCACGATCGTCAGTTTGTCGATAACACCGTTACAGAATGTTGGATCTTCGAAGGCGGCGGTAAAATTGGTCGTTATGTCGGCGGTTATCATGATGCCCGTGGTCAGCAAGAGCAGTATGTGGCGCTCAAACAGCCTGCGGTGAAAAAAACCGAAGAAGCCGCCGCGGCAAAAGCAGAAACTGTAAAACGCAGCAGTAGCAAACTAAGCTATAAATTGCAGCGCGAACTGGAGCAGCTACCGCAATTGCTCGAAGATCTGGAGGCGAAGCTGGAAGCCCTACAGACGCAGGTGGCGGATGCTTCCTTCTTCAGTCAGCCACATGAGCAGACACAAAAAGTGCTCGCCGATATGGCTGCTGCAGAGCAGGAACTGGAGCAAGCCTTTGAACGCTGGGAGTATCTTGAAGCGTTAAAAAATGGTGGCTGATCGCAAAATAGTCGATTTAAACAGAGACAGCTGACAACGGTAAAATTGCCTGATGAACTGGGTTTATCAGGCATGAAAACCAACACTTTGTTAGTCATCTGTAAAATAGCGCATCATTAAGGAGTACCAATGTGCGAACATCATCATGCCGCGAAGCACATCCTGTGCTCGCAGTGTGACATGCTGGTGGCGTTACCGCGCCTTGAGCATGGTCAGAAAGCGGCATGTCCCCGGTGTGGCACAACGTTAACCGTGGCGTGGGATGCCCCTCGACAGCGTCCCACCGCCTATGCGTTGGCTGCACTGTTCATGCTGTTGCTGTCCAACTTGTTTCCTTTTGTGAATATGAACGTTGCAGGAGTTACCAGTGAAATTACATTACTGGAAATTCCCGGCGTGCTTTTTTCTGAGGACTACGCCAGCCTCGGCACCTTTTTCCTGTTGTTTGTGCAACTGGTTCCCGCGTTTTGTCTGATAACCATTCTGTTACTGGTGAATCGCGCGGAATTACCGGTCCGTTTAAAAGAGCAACTGGCACGGGTGCTTTTTCAACTCAAAACCTGGGGAATGGCGGAGATTTTCCTCGCTGGTGTGCTGGTCAGTTTCGTTAAACTGATGGCTTACGGCAGCATTGGGGTAGGCAGCAGCTTTCTCCCCTGGTGTTTATTTTGTGTCCTGCAACTGCGCGCTTTTCAGTGCGTTGATCGTCGCTGGTTATGGGACGACATCGCCCCGATGCCAGAACTGCGCCAGCCGCTAAAACCAGGCGTCACGGGGATACGTCAGGGGCTGCGTTCGTGCTCCTGTTGTACGGCAATCCTTCCTGCTGATGAACCCGTGTGCCCGCGTTGTAGTACCAAAGGGTACGTTCGGCGTAGAAACAGCCTGCAGTGGACACTCGCGCTGCTTGTAACGTCCATCATGCTGTATCTTCCGGCTAATATTTTGCCCATCATGGTGACGGATTTATTAGGCTCGAAGATGCCGTCGACGATTCTCGCTGGGGTCATTCTGTTATGGAGCGAAGGCTCTTATCCCGTCGCTGCGGTGATCTTTCTGGCCAGTATTATGGTGCCAACGTTAAAGATGATCGCCATCGCGTGGCTGTGTTGGGATGCCAAAGGGCATGGCAAGCGCGACAGTGAAAGAATGCATTTGATTTATGAAGTTGTTGAGTTTGTAGGCCGCTGGTCGATGATTGACGTTTTCGTTATCGCGGTGCTCTCGGCGCTGGTGCGTATGGGAGGTTTAATGAGTATTTATCCGGCAATGGGTGCATTAATGTTTGCTTTAGTCGTCATAATGACAATGTTTTCTGCTATGACGTTTGACCCGCGTTTGTCGTGGGATCGTCAACCTGAATCAGAGCATGAGGAGTCCTGACAGTATGGAATCTAATAATGGGGAAGCCAAAATCCAGAAAGTGAAGAACTGGTCTCCCGTGTGGATATTTCCTATCGTCACGGCGCTCATTGGGGCCTGGGTTCTTTTTTATCATTACAGCCATCAGGGACCGGAAGTGACCCTGATCACCGCGAATGCGGAAGGAATTGAAGGTGGCAAAACCACCATTAAAAGCCGTAGCGTTGACGTCGGCGTGGTTGAAAGCGCCACACTGGCTGATGATTTGACGCACGTTGAAATCAAAGCGCGGCTGAATTCCGGTATGGAAAAATTGCTGCATAAAGACACCGTCTTTTGGGTGGTGAAACCGCAGATTGGTCGCGAAGGGATTAGCGGCCTGGGAACGCTGCTGTCTGGAGTTTATATCGAACTGCAGCCAGGCGCGAAAGGCAGCAAAATGGATAAATACGATTTGCTGGACTCGCCACCGTTGGCCCCGCCTGATGCGAAAGGTATCCGTGTGATTCTCGATAGCAAAAAAGCCGGGCAGCTCTCGCCAGGAGATCCGGTGCTGTTCCGTGGCTATCGGGTAGGTTCGGTTGAAACCAGCACCTTCGATACACAAAAACGCAATATCAGCTATCAACTGTTCATCAATGCACCTTATGACCGACTGGTGACCAACAATGTTCGCTTCTGGAAAGATAGTGGCATTGCGGTTGATCTGACGTCAGCAGGGATGCGTGTGGAGATGGGCTCATTGACAACGCTGCTGAGTGGCGGTGTCAGCTTTGATGTGCCGGAAGGTCTGGATTTAGGGCAGCCAGTGGCACCGAAAACAGCTTTCGTTTTGTATGATGATCAGAAGAGCATTCAGGATTCGTTGTACACCGATCACATTGATTATCTGATGTTCTTTAAAGATTCGGTACGCGGTCTGCAACCGGGAGCTCCGGTAGAGTTCCGGGGTATTCGCCTGGGTACCGTAAGCAAAGTGCCATTCTTTGCGCCGAATATGCGTCAGACATTTAACGATGATTACCGTATTCCGGTACTGATTCGTATCGAGCCAGAGCGGCTGAAAATGCAGCTTGGCGAAAATGCGGATGTTGTTGAGCACCTTGGCGAATTGTTGAAACGTGGTTTACGCGGATCGCTGAAAACCGGAAACCTGGTCACTGGTGCACTGTATGTTGATCTCGATTTCTATCCAAATACGCCTGCAATAACCGGTATTCGTGAATTTAATGGTTATCAGATTATCCCGACCGTTAGCGGCGGCCTGGCGCAAATCCAGCAACGACTGATGGAAGCGTTGGATAAGATCAACAAACTGCCATTGAATCCGATGATTGAACAGGCAACCAGTACGCTTTCTGAAAGTCAGCGCACAATGAAAAACCTGCAAACGACGCTGGATAGCATGAACAAGATCCTCGCTAGCCAGTCGATGCAGCAGTTGCCGACGGATATGCAGTCAACGTTGCGTGAATTGAATCGCAGCATGCAGGGCTTCCAGCCTGGCTCCGCAGCCTACAACAAGATGGTGGCGGATATGCAGCGCCTTGATCAGGTGTTGCGAGAACTGCAACCGGTGCTGAAAACGCTCAATGAGAAGAGTAACGCGCTGGTATTTGAAGCGAAGGACAAAAAAGATCCAGAGCCGAAGAGGGCGAAACAATGAAAAAGTGGCTAGTGACGATTGCAGCACTGTGGCTGGCCGGATGCAGCTCCGGCGAAATTAATAAAAACTATTACCAGTTACCTGTGGTGCAGAGCGGTACACAAAGTACCGCCAGCCAGGGCAATCGTCTGTTATGGGTAGAGCAGGTCACTGTTCCTGACTATCTGGCGGGGAATGGTGTGGTTTATCAAACCAGTGATGTGAAGTATGTGATTGCCAACAACAACTTGTGGGCCAGCCCGTTGGATCAACAGTTGCGCAACACCCTGGTTGCCAACCTGAGTACGCAACTGCCCGGCTGGGTGGTTGCCTCCCAGCCTCTGGGAAGCGCCCAGGACACGCTCAATGTTACCGTAACGGAGTTTAACGGTCGCTATGATGGCAAGGTCATTGTCAGTGGTGAGTGGCTGTTGAACCACCAGGGACAACTGATCAAACGTCCGTTCCGTCTGGAAGGAGTGCAAACTCAGGATGGTTACGATGAGATGGTTAAAGTGCTGGCCGGTGTCTGGAGTCAGGAAGCCGCTTCTATTGCACAAGAGATAAAGCGTCTACCTTAATTATAAAGATTTGTAAATATAACCGTCTCCGGTATGTTGCCTGAGGCGGTTTTTTTGTCTCTAACGTGCGGAAAAATTTGTTCCTCTTCACATTTTTTGTACAACCGACATGCCCGTGTAGCTCACAAATATGACAGTGGCGTGAATTTTGCGCATTGACGGCAGTTATGATTCGCGGTATTGCTTAACTGTGATTGCACATTTAGTAATCACTGTTTTCTTTTCCACCAGAAACCAGTATGAGGGAAACGAGGCATGAAGAGACAAAAACGAGATCGCCTGGAACGGGCACATCAACGTGGTTATCAGGCCGGCATCGCCGGACGCTCAAAAGAAATGTGTCCCTATCAGACGCTGAATCAAAGGTCACAATGGCTGGGAGGCTGGCGAGAAGCCATGGCGGACAGGGTAGTAATGGCCTGATTCTGTCTCTTTAAAAAGAAACCTCCGCATTGCGGAGGTTTCGCCTTTTGATACTCTGTCTGATTATAATCAGAAGGCAGACGTATCCTGGAACAGACCGACTTTCAGGTCGCTGGCGGTATAGATCAGACGACCATCAACCAGCACTTCGCCATCCGCCAGGCCCATAATCAGACGACGGTTAACAATGCGTTTAAAGTGAATACGGTAGGTCACTTTTTTCGCTGTCGGCAGTACCTGACCAGTGAATTTCACTTCGCCAACGCCCAACGCGCGGCCTTTACCTTCGCCGCCCAGCCAGCCGAGGTAGAACCCTACCAGCTGCCACATTGCGTCCAGGCCCAGGCATCCCGGCATAACCGGATCGCCAATAAAGTGGCATCCGAAGAACCACAGATCCGGATTGATATCCAGTTCTGCTTCAACATACCCTTTGTCGAAGTTACCACCCGTTTCGGTCATTTTGACCACACGGTCCATCATCAGCATGTTCGGTGCTGGCAATTGCGGGCCTTTAGCGCCAAACAGTTCACCGCGACCAGAGGCAAGAAGGTCTTCTTTTGTATAGGATTCGCGTTTATCTACCATGTTCTCTGTAAGCCTTATTTTATTGAAGCACGCAGGATAGCTAACACGTGTACGCTGAACAAGTCCGATCAGTTCGGAATAAACCAGTTCAGCCAACGTAATGGCCATGGAAAACGGTGACGTCCTTCCTGTTGCGATGCTTGCGCGATACGTTCCTGGATGGTTTGCATCAGCGTCGTTTGGCCTTCGCCATCCCACACCAGATTTAATAATAACGGCAGTGCGTCAGTCACATCGTCTACTGCCCAGATGGTGAATTTGCCTTCTTCTACCGCTTTCACCAGTTCACTGTGAAGACTTAAATGGCGAACGTTAGCTGTGGGGATAATGACACCTTGTTTCCCGGTTAACTCACGTTGCTGGCAAATAGCAAAGAAGCCTTCGATTTTCTCATTTAAACCACCGACCGGCTGGGCGCGACCGAACTGATCGACTGAACCTGTGATAGCGATACTCTGATTCACCGGCACATCGGCGAGGGCGCTTATCAGGGCGCAGAGTTCAGCCATCGAGGCACTATCTCCATCAACTTCACTGTATGACTGCTCAAATGTCAGCGATGCTGAGAAGGGGATCTGTTGCTCAAGCTGTAGTTCCGACATCAGGAACGCTTGCATGATCATCATCCCTTTCGCATGGATATTGCCGCCAAGCTCCGCTTTGCGTTCGATGTCGGTGAATTCACCATCGCCAATATGCACAACGCAGCTAATGCGAGAAGGTTCGCCAAAAGCGCGTGGATGACCCGGAAATTCAATGACCGAAAGGGCGTTAATTTGCCCGATGCGTTCGCCTTCGGTTTCAATCAGGATTTGCTCCTGAAGGATCTCATCCTGCATACGTTCAGCGAGGAAACCTTCGCGCCATTCACGCTGCTGCAGCATTAAGTTTAGCTGCTCGCCGGAGAAGGTGTCGCCATCACACAGGGAGGCGACCTCTTTACACTGGCGGAGGATCCACTGCGGGCTAAGCGGAAGTGTTTCTTGTTCACCGGTGTAGCGTGCTGCTTCGCGGATAAGTACCGGCCAGGCATCCGCTCCCGGTGCAGGTAAGTGATTATGTCTGGCGGTAAATGTCACCCAGCGACACCACTGGGTTACTGACTCCGCATCGACAATCTGCAGAGTATCTTCAAATTCGCTATAAATAGCCTGCTCTGAAAGCTCTGGCTCCATCTCCTGGAAATCAGCCAATGATTCGCGTTCGCCTACCAGAATGACTTTCAGCTTCAATGGCATCGAAGGCACAGAGACGGGGAGAGGGCGCGACTCATCAAACGCAACCCAGTCAAAACGCTCGCGGTTAACGATATTTTTCAGCCGCATCCACAGCAGAGGTTGCGCCAGCAGTGTACGCAAAGAGATGATGAGAATACCGCCATTTGCCTGATGCACCAGACCAGGCTGCAGGGTAATGTCGCCATTAAACTGGCGCAGGCAGCCAAAGAGTTGCTCCGCTTCTACCCAGTCGGCAGCGACAACTTGCGTTAAAGTCGCAAAATTATCATCTGCACTCACTGCGTGACGTAAGCGGATGGAGTGGCCGGAAACCTCATAGTGACCGCCCACCAGTTGGCCTGCATCGCTTTGTAGCGTACGCGCGGCATTGGCAATAAGATTCAGATACTCAGACTCTTCCGGGGCCTTCGCCAGCATAAAAGAGGAGGATGCTCGCGTATGCAGCAACTGCTCCAGTGCGAATTGCAGTCGCGGTTGAGTATCACTGAATAAAGGATCGTTTTCGTCAATCAAATGTGGCTGAGCAAATATTTCCTGATAGCTATCGGTATCAGGAACCAGGTCACGCCATGCAAGTTTCGTAATGGTCAAAGTTGATGTTTTTTAGTCTGTTGTCAAAGCCGCGATTATACCGTAACCGGCACTACAGCACACGTAGAAAGCACCGACAATACTCCTGGCATGGGCGTTAAAGCTCACAGGATGGAGATTCTTTTCTTCACTGGCCTAAAAAGCTGATATTCTGTAAAGAGTTACACGGTAACATTGAGATCGCTATGAAATATCAACAACTTGAAAATCTTGAAAGCGGTTGGAAATGGAAGTATCTGGTGAAGAAGCATCGCGAAGGGGAGTTAATCACCCGTTACATAGAAGCCAGTGCCGCCCAGGAAGCCGTCGATGTGTTGCTCTCGCTGGAAAATGAACCCGTGCTGGTAAATGGCTGGATTGACAAGCATATGAATCCGGAACTGGTCAATCGCATGAAGCAAACCATTCGGGCCAGACGGAAGCGCCATTTTAATGCGGAACACCAGCATACGCGCAAAAAATCGATCGATCTGGAATTTATTGTCTGGCAACGTCTGGCTGGTCTTGCGCAGCGTCGCGGTAAAACGCTTTCTGAAACGATTGTTCAGCTGATTGAAGATGCGGAAAACAAAGAGAAATACGCGAATAAAATGTCTTCTTTGAAGCATGATCTGCAGGCATTGCTGGGTAAGGAATAACTGACGAAGTCAGTTCAATTTACTAAAGGCGAAAAAAACCCCGCAGCTGCGGGGTTTTTCTACCAGACGAGAACTTAAGCCTGCGGCTGAGTTACAACGTCTTTGATGCCTTTAACTTCGATCTCTACGCGACGATCCGGAGCCAGGCAGTCGATCAGTGCAGCACGCTGTTTCACGTTGTCACAGGTGTTGCCAGTAACCGGGTTGGATTCGCCCATACCACGTGCGGAGATCTTGTCTGCCGGGATACCTTTGGAGATCAGGTAATCAACAACAGACTGAGCACGGCGCTCGGACAGACCCTGGTTGTAAGCGTCAGAACCGATGCGGTCAGTGTAACCCAGAACAACTACGGAACCGTCTTTCGGATCCAGGTTGCTCAGCTGGCTGTACAGCTGATCCAGAGCAGCCTGACCTTCCGGTTTCAGGGTTGCTTTGTTGAAGTTGAACAGAACGTCAGACTTCAGAGTGAAGTGCTTGGTCTGTACTTCCGGTGCCGGAGCTGGAGCCGGAGCAACTACCGGAGCTGCTTCGCCCTGACCGAAACGGTAGGAAACACCCAGGCTCAGCAGACCGTTGTCCGGACGAGTACCGATGGTGTTTGCGTCACCGATGTTGTTGGTCCACTGGTATTCCAGACGGGTAGCGATTTCAGGAGTGATCGCGTACTCAACACCACCTGCGAAAACCGGAGAAACGCCAGTGTCGTGGTCTTTAAAGGATGCGCCACCAGGTACGTTAGCCTTGGTGTCTGCACGCCATACCATACCACCCAGACGAGTGTATACGTCCAGATCGTCAGTGATTGGGTAACCCAGTTTAGCAGTCAGTTGAACGCCCTGAGCTTTGTATGCACCGTTGATGTTGTCGCCTTTGTACGGCATACGACCTAACCAGTCGTAACCCATTTCAAAACCAACATACGGGTTAACCTGGTAACCACCAAAAGCACCTGCACCCAGTTGGTTTTCGTGGGTCGGACCATTGTTAGGAATAAAACCAGTGTCATGGTACTGGGACCAGCCCAGTTTAGCACCAGTGTACCAGGTGTTATCTTTCGGAGCGGCCTGCGCTACGGTAGCGAAACCAGCCAGTGCCACTGCAATCGCGATAGCTGTCTTTTTCATTTTTTGCGCCTCGTTATCATCCAAAATACGCCATGAATATCTCCAACGAGATAACACGGTTAAATCCTTCACCGGGGGATCTGCTCAATATTAACTCTACCGATATCTTCGGCTTATGCCGAGCACCCCTGGCGATGTAAAGTCTACAACGTAGTTGAAAACTTACAAGTGTGAACTCCGTCAGGCATATGAAAAAAAAGTCTTGTATAAGGTATGTTTAATCTTTTTTGTCAGCGACAATTTACAGAAGAAAATCGCGGAAACCGCTTCAGACAAGCCTCCGCAAGGAAAATTAGTCACGACTGAAAGCATTGGCTGGGCGACAAAAAAAGTTCCAGGATTAATCCTAAATTTACTTAATGATACAAATTAGAGTGAATTTTTAGCCCGGAAAGTTGTCTCGTGGCGTGAGAGGATGCGCTTACCGGACGCATAATAAACCCCATAGCGTTACCTTCATTTGCCGCATCAACAAGTTCAGCATGCTCTTCTTCAGTCAAATCATCTGCCAACCAACCGATCACCACACTGTAATTGCCCGTGCGTAAAGCGCGAACCATTGACTCCACAGTGTGGCAAGGGGAGAGCTGGCTAATCTGCATTACTTTCGTTAAGGGTAGCCCAGATGCCTGAACCCATTCCCGACTCAGTTTTTGTTGCGGTGTTAACCAGAGTTGCCAGCGCGATTGCTGACCGAGTTGCTGTAACAATGGCAACAGTAGAAGTTGCGTCATCATGGGCTGATCTTCGCGATAGACAACTTCACTGATAAGCCCGGCTGTAGTGTTTTCCGTAGAGACACGCGCAATTTTACTTGCTGCGGATGAGAACGACGAAGAACGATGTGCATAGCCTGAAGTGTACATAATCAATCCAGCCCCTGTGAGTTACTGTATGGATATACAGTACATCCAGTGACAACAAAGATCAACCCTATTTTCGGAAAGAGCCTCGCAAATTTTGTCGTTGGTGACGGGAAAACATAAATTAATCTTGCCCCTTAAGAATAAGTTGCCTATTTTCGTAGTTAACGGATCCGTTAATGTGAATCATTCTTTTATGTTATGATTTTAAAAGGAATTTTATGAAAAGCCTCTCCTATAAGCGGATCTATAAATCACAAGAATACCTGGCAACGTTGGGCACAATTGAATACCGATCATTGTTTGGCAGTTACAGCCTGACCGTTGACGACACGGTGTTTGCGATGGTTTCTGATGGTGAGTTGTATCTTCGGGCTTGTGAGCAAAGTGCACAGTACTGTGTAAAACATCCGCCTGTCTGGCTGACATATAAAAAGTGTGGCCGATCCGTTACCCTCAATTACTATCGGGTTGATGAAAGTCTATGGCGAAATCAACTGAAGCTGGTGCGTCTGTCGAAATATTCTCTCGATGCAGCGCTGAAAGAGAAAAGCACGCGCAATACCCGGGAAAGACTGAAAGATTTGCCCAATATGTCTTTTCATCTGGAAGCGATTCTCGGGGAGGTGGGGATTAAGGATGTACGGGCGTTACGTATACTTGGGGCAAAAATGTGTTGGTTGCGACTGCGGCAGCAAAACAGTCTGGTGACAGAAAAGATTCTGTTTATGCTTGAAGGTGCCATTATCGGCATTCATGAAGCTGCGCTCCCGGTGGCACGCCGCCAGGAGCTTGCAGAATGGGCTGACTCTCTTACGCCGAAACAGGAGTTTCCTGCGGAACTTGAGTAATCTGGCGTTGCAGACGACCAATCTCAGGCAGTAATGCAATCAATAATCCAACTTGTTGTACGACCAGAGGTTCTTTGCTGTCTGCCCGTGGTTCAAGTTGCTGCATCCGCTGTTTCAGGCTAGCTAATGCCTCATTGACGCGTTCTTCATCAGCAGGTTGATGATGTAACGCGTCATCAACATAGCAAACTGCGTCATCAAGAAACGCCAGAATTTCAGGATTAGTTAACTGCTCCCGGTGAGCACCGAGGGCTGAGATATAGCTGGTAAACGTATGGTTAAGGCACAGCAACCGAAACGCGGCTTCGCGAATTTGCGGGGTAACGTTCGGCTCGCTGGACATATTTGATACCACCGACGCCAGCTCAGCATCACGGTTGTGTGCATCGCGGCGGGCAATACGATACGCCAGACGGTTATCACGCCCCTGATGGTATTGCTCCAGTATGGCATCGAGATACCGACAGTTGGCCTCTGTGGCGCGTTCGAGCATGCGCGGCAGATTGCGAAACTGCCAGTCAGGCCAGATGTAGCTCACTGCCGCCCACGCAATGGCACAACCAATCAGCGTATCGATTACGCGAGGTAACGCTACTTCAAAACCTTCACCCAGTAAGTTAAAACACAGTAGCACCAAAAGTGTGATGAACATCGTTGCATGAGCGTATTGCACGTTACGGAAGGCAAAAAAGAGCACGCCGGTAATAACCAGCAGCACCAGCTGCCCTTCCAGTGATGGCACAAACCACAGCACAGGAATGCCAATGGCGATACCTACCAGCGTACCAATAATCCTTAACTTCAGGCGGTGGCGCGTGGCGTTATAGTTTGGCTGGCAGACAAACAAACTTGTCAGCAAGATCCAATACCCGTGATGCATTCCGGTTATTTGAATGATGGCGTAGCCGAAGCACAACACCAGCGACATTCTTATCGCATGACGGAAGAGGGCGGATTCCGGCGTGAAGTGACGGCTAAGACGCAGCCAGATATCACTCAACCCGTGCGGGCTGTCATCAGCGAGCTCATTTTCGTCATTATTATGGGGTAGTGCCTGGGCCTGTTCTGATTCAATTGTTGCCAGTTGGGCATCAATGGCGCGTAAATTGTTCAGCAAAAATCCCAGTGTTTTGAGTAAATCGGCGGGTGCGCCGTTATCGCGCATCCGCTCCAGCGCAGCATCAATATGCGTAAAAGCGCGCTCAAAATGCGGATCATGTTGATAAGGCTGACGCAACAAAATACAGCGTGACAGTTGCTGGCACGCCTGGCCCTGCATCGACATCAGCCGCTGAAAACGGAACAGCACGTCGCTGTGGCGAAAATGTTCACGCAATGTTTGATACTGAATATGAGAAGAGCTGGCACGCTCGTGAATATCCTGTGCGACAAAGTAATAATGCAGCGTGCGACGCGTTCCCCGTTGACCACGATCGCCACGTAAGCGGGTCAGCAGCGAGAGTTTCGTCTGATTCAATGTCGCCATCAGCAGACCGTTGGCGAGAGCCAAATCGTACAGCGGTGCCTGGCTTTCATCTTCAATATCAGGATCAAACATGCGCGACTTGAGCTCAAGATAACGCGCCAGTTGTTCATAGCAACGCGCCAGGTTGTCCTGCAGCGGGCGGACCGGGAACAGCAGATGACCAATAAGTGTCAGGACGTTGTACCAGACGGCACCGGCCAGCAGATACATCGGCTGCTGATACCAGTGCTCATACAGTGATGTTCCCAACATAGTGTAAATGGCGATCAGCAATGCACCGAAGGCAATTGTTGCATAGCGTTGACCCAGACCGCCGAGCAAAATGAAGCCGCTGGTAGAGAGCGTTAAGCCAATCGCAAATAGCCAGGGCCAGGGAAACAGCAATTCTACTGAGGCCGAGGCGATAAAAAAGCAGAACAGCGTAATGATGAGGTTACGCAAACGTCCCGCCAGTCGGTCATCGAGATCGGTCAGCGCCGCTGCCACCATCCCCAGCGTTAGCGGAATCGTCAGTTTTACATCACCCAGCCACCACGGAAACGCTGTGGTTCCACAAAGCGCAATAAAAATACGCGCGTAATACAGCCAGGCGCTGTTCCAGGTATAGCGTTTGAGCAAAGGACTTAGCATAAAGGCCATATTAGTGGATTATTCAAAACGACGACGTGCATTGGCTTCACGCGCAGCTTGCGCTGTTTCTACCGATACCACGCGACGACCAACCGGCCATAGTGCAATAGCGGCAATTTTAAAGTTCGCAATGCCGACAGGAATGCCAATGATTGAAATACATTGTGCGATGCCCGTTGCAATGTGCATCAGGCATAACCACCAGCCAAAGAAAATCAGCCAGAAAATATTCAATACCGTACCGCCAGTATTCAGCAGCACATTTTTGCCAGCCGGGTTCAGTTCATCGACATGAATAGCTTCATTGCCATAAGGCACCAGAGACAGTTTAGTGATCTCCCAGCAGGATCGTGTCAGCGGTAAGGTAAAAATCAGCACAATACTGACCAGAGTCGCCAACAGCCAGCCCAGAGTGGTGGCAAATCCGCCAAGCACAAAGTTCAGAATGTTCAAAACGGTACGCATAAAACCTCGCTTTACTGTGGTTTTCAGTAATGGGCGGCAATTGTAACGTTTTTTTGGGCTGGAGCACGTTTTCTCTGACGGTTACACTGATAAGAAATAATTTCGTGTGGATCTACAGAGTCATGGAACTGAAAGCGACAACGCTTGGAAAACGTCTGGCACAGCACCCTTACGATCGGGCGGTGATCCTCAATGCCGGGATTAAAGTCTCCGGCGATCGCCACGAATACCTTATTCCTTTCAATCAATTACTGGCGATTCACTGTAAGCGCGGTCTGGTATGGGGCGAGCTGGAATTTGTACTGCCGGACGAAAAAGTGGTGCGTCTGCACGGCACCGAATGGGGCGAGACGCAGCGTTTTTACCATCATCTTGATGCTCACTGGCGGCGGTGGAGTGGCGAGATGAGCGAAATTGCGTCTGGTGTTTTACGCCAGCAACTGGATTTGATTGCCACGCGCACTGGAGAAAATAAATGGCTGACGCGTGAGCAAACCTCTGGCGTTCAGCAACAAATCCGCCAGGCTTTGTCGGCGTTGCCGTTGCCGGTTAACCGACTGGAAGAATTCGATAACTGCCGTGAGGCGTGGCGTAAATGTCAGGCCTGGTTGAAAGATATTGAAAGCGCTCGGTTGCAGCATAACCAGGCGTATACCGAAGCCATGCTTACCGAGTATGCGGATTTTTTCCGCCAGGTCGAGTCTTCACCGCTGAATCCGGCGCAGGCCCGGGCAGTCGTTAATGGCGAGCATTCTCTGTTAGTGCTGGCAGGTGCAGGAAGCGGAAAAACGTCGGTGCTGGTGGCCCGTGCAGGCTGGTTGCTGGCGCGTGGTGAAGCGTCCCCTGAGCAAATTTTATTGCTGGCGTTTGGTCGCAAAGCCGCTGAAGAGATGGACGAGCGTATTCGCGAACGGCTACATACCGAAGACATTACCGCACGCACGTTTCATGCGCTGGCGCTGCATATTATTCAGCAGGGCAGCAAAAAAGTTCCGATAGTCAGCAAACTGGAAAATGATACCGCTGCCCGTCATGAACTCTTTATTGCTGAGTGGCGCAAGCAATGCAGCGAAAAGAAAGCGCAGGCGAAGGGCTGGCGGCAATGGCTGACGGAAGAAATGCAGTGGTCAGTGCCAGAAGGTAACTTCTGGGATGATGAAAAATTACAGCGTCGTCTTGCCTCACGCCTCGATCGTTGGGTAAGTCTGATGCGGATGCACGGTGGTGCACAGGCAGAAATGATTGCCAGTGCACCCGAAGAGATTCGCGATCTGTTCAGTAAACGTATCAAGTTGATGGCCCCGTTATTAAAAGCCTGGAAAGGTGCGCTGAAGGCAGAAAACGCTGTCGATTTTTCGGGCCTTATTCATCAGGCGATTGTGATTCTGGAGAAAGGCCGCTTTATCAGCCCGTGGAAGCATATTCTGGTTGATGAATTTCAGGATATCTCGCCGCAGCGCGCAGCGTTGTTAGCGGCATTACGCAAGCAAAACAGTCAGACGACGTTGTTCGCCGTTGGTGATGACTGGCAGGCGATTTACCGATTCAGCGGTGCGCAAATGTCGCTCACCACCGCTTTCCATGAAAACTTTGGTGAAGGCGATCGCTGTGATTTAGACACGACTTACCGTTTTAACAGTCGTATCGGTGAGGTGGCAAACCGGTTTATTCAGCAGAACCCAGGCCAGCTGAAAAAGCCGCTAAACAGCTTAACCAATGGAGACAAAAAAGCCGTCACGTTATTGGATGAGAGTCAACTTGACGCTTTGCTGGATAAGCTCTCTGGTTATGCCAAACCGGAAGAGCGCATTCTGATCCTGGCGCGTTACCATCACATGAGGCCTGCCAGCCTGGAAAAAGCGGCAACACGCTGGCCGAAGTTGCAAATCGACTTTATGACCATTCATGCCAGCAAAGGGCAACAGGCGGATTACGTCATCATCGTTGGCTTGCAGGAGGGGAGTGATGGTTTTCCGGCTGCGGCGCGGGAGTCGATTATGGAAGAGGCGCTACTGCCACCGGTTGAGGATTTCCCGGACGCTGAAGAACGGCGGTTAATGTACGTGGCGCTGACCCGGGCACGCCATCGGGTATGGGCACTGTTTAACAAAGAGAATCCCTCTCCCTTTGTGGAAATACTGAAAAATCTGGATGTGCCGGTGGCGAGAAAACCGTAAGAAACAGGTGGCGTTTGCCACCTGTGCAATATTACTTCAGACGGTCCGCGAGATAACGCTGATAATCGGGGATCAGAATATCGACCGCGTCGTTGAAATGCGGCGACTGGATTATGAAGTCTGCCGTTGCCACGTTGGTGGCGACCGGAATGTTCCATACCGTCGCCAGACGCAACAAGGCTTTCACGTCAGGATCGTGCGGCACGGCATTTAGTGGGTCCCAGAAGAAAATCAATACATCAATTTTCCCTTCTGAGATCAATGCGCCAACCTGCTGGTCACCCCCCATTGGGCCACTCAACATCGCGTTGACGTTCATGCCGGTCGCGCGGGAAATTAAGTTACCGGTAGTGCCTGTTGCATACAGTACGTGTTGTTCCAGTAACGGTTGATGCCGTTCCACCCAGCTCATCAGCATTTGTTTGCAGTGATCGTGTGCCACCAGCGCAATATGTTTCCGCGCAGGTAAAGTGCGAGTCGTCAGTTCCATAATGTACATCCGTAGTTAACTTTCCTACAGATTACTGTAAGCACTTATCGCTGCAAGATAAAGACCGAAAAAGCCTGCGCACAGGCACAAAAATCTCAGGAAGATGGTTGTTTTTCCGCCCATTGCAGGAAAGTATTTCGCGTTTGTGGGTCAGCCAGTTTAAACCAATACTTCAGCCGTTGTTCTGTGAGCACCTGAGACTGCGGTGGAATAGCATCCAGCTCGGAAACACCCGAGAGCAGCGTACTGTCATCTGCCATCATCGTGGCAAATTGCGGTAGTGAAGCGCGTTTCGCGGATTTGTTATAGCGTTCAACCTCGACCTCATAATCAATCGTTTTTGCCGTTGAGGTAATGGCGAGAATATCCAGCTTTACCGGAATCGGCGTCGCATCGCCATCCAACAATTCAAGGAGCGGCGCGGCATCAAAATGGTTAGCTTCCCGCTCATTCTCCAGGCGAGGCAGGCGAAAATTGACCTGGTTGATGAGCTGGGTATTAAAACTGACCACCAGCGGTGGGGAGATATACAGCCGTTCTTCACTATTGGAAAGATGAATCGTCTTCTCAACGCGAAACACTAACTGATGCGGTCCATTATCCAGTTCAATGCTGTCCGCACCGCGCAGCAGAGAGCTGGAAACCTTCTTGCCGTCGAGTACCAGAAGATCGACATCGGTTGAAAGCCGCAGCGTGGTGGCAAAAACGGATACCGGCAAACATAATGCAATCAAGGTGGTCACGATGCCGGTTTTCATAGGTAGCTCCTGTCAAAAGACCGCCCGAATAATAATGTGTCAAAATTTTTCTTTAATCATACTTACTAACATATAGACATATTTCCCGCTTTTGCTCTCATTCATTCGTATTAGCTGCATGGTTGGCATGTCGGCTTTGTCGTACACTTTGTTAAACAGTCTGGAGGAAATAATGAAAGAAACCGATATTGCAGGCATTTTAACGTCCACTCACACCATTGCGCTGGTGGGGGCAAGCGACAAACCCGATCGTCCCAGCTATCGCGTGATGAAATATCTACTCGACCAGGGGTATCACGTCATTCCGGTTTCGCCAAAAGTTGCCGGCAAAACGCTGCTGGGCCAGCAGGGGTATGGCACGCTGGCAGACGTTCCGGAAAAGGTCGATATGGTCGATGTTTTCCGTAATTCAGAAGCGGCGTGGGGCGTGGCACAGGAAGCTATTGCCATTGGCGCGAAAACCCTCTGGATGCAACTGGGGGTGATTAATGAGCAAGCGGCAGTACTGGCACGGGATGCCGGGTTAAATGTGGTGATGGATCGCTGCCCGGCTATTGAGATCCCTCGCCTGGGCCTGGCCAAATAAAAAATCCCCGGAAGGCAAAAACCTTCCGGGGATTCGTTCAGGGATTAGTTACGCAGACGCGGGGCCTGGAGTTGTTTGCGGATGGTCTGCGCCAGCTCATCCATGGATGGCTGTTCAGGATGTTCATCCTGCAATTCGCTACTTAGCTGGGCTTCAGCCAGGTAGGTATGAACCGGTAGGCCGTTATCGTCCTCCATCACCACGTGATACCACGGAGCGGCGCGAAGCTCGTCATTCACCGCCAGCTCATCAGGCGACGGTTCAGAGAGCGAATAAACCGGGTCGATATCCACGACCACTCCGAGATAACCTAACAGGGAATGGCGGACCTGCTGGCCGATACCGAATTTGCTGGCAATCATAGTCACCTCCCGGGAAATCTTTACCTTTGATATAAGGGTAAAATTCCACATTTCAAGTTACATGACGCGACAGGCAAACCCTTTCAGATATAGCCCTTCCGGATAGGTAGCGATCACCGGATGATCGGCTGCCTGACGGAACTGCTCTATAAATTGTACATCACGGCCGGCATCAATTGCGGCATCCGCGATGATTTTCTGAAATAAATCGCTGGTCATCAGACCGGAACAGGAGAAAGTCAGGAGAATACCGCCTTCATTCAGCAACTGAATCGCCAGCATGTTGATATCTTTATAGCCACGACACGCGCCCATCAACTGGCTTTTATTCTCAACAAACTTCGGCGGGTCCATCACGATAACGTCAAATTTTTCACCGCGATCGCGATAAGTACGCAGCAATTTAAAGACATCATCACGGACAAACTCAGCCTTGCTCAGATCCAGTTTGTTCAGCTCAACGTTCTGCCGTGCAATATCCAGCGCTTCCTGGGAGGTATCAACGCTGACAACCTGGCTGCAACCGCCCATCAGTGCCGATACGGCGAAACCACCGGTATAGGAGAAACAGTTCAGCACACGTTTATTTTCAACGTAGCGGCGGGTAGCCAGGCGGCTATCACGCTGGTCCAGGTAGTAGCCCGTTTTGTGTCCGTGCTGAATATCCACCAGCAGTTTCATGCCGTGTTCTTCAATCGGCAGCAGGGCAGGTGGCAACTCGCCGGTGACGAGGCCCTGGGTCAGCTCCATCCCTTCTTTTTTACGTACCGCAACATCGCTGCGATCGTAAATCGCACATTCCGGGTACAGCGTTTGCAGGGCACTAATTAATGCCGCGCGCTGATATTCTGCGCCAGCACTCAGCAGTTGCAGCACCAGAAAATTACCGAAACGATCGATAGTAATACCCGGCAGGCCATCAGATTCTCCGGCGATTAAACGATAGCTGTCGAGGCCATCTTTTTGCGCCAGCCAGTCACGCCATTTTTGTGCTTGTTGCAAACGGCGGGAAAAAAAAGCAATGTCGATAGACTCAGACGGGTCAAACGTCCAGACGCGCGCCCGGATTTGCGAAGCTGGTGAATAAGCGCCGCGTGCTAACCATTTTCCCTGATGATCAACAATATCGATGGTTTCACCGAGGCTGGCTTTACCTTCCATGCGGGCAACGGCCCCGGAAAAGACCCACGGATGGCGACGAAGTAATGATTTTTCGCGCCCTTTGGCTAACACTAAACGTACACTCATAATTTACTTTTCTGTCGATGCAAAGAAATGGGCGTCATTGTCCGGAGTTTTCCATGGATTTGCAACGCGTCCATTAAGGATAAGGAGAGCAGCAATGTCGAAAGTCTGCATAATTGCCTGGGTTTACGGGCGAGTTCAGGGCGTAGGATTTCGCTACACCACGCAGTACGAAGCGAAAAAACTGGGCTTAACCGGGTACGCCAAAAATCTTGACGATGGCAGCGTGGAAGTGGTTGCCTGCGGTGAAGAAGGGCAGGTGGAAAAATTAATGCAGTGGTTAAAGAGTGGCGGCCCGCGTTCTGCGCGTGTGGAACGGGTGCTTAGCGAGCCGCATCATCCCCCGGGGGAATTAGCCGATTTTCGTATCCGTTAAATACATTTTACCGGTTTTGGCAGGCCAGCAATTTTGGTGGCTTGCTTAGCCGGACCTTTCGGAAACAGTCGATATAAATAGCGGCTGTTACCTTTTTCTTCGCCAAATTTATTCGCCATCGCTTTTACCAGCATACGAATCGCCGGAGAAGTATTGAATTCCAGATAGAAATCACGCACAAAACGCACCACTTCCCAGTGTTCTGGCGACAGCGAAATCCCTTCGTTCTCTGCAATCACCACAGCCAGCGGCTCACTCCACTGGCTGCTTTCTTTGAGATAGCCTTCGGTATCCGTTTCTATCTCTTTACCTTCGAAGATCAGCATAATTATTACTACCTTAATCAGACTGGCGGCAGTGTAACAAAAAACAAAGCCCCGCATAAAGCGAGGCTATGAAAGTGTTAGCGGGTGAGATTAATCGCGGCTAGCGAAGCCCAGAATGCTCAGCAGGCTGACGAAGATGTTGTACAGCGAAACATACAGGCTAACCGTGGCACGAATATAGTTCGTCTCACCGCCATGAATGATGTTGCTGGTTTCAAACAAGATAGCGCCAGAGGAGATCAGAATGAAGACCGCGCTGATCGCCAGATGCAGAGCAGGCAGTTGCAGGAAGATATTAGCAACCATACCAATCAGCACCACCACAATACCCGCCATCAGCATACCGCCGAGGAACGACATATCTTTGCGGGTGGTCAGCACATATGCAGAGCAGCAGAAGAACACTAACGCCGTTCCGCCCAGTGCCATAGCGATTACGTCACCCATTCCGGCAGACAGATAGGTGTTCAGAATTGGTCCGAGGATATAACCCAGAAAACCGGTAAAGGCGAATGCGGAGATAATCCCGGTCGGCTTATTCGCCGTTTTATAGGTCAGGAACATCAAACCATACATACCCACCAGCGTCAGAATCAGACCCGGAGATGGCAGCATCAGCACCGTACTGGCAGTTGCGGTAATCGCCGAAAAGGCCAGCGTCAGGCTCAGCAGAAAATAGGTATTACGCAGCACCTTATGGGTGCTAAGCAGTGATGTACGGTCATGTGAAGAACTAACAATACGATCCATTGAGTCACTCTCTATGACAGATGTAATTAATTAAGCAGCATAATGATAATGCGTAAGGGCACCCAGAAGTTTTACCCATCTTTACGCATTTGATCTGGAACAGGTTTAACAGCGGATTATCAGGTCATTAAGCAAATATAACGCCCTGAGAATTTCGACAGGCAAAAGAAAAAGGGGTTAGCATTTAGCTAACCCCTTATCTTATTTGGCGGAAGCGCAGAGATTCGAACTCTGGAACCCTTTCGGGTCGCCGGTTTTCAAGACCGGTGCCTTCAACCGCTCGGCCACACTTCCGGAATGACGCGCACTATAAACATCCCGATGCGGCGTGTAAACCCCTAATTTGTTTGTTTGCCTGAAAAACAGCCAAAAGTGCATTGATAGCGTGAAATAACAGCAGATTGATCATTTCATCACCATGAATTCCTTCTCTTTTACTCGTTTAGCAACCGGCTAAACATCCCCACCCCCCGGCCAAAAGAAAAATAGGTCCATTTTTATCGCTAAAAGATAAATCCACACAGTTTGTATTGTTTTGTGCAAAAGTTTCACTACGCTTTATTAACAATACTTTCTGGCGACGTGTGCCAGTGCAGAAGGATGAGCTTTCGTTTTCAGCATCTCACGTGAAGCGATGGTTTGCCTTGCTACAGGGACGTCGCTTGCCGACCATAAGCGCCCGGTGTCCTGCCGGTGTCGCAAGGAGAAGAGACGTGCGATATGAATAACGAGGAAACATTTTACCAGGCCATGCGGCGTCAGGGCGTTACCCGGCGCAGCTTTCTCAAATATTGTAGTCTGGCTGCCACGTCGCTGGGATTAGGCGCGGGAATGGCACCAAAGATTGCCTGGGCGCTGGAGAACAAACCCCGCATTCCGGTGGTATGGATCCACGGTCTGGAATGCACCTGCTGTACCGAATCTTTTATCCGCTCCGCTCACCCACTGGCGAAGGACGTCATCCTTTCCCTGATTTCCCTCGATTATGACGATACTTTGATGGCTGCCGCCGGAACCCAGGCGGAAGAAGTCTTCGAAGACATCATCACGCAATACAATGGCAAATATATCCTCGCAGTAGAAGGTAATCCGCCGCTGGGCGAGCAGGGGATGTTCTGTATCAGCAGCGGTCGACCGTTTATTGAGAAACTCAAACGTGCCGCTGCCGGAGCCAGCGCGATTATCGCCTGGGGAACCTGCGCGTCCTGGGGCTGCGTGCAGGCCGCGCGGCCCAATCCGACGCAGGCAACGCCTATCGACAAAGTCATCACCGACAAACCCATTATCAAAGTACCTGGCTGCCCGCCGATCCCGGATGTGATGAGCGCCATCATTACTTACATGGTGACCTTTGATCGCTTGCCAGATGTCGACAGAATGGGCCGTCCGCTGATGTTCTATGGTCAGCGAATCCACGATAAATGCTATCGCCGCGCCCACTTCGACGCCGGAGAGTTCGTCCAGAGTTGGGATGATGACGCTGCCCGCAAAGGTTACTGCCTGTACAAAATGGGCTGCAAAGGGCCTACCACCTATAACGCCTGTTCCTCCACACGCTGGAATGATGGCGTTTCTTTCCCAATCCAGTCTGGTCACGGCTGCCTGGGCTGTGCGGAAAATGGTTTCTGGGATCGCGGTTCGTTCTACAGCCGCGTGGTCGATATTCCGCAAATGGGTACTCATTCCACCGCCGATACCGTCGGTTTAACCGCGCTTGGCGTGGTGGCAGCGGCTGTTGGTGTGCACGCAGTCGCCAGCGCCGTTGACCAGCGCAGACGTCATAACCAGCAACCTACAGAAACCGAACATCAGCCAGGCAATGAGGATAAACAGGCATGAGCACTCAGTACGAAACTCAGGGATACACCATCAATAATGCCGGACGCCGCCTGGTGGTCGACCCGATTACGCGCATCGAAGGCCACATGCGCTGCGAAGTGAATATTAACGATCAGAATGTGATCACCAATGCCGTCTCCTGCGGCACCATGTTTCGCGGGCTGGAGATCATCCTACAAGGGCGCGACCCGCGCGATGCGTGGGCGTTCGTTGAACGTATCTGCGGCGTCTGTACTGGCGTACACGCCCTGGCTTCGGTTTACGCCATCGAAGATGCTATCGGTATTAAAGTGCCGGACAACGCCAATATCATCCGCAACATTATGCTGGCAACGCTCTGGTGCCACGATCATCTGGTGCACTTCTATCAGCTTGCCGGGATGGACTGGATCGATGTGTTAGATGCGCTGAAAGCCGACCCGCGGAAAACCTCCGAACTGGCGCAAAGTCTCTCCTCTTGGCCGAAATCATCCCCTGGCTATTTCTTCGACGTACAAAACCGCCTGAAAAAATTTGTTGAAGGCGGGCAGTTGGGGATCTTCCGCAATGGCTACTGGGGGCACCCGCAGTACAAACTGCCGCCAGAAGCTAACCTGATGGGCTTTGCCCACTATCTCGAAGCTCTCGATTTCCAGCGTGAAATTGTCAAAATCCACGCGGTCTTTGGCGGTAAAAACCCGCATCCAAACTGGATTGTCGGCGGGATGCCTTGCGCCATCAACATTGACGAAAGCGGCGCGGTCGGGGCAGTCAATATGGAACGCCTGAACCTGGTGCAGTCAATTATCACCCGCACGGCGGACTTCATTAACAACGTGATGATCCCCGACGCCTTAGCCATCGGTCAGTTCAACAAACCGTGGAGCGAAATCGGCACTGGTCTTTCTGATAAATGCGTTCTCAGCTACGGCGCATTCCCGGATATTGCCAACGACTTTGGCGAGAAAAGTCTGCTGATGCCTGGCGGCGCGGTGATTAACGGCGACTTCAACAATGTGCTGCCAGTGGATTTGGTTGATCCGCAGCAGGTGCAGGAGTTTGTCGACCACGCCTGGTATCGATATCCCAACGATCAGGTCGGGCGTCATCCGTTCGATGGCATCACCGACCCGTGGTACAACCCCGGCGATGTCAAAGGCAGCGATACCAACATTCAGCAGCTGAATGAACAGGAACGCTACTCGTGGATCAAAGCGCCACGCTGGCGCGGTAACGCGATGGAAGTGGGGCCGCTGGCGCGCACGTTAATCGCTTATCACAAAGGCGATGCTGCGACCGTTGAGTCGGTCGATCGCATGATGTCGGCGTTGAACCTGCCGCTTTCCGGTATCCAGTCAACGTTAGGCCGCATTTTGTGCCGCGCGCACGAAGCGCAGTGGGCCGCAGGTAAGTTGCAGTATTTCTTCGACAAGCTGATGACCAACCTGAAAAACGGCAATCTCGCCACTGCTTCCACGGAAAAATGGGAACCTGCAACCTGGCCGACAGAGTGCCGTGGTGTCGGTTTTACCGAAGCGCCGCGCGGGGCGTTAGGCCACTGGGCCGCCATTCGCGATGGCAAGATTGATCTCTACCAGTGCGTGGTGCCGACCACCTGGAACGCCAGCCCGCGCGATCCCAAAGGGCAGATTGGCGCTTATGAAGCGGCGCTGATGAACACCAAAATGGCGATCCCCGAGCAACCGCTGGAGATCCTGCGTACTCTGCACAGCTTTGACCCGTGCCTCGCCTGTTCAACACACGTGCTGGGCGACGACGGTAGCGAGCTGATCTCCGTGCAGGTGCGTTAACAGCGAAGGAGAATCATCATGCAACAGAAAAGCGACAACGTTGTCAGCCACTATGTCTTTGAAGCGCCAGTCCGCATCTGGCACTGGTTGACGGTGTTATGCATGGCGGTGTTGATGGTCACCGGATACTTTATCGGCAAGCCGCTACCTTCCGTCAGCGGCGAGGCGACGTATCTGTTCTATATGGGCTACATCAGGTTAATTCACTTCAGCGCCGGGATGGTTTTTACCGTGGTTTTGCTGATGCGGATCTACTGGGCTTTTGTTGGCAATCGATACTCCCGCGAGCTGTTTATCGTGCCGGTATGGCGTAAAAGCTGGTGGCAGGGCGTGTGGTATGAAATCCGCTGGTATCTGTTTCTGGCAAAACGTCCGAGTGCCGATATAGGCCATAATCCCATCGCCCAGGCGGCGATGTTCGGCTATTTCCTGATGTCGGTCTTTATGATCATCACTGGTTTTGCGCTGTATAGCGAACACAGCCAGTACGCTATTTTTGCGCCGTTCCGTTATGTGGTGGAATTTTTCTACTGGATGGGTGGCAACTCAATGGACATTCACAGCTGGCATCGGCTGGGGATGTGGCTGATTGGCGCGTTTGTGATCGGTCATGTCTACATGGCGCTGCGTGAAGACATCATGTCCGACGACACGGTGATCTCCACCATGGTCAACGGCTACCGTAGCCACAAATTTGGCAAAATAAGTAACAAGGAGCGTTCATGAGCGAGCAACGCGTGGTGGTCATGGGGCTGGGCAACCTGCTGTGGGCCGATGAAGGCTTCGGCGTGCGGGTGGCGGAACGGCTGTATGCCCATTACCACTGGCCCGAGTATGTGGAGATTGTCGATGGCGGTACTCAGGGACTGAACTTGCTGGGGTATGTCGAAAGCGCCAGCCATCTGTTGATTCTCGATGCCATTGACTACGGGCTGGAACCTGGAACGCTGCGAACCTATGCCGGAGAACGCATTCCGGCTTATCTCAGCGCGAAGAAAATGAGCCTGCATCAGAACAGTTTCTCCGAAGTGTTGGCGCTGGCGGATATCCGCGGACATCTGCCAGCACATATTGCCCTCGTCGGTCTGCAACCCGCAATGCTCGACGACTACGGCGGTAGCCTGAGCGAACTGGCACGGGAGCAACTGCCCGCTGCGGAACAGGCGGCGCTGGCGCAGCTGGCTGCGTGGGGAATTGTGCCGCAACCGGCTAATGAATCGCGCTGTCTCAATTATGACTGTCTGTCGATGGAAAATTACGAAGGCGTTCGCTTGCGCCAGTACCGGATGACACAGGAGGAGCAGGGATGAGCAACGACACGCCATTTGATGCGTTGTGGCAACGAATGCTGGCGCGCGGCTGGACGCCAGTCAGTGAATCCCGTCTTGACGACTGGCTTACGCAAGCGCCAGACGGCGTGGTGTTATTAAGCAGTGACCCGAAACGCACGCCAGAGGTCAGCGATAATCCGGTAATGATTGGCGAATTACTGCGCGAGTTTCCCGACTATACATGGCAGGTGGCGATTGCTGACCTTGAGCAGAGCGAAGCCATCGGCGATCGCTTTGGCGTCTTTCGCTTTCCCGCCACATTAGTGTTTACCGGCGGAAACTATCGCGGTGTGCTGAATGGTATTCACCCGTGGGCGGAACTGATAAACCTGATGCGCGGGCTTGTCGAACCGCAGCAGGAGCGTGCCTCATGAGCGAAACTTTTTTCCATCTGCTGGGGCCAGGAACGCAACCGAACGATGACAGTTTCAGCATGAATCCACTGCCGATCACCTGTCAGGTGAATGATGAACCGAGTATGGCGGCCCTGGAACAATGTGCTCACAGCCCGCAGGTGATTGCGCTGTTAAACGAGTTACAACATCAAATGAGTCAACGCCAGCCGCCGTTGGGCGAGGTGCTGGCAGTCGATCTGTTAAATCTCCACGCCGACGATCGTCACTTTATCAATACCCTTCTCGGGGAAGGGGAAGTGTCAGTGCGCATTCAGCAGGCTGACGACAGTGAAAGTGAAATACAGGAGGCGATCTTCTGCGGATTATGGCGGGTGCGCAGACGTCGCGGCGAAAAGTTGCTGGAGGACAAACTGGAAGCTGGCTGTGCGCCGCTGGCGTTGTGGCAGGCGGCAACGCAAAATCTCTTGCCGACAGATTCGCTGTTACCGCCGCCCATTGATGGCCTGATGAATGGCCTACCGTTGGCGCATGAGTTACTGGCACATGTACGTAACCCCGACGCGCAGCCGCACAGCATTAATCTGACGCAATTACCCATCAGCGAGGCTGATCGGCTTTTTCTCTCACGTCTCTGTGGGCCGGGAAATATTCAGATTCGTACCATTGGCTATGGCGAGAGCTATATCAACGCCACGGGGTTACGCCATGTCTGGCATTTACGCTGTACGGACACCTTAAAAGGCCCTTTACTGGAAAGTTATGAAATCTGCCCGATACCGGAAGTGGTGCTGGCAGCGCCAGAAGATTTGGTCGACTCTGCGCAGCGGCTTAGCGAGGTATGTCAGTGGCTGGCGGAAGCTGCACCGACGTAAAAAGACGGTAAGTATCGCTTTCAGTCTTATGAATATCGCAATCGGCGAATACCTCTGGTCGTAGAGTTTCAGGATAAAGAGGGAGATCTACCATTATCGGGTTATTTTTCTCTCTTCGCCTACAGGAGTGCGCATGTGGGATGTCATTGATTTATCGCGCTGGCAGTTTGCTCTGACCGCGCTGTATCACTTTTTATTTGTACCCCTTACCCTGGGGCTGATTTTTTTGCTGGCTATCATGGAAACCATTTACGTGGTCACCGGCAAAACAATCTACCGCGATATGACGCGCTTCTGGGGTAAGCTCTTCGGTATCAATTTTGCTCTTGGCGTGGCTACCGGCCTGACCATGGAGTTTCAGTTTGGTACTAACTGGTCATTCTATTCCAACTATGTGGGCGATATTTTTGGCGCACCACTGGCGATGGAAGCATTAATGGCCTTCTTCCTCGAATCCACCTTTGTCGGGCTGTTCTTCTTCGGCTGGCAACGGCTGAATAAATACCAGCACCTGCTGGTGACGTGGCTGGTGGCGTTCGGTTCAAATCTCTCTGCGTTGTGGATATTGAATGCCAACGGTTGGATGCAATACCCGACCGGTGCGCATTTTGATATCGACACCCTGCGTATGGAGATGACCAGCTTCAGCGAGCTGGTCTTTAACCCGGTCAGCCAGGTGAAATTTGTGCACACCGTAATGGCGGGCTACGTGACCGGGGCCATGTTTATTATGGCGATCAGCGCCTGGTATTTACTGCGCGGACGGGAGCGCGATGTCGCATTACGTTCGTTTGCCATCGGTTCCGTCTTCGGTACTCTGGCGATTATCGGTACCCTGCAACTCGGAGACAGTTCTGCGTATGAAGTCGCGCAAGTACAACCGGTAAAACTGGCGGCGATGGAAGGGGAGTGGCAAACGGAACCTGCACCTGCACCGTTCCATGTGGTTGCCTGGCCGGAACAGGATCAAGAGCGTAACGCCTTTGCCATCAAAATTCCCGCGCTGCTAGGGATCCTCGCCACTCACTCATTAGATAAGCCCGTGCCGGGTCTGAAGAATTTGATGGCTGAAACCTACCCACGCTTGCAACGCGGACGTATGGCCTGGCTGTTAATGCAGGAAATATCGCAAGGCAATCGTGAGCCGCATGTGTTGCAGGCATTCCGGGAGCTGGAAGGCGACCTTGGTTACGGCATGTTGCTCTCCCGCTATGCGCCGGATATGAATCATGTCACAGCCGCACAGTACCAGGCGGCGATGCGTGGCGCGATACCTCAGGTTGCGCCGGTATTCTGGAGTTTCCGCATCATGGTGGGCTGTGGTTCCCTGCTGCTACTGGTGATGCTGATTGCGCTTGTCCAGACGCTGCGTGGCAAAATCGACCAGCATCGCTGGGTGCTGAAAATGGCGCTCTGGAGTTTGCCGTTGCCGTGGATTGCGATTGAAGCCGGGTGGTTTATGACCGAGTTTGGTCGTCAGCCGTGGGCGATACAGGACATCTTACCGACATACTCCGCGCACTCCGCTTTAACCACAGGACAACTGGCTTTCTCACTGATCATGATCGTAGGGCTTTACACCCTGTTCTTAATCGCCGAAGTCTACCTGATGCAGAAATATGCCCGTCTGGGGCCGAGCGCGATGCAGAGTGAACAACCGACGCAGCAACAGGGGTAAAGGAGAAAATCATGTTTGATTATGAAACATTGCGCTTCATCTGGTGGCTGCTGATTGGCGTGATCCTGGTGGTCTTTATGATCTCCGACGGATTTGACATGGGGGGCGGCTGTTTGCTGCCGCTGGTGGCGCGTAATGATGATGAACGTCGGATAGTGATAAACAGCGTTGGCGCGCACTGGGAAGGCAATCAGGTCTGGTTAATCCTCGCAGGTGGCGCATTATTTGCCGCCTGGCCCAGAGTGTATGCAGCGGCGTTTTCCGGCTTTTATGTGGCGATGATCCTGGTGCTGTGCTCGCTGTTCTTCCGTCCGCTGGCCTTTGATTATCGCGGAAAAATTGCCGATGCACGCTGGCGTAAAATGTGGGATGCCGGTCTGGTCATCGGCAGTCTGGTGCCGCCGGTAGTCTTCGGTATCGCCTTCGGCAACTTGTTGCTCGGCGTGCCGTTTGCCTTCACACCGCAATTACGCGTGGAGTATCTCGGCAGCTTCTGGCAACTGCTGACGCCATTCCCTTTATTGTGCGGATTGCTCAGCCTTGGGATGGTGATTTTGCAAGGTGGCGTCTGGTTACAACTGAAAACTGTTGGTGTGATTCATCTGCGTTCACAGCTGGCGACTAAACGCGCTGCACTGTTGGTGATGCTGTGCTTTTTGCTGGCGGGTTACTGGCTGTGGGTCGGTATTGATGGCTTTGTACTGCTCGCCCAGGATGCTAACGGTCCTTCCAATCCGTTAATGAAACTGGTGGCAGTGCTACCTGGTGCCTGGATGAATAATTTCGTCGAATCGCCCGTTTTGTGGATCTTCCCGCTGCTGGGGTTCTTTTGCCCATTGCTGACGGTGATGGCGATTTATCGTGGTCGCCCGGGGTGGGGATTTTTGATGGCGTCATTGATGCAATTTGGCGTGATTTTCACGGCAGGCATCACGCTGTTCCCCTTTGTCATGCCGTCAAGCGTGAGTCCGATCTCCAGCCTGACGTTGTGGGACAGTACTTCCAGTCAGCTGACGCTGAGCATTATGTTGGTAATCGTGCTGATATTTTTGCCCATTGTGTTGCTCTACACTCTCTGGAGCTACTACAAAATGTGGGGACGCATGACGACAGAAACTCTCCGCCGTAACGAAAACGAGCTGTACTAAGGAGCAGGAACAATGTGGTATTTACTTTGGTTCGTCGGCATTTTGTTGATGTGTTCGCTCTCCACCCTTGTGTTGGTATGGCTGGAGCCGCGTCTGAAAAGTTAACGAACGTAGGCCTGATGCGGCGCATTAGCATCGCATCAGGCAATCAATAATGTCAGATATGAAAAGCGGAAACATATCGATGAAAGCGATCTTAATCCCATTTTTATCTCTTCTGATTCCGTTAACCCCGCAATCTGCATTCGCTCAGAGTGAGCCGGAGCTGAAGCTGGAAAGTGTGGTGATTGTCAGTCGTCATGGTGTGCGTGCTCCAACCAAGGCCACGCAACTGATGCAGGATGTCACCCCAGACGCATGGCCAACCTGGCCGGTAAAACTGGGTTGGCTGACACCGCGCGGTGGTGAGCTAATCGCCTATCTCGGACATTACCAACGCCAGCGTCTGGTAGCCGACGGATTGCTGGCGAAAAAGGGCTGCCCGCAGCCTGGTCAGGTCGCGATTATTGCTGATGTCGACGAGCGTACCCGTAAAACAGGCGAAGCCTTCGCCGCCGGGCTGGCACCTGACTGTGCAATAACCGTACATACCCAGGCAGATACGTCCAGTCCCGATCCGTTATATAATCCTCTAAAAACTGGCGTTTGCCAACTGGATAACGCGAACGTGACGGACGCGATCCTCAGCAGGGCAGGAGGGTCAATTGCTGACTTTACCGGGCATCGGCAAACGGCGTTTCGCGAACTGGAACGGGTGCTTAATTTCCCGCAATCAAACTTGTGCCTTAATCGTGAGAAACAGGACGAAAGCTGTTCATTAACGCAGGCATTACCATCGGAACTCAAGGTGAGCGCCGACAATGTCTCATTAACCGGTGCGGTAAGCCTCGCATCAATGCTGACGGAAATATTTCTCCTGCAACAAGCACAGGGAATGCTGGAGCCGGGGTGGGGAAGGATCACTGATTCACACCAGTGGAACACGTTGCTAAGTTTGCATAACGCGCAATTTTATTTACTACAACGCACGCCAGAGGTTGCCCGCAGCCGCGCCACCCCGTTGTTGGATTTGATCATGACAGCGTTGACGCCCCATCCACCGCAAAAACAGGCATATGGTGTGACATTACCCACTTCAGTGCTGTTTATTGCCGGACACGATACTAATCTGGCAAATCTCGGCGGCGCACTGGAGCTCAACTGGACGCTTCCAGGTCAGCCGGATAACACGCCGCCAGGTGGTGAACTGGAGTTTGAACGCTGGCGTCGGCTAAGCGATAACAGCCAGTGGATTCAGGTTTCGCTGGTCTTCCAGACTTTACAGCAGATGCGTGATAAAACGCCGCTGTCATTAAATACGCCGCCCGGAGAGGTGAAACTGACCCTGGCAGGATGTGAAGAGCGAAATGCGCAGGGCATGTGTTCGTTGGCAGGTTTTACGCAAATCGTGAATGAAGCACGCATACCGGCGTGCAGTTTGTAATGCATAAAAAAGAGCATTCAGTTACCTGAATGCTCTGAGGCTGATGACAAACGAAGAACTGTCTAATGCGTAGACCGGAAAAGGCGTTCACGCCGCATCCGGCCACTTTCAGTTTTACTCTTTCTCGGAGTAACTATAACCGTAATAGTTATAGCCGTAACTGTAAGCGGTGCTGGCGCGTTTAATCACACCATTGAGGATAGCGCCTTTAATATTGACGCCTGCCTGTTCCAGACGCTGCATTGACAAACTCACCTCTTTGGCGGTGTTCAAGCCAAAACGCGCAACCAGCAGGCTGGTGCCAACAGAACGCCCCACGACCGCGGCATCGCTCACCGCCAGCATCGGCGGCGTATCGACAATCACCAGATCGTAATGGTCGTTCGCCCATTCCAGTAATTGACGCATCCGATCGCGCATCAGCAGTTCAGACGGGTTAGGTGGCACCTGACCGCGAGTAATCACATCAAAGCCTCCTTTGCCAAAATGCTGGATCACTTTGTTGAGCTCATCTTTACCTGCCAGATATTCCGACAAGCCATGTTCATTACTCACGGTAAACAGGTTATGCGAATAACCACGGCGTAAGTCGGCATCAATAAATAACACTTTTTGATCGGACTGGGCGATCACCGCTGCCAGAGTTGAACTGACAAACGTTTTACCACTGTCTGGCGTCGCACCGGTGATCATCAGAATGTTATTCTCCGTCTCCATCATAGCGAAGTGCAGACTGGTTCGTAGCGCACGTACGGCTTCCACAGCAGAATCCGCCGGGTTATCCACCGCCAGGAAAGGGATATTTTTAGTACGATGGCGCTGCTGATTAGAAAATAAATTTTTCTTACGCAGACGGGTGCGTTTATCCAGCCACTCGGACATCGGGATGGTGGCATAAACGCTGATGCCGTGCTCTTCCAGTTGTTCCGGGGCTTCTACACCACGACGCAACATCGCACGCGCCAGCACGGCACCCACCGAAATAAACAGGCCAAGAATAAAACCAAGCACCACATTCAACGCTTTTTTCGGTTTCACTGGCTGCGGCTGAGTGACTGCCGGGTCGATAATCCGCACGTTACCAATGGCACTGGATTTCGAAATACTCAACTCCTGCTGGCGGTTAAGTAATTGCAGATATACCGCACGGCCCGCTTCTACGTCACGACTTAAACGCAACACTTCCTGTTGGGTGGAAGGCATTGCCGATACCCGCTTATTCAGGCGTTTGCGTTCTTGCTCCAGCGTCTGGCGTTTTTCCAGCAGCGCACGATAAGTTGGGTGATCTTTCTTATACAGCTGGGAGATCTCTGCCTCGCGGAAGGTCAGCTCATTGAGTTGATTATCAACGTTCACAATCTGCTCAAGAACGGCTTTGGCTTCCAGGTTAAGGTCAACCGAATCGCGCTGCTGGCGATAAACGTTGAGTTTTTCTTCCGCCTGGTCCAGCTCGCTGCGCACTTCAGGTAACTGGCGCTGTAAGAATTCAAGGCTTTGTGAATCCTGCGCCGCCTGGCGAGCGATATTCTGTTGCAAATAGTTGTTAGCGATGCTGTTCAGAATACGAGTAATCAACTGGGGATCATCACCAGTCATGGTAAGTTCCAGCATCCCGCTTTCTTTACTGCGTTCGCTAACGGTAAAGGTTTCCTGCAATGCGTTAATCGCTTCCAGTTCGGTACGCTGGCTCAGGACAAACTGTGTTCCTGGTTTGGCCTTAATGTCCGCGATAGTCAGCGCAACGCCATCTTTTTCCAGACGCTGGCCGACCATACCATTGACGGTGAACTCTTCACCTTCCAGTGTATAGTGGCCGTTTTCCCCAACCGTGAGTGTCAGTTGCTGATCCTGACCATTCAGTTGTGGAATATGCATCCAGCTGATCGCCAGCTCACCTGGTTTTTCTTTGGTTAATCTCGCCCAGCCGCGACCCACAATCGGAAAATACTTCTGCTCAACTATGTCGCGCAGATTCAGTTCAGCAATGGTTTTACCGAGAATCATGCGCGATTGCAGCAGTTGGATCTCCGGTGCAGACTCGGGCGATGAGTTAGGGATCATATCGCTCAGGCCGCTGAGAATGGCGTTGCCCTGTTTTTGCTCAACCTGGACCAGAGTATCTGCCTGATAAATTGGTGTACTTAACAGCGAGTAAGCGACAGCGATCAGCGTGAATAACGCGGTCACGCTGATAATAAACTTACGGTGATCCCATAACTCGCCGACCAGACGAAGCAGATCGATCTCATTTTCCTGAGTGCTGCCTGGTGGCGTATTCATATTTTTAGTTGTCATCGTATTTTATAAACTCAAATTACCGGCTGAGGCGCTTCGCCCATTCCTGACTGGCGCGCTCCAACATACCGTAGACATGTTCAAATGCGTCCTGACTTTTACGATAGGGATCCGGGATCTCTTTCTGTTCCAGCCATTGCCCAAACAGCATTGTCTTCCCGCGGACCTCGGGAGCAATTGCGGTAACCTGAGCAATATGTTCCGACTCCATTGCCAGAATCAGATCGTAATTTCGTGCCATCTCAGCAGTGAGCTTACGTCCGGCATGTCCTTCAAGAGATACGCCATGATTAGCGGCAACATCTGCCGCTGTCGCATCTGCAGGGTGTTTTACCAGACCATGAACACCTGCCGATTTGACTTTTACGCCCGGCAGACGTTTACGCAGCAAGCGCTCGCCAATGGGCGAACGGCAAATGTTGCCGGTACAAACCACCAGGATTGAGTTAAATTTTAGTTGGGCCATGTTTGAATCCACCGTGAAGTCTCTGTCAGGTCATGCACCCCGGAAATCGTCGGTACCAGCAGAGAAATCACACGGTTCCAACGAGCCAGCGGCGCGGTAGTGACATAAACAATGTCGTAAGGTTCAAGCTGGAATTCCGTTCCGAGTATCATTGCCGATGCGTCCTTCGCATTCAGCTGATAAATATTGGCGATTTTGCCATTCTGCTTGTTTTGCGTTGCACGAATAACAAAAATCCCCGTCGCATCAGCGACATCCTGATTCATACCCTCAGCGTTACCCAGCGCTTCCGCCAGGGTCATACCGCTGCGGTCCATTTTCAGCGTGCTCTGTTTACCCACTTCACCCATCACGAAGACTTTCAGATCATCGTTGCGCGGAATAAATAAAATATCGCCCGGGTGCAGCAGTTTGTTCTGGCGCAAGTCGCCACGCTGCATCAGCGCATAGAGGTTCACTTTGGTCTTTACGCCATTCTGGGTGAGCACCACGTTGCGCCAGTCTGCATCTGCGGTCAGACCGCCCGCGGCGTTAATCGCATCCATGATGGTCAGAGGAATATTGGTAATCGGCTGCTGACCCGATTTGCTGACTTCGCCGGTGACGTACGCTTTTTGCGATCGGAACGCCGCGACGCTGACATCGACTTGCGGGCTTTCAATGACTGAATCGAGACGCGCTGTAATCTCGTTGCGTACCTGGGTAAGTGTTTTCCCGGCCACTTTCAGGCGACCAATATAGGGGTAGAAAATCGCACCATCGGCGTTAACCCAGTTGCCGGTATCACTGGCGCTACGGTATTGCCCTGCGGGGGTGGTTAGTTCCGGGTGATCCCAGACCGTAACCATCAACACATCACCAATCCCGATACGATATTCATAGTTTGCGATTTGCTGCTCCAGCTCCGGGTTAGCCTGCGACATAATCGGTTTGGCGCGCAACTGATCAATCAATCCTGGCGTGACGGGATAGATATTGACCATTTTGTCCAGGTCATACTGATTGTCAGGTAGTTCAATGACATCCTTGTTACTGGTCGATAAATTCTGACCAGGAACAAGGGTACATGCTGTCAAAGACAGAACAGCCAATGTCAGTACCGAAAACTTAAAAATGTTCTTTTTCATTGGTTTATATTTATCAGTCATTGTAATGTTATGAATTACGTCAGGTTATTGTCCAACCGGTACTTCTCGCTCTGCCGTCATTGGATAGAGCTGGTATTTGCGTGACAGCATTTGTCCACCATCACGCGTCAATGGTGTCCACGAAACCACCGCGCGGTTGCGGTTAGGTCCAATGGTCATCAAGTCGAATGGAATCGAGATATAAAAACCTTTACTAAAGCCGCCTTCGCCGTAGTCATCTTTAGATACGTTACTGATTGCCGCCCATACCCCTACCGCCACGCCGCTGTCAAAGCGTTTGGCGACGTCGATCGTTGCGCCTTTATCTTTTGCCAGATATTGCCCAACGCTAAGTTTCATCAGTACGCCATTGAGCGTCGGCGGGTTCCAGTAAGCCGTCACGAAACCTGTTGGCGTGGAATAATCGGTGAAACGCATCATGTTGTCCCAGTCACGCTGCTTCACGTAGTTAACGTCCACACCCAGCGCCCAGCTGGCATCTAGCGGGCGATAAAGCAGCTCGGAACCGACACCGGCATACATCGTTTCCAGATAACCGCCATACACCTGGCCATAGAAACCATTGCCTAAGTCAGCAAAATAGTTCGCCTGCAAGTTGTTGAGATAAACGTCATTGCGAACGTAGTCACGGATATGCGTGCGCACGCGGGGCAGGGTAGAGTCCGCGGGCAACAGCGAAGACTTAAACTTGTCGTAGTTGTTGTAAATATTGGTGAAAATACCGCCATCAAGCAGCAGGTGGTCGGTAAACCAGTAGCGGGCACTGGACATCAGCCCCAACTGGAACATATAGAAATCTTCCGGGCCGCCCAGCGACTGTGAAAGTGTTGGGTTGAAAGAGTAGCTAAAGCGATCTTCACGAATACGGTAGCCCCGACCAAAGGCAGAAAGATCTTCAGCTTCAACACGTTGTTGTTGCAGTGGCTCTGATTGACCAGGCGCTGTACCAGCCAGCTGTTTGCGCAGGCTGGCTACGTCGGTTTCGGTAGTCACCATCGCCATATGCTCGCGCTTTTGCGTCACGCTAATCTTCTCAACGCCTTGCGGCAGGTTATTCACCAGAATCCGGTTGGCACGATCGACCGCTTCACGAGAGTCACGGTATTTGTATTGCTGACCAGACATATACAGTGTCTTATCGCGTAGCTGAATTTCTGGCGCGTCAAAGCCCGCGTTATACTTCAGGGCGGTAAGTTGGTTTGCTACCGTGGTGTACTGCAATCCTTCAGACTCAGGCGCAGGTTGATATGCCGGTTTTGGCGTATCGCGCAGGGCAGGGCGCAGATCGTTGAAATTGGTACGTAAAGTGAAACCAAACATCAACGTGTTACCGCGTTCATAACTCAGGTTGAGGTCTGCCCAGCTGGCAGCGCGATAAACTGCACCGACATTGAAATGGCTTGCCTGAGGCAGTTTGCCAGCGAAATCATTCTGGTAATTGTTGCCGTCGTATTCGAGTTTCAGACGCAGGGGATTCCACGGTGTTTGATACTCAATGCCGCCAAAGATGGAAGCCGGGCCACGAAAGATATCGCTAAAGCTGATATCGCCCGCATCGTGAGACTCTGCGCGATGACAATATTTATCGCTCACCCGGCAAAACGGGTTGGTAATATTGCCCGCATTACCGGCGTAGCCCCATGCCATCCCGAGGGTGAAATCAAATGGCCCCGCTTGCTTGCTGGCCACCAGATACTCACCGTCAAACAGACCCGTACCCGCAATATCACGTTTACCAAACGCCACTTGCGGTAGCCAGTAACCTTCTTCCCACAGGCGAAGTTTAAAATCGAATGATTTGTCTTTGTATGACTGATCGCCGCTGAAATCTTCCCACTGGCTATATTTACGTGTGCGCACATCCGTATAACGAATGGTGCCTTCCAGCCATGGGAACAGCGCCACGGAGGTGGAGTAGAAACGGTATTGATCGTTATCCCGGTAGTTGACGCTGAATTCACCTTCCGGTGCGATGCGCGCATTTGGCATCTGCAACAATCCTGTGCCGCCAAAGTCTGATTGCGACGAACCCAGCGGATCCGGGTAGGTTAATACTTCAGCATGACAGGCACTGGAGACGGCAATGGCCAGGCAGCTTAAAAGATAAGAATTCTTCTTCATCAGTCAGGAACACGTTGCGTTAAAACAGACACAATCTGGTCATTTAAATCAGCATATTTTTCGGGCAGTACATGCGCAGAAAAGCCCAACCAAAGCTGGCTGCCAGGCGGTGGTTCCACATGTCTTTTATTCCACAGGGCAACAGGGGCGACGACAGTCTCACCCTCAGGCGTAATCACCATAACGTTATTCTTGTCCGCGCCTGCAAGGCGGGGGTGATCTTGCAGATAATCGGTAACGCTACGGCCTGCCTGCCAGGGCAATTGCCCAGCCCCAGAAACAGCACCCAGCAGAGTAATAGTCACCGGACGCTGTACGGTATAGAGCGTATAGTCCCCGACCAGCGGGGGATTGCTGTTCTCATCCACTCGTACAAAATCAGGGTCCAGTTTGACTGGTAAGCGACCAGTGATATTGAGATTGAGTAACTGCTGGCGCACGGATTTAATCGTTGCCGCCACATCGTCGTCAGCTTCTGCTTCCCAGGAAGCAAGCTGTGCTATGACATGTTGGTAGTCTTTAAGCGCTTTAGCTTTCGCCGCGGAGTCGGTCAGCAAGGCACCAGGCCACCAGAGGCGATCGCGCAGTTGCGGTTGTGTCACCAACTGGACAACATTTTCCACTGGGCCAACGGAAAGGGTCTGTTGTTCGCCAGGCAGATAAATAGTCACCGTTCCTTGCGCAAAGGCATGGGGTGTCATTACGTAAAGTACGCTGGCAATGAAATACGACTGTAATTTATTCATGGTGCGGGTTTAAGAAACGTCATTTCTACGGGAATAACCCCTGCGCCTAACATTTGCCGACTTTGACGAACCTGGCCAGTAGCCGAATCGACCCAGAATGTGTTTTGCCACTGTTTTTCTGGCCGCGTGGAAGTCACCTCTTCCTGCCAGACATTACACAGCACATCGCGACCCGCAATATGCAGCGTCTCTAATCCAGCAAAGGAAAAAGTGGAACTCAGGGTCGCAGAGCGAAAATGGTTGTCTTCACTCCAGAGAATATCGCGCGTCCAGCGGCTGCCGTCTTTTATTGCCAGCGCGTTACGCAGAGGGTCCTGCCCGGAATTTGTCACTTCCAGCAGATTATTATTAAGTTTGACGGTCTTTAAAAGACGTCCATTGTGGGTAACCAGCATGGCGTTATCCTGGGATAACCATTTGCTTTGTTCTTGTTCTATATATCCCAGTACCACAAAGATTCGTTGCCCTTCATTAAGGCGTAAATACATCGTGGAATAAGGCAACGCCTGGATCTGCTGATCCGCTACAGTGATATCCTGATTATCGAAAAGGCTGGCGCGAAATGTATCGACCATACTTTGCTGGCTGTGCGTACATCCCGCAAGAAATAGTGCGAAAATCGATAAAATAAGAGGGCGCACCTTTAATCCTTGAAAGGTTAATTAAAAAAATGCAAATCTCTAAAGCCCGGTACGAATATCGCAACCGGGTATTATTTAACTTTAATTTCGACGCGTTTAAGCAGAATTAGCGCGTAGTGGACGTGGTGGTTGAGGTGTTATGAGAACCGCCATCGCCACTGTCATTTGCTGCAACTACTGCCAACGTCGCCACACCAACAGCCGTTGCCACACCGACAACTGTCGCCGTGCCGACAGCGCCAGCAGCCACGCCACCAGTGGTAGCAGCAGTCGTGGTTGCACCTGTAGTGGTCGTTGTGGTGCCAGTAGTACCCGTCGTTGCCTCGGTCCCGTTTGCTGCTTCAGGGGCAGCAAACGCAGCTGGCGTCGTCAACATGAAGGCCATAAGGATTGCAGAAAGCTTGTGTTTCATAACTTTTCCTTTATTCATCGCATGGACAATACGTACGCTTGAGATCAGGATTGTCTACTTTGAGTATAACATCCTTGTGAAATCTCCCTTTCCTCATACCGCTTGCACTATATACTGCGGGTAGGAAAGGCGCGCAGAGGGAAATATAAGATTGTTAACTATCCCCCTCTGGAAATACGACTTGTGAGCATAAGATAAATCTTAGCAAAATACAAATTAAAGATAAGGAAATTGTTACGAAAGCTATTAATTATTGTTGGTAATATAGTTTCAAGTGGTACTATAACTAGCTGTTAAATGGCATTTATAACTATTAGGTGCAGAGATATTCGCTTAAATGGATTAGTTTCTTGGTGGAAAAGTAACTGATGTTATAATGTATGATGTTGACTATTGAACTATTACAATAAAACCAGTCAGCTTTAAACAAGCAGCGTCATATTAAGAGAGATAAACATTTGCCGCTGTTGGTCCTCGCAGGCCATTTACGCGGCAAAATTCCACACGTAATCCTGGTATAAGCACTTCTGCGTCGCGGGGAGTGAATGCGGAAATATGGACCTGAACTTCTTTACGACCGTCGGAGGGGATAATGAATCCTTTGCCGCTTTTGCGATCAAAGGTTTTGACAATTCCTGTCATTTTACGGGACAAACAAATTCCTTACTGAAAATACTGCGCTGCACTATACGGGGTTAATAAAATAAAGCCAGCGATATTTAAGACCGCCGGACGGCTAAAATAAAATTTGCTTAATCTCAATTATCATGCGTTAATAGCTGCGTCGGTTTGAAAGACAGACAGCATACAAAGTAGTTTACTAAAGCAGTTCTCATTATCAGGCATTATCCCCTTCTTTTGAGTCTCTCTCCTGAACACTAAGTAGTTTCTGTATTAAAGCCCTGTTTGCCGAAAGGCCCAAAATGAAGGAAGTAAAATATGTCTAATAAAATGACTGGTTTAGTAAAATGGTTTAACGCAGATAAAGGTTTTGGCTTTATCACTCCTGATGATGGCAGCAAAGACGTTTTCGTCCATTTCACCGCCATCCAGAGCAATGAATTCCGCACGCTGAACGAAAATCAGAAAGTTGAATTTTCTATTGAGCAGGGGCAACGTGGCCCCGCGGCAGCGAACGTTGTTACGCTCTAAGGTTGCCGTTATTACTCAACATCTCCATTTCCGCTGTCCATGTTGTCATGGTTCACAGTACCGCACATCGGCATTCGATGTGACGGAGCGAAACCCTTTGGGCGCTAAGTGTATTTTTTGTAAATCGACGATGATCACCTTTGATAACGTCGCGCTGCAAATACGCACGGACCATGCGCCGCTGGATTTCACAAAATAATATCAGGCTCCCTCGTGGAGCCTTTTTTATATCTGCCTTATTTTTCTTCAACGCTGTATGTATAGTAAGCGATAACCTGTTGATTATTGAATCTTTCGGGGAGATGGCTTATAACATTTCTTACCTGACCAGGGTACCGGGAACCAACACCTTACTGGCGTGTTGCTGTCTTTCAAGACCAGACGAGGTTAACAGTGAATATTGAAGAGTTAAAAAAACAAGCCGAAACGGAAATCGCCGACTTTATCGCGCAAAAAATCGCCGAGCTGAACAAGAATACAGGGAAAGAAGTCTCTGAAATTCGCTTCACCGCACGAGAAAAAATGACCGGGCTTGAAAGTTATGATGTCAAAATCAAAATAATGTGATTTTGTGAACATCACCCCGTGCGAGGTGATGTTCCGCTTGTTGCTAATTTAGTGACCAATCATTGGCGCTTGTGGAATTAAGCGTCGGTACAATTCATCCGGTACCGGGCTTTGCCATACTCCCGCATACATTGCGTAACCAATCACCGCAAACATAATCCCCAGAACCAGTAGCGTCATTAACCAGCCAGACAACGCAAAGGCTTTTTTATTTGCCGCAGGTTTTTGCAGTGAAAAGGTCAATGTTGAGGCTACCGGACATGACTCTACGCAAGTCATACAGCCGGTACATTCCACTGTTCGTACCTGAATTAATTTATCGACCGGGATCCGTGATGGGCAATTTTTTGCGCATTTGCCACAGTCGATACAACTTTCGGCATTGCGACGAATCTTAAACGGCGACAATAGCGAAACCACGCCCATCAGCGCGCCATATGGGCAAAGATAACGACACCAGGCATGGCGAATAAACAGGCTGGCAATCAGCAAAACGGTCACGCTGATTAATGTCGCGGTCCCCATATGACGAAAGAAATCGAGCATTTTAACGTCCATCACCACGCTGTAGGGCGACAACATAAAATAGTGAATCGCCTGAGCGGGCATCAATAACGCGATATAGAGAAAAAAACTCAACAGCAAATACTTCACGCCGCGCAGAGGAATATCCAGCCAGCGGGGAAGGACACATTGCCGACCAAACAGTTTGTTACCGAGATCGCCGATTAATTCAGAAAGCGTACCAACCGGGCATAACCATGAGCAAAAGGCCTTTTTGAGTAATAGACTGATGACGATAAAAGCGACCAATAACAGCATCGCGGCGGCGTGGACGGACGGTAACTGACCTGTTACAAGGCTATATTTCAGATTCATCAGCCCGGCAATCGGTAGCCAGCCTTCGATACCTCCCGGTCTGGCGACAAATGTCGTGCTACTTGCCGTTTCGTAATAGCGCACCCAATACCAGAACGTGATGGCAATATAAATATTCATTGCCAACAGTAATAATTGCGTCGCTTTACGCCAGGTCGTGGCATTGCGCCAGTCATTCCACGGTAATTTGCCGCCCGTCGTGCCTGGCCGCCGCTGCCAGCGGGTTCTTTTATTCTCTGCCATGATTTTGCCAGTCCGTTAAGTTGCATACTAAATGCCACTATTCTAGTTGTTCTTAACTGGCTGATATTGATTCAAATCGCGTTCAGGTCTTTCTTATGCAACCATGCTTCCAGAGCGGCAACACTGCGTGTAATTTCTTCGTGTGGAAGTGGGGCAGATAATGGCTGCTGCTCCAGTTGTGCGCAGAGCTGGCTGGCGCTACGCATTCCCAGACTCGAGCAACTGCTTTTTAGCTGATGCGCGGCACGCTTTATTTTCTCGCTATCCTGACTGGCGCGGGCAATGTCGATTTCATCGAGAAGCGGCAGGGCATGTTGTGTAAATAATGCCAGCCATTCGTGGATCTTCTCCGTCCCCATTAACAGAGCATCTTCATTGAGTTGTGATACATCCAGCGATTGATCGTTATTGACTTGCAGTTGGAGATAGTGCGCCAGTAACTGACCGAGCACTTCACGCGGCACCGGTTTAGGGATAATCCCGCGAAATAGTGAACTGGTACGCTGGCGCAGCGTTTCGTCAATGACATGGGCGCTAAAGCCAATCAAAACAAGCGACGGATATTGCTGTGCCAGTTGCCGGGCAAGGGTAATGCCGTCGATATCCGGCAGATCAAAATCCACCAGTGCGGCAGCAAACGGTTCACTATTTTGCAACGTCTCTATCGCGTGCGCGGCATTTCCTACCGCAACGACCTGCGCACCACTGGTGTTCAGCATCTCAACGGTAATTCGCTGGGTTAGCGGGTTATCTTCAATTAACAGCAAACGTAAACCGTCAAGACGCACCGCCTGATTGACTGTTTTTGGCACGGGTGCCGTGGCAACACGTAACGGCAAGCGTAAACAAAAACAGCTTCCAACCTCCGGCGTGCTGGTGGCGCTCAGTTCGCCGCCCATCGCCTGGGCCAGACGGCTACTGATAGTCAGCCCCAGCCCGGTGCCGCCGCGTTTGCCGCTTACCTGCACAAATGGCTGGAAGATTTCTGCCAGTTTCGCGGGATCAATACCGCAGCCGCTGTCTTCCACTTCGACCAGCCATTGCTCACCATCAGTGCGGCTACGTAAAACGATCTGCCCTTCGTCAGTAAAACGTAGGGCGTTGCTCAACAGGTTGGTTATAACCTGACGAATACGTCGCGGATCGCCCATTAACGCGGTCGGTACATCATCGGCAATTGCCGTTGCCAGGCGAATCGGGCGACCTTTCACCCGTCCGCTCATTAATTGCAGGGTACTTTCCAGCAGCGGGCGCGGTTCAAAGGGCTCATCGCTGACCGAAACATTCTTGCCACCTGCTTCGATAGCCGAATAATCGAGAATATCGTTGAGGATGGTCAGCAACGATTCGCCGGAGTCGGTAATTGCCCGCAAATCATCACGCTGGGCGTTAAGTGCGGGGTTATCTGCCAGTAGCTGTGCGGTGCCGAGAATACCGTACAGCGGTGTGCGGATCTCATGGCTCATCGCCGCCAGAAACGCCGATTTTGCCTGGCTGGCTTTTTCTGCTTCCGCCCGTGCCTGTCGGTGTTCTATCACCAGTTCCTGCAATTCAGCTGTACGCGCTTTGACCTGCGCCGCCAGCTGTTCGCGGTGGCGATTCAGTGCATGAACACTGCTGCGAAACGCATCCATCAGCCGCCCGATGGTATCCAGCTCCCGTACGCCAGCGGTTTCCGGGAAAGGGGAGTCAATATCACCGTCCAGCAGCCGTTGCAGCGCCTGCGTTTGTTCGGCAAGTGGACGCGTGACTGAGCGATAAACCACGCGCCAGAGGATCAGAATCAGTGCGCAAAGTGAAACCATCCCCAGCAATAACAGGCTGTATTGCCCGCGTGCACTGGCTTTTTCCAGATGCGCCAGTCCGTGCTGATTACGCAGCTCAATGGTGTCGACCAGCTGACTGACTTCGCTGCTAAACTGCGCGAACTGGGCGATGTTATTTTGGGCGAGAGTTTGCAGGCGATTGCTGATTTCACTGTCCTGCTGATACAGCGCCAGCAAATCGCTATATTGGCTAACGGTAGTTAACGTTGTTGCGACCTGCGCACGAACACCCGGATCTTCAATGCGTATTTGCCGACGTTGCAGAATTTTCACCGCATTATTGAGCTGTTTTTCCAGCGTTGGCGCATTTTTCTGGATCTGCTCCAGCCCCAGATTCATCACCATTTGCTGCACCCGCAGAGCGCTAAGGCGCAGTTCATTCATCTGGTTAACATACTCAAGATCGATATCAATCAGCCGATCGAGTGCACTTTCAGCAGCCTGACGCTGATCTTGTTCGATCAAATCGTAAATCCCGGCCTGGGTCGCTCCAGCGGAAGTTGTCGCATTATTCGCCTGACCTTGCGCCAGGCGTGCGATCTCATCGGCGGCAGCGACTATCTGCTGACTGAGTTGCTGTTGTTGCTGGCGTAGTTGCAGACGCCGCCCCACCAGTTCCCCTTGCTGACGTAACGAACGGGAGATCTCCTGCTCCTGTTGTTCAATAGCGGTGGTATCAAAACCTTGTTCCCGTAACGCTTGCAGCAACGCATTAATCTTCAGGCTTTGTGCGGTGAGCATTCGCTCCTGCGCCTGCCACATCTTTTCGTTATCGGCACTGGTCAGGTTCTGCGCGGCGAAAAGTTCCCAGGCGCTGGCTTCGCTCAACTGGCGCGCCATATTCATGGTAGGAATCAATGCCTGAGTATTGTCTTTTTCCACCTGGCTGATAAAGCGCAGGTTGTACCATCCCACCAGGGTACTGGTCAGGGTTAACAGCGCCATCAGGGCAAAGCCCATCCAGAGTCTTCGGGTCAGGGTTAAATTCACGGTCGGTGCACTTAAGGTGAAAAAGGTTGAGTCGCAAAGCGGAATGCATCTAGCATAAAGCCTTATTATTGATGAGGCTATCATGCGCGTACTGCTATTTTTACTTCTTTCCCTTTTCATGTTATCGGCATTTTCGGCTGATAACCTGTTGCGCTGGCATGATGCGCAGCATTACACGGTGCAAGCCTCTACGCCGCTTAAAGCCAAACGCGCATGGAAACTGTGCGCGCTTTATCCCAGCCTGAAAGATTCATACTGGTTATCGTTGAACTATGGTATGCAGGAGGCAGCTCGCCGCTATGGTGTGGATTTAAAAGTGCTGGAGGCAGGCGGCTACAGCCAGTTGGCTACCCAGCAAGCACAAATCGACCAGTGTAAACAGTGGGGCGCAGAGGCCATTTTGCTCGGTAGTAGCACTACGTCATTTCCCGACCTGCAAAAGCAGGTAGCAAATCTGCCGGTGATCGAACTGGTAAATGCTCTTGATGATCCCCTGGTGAAAAGCCGCGTTGGTGTACCCTGGTTTCAGATGGGCTATCAACCTGGGCGATATTTGGTGCAATGGGCGCACGGTAAACCACTGAACGTGCTGTTGATGCCCGGACCCGATAATGCCGGGGGCAGTAAAGAGATGGTCGAGGGTTTTCGCGCAGCCATTGCCGGAAGCCCGGTGCGTATTGTTGATATTGCGCTTGGTGATAACGATATTGAAATCCAGCGTAACCTGTTGCAGGAGATGCTGGAACGCCACCCAGAAATCGACGTCGTTGCCGGAACGGCCATTGCGGCAGAGGCGGCAATGGGTGAAGGGCGTAACCTGAAAACGCCGCTTACCGTGGTGTCGTTTTATCTTTCACATCAGGTGTATCGCGGGCTGAAGCGGGGAAGAGTGATTATGGCTGCCAGCGATCAAATGGTCTGGCAGGGGGAACTGGCGGTTGAGCAGGCCATCAGGCAATTACAGGGGCAATCGGTGTCTGATAATGTCAGCCCACCGATTTTAGTTCTGACGCCGAAAAATGCCGACCGTGAACATATTCGCCGCTCGCTGTCACCAGGGGGATTTCGTCCGGTCTATTTTTATCAGCACACATCAGCGGCTAAGAAATAACCTTCACCATGTTGCGTCACCAGTAAATCCGCGCTGAGTTTATGACGTAAACGACGAATTAACACATCGACGGTGCGCAGGTCAGGGTTTTCCACCCGACGCGCAGAAAGCATACGTAGCAGACGTTCACGGCTGAGAATTTCGCCCGGATTCGTCACAAATGCCACCAACATTTCATACTCTGCGCGGGTCAGTTTAATCGGCTCGCCATCCCGCTCCAGCGTATGGCGCGACACATTCAGGCAATAACCGGCAAAGCGATAGCAGTTGTCCTGAGTGTGCGGTTGAGCTTGTCGCGCGAGGTCGATTCGCCAGAGCAGATTTTTCACCCGTACTACCAGTTCGCGCAGTTCCAGCGGTTTGGTGACGTAATCGTCTGCGCCCATTTCCAGCCCAACAATACGGTCAATCCGATCGCTGCGTCCGGTAACCAGAATAATCCCCACCGTTGAGCGTTCTCGCAGGGCGCGGGTTAACATCAGGCCATTTTCATCGGGTAAGTTGATATCCAGCAGAATTAAATCTACCGGCTGATTCTGCATAATTTCCCGCAGCCCGGCACCGCTCGCTGTAACGGAAACGGTATACCCCTCCTGAGTGAAGTAAGATTGTAATCGCGCCTGGGTAACCGGCTCATCTTCAACAATAACAATGTGATGTGGCATCAGAGGGTTTTACTCATTCTGTTCATATCTGTTCATATTCTGCCGTAAGCCGTTCATCCTGACCAGTGCCGCTGTTCATATTTGCTCATTAAGATCGCTTCACTAAACCATAATTTTACAGGGGCTATTATGCGGAAACTCTGGAACGCGCTACGCCGACCCAGTGCTCGTTGGTCGGTACTGGCGCTGGTCGCAATTGGGATTGTGATTGGCATTGCGCTGATTGTATTGCCACACGTTGGGATCAAAGTCACCAGCACAACCGAATTTTGTGTCAGTTGCCACAGTATGCAACCGGTGTATGAAGAATATAAACAGTCGGTGCATTTCCAGAACGCCTCCGGCGTGCGAGCTGAATGCCATGACTGTCATATCCCGCCGGATATTCCAGGCATGGTGAAGCGCAAACTGGAAGCGAGCAATGATATCTACCAGACCTTTATTGCTCACTCCATTGATACACCTGAAAAATTCGAAGCCAAACGCGCGGAACTTGCCGAGCGTGAATGGGCGCGAATGAAAGAAAACAACTCGGCAACCTGCCGCTCCTGCCATAACTACGATGCGATGGATCATGCGAAGCAGCATCCTGAAGCGGCACGTCAGATGAAGGTGGCAGCGAAAGATAATCAATCCTGCATCGACTGTCATAAAGGTATTGCCCACCAGTTACCGGATATGAGTAGCGGCTTCCGTAAGCAGTTCGATGAGCTGCGCGCCAGTGCTAATGACAGTGGTGACACGCTGTACTCTATTGATATTAAGCCAATTTATGCGGCGAAAGGCGATAAAGAAGCCTCTGGTTCTCTGCTGCCTGCTTCGGAAGTGAAAGTCCTTAAACGTGACGGCGACTGGCTGCAAATTGAAATTACCGGCTGGACGGAAAGCGCCGGACGTCAGCGTGTACTCACCCAATTCCCAGGTAAACGCATCTTTGTTGCCTCGATTCGTGGTGATGTGCAGCAGCAGGTAAAAACGCTGGAGAAAACCACCGTTGCCGACACCAATACCGAGTGGAGCAAGTTGCAGGCCACTGCGTGGATGAAGAAAGGCGACATGGTGAACGATATCAAACCGATCTGGGCTTATGCGGATTCGTTGTACAACGGCACCTGTAACCAGTGCCACGGCGCACCGGAAATCGCCCACTTTGACGCTAACGGTTGGATCGGCACGCTCAACGGCATGATTGGCTTTACCAGTCTCGATAAACGTGAAGAACGCACCTTGTTGAAATATCTGCAAATGAATGCGTCTGACACCGCAGGTAAGGCTCACGGCGATAAGAAGGAAGAAAAATAATGAACAATAACGATCTCTTTCAGGCATCACGTCGGCGTTTTCTGGCACAACTCGGCGGCTTAACCGTCGCCGGGATGCTGGGGCCGTCATTGTTAACGCCGCGCCGTGCGACTGCGGCGCAAGCGGCGACTGACGCTGTCATCTCGAAAGAGGGCATTCTTACCGGGTCGCACTGGGGGGCTATCCGCGCGACGGTGAAGGATGGTCGCTTTGTGGCGGCAAAACCGTTCGAACTGGATAAATATCCGTCGAAAATGATTGCCGGATTGCCGGATCACGTACACAACGCGGCGCGTATTCGTTATCCGATGGTACGCGTGGACTGGCTGCGTAAGCGCCATCTCAGCGATACCTCCCAGCGCGGTGATAACCGTTTTGTGCGCGTGAGCTGGGATGAAGCCCTCGACATGTTCTATGAAGAACTGGAACGCGTGCAGAAAACTCACGGGCCGAGTGCCTTGCTGACCGCCAGTGGTTGGCAATCGACGGGGATGTTCCATAACGCTTCGGGGATGCTGGCGAAAGCTATTGCCTTGCATGGTAATAGCGTTGGTACGGGCGGAGATTACTCTACCGGTGCTGCGCAGGTGATCCTGCCGCGCGTGGTTGGCTCAATGGAAGTGTATGAACAGCAAACCTCCTGGCCGCTGGTATTGCAGAACAGCAAAACCATTGTGCTGTGGGGCTCTGATTTGCTGAAAAACCAGCAAGCGAACTGGTGGTGCCCGGATCACGATGTTTATGAATATTACGCGCAGCTAAAAGCGAAAGTCGCCGCCGGTGAAATTGAGGTCATCAGCATCGATCCGGTTGTCACATCCACCCATGAGTATCTGGGGCGCGAGCATGTGAAGCACATTGCGGTTAACCCGCAAACTGATGTGCCGCTGCAACTGGCGCTGGCGTATACGCTGTACAGTGAAAACCTGTACGGCAAAAACTTCCTCGCTAACTACTGTGTGGGTTTTGAGCAGTTCCTGCCGTACCTGCTGGGTGAGAAAGACGGTCAGCCGAAAGATGCCGCATGGGCTGAAAAACTGACCGGCATTGATGCCGAAACCATTCGTGGGCTGGCGCGGCAGATGGCGGCGAACAGAACGCAAATTATTGCTGGCTGGTGCGTGCAGCGTATGCAGCACGGTGAACAGTGGGCGTGGATGATTGTGGTTCTGGCGGCGATGCTGGGGCAAATTGGCCTGCCAGGTGGTGGCTTTGGTTTTGGCTGGCACTATAACGGCGCAGGCACGCCGGGGCGTAAAGGCGTTATTCTGAGTGGTTTCTCCGGCTCTACGTCGATTCCGCCTGTTCACGACAACAGTGATTACAAAGGCTACAGCAGCACCATTCCGATTGCCCGTTTTATCGATGCGATCCTCGAACCGGGGAAAGTGATCAACTGGAACGGTAAATCGGTAAAACTGCCGCCGCTGAAAATGTGTATTTTTGCCGGAACTAACCCATTCCATCGCCATCAGCAGATCAACCGCATTATTGAAGGCTGGCGCAAGCTGGAAACGGTTATCGCCATAGATAACCAGTGGACCTCAACCTGCCGCTTTGCCGATATCGTGCTGCCTGCGACCACGCAGTTTGAGCGTAACGATCTCGACCAGTACGGCAACCACTCCAACCGTGGCATTATCGCCATGAAACAGGTGGTGCCGCCGCAGTTCGAGGCGCGCAACGACTTTGATATTTTCCGCGAGCTGTGCCGTCGCTTTAATCGCGAAGAAGCCTTTACCGAAGGGCTGGACGAAATGGGCTGGCTGAAACGCATCTGGCAGGAAGGTGTACAACAAGGCAAAGGACGCGGCGTTCATCTGCCAGCGTTTGATGACTTCTGGAATAACAAAGAGTACGTCGAGTTTGACCATCCGCAGATGTTTGTTCGCCACCAGGCATTCCGCGAAGATCCGGATCTCGAACCGCTGGGCACGCCGAGTGGCCTGATTGAGATCTACTCGAAAACCATCGCCGATATGAACTACGACGATTGTCAGGGGCATCCGATGTGGTTTGAGAAAATCGAACGCTCCCACGGTGGGCCCGGCTCGCAGAAGTATCCGTTGCATCTGCAATCTGTGCATCCGGATTTCCGACTTCACTCGCAGTTATGTGAGTCGGAAACTCTGCGTCAGCAATATACGGTAGCGGGTAAAGAGCCAGTGTTCATTAACCCGCAGGATGCCAGCGCGCGCGGTATTCGTAACGGTGATGTGGTACGCGTCTTTAACGCTCGCGGTCAGGTGTTGGCAGGGGCAGTAGTTTCTGACCGCTATGCACCCGGCGTGGCACGAATTCACGAAGGGGCATGGTACGATCCAGATAAAGGCGGCGAGCCTGGTGCGCTGTGCAAATACGGTAACCCCAACGTGCTGACCATCGACATCGGTACTTCGCAGCTGGCGCAGGCGACCAGTGCGCACACTACGCTGGTGGAAATTGAGAAGTACAATGGAGCAGTGGAGCAGGTGACGGCGTTTAACGGCCCTGTGGAGATGGTGGCGCAGTGCGAATATGTTCCCGCGTCGCAGGTGAAATCATGACCACGCTGACAGCACAACAGATTGCCTGTGTTTACGCCTGGCTGGCGCAGTTGTTCTCCCGTGAACTGGACGATGAACAACTGACGCAAATCGCCAGTGCGCAGATGGCTGAATGGTTTTCGTTGCTGAAAAGCGAACCGCCGCTGGCTGCGGCGGTGAATGAGCTGGAAAACTGTATTGCCACGCTGACAGTACGTGACGATGCCCGTCTGGAACTGGCCGCTGACTTTTGCGGCCTGTTTCTGATGACCGACAAACAAGCGGCGCTGCCGTATGCATCGGCCTACAAACAGGACGAGCAAGAGATTAAACGCTTGTTAGTTGAGGCAGGGATGGAAACCAGCGGCAATTTCAACGAACCGGCAGACCATCTGGCGATCTATCTCGAGTTGTTGAGTCATCTGCATTTTTCGCTGGGAGAGGGGACCGTTCCTGCGCGAAGAATCGACAGTTTGCGGCAAAAAACACTGACGGCGCTGTGGCAATGGTTACCAGAGTTTGCTGCGCGTTGCCATCAGTATGACAGCTTTGGTTTTTACGCGGCACTAAGCCAGTTATTGCTGGTGTTAGTGGAGTGCGACCACCAAAACAGATAACGTCGTTTATGCGCCTGAAAAGACGCGTTTAGCGTCGCATCAGGCATTATGGCGCAGTTGCCGGATGCGTCATCACATCCGGCAAACACACATCACGGATGAGCTACAAACCGGGAAAGCCGCTGGCGTAGCAGGCGGTTTTCCTGCTTCAGGTGTGCAATATCATCCATTAACGTCAGCGCCACCGCGATCCCCGGCCAGTCCAGAGCCAGTTCATGACGCAGGCGTACCGCGCGTTGCACCACAATGGCGGCATGGTCGTCAAATACCCAGGTTGTTTCCTGGATCTCACGCGGTTCAACCACCCCCAAACCGACAATTTCATTCAACTCCTCTTCAGAGATGCCGGTATGCAGGCAAAATTCGGTAATAGTAAAAGTCACCGTAACATTAGCCATCATGCTTTCCCCCAATCTTTACGTGGATCAAAAGACGACTGGGCGTCTGCCAGTTGCTGCCACAGCGCGGCAGTGTTTTCATCCGGTTTCGGCGGCATCACGATTTTCAGTACCGCATACAGATCGCCGGTCTGTTTTTTGCTCACCAGACCTTTGCCTTTAACGCGCAATCGTTGCCCGGCCTGGCTGCCTGGCGGGATAGTCAGCAAAATGCTTTCTTTCAGTGTTGGAACGGTGACTTTAGCACCCAGCGCCGCTTCCCACGGGCTAACCGGCACCACAATTTCCAGATCCTGGCCGACAATATCGAACAGCGGATGTGGCGCAATATGAATCACCAGCCACAAATCGCCATTTGGACCACCGTTTTCGCCCGGCGTCCCCTGGCCTTTCAGACGGATGCGTTGACCATTGCCGACGCCCGCCGGGATCTTCACATTCAGCGTTTTCGGGATTTCCTGTTCGATCATGCCAAAGGCGTTATAAACCGGCAGGTTATAGCTGATGGTACGCTTATGCTCAGTCAGCGTTTCTTCGAGGAATACCGCCACTTCGATTTCAATATCGTGGCCGCGTGCGGCGGGGCGTTGACGGCTCTGGCGGGCATGCTGACCGAAAATTGACGAGAAGATATCGTCAAAATCTTCGGCATTAAAACTCTGACCGTCGCCATGATGGAACTGACGGTTAAATTGCGGATCGTTGCGATGTTGCCACATCTGATCATACTCAGCGCGACGTTGTTCATCACTTAACACTTCCCAGGCTTCAGCGACCTCTTTGAAGCGGGCTTCGGCATCCGGTTCTTTGCTGACATCAGGATGGTATTTGCGGGCAAGTCGACGATAGGCGGTCTTGATTGTCTTGAGATCGTCCGTCGGTTTCACGCCCATGATGGCGTAATAATCCTTTAATTCCATAGCGTTATCTCGCGTAAATCAACACAAATTGAAGGAACCCCTGTAAGGTAACTCCTATAAGTGTAGGGTAATCCTCAAAATTTCATATGCCAACACAGAATATGTTATTGAAATCATCGCGGAGAGGAGGTCGCCATCAAGATGGGTTGCTGAACATATTTTAAACAGGTGAAAAAGGGTGAGCGATTTTTGATAGTTGAACCAGGCACTTTAAGTTTAACTGGGGCGTCATTATTTATTAAATTTTATAGACGCTATATATGGGTAGTAATATACATGGAATTAGTTGCACTGCAAATAATTATTTGAAACAGGCCTGGAACGATATAAAAAATGAGTACGAAAAAAATCAAACATATTCAATCACGCTTTTTGAAAACACACTGGTGTGTTTTATGCGGTTATACAATGAACTCAGACGTAAAGTAAATGAAGAGGATACTCCATGTCTGGAATGTGAATCACTAGAAAAAGAATTTGAGGAAATGCAGAATGATAATGATCTATCATTATTTATGAGAACATTGCGTACTAATGATACACAAATTTATTCAGGGGTTTCAGGAGGTATTACATATACTATACAATATGTTCAAAATGTTGATATTGTTAGAGTGTCCTTGCCGGGCAGAGGTTCAGAGTCTATCACAGATTTTAAAGGTTATTATTGGTATGGCTTTATGGAATATATTGAAAACATTACTGCGTGTGATGATGTTTTTTCTGAGTATTGTTTAGATGATGAAAATATGAGTATCCAGCCAGAACAGATAAATACGCCGGGAATATCTGATTTAGATTCTGGTATTGATTTGTCTGGTATATCTTTTATTCAGAGTGAAATTAATAAAACTTATGGATTAAAATACGCTCCAGTAGATGGCGATGGCTATTGTCTGTTAAGGGCCATACTGGTTTTAAAAGAACATGAGTATTCATGGGCGCTGGGCAGCCATAAGACGCAAAAGCAAGTATACGAAGAGTTTATTAAAATTGTTGATAAACAAACGATCGAGGCTCTTGTTGATACGGCATTCTATAATCTCAGGGAAGATGTAAAGACGTTATTTGGCGTTAATCTACAATCTGACAACAAAATTCAGGGGCAGAGTAGTCTTATGTCATGGAGCTTTCTGTTTTTTAAAAAACAATTCATTGATAGTTGCTTGAATAACGAAAAATGTATCCTGCATTTACCCGAGTTTATATTTAATGATAACAAGAACTTGCTTGCTTTAGATACCGACACGTCGGATAGGATTAAAGCGGTGAAGAATTTTCTTGCTGTTCTTTCAGATAGCATTTGCTCATTATTTATTGTTAATAGTAATATGGCATCAATCTCCTTGGGGAATGAATCCTTTTCAACAGATGACGACCTTGAGTATGGTTATTTAATAAACGCTGGCAATCATTATGATGTTTACCTCCCTCCTGAACTTTTTGCTCAGGCTTATAAGTTAAAAAATAAGGAAATGAATGCGCAACTCGACTATTTAAATCGTTATGCAATTTAATGGCAAAGGCATATGCTAAAAACCATTGTTATTAGTCTCACACTTTTTTATTGGTAAATATTGTCTCTGTATTGGTAACGCCGCAGATATTCTGTTTAGCCACAGGTGCAATTATCAGCGGCGTACGCGAGGCAGGGGCTAATCAGGCATAGTTTGCGTCAAACCTTGCCTGTTTTTGAAGATGTATATAGAAAAACAGGCGTTCAACAAGCCATTTTGCGAACCTGTTCCCGGAAAAAAGTCATATTTCTGTCACACTCTTTAGTGATTGATAACAAAAGAGGTGCCAGGAATGAACAAAACGCTAATCGCCGCAGCTGTGGCAGGGATAGTTTTACTCGCTTCAAACGCTCAGGCACAAACCGTACCGGAAGGCTATCAGCTACAGCAAGTGCTCATGATGAGCCGCCATAACTTACGTGCGCCGCTGGCGAACAATGGCAGTGTGCTGGAGCAGTCTACGCCGAATAAATGGCCCGAATGGGACGTCCCCGGTGGGCAACTCACCACCAAAGGTGGCGTGCTCGAAGTGTATATGGGCCATTACATGCGTGAATGGCTGGCAGAGCAGGGGATGGTAAAATCGGGGGAATGCCCGCCGCCGGACACCGTTTATGCCTATGCCAATAGTCTGCAACGTACTGTCGCGACCGCACAGTTCTTTATTACCGGCGCATTTCCGGGGTGTGATATTCCTGTGCATCACCAGGAAAAAATGGGAACTATGGACCCAACCTTTAACCCGGTGATCACCGATGATTCCGCCGCATTCAGTGAACAGGCGGTGGCGGCAATGGAGAAAGAGCTCAGCAAACTCCAGCTTACCGACAGCTACCAACTACTGGAAAAAATCGTTAACTATAAAGATTCCCCTGCCTGTAAAGAGAAACAACAGTGTTCGCTGGTGGATGGCAAAAATACCTTTAGCGCCAAGTATCAACAAGAACCAGGTGTTTCCGGGCCGCTGAAAGTCGGCAACTCGCTGGTAGATGCGTTTACTTTGCAATATTACGAAGGTTTTCCGATGGATCAGGTGGCCTGGGGAGAAATCAAATCTGACCAGCAGTGGAAGGTGTTGTCGAAGCTTAAAAACGGCTACCAGGACAGCCTGTTTACCTCACCGGAAGTGGCGCGCAATGTTGCGAAACCGCTGGTCAGTTATATCGACAAAGCTCTGGTCACCGATCGCACCAGCGCACCGAAAATTACAGTGTTGGTTGGGCACGACTCCAACATTGCCTCTCTGTTAACGGCGCTGGATTTCAAACCGTATCAGTTGCATGACCAGAACGAACGCACGCCGATTGGCGGCAAAATCGTTTTCCAGCGTTGGCATGACAGCAAAGCCAATCGCGATTTGATGAAAATTGAATATGTGTATCAGAGTGCGGAACAGTTACGTAATGCCGATGCGTTAACCCTGCAGGCACCTGCTCAGCGTGTGACGCTGGAATTAAGCGGTTGCCCGATAGATGCCAACGGTTTCTGCCCAATGGATAAGTTTGATAGCGTGTTGAATGAGGCGGTGAAATAACAGAAAACTCCCCCGCGAGAAGTGGGGGAGTCGCTGGTTAAACGTTTTTACGTTCGATGGTCTGTTCGCCCCAAAAAAGCGAATCTTTATCGGTCTTAGCAAAGGCTTTGACTAACACTTCATCGCTACCTTCTTCCCAAATCTTTTCCGCCATTTTTTCGTCGTACCCGGCGACTTCGAAAATGGCCTCGGCTATTTCCGGCGACGTATTGCGCAGAGATGCCCATTCACCGACGTGATGAGCTTTCGCTTCTTGAGTTGGCATGCGTATCCTCCTGTTGAAGATTAGCCGTTAAGTTTAACTGCCAGACCTGCGACATATTCCCCTTGATAACGAGCAATAGACAGTTCTTCCTGGCTTGGCTGGCGTGAGCCGTCACCGCCTGCGATGGTGGTTGCGCCGTACGGCGTACCGCCGCGAACCTGTGAAACGTCAAATAATTCCTGCGCTGCGTAGCCAATGGGGACAATCACCATGCCGTGATGCGCAAGGGTCGTCCAGGTTGAAGTAATAGTTTGTTCCTGACCGCCGCCAGTACCGGTGGAACTAAAGACGCTCGCCAGTTTTCCGTATAGTGCGCCGGAAGCCCACAGGCCGCCCGTCTGGTCGAGGAAGGTACGCATTTGACCGGACATGTTGCCAAAGCGGGTAGGTGTACCAAAAATAATGGCGTCGTAATCGGCCAGTTCTTGCGGGGTTGCAACCGGTGCAGTTTGCGTTTTACCGCCTGCTTTTTCAAATAATTGCGGCGGCATGGTTTCCGGTACGCGCTTAACGACAACTTCTGCGCCATCGACTTTGCTTGCACCCTCAGCGACTGCGCGTGCCATCGTTTCAATATGTCCGTACATGGAATAATAAAGCACCAGAACTTTAGCCATTTCTAACCACTCCTCGTGTTATCTCTATTCCGTAGCGATTCGCTACCACTTATTTAAAGATAAGACGTCCTTTTCAGAGTGCAAATTTCACAACCACTTATTTGATTTATAACAACTTTCACAAGCACGTAATTTTGTCGCAAAATGACACATTTTTATCTCATCGCGTTTTTTTAATCATAAGAGCGGCTTATGGATAATTATTGGAGATGATATCTATTCTCGCTAATAAGCTGTTGCAGGATATTACCAAACGCGGGTCTGCCCGCGTCAGTTCACTAAGCTTAGTCCCACGTAGCGAAAATATGGCAGCCGCCATACGCCGCGTTAATTCTATGCAATATGATGTCTATACCCAGACGGAGGTCAGTAATGGCAAACCATCGAGGCGGTTCCGGCAATTTTGCAGAAGACCGCGAAAGAGCATCAGAAGCAGGTAAAAAAGGTGGACAGCACAGCGGGGGTAATTTCAAGAATGACCCGCAGCGCGCATCTGAAGCAGGTAAAAAAGGTGGCAAGAGCAGTCACGGCAAAAGCGACAACTAGCCGGGCTAATCAATGACGAATGCATTTTTTTCTTAGGCTCGTCAAAAAGTCATCACCGCCGGTAATCCCGGCGGTTTTCTGTTTATGGCTCCTGATGAACAACTTCTGGCGGTGGAACGTCAACCAACCTTCTGCTTAACAACGCATTGAGTAAAATCGCGCCAAAGGTTGCTGTACCGATCCCTCCCAACGTAAAACCGCCAAGCGTGAGAGCAAAATCACCCGCGCCCAGCACTAAGGTTACTGCGACCATAATCAAATTACCGTTCTGGCTTAAATCGACACGGTTTTGTACCCATATCCTTGCGCCTGCGACGGCAATCAGCCCGAACACAACAATTGATGCACCACCAATCACCGCGGCCGGAATGGTATGAATCAGCGCGCCAAATTTCGGTGAAAAGCCCAACAGCATGGCGATGACGGCAGCAGCGACAAACACCAGCGTCGAGTAGACTTTGGTCACGGCCATCACACCGATATTTTCAGCATAGGTGGTCACGCCGCTACCGCCGACAGAGCCGGAAAGCATCGTTGCCAGACCATCGCCTACGAATGCCCGCCCCATATACGGGTCCATATTGCGTCCGGTCATCCCGGCGACTGCCTTGAGATGACCTAAGTTTTCCGCCACCAGAATCACCGCCACGGGCGCAATCAGCATCATTGCCTGACCATTAAAAGCAGGAGTGGAAAAATGTGGCAGACCGAACCAGGCAGCATGGCTGACGAGAGTAAAATCGACGGCTTTTCCCAGCCCTAAAACGTTGGTCATCACGCCATACAGCAGACAGGCGACAATTAAACCTACGAGAATCAATAACCGCTGGATCATGCCACGGGTAAACACCGCCACCAGCCCAATACACAGCACCGTCATTACCGCCATCCAGCTATCAAAGGCCGAAGCCGATACACTTTTCACTGCGATAGGCGCTAAGTTCAGGCCAATCGCCATCACCACCGCACCCGTCACCACCGGCGGCATTAGTCGTTCAATCCAGCGTGTACCAATTTTCATCACCACCAGGCCAATGACGGTATAAACCAGCCCACAGGCGATAATCCCGCCCAGCGCAATGCTGATATTCGGGTTAATGCCCTGACCGTTAAAGCCCGTCGCGGCAATCACCACGCCGACAAAAGCCGCGCTGGAACCGAGATAACTGGGGACGCGCCCGCCGGTAATAAAGAAAAACAGTAACGTGCCGATCCCCGACATTAAAATGGAAAGATTGGGATCCAGCCCCATCAGAATCGGCATTAACACCGTCGCGCCAAACATCGCCACCGCGTGTTGAACGCCCATTACTGCCGTCTGAGCAAACGGCAATCGTTCATCCGGCGCGACCACGCCGCTCTCTATAGAGGTCGATTTTAACTGCCAGTGAGGAAAACCGAACATTGCCATCAGCTGTCTCCTTAAGGAGGTTAACAAGCAGGGCGCATCAGCGCGTGATAACTGCGATCGAACCACACCAGCCCGTAGGGTGTGGCGTGACGATGAATCGCTTCGATGGCGCAAAACAAAATGTCGTGGGTGCCGACGCTCACCACTTGGCTGATACGGCAGTCAAACGAAACCAGTGCCTCTTCCAGTTGCGGGCATCCGGTCACACCCGTCTGCCAGCGGGCGGCGGCAAAGCGGTGTTCCATGGGCGTTTTGCCGCCAAAAAGGTTTGAAAGCGGCTCCTGCCCGGCGCTAAGTGTATTTACACATAGCGTTCGATTTTCATTGAATACCGGCCAGACGGACGCCCCACGATTCAGGCACACCAGTAATGTGGGCGGCGTATCGGTCACGCTGCAGACCGCGCTGGCGGTGAACCCGGCGCGCCCGGCTGGACCGTCCGTGGTGATGATATTGACCGCCGCGCCCATACAGGACATCGCATCGCGAAAGGTTTGTTGATCAACTATGTTCATAGTTTGCTCCTTACAACAGCCCGCAGGCTTCTTCAAAGGACAGACGTGGCAGGCGCGCATAAAGTTTGCTGCTATCGCCATAGCCGATATTAATCAGCAGATTGCTCTTCAGCGTGCTGCCTGCAAAAAAAGCGTCGTCAACGTATTGACGGTCAAAACCCGACATCGGGCCGGTATCCAGTCCCAGCGCACGGCAAGCGACGATCAGATAGGCCGCCTGCATGGAGCTGTTGCGAAACGCTGTTTCTTCGGCAAGTTGTGGGCTGGAGGTAAACCAACTGCGGGCATCACCGTGGGGAAACAGTAGTGGTAACCGTTCATAAAATTCACTGTCCCAGGCAACGATAGCGGTGACGGGCGCGGTCAGGGTTTTTTGTAGATTGCCGCTGGAAAGCGCCGGGCGCAGACGTTCTTTTCCTTCTACAGTGCGGATAAACACGATCCGTGCCGGAGAACAGTTAGCTGATGTCGGCCCCCATTTCATCAGGGCATAAAGCTCCCGTAACGTCTCATCGCTGACGGGTGTCTCCCGCCAGCCGTTGTGAGTGCGGGCATCGGTGAACAGGGTGCTAAGCGCACCTGGGCTAACGGCTTCGTTCATAGCAATTCCTTACAGGGCGGCTTCGCGGTGATGTAACAGGCTGGCAAGCCCGTTGAGTAAAAGAGCATTAAACGTTTCGGGGTCGGTCACGTTGCAGGCGTGTCCGCCATAGCGCATCACCATTTTCTGGCTATCGGGCAGGGCGGCATGAAGCTCACTGGAACATGCTGATGGCACCAGCAGATCATCACTGGCGCAGATGATTTGCACCGGGCAGCGGATGCGATCCGCATGGTGACTAAAGTCAGCGCGTTTGAGGGCGTTAAGTCGACGCAGTAAATTATTTTTGCCCTGAAAATGCGCCAGTGCCAGCGCGTCTTCTGCCTCAAGGCGAGGTGCGCGGGCCGCCATCCAGTCGGCGGGATAGAGGAACAACGGCTGCGCTTCCACCCATGCCTGCGCGCCGCCGCTATACAGTAATCGTTCGCGAACCTGAAAACAGCGGCGCGTATGGGCGTTTATTCGTAGCCAGCCGTTAACGCTGATCAGCACAGTTACCGACGCGGGATAATCCAGCGCCAGCTGCATTCCCACCAGCGCACCGAGCGCATGGCCGACCACTGCGTAATGCTCAATCCCTGCGGCTACCAGCGCCTGATGCAGTTCCGCTGCCATCTGGGCGATACTGTAATCTTCTGCCAGCGTGTCGGGATTATTGCCGGTGCCGCGCTGGTCGTAACAGACTACCTGATACTCCTGCTCCAGCACCGCCAGTTGCGGTAACCAGTAACTGCCGCTACCCCCAAGACCCGAAATCAACACCACTACGGGCGCATCAGCATAAGGGGGAGGTGAGAGTGAAAGTTTCATCGCGGCCTCACTTGGCGATATGCGCAATTGTGGCGATTTCCACCAGCGCGTCAGGTTTTACCAGTCCGCACTGAATGCAGAATCGCGCCGGTTTATCACCCGGAAAAAACTCGGCGTAGATTTCGTTAATCGCGGCGTAATTTTTCCAGTCGGTAATAAAGATGCTGTTGAAGGTCACATCCGCCATCGTGCCACCCGCCGTCTCGATCACCTTGCGGATGGTTTCCAGAACGTGGCGGGTTTGCGCCTTTGGGTCATCTGCAAACAGCACGTTATTATGTTGATCAAAAGCCAGCGTACCGGAGACATACACCACGCCATCAGCCAGCGTGCCGGGAACGAAGGGAGCCAGCGGTGCGCTGCTGCCAGCGGGAATAATTACGGATTTTGGCATCGTTAAACTCCTTAAGCGATATGAGCAAAGGACGTGGGAGAAAGCGCGTCGCAGAATGTTTCGACGTCGCTGACCCAGCCAAAAAAGGTTTCGATATTGAACAACGCGGCTTTCTGTGCAAATTCCGGCCCCGCCTGGTGTGTTGCGTCTTCCAGCACCACGCCGAAATACTCCAGAAAAAAGCCATCGCGTAGCGTCGATTCGACGCAGACGTTGGTAGCGATACCGGTGAAAACCAGATGGCGTATTCCACGGCTGCGCAAAATGCTGTCCAGCGGCGTATTGAAGAAACCGCTGTAGCGCGGCTTCGGCAGCACAATATCGCCAGGCTGCGGCACCAGTTCATCCACCAGTTGATAATCCCAGGAGCCTTTCGCCAGCAATTTCCCCTGCAGCTGCGGCTGCTTACGCATGGTTTTCAGGGCGTTCGATTTATGAAAATTCGGTGAGCCGGGGCCGCCAGCTTCGACATACTGTTCATCCCAGCCATTTTGAAACCAGATGATCAGCATCCCTGCCGCTCGCGCTGCGGTCACGGCGGTTTGAATGTTGGCAATGACCGGGCGAGTGGTTGAGACATCAAACCCGGCGAGATCTAAGTAGCCTCCTGGCGTGGCATAAGCGTTTTGCATATCCACCACGATCAGCGCACTTTGCTGCGGATCGAAGGTAATGGCTTCCGGTCGAGCGGTTAAGGTCGTCATCATGCCACCTCCTGAGTCAGCGCAGGGAGATGGGCGCGGCACTGCATCAGTGGTTGAATGCGCTCGCCGAAGGTTTCGATTCCCGACAGAAAATCATCGAAGGTCAACAGCACGCCTTCGGCACCAGGCACGCTTGCGACTTCATCTAACATGCGCGCGACACTGGCGTAAGAACCGACTAACGTCCCCATATTGATGTTTACCGCCGAAGTGGGATCGGCCATCTGACGGACGTTGGTGTCAGTACCGGAGCGGGTATCTTTCTGACTTTGTTCGGTTAGCCAGCTTAACGCCTCTTCATCCGCGCCCGCTTTGTAGTGTTCCCATTTGGCGCGAGCGGCATCGTCGGTTTCATCGGCAATCACCATAAACAACACATAAGAACCAACGTCGCGCCCGGTTTGCTCTGCGGCCTGTTTCATCCGCGCAGCGGTCGGGGCGAAAGCCGTGGGCGTATTTACGCCTTTGCCGAAACAGAAGTTGAAATCGGCATACTGGGCGGAGAACGCCATGCCAGCGTCGCTTTGCCCGGCGCAGATCACTTTCATGGGGACACTCGGTTGCGGACTGACGCGACAATCATTCATGGTGAAAAAATCGCCTTTAAAATCGCTTTTCCCCGTGCCCCACAGGTCGCGCAGCACCTGAACATATTCGGTGAGATAGTCGTAACGACGGGAGAAATAGTCATCGCCAGGCCAGATACCCATCTGCTCATACTCGGGCTTTTGCCAGCCAGTCACGAGGTTGACGCCAAAACGCCCGCCAGAGATGGAGTCGATGGTTGCGGCCATACGGGCGACGATTGCCGGAGGTAACGTTAAGGTGGCAGCAGTGGCGTAAATCTGAATGCGCGAGGTCACGGCCGCCAGCCCCGCCATCAAGGTGAACGACTCAAGGTTGTGATCCCAGAACTCAGTTTTGCCGCCAAAGCCACGCAGTTTGATCATCGACAGGGCGAAATCGAAATGGTAGTGCTCCGCTTTTTGCACAATGGCTTTATTCAGTTCAAAGGTCGGCATGTACTGCGGCGCGTGGGTCGAAATGAGCCAGCCGTTGTTGCCAATAGGTACGAATACGCCAATTTTCATCATCAACCTCTCTTCGTCTCGTAAAGTGAAAGTCAGACGGGGCGCTGCATCCTGCATATCCTTTTCAGCCGCGTATTGGCTTGTTTGCAAAGCGGATGCCAGTTTTTAAAAAGTTAATGTTGTTAATATGTTAACAATGCGTTATCTAAAATATCTGGTAAAAAGTGGACTAAACGGTCAAAACAGTTGCACATAAAACATGCATCTGTGCGCGATGAGAGTGCAGAAGGTCGAGGCCGGGCGGGGGTTTTGCTATCCTGTTGCCAATCTACAAGAGGGGAGAGCGCATGACGCAAGGCGCAGTGAAAACAAAGGGTAAACGTTCGCGCGCAGTAAGCGCGAAGAAAAAAGCGATTCTTAGCGCAGCACTGGACACTTTTTCACAATTCGGTTTTCACGGCACAAGGCTGGAGCAGATCGCAGAGTTGGCGGGTGTTTCAAAAACCAATCTGCTGTATTACTTTCCGTCAAAAGAGGCGCTGTATATTGCCGTGCTGCGGCAGATTCTCGATATCTGGCTGGCACCGTTAAAAGCGTTTCGAGAAGATTTCGCCCCGCTGGCGGCGATCAAAGAGTACATCCGTCTGAAGCTGGAAGTCTCCCGCGATTATCCGCAGGCTTCGCGCCTGTTCTGTATGGAGATGCTGGCAGGCGCGCCGCTGTTAATGGATGAACTGACGGGCGATTTGAAGGCATTAATTGATGAGAAATCGGCGCTGATTGCCGGTTGGGTCAAAAGCGGCAAACTCGCGCCGATTGATCCGCAGCATTTGATTTTTATGATTTGGGCTTCCACTCAACATTACGCCGATTTTGCCCCTCAGGTGGAGGCGGTGACAGGCGCGACGTTGCGCGATGAGGTATTTTTCAATCAAACGGTTGAAAACGTGCAGCGGATTATTATTGAGGGGATTCGACCACGTTAAAGATGCCGGAGGAGGTTGTAACATCCTCCGGCTACCTGTTTAACCGATCGTCATTAAACTGGCGTTACCGCCAGCGGCAGCGGTATTCACACTCAGCGAACGTTCGATATACAGCCGTTCCAGAAGGATATTGCTTTCGCCACGGGCAAAACCCTGCACCGAAACAATTGCGCCATCCCGCGCAGCAACGGCTTCACACAATGCGCGAAGCTGATCCGAATCACCGTGGAAGATCACCGCATCAAAGGGTTGAGCGGTTATATTTTCCGCTTTCGCCAGTTGAATACGTTCGCTGACTGCCGATGGCAATGCCTTTACTAGCTGACGATGCAGCGCGTCATCCGGCCACAGTACCTGGCTGCCCACCGCCAGCACGGCGGCGAGCTGAGTCAGCGCATCCTGCTCATCATCGGCAATACACAACACGCGCTCACGCGGCAGCAGCGTCCAGGTGTTGCGTTCACCCGTCGGCCCCGGCAGCAATCGTTGTGTTCCTGCCTGCGCCAGCTCGCCATATTGCGTACATAACGCCTGCAATTCTGGACGATTTGCTGCCCATTCCCGCAGTGCATTTAGCGGCTGAGTCAATGCTGCTTTCAACTGTGCATCGACCGGATACTCTGCATCCTGACGCGCGAGCGTCACTGCCAGCGCACTTTCCGGGCGATTCGCCAGCAGACGGTAGAGATAGAGCGGACCGCCTGCTTTCGGCCCGGTACCGGACAACCCTTCGCCGCCGAATGGCTGCACACCCACCACTGCGCCCACCATATTACGGTTAACATACAGGTTACCAACATGGGCCGAGCCAGTGACCTGGGCGATGGTTTCATCAATACGCGTATGGACACCAAGCGTCAGACCATAGCCGGAAGCGTTAATCTGCTCGATCAGCTCTGGTAGCTGGTTACGGTTGTAACGCACCACATGCAGCACCGGACCAAAGACCTCTTTTTGCAATTCGGCAAAGTCATCCAGTTCGATCAGCGTCGGGGCGACAAAGGTGCCGCTTTGCCATTCACGGGCATCTTCGCTGTTTTCCCGCACCGCCTGGAACACCGGACGGCCTTTGCTACGCATGGTCTGAATATGGCGCTCAATATTGGCTTTCGCTTCGCTATCAATCACCGGACCGATATCGGTGGTCAGGCGACCCGGATTACCCATCCGGCATTCGGCCATTGCACCGCGCAGCATTTTCAACGTGTGGTCGGCAATCTCATCTTGCAGGCACAGCACGCGCAGCGCCGAACAACGCTGACCCGCACTGTCGAACGCCGAGGCCAGTACATCCACGACGACCTGTTCGGTCAGTGCTGAAGAATCGACAATCATCGCGTTCATGCCGCCGGTTTCAGCGATGAGCGGAATAGGGCGACCCTGAGCGTCCAGGCGGCTGGCGATATTACGTTGCAGTAACGTAGCGACTTCGGTTGAACCGGTAAACATCACCCCGCGCACGCGATCATCACCCGTCAGTTGCGCGCCCACGGTTTCACCCCGACCTGGCAGCAATTGCACCACGCCTGGCGGTACACCCGCTTCCAGCAAAATGGCGATCCCTTGCGCGGCAATCAGCGGCGTTTGTTCTGCCGGTTTTGCCAGCACGCTGTTACCTGCCGCCAGTGCGGCAGCAATCTGCCCGGTGAAAATAGCCAGCGGGAAGTTCCACGGACTGATACACACCACAGGCCCTAATGGACGGTGGGTTTCGTTAGCGAAATCATCCCGCACCTGTCCGGCGTAGTAGTGGAGAAAATCGACCGCTTCGCGCACTTCGGCAATGGCGTTACTGAAGGTTTTTCCGGCCTCACGCACCAGAATACCAATCAGTTGCTGCATCTGGCTTTCCATTAGCACGGCAGCGCGATGTAAAATTGCCGCGCGTTCAGCCGGAGGAGTGGCAAACCAGATTGGCGCGTTATTAACCGCACTTTCCAGCGCCTGTTCTACTTCACGCGGCGTGGCTTCACGCACATAGCCCACAATATCTTTCGGTTCCGCAGGGTTAATAACGGGCGACATCTCACCTGCCGCTACCGGTTGTTCCAGCATTGGCAAGGCCTGCCATTTTTGCAGTGCACTATTGAGCAGGGCAGAGGAGAGCGAGGCCAGACGGTGTTCGTTAGCGAGATCCAGCCCTGCCGAGTTGTCGCGCCCGTGACCGTAAAGATCGCGCGGCAGGGGAATTTTCGGATGCGGTAATCCAGTTTGCCCTTCCTGTTGCGCCAGTTTTTCTACAGCAGTGACCGGATCGGCGACCAGTTCATCCAGTGGCAAAGAGGTGTCGGCAATACGGTTAACAAACGAGGTGTTAGCACCGTTTTCCAGCAGGCGACGCACCAGATACGCCAGCAGCGTTTCATGTGTGCCAACCGGGGCATAAATACGACACGGTCGGTTAAGTTTACCGTCGGCAACTTTCCCGGTGACCTGCTCGTACAGTGGCTCGCCCATACCATGCAGGCACTGGAACTCGTACTGACCCGGATAGTAGTTCTGACCTGCCAGTTGATAAATCGCTGCCAGCGTATGGGCGTTGTGCGTCGCGAACTGCGGGTAGATTAGATTCGGCACCGCCAGCAGTTTTTTCGCACAGGCGAGATAAGAAACGTCGGTATACACCTTGCGGGTATAAACCGGATAACCTTCAAGGCCGTCCATCTGCGCACGCTTAATTTCACTATCCCAGTACGCGCCTTTCACCAGACGAATCATCAGACGGCGACGGCTACGGGTGGCGAGATCAATCAGGTAATCAATCACCAACGGGCAGCGTTTTTGATAAGCCTGAATAACAAAACCGATGCCGTTCCAGCCTGCCAGTTCCGGCTCGAAACAGAGTTTTTCCAGCAGATCGAGGGAGATCTCCAGACGATCGGCCTCTTCGGCATCGATGTTAATACCAATATCATACTGACGCGCCAGCAGGGTGAGTGATTTCAGACGCGGGTAAAGCTCTTCCATTACCCGGTCATACTGGGCGCGGCTATAACGCGGATGCAGCGCCGACAGTTTGATTGAAATGCCCGGCCCTTCATAGATGCCACGACCGTTAGACGCTTTACCGATGGCGTGAATCGCCTGCTGATAGGAAACCATATACGCCTGTGCGTCTGCGGCAGTCAGTGCAGCTTCGCCCAGCATATCGTAAGAGTAACGGAAACCTTTCTCTTCCAGCTTGCGGGCATTGGCTAACGCTTCCGCGATGGTTTCACCCGTGACGAACTGCTCGCCCATCAGGCGCATCGCCATATCCACACCTTTGCGGATCAGCGGTTCACCGCTTTTACCGATAATGCGGTTCAGCGAGCGGGAGAGGATGGCTTCGTTATGGGTGGAAACCAGTTTGCCAGTAAACAGCAGCCCCCAGGTGGCGGCATTAACAAACAGTGACGGGCTACGACCAATGTGTGACTGCCAGTTACCGTTGCTGATTTTGTCGCGAATTAACGCGTCGCGGGTGGCTTTGTCGGGAATACGCAACAACGCTTCTGCCAGACACATCAGCGCCACGCCTTCCTGCGATGACAGCGAAAACTCCTGCAATAACCCCTGGACCATACCTGCGCGACCACTGGCATTTTTTTGATTACGCAGTTTATCGGCCAGTTGATACGCCAGTTTGTGCGCCTGTTCAGCAACTGGCTGCGGCAGGCGGGCTTGTTCCAGCAGCATAGAAACCGCTTCGGTTTCCGGGCGACGATAGGCCGCGGTGATCGCGGCGCGGGAAACCGACTGGGGCAAAATTTGCTCGGCAAAGTCGAGGAATGGCTGGTGTGGTTCCTCTGCCGGAGTCGGTGCTTCATCGCTCTCATTGGCAGCGCCAGAAAGCAGCGCAGGTAGCTCTGGCAGAGTATCGCTGTTTTCCAGTTGTTCGAGATAAGAAAAAATCGCCTGCTTAATTAACCAGTGTGGTGTGCGATCGATACGTGTCGCGGCAGACTTAATACGCTCACGCGTCGCGTCGTCCAGCTTAACCCCCATGGTGGTGGTTCCCATGCCATTACTCCTGTTGTTCTGAAAGGTGCAACTTAACGTTATCGTGAAATATCCATGATGTTGCAACTTTGTGCAACCATGTTAAATGTGACCTGCGTAGCAAGCTTAAAAATGAATGAAATGTTAATAAAAGAAATCGATATGACAGGGATTAAAAAAATAACTCAGACTTTTTCTCTGCGGCAGTTAACATTTTTGAAAGGTGCAACCGCAAAAAATGTGAGAGAGTGCAACCTGATGAAAAATAGTGTCGCTGAGCACTAAAATTTAATGTAAATGGTGTGTTAAATCGATTGTGAATAACCAGCGCTTCCGGCAGGATACGGTCGCCCTGGTAAAACATAAACTCTGTTACCCCGTTCCGGTGGCAGATATAACGGCAAGTTTCGACATTGCCGATAATAATTTTTTGGAGACTTTAGATGGCTATTAGCACACCGATGTTGGTGACATTTTGTGTCTATATCTTTGGCATGATATTGATTGGGTTTATCGCCTGGCGATCAACGAAAAACTTTGACGACTATATTCTGGGCGGTCGTAGTCTTGGGCCATTCGTGACGGCATTATCGGCGGGTGCGTCGGATATGAGCGGCTGGCTGTTAATGGGGTTGCCGGGCGCGGTTTTTCTTTCCGGGATTTCCGAAAGCTGGATCGCCATTGGCCTGACATTAGGCGCGTGGATCAACTGGAAGCTGGTGGCCGGGCGGTTGCGTGTGCATACCGAATACAACAATAACGCCTTAACCCTGCCGGATTATTTCACCGGGCGCTTTGAAGATAAAAGCCGCATTTTGCGCATTATCTCCGCGCTGGTTATTTTGCTGTTCTTCACCATTTATTGCGCTTCGGGCATTGTGGCAGGCGCGCGTCTGTTTGAAAGTACCTTTGGCATGAGCTACGAAACGGCTCTGTGGGCGGGAGCTGCGGCGACGATCCTTTACACCTTTATTGGCGGTTTCCTCGCGGTGAGCTGGACTGATACTGTACAGGCCAGCCTGATGATTTTTGCCCTGATCCTGACACCGGTTATCGTCATTATCAGTGTCGGTGGCTTTGGTGACTCGCTGGAAGTGATCAAACAAAAGAGCATCGAAAACGTTGATATGCTCAAAGGTCTGAACTTTGTTGCCATTATCTCACTGATGGGTTGGGGGCTGGGTTACTTCGGGCAGCCGCACATTCTGGCGCGTTTTATGGCGGCGGATTCTCACCACAGCATTGTCCATGCGCGTCGTATCAGTATGACCTGGATGATCCTCTGCCTGGCAGGGGCGGTGGCTGTCGGCTTCTTTGGGATTGCTTACTTTAATGAGCACCCGGCGGTAGCAGGCGCGGTAAACCAGAACGCCGAGCGCGTGTTTATCGAACTGGCGCAAATTCTGTTTAACCCGTGGATTGCCGGGATTCTGCTGTCGGCAATTCTGGCGGCGGTAATGTCAACGTTAAGCTGCCAGCTGCTGGTGTGCTCCAGTGCGATTACCGAAGATTTATACAAAGCGTTTCTGCGTAAACATGCCAGCCAGAAAGAGCTGGTGTGGGTAGGGCGTGTGATGGTGCTGGTGGTGGCGCTGGTGGCGATTGCGCTGGCGGCAAACCCGGAAAACCGCGTGCTGGGCTTAGTGAGCTACGCGTGGGCAGGCTTTGGCGCGGCGTTTGGTCCGGTGGTGCTGTTCTCGGTGATGTGGTCACGCATGACGCGCAACGGTGCGCTGGCGGGGATGATCATCGGTGCGCTGACGGTTATCGTCTGGAAGCAGTTCGGCTGGCTGGGACTCTACGAAATTATTCCGGGCTTCATCTTCGGCAGTATCGGGATTGTAGTGTTTAGTTTGCTGGGTAAAGCGCCGTCAGCGGCGATGCAAAAACGCTTTGCCGAGGCCGATGCGCACTATCATTCGGCTCCGCCGTCACGGTTGCAGGAAAGCTAAGGGACTTAGCCTGCGGCGGTTTTGTTTGGCTTCAGCAGCGGGTTGCGCTCCCTTAATGTGCCTCGCCATATAAATTGAATGGTGCAGGGAGCGCGCAGGGGGCGGCCAATCGCCGCGGCCCCCTGCACCCCCGGGCTCTGGCGAACAAAATCGCCGCTGCGCGGTACCTTCAGCTTATCCCCTTCGGCTACCGGGTCGGGCGCGAGGTAACGTCCTGTAAGACGCGCCCTCAGCCCACATCCATGTGGGCTGCCCCGGCCTTCGGGGAACGCTTCAGCGATTTTGACGCCACCAACACCCGCGCTGTTCTTATGTTCCGGGCAAAAAGTTAGATTTGATAATCGAGGATGGACGAAATTGCTTGATACACCCGCTTATCAGTTTTACATGGAAGTTTTGATGTATTGAGTCAGGACGGTTTTGTCGGCTGGATACGGCGTTTACGCGGCATCCGGCAAGAACACATGGCTCGTTGTAAACAATCCCATCTTTGTACCTGGAATAATCGTTTATATCCCCTGGCATTACCTCTCTTTGTTTACATTTCAACATCATTTTATAAACATTCCGCTTGTATTTTTCTTTACCGTAATGATAATCGCTATCACTGCGATTTACTTTTCTTTGCATAGATTGACTCAGAAAAACGTTTAAGGGTGGGTGGCATGTTTGTTCCGTTTCTCATTATGTTGCGCGAAGGACTTGAAGCCGCGCTGATTGTCAGTTTGATTGCCAGCTATCTTAAGCGTACCCAGCGAGGCCGATGGATTGGTGTGATGTGGATTGGCGTGTTGCTTGCCGCTGCGTTGTGCCTGGGCTTGGGGATCTTCATTAACGAAACCACCGGCGAATTTCCGCAAAAAGAGCAGGAACTGTTTGAAGGTATCGTGGCGGTGATCGCCGTGGTGATCCTTACCTGGATGGTTTTCTGGATGCGCAAAGTGTCGCGCAACGTCAAAGTACAACTGGAGCAGGCAGTCGATAGCGCATTGCAGCGTGGAAATCATCATGGCTGGGCGCTGGTGATGATGGTCTTTTTTGCCGTTGCAAGGGAAGGGCTGGAGTCGGTCTTTTTCCTGCTGGCGGCATTTCAACAAGATGTCGGGATCTGGCCGCCGCTGGGTGCAATGCTCGGTCTTGCTACTGCCGTGGTGCTAGGCTTCCTGCTCTACTGGGGCGGTATTCGCCTCAATCTTGGTGCATTTTTTAAATGGACCAGCCTGTTTATTCTCTTCGTCGCCGCAGGGCTGGCAGCTGGTGCCATTCGCGCATTTCATGAAGCCGGATTGTGGAACCACTTTCAGGAAATCGCCTTCGATATGAGTGCGGTGCTCTCAACTCACTCGCTGTTTGGCACGCTGATGGAAGGGATTTTTGGCTATCAGGAAGCGCCGAGCGTCAGCGAAGTCGCCGTCTGGTTTATTTATCTCATCCCGGCGCTGGTGGCATTTGCTCTGCCACCACGCGCAGGGGCGACAGCGTCTCGCTCCGCGTAACAAATACGACGCAAACTCTTGCTTAGTTACAACATACTTTAAAGGGATAGTCTCGTCATGACCATTAACTTCCGCCGTAACGCATTGCAGTTGAGCGTGGCTGCGCTATTTTCTTCTGCTTTTATGGCTAACGCCGCTGATGTGACGCAGGTCAAAGTGACCGTGACGGATAAGCAGTGCGAACCGATGACCATTACGGTTAACGCCGGGAAAACACAGTTCATTATTCAGAACCATAGCCAGAAGGCGCTGGAGTGGGAGATCCTCAAAGGCGTGATGGTGGTGGAAGAGCGGGAAAATATCGCCCCTGGTTTTAGCCAGAAAATGACGGCGAATTTACAGCCTGGCGAATACGATATGACCTGCGGTCTGCTGACTAACCCGAAAGGGAAGTTGATCGTCAAAGGTGAGGCAACGGCGGATGCGGCGCAAAGTGATGCGCTGTTAAGTCTTGGTGGTGCAATTACTGCATATAAAGCGTATGTCATGGCGGAAACCACGCAGCTGGTGACCGACACCAAAGCCTTTACCGACGCGATTAAAGCAGGCGATATCGAAAAAGCGAAAGCACTGTATGCGCCGACGCGCCAGCACTATGAGCGCATTGAACCGATTGCTGAACTGTTCTCCGATCTGGATGGCAGCATTGACGCCCGTGAAGATGATTACGAGCAAAAAGCCGCCGACCCAAAATTCACTGGTTTCCACCGCCTGGAAAAAGCATTGTTTGGCGACAACACCACCAAAGGGATGGATCAGTACGCTGAGCAGCTTTATACAGATGTGGTCGATTTGCAAAAACGCATCAGTGAACTGGCTTTCCCACCTTCAAAAGTGGTCGGCGGCGCAGCCGGACTGATTGAGGAAGTGGCAGCCAGCAAAATCAGCGGTGAAGAAGATCGCTACAGCCACACCGATCTGTGGGATTTCCAGGCTAACGTTGAAGGCTCGCAGAAAATTGTCGATCTGCTGCGTCCACAACTGCAAAAAGCCAACCCGGAACTGTTGGCAAAAGTCGATGCCAACTTTAAAAAGGTCGATACCATTCTGGCGAAATACCGTACTAAAGACGGTTTTGAAACCTACGACAAATTGACCGATGCCGACCGGAATGCGCTGAAAGGGCCGATTACTGCGCTGGCGGAAGATCTGGCGCAACTTCGCGGTGTGCTGGGACTGGATTAAGCGTTATGCAGTATAAAGATGAAAACGGCGTGAATGAACCGTCACGCCGACGTTTACTGAAAGGCATTGGTGCGCTGGCGCTGGCGGGAAGTTGTCCGGTCGCTCATGCACAAAAAACGCAAAGTGCGCCGGGTACGCTTTCACCGGTTGCACGCAATGAGAAACAGCCGTTTTATGGTAAGCATCAGGCAGGGATCCTGACGCCACAACAGGCCGCAATGATGCTGGTGGCGTTTGATGTGCTTGCCAGCGATAAAGCCGATCTTGAACGGTTGTTTCGCTTGTTGACTCAGCGTTTTGCTTTTCTGACTCAGGGCGGAGCGGCACCAGAAACGCCAAATCCGCGCCTGCCACCACTCGATTCCGGCATTCTTGGCGGCTACATTGCGCCCGATAATCTCACCATCACGTTATCGGTGGGTCACTCATTGTTTGATGAGCGCTTTGGCCTTGCGCCACAGATGCCGAAAAAGTTGCAGAAGATGACGCGTTTTCCCAACGACTCGCTGGATGCGGCGTTATGTCATGGTGATGTGTTGCTACAAATTTGCGCCAACACCCAGGACACGGTGATCCATGCACTGCGCGATATCATCAAACATACGCCGGATTTGCTCAGCGTGCGCTGGAAGCGGGAAGGGTTTATTTCCGATCACGCGGCGCGTAGTAAAGGCAAAGAGACGCCGATTAATTTGCTGGGTTTCAAAGACGGCACTGCCAATCCCGATAGCCAGAATGATAAGTTGATGCAAAAAGTGGTGTGGGTAACGGCAGATCAGCAGGAGCCAGCGTGGACAATCGGTGGCAGCTATCAGGCAGTACGCTTGATTCAGTTTCGAGTGGAATTTTGGGACAGAACTCCGCTGAAAGAACAGCAGACGATTTTTGGTCGTGATAAGCAAACCGGTGCGCCGCTGGGAATGCAGCATGAGCATGATGTTCCCGATTACGCCAGCGATCCGGAAGGGAAGGTGATTGCGCTGGACAGCCATATCCGGCTGGCGAATCCCCGCACGGCGGAGAGTGAGTCCAGCCTGATGCTGCGTCGTGGCTACAGTTATTCACTGGGCGTCACCAACTCCGGGCAACTGGATATGGGGCTACTGTTTGTCTGTTACCAACACGATCTGGAAAAAGGCTTCCTGACAGTACAAAAAAGGCTCAATGGCGAAGCGCTGGAGGAATACGTTAAACCTATCGGCGGCGGTTATTTTTTTGCGCTGCCGGGAGTGAAGGACGCGAACGATTATCTCGGAAGCGCGTTATTGCGGGTTTAATGTTTATAGACGGATAAGGCGTTCTTGCGCAGATGCCTGATGCGATGCTTGCGCGTCTTCTTATGCCTACAATCGGTGCGGGTTCGGTAGGCGGATAAGGCGTTCACGCCGCATCCGGCGTTCGTGCGCAGATGCCTGATGCGAATCCTGCTGAAAGCACACAGCTTTTTTCATATCTGTCATCACTCTGTCATCTTTCCAGTAGAAACTAATGTCACTGAAATGGTGTTTTATGGTTAAATATAAGTGAATATATTGTTGCAATGAATGCGAGATCTGTTGTAATTATTAAGTAGCAGCGGAAGTTCCCGGCAGTGATAGTCAGTCACTATGGAGATCGCGGATGGTAACGTCCTGTTCTGGACAATGTCTTGTTAAGCTACGCTCCACCACTTGCGGAGATTTCTCCTCCGGTAGCAACTTCGTCACTCTGTATTTTTCTCACTTCCTCTCTTTACTCGTGTTACCGACGCCGCAAACGGTGTGCGTAGCCGTTTTTCGGCATTTTATCCAAAAGCAAACTATGGCTTACAAGGAAGCCAACCCTCTGATGTTCGTGCGCATAATCGCGCTGCCAACGGCGCGTGTGATGAATACAAACAACTCAAGGTGCTCTCCATGGGAAGACAAAAAGCAGTGATCAAAGCTCGTCGCGAGGCAAAACGTGTGCTGAGACGGGATTCGCGCAGCCATAAGCAGCGTGAAGAAGAATCGGTCACCTCGCTTGTGCAGATGGGCGGCGTAGAAGCCATTGGTATGGCCCGCGACAGTCGCGATACTTCGCCCATCCTCGCGCGAAATGAAGCGCAATTGCACTATCTGAAGGCTATTGAGAGTAAGCAGCTGATATTCGCCACGGGCGAAGCCGGGTGCGGAAAAACCTGGATCAGCGCAGCAAAAGCGGCAGAGGCCCTGATACATAAGGATGTCGACAGGATTATCGTCACCCGTCCAGTTCTGCAAGCCGATGAAGATCTTGGCTTCTTACCTGGAGATATCGCAGAAAAGTTTGCTCCCTATTTTCGCCCGGTCTACGACGTGCTGGTCCGGCGCTTAGGGGCTTCCTTTATGCAGTACTGCCTGCGACCGGAAATAGGGAAGGTGGAAATCGCGCCGTTCGCCTATATGCGTGGACGTACCTTTGAAAATGCAGTCGTCATTCTTGACGAGGCGCAGAATGTGACTGCCGCGCAAATGAAAATGTTTTTAACCCGCCTCGGGGAGAACGTGACGGTTATCGTCAACGGTGATATCACGCAATGCGATTTGCCTCGCGGCGTGTGCTCCGGATTAAGTGACGCGCTGGAACGTTTCGAAGAAGATGAAATGGTTGGGATCGTCCGGTTCGGAAAAGAGGATTGCGTACGTTCGGCACTTTGCCAACGTACGCTGCATGCATACAGTTAAGTGTATTATCGGTGCAGAGCCCGGGCGAACCGGGCTTTGTTTTATTTCAACAGATTTTCACTTCAGGTTAGCGTTCAGGGGGGCGACTTTGAGCGTGTTGATAAGCTGAACTGGAGTCTGGTTTAGATACTCTTACCAGGCATTTTTCGTCATAGCATCAGACCAGTGTAATACTGCCAGCGCGGAGAGTTTTTCTTCCAGAAGCCAAAAAAATGAGCATCTGCCTATCTTTTTTCGGCCATTCAACCTGTACAGGAGATCTGGTGCCAATTTTGCTTATGAGGTTTAATCAACAATGGGCTATACTTTGACTGACTGTTTAACACCGAATATATTCCTCTGATTTATTCTTTAGGGATAATATTATAAATGTAAGGTTAATCTTAATTAATTCTTTGCTAATATTGTGTGTTGTTATTTTTTTGTGGAAGGCAAGCCGCAATGGCTAAATAGGGATGGTTGTAATAATCAAAACATGATACTAACTATATATTGATCGTTGCATTGTTGGCATGTAACACGCTGCAGCGAGTAACATTGGTAATGAAATATAATCAACATGGATAGGTGAAAATTAATTATGAGCTTTATGGCTTTTGTAACTTGTTTGACAATTGCATTTATCGCCGGTTTTGCTGTTGCCAGAAAATTGACACTCCGAAAAGTTGCCTCATCGGTAATCATCGCTAAATCGCAACCCGTCCCTTCATCTGCAACTTCCCCTGCCGCTAAGGCGTCGACAAGGAGCTATATACCGCAGAAAACCTATCGTGACTCTCGTTGGCAAGAGCGAGATGAGTTATTTCAGGGAATGGTTGCCGAAGGTATTTTATTGGAAAGAAAAGAGTGGTTAATCACGCGTTGTGAAAAAATGTATTTCGATAATCTGGAAAAATGGTTTGGACATTATTGTCATATCCATTGCCAGGTCTCTCTGGGGCGCTTGATCAACTTTCCAGAACAACCTGAGTTTAGCGAAGAAGAAAGAAAGCGTTTCTTTGCAATTTATAATGGCATGGCAATGGATTATGTTCTGGTTTCAAAGAAGAACAATAAAATAGTCTGTGTTATTGAGCTGGATGACCCGAGTCATGAAAGGGCGGATCGCATTATTCGTGACCGTTGGTTGGATACAATTATGACTCTTGCACGGGTGCCTTTTGTACGAGCTTCTGTCACTAAATTGGAGGAAATTCCTCCGGTCTGGGAGACTCGTGACAAAATTCGCCCATTAGTCGCGGCGACAAAGAGTGAACCGGTGCATTAACTAAGCATCCCGGTCGGGGCTTCTCATCCCCCCGGTGTGTGCAATATACGAAAAAAAAGCCCGTACTTTCGTACGAGCTCTTCTTTAAATATGGCGGTGAGGGGGGGATTGACTCGCTTCGCTCGCCCTGCGGGCAGCCCGCTCACTGCGTTCACGGTCTGTCCAACTGGCTGTCGCCAGTTGTCGACCCCGGTCGGGGCTTCTCATCCCCCCGGTGTGTGCAATATACGAAAAAAAAGCCCGTACTTTCGTACGAGCTCTTCTTTAAATATGGCGGTGAGGGGGGGATTGACTCGCTTCGCTCGCCCTGCGGGCAGCCCGCTCACTGCGTTCACGGTCTGTCCAACTGGCTGTCGCCAGTTGTCGACCCCGGTCGGGGCTTCTCATCCCCCCGGTGTGTGCAATATACGAAAAAAAAGCCCGTACTTTCGTACGAGCTCTTCTTTAAATATGGCGGTGAGGGGGGGATTGACTCGCTTCGCTCGCCCTGCGGGCAGCCCGCTCACTGCGTTCACGGTCTGTCCAACTGGCTGTCGCCAGTTGTCGACCCCGGTCGGGGCTTCTCATCCCCCCGGTGTGTGCAATATACGAAAAAAAAGCCCGTACTTTCGTACGAGCTCTTCTTTAAATATGGCGGTGAGGGGGGGATTCGAACCCCCGATACGTTGCCGTATACACACTTTCCAGGCGTGCTCCTTCAGCCACTCGGACACCTCACCAAATTGTCGTTCCTGTCTTGCTGGAACGGGCGCTAATTTAGGGAAATCATGACCTGAGGTCAACAAACTTTTTGAAAAAATCGCGCGTTTATTCAAACTTCAATCAATGTGTGGTTTTAATAAGCGAAATCTGCTTTTTTTGCCACCGACCACGGATTTGTTATGCTGGTGGCCTTTGTAGATCATAACGATAAGTGCGAATAAATTTCGCACAACGCTTTTCGGGAGTCAGTATGGATATCATCTTTTATCACCCAACGTTCGATACCCAATGGTGGATTGAGGCACTACGCAAAGCTATTCCTCAGGCAAGAGTCAGAGCGTGGAAAAGCGGAGATAATGACTCTGCTGATTATGCTTTAGTCTGGCATCCTCCTGTTGAAATGCTGGCAGGGCGCGATCTTAAAGCGGTGTTCGCACTCGGGGCCGGTGTTGATTCTATTTTGAGCAAGCTACAGGCACACCCTGAAATGCTGAACCCTTCTGTTCCACTTTTTCGCCTGGAAGATACCGGTATGGGCGAGCAAATGCAGGAATATGCTGTCAGTCAGGTGCTGCATTGGTTTCGACGTTTTGACGATTATCGCATCCAGCAAAATAGTTCGCATTGGCAACCGCTGCCTGAATATCATCGGGAAGATTTTACCATCGGCATTTTGGGCGCAGGCGTACTGGGCAGTAAAGTTGCTCAGAGTCTGCAAACCTGGCGCTTTCCGCTGCGTTGCTGGAGTCGAACCCGTAAATCGTGGCCTGGCGTGCAAAGCTTTGCCGGACGGGAAGAACTGTCTGCATTTCTGAGCCAATGTCGGGTATTGATTAATTTGTTACCGAATACCCCTGAAACCGTCGGCATTATTAATCAACAATTACTCGAAAAATTACCGGATGGCGCGTATCTCCTCAACCTGGCGCGTGGTGTTCATGTTGTGGAAGATGACCTGCTCGCGGCGCTGGATAGCGGCAAAGTTAAAGGCGCAATGTTGGATGTTTTTAATCGTGAACCCTTACCGCCTGAAAGTCCGCTCTGGCAACATCCACGCGTGACGATAACACCACATGTCGCCGCGATTACCCGTCCCGCTGAAGCTGTGGAGTACATTTCTCGCACCATTGCCCAGCTCGAAAAAGGGGAGAGGGTCTGCGGGCAAGTCGACCGCGCACGCGGCTACTAATAAAGCATCAGGATTCCTGCTATCCTTGGCGGGAATTGAATACAGGAGAGAGTTATGTATCCCGTCGACCTTCATATGCATACCGTTGCCAGCACACATGCATATAGCACATTGAGTGATTACATTGCCCAGGCCAAACAAAAGGGCATTAAACTTTTTGCGATCACCGATCATGGCCCGGATATGGAAGATGCTCCGCATCACTGGCACTTCATTAACATGCGTATCTGGCCGCGAGTGGTTGATGGGGTAGGGATCCTGCGCGGCATCGAAGCTAACATTAAAAATGTTGATGGTGAAATTGATTGCAGCGGTAAAATGTTTGACTCGCTGGATCTGATTATTGCCGGTTTTCATGAGCCGGTTTTTGCACCACATGACAAAGCGACCAATACACAAGCGATGATCGCCACTATCGCCAGCGGCAATGTGCATATAATAAGCCATCCCGGAAATCCCAAATATGAAATAGATGTGAAAGCCGTTGCTGAAGCAGCCGCGAAACATCAGGTGGCGCTGGAAATCAATAATTCTTCATTTTTACACTCACGTAAGGGCAGTGAAGACAACTGTCGTGCGGTAGCCGCAGCGGTACGTGATGCTGGAGGTTGGGTGGCATTAGGCTCGGATTCTCACACCGCGTTTACCATGGGGGAATTTGAAGAGTGTCTTAAAATCCTCGACGCGGTAGATTTTCCGCCAGAGCGCATTTTGAATGTTTCTCCGCGCCGCTTACTGAACTTCCTTGAATCTCGCGGTATGGCACCGATTGCGGAATTTGCAGACCTTTAATTACTAGTAATGGAAATATATTAATGAACGAGTTTTCTATCCTCTGTCGTGTGCTGGGTTCGCTCTATTACCGCCAACCGCAAGATCCTTTACTGGTGCCGCTGTTTACCCTGATTCGTGAGGGGAAACTGGCTGCGAACTGGCCACTGGAGCAGGATGAGTTACTGACGCGTTTACAGAAAAGCTGTGATATGGCGCAAGTCTCTGCCGATTACAATGCGTTGTTTATCGGCGATGAATGTGCCGTGCCGCCATATCGTAGCGCATGGGTTGAGGATGCAACGGAAGCGGAAGTGCGCGCTTTTCTTTCCGAACGAGGGATGCCACTGGCGGATACGCCAGCCGATCACATCGGCACATTGCTGCTTGCGGCTTCCTGGCTGGAAGATCAGTCAACGGAAGATGAGAGCGAAGCACTGGAAACACTGTTCAGTGAGTATCTGTTACCCTGGTGTGGTGCGTTCCTCGGCAAAGTGGAGGCCCATGCAACCACGCCTTTCTGGCGCACCATGGCACCGCTAACCCGTGATGCCATTAGTGCAATGTGGGACGAGCTGGAAGAAGATTCTGAAGAGTAAATGTGATCATCGTCACTCATAACTGCAACAGATAATTTGTTGTTGCATAAAATGTGTGCTCGATCTCATTCATGGCCGCGTTTTCTGCTATCATGCGCGGCATGAACATACTTCTCTCTATTGCAATCACAACAGGCATTCTCTCCGGTATCTGGGGATGGGTGGCTGTTTCCCTGGGCTTACTAAGCTGGGCGGGCTTCCTGGGCTGTACGGCCTACTTTGCCTGCCCGCAAGGTGGGCTGAAAGGGCTGGCGATCTCCGCTGCAACCCTGCTTAGTGGCGTGGTGTGGGCGATGGTCATTATTTACGGTAGTGCACTGGCACCACATCTGGAAATTCTCGGTTATGTCATAACCGGTATTGTCGCGTTTCTGATGTGTATTCAGGCCAAACAGCTGCTGCTTTCATTTGTTCCGGGAACGTTTATAGGCGCATGCGCGACGTTTGCCGGGCAGGGTGACTGGAAACTGGTGTTACCTTCGCTGGCGCTTGGGCTGGTATTTGGTTACGCAATGAAAAACAGCGGCCTGTGGCTGGCGGCGCGTAGTGCAAAGACGGCGCACCGTGAGCAGGAAATCAAAAATAAAGCGTGAGGGGCACTCACGCTTTCGCTTAAACAGTAAAATGCCGGATGATAATTCCGGCTTTTTTATCTGTCAGGATTCCGGTGGAACCGACATATGGCGGTATTTCACCAGAATGTCGTTCTGCCGTTCTGCTTTGTTCTGCAAATCCCACAGACCACGGTCGATACCATCATTAATCAGGAAAATGACCCCTGTTTCGATAGCCGACATCAGACACAGCATAACGGGTTCGTTTGAGGTGTAACCCACTTCCCCTTCCAGCAAGCGCTGGTAGTCAATAAAGCGGAAAACCCCGGCCTGAACTTCATAGGAAAGTATCGTCTTACTGGTGTTCACCGAGGAGAGGATCTCACCGGTACTCACATTGACGACACGCAGGTTCACGGCAATCTGATCGAGCTGGTATTGCGTGTCTGCACCGATCCCAAAATATCTTGCCCCAACACCGCCCGATTTAACGTTGCTTTCATAACCGATAATCGAACCTTCAACCATAATATTTGCCGCCGTTAAAGATTGCAGCGGGATTCGGTTATTAATGGCAACCGTGCCGTTTTCTTGTGCCGCACGAATAATCTTGCGCTCGTTAAGCAGGTTTTGTAAGCCCTGGCGCTCCAGCGGTATAAACCAGCGAGAATCTTTCAATGCCGTGACCAGCATTGCCGTGGCGCTTTGCGGAACAGCAGTGGAGAAGTTACTTGCCGGGTAGGGTTTAAATTGCCCGGTTTCGTCCTGAATGTTGTATACCGAAACAAAGATCTTACCCGTCGGCGCTGGCAGATGGGTCAAATCTTTGTAGCTCTGAGCTCGAGGCATTAATGTCGGTCTGGCGGCTTCTTTAGGCGGGGCGGTTAAGCATCCGCTCAGTAACATGACGGCAACCAAAAGAAATAAGCGCTGCATGATTATTTTCCTTATGAAGCTGGGGCTTAAAAATCGGTTGAGTTATTTTGTAAACCCGAAACCTGGATGGTCGAGGTTTGTCCGGTTTTACGATCTGTCACGTTCAACTGCAATTGACCATCGCGGTTAGCAATATCAACAATATAATCGTTGGTCACCATGCGGCCCGGTTTACCGGTATTAATATTCGACAGTAGCCCACCTAAAATTTGTGACTGGATGGCCTGAGTAAAGTTATCTAACGCTGAGGGTGTTTCAATACCAAAGTCATCGTTATAGCTCGGATCTTTATAAGAGTTTTGGGCCTGAGCGCTATTTAATAAAAAAGCGCCATTATTTGGGTTACCACCAAAGTTTGGATTACGGAACTGGAAAGTCATGGTTCCAGCCCAACTTAATGGCGAAATAAGCATGAGTAGAACTACTGCATGTTTGACACGCATTGCAGCCTCCGAACAATTTTTTATTTAGAATTCATCATGCGCCAAATCGCCCGTACTTAATAACGCCTGATTTATCTGGCGACGATTTAGTGCTTCTTCAGTTTGAATCAGTGCAAAGACGACAGTTTTCTCGAAGTCTCTTTTCAACGGAAATAAAAAAGTCTGGAAAATAACGTCCTGATTGACCGTTATAGTGATCCAGCTTCCCCATCGTGCACTGGGCCTTTCATTAATCGTTAAGTTACCCGTATAGTCACTTTCCCATTTATCACTAAAGGCTCGGTAAAAATCATGGCCAATAGATGAAACAGTATGGTCAGTTAACAATCCCGGGACTTCTACCTCAACGGCGTGAAGATTCCCTGCGGCGAACAGAAATTCTGCCGCCACAATCCAGCGTAAATAACGTTTCATGGCTTTATCGCCTGAGGTTATCGTTTGCCCAGGAAACCGCTTGTGTCCGGTTTTTTACGGCTATCTTCTTGAAAAGATTATAAAGATGCGTTTTAACCGTATTTTCGCTGATGAACAACGAACGAGCGATCTCGTTATTAGACGCGCCGATACGCAGCTTATTCAGGATCTCTTTTTCCCGATGAGTAAGGAGGGCTGATTCCGTGCTGTTATAACGATAGTTACCAGAATGTGTAATCAGGTAACTGGCAAGCTTTTGCGTAAAGTAGCATTCGCCGCGCAGGACGCCTTGCAACCCATTGACAACACGTTCTTGATCCTCCATGGCATAAAAAACGCCGTTGATATGAGGCCAGTTTTCAATGTCGCGGTACGGGTAATCTTCAGGCGTATTTAGCAACAATATTTTGATATTGTTGTTTTTCCTGCTCAAAGTATCCTGCCAATAATGGATAAGCTTTTTATCTGCTTCCATCATATCCAGAAGAATAATAGAGCCTGAAGATATATCGTCCAGAGAACGTTGAATATTATGTAATTTTCCTGTAATTGCCAGCGATTGTTTAAGGTGCTGCAAGAGAGCTGTCGCTTGCAAAGACGGTTTAGTGATCAACAATAATGTATGACCATGAATACTATGGACTTCATTAAACATGATGAAACCCCGCTTTTTTTATTGATCGCACACCTGACAGCTGCCTCTAAAATAGAAGCACCAGAAGTACTGACAGATGTTGCACTGCTGTGTGTAGTAATAAATCAGCCCTAAATGGGTAAAATATAAAACTAATGGATTACATCTGATTTCAATCTAGCCATTACAAATCTTAAATCAAGTGTTAAACATGTAACTAAATGTAACTCGCTATATTAAAATGTTAATCTTAAGGTTTTATTAAGTTTAGAAATGATAGAAAAGTTGTACATTTGGTTTTTATTGCACAATTTTAAAAAATCATACAAATGGTGATAACTTACTAATAATACATATAAAAAATATTTCGGTGTAGTCCTTTCGTCATGTAAAACGTTCTTGTTTTTTCTCCGCACCTCCGTGGACAATTTTTTACTGCAAAAAGACGAGGTTTGTCACGGCTTGTGCGCAAGACATATCGCAGCAATCAGCGACGGGCAAGAAAAATGACTGTCTGGTGATTTTTGATAGCGGAAAACGGAGATTTAAAAGAAAACAAAATATTTTTTGCGTAGATAACAGCGTATTTACGTGGGTTTTAATACTTTGGTATGAACAAAAAAAGAAAAATACAACGCGCGGGTGAGTTATTAAAAATATTTCCGCAGACATACTTTCCATCGTAACGCAGCGTTAACAAAATACAGGTTGCGTTAACAACCAAGTTGAAATGATTTAATTTCTTAAATGTACGACCAGGTCCAGGGTGACAACATGAAAAACAAATTGTTATTTATGATGTTAACAATACTGGGTGCGCCTGGGATTGCAGCCGCAGCAGGTTATGATTTAGCTAATTCAGAATATAACTTCGCGGTAAATGAATTGAGTAAGTCTTCATTTAATCAGGCAGCCATAATTGGTCAAGCTGGGACGAATAATAGTGCTCAGTTACGGCAGGGAGGCTCAAAACTTTTGGCGGTTGTTGCGCAAGAAGGTAGTAGCAACCGGGCAAAGATTGACCAGACAGGAGATTATAACCTTGCATATATTGATCAGGCGGGCAGTGCCAACGATGCCAGTATTTCGCAAGGTGCTTATGGTAATACTGCGATGATTATCCAGAAAGGTTCTGGTAATAAAGCAAATATTACACAGTATGGTACTCAAAAAACGGCAATTGTAGTGCAGAGACAGTCGCAAATGGCTATTCGCGTGACACAACGTTAATTTCCATTCGACTTTTAAATCAATCCGATGGGGGTTTTACATGAAACTTTTAAAAGTAGCAGCAATTGCAGCAATCGTATTCTCCGGTAGCGCTCTGGCAGGTGTTGTTCCTCAGTACGGCGGCGGCGGTAACCACGGTGGTGGCGGTAATAATAGCGGCCCAAATTCAGAGCTGAACATTTACCAGTACGGTGGCGGTAACTCTGCACTTGCTCTGCAAACTGATGCCCGTAACTCTGACTTGACTATTACCCAGCATGGCGGTGGTAATGGTGCAGATGTAGGTCAGGGCTCAGATGACAGCTCAATCGATCTGACCCAACGTGGCTTCGGTAACAGCGCCACTCTTGATCAGTGGAACGGCAAAAATTCTGAAATGACTGTTAAACAGTTCGGTGGTGGCAACGGTGCTGCAGTTGACCAGACTGCATCTAACTCCTCCGTCAACGTGACTCAGGTTGGCTTTGGTAACAACGCGACCGCTCATCAGTACTAATACATCATTTGTATTACAGAAACAGGGCGCAAGCCCTGTTTTTTTTCGGGAGAAGAATATGAATGCGTTATTACTCCTTGCGGCACTTTCCAGCCAGATAACCTTTAATACGACCCAGCAAGGGGATGTGTATACCATTATTCCTGAAGTCACTCTTACTCAATCTTGTCTGTGCAGAGTACAAATATTGTCCCTGCGCGAAGGCAGTTCAGGGCAAAGTCAGACGAAGCAAGAAAAGACCCTCTCATTGCCTGCTAATCAACCTATTGCTTTGACGAAGTTGAGTTTAAATATTTCCCCGGAAGATCGGGTGAAAATAGTTGTTACTGTTTCTGATGGACAGTCACTTCATTTATCACAACAATGGCCGCCCTCTTCAGAAAAGTCTTAATTTGTTGAAATATCGAGCATAAGATGAATCTGGAGAGAATGGTCTGCTGCGAATCAGCCAACCTGAAAGTATGGATAACACAACCCTCAAGGATGACTAATCATTGAGGAAATAGAATAAATGTTCAGACCTTTTTTAAACTCTCTTATGCTCGGCAGTTTGCTTTTTCCTTTTATTGCCATCGCAGGAAGCACCGCGCAAGGGGGGGTGATCCATTTTTATGGCCAAATTGTGGAACCGGCATGTGACGTCAGCACCCAGTCATCACCCGTAGAAATGAACTGCCCACAGAATGGTTCTGTTCCGGGCAAAACCTATTCCAGCAAAGCGTTAATGAGCGGTAATGTTAAAAACGCGCAAATAGCCTCAGTAAAAGTGCAGTATCTTGATAAACAGAAAAAGCTGGCTGTAATGAACATCGAATATAACTAAGTTTCTGAACAACGCACGTTGCTGAGCAGAAAAATGCGATTTAACCAAAAAGCCTGCTGTACACTTAAGAAACAAGAAGGTGTAAGGAGGCGTTATGAAAACGCGTATTCATGTTGTGCAGGGTGATATTACCAAACTGGCCGTTGATGTGATTGTGAATGCGGCTAATCCGTCATTAATGGGAGGCGGCGGCGTCGATGGGGCCATTCATCGCGCAGCGGGTCCGGCCCTGCTGGATGCCTGTTTAAAAGTCAGGCAACAGCAGGGCGATTGCCCTACGGGGCATGCCGTTATTACGCTTGCAGGCGCTCTTCCCGCTAAAGCCGTAGTGCACACCGTCGGGCCAGTCTGGCGTGGTGGTGAACAAAACGAAGACCAGCTTTTGCAGGATGCCTATCTCAATAGCCTACGACTGGTGGCGGCAAACAGCTATACGTCAGTGGCTTTTCCTGCAATCAGTACTGGGGTTTATGGTTACCCTCGTGCGGCAGCGGCTGAAATCGCAGTTAAAACCGTTTCAGAATTTATTACCCGTCACGCTTTACCCGAACAGGTATACTTTGTCTGTTATGATGAAGAAAACGCCCACCTCTACGAAAGACTCCTTACCCAACAAGGAGATGAATGATTTGCCCCGGCTGGCGAGCGCGGTGCTGCCACTGTGTTCGCAACATCCCGGTCAGTGTGGTCTTTTCCCTCTGGAGAAAAGTCTGGATGCGTTTGCCGCCCGGTATCGTCTGGCCGAAATGGCAGAGCATACGCTCGATGTTCAGTATTACATCTGGCAGGACGATATGTCGGGTCGGTTACTGTTTTCCGCCCTGTTAGCCGCAGCAAAGCGTGGCGTTCGCGTCCGTTTGTTGCTGGACGACAACAATACGCCCGGACTTGACGACATTTTACGCTTGCTTGACAGTCATCCACGCATTGAAGTCCGGCTTTTTAATCCTTTCTCGTTTCGCTTGCTGCGTCCGCTTGGTTATATCACCGACTTTTCCCGTCTTAATCGCCGTATGCACAATAAAAGTTTCACTGTCGATGGCGTGGTGACCCTGGTGGGAGGACGAAATATTGGTGATGCCTATTTTGGAGCAGGGGAGGAGCCACTTTTTTCGGATTTAGATGTCATGGCAATAGGACCCGTGGTAGAGGACGTTGCCGATGATTTCGCCCGCTACTGGTATTGCAAATCGGTTTCACCCTTACAGCAGGTGCTGGATGTCCCGGAGGGTGAAATGGCGGATCGCATCGAGTTACCCGCCTCCTGGCATAACGATGCCATGACGCATCGTTATTTACGCAAAATGGAATCCAGTCCATTTATAAATCATCTGGTTGATGGAGCATTGCCGCTTATCTGGGCGAAGACACGTTTATTAAGTGATGATCCGGCGAAAGGGGAGGGCAAGGCAAAACGGCATTCACTGTTACCGCAGCGCCTGTTCGATATCATGGGCTCACCCAGTGAACGCATCGATATTATCTCTTCCTATTTTGTACCGACACGCGCAGGTGTGGCGCAACTCTTACGGATGGTGAGAAAAGGGGTAAAGATTGCGATCCTAACCAATTCTCTTGCCGCTAACGATGTTGCTGTCGTCCATGCCGGATACGCGCGCTGGCGCAAAAAATTGCTCCGCTATGGCGTGGAATTATATGAACTCAAGCCGACGCGTGAACAAAGTAGTACGTTACACGATCGCGGCATAACCGGTAATTCCGGAGCCAGCCTGCATGCTAAAACCTTTAGCATCGATGGTAAAACGGTGTTTATCGGCTCTTTCAATTTCGATCCGCGTTCAACATTGCTCAATACTGAAATGGGCTTCGTGATAGAGAGCGAAACGCTGGCACAGTTAATTGATAAACGCTTTATTCAGAGCCAGTATGATGCGGCCTGGCAGCTCCGTCTGGACAGGTGGGGACGGATCAACTGGGTTGATCGTCATGCAAAGAAAGAGATTATTCTCAAAAAAGAACCCGCCACCAGTTTCTGGAAGCGGGTTATGGTCAGACTGGCGTCGATATTGCCCGTGGAATGGTTATTGTAAATGTGGCTTAACGGGCTGGTGCTTTATCGTTCTCACGCTTAACAACCGGTTTACCAGAGAACAAAAACTTCAGTAACGGGATGCGCAAATGAATTTCATACAGAATTATCGCAATCCCTACTACAAATATCAGGCCACAGAGAAAACCAAGCCAGTTGGAGGTGATGTGCGGTGTAATGTATGCGCCGAAAAACAGCGTTAACGGGTGGTGAACCAGATAGATAAACAGCGATGCGTTAACAAAATAAGTCACCCGCGCTGACTGGAAGTTAAGCAAACGGTGGCCAAAGGAGAAGACCACATTCACCATCCACAGACCGAGGACCATGGTGATCACCGACTCGGTTTCGTACATCCAGGCATCGCCACTGCCATAGCGCTGGTTGAGTAAATAAGCGACAAACGCCAATGCTGCTGCAAGGGTACAGCCACGAGACGGCGTGGTAAACAAGGCTTTAAGATGAGGGAAAATGAAAGCCAGTGCGCCGAGGATAAAGAACGGCAAATAAAACAGCGTTTGCATGACAATAAAATTGAACATGCCATTACTCAGAATGGGCGGATACACAATAAAAATCGTTCTTCTTATTACCGCATAACCGATGCCGAGGCATAAAAAAATCACCGATAGTTTTACCATCGAGAATTTTTTATTCGTTTTATCAGAATTTTCTAAATTATTTCTGATGCGCTTAAATATCCATACGCACAGCGTCGTCATGACTACTAACACCAGTAAAAACCACAGGTGTGATATTAATTCCCAGGCCAACGTATTATATTTGTCATACAATGACAGCCCAGGCCAACTTTCCGCTTTTCCTTTGACATATTGCAGCATAATAAATTGCGGTAATGTCAGTAGGGGGATGGCTGTTAACATCGGGATACCTACACGTTCGACACGTACTTTCCACCATTTTTTCAAGGGATAGCGTAAAAAAAGCATGTAGGAAAAGTAGCCGGATATAACGAAAAATACCTGCATGCGGAACGAGTGGATGAAGTCATTAAAAAGGGTCAGCCACAATGATGGTTCGGCGCTATTCACATGCCATGTATGGCTCGAATAGATTAAAGAAATATGAAAAGGGATCCCTAACAACATCAGCCAGGCGCGGATGGAGTCGAGGAAATATTCACGTTGCGCGGGTACTGGATTCATATATGGTTAACTAATCTCGGATTTTTCGTCTTATCCCTGTCGGGTTATGCCTTTAGGCTTGTTGCCATAGCGACACCGACCTGACCGCGCCAGGCGCAGGCTTCAAGGTTTTTATGCATAGCATCATCGCTACCACTAACCAGAATGGAAGCGTCTGTAAGACGGTTGATAAATAAAATTGCTGGCAAACCCTACACGAAGTCGATGCTTCTGTCTTTAGGAGAAGCACGGAAAGTGAAAACGGTTGCAATCAGGTGCTTAATCCATGAGCCAGCGTGCTGAACGATACCGGGATTCTGTTGTCGGAATGGCTGGTTATCCATTAAAATAGATCGGATCGATATAAGCACACAAAGGGGGAAGTGCTTACTAATTATGAAACATAAACTACAAATGATGAAAATGCGTTGGTTGAGTGCTGCAGTAATGTTAACCCTGTATACATCTTCAAGCTGGGCTTTCAGTATTGATGATGTCGCAAAGCAAGCTCAATCCTTAGCCGGGAAAGGCTATGAGGCGCCCAAAAGCAACTTGCCCTCCGTTTTCCGCGATATGAAATACGCGGACTATCAGCAGATCCAGTTTAATCATGACAAAGCGTACTGGAACAATCTGAAGACCCCATTCAAACTCGAGTTCTACCATCAGGGTATGTACTTCGATACCCCGGTCAAAATAAATGAAGTGACTGCCACCGCAGTCAAACGAATCAAATACAGCCCGGATTATTTCACTTTCGGCGATGTTCAGCATGACAAAGACACGGTAAAAGACCTTGGTTTTGCCGGTTTTAAAGTGCTTTACCCGATCAACAGCAAAGATAAAAACGATGAAATCGTCAGCATGCTCGGGGCCAGCTATTTCCGCGTGATTGGTGCAGGTCAGGTTTATGGCCTTTCTGCCCGCGGCCTGGCAATTGATACCGCCTTGCCATCGGGTGAAGAATTTCCACGCTTCAAAGAGTTCTGGATCGAGCGTCCAAAACCGACTGATAAACGTTTAACCATTTATGCATTGCTTGACTCGCCGCGCGCGACAGGTGCTTACAAATTCGTGGTTATGCCAGGGCGTGACACGGTTGTGGATGTGCAGTCGAAAATCTATCTGCGCGATAAAGTCGGCAAACTGGGGGTTGCACCGTTAACCAGTATGTTCCTGTTTGGGCCGAACCAACCGTCGCCTGCAAATAACTATCGTCCGGAGTTGCACGACTCTAACGGTCTGTCTATCCATGCCGGTAATGGCGAATGGATCTGGCGTCCGTTGAATAACCCGAAACATTTAGCGGTCAGCAGCTTCTCGATGGAGAACCCGCAAGGCTTCGGTCTGTTGCAGCGCGGTCGTGATTTCTCCCGCTTTGAAGATCTCGATGATCGTTACGATCTTCGTCCAAGCGCATGGGTGACTCCGAAAGGGGAGTGGGGTAAAGGCAGCGTTGAGCTGGTGGAAATTCCAACCAACGATGAAACCAACGATAACATCGTCGCTTACTGGACGCCGGATCAGCTGCCGGAGCCGGGTAAAGAGATGAACTTTAAATACACCATCACCTTCAGCCGTGATGAAGACAAACTGCATGCGCCAGATAACGCATGGGTGCAACAAACGCGTCGTTCAACGGGGGATGTGAAGCAGTCGAACCTGATTCGCCAGCCTGACGGTACTATCGCCTTTGTGGTCGATTTTACCGGCGCAGAGATGAAAAAACTGCCAGAGGATACCCCGGTCACAGCGCAAACCAGCATTGGTGATAATGGTGAGATAGTTGAAAGCACGGTGCGCTATAACCCGGTTACCAAAGGCTGGCGTCTGGTGATGCGTGTGAAAGTGAAAGATGCCAAGAAAACCACTGAAATGCGTGCTGCGCTGGTGAATGCCGATCAGACGTTGAGTGAAACCTGGAGCTACCAGTTACCTGCCAATGAATAAGACAACTGAGTACATTGACGCAATGCCCATCGCCGCAAGCGAGAAAGCGGCATTGCCGAAGACTGATATCCGCGCCGTTCATCAGGCGCTGGATGCCGAACACCGCACCTGGGCGCGGGAGGATGATTCCCCGCAAGGCTCGGTAAAGGCGCGTCTGGAACAAGCCTGGCCAGATTCACTTGCTGATGGACAGTTAATTAAAGACGACGAAGGGCGCGATCAGCTGAAGGCGATGCCAGAAGCAAAACGCTCCTCGATGTTTCCCGACCCGTGGCGTACCAACCCGGTAGGCCGTTTCTGGGATCGCCTGCGTGGACGCGATGTCACGCCGCGCTATCTGGCTCGTTTGACCAAAGAAGAGCAGGAGAGCGAGCAAAAGTGGCGTACCGTCGGTACCATCCGCCGTTACATTCTGTTGATCCTGACGCTCGCGCAAACTGTCGTCGCGACCTGGTATATGAAGACCATTCTTCCTTATCAGGGTTGGGCGCTGATTAATCCTATGGATATGGTTGGTCAGGATTTGTGGGTTTCCTTTATGCAGCTTCTGCCTTATATGCTGCAAACCGGTATCCTGATCCTCTTTGCGGTACTGTTCTGTTGGGTGTCCGCCGGATTCTGGACGGCGTTAATGGGCTTCCTGCAACTGCTTATTGGTCGCGATAAATACAGTATATCTGCGTCAACAGTTGGCGATGAACCATTAAACCCGGAGCATCGCACGGCGTTGATCATGCCTATCTGTAACGAAGACGTGAACCGTGTTTTTGCTGGCCTGCGTGCAACGTGGGAATCAGTAAAAGCCACCGGGAATGCCAAACACTTTGATGTCTACATTCTTAGTGACAGTTATAACCCGGATATCTGCGTCGCAGAGCAAAAAGCCTGGATGGAGCTTATCGCTGAAGTCGGTGGCGAAGGTCAGATTTTCTATCGCCGCCGCCGTCGCCGCGTGAAGCGTAAAAGCGGTAATATCGATGACTTCTGCCGTCGCTGGGGCAGCCAGTACAGCTACATGGTGGTGCTGGATGCTGACTCGGTAATGACCGGTGATTGTTTATGCGGCCTGGTGCGCTTGATGGAAGCCAACCCGAACGCCGGGATCATTCAGTCGTCGCCGAAAGCGTCCGGTATGGATACGCTGTATGCGCGCTGTCAGCAGTTCGCGACCCGCGTGTATGGGCCACTGTTTACAGCCGGTTTGCACTTCTGGCAACTTGGCGAGTCGCACTACTGGGGACATAACGCGATTATCCGCGTGAAACCGTTTATCGAGCACTGCGCACTGGCTCCGCTGCCGGGCGAAGGTTCCTTTGCCGGTTCAATCCTGTCACATGACTTCGTGGAAGCGGCGTTGATGCGCCGTGCAGGTTGGGGGGTCTGGATTGCTTACGATCTCCCGGGTTCTTATGAAGAATTGCCGCCTAACTTGCTTGATGAGCTAAAACGTGACCGCCGCTGGTGCCACGGTAACCTGATGAACTTCCGTCTGTTCCTGGTGAAGGGTATGCACCCGGTTCACCGTGCGGTATTCCTGACGGGCGTGATGTCTTATCTCTCCGCTCCGCTGTGGTTTATGTTCCTCGCGCTCTCTACTGCATTGCAGGTAGTACATGCGTTGACCGAACCGCAATACTTCCTGCAACCACGGCAGTTGTTCCCGGTGTGGCCGCAGTGGCGTCCTGAGCTGGCGATTGCACTTTTTGCTTCGACTATGGTGCTGTTGTTCCTGCCGAAGTTATTGAGCATTTTGCTTATCTGGTGCAAAGGAACGAAAGAATACGGCGGCTTCTGGCGCGTTACATTATCGTTGCTGCTGGAAGTGCTTTTTTCCGTGCTGCTGGCTCCGGTACGCATGCTGTTCCATACGGTCTTCGTTGTCAGCGCGTTCCTTGGCTGGGAAGTGGTGTGGAATTCACCGCAGCGTGATGATGACTCCACTTCCTGGGGTGAAGCGTTCAAACGCCACGGCTCACAGCTGCTGTTAGGGTTAGTGTGGGCTGTTGGGATGGCGTGGCTGGATCTGCGTTTCCTGTTCTGGCTGGCACCGATTGTCTTCTCGTTGATCCTGTCACCGTTTGTTTCGGTGATTTCCAGCCGTGCCACCGTTGGTCTGCGCACCAAACGCTGGAAACTGTTCCTGATCCCGGAAGAGTATTCGCCGCCGCAGGTGCTGGTTGATACCGATCGGTTCCTTGAGATGAATCGTCAACGCTCCCTTGATGATGGCTTTATGCACGCAGTGTTTAACCCGTCATTTAACGCTCTGGCAACCGCAATGGCGACCGCGCGTCACCGCGCCAGTAAGGTGCTGGAAATCGCCCGTGACCGCCACGTTGAACAGGCGCTGAACGAGACGCCAGAGAAGCTGAATCGCGATCGTCGCCTGGTGCTGCTAAGCGATCCGGTGACGATGGCCCGTCTGCATTTCCGCGTCTGGAATTCCCCGGAGAGATATTCTTCATGGGTGAGTTATTACGAAGGGATAAAGCTCAATCCACTGGCATTGCGTAAACCGGATGCGGCTTCGCAATAAAAACGTAGTTGCCTGATGCGCTACGCTTATCAGGCCTACATCGTTCCTGCAATTTATTGATTTTGCAAGATTTTGTGGGTCGGATAAGGCGTTCACGCCGCATCCGGCAAAAACAACGAGCCAATAAAAATACCGGCGTTATGCCGGTATTTTTTTACGAAAGAGGTATCAAATGCGTTTAATTGTGGTGAGCATCATGGTGACCTTGCTGAGTGGCTGTGGCAGCATTATTAGTCGCACTATACCGGGGCAGGGGCATGGCAACCAATATTATCCCGGTGTGCAATGGGATGTGCGTGACTCCGCCTGGCGTTATGTCACGATCCTTGATCTGCCATTCTCTCTGGTTTTTGATACTTTACTGCTGCCGATCGACATTCATCATGGCCCGTATGAGTGATTAACGTTCATCCCACTCATCAGCTGCTGCGCGTCCTTCCTCGGTATCCAGCGGTGGCTCAAGCTGAAATTCCCCCTCGTCCCATTCATGTAATGTATTCTCTTCCTGCCACTCCTGGCGTATCTCTATCTCATCATAGTCGCCATCAAAAACACTTTGCGCGGCTTCACCGCTAAGCATAGGTAAACATTCACCTTCTTCCCCTTCGTCGGCAAAAAACTCAACTTGCCACATGATGTCGCCGTCCTGCAAAACGTATTTTTGGGCATTGAACTGTTGCACATTCGCATCTTCGGCGTCGATGCCGGGGTTGTCTGCAAGAAATTCTTCGCGTGCAGCGTCAATGGCTTCTTCAAGCGTTGCGTACATGGTCATCACGATTCTCCCTTTGAGTTGATGAGGTTTCAGGGAAAAGGATAGCTGATTCTCCGCTTTTGCAAGTATGAAAGGCGAAAAATCAGTTCGATACCTGGGGTATTCGACGACGACGTAGACTGTTCCATGAATAGACTGCGTTGAATAACACTACGCCAGCGGTGACGAGAAATACCGCTCTGAAACCGTAGTTCGCTGAAATCGCTGCTCCCATCAATGGTCCGGTAACGTTGCCAATATCACGAAACGATTGGTTATAGCTGAAGATACGCCCGGCGATCTGGTTGCTCGAGTTGTAAACCAACAGTGTCTGTACGGCGGGGAGTAGTGCACCATCGGCGGCACCGAGCAAAAAACGTAAAATCCCAAGTTGCAATGGCGTCTGAACGTAAGACATTGGGATCAACAGCAGTACAGAAAAGATCAGCGCTGTAATCAGGATCTTTTCGGGTCCGATTCGATCGCCAAGTTTGCCGAGTCGTGGTGCGCTTAGCAGAGCCGCCACGCCTGGCACCGAGGCGATCATGCCACTGATAAAGGCGACGTTACTGACGTTACCCGCCAGTTCGCGGACATACAGCGTCAGAATGGGGGCAATTGAGCCTGTCGCCACCTGGATGATTAACGTGGTGACAAACAGGCTGAGTACCAGTTTCGGGTTTTTAAGTGATGTCACCACTTCCCGCATGTGCAGCATCTCTTTTTTGCTGACCGGCTGGAATTTTTCTCTGATGCAGAACAGGGTGACGAAAAAGCAGAGTATGAGCACACTGGCGGTAATAAAGAATACCGGACGTAAGCCGTAGCTATCGGCGAGCAGGCCGCCAGCCATTGGGCCGAGCAACGCACCACTAACGCCGCCTGTGGAGAGCGTACCCAGCGCCCAGCCGCTTTTATTACGCGGTACTTGTGTGGCGATAAGAGCATTAGCGTTGGGGACAAATCCGCCAAGTAACCCAAGAAGCGCCCGTAGGATCAAAAACTGCCAGATATTTTGTGCCAGTCCCATCAACACCATCACGATGCCCATGCCGAGGGCAGAGCGTAATAGCATGAGTTTTCGGCCTTTACGGTCGGCGAGTCCACCCCAAAACGGTGAGGCGATGGCCGAAAATAAAAATGTAATGCTGAAGACAATACCGGACCACATATTCAGGGCGGAGTGACCGGTAACTCCAAGCTGCTCAACGTAGAGGGGTAGGAAGGGCATTACCAGACTGAAGGCGGCACCGGTAAGAAAACAGCCTAGCCAGGCGACGATCAGGTTTCGTTTCCAGTTTATAGGGGTGTCATTTTCACAGGGTGACATAGCAATCCGCTGTTGGTGCGCCAGGCGCGGTGAACATAAGAAGAAAAGATAAGCACACTAATTATGCGCCCGACTTCCAGGGGGCGCAATCCAGAGAGCTTTTATCGCTAAATCAGGGGGATTTGCTGTGGTAATGCCGGATGCCATTCTGAAGCATCCGGCAGGGGAGATTTAATAGCGTGAAGGAACGCCTTCCGGGCGTGTTTTAAAGCGACGGTGTAACCACATATACTGCTCTGGTGCCATCATGATGCATTTTTCGACCACTTTGTTCATCCACGCGGCGGTAGTTTCGGCATCATCCAGTGGCGGAGAACACTCTGGCGGCAGCATAATCAATTGATACCCTTTGCCATCTGGCTTACGGCGTGGAACGAAGGGCACCAGACATGCGCCGGACATCCGTGCCAGCATCCAGGTTCCGGTCGTGGTCGCAGCCTGCTCAACGGCAAATAACGGGACGAAAACGCTTGAGCGCGGGCCGTAATCATGATCCGGTGCGTACCAGACCACTTCGCCTTTTTTCAGGGCTTTAATCATGCCTTTTAAATCTTTGCGGTCGAGCATCGATTTATTTGAGCGCAAACGGCCCCAGGTTTGTAGCCAGTCAATCAGTGGATTATCGTTCGGGCGGTAAACGCCAATCCCCGGTTCCTGCATACCAAACTGCCGCGCGCCCAGTTCCAGTGTCAGAAAATGGATGCCAACTAACAGGATGCCGCGTTTTTGCGCCTGCACGTCACGAATGTGTTCCATGCCGATCACTTCAGTCCAGCGGGCGATTCGGCGGTCCGGCCAGAACCACGCCATGCCGGTTTCCATCAGGCCCATGCCAACGGATTCGAAATTCTTCACCACCATTTTACGGCGTTCTTGTTCGCTCATTTCCGGGAAGCACAGTTCCAGGTTGCGATGCACAATTTTTGCGCGTCGTTTCATAAAACGTAACGCCAGTTTTCCTAATCCACAACCGAGGCGGTAGATAACCGGGTAGGGCAATTGCACGACTAACCAAAGTACGCCAATACCCAACCAGGTTAACCAATAACGCGGATGAAGCAGTGCGGTGGAGAACTTGGGTAGATTCGTCATATCAATCCTGTTTTTCAACCTATTCGGGCAATTGTATGTATTGTCGCATTTTTTCGCCCGCAACCAAAATTTGTGGCTGAAGACTGGGCGAAATTGCCGCGCTTGTAAATAACAAATAATTTTTAATGCGCAAATGTAGCGTAAAATGTGTGGATGTTAATTATCGATAATTGCTATATCATGCCGCGGATTTTTACTTTCCCATCTCGCAGGAACCGTACACCATGCCAGTGTTACACAACCGCATTTCCAACGACGCGCTAAAAGCCAAAATGTTGGCTGAGAGCGAACCGCGAACCACCATTTCGTTTTACAAGTATTTCCACATCGCCGATCCTAAGGCGACCCGTGACGCTTTATATCAGCTGTTTACCGCGCTGAATGTTTTTGGGCGAGTGTATCTGGCGCATGAGGGCATTAACGCGCAAATCAGCGTACCTGCGAGCAATGTTGAAACATTTCGCGCGCAGCTCTATGCCTTCGACCCGGCTTTAGAGGGTTTACGCCTGAATATCGCGTTGGATGATGACGGGAAATCCTTCTGGGTACTGCGCATGAAGGTACGCGATCGCATTGTTGCCGACGGTATTGACGATCCTCACTTTGATGCCAGCAATGTTGGTGAGTATCTGCAAGCGGCGGAAGTGAACGCCATGCTTGACGATCCCGATGCACTATTTATCGACATGCGTAACCACTATGAGTATGAAGTGGGGCACTTTGAAAACGCGCTCGAAATTCCGGCAGATACCTTCCGTGAGCAGCTGCCAAAAGCAGTCGAGATGATGCAGGCACATAAAGATAAAAAAATCGTCATGTACTGCACCGGCGGCATTCGTTGTGAAAAGGCCAGTGCCTGGATGAAACATAACGGATTCAACAAAGTCTGGCATATCGAGGGCGGAATTATTGAATACGCCCGTAAGGCGCGCGAGCAGGGCTTGCCGGTGCGTTTTATTGGCAAAAATTTTGTTTTTGACGAGCGGATGGGCGAACGTATATCGGATGAGATTATCGCGCATTGCCACCAGTGCGGCGCGCCGTGCGACAGCCATACCAACTGTAAAAATGATGGCTGCCACCTGCTGTTTATTCAGTGTCCAGTATGCGCGGAAAAATACAAAGGTTGTTGTAGTGAGATTTGCTGCGAAGAAAGCGCGTTACCGCCAGAAGAACAGCGACGCCGTCGGGCAGGACGTGAAAATGGCAATAAGATCTTTAATAAGTCTCGTGGACGTCTGAATACAACACTGGGCATTCCTGATCCAACAGAATAAATATCATTGCCGGATGCGTGCCATCCGGCAACATTTCACGCTTACTTCTGCTGTACGCCTTCCACTGAAATAATCAGATCCACTTCCTGAGAAGCTGGACCTAAATCTGTCTTGATATTGAAGTCCTTGAGCTTAATTTTGCCTTCGGCCTCGAAGCCTGCACGTTTACCACCCCATGGGTCGTCGCCCTGACCAATTAATTTCGCTTCCAGCGTGACGGGTTTGGTTACGCCATTCAGCGTCAGATCGCCGGTAATATCCAGTTCGTCACCGTCTTTCTTCACGCTGGTGGAGGTGAATGTTGCCTGTGGATATTTTGCGGTATTGAGGAAATCTGCACTGCGAAGATGTTTATCGCGTTCGGCGTGATTAGTATCGACGCTGGTGGTGTTAATTGTCACATTCACTTTATCGGCAGCCGGATTTTTTTCGTCAAAGGTAAAAGTACCGTCGAAATCTTTAAAGGTGCCGTATAACCAGCTATAGCCAAGGTGCTGGATGCGGAAATTAACAAAGGCGTGCTGACCTTCTTTGTCAATTTCGTAATCGGCGGCAACCGCTGAACCGGCAGAGAACATCAGGGACGCGAAGGTTAAACCAAGCAGGCTTTTTTTCATTTTTTATACTCCATAGTCAGATGACGACTTTCCCAGCATGCGCTTCAGAGTGTCGTCTTTATCGATGAAATGATGCTTCAGGGCCATAAATCCGTGCATAACGGACAGTACTACGACGCTCCACGCGAGCCAAAAATGCAGGGCACCGGCAAAGTCTGCCTGTGCGCCAGCGTCGGCAAGGGTCGCGGGGACGTCAAACCAGCCAAAAACGCTGATCGGTTTACCATCGGCAGTTGAGATCAGATAGCCGCTGATGCCGATGGCGAACAGCAATAGGTACAATGCGAGATGTCCAGCCTTTGCGGCAAGACGAGTCATGGGCGAATAACTCGGCAGCGGACCCGGCGGTGGAGATATGACACGCCACAGAACGCGAATAACCAGCCCCATCATTAACAAAATACCGATGCTTTTATGCAGTTCGGGTGCTTTGTGATACCAGCCATCGTAATAACTGAGCGTGACCATCCACAGACCTAAAGCAAACATGCCGTAGACAATAATTGCGCTTAGCCAATGGAAGGCCGCAGATATAACACCATAGCGTTCAGGGGTATTTGTGAATGACATAAGTGCATCCAATACGAATTTGCGAGAGAAAGAAAATGGCGTGTCGGAGAATGAATTGCAACACAAAAATAACAAATTGAATGATATTTATTTTTATTTCAATAATTTTGAATTAATAATGAAAGAATCTTCATAAGTTTAGTGGGTTCAGCATCAGAGATGTCTGGTGAGTGCTGTAGAAGCAGGAATAATCTCATTCAATTTTTCACGCCAAATGAAAGGGAGATTAAATATTTGTCAGTTTATGTCAGTGCGGAAAACTAAAAATAAAACACATAGATCAGATCCATAATTGCCAACAATCCCCAGAGAAAAAGATAAAGCATCAGATGCTCGCGAATATTATTGATGAGATAGTGCAACAGCCGACGCATTAAATACTCCTGTAAAAACGGCCTCATTCTGGAGGCCGTAATGATGATTATTGGAAGCGGGAAAGCCTGAATGGCGTCAAATCAAAATCGCTTTTTTTGTCTTGCGCAAAATCGGCAGCTATTTCCCCTAAAACTGACGCAAATTTAAAACCGTGCCCACTCAGGCCGGTAATGAGCAGTGTATTATCGTGGCCGGGTAGGGTATCGATAATAAAATCTTCGTCAGGCGAATTATCATAGGTGCAGGCAGCGCCGTACAGGCAGCAACCGATACCCGGCAATACATTGCGCAAGAACGGGAAGGCTTCCGAACCATCGCTGACCACTTCCGCAAACGGAACACGTTCATCCGCTGAATGGATAACCTGGCCTCCGTTATGTTTGCCAATCTTCAACGCGTCGTTTTCTGCCGGAAAACCATAATATTGATCGCCATTGGGCAGTTCACCGGTAAACGCCGGGAATTTATTCTTCACGCTATAGCGGCCATCGGCCTGATACCAGGCAAATACTTTACGTACGGGCTGGACAGGCAGCTCCGGGAGCAGGTCTTTTACCCATGTTCCCGCGCAGACAATCGCTTTTTTCGCCTGATACTCACCGTCAACGGTTTCAATAGTTACGCCATCATCGTCATGACGAATTGCGGTGACCGGGCAGTTGAACAGTTGCGCACAGCCCGCTTCCTTCGCCAGTTGGATCCAGGTTTTAATCGCCAGTTCGCTGCGCAAAAAACCGGAATCAGTCTCAAATAAGCCGATGTAGTTGTCCGGGACGCGTATTTCTGGCCAGCGGGCCATAATCCCTTGCGCATCGAGCTTTTCAACGTTGAGTTGCCACTGTTCGGCGCTGTGGGCGACGTTGGCGAGAAATGCGGAGTCAGCCGGGCCGAGGTTAATGACACCAGAGCGTACAAAAATGGGATCATCTTCGTTGTGGCGGGAAAGTTCATCCCACAGCGTTTGCGCGCGGAGGACCAACGGGACATACTTTTCGCCTTCACCATAAGCATGGCGAATTAATCGCGTATCGCCGTGGTGGCTGCCGTGTTGATGCGGTGGCATATGGGCGTCGGTCATTAGCACGTTTAAACCGGCGCGGGTTGCATAATACCCGGCGGCAGCGCCTACGGAACCGCTGCCAATAATGATGAGATCGTATTTCATTTTTTTCTCTCTGCTCTCATGGTTTAAGCAGAGTAATTAACTGAATGCAGATATACAACCCAGAAATGGTAAAGGCACCGGTGAGGTGCCTTTTGGGTGGATGGTCATGTCATGTTAATGACGCCGATACTCGTTTACCGGGAAATCACCGGATTCAATTTTGGCGATTCCTGCTTCTAATATCGAAATAAATTGTCTGGCAACATCAGTGGTTAACCAGAGCGTCTGACCAACTTCAGTCCCTTCCTGCTCGGACTTATTTGGGGTCTGGTAGTGCAAACGCAACATCAGCGCATCATAGCTATCAACGGTGCTGATGTCCCACCCTACGAGCGGATGAGTCTGAATGACTTCATTATTTTTTTCCATCATGGCCCCCTAATTCGTGTTACTAGACAACGTTATTCGAGGTTCAATGCGTTTTTATCTGAAGCAACTTCAGTATACCAATAAGTAAGGGTATTCACCGAATTTTTAAAGGGGGGAACAGATAAATTTCTGCTTTTAAGATTTATATGAACAATAAAACAGCATGTCATTCATATTTTTTTAGCATATTGTGCAATTATTTTGAGGAAGTGTAGAAATTTTGTACTCAAAATTTGTAAGTAAAATAAAAAAGCCGGGGCGACCCGGCAAAAACAAAAATCACTGCATATTATTCGCTGACAAACCAGTCATCGGCGCTTTCCCACGTTTCCTGGAGAATTTCGCTAATGCGCTGTTTATCTTCTTTTGTTGCGCCAATAACCGATAAATTATTCGCTGCGGCATAACGTACCGATACGTGGCCTTCATTATCAGGAAACGCATACTGAATACGGCGGGAAAGTTCGCCAGCCAGGGCGTCAATAGCCCCAGTTGGCAATGGAGAAGTTTTCGCTATGGTGACTTCAATTCGCATAATAGCCCCCTGTTGAATATACTGGTTATTTATACAGGTAAAATAACCTAATGACAACAGGAAGCTACGATTTTTATTGTTTAACGGACCAGCGTACCGTTTCCCCGGCGAGGAATGGCACCAGGGTGTCATCAGTCAGTGCGATGCTTTCAGCAACCTGTTGCTCTTCACGTACCAGTTCGATGAATGTGTCGTTGACCGGCAAGCCATAGAACTGCGGGCCGTTTACAGAACAGAATGCTTCAAAGTGCTGCAGAGCATTCATCTCTTCAAAGACGGTAGCGTAACTGCCCAGCGCGGTTGGGGCGTTGAAGCAGCCCGCGCAGCCGCAACTGCTCTCTTTGCGATGACGTGCATGTGGCGCAGAATCCGTACCGAGGAATACTCGATTAAAACCGCTGGCGACCAGTTCACGCAATGCCTGTTGGTGAATATTGCGTTTGAGGATGGGTAAACAATACAGGTGCGGACGCACGCCACCAACCAGCATATGGTTGCGGTTAAACATCAGATGCTGCGGAGTGATGGTGGCAGCCAGCCGTTCATTTCCGTCACGGACATAGTCGGCAGCATCTTTGGTGGTGATGTGCTCAAAAACGACTTTCAGCGCAGTCAGGCGCTGGCGCAGAGGTTCCATCACGCTTTCTATAAAGCGCGCTTCACGATCAAAAATGTCGATATCTGCATGTGTCACTTCACCATGCACCAGTAGCGGCATACCGATTTTTTCCATGCGCTCAAGTACCGGCATGATTGCGTCAATTGACGTCACGCCGTGGCTGGAGTTAGTGGTTGCGTTTGCCGGATAAAGTTTTGCAGCGGTGAACACGCCTTCGTTAAATCCGCGCTCCAGCTCATTAGGATCCAGCGAATCTGTTAAATAACAGGTCATCAATGGGGTGAAATTGTGCCCGGCAGGTACGGCATCAAGAATACGTTGGCGATACGCCACGGCAGCCTCAACTGTGGTCACGGGCGGAGCCAGATTGGGCATTACGATAGCCCGTCCATAAATTTCGCTGGTATACGGCACGACAGTTTTTAACATGTCGCCATCGCGGAGGTGAAGGTGCCAGTCGTCTGGGCGGCGGATCTTTAATACCTGGGATGGTGCAGTCATTAATCTCTATGCTCCGGCTGAAGGGATGTTTTTGCCGGACACAAAGGATAAGCGGAAACGTTTTCCTTTGCACGAAAAATAAAGGGCGCGAATGCGCCCTCGTCATTAATCCGTAAACGGAATGACAATTTCGCCTGGCTTCACTTCAATGCCTTTCGCCAGTTTTTTCGCCATTGCTTCGCCCTGACTGCCATCTTCGCGCAGGACGTAAGCAGGTTGCTGGTTAAAGTAATTGCGTAATGCCTGGTTCAAATAGGGAAGCAACGTTTGCATCACCGTTTGCATTTTTTCCGGTTGTACCGTCGCATCGACCACTTCCATCTCTTTCAGGAAGATCGCGCCTTTTTCTTTATCAAACACGGGCAGCGCTTTCAGCTTCAGTTTCATGGTCGCTTTCTGGCTACCGAACAGGGAGTTCATGTCCAGATTGGCGTCTCCGGTTAGGGTAACCTTATTCGGCTCTTCGCGACCAATTTGGCTGGTCAGGTTTGTCAGAACAATATGGGCGTCAGCCACGCCGGGTAAACCGATATCTTTTGAGAAATTATTATGTTTCGCAAGCGACTGGTTAATTTCTTGTTCGGTGATGGTGTATTGGGTGAGTTGATTACAGCCAACGAGCAGGCCACTGACGATCAATGCAGCGGCAAATAAAAACTTGTTCATGGTAGTCCTCGACATGAAATCTGCGTCAATATCCTGACACAACGCAGCATGTGTCACCAGCGATAAACTCACCAGCAGAAAAAACTGAAAACGGCGGCAACCCGCGAATACAGGCTGCCGCGGCGGGTCAGGATTAAATCGCCATTGATGATAACAAATTGATTTGTGTCTGTTTCGCCATATTATCGCGGTAATCAGCAACGCGGCTTGGCCAGTTGATTCCGGCTACCAGCGTCAGATTACGTAGTAGCGGAAATAGCTGAATATCATCTTCTGAAAGTTCGCCATTCACGGCGTTCGGTTTGACGATCAGTTTATCCAGCGCACGTAAATCATCGCTGATATTCTTAATCAGACCGTCAGAGTGGGCCAGCAGGTCGGCAAAATTACCCGCGCTGGCCTCTTTCTTGTCGACGAAATATTTGCGTGCGGCGGGAGTAGAAAACTCATCAAATGCCGATTTGGCAAAACGCGGCAACAGCAGTTTGTTGGCGTAGCCATTGACCTTGCGCAGCCACTCTTCAATGGCAGGGGAACGTTTGCCGGTCAGTAACGGTTTGCCGTCGAGTTTATCGACATAGTGAACGATGTCCATGCTTTCTGGCATATAGCGGCTGTCATCTTTTTGCAGAATGGGAACCTGTTTTTGACCGACCATCCGGGTGGGTGTTTCTGCGTCGTCGTTGAGCAGAACATGTAATTCGACGGGGATATTTTTCAGGCCGAAAATCATGCGGGCTTTGAGGCAGTAAGGGCAGTGATCGTAAATGTATAGCTTCACGTGACTCCTCCATTTGGCTGTCAGTTCACTTTCAGTATGGAGGAGTCAGGGGGGAGTATCAAATCAGGCGTCGCGTTCAAGCAAACGACGCGCGGCGCGTTTCTGGCTAAACTGCCAACCCAGCGCAAGGAAAGTGAAGATGCCAATAATGCCCAGCATCATCCACGGAAGCTCTGGCTGGTGCGCCGATTTACCCAGGTCAAACAGCCAGCCGCCACCGATATAACCAATAGCGCCGCCAATCGCCAGACCCAGACGGCTACACCCCATATAGCTGCCGCGAGCTCTTGCGTCCGCCAGCGAAGCACTTAAGGTTTCACGCGCAGGCTCGGCAATGATCGACCCGATATAAAACAGACAAATCAGGGTGAAAAGTTGTTGCAGGCCGCTGACCATGCCCACCGGCATCATGCTTAATGACATTATCAACAGCCCAGCCATCAACCGGTGTTCCAGACGAAAATGCTTTTCACTCCAGCGGGCGATAGGGTAGAGCAACGTTAACGACAGACACGCTTCAATGGCATACATCCATTTAACGGCAGAGGGCGCGCCAGCCACGTCGTTGACCATAATTGGCAGCATCAGCATCACTTGTACAGCCAGCATGTAGTAACCCGCCAGCGTCAGGACATAGGTGACAAAACGCTTGTCACGCATCACGCGGGTCATGCCTTCGCGAACGGGCGTGCGTACGGTGGAGAGTTTCCATGCTGGTAACAACCACGCATTGAACGCCGCACACAGCACAAACAAAACTGCCCCTGTGGCGCAGACCAGGCGAAAGTCGTATTGCAACAGCCAGCTCCCCAACAATGCGCCAATGACTGCACCGGCACTGTCCTGCATCATCAACAGCGAGAAAAAACGACCACGCTGTTGTGGACGGATTAGTTTCACCACCAGCGCCGAACGCGGCGGATCAAACAACGTGCCGCCGAGTCCCGAGAGCAGGCATGAAAACCACAATAGCCACGGTTCGTGGGCGATACCCATTGTGGCGAATCCGGCAGCGCGCATCAGCATACCGGTAACAATCATCGGTTTGGCACCAAAGCGGTCGGCAATTGCGCCGCCGAAAATACCCAGACCTTGCTGAATAAACTGGCGTAGACCGAGAGCAATACCGACCATGACGGCGGCCCAGCCCATTTGATCAACGAAGCGGATAGAGATCAGCGGGAAGACAACAAAGAACCCCAGCACGACCAGCATATTATCGATGAGCAGGAAATATTTACCCAGGTTCCTCGCCTGCGACACGCGGGACATTTCCCCTCCCGGGAAATAAAAGATGAGCACTTTCTATTCTGCATTGCCGCTAAGACTTTTCCCATCACTTCGGGGACAATATTTTTTTATCAAAACGTCGCTTTGATAGAGAGTTTTTATCAAATATGTGAATAATGCAGAAAATGGCATTTTGGACTTTTCACAGGGTCTGGTTGCGCAGGTATAGTAATACTTACAGCGTATTAAAGACGTTACGGGAAGGAGTAGGTATAGAATGTTTGGCTATCGCAGTAACGTGCCAAAAGTGCGCTTAACCACAGACCGACTGGTCGTGCGTCTGGTGCATGATCGTGATGCCTGGCGTCTTGCGGATTATTACGCAGAGAATCGCCATTTCCTCAAGCCCTGGGAGCCAGTGCGCGACGAAAGCCACTGTTATCCATCAGGCTGGCAGGCCAGGCTGGGGATGATTAACGAATTTCATAAACAAGGTTCAGCTTTCTACTTTGGTTTATTCGACCCGGACGAAAAAGAGATTATTGGCGTTGCCAATTTTTCCAATGTTGTTCGCGGCTCTTTTCATGCCTGCTATCTCGGTTATTCGATTGGGCAAAAATGGCAGGGCAAAGGACTCATGTTTGAAGCCCTGACCGCAGCCATTCGTTATATGCAGCGCACCCAACATATTCATCGCATTATGGCTAATTATATGCCGCACAATAAACGCAGCGGTGATTTACTGGCGCGACTGGGTTTTGAAAAAGAAGGCTATGCGAAAGACTATCTGTTGATTGATGGACAATGGCGCGATCACGTACTGACGGCATTAACTACCCCAGACTGGACGCCCGGCCGCTAAGGAGAATCTCATGAAATATCAACTTACTGCTCTGGAAGCCCGCGTGATTGGCTGCTTGCTGGAAAAGCAGGTGACCACGCCGGAGCAATACCCGCTCTCAGTCAATGGTGTAGTAACGGCCTGTAATCAGAAAACGAACCGTGAACCGGTCATGAATCTGAGTGAATCTGAAGTGCAGGAACAGCTGGATAATCTGGTCAAACGTCATTATCTACGCACGGTGAGCGGTTTTGGTAATCGGGTCACCAAATATGAGCAACGTTTTTGTAATTCAGAATTTGGCGATCTGAAACTGAGCGCCGCAGAAGTGGCGTTAATCACCACGTTGTTATTGCGTGGTGCCCAGACGCCGGGTGAACTGCGCAGCCGCGCCGCGCGAATGTATGAATTCAGCGATATGGCGGAAGTGGAGTTGACGCTGGAACAACTGGCAAATCGCGAAGATGGTCCTTTTGTGGTGCGTCTGGCCCGCGAACCGGGTAAACGCGAAAGCCGCTACATGCATCTTTTCAGTGGTGAGGTTGAAGATCAGCCGGCGGTGACGGATATGTCGAACGCGGTTGATGGTGATTTACAGGCCCGCGTCGAAGCCCTGGAAATCGAAGTGGCAGAACTGAAACAGCGTCTTGATTCGTTGCTGGTCCATCTGGGAGATTAAAGTGAAAAAATTACGTATCGGCGTAGTGGGATTAGGTGGCATTGCGCAAAAAGCGTGGTTACCGGTGCTGGCGGCAGCGTCTGACTGGACGTTACAAGGAGCCTGGTCGCCTACGCGCGCGAAAGCCCTGCCAATTTGTGAAAGCTGGCGCATTCCTTATGCCGATTCGTTATCCAGCCTTGCCGCCAGTTGCGATGCGGTTTTTGTGCATTCCAGCACCGCCAGCCACTTTGACGTGGTCAGTACGTTACTCAATGCGGGGGTACATGTCTGTGTCGATAAACCGCTGGCAGAAAATCTGCGCGATGCTGAACGGCTGGTGGAACTGGCGGCGCGGAAAAAACTGACGTTGATGGTCGGTTTTAACCGTCGTTTCGCACCACTCTACGGAGAGTTAAAAACGCAACTCGCCTCCGCAGCCTCGTTAAGAATGGATAAACATCGTAGCAATAGCGTCGGGCCACACGATCTTTATTTCACGTTGCTGGATGATTATCTGCATGTGGTGGATACCGCGCTGTGGTTGTCGGGTGGCAAAGCCTCTCTGGATGGCGGTACGCTACTGACTAACGACGCTGGCGAAATGCTGTTTGCCGAGCACCATTTTTCGGCTGGTCCTTTGCAGATCACCACCTGTATGCATCGCCGTGCCGGAAGTCAGCGTGAAACCGTGCAGGCCGTGACTGACGGTGCGCTCATCGACATTACGGATATGCGCGAATGGCGTGAGGAGCGCGGGCAGGGCGTAGTGCATAAACCGATTCCTGGTTGGCAGAGCACTCTTGAACAACGTGGATTTGTCGGCTGTGCGCGGCACTTCATTGAATGTTTGCAAAATCAGACAGTTCCGCAAACCGCCGGCGAACAGGCCGTGCTGGCGCAACGTATCGTTGACAAGATCTGGCGCGATGCGATGAGTGAATAAACCCTGTAACATCTGGCGGTAGCAATTCACCATAATCCAGGTAGACTATTCGCCTCTTTCAGCGCCTGCCTTGCAGGCGTTTTGCCCGTGGGTCTGGATTAGAACACCGATGAATTTATTAAAATCGCTGGCCGCCGTCAGCTCGATGACCATGTTTTCGCGTGTGCTTGGCTTCGCACGAGACGCAATTGTCGCCAGAATCTTTGGCGCAGGGATGGCAACCGACGCCTTTTTCGTCGCTTTTAAACTTCCTAACTTGTTACGCCGTATCTTTGCCGAAGGGGCATTTTCCCAGGCATTTGTACCGATTCTGGCGGAATATAAAAGTAAGCAGGGTGAAGACGCCACGCGGGTCTTTGTCTCTTATGTTTCTGGCCTGCTGACACTCGCGCTGGCGGTTGTGACGGTCGCTGGCATGCTCGCCGCACCGTGGGTGATCATGGTGACCGCGCCAGGCTTCGCTGACACAGCTGACAAATTTGCCCTGACCAGCCAGCTACTAAAGATTACCTTTCCCTATATCTTGCTGATCTCCCTGGCGTCGCTGGTGGGAGCGATTCTGAATACGTGGAACCGCTTCTCGATTCCGGCGTTTGCTCCAACACTGCTTAACATCAGCATGATTGGTTTCGCGCTGTTTGCCGCACCGTACTTTAACCCACCGGTGCTGGCGCTGGCGTGGGCTGTTACGGTCGGCGGCATCCTGCAGCTGGTGTATCAGCTACCGCACCTGAAGAAGATCGGCATGCTGGTCCTGCCGCGCATTAACTTCCACGATGCCGGAGCAATGCGCGTGGTGAAACAGATGGGACCGGCGATCCTTGGCGTCTCTGTGAGCCAGATCTCCTTAATCATCAACACCATTTTTGCCTCGTTTCTTGCTTCCGGTTCGGTGTCTTGGATGTATTACGCCGACCGCTTAATGGAGTTTCCGTCCGGTGTGCTGGGCGTGGCGCTTGGCACCATTTTGCTGCCGTCGCTGTCGAAAAGTTTTGCCAGTGGCAATCATGATGAATACAACCGTTTGATGGACTGGGGGTTGCGTCTTTGTTTCCTGTTGGCGCTGCCGAGTGCGGTTGCGTTGGGCATTCTTTCAGGTCCGTTAACCGTTTCGCTGTTCCAGTACGGTAAATTTACCGCGTTTGATGCGCTGATGACCCAGCGGGCGTTAATTGCCTACTCGGTGGGTTTGATTGGCCTGATTGTAGTGAAAGTGTTGGCTCCTGGCTTTTATTCCCGCCAGGACATTAAAACGCCAGTGAAAATTGCCATCGTTACGCTGATTTTAACGCAATTGATGAACCTGGCGTTTATTGGTCCGTTGAAACATGCCGGGCTGTCACTTTCTATTGGTCTGGCGGCGTGTCTGAATGCTTCGCTGCTTTACTGGCAGTTGCGTAAGCAGAAAATCTTTACTCCGCAACCCGGCTGGATGGCGTTTCTGTTGCGTCTGGTGGTGGCGGTACTGGTGATGTCTGGCGTGCTTTTAGGTATGTTACATATCATGCCGGAGTGGTCATTGGGTACCATGCCCTGGCGCTTACTGCGTTTAATGGCGGTCGTGCTGGCGGGGATTGCCGCGTACTTCGCTGCACTGGCGGTACTGGGCTTCAAAGTTAAAGAATTTGCCCGCCGGACGGTGTAACAATGCATTCCGGCCTGCAGTGCAGGCCGGAGATAATATTCAGATCGAAATCTTTTTACCGCCGCGATGGGTTGTTGAGGTCTGACCGTTCGCCCCATATAGCGTCGGTTCCTGATGCGGTTTCAACATTTCCAGCGCCTGTTGATTGCGCTCAATCTGTCCTTCCAGTAACCAGCCGTTATGTTGATTCATTTGGCGTAGTTGCTGCGTTTTCACAGTAATTTCCTGCCAGCGCTGACTAATATCAACGCTATTTGCTGTATTGGGTTCTTTCTTGCGTAACTGTTCGAGGTAATCCAGCGTCGCCAGCAGTGAGCTTTTTTGTTCTGTAATCCATTGCAACTGGCTGCCGTTGATCTGCCCCATAGAGAGATGTTGCTGCTCTTGAACCATTACCGTTTTGAGATCGTTAAGCACAGCGGACATCTGGTCGAGGATCTCTGCAAGACGTGTCATACGATCAGTTACTCTGCAAGTCTTGCTGCGCTTCGTTGATCAGCGCATCGGCAATTTTGCCGGTGTCCATTTTTAGTTCACCGTTACGAATCGCCAGTTTTAACGCTTCGACACGTTCAAGATTGATATCACTGCTGCCGGGTTGCATCAGTTTTGCTTGCGCGTCGCTTAACGTCACACTGGTGCTGGTGGAGGCGGTTGTTTTTGCCGCCCGGCTGTTCGTTACCGGCGCGTCAGTGGTTTCGCGCGGTTGAACGGTGCTTACAGGCTTCAGAGGCGAAGTGCGATCAATACTCATGGTTTATTCCTCATTGAGGGCGCTTTTATCATGTGTTGCTTATTTATCGGCAAGGGACGGGTAATCTTTAACAGCTTACAGGTTTATAAGAATATTCCCATCTGCATCAACAACGCCGCTGACTACCTGTCCCGATACCATGCGCACCCGCGCATTCTGTGCGACGGCTGCATTGTTCAGCGCCTGACCTTCTGCGTTGGCGCTAAACCCATCACCGCTGGCGATCACATTGACGCGTTGTCCCGCTTTTACCCGCCATGCCTGGCGAAACTGGGTTAACTGGATAGGTTGATCGGGTGATAGATCGCGCAGGCTAATGGCATCAACAAGTTGATTGATATCCAGCACCGTACGCGGTGGCAGGGTATCCAGCCGTCCGCGTTTCAGTTTGACATTGCCAGCTTCCAGCTTTCCTCCCCGCGCAATGGGCATCGCGGCAACCACATAATTTCCTGTGGCCTGTACATTAACCTGTAAATATCGTTTGTCGTTACCGCAGCGTGCCAACACATTCACATTGCCCCACAGGCGGGAATTATTGCTCATCGAAAGCAATGGCTGCTCGCACGGCGGTAGTAGATTGGGCGCTGTACGAATAGAAACACGAACCTCATCACTTACCCCCGCGAGCTGGGCGCTAAAAAAGGTTTGCAATTGCGATGTGAGATTGCTCGCCGCACTTAACGGACTGAACAGTATCGCAATGATCGCCACGCTACGTTTTATTGCCAGCATTTTCGCCCCCCAGCCATTTCTACAACGTAAATTGTACCTGTCCGCAATGGTCATCAACGGCATAAATAGCGACCCATTTTGCGTTTATTCCGCCGATAACGCGCGCGTAAAGGCATTTAAGCTGATGGCAGAATTTTGATACCTGCGGAGGAGATATGCTCGATAAGCTCGACGCCGCCTTACGTTTTCAACAAGAGGCGCTCAATCTGCGCGCCCAGCGTCAGGAAGTGCTGGCAGCAAACATCGCTAATGCCGATACCCCTGGTTATCAGGCGCGCGATATCGATTTTGCCAGTGAACTTAAAAAAGTCATGCAACGTGGACGGGATGCAACCAGTGTGGTTGCACTGACGATGACCTCAACGCAACACATTCCGGCGCAGGCGCTGACGCCTCCTACCGCAGAACTGCAATACCGTATTCCGGACCAGCCTTCGCTTGACGGTAATACCGTCGATATGGATCGCGAACGCACCCAGTTTGCCGATAACAGCCTGCAATACCAGATGAGCCTTAGCGCGTTGAGCGGGCAAATCAAAGGCATGATGAACGTTTTACAGAGCGGAAATTAACGGATGGCACTGCTGAATATTTTTGATATCGCCGGGTCGGCGTTAACTGCCCAGTCCCAGCGCCTGAACGTGGCGGCCAGTAATCTGGCAAATGCTGATAGCGTGACCGGTCCCGATGGACAGCCATATCGGGCAAAACAGGTGGTATTCCAGGTTAACGCTGCACCAGGTGCTGCGACAGGCGGCGTAAAGGTTGCCGATGTTATAGAAAGTCAGGCCCCGGACAAACTGGTTTATGAACCGGGTAATCCGCTGGCGGATGCAAAGGGCTACGTAAAAATGCCGAACGTTGATGTCGTCGGGGAGATGGTTAACACCATGTCGGCGTCACGCAGCTATCAGGCCAATGTTGAAGTGCTCAACACGGTGAAAAGTATGATGCTGAAAACCCTTACGCTCGGTCAATAAAGGAGAAAGCTATGTCCATTGCGGTAACCACCACCGATCCGACAAATACCGGCGTCAGTACCACCAGCAGTAGTTCGCTCACGGGCAGCAACGCCGCAGATTTACAAAGCAGTTTTCTGACTTTGCTGGTGGCGCAGCTGAAAAACCAGGACCCGACCAATCCAATGGAAAACAACGAGCTGACGTCGCAATTGGCACAAATCAGCACGGTCAGCGGGATTGAAAAACTCAATACCACGCTCGGATCTATTTCCGGACAGATTGATAACAGCCAGTCGTTACAGGCCAGTAACCTGATCGGTCACGGCGTGATGATCCCCGGCACAACTGTTCTTGCGGGAACCGGCAGTGAAGAAGGGGCTGTGACCACGACCACGCCGTTTGGTGTTGAGCTGCAACAGGCGGCAGACAAAGTTACGGCCACCATCACCGATAAAAATGGCGCGGTTGTGCGCACCATTGATATTGGTGAACTGACCGCTGGAGTTCACAGTTTCACCTGGGACGGTACGTTGACTGATGGCAGCACTGCGCCGAACGGTTCTTACAATGTAGCGATTAGCGCCAGTAACGGTGGTACACAACTGGTTGCCCAGCCGCTGCAGTTTGCTCTGGTGCAGGGTGTGATCCGCGGCAACAGCGGTAATACGCTGGATCTCGGCACTTACGGCACCACCACCCTCGACGAAGTACGGCAGATAATTTAAGCCTTCACATTTCAGGAGTCAGTCATGGCCTTTTCTCAAGCGGTTAGCGGATTAAACGCTGCCGCCACCAACCTCGATGTTATTGGCAACAATATCGCCAACTCCGCCACCTACGGCTTTAAATCAGGCACGGCCTCTTTTGCCGATATGTTTGCCGGTTCGAAAGTGGGACTGGGGGTAAAAGTTGCCGGTATCACTCAGGACTTTACCGATGGCACGACCACCAACACCGGGCGAGGTCTGGACGTTGCTATCAGCCAGAACGGTTTTTTCCGTCTGGTAGACAGCAACGGTTCGGTGTTCTACAGCCGTAACGGACAATTTAAGCTGGATGAAAACCGTAACCTGGTGAATATGCAAGGTTTACAGCTGACGGGTTACCCGGCAACCGGTACGCCGCCGACTATTCAGCAAGGGGCGAATCCGACCAATATTTCGATCCCGAATACCCTGATGGCAGCGAAAACTACCACCACGGCATCGATGCAGATCAACCTGAATTCCAGTGATCCGCTTCCTACTGTTACGCCATTCAGCGCCAGCAATGCGGATAGCTATAACAAAAAAGGTTCGGTGACTGTTTTCGACAGTCAGGGTAATGCTCATGACATGAGCGTCTACTTTGTGAAGACCGGGGATAATAACTGGCAGGTCTACACCCAGGATAGCAGTGATCCAACAGGTACAGCCGAGCCTGCAATGAAGCTGGTGTTTAATGCCAATGGCGTTCTGACCTCAAATCCAACAGAGAATATTACCACTGGCGCAATTAACGGCGCAGATCCCGCCACGTTTAGCCTGAGCTTCCTCAACTCCATGCAGCAAAATACCGGCGCTAACAATATTGTGGCAACCACCCAGAATGGCTACAAACCGGGCGATCTGGTGAGTTATCAAATCAATGATGACGGTACGGTTGTCGGCAACTATTCCAACGAACAAACACAACTGCTGGGGCAGATTGTACTGGCGAACTTTGCCAACAACGAAGGTCTGGCATCCGAAGGCGACAACGTCTGGTCTGCGACGCAATCTTCTGGCGTGGCGCTGTTGGGGACAGCCGGGACGGGCAACTTTGGCACCCTGACCAACGGTGCGTTGGAAGCGTCCAACGTCGATCTCAGTAAAGAACTGGTCAATATGATCGTTGCCCAGCGTAACTATCAGTCTAACGCCCAGACCATCAAAACCCAGGACCAGATCCTCAACACGCTGGTTAACTTACGCTAATCGCTGACGGGATAGCTCAATGGATCACGCAATTTATACCGCGATGGGAGCAGCCAGCCAGACGCTGAATCAACAGGCGGTAACCGCCAGTAATCTGGCCAATGCCTCTACGCCCGGTTTTCGCGCGCAGTTAAACGCCTTGCGTGCAGTGCCGGTGGAAGGGCTTTCACTGCCCACGCGCACGCTGGTAACGGCGTCAACACCGGGTGCAGACATGACGCCCGGCAAGATGGATTACACCTCGCGCCCGCTGGACGTTGCATTGCAGCAGGATGGCTGGCTGGCCGTGCAGTCCGCTGACGGCAGCGAAGGGTATACGCGTAATGGCAGCATTCAGGTTGATCCCACCGGGCAACTGACAATTCAGGGGCATCCGGTGATAGGCGAGGCTGGGCCAATTGCTGTGCCGGAAGGGGCGGAAATCACTATTGCTGCCGATGGCACAATCTCGGCGCTCAATCCGGGCGATCCGGCAAATACGGTTGCGCCAGTGGGGCGTCTGAAACTGGTGAAAGCCACGGGCAGCGAAGTGCAACGCGGTGACGACGGCATTTTTCGTTTAAGCGCAGAAAGCCAGGCCACGCGTGGGCCGATACTGCAGGCAGATCCAACCTTGCGTGTGATGTCGGGGGTTCTGGAAGGCAGTAACGTCAATGCCGTTGCGGCAATGAGCGACATGATTGCCAGCGCGCGGCGTTTTGAAATGCAGATGAAGGTGATCAGCAGCGTCGATGATAACGCAGGCCGTGCCAACCAACTGCTGTCGATGAGTTAATTGAACGATTGATGACATTGCAATAAAAGCGCGCGGACTATTCCCTCGCCCCTTTGGGGAGAGGGTTAGGGTGAGGGGAAATTCACACTGTCGCGTGCTTCTGCTCTGCTTGTCACTAATCCACTACAGGACATTTTATGATCAGTTCATTATGGATCGCCAAAACGGGCCTTGACGCCCAGCAAACCAATATGGACGTCATTGCCAACAACCTGGCAAACGTCAGTACTAACGGTTTTAAGCGTCAGCGCGCGGTGTTTGAAGATCTGCTTTATCAAACCATTCGCCAGCCGGGGGCACAGTCTTCCGAGCAAACCACCTTACCCTCCGGATTACAAATCGGCACGGGGGTACGCCCGGTCGCCACTGAACGCTTACACAGCCAGGGAAACCTGTCGCAGACCAACAACAGCAAAGATGTCGCGATTAAAGGGCAGGGCTTTTTCCAGGTGATGTTGCCAGATGGTTCATCAGCCTATACCCGTGACGGCTCTTTCCAGGTGGATCAGAACGGGCAGCTGGTGACGGCTGGTGGTTTTCAGGTGCAGCCAGCGATCACCATTCCGGCGAATGCGTTAAGTATCACCATCGGTCGTGATGGCGTGGTCAGCGTAACCCAACAAGGCCAGGCAGCTCCGGTTCAGGTTGGGCAGCTCAATCTCACCACCTTTATGAATGATACCGGGCTGGAGAGCATTGGCGAAAACCTCTACACCGAAACGCAATCCTCCGGTGCACCGAACGAAAGCACGCCGGGCCTGAACGGCGCGGGACTGCTGTATCAAGGGTATGTTGAAACGTCTAACGTCAACGTGGCGGAAGAACTGGTCAATATGATTCAGGTGCAACGCGCTTACGAAATCAACAGTAAAGCGGTGTCCACCACCGATCAGATGCTGCAAAAACTGACGCAACTCTAAGGCTTAACCGGTGGCAGGTTCACCGGTTTACTGATTTTTGAAGATGATAGCCATGCAAAAAAACGCTGCGCATACTTATGCCATTTCCAGCTTGTTGGTGCTTTCACTAACCGGCTGCGCCTGGATACCCTCCACGCCGCTGGTGCAGGGGGCGACCAGTGCACAACCGGTTCCCGGTCCGACGCCCGTCGCCAACGGTTCTATTTTCCAGTCTGCTCAGCCGATTAACTATGGCTATCAACCGCTGTTTGAAGATCGTCGACCACGCAATATTGGCGATACGCTGACCATCGTGTTGCAGGAGAACGTCAGCGCCAGCAAAAGCTCCTCTGCGAATGCCAGCCGTGACGGTAAAACTAATTTTGGCTTTGATACTGTGCCGCGCTATTTGCAGGGGCTGTTTGGTAACGCTCGTGCCGATGTCGAAGCCTCCGGTGGTAACACGTTCAACGGAAAGGGCGGGGCCAATGCCAGCAATACCTTTAGCGGCACGTTGACGGTGACGGTTGACCAGGTACTGGTCAACGGCAACCTGCATGTGGTGGGTGAAAAACAGATTGCCATTAATCAGGGTACCGAATTTATTCGCTTCTCTGGCGTGGTTAATCCACGCACTATCAGCGGCAGCAATACCGTACCGTCTACTCAGGTGGCGGATGCGCGCATTGAATACGTAGGCAATGGCTACATTAACGAAGCGCAAAATATGGGCTGGTTGCAGCGTTTCTTCCTTAACCTGTCGCCAATGTAAGTGAGGCTGTGGTGATTAAATTTCTCTCTGCATTAATTCTTCTACTGGTCACGACGGCGGCTCAGGCTGAGCGTATTCGCGATCTCACCAGTGTTCAGGGGGTAAGGCAAAACTCACTGATTGGCTATGGCCTGGTAGTGGGGCTGGATGGCACCGGTGACCAGACAACCCAGACGCCGTTTACCACACAAACGCTTAATAACATGCTCTCACAGCTGGGAATTACCGTTCCGACGGGCACCAATATGCAGCTAAAAAACGTCGCTGCGGTAATGGTGACAGCGTCACTTCCTCCGTTTGGACGTCAGGGGCAAACCATCGATGTGGTGGTTTCTTCCATGGGTAATGCCAAAAGCTTGCGTGGAGGTACGTTGTTGATGACACCGCTTAAGGGCGTTGACAGTCAGGTGTATGCGCTGGCGCAGGGCAATATTCTGGTTGGCGGCGCAGGAGCCTCCGCTGGCGGTAGCAGTGTTCAGGTGAACCAACTGAACGGTGGACGGATCACCAATGGTGCGGTTATTGAACGTGAATTGCCCAGCCAGTTTGGCGTCGGGAATACCCTTAATTTGCAACTTAACGACGAAGATTTCAGCATGGCGCAGCAAATCGCTGACACCATCAACCGCGTGCGTGGATATGGCAGCGCCACCGCGTTAGATGCGCGGACTATTCAGGTGCGCGTACCAAGTGGCAACAGTTCCCAGGTCCGTTTCCTTGCAGATATCCAGAATATGCAGGTTAATGTCACCCCGCAGGACGCTAAAGTAGTGATTAACTCGCGCACCGGTTCGGTGGTGATGAATCGCGAAGTGACCCTCGACAGCTGCGCGGTAGCGCAGGGAAATCTCTCAGTAACAGTCAATCGTCAGGCCAATGTCAGCCAGCCAGATACACCGTTTGGTGGTGGACAGACTGTGGTTACTCCACAAACGCAGATCGATTTACGCCAGAGCGGCGGTTCGCTGCAAAGCGTACGTTCCAGCGCCAGCCTCAATAACGTGGTGCGCGCGCTCAATGCGCTGGGCGCTACGCCGATGGATCTGATGTCTATTTTGCAATCAATGCAAAGTGCGGGATGTCTGCGGGCAAAACTGGAAATCATCTGATGATCAGCGACAGCAAACTACTGGCAAGTGCGGCCTGGGATGCGCAATCACTCAACGAACTAAAGGCGAAAGCGGGCGAAGATCCGGCGGCAAATATCCGTCCGGTGGCCCGCCAGGTGGAAGGGATGTTCGTGCAGATGATGTTGAAAAGCATGCGCGACGCTTTACCAAAAGATGGCCTGTTCAGCAGCGAGCACACTCGTCTGTATACCAGTATGTATGACCAGCAAATTGCCCAACAGATGACGGCGGGCAAAGGTCTGGGGCTTGCAGAGATGATGGTTAAACAGATGACGCCAGAACAACCATTGCCAGAGGAGTCCACGCCAGCAGCACCGATGAAATTCCCGCTCGAAACTGTGGTGCGTTATCAAAATCAGGCGCTTTCGCAGCTGGTGCAAAAGGCCGTGCCACGTAACTACGATGATTCGCTGCCGGGTGACAGTAAAGCATTCCTCGCGCAACTCTCGCTGCCCGCCCAACTGGCAAGCCAGCAAAGCGGTGTGCCACATCATTTGATCCTCGCTCAGGCGGCACTGGAATCTGGTTGGGGGCAACGGCAAATCCGCCGCGAAAACGGCGAGCCGAGCTATAACCTGTTTGGTGTCAAAGCCTCTGGCAACTGGAAAGGGCCAGTTACTGAAATCACCACGACTGAATATGAAAACGGCGAAGCGAAGAAAGTAAAAGCGAAGTTTCGGGTCTACAGCTCGTATCTGGAAGCATTGTCGGATTACGTTGGGCTGTTAACACGTAACCCGCGCTACGCCGCCGTGACGACCGCCGCGAGTGCGGAGCAGGGGGCGCAGGCCCTACAGGACGCGGGGTATGCTACCGATCCTCACTATGCCCGTAAACTCACCAACATGATCCAGCAGATGAAATCGATAAGCGACAAGGTGAGCAAAACCTACAGCATGAACATTGATAATCTGTTCTGAATAACTCAAGTCCGGCGGGTCGCTGCCGATAATACTCTGTAATTGAAGGCTTATAAGGAACCTCCATGTCCAGCTTGATCAATAACGCCATGAGCGGACTGAACGCGGCCCAGGCGGCGTTAAATACGGCAAGTAATAATATCTCCAGCTATAACGTTGCCGGATATACCCGCCAAACCACTATTATGGCGCAGGCCAATAGCACGTTGGGCGCTGGCGGCTGGGTTGGCAATGGCGTCTACGTTTCTGGTGTGCAGCGTGAGTATGATGCGTTTATTACCAACCAGTTACGTGCTGCGCAGACGCAAAGTAGCGGCTTGACCGCCCGCTATGAGCAGATGTCGAAAATCGACAATATGCTCTCCACCAGTACCTCTTCGCTGGCAACACAGATGCAGGATTTCTTCACCAGCCTGCAAACGCTGGTGAGTAACGCGGAAGACCCGGCAGCGCGCCAGGCGCTGATTGGGAAATCAGAAGGGTTGGTGAATCAGTTTAAAACCACCGATCAATATCTGCGCGACCAGGACAAACAGGTCAATATCGCGATAGGTGCCAGCGTTGATCAGATCAACAATTACGCTAAACAAATTGCCAGCCTGAACGATCAAATCTCGCGCCTGACAGGCGTGGGGGCAGGGGCGTCACCTAACAATCTGCTGGATCAACGCGATCAACTGGTGAGCGAATTAAACCAGATTGTTGGTGTAGAAGTCAGCGTTCAGGATGGTGGCACTTATAACATCACGATGGCCAATGGCTACTCACTGGTTCAGGGAAGTACGGCGCGGCAACTTGCGGCAGTTCCTTCCAGCGCCGACCCTTCTCGTACGACTGTCGCTTATGTTGATGGGACGGCAGGCAATATTGAGATCCCGGAGAAATTACTGAATACCGGGTCGCTGGGCGGCATTCTGACATTCCGTTCTCAGGATCTGGACCAGACGCGTAATACGCTTGGACAACTGGCGCTGGCATTTGCCGAGGCTTTCAACACCCAACACAAAGCCGGATTTGATGCCAACGGCGATGCTGGTGAAGATTTCTTTGCTATCGGTAAGCCCGCGGTTCTGCAAAACACGAAAAACAAAGGTGACGTTGCGATCGGTGCCACGGTAACTGATGCCTCCGCGGTACTGGCGACAGATTACAAAATCTCGTTCGATAATAATCAGTGGCATGTCACCCGCCTTGCCAGCAATACCACTTTTTCGGTGACGCCGGATGCCAACGGTAAAGTGGCATTTGATGGTCTGGAGTTGACGTTTACAGGAACGCCTGCCGTTAACGACAGCTTCACGCTGAAACCAGTAAGTGACGCCATCGTCAACATGGATGTATTAATCACTGACGAAGCGAAAATCGCGATGGCGAGCGAAGAAGATGCGGGTGATAGCGACAACCGCAACGGTCAGGCCCTGCTGGATCTGCAAAGCAACAGTAAAACGGTGGGCGGTGCGAAATCTTTTAATGACGCTTATGCCTCGTTAGTGAGTGATATCGGTAATAAAACCGCTACGTTGAAAACCAGTAGCACCACGCAAGGTAATGTGGTGACGCAGCTTTCCAATCAGCAGCAGTCGATTTCCGGTGTCAATCTCGATGAGGAGTACGGAAATCTGCAACGTTTTCAGCAGTATTACCTGGCGAATGCGCAGGTTCTGCAGACGGCAAACGCGATTTTTGATGCGCTGATTAACATTCGCTAAGGGGAGATAAAATGCGTTTCAGTACCCAGATGATGTACCAGCAAAACATGCGCGGCATTACCAATTCTCAGGCAGAATGGATGAAGTACGGCGAACAGATGTCGACGGGTAAGCGAGTCGTTAACCCTTCAGATGATCCCATTGCTGCATCACAAGCGGTTGTTCTCTCCCAGGCGCAGGCGCAAAACAGCCAGTACACGCTGGCGCGTACTTTCGCCACTCAAAAAGTGTCACTGGAAGAGAGTGTACTTAGCCAGGTCACCACTGCTATCCAGAATGCTCAGGAAAAAATTGTCTACGCCAGCAATGGCACCTTGAGTGACGATGACCGGGCCTCGCTGGCTACGGATATTCAGGGGCTTCGTGACCAGTTGCTGAATCTGGCGAACACCACTGACGGTAACGGGCGCTACATTTTTGCCGGTTATAAAACAGAGACTGCGCCGTTTAGCGAAGAGAAAGGGAAATACGTCGGTGGAGCAGAAAGTATTAAACAACAGGTCGATGCTTCGCGTTCGATGGTGATAGGGCACACGGGTGACAAAATTTTCGACAGTATTACCAGCAACGCGGTAGCGGAACCAGACGGTAGCGCTTCTGAAACAAATCTTTTTGCCATGCTGGATAGCGCCATCGCAGCCCTGAAAACGCCGGTCGCGGATAGCGAAGCGGATAAAGAAACCGCCGCTGCGGCGTTAGATAAAACCAACCGCGGACTGAAAAACTCGCTGAACAATGTGCTGACCGTTCGCGCGGAATTAGGCACGCAGCTGAACGAACTGGAGTCGCTGGATTTATTAGGTAGCGATCGCGCATTAGGGCAAACGCAGCAGATGAGCGATCTGGTTGATGTGGACTGGAATGCAACTATTTCATCTTACATCATGCAGCAAACGGCATTGCAGGCATCGTATAAAGCATTTACCGATATGCAGGGATTGTCGCTCTTCCAGCTCAACAAATAAGCTCGCTTTAAAACATATCATGAAACTGGGTATGTTTTGTCTGCCTGCTCTGGGATCGCCGGGGCGGGCATTTTTTTTGCCTATTTTGCATTGTTGGTTAGCAAGGATGCCATTTGATGAATTTTAATATGTTGATTCAAAGATGAAATAAAAAAGCCCTGGCAGTTACCAGGGCTTGATTACTTTGAGCTAATTATTACTCAACAGGTTGCGGACGCGCAGGAGCGGCAGAGGCATGATGCGTTGCCGTATGACCACCTGCGGCACCTTTACCTTCGAAGGCAAAAGTAGGGCGCTGCCAGTCACTGTGACGCGGTGCCTCCGGAACATATTCCGGTGCCGGAGCGCGCGTCATTGGCGCGGTAGCGTGGTTATGCTCAACGGTGTTCTCTGGTTCAACCGCGGCTACCGTTTCAACTTCTGCTGCGACTTCAGCGACGACTGGCGCGGCAGGTTGAGCAACAACTTCAGGTTCAGCAACTACAACCTCAGCAGTTTCGGCAACTTCTTCAATATCTGCCGTCTCTTCCTGCGGTTCAACCACCGGTTCTGCGTGTTCTGCAACTTCCTGGGCTACGGCAACATCAGACTCGGTAATCACCTGCGGCTGTTCAGTTACCGCGGCAGCAATCACTTCAGGATGCGTCGTTTCAACCACTTCAGGTTGCGGTTCGGCAACCTGAACGGGGGGTTCTACGACTTCAGCCACTTCTTCAACAACTGGCGCGCTAACAACAGGTTCGACAGCGGCGGCGACAGGGACCTCAGTCACCATCGGCTGCACTTGTGCTTCTTCCTGTTCGCGCTGCTCTTCAACCTGTACATCTTGCGGACGTACAATTGGATAGCGGATCCAGACTTTGCCAGAGGCCAGTTCCGGAGACGCGCACGCTACGGTCAACGGCATTGGCGATTGGGTTGGATAACGCTCGTCACGATAGCGACGACGACGCTGACCACTCACGCGCAGGTGACGAGGCGAGCGGCGAGAACGACGCGGCATGCCACCGTTGTCGCGGTTATCGGCATTGTTCTCTTCTTGCTGTTCTGGCGCAGTTTGCGCTACGACTGGCAGCGGGACTTTCACCAGTTCTGTGCGTGGAGCTGGCGCTTCCTGAACAATTGGTTCGGCAGCGACAGTTTCTTCAACCACCGGTGCGACTACCGCTTCTTCGGCTACGCTTTGCTCGTAACGCACTTTCTGATTGAGCTGACGCTGTTTACGACGCGGCTGAACCGGACGTACGCGTTCTTCCTGTTCGGTTTCCTGAACAGATTGCTCTTCAACATTCAGCGCCTTCGCTTCTTGTTGCGCCTGACGTTTATCATCGTTACGGCGGCGGCTACGTTCACGACGCGGCGCTTGCTGCTCGTCGGTGGTACGTGCTTTTTCCGTTACCTCAGCCTGCTGACGGCTCTCACGCGTCTCGGCAGTCTGCTGCTGTGCCTGGCGACGATTACGACGGTTTTCTTCGCGATTATCGCTGCCTTCAGTACGTTCACTACGGGTGTCGCGGCGCTCATTACGGTCACGGCGGTTGTTCTGACGAGGCTTGCGACGATCCTGTTGACGTTCCGGTTTCGCTTCTGCTTTCGGTGCTGGTTGCTCGATCGGTTTGGTTTCTTCACCACCGCTGAACAGCGCTTTCAGTGCGCCGAAGAAGCGGCTCAACAGCCCAGGTTGTGCAGGAGCTGCTGGTGTTGCCGGTGCAGCTTTCGGTGCTGGGGCTACAACAGGCGCGGCAGGTTCAGCTGAAGTTGGCGCTGGCGGCACATCCGGCATAGCAAAGGTTGCCAGTGCAGGTTGTTCAGGACGCTTACGTTCAGCGAACTCTTCTTCAGACGGCAACGCCATCGCTTCTTCATGCAGCTTCGGCAGCATGTAGCTTAAGGTCGGCGTTTCTTCCCCTTTACGCACGCGCAGCACGTGGTAGTGCGGGGTTTCCATCTGATCGTTTGGCACAATTACACAGCGCACACCGTCCTGACGAGTTTCAATGGCATTTACCGCAGAACGTTTTTCATTCAGCAGGTAAGAAGCGATTGGCACAGGAACAATGGCGTGAACTTCCTGGGTGTTCTCTTTCAGCGCTTCTTCTTCGATCAGACGCAGAATAGAGAGCGACAGCGATTCGTTGTCACGCACGGTGCCAGTACCAGAACAACGCGGACAAACGTGATGACTGGATTCACCCAGTGATGGGCTCAGGCGCTGACGGGACATTTCCAGCAGGCCAAAGCGAGAAATATGGCTGATTTGAATACGCGCACGGTCCTGACGCACCGCTTCACGCAGACGGTTTTCTACCGCACGCTGGTGGCGTACAGGCGTCATGTCGATGAAGTCGATAACAATCAGGCCGCCGAGGTCACGCAGGCGCAGCTGACGAGCAATCTCATCGGCAGCTTCGAGGTTGGTGTTAAACGCGGTTTCTTCGATATCGCCGCCGCGGGTCGCGCGTGCGGAGTTGATGTCGATGGCGGTTAACGCTTCGGTGCTGTCGATAACAATGGAACCACCGGACGGCAGACGGACTTCACGCTGGAAGGCGGATTCGATCTGCGACTCGATCTGGTAGTGGCTGAACAGCGGGATCTCGCCGGTGTACAGTTTGATTTTGCTGCTGAAATCCGGGCGACCTAATGCAGCGATATGCTGACGTGCCAGTTCGAGCACTTTCGGGTTATCGATAAGGATTTCGCCGATGTCCTGACGTAAGTAATCGCGGAAAGCGCGAACGATTACGTTGCTCTCCTGATGAATCAGGAACGGAGCCGGACGGCTTTCAGCGGCTTTTTTGATGGCTTCCCAGTGTTTCAGACGGAAGCTTAAATCCCATTGCAGCGCCTCAGCAGATTTGCCGACGCCAGCGGTGCGCACGATAAGCCCCATGCCTTCCGGCAGTTCAAGGCTTGCCAGTGCTTCTTTTAATTCGGTACGGTCGTCGCCTTCGATACGGCGAGAAATGCCACCCGCGCGCGGGTTGTTCGGCATCAGAACCAGATAGCTACCCGCCAGACTGATAAAGGTGGTTAATGCCGCGCCTTTGTTGCCGCGCTCTTCTTTATCGATCTGAACAATGACTTCCTGACCTTCACGCAACACATCTTTAATGTTGGGACGACCATGAGCACTGTAGTTAGCAGGGAAATATTCGCGGGCAATTTCTTTTAGTGGGAGGAAACCGTGACGTTCAGCGCCGTAATCAACAAAAGCAGCTTCCAGACTCGGTTCAATGCGGGTGATTTTACCTTTGTAGATGTTTGCCTTTTTCTGCTCGTGCCCTGGACTTTCGATATCCAGGTCATACAGACGCTGCCCATCTACAAGGGCAACGCGCAACTCTTCCTGCTGAGTTGCGTTGATTAACATTCTTTTCATCGTAACTTACTCATTATTCTTACATTGACGACTAAGCTGCGGGCAAAGTAACGCCTTTCCGGGTGTGAACCGATGGCCTCGTGTCTAGTCGCGTCGCCAACCTCACGGTTATCGTCAGCTCAAAGAGGCGCAGAGTGTCGGTTGCCCGTTTTTCATGCGGAAAAACAGCGCAATTATCAAAGAAACAGACTGGGTATTACTCTCCAGAAATATTTCCATCTACCGGTAAGGACTGCAACCCGCAGCCCGCTAACTGCCTGAAAGATCAATACGTCTTACGCCATTGCTGCGTGGATGATCGGTCGGGCAAAATGGGTTATTCCGTAAAATTTCTTGTTTTAACAAGGATGGACACGGAAACGGCCTCATTATTCCACTGCAAGCCTTGTTATAGCAAGATGACTTTTACCATTTATCACCCGCTTACTCACAGTTTTTTCACTTCTTGCTGGTGATTGGTTTAATAACCATCAATAAAGTGATCACGTAGTGAAGTAATAAGGTGTAAAACTAAATATAAGCATAGAAAAATGAGTGGCGCGAATCCTGTTGGCTAATTAGAATCGCCCACCATGAAAACAGAGACTCCATCCGTAAAAATTGTTGCTATCACCGCTGACGAAGCGGGGCAACGTATCGATAACTTTTTGCGTACCCAATTGAAAGGCGTACCAAAAAGTATGATTTACCGTATTTTGCGTAAAGGCGAAGTGCGGGTGAACAAAAAACGTATTAAGCCTGAATATAAACTCGAAGCGGGTGATGAGGTGCGTATCCCACCGGTTCGCGTTGCTGAGCGGGAAGAAGAGGCGGTTTCGCCACATCTGCAAAAGGTGGCAGCGCTGGCGGACGTCATCTTATATGAAGATGACCATATCCTGGTGCTGAATAAACCTTCCGGTACGGCGGTACATGGCGGCAGTGGTTTAAGCTTCGGCGTTATCGAAGGTTTGCGGGCGTTGCGCCCGGAAGCGCGGTTCCTTGAACTGGTTCATCGTCTCGACCGGGACACTTCAGGTGTGTTGCTGGTAGCGAAAAAACGCTCGGCGTTGCGTTCTCTGCATGAGCAATTACGTGAAAAAGGGATGCAAAAAGATTACCTGGCGCTGGTGCGCGGTCAGTGGCAGTCGCATGTGAAGAGCATTCAAGCGCCGTTGCTGAAAAATATTCTGCAAAGCGGCGAACGTATCGTGCGTGTGAGTCAGGAAGGCAAACCGTCGGAAACACGCTTTAAAGTGGAAGAACGCTATGCATTTGCCACCCTGGTGCGTTGTAGTCCGGTAACAGGGCGTACTCATCAGATCCGTGTGCATACACAGTATGCAGGTCATCCGATTGCCTTTGACGATCGCTACGGTGACCGTGAATTTGACAGACAGCTCACTGAAGCAGGCACGGGATTAAATCGTTTGTTCCTGCACGCCGCAGCGTTGAAGTTTACCCATCCGGGGACCGGTGAGGTGATGCGTATCGAAGCGCCGATGGATGATGGTTTGAAGCGTTGTTTGCAAAAGCTGCGTAACGCGCACTGATACAAACATATAAGCCTAATAATGGGCGGTTGGCCTGATAAGGCGTTTACGCCGCATCAGGCCGCCAGCACCGATTGCCGGATGCGACGTAACCGCATCCGGCGTAAAAAACTATCCCATCAGCGGGTTTTTCCCTTCCCGACGTAACATCTGACACAGCGCGATTAGCGGTAAACCAACCAGCGTGTTAGGGTCACGCCCCTCTAAACGTTCAAACAGCGTAATGCCAAATCCTTCACTCTTAAAGCTACCCGCGCAGTGCAGGGGATGCTCCTTACGCACGTAATTATCAATCTCCGCCTCGCTCAGGTGACGGAAATGGACGTCAAAAGGCTCCACTTCTGTTTGTAGATGCCCATTCGCCGAATTAAACAACGCCAGTCCAGTATAGAAGGTGACGATATTGCCGCTGGCTTTGCGTAATTGCAGACGGGCATTTTCTTCCGTTAACGGTTTACCGGTGATTTCGCCATCAAGAACACATACCTGGTCTGAACCAATAATTAAATGATCCGGATAACGTGACGCCAGAGATTGCGCTTTTTCTTGTGCCAGTCGAAGCACCAACTGTCGCGGTGATTCGTCGCTGCGTGGGGTTTCGTCGACCTCTGGTGCTGCACATTCAAAAGAGATTTGCAGTTTTTCCAGAAGAGCGCGACGCCATGGCGAGGTGGAGGCTAAAATAAGTTTAGGCATATTTTTTTCCATCAGATATAGCGTATTGATGATAGCCATTTTAAACTATGCGCTTCGTTTTGCAGGTTGATGTTCGTTATCAGCACTGAACGAAAATAAAGCAGTAACCCGCAATGTGTGCGAATTATTGGCAAAAGGCAACCACAGGCTGCCTTTTTCTTTGACTCTATGACGTTACAAAGTTAATATGCGCGCCCTATGCAAAAGGTAAAATTACCCCTGACTCTCGATCCGGTTCGTACGGCTCAAAAACGCCTTGATTACCAGGGTATCTATACCCCTGATCAGGTTGAGCGCGTCGCCGAATCCGTAGTCAGTGTGGACAGTGATGTGGAATGCTCCATGTCGTTCGCTATCGATAACCAACGTCTCGCAGTGTTAAACGGCGATGCGAAGGTGACGGTAACGCTCGAGTGTCAGCGTTGCGGGAAGCCGTTTACTCATCAGGTCTACACAACGTATTGTTTTAGTCCTGTGCGTTCAGACGAACAGGCTGAAGCACTGCCGGAAGCGTATGAACCGATTGAGGTTAACGAATTCGGTGAAATCGATCTGCTTGCAATGGTTGAAGATGAAATCATCCTCGCCTTGCCGGTAGTTCCGGTGCATGATTCTGAACACTGTGAAGTGTCCGAAGCGGACATGGTCTTTGGTGAACTGCCTGAAGAAGCGCAAAAGCCAAACCCATTTGCCGTATTAGCCAGCTTAAAGCGTAAGTAATTGGTGCTCCCCGTTGGATCGGGGATAAACCGTAATTGAGGAGTAAGGTCCATGGCCGTACAACAGAATAAACCAACCCGTTCCAAACGTGGCATGCGTCGTTCCCATGACGCGCTGACCGCAGTCACCAGCCTGTCTGTAGACAAAACTTCTGGTGAAAAACACCTGCGTCACCACATCACTGCCGACGGTTACTACCGCGGCCGCAAGGTCATCGCTAAGTAATCACGCGTCTGCGTGATGAAGCTTAGTGAGGATTTTCCCCAGGCAACTGGGGAAAGACCAAACCGGGCGGCGACGATACCTTGACACGTCTAACCCTGGCGTTAGATGTCATGGGAGGGGATTTTGGCCCTTCCGTGACAGTGCCTGCAGCATTGCAGGCACTGAATTCTAATTCGCAACTCACTCTTCTTTTAGTCGGCAATCCCGACGCCATCACGCCATTACTTGCTAAAGCTGACTTTGAACAACGTTCGCGTCTGCAGATTATTCCTGCGCAGTCAGTTATCGCCAGTGATGCCCGGCCTTCGCAAGCTATCCGCGCCAGTCGTGGGAGTTCAATGCGTATGGCCCTGGAGCTGGTGAAAGAAGGTCGAGCGCAAGCCTGTGTCAGTGCCGGTAATACCGGGGCACTGATGGGGCTGGCAAAATTATTACTCAAGCCCCTGGAGGGGATTGAGCGTCCGGCGCTGGTGACGGTATTACCACATCAGCAAAAGGGCAAAACGGTGGTCCTCGATTTAGGGGCCAACGTCGATTGTGACAGCACAATGTTGGTGCAATTTGCCATTATGGGCTCAGTTCTGGCTGAAGAGGTGGTGGAAATTCCCAATCCTCGCGTGGCGTTGCTCAATATTGGTGAAGAAGAAGTAAAGGGTCTCGACAGTATTCGGGATGCCTCAGCGGTGCTTAAAACAATCCCTTCTATCAATTATATCGGCTATCTTGAAGCCAATGAGTTGTTAACTGGCAAGACAGATGTGCTGGTTTGTGACGGCTTTACAGGAAATGTCACGTTAAAGACGATGGAAGGTGTTGTCAGGATGTTCCTTTCTCTGCTGAAATCTCAGGGTGAAGGGAAAAAACGGTCGTGGTGGCTACTGTTATTAAAGCGTTGGCTACAAAAGAGCCTGACGAGGCGATTCAGTCACCTCAACCCCGACCAGTATAACGGCGCCTGTCTGTTAGGATTGCGCGGCACGGTGATAAAAAGTCATGGTGCAGCCAATCAGCGAGCTTTTGCGGTCGCGATTGAACAGGCAGTGCAGGCGGTGCAGCGACAAGTTCCTCAGCGAATTGCCGCTCGCCTGGAATCTGTATACCCAGCTGGTTTTGAGCTGCTGGACGGTGGCAAAAGCGGAACTCTGCGGTAGCAGGACGCTGCCAGCGAACTCGCAGTTTGCAAGTGACGGTATATAACCGAAAAGTGACTGAGCGTACATGTATACGAAGATTATTGGTACTGGCAGCTATCTGCCCGAACAAGTGCGGACAAACGCCGATTTGGAAAAAATGGTGGACACCTCTGACGAGTGGATTGTCACTCGTACCGGTATCCGCGAACGCCACATTGCCGCGCCAAACGAAACCGTTTCAACCATGGGCTTTGAAGCGGCGACACGCGCAATTGAGATGGCGGGCATTGAGAAAGACCAGATTGGCCTGATCGTTGTGGCAACGACTTCTGCTACGCACGCTTTCCCGAGCGCAGCTTGTCAGATTCAAAGCATGTTGGGCATTAAAGGTTGCCCGGCATTTGACGTTGCAGCAGCCTGCGCAGGTTTCACCTATGCATTAAGCGTAGCCGATCAATACGTGAAATCTGGGGCGGTGAAGTATGCTCTGGTCGTCGGTTCCGATGTACTGGCGCGCACCTGCGATCCAACAGATCGTGGGACTATTATTATTTTTGGCGATGGCGCGGGCGCTGCGGTGCTGGCTGCCTCTGAAGAGCCGGGAATCATCTCCACCCATCTGCATGCCGACGGTAGTTATGGTGAATTGCTGACGCTGCCAAACGCCGACCGCGTGAATCCAGAGAATTCAATTCATCTGACGATGGCGGGCAACGAAGTCTTCAAGGTTGCGGTAACGGAACTGGCGCACATCGTTGATGAGACGCTGGCGGCGAATAATCTTGACCGTTCTCAACTGGACTGGCTGGTTCCGCATCAGGCTAACCTGCGTATTATCAGTGCAACGGCGAAAAAACTCGGTATGTCTATGGACAATGTTGTGGTGACGCTGGATCGCCACGGTAATACCTCTGCGGCCTCTGTCCCGTGCGCGCTGGATGAAGCTGTACGCGACGGGCGCATTAAGCCGGGGCAGTTGGTTCTGCTTGAAGCCTTTGGCGGTGGATTCACCTGGGGCTCCGCGCTGGTTCGTTTCTAGGATAAGGATTAAAACATGACGCAATTTGCATTTGTGTTCCCTGGACAGGGTTCTCAAACCGTTGGAATGCTGGCTGATATGGCGGCGAGCTATCCAATTGTCGAAGAAACGTTTGCTGAAGCTTCTGCGGCGCTGGGCTACGACCTGTGGGCGCTGACCCAGCAGGGGCCAGCTGAAGAACTGAATAAAACCTGGCAAACCCAGCCAGCGCTGTTGACTGCATCTGTTGCGCTGTACCGCGTATGGCAGCAGCAGGGCGGTAAAGCACCGGCAATGATGGCCGGTCACAGCCTGGGGGAATACTCCGCGCTGGTTTGCGCTGGTGTGATTGATTTCGCTGATGCGGTGCGTCTGGTTGAGATGCGCGGCAAGTTCATGCAAGAAGCCGTACCGGAAGGCACGGGCGCTATGGCGGCAATCATCGGTCTGGATGATGCGTCTATTGCGAAAGCGTGTGAAGAAGCTGCAGAAGGTCAGGTCGTTTCTCCGGTAAACTTTAACTCTCCGGGACAGGTGGTTATTGCCGGTCATAAAGAGGCGGTTGAGCGTGCTGGCGCTGCCTGTAAAGCTGCGGGCGCAAAACGCGCGCTGCCGTTACCAGTGAGCGTACCGTCTCACTGTGCGCTGATGAAACCAGCAGCCGACAAACTGGCAGTAGAATTAGCGAAAATCACCTTTAACGCACCAACAGTTCCTGTTGTGAATAACGTTGATGTGAAATGCGAAACCAATGGTGATGCCATTCGTGACGCACTGGTACGTCAGTTGTATAACCCGGTTCAGTGGACGAAGTCTGTTGAGTACATGGCAGCGCAAGGCGTAGAACATCTCTATGAAGTCGGCCCGGGCAAAGTGCTAACTGGCCTGACGAAACGCATTGTCGACACCCTGACCGCCTCGGCGCTGAACGAACCTTCAGCGATGGCAGCGGCGCTCGAGCTTTAAAAGAGGAAAATCATGAATTTTGAAGGAAAAATCGCACTGGTAACCGGTGCAAGCCGCGGAATTGGCCGCGCAATTGCTGAAACGCTCGCAGCCCGTGGCGCGAAAGTTATTGGCACTGCGACCAGTGAAAATGGCGCTCAGGCGATCAGTGATTATTTAGGTGCTAACGGCAAAGGTCTGATGTTGAATGTGACCGACCCGGCATCTATCGAATCTGTTCTGGAAAAAATTCGCGCAGAATTTGGTGAAGTGGATATCCTGGTCAATAATGCCGGTATCACTCGTGATAACCTGTTAATGCGAATGAAAGATGAAGAGTGGAACGATATTATCGAAACCAACCTTTCATCTGTTTTCCGTCTGTCAAAAGCGGTAATGCGCGCTATGATGAAAAAGCGTCATGGTCGTATTATCACTATCGGTTCTGTGGTTGGTACCATGGGAAATGGCGGTCAGGCCAACTACGCTGCGGCGAAAGCGGGCTTGATCGGCTTCAGTAAATCACTGGCGCGCGAAGTTGCGTCACGCGGTATTACTGTAAACGTTGTTGCTCCGGGCTTTATTGAAACGGACATGACACGTGCGCTGAGCGATGACCAGCGTGCGGGTATCCTGGCGCAGGTTCCTGCGGGTCGCCTCGGCGGCGCACAGGAAATCGCCAACGCGGTTGCATTCCTGGCATCCGACGAAGCAGCTTACATCACGGGTGAAACTTTGCATGTGAACGGCGGGATGTACATGGTCTGACCGCGATTTGCACAAAATGCTCATGTTGCGCGCAGTCTGCGTGGTTATGAGTAATAATTAGTGCAAAATGATTTGCGTTATTGGGGGGTAAGGCCTCAAAATAACGTAAAATCGTGGTAAGACCTGCCGGGATTTAGTTGCAAATTTTTCAACATTTTATACACTACGAAAACCATCGCGAAAGCGAGTTTTGATAGGAAATTTAAGAGTATGAGCACTATCGAAGAACGCGTTAAGAAAATTATCGGCGAACAGCTGGGCGTTAAGCAGGAAGAAGTTACCAACAATGCTTCTTTCGTTGAAGACCTGGGCGCGGATTCTCTTGACACCGTTGAGCTGGTAATGGCTCTGGAAGAAGAGTTTGATACTGAGATTCCGGACGAAGAAGCTGAGAAAATCACCACCGTTCAGGCTGCCATTGATTACATCAACGGCCACCAGGCGTAAGTGAACATCTCCAGGCGGTCGTTCGACCGCCTGAGTTTTATCTTTTTGTCCCACTAGAATCATTTTTTCCCTCCCTGGAGGACAAACGTGTCTAAGCGTCGTGTAGTTGTGACCGGACTGGGCATGTTGTCTCCTGTCGGCAATACCGTAGAGTCTACCTGGAAAGCTCTGCTTGCCGGTCAGAGTGGCATCAGCCTAATCGACCATTTCGATACTAGCGCCTATGCAACGAAATTTGCTGGCTTAGTAAAGGATTTTAACTGTGAGGACATTATCTCGCGCAAAGAACAGCGCAAGATGGATGCCTTCATTCAATATGGAATTGTCGCTGGCGTTCAGGCCATGCAGGATTCTGGCCTTGAAATAACGGAAGAGAACGCAACCCGCATTGGTGCCGCAATTGGCTCCGGGATTGGCGGCCTCGGACTGATCGAAGAAAACCACACATCTCTGATGAACGGTGGTCCACGTAAGATCAGCCCATTCTTCGTTCCGTCAACGATTGTGAACATGGTGGCAGGTCATCTGACTATCATGTATGGCCTGCGTGGCCCAAGCATCTCTATCGCGACCGCCTGTACTTCCGGCGTGCACAACATTGGTCATGCTGCGCGTATTATCGCGTATGGCGATGCTGACGTGATGGTTGCAGGTGGCGCAGAGAAAGCCAGTACGCCGCTGGGCGTTGGTGGTTTTGGCGCGGCACGTGCATTATCTACCCGCAATGATAACCCGCAAGCGGCGAGCCGCCCGTGGGATAAAGAGCGTGATGGCTTCGTACTGGGCGATGGTGCCGGTATGCTGGTACTAGAAGAGTACGAACACGCGAAAAAACGCGGTGCGAAAATTTACGCTGAACTCGTCGGCTTTGGTATGAGCAGCGATGCTTATCATATGACGTCACCGCCAGAAAATGGCGCAGGCGCAGCTCTGGCAATGGCAAATGCTCTGCGTGATGCAGGCATTGAAGCGAGTCAGATTGGCTACGTTAACGCGCACGGTACTTCTACGCCGGCTGGCGATAAAGCTGAAGCGCAGGCGGTGAAAGCCATCTTCGGTGAAGCTGCAAGCCGTGTGTTGGTAAGCTCCACGAAATCTATGACCGGTCACCTGTTAGGTGCGGCGGGGGCAGTAGAGTCTATCTACTCCATCCTGGCGCTGCGCGATCAGGCTGTTCCGCCAACCATCAACCTGGATAACCCGGATGAAGGTTGCGATCTGGATTTCGTACCGCACGAAGCGCGTCAGGTCAGCGGAATGGAATACACTCTGTGTAACTCCTTCGGCTTCGGTGGCACTAATGGTTCTTTGATCTTTAAAAAGATCTAAGTTGTCATTTTCCACCCATATAAAAGGTCCGCTTGCGGGCCTTTTTTCTTAGCTTTTATTCCGACTTGTTCCGTAGTGAACATGCTGCCACACTAACAATTCTCTGATAAGGAGCCGGTATGTTCTTAATTAACGGTTATAAGCAGGAATCGCTGGCAGTAAGCGATCGGGCAACGCAGTTTGGTGATGGTTGTTTTACCACCGCCAGAGTTATCGACGGTAAAGTCAGTTTGTTATCGGCGCATATCCAGCGACTACAGGATGCTTGTCAGCGGTTGATGATTTTCTGTGACTTCTGGCCTCAGCTTGAACAAGAGATGAAAACGCTGGCAGCAGAACAGCAAAATGGTGTGCTGAAAGTCGTGATCAGTCGCGGTAGTGGCGGGCGAGGGTACAGCACATTGAACAGTGGACCGGCAACGCGGATTCTCTCCGTTACGGTTTATCCTGCACATTACGACCGTTTGCGTAACGAAGGGATGACGTTGGCGCTAAGCCCGGTGCGGCTGGGGCGCAATCCTCATCTTGCAGGTATTAAACATCTTAATCGGCTTGAGCAAGTATTGATCCGCTCTCATCTTGAGCAGACAAACGCTGATGAGGCGCTGGTCCTTGACAGCGAAGGGTGGGTTACGGAATGCTGTGCGGCTAATTTGTTCTGGCGGAAGGGCAACGTAGTTTATACGCCGCGACTGGATCAGGCAGGTGTTAACGGCATTATGCGACAATTCTGTATCCGTTTGCTGGCACAATCCTCTTATCAGCTTGTCGAAGTGCAAGCTTCTCTGGAAGAGGCGTTGCAGGCAGATGAGATGGTTATTTGTAATGCGTTAATGCCAGTGATGCCCGTACGTGCCTGTGGCGATGTCTCCTTTTCGTCAGCAACGTTATATGAATATTTAGCCCCACTTTGTGAGCGCCCGAATTAGTCATGAAAAAAGTGTTATTGATAATCTTGTTATTGCTGGTGGTACTGGGTATCGCCGCTGGTGTGGGCGTCTGGAAGGTTCGCCATCTTGCCGACAGCAAATTGCTTATCAAAGAAGAGACGATATTTACCCTGAAGCCAGGGACCGGACGTCTGGCGCTCGGTGAACAGCTTTATGCTGATAAGATCATCAATCGCCCACGGGTTTTTCAATGGCTGCTGCGTATCGAACCGGATCTTTCTCACTTTAAAGCCGGGACTTACCGCTTTACACCGCAGATGACCGTGCGCGAGATGCTGAAATTGTTGGAAAGCGGTAAAGAAGCACAGTTCCCGCTGCGACTGGTAGAAGGGATGCGTCTGAGCGACTACCTCAAGCAATTGCGTGAGGCTCCGTATATCAAGCACACGCTGAGTGACGATAAGTACGCCACCGTAGCGCAGGCACTTGAACTGGAAAACCCGGAGTGGATTGAAGGTTGGTTCTGGCCAGACACCTGGATGTATACCGCCAATACCACCGATGTCGCGTTACTCAAGCGAGCGCACAAGAAAATGGTGAAAGCGGTCGATAGCGCCTGGGAAGGGCGTGCGGACGGTCTGCCTTATAAAGATAAAAATCAGCTGGTGACGATGGCATCAATTATCGAAAAAGAAACCGCCGTTGCCAGTGAACGCGATCAGGTTGCCTCGGTATTTATCAACCGTTTACGCATTGGTATGCGCCTGCAGACCGACCCAACCGTGATTTACGGGATGGGAGAGCGTTATAATGGCAAACTTTCTCGTGCAGACCTGGAAACGCCGACAGCGTATAACACCTATACCATTACCGGTTTGCCGCCGGGTGCGATAGCTACGCCGGGGGCGGATTCGCTGAAGGCTGCTGCGCATCCGGCAAAAACGCCGTATCTCTATTTTGTGGCCGATGGTAAAGGTGGTCACACGTTTAATACCAATCTTGCCAGCCATAACAAGTCTGTGCAGGATTATCTGAAAGTGCTTAAGGAAAAAAATGCGCAGTAAGTATATCGTCATTGAGGGGCTGGAAGGCGCAGGCAAAACTACCGCGCGTAATGTGGTGGTTGAGACGCTTGAGCAACTGGGTATCCGCGACATGGTTTTCACTCGGGAACCTGGCGGTACGCAACTTGCCGAAAAGTTAAGAAGCCTGGTGCTGGATATCAAATCGGTAGGCGATGAAGTCATTACCGATAAAGCCGAAGTTCTGATGTTTTATGCCGCGCGCGTTCAACTGGTAGAAACGGTCATCAAACCAGCTCTGGCTAACGGCACCTGGGTGATTGGCGATCGCCACGATCTCTCCACTCAGGCGTATCAGGGCGGAGGACGTGGTATTGACCAACATATGCTGGCAACACTGCGTGATGCTGTTCTCGGGGATTTTCGCCCCGACTTAACGCTCTATCTCGATGTTACCCCGGAAGTTGGCTTAAAACGCGCGCGTGCGCGCGGCGAGCTGGATCGTATTGAGCAAGAGTCTTTCGATTTCTTTAATCGCACCCGCGCCCGCTATCTGGAACTGGCTGCACAAGATAAAAGTATTCATACCATTGATGCCACCCAGCCGCTGGAGGCCGTGATGGATGCAATCCGCACTACCGTGACCCACTGGGTTAAGGAGTTGGACGCATGAGATGGTATCCATGGTTACGACCTGATTTCGAAAAACTGGTAGCCAGCTATCAGGCCGGAAGAGGTCACCATGCGCTACTCATTCAGGCGTTACCGGGCATGGGCGATGATGCTTTAATCTACGCCCTGAGCCGTTATTTACTCTGCCAACAACCGCAGGGCCACAAAAGTTGCGGTCACTGTCGTGGATGTCAGTTGATGCAGGCTGGCACGCATCCCGATTACTACACCCTGGCTCCCGAAAAAGGGAAAAATATGCTGGGCATTGATGCGGTACGTGAGGTCACCGAAAAGCTGAATGAGCACGCACGCTTAGGTGGTGCGAAAGTTGTCTGGGTAACCGATGCTGCCTTACTAACCGACGCCGCGGCTAACGCATTGCTGAAAACGCTTGAAGAGCCACCAGCAGAAACCTGGTTTTTCCTGGCTACCCGCGAGCCTGAACGTTTACTGGCAACATTACGTAGTCGTTGTCGGTTACATTACCTTGCGCCGCCGCCGGAACAGTACGCCGTGACCTGGCTTTCACGCGAAGTGACAATGTCACAGGATGCATTACTTGCCGCATTGCGCTTAAGCGCCGGTTCGCCTGGCGCGGCACTGGCGTTGTTTCAGGGAGATAACTGGCAGGCTCGTGAAACATTGTGTCAGGCGTTGGCATATAGCGTGCCATCGGGCGACTGGTATTCGCTGCTAGCGGCCCTTAATCATGAACAAGCTCCGGCGCGTTTACACTGGCTGGCAACGTTGCTGATGGATGCGCTAAAACGCCATCATGGTGCTGCGCAGGTGACCAATGTTGATGTGCCGGGCCTGGTCGCCGAACTGGCAAACCATCTTTCTCCCTCGCGCCTGCAGGCTATACTGGGGGATGTTTGCCACATTCGTGAACAGTTAATGTCTGTTACAGGCATCAACCGCGAGCTTCTCATCACCGATCTTTTACTGCGTATTGAGCATTACCTGCAACCGGGCGTTGTGCTACCGGTTCCTCATCTTTAAGAGAGACATCATGTTTTTAGTCGACTCACACTGCCATCTCGATGGTCTGGATTATGAATCTTTGCATAAGGACGTGGATGACGTTCTGGCGAAAGCCGCCGCACGCGATGTGAAATTTTGTCTGGCAGTCGCCACAACATTACCGGGTTATTTACATATGCGGGATCTGGTAGGCGAACGTGACAACGTCGTATTTTCTTGTGGCGTGCATCCACTCAACCAGAATGATCCCTACGATGTAGAAGATTTACGCCGTCTGGCGGCAGAAGAGGGTGTTGTAGCGCTGGGTGAAACCGGGCTGGATTATTATTACACACCGGAAACTAAAGTACGTCAGCAAGAGTCCTTCATCCATCATATCCAGATTGGTCGTGAACTGAACAAGCCGGTTATCGTCCATACCCGTGACGCCCGTGCCGATACGCTGGCAATTCTGCGCGAAGAAAAAGTGACGGATTGCGGTGGCGTACTACACTGTTTTACAGAGGACAGAGAAACGGCGGGTAAATTACTGGATCTCGGATTTTACATCTCCTTTTCCGGCATTGTGACCTTCCGTAATGCGGAGCAACTGCGCGATGCTGCGCGTTATGTCCCCCTGGATCGATTACTGGTGGAAACTGACTCACCTTACCTTGCGCCGGTACCGCATCGAGGAAAAGAGAATCAACCTGCGATGGTTCGTGACGTTGCAGAATACATGGCTGTGTTGAAAGGTGTTGCCGTTGAAGAACTGGCGCAGGTAACCACCGATAACTTCGCCCGTCTGTTTCACATCGACGCTTCCCGCCTTCAATCCATCCGTTGAATGAGTTTTTTTAAAGCTCGTAATTAATGGCTAAAACGAGTAAAGTTCACCGCCGAAAATTGGGCGGTGAATAACCACGTTTGAAATATTGTGACATATGTTTTGTCAAAATGTGCAACTTCTCCAATGATCTGAAGTTGAAACGTGATAGCCGTCAAACAAATTGGCACTGAATTATTTTACTCTGTGTAATAAATAAAGGGCGCTTAGATGCCCTGTACACGGCGAGGCTCTCCCCCCTTGCCACGCGTGAGAACGTAAAAAAAGCACCCATACTCAGGAGCACTCTCAATTATGTTTAAGAATGCATTTGCTAACCTGCAAAAGGTCGGTAAATCGCTGATGCTGCCGGTATCCGTACTGCCTATCGCAGGTATCCTGCTGGGCGTCGGTTCCGCGAATTTCAGCTGGCTGCCCGCCGTTGTATCGCATGTTATGGCAGAAGCAGGCGGTTCCGTCTTTGCAAACATGCCACTGATTTTTGCGATCGGTGTCGCCCTCGGCTTTACCAATAACGATGGCGTATCCGCGCTGGCCGCAGTTGTTGCCTATGGCATCATGGTTAAAACCATGGCCGTGGTTGCGCCACTGGTACTGCATTTACCTGCTGAAGAAATCGCCTCTAAACACCTGGCGGATACTGGCGTACTCGGAGGGATTATCTCCGGTGCGATCGCAGCGTACATGTTTAACCGTTTCTACCGTATTAAGCTGCCTGAGTATCTTGGCTTCTTTGCCGGTAAACGCTTTGTGCCGATCATTTCTGGCCTGGCTGCCATCTTTACTGGCGTTGTGCTGTCCTTCATTTGGCCGCCGATTGGTTCTGCAATCCAGACCTTCTCTCAGTGGGCTGCTTACCAGAACCCGGTAGTTGCGTTTGGCATTTACGGTTTCATCGAACGTTGCCTGGTACCGTTTGGTCTGCACCACATCTGGAACGTACCTTTCCAGATGCAGATTGGTGAATACACCAACGCAGCAGGTCAGGTTTTCCACGGCGACATTCCGCGTTATATGGCGGGTGACCCGACTGCGGGTAAACTGTCTGGTGGCTTCCTGTTCAAAATGTACGGTCTGCCAGCTGCCGCAATTGCTATCTGGCACTCTGCTAAACCAGAAAACCGCGCGAAAGTGGGCGGTATTATGATCTCCGCGGCGCTGACCTCGTTCCTGACCGGTATCACCGAGCCGATCGAGTTCTCCTTCATGTTCGTTGCGCCGATCCTGTACATCATCCACGCGATTCTGGCAGGCCTGGCATTCCCAATCTGTATTCTTCTGGGGATGCGTGACGGTACGTCGTTCTCGCACGGTCTGATCGACTTCATCGTTCTGTCTGGTAACAGCAGCAAACTGTGGCTGTTCCCGATCGTCGGTATCGGTTATGCGATTGTTTACTACACCATCTTCCGCGTGCTGATTAAAGCACTGGATCTGAAAACGCCGGGTCGTGAAGACGCGACTGAAGATGCAAAAGCGACAGGTACCAGCGAAATGGCACCGGCTCTGGTTGCTGCATTTGGTGGTAAAGAAAACATTACTAACCTCGACGCATGTATTACCCGTCTGCGCGTCAGCGTTGCTGATGTGTCTAAAGTGGATCAGGCTGGCCTGAAGAAACTGGGCGCAGCGGGCGTAGTGGTTGCTGGTTCTGGTGTTCAGGCGATTTTCGGTACTAAATCCGATAACCTGAAAACCGAGATGGATGAGTACATCCGTAACCACTAATCCGTAAGACGTTGGGGAGACTAAGGCAGCCAGATGGCTGCCTTTTTTACAGGTGTTATTCAGAATTGATACGTGCCGGTAATGCTGAAATTACGCGGTGTGCCGTAGACGATAGAACCTTCCACGTTGGTATCGTAGGTTTTGTCGAACAGGTTATTGACGTTCCCCTGTAACGAGAAGTTTTTCGTCACCTGGTAGCGGGTGAAGAGATCCACCAGCGCGTAGCTACCTTGCTCGGCGCGGAAGGTGCCATACGGTGTCACGGTGTCGGTATACACGCGATTTTGCCAGTTAGCACCACCGCCGACTGTCAACTCTGGCATGACAGGCAACCGATAGCTGGTGAACATTTTAACCGTGGTGCGTGGCAGATTAGGATTAACGGCGTTTCCTTCGTTATCCTCTGCAATATAGCGCGTTGCGCCAAATGTCAGCTGCCAGTTGTCGGTAATTGCGCCGTTGAGTTCAAATTCCACCCCTTTACTGACTGTCCCATCCACCGCTTTATAGGCGGTTTCGCCGTTGCTGCCGGGGATAGGTGTACCGGTGGACTGAGCGACATTATCCTGCTCAATACGGAAGATGGCTAACGTGGTGGTCAGACGGCTATTCATCCAGTCCGATTTCAGACCCAGCTCGTAGTTGTTACCGGTGATTGGAGCCAGATATTTGCCTGAACTGTCACGATCATTTTGCGGCTGGAAAATAGAGGTATAGCTGGCGTAGGTCGACCAGTTGTCATTGATGTCAAACACCAGACCAGCGTAAGGCGTGGTGTGGTTTTTCTCCATGCTGTAAGTCAGCGTATCAACCCGCCAGTTGGTATAACGTGCGCCGAGGATCAGATGCAGCGGATCGGCAAGGGTGACTCGAGTGGCAGCATATAACGATTTCATATGTGTGGTATCGTCCTGTGCCAGGCTCTGTGGTGACCAGTCGGTTTGTGGGAAATTGCCATTAAAGTTGTAGAAACTGCCAATTTCATCCGGGAAGATGTTGGCCCATGAACTGAAGTAACGATTGTTTTGTTTGCTGTAACTGCCACCAAACATTAGATTGTGCTGACGACCAAACAATTCATAAATACCGTCAGCGAACAAATCCAGCGCATCAACTTTACGTTTGCCACTGTTCCAACCGGTGCCGCCGACATAATCAAAGCCAGGTCCATAATTACTGTATGGCCCAACCAGCATACCATCCGCTTTGTTTACATAGGCATCGACATACATCATTTTGCTGTCAAATTCGACTTCAGAGTGGGTGGCATTCAGTGTCGCTTGCCAGGTATCAGCAAACCGCTGCTTCAGGGTCATAAAGACCTTGTTGATCTCTTTATCGTTGTACGCCCAGTCAGGTGCGGTACTGCGTGCACGATCGTAACTGTTGCTGCTGCCATCAGTATTCCAGCGCGGTAAACCGCCCCAGGTTGGGCTATTAACATCAATGCGCTGATATTCGTAACCGGCTGAAAGCGTCGTAAGATCGCCTAAATCAGCATCGACAATGCCGGAGAAGAAGGTCTTTTCACTGTTGTAGCGGTCCAGCCATGAGTCGTTATTCTGGTAGCCGCCGACAATTCGCGCGCGGATTTTACCGTCTTCGGTGAGTGGGCTTTGTAAATCCGCCACATACCGTTCTTTGTTCCAGCTACCGTATTCCGCCGAGACATCGCCTTTAAATTCACGACTGGTCGCGTGTTTTCGAACCATATTAATTGCCGCAGATGGATTACCCGTCCCGGTCATGAGTCCTGTCGCGCCACGCACTACTTCTACGCGTTCAAACAGTGCCATATCAGAAAGTGCGTCGCCCAGATTCCAGCGCGATTCAAAATAGGTGGGGATACCATCAACCATATAGTTATCGATCTGGAATCCGCGGGAATAATAAAGAGCACGATCGGAATCCGCCTGACTTTTGCTGATCCCCAGCGTGTTTTCCATCACTTCGCCCAGCGTTTGTAACTGCTGATCTTCCATCCGCTGCTGGCTAACAATAGTGACCGACTGAGGAATATCACGTTGAGTCATCTGCATTTTGGTACCCGCAGAGGTAGACGTTACGCTGTAATCATTTTCGCCATCATCTGGAGCTGTGGCTGAACCCTCAACAATCACCGTTTCTTCAGTGGCTGGTGCAGCAAAAGCGGCAGAAGGTAATAGTGCCAGTGCTATGCAACCGGCAAGTAGTGACGGTTTGGTGATGGCTTGATATTGATTATCCCTGTTAAATTGTGTTGAAAGCATTTGAAATCTCTTGGTTTATGTTGTCGTCAGGCTCATGCCGGAGGAGGGTGATGAGCGATTATATTTAGTGTGCGAATAATTTTGTTTGTAAATGCAAATGAGAAATATACGCATTCATATTTGTCGTGTAAACCAAACAGAGAATGTCTTTTCAGCGCATTCGCAGGCAGAAATGGGAATAATGGCGATATATACGGCAGCAAAACGATTTTTTGCTTAAGAAATCGTGAGTTAAGGTTGAAAGAGCAGGTTTAACTCGACCATACTCTATACTCGCAGTGTGGCGCGGCGTAGCATGGCGCAACGCATGGCTATTTGAAAAAGGAAAATGTCGTGGCAGAAGAAACTATATTCAGCAAAATTATTCGTCGTGAGATCCCCTCCGATATCGTCTACCAGGATGATCTGGTAACGGCGTTTCGCGATATTTCGCCGCAAGCGCCAACGCATATTCTGATCATTCCGAATATCCTCATTCCGACTGTGAACGACGTCTCAGCTGAGCATGAGCAGGCGCTGGGACGCATGATCACCGTAGCGGCAAAAATTGCTGAGCAAGAAGGTATTGCCGAAGATGGCTATCGTCTGATCATGAATACCAACCGCCATGGCGGACAAGAGGTTTACCACATCCATATGCACTTGTTGGGTGGCCGTCCGCTGGGACCAATGCTGGCGCATAAAGGTCTGTAACGATGAGAAAAGGATGCTTTGGGCTGGTGTCTCTGGCGTTGTTACTGCTGGTGGGCTGTCGTTCACATCCGGAAATTCCGGTGAATGATGAGCAATCGCTGGTGATGGAGTCATCTTTATTGGCTGCGGGCATCAGTGCAGAAAAGCCCGTCCTTTCGACGTCTGATATTCAACCTTCAGCATCCTCAACGCTTTATAACGAAAGGCAAGAACCCGTTACCGTTCATTATCGTTTTTACTGGTATGACGCCAGAGGGCTGGAGATGCATCCTCTGGAAAGGCCACGCAGCGTTAGCATTCCCGCACATTCGGCGGTAACGCTGTACGGCAGCGCCAATTTTCTGGGGGCGCACAAAGTCAGACTTTATCTATATTTGTAAGGGGTGAATCTTGATGACAAAAATGAGTCGCTACGCCTTGATTACCGCGCTGGCGATGTTTCTCGCCGGGTGTGTGGGGCAACGTGAACCTGCACCGGTAGAAGAAGTGAAACCAGCGCCGGAACAACCAGCCGAGCCACAACAGCCTGTCCCCACAGTGCCCTCGGTGCCGACGATCCCGCAGCAGCCAGGCCCAATTGAGCACGAAGATCAAACGGCACCGCCTGCGCCGCATATTCGCCATTATGACTGGAATGGCGCAATGCAGCCGATGGTCAGTAAGATGCTTGGGGCTGACGGGGTGACTGCGGGTAGCGTCCTGCTGGTTGATAGCGTTAACAACCGTACTAACGGTTCGCTGAATGCCGCAGAAGCGACCGAAACGCTGCGAAATGCGCTGGCTAATAACGGGAAATTTACCCTGGTTTCCGCCCAGCAGCTGTCGATGGCTAAGCAACAGTTAGGTTTGTCGCCGCAGGACAGTTTAGGTACCCGTAGTAAAGCCATAGGCATTGCCCGCAATGTCGGCGCTCATTACGTGCTGTACTCCAGCGCCTCTGGCAACGTTAACGCTCCGACCCTACAAATGCAGCTGATGCTGGTGCAGACGGGCGAAATTATCTGGTCAGGTAAAGGTGCCGTTTCGCAGCAATAATCCCATCATGCGCGACGAATTGCTGTCGCGCTTTTTCCCGCAGTTTCATCCCGTCACGACGTTTAATAGTGGGCTTAGTGGCGGGAGTTTTCTCATTGAACATCAGGGCCAGCGTTTTGTTGTGCGTCAGCCGCACGATCCTGATGCGCCGCAGTCCGCGTTCTTGCGCCAGTATCGGGCTTTATCACAACTACCCGCAAGCATTGCACCGAAGCCGCATTTATATCTCCGTGACTGGATGGTAGTCGACTATCTGCCCGGCGCGGTAAAAACGTATTTGCCGGATACCAACGAACTGGCAGGCTTGCTGTATTATCTACATCAACAACCACGTTTTGGCTGGCGAATAACGCTGTTGCCGTTACTGGAACTGTACTGGCAGCAAAGCGATCCGGCGCGGCGGACAGTGGGTTGGCTGCGAATGTTAAAACGTCTGCGCAAAGCGCGGGAACCACGGCCTTTACGCTTAAGTCCATTGCATATGGATGTCCACGCCGGAAATTTAGTGCATAGCGCGTCAGGGTTAAAACTCATCGACTGGGAGTATGCCGGAGATGGTGATATCGCGCTGGAACTGGCGGCGGTGTGGGTGGAAAATACTGAACAGCACCGGCAATTGGTCAATGACTATGCCACTCGCGCGAAGATTTATCCGGCGCAATTATGGCGTCAGGTCAGGCGATGGTTTCCCTGGCTGCTGATGCTCAAAGCAGGGTGGTTTGAGTACCGCTGGCGACAAACCGGCGATCAACAATTTATCAGGCTGGCCGATGACACCTGGCGGCAGCTATTAATAAAACAATAAGGAGAGCAGTGTGGGTCCAGTAATGTTGGATGTCAAAGGTTACGAACTGGACGCGGAAGAGCGTGAAATACTTGCGCATCCGCTGGTGGGAGGGCTGATTCTCTTTACGCGAAACTATCATGATCCTGCCCAGTTGCGTGAACTGGTGCGCCAGATCCGCGCAGCATCGCGCAATCATCTGGTGGTGGCGGTAGATCAGGAAGGTGGACGCGTGCAGCGTTTTCGCGAAGGTTTTACCCGCTTACCGGCAGCACAATCCTTTGCTGCGCTGTTGGGAATGGAAGAGGGCGGCAAACTGGCGCAAGAGGCGGGTTGGCTGATGGCCAGCGAAATGATCGCTATGGATATTGATATCAGCTTTGCGCCAGTGCTGGATGTAGGACATATCAGCGCGGCGATTGGCGAGCGTTCTTATCATGCCGATCCACAAAAAGCCCTGGCAATTGCCAGCCGGTTTATTGATGGTATGCATGAAGCCGGAATGAAAACGACCGGGAAACACTTCCCAGGACACGGTGCAGTAACGGCAGACTCACACAAAGAAACACCGTGCGATCCACGTCCACAAGCGGAGATTCGCGCTAAAGATATGTCGGTCTTCAGTTCCTTAATCCGCGAAAATAAACTCGACGCCATTATGCCTGCGCATGTGATCTACAGTGATGTTGATCCGCGTCCGGCGAGCGGTTCTCCCTACTGGCTGAAAACCGTTTTGCGTCAGGAACTGGGTTTTGACGGCGTGATTTTCTCTGACGATTTATCGATGGAAGGTGCCGCGATTATGGGCAGTTATGCCGAACGCGGGCAGGCATCACTGGATGCGGGTTGCGATATGATCCTGGTCTGCAATAATCGTAAAGGGGCCGTCAGCGTGTTAGATAATCTGTCACCGATCAAGGCAGAACGTGTTACACGTTTGTATCATAAAGGTTCATTTTCGCGACAGGAACTGATGGACTCGGCTCGCTGGAAAGCGATCAGCACCCGTCTGAATCAGTTACACGAACGCTGGCAGGAAGAGAAAGCAGGTCACTAACCCTGGCTTATGTGAGGAAGCGATGATTATCTATTTACACGGTTTTGACTCTAACAGTCCGGGTAACCACGAGAAAGTCTTACAATTGCAGTTTATTGACCCGGATGTACGCTTGATAAGCTACAGTACGCGGCATCCGAAACATGATATGCAGCATCTGCTTAAAGAAGTGGACAAAATGTTGCAACTGAACGTTGACGAGCGTCCGCTAATTTGCGGCGTTGGCCTGGGCGGATACTGGGCGGAACGGATTGGTTTTCTTTGCGATATCCGCCAGGTGATCTTCAACCCTAATTTGTTCCCTTATGAGAACATGGAAGGCAAGATTGATCGCCCGGAAGAGTATGCCGATATTGCCACTAAGTGTGTGACCAACTTCCGCGAGAAGAATCGCGATCGTTGCCTGGTGATTTTGTCGCGTAATGATGAAGCGCTTAACAGCCAGCGGACATCTGAAGAGTTGCATCATTATTACGAGATTGTCTGGGACGAAGAGCAGACGCACAAATTTAAGAATATCTCCCCGCATTTACAGCGCATTAAAGCGTTCAAAACCCTCGGGTAAATGCCCTCGTCGCATCAGGTAACCTTGCCGGTACCTGATGCGCTCCGGATTCTGTGGGTCGGATAAGGCGTTTACGCCGCATCCGACAGTCGAGCATCAATGCCTGATGCGATGCTGCGCATCTTATCAGGACGACCAAACGCCCTCGATATACGCTTCACCCTATATTACTCTTCCGAATATGCTCAAATAATAAACAATAAACTCTATTTTTTGATCTCGCCCAGTAAAGTCGCCTATCTTTTCAGCAACAAAACTTGATTAACATCAATTTTGGTATGACCAATGCACCATTCATGTTATTCTCAATAGCGAAGAACATTTTCATTGCTGTAACCTGTTGTTAATTAAGAGTTATGTTAATAACCATTAATTAACAATTGGTTAATAAATTTAAGGGGGGTCACGTTGACTACGCCATTGAAAAAAATTGTGATTGTCGGCGGCGGTGCTGGTGGGCTGGAAATGGCAACACAGCTGGGGCATAAGCTGGGACGCAAGAAAAAAGCCAAAATTACGCTGGTCGATCGTAACCACAGCCATCTGTGGAAACCGCTGCTGCACGAAGTGGCGACTGGCTCGCTTGATGAAGGCGTCGATGCGTTGAGCTATCTGGCCCATGCGCGCAATCATGGTTTCCAGTTCCAGCTGGGTTCCGTCATTGATATTGATCGTGAAGCGAAAACAATCACTATTGCAGAACTGCGCGATGAGAAAGGTGAACTGCTGGTTCCGGAACGTAAAATCGCCTATGACACCCTGGTAATGGCGCTGGGTAGCACCTCTAACGATTTCAATACGCCAGGTGTCAAAGAGAACTGCATTTTCCTCGATAACCCGCACCAGGCGCGTCGCTTCCACCAGGAGATGCTGAATTTGTTCCTGAAATACTCCGCCAACCTGGGCGCGAATGGCAAAGTGAACATTGCGATTGTCGGCGGCGGCGCGACGGGTGTAGAACTCTCCGCTGAATTGCACAACGCGGTCAAGCAACTGCACAGCTACGGTTACAAAGGCCTGACCAACGAAGCCCTGAACGTAACGCTGGTAGAAGCGGGAGAACGTATTTTGCCTGCATTACCGCCACGTATCTCTGCTGCGGCCCACAACGAGCTAACGAAACTTGGCGTTCGCGTGCTGACGCAAACCATGGTCACCAGTGCTGATGAAGGCGGCCTGCACACTAAAGATGGCGAATATATTGAGGCTGATCTGATGGTATGGGCAGCCGGGATCAAAGCGCCAGACTTCCTGAAAGATATCGGTGGTCTTGAAACTAACCGTATCAACCAGCTGGTGGTGGAACCGACGCTGCAAACCACCCGCGATCCAGACATTTACGCTATTGGCGACTGCGCGTCATGCCCGCGTCCGGAAGGGGGCTTTGTTCCGCCGCGTGCTCAGGCTGCACACCAGATGGCGACTTGCGCAATGAACAACATTCTGGCGCAGATGAACGGTAATCCGCTGAAAAATTATCAGTATAAAGATCATGGTTCGCTGGTATCGCTGTCGAACTTCTCCACCGTCGGTAGCCTGATGGGTAACCTGACGCGCGGCTCAATGATGATTGAAGGACGAATTGCGCGCTTTGTATATATCTCGCTATACCGAATGCATCAGATTGCGCTGCATGGTTACTTTAAAACCGGATTAATGATGCTGGTGGGGAGTATTAACCGCGTTATCCGTCCGCGTTTGAAGTTGCATTAATCGACGTACACTGGCGGATGTGGCATAAACGCCTTATCCGCCCTTGAGGAACAGCGCGATCGGCAGCCGCGTCGCATCAGGCATTCCTTCAGACTCCTCCGAATCCTTAAGTATTTCCAGCCATTCCCGCGCTTTTCATCTTCTGTCTGATAGCTGCTTTTCTCCTTCGCTTGCATGATTGGCATAACTGCAAAGAAGGAGGTGTTCCCGTGAATAAATCAATGTTGGCGGGTATCGGGATTGGTGTCGCAGCTGCGCTGGGCGTAGCGGCAGTGGCCAGTCTGAACGTGTTTGAACGGGGCCCGCAATACGCTCAGGTTGTTTCTGCAACCCCAATCAAGGAAACGGTTAAAACACCGCGTCAGGAGTGTCGCAACGTCACAGTGACCCATCGTCGACCGGTGCAGGATGAAAATCGCATTACCGGGTCGGTGCTCGGCGCTGTTGCTGGCGGCGTGATAGGGCATCAGTTTGGTGGTGGTCGTGGTAAAGATGTCGCCACTGTTGTGGGGGCGCTGGGTGGTGGATATGCCGGTAACCAGATCCAGGGCTCTCTCCAGGAAAGCGATACTTACACAACTACGCAACAGCGTTGTAAAACAGTGTATGACAAGTCAGAAAAAATGCTCGGTTATGATGTGACCTATAAGATTGGCGATCAGCAGGGCAAAATCCGCATGGACCGCGATCCGGGTACGCAGATCCCGCTAGATAGTAACGGGCAACTGATTTTGAATAACAAAGTATAACAAGGCTGTACTCTGCAATTTGGCCCCTCATTCGCTCAGGCTGAGGGGCTTTTTTTGCGACTTATTTCACCAGTTCGGGCCATAAACGCAAAGTCGTTCCGGCAATCTGCATCAGTTTTTCCAGCGATGCACCTTCGCGTGCGCTGATCGACATCCCCTGAATAATACAATTAAGGAATTCTGCCAGATGTGTCACGTCACAGTGGGTCGGGATTTCCCCGCGCGCTTGTCGTTGACATAAAAACTGCTGCAAAGTGCGCTCTTGCATCGCATGGCGTGATTTCAACGTATTGGCGATATCTCCTGAATCTGGGGAGAGGGTGGTGCAGTTGTTGATCATGAAGCAGCCTGCCGGGGTGTCTTTGCTGGTAAAGCAGTTGGCGATGGCAGCAAAATAGTCAGCCAGCGCAGACTCCACGCTTTTCTCTTCACAAAACAGCTGTGCTTCATGCTTAGCGGCAAAACGATCGATATAGCGGTCGAGAACGGCACGAAATAACCCCTCTTTGTTGGTAAATTCCGCGTATAGCGTGGGCGCTTTGGCTCCGGTCGCTTCGACGAGGTCCGCAAGAGAAGTCGCTTCATAACCGTGTTGCCAGAACAATTTCATGGCCTTATCAAGCGCGGCATCCCTGTCGAACACTTTTGGGCGGCCACGGCTTTTTTTTACACATTGTGTTGAGTCAGTTGCCATGATGCCGTTGTACCTGGTGACTGTGAATGAAAGGTTATTATAAAAATAATCACCTCCGTTCACCAGTCCAGATCCCATAAAAATAATTGCTTTCTATTTAACTGAAATTTAAAGATTTTTAAATTAATTAATGATTGTTATAAAAAATATCTTGTATGTGATCCAGATCACATCTATCATTTAGTTATCGATCGTTAAGTAATTTCTTGCGACGTCATTCATCTGCATAAGGCCACTATTATGAAAAACGTAAAAACCCTCATCGCTGCGGCGATTTTAAGCTCCATGTCATTTGCCAACTTTGCGGCTGTCGAAGTTCAGTCAACGCCAGAAGGCCAACAAAAAGTCGGTACTATCAGTGCTAACGCGGGGACAAATCTGGGATCGCTGGAAGAGCAGCTGGCGCAAAAAGCGGATGAGATGGGCGCAAAATCTTTCCGTATTACTTCTGTAACCGGTCCGAATACCCTCCATGGAACAGCAGTAATTTATAAATAAGCATTAACCCTCATTAATGCCTGCTACTGCTGATTTTTTCCCCGCGACATGCCGTGTCGCGGGGATTTTTTTTATCCAGGATTTACAGAGTTTGTGGGCTCACTTGATGACGGCGGACATCCACCGGCATCCCGGAACGGACATCCATCACATGTTGCATCACTTCAGCGTCAGTTTGTGCTGCATCTTTAAATGATTGCATTGCGCTATTCAGCGTAATTGGCAGCAGCTGCGGATCGTCATCAATCTTCTCTGACAGCGGCTGATGTACTTCAACCAGACGCGCACCGTTTGGTTCGGCAGAGACTTTTATCGGAGTGTTGATGATATTCACTTTGGTGCCTGGGGTGACCTGGCTAAAGAGTGTTTTGATATCGTCATCCCGCAGACGAATACAGCCAGAACTTACCCGCATGCCAATGCCGAAATCGGCGTTCGTACCGTGAAGCAAATAAACGCCGCCATAGGCCGCCAGACGAATCGCATGATGGCCCATCGGGTTATCCGGTCCAGCCGGAACTACCGCAGGCAAATCAATTCCCTGTGCTTTATAACGGGCGCGGATGTTTGCCGTTGGCGTCCAGGTTGGGTTTGCACGTTTGTCTGAAACGGTGGTCACCATTGTTGGCGTCAGCGTGTCACCACCCAACTGACCAATGCCGATGGGATACACGGTTACCGAATTTTTACCCGGCGGGTAGTAATAGAGACGCAGCTCCGCAATGTTGATCACAATGCCTTCGCGCGGCGCGTCTGGAAGTAGGGTTTGCAACGGGATCGTTAACACGCTGCCCGCGCGCGGTACGTAAGGATCAACGCCGGGGTTAGCCTGTAACAGAGCGAGAAAGCCGACGTTATATTTTTTGGCGATGGCTTCCAGAGAACCACCGTCATTTTCCACCACATGAAATTTGTTTTCGCCAACCAGACGACTGCCCGCAGGCGGCAGCGGCCAGGTGTTGGCTTTTGCCGGTAGCGCCAGCGCCACGGCAGCGGCGAACGTAAAAAACGTTAGCCAGCGAGAAAAACGCGTTTTGATCATCACCAAAAATCCATAATAAATATAAGGTTATTGTAATAAACAGATAAGCCTGAATTATGGATGGTGACAGTGTCGGATAGTGCAGGGAAGTGCAAAGAATTTGTAAATGTTGCAGATGGGGGCGCAGAAACGCCCCCGATTTACCATTAAGCGATCGCGTTCTCTTCCAGTTCACGCATAAACTGGCGTACCCATTCGATACGCGTTTTCCGCTCACTCAAATCCTGAATAAATTTCAGGCGCGTCGGACCATCAAGGCGGTAATGCTGCGGCTGTTTTTGCAGCAAACCAATCAACCAGGCCGGATTAACGTGATTCTTCTCGGCAAATTCGATCACCCCGCCTTTCTCATTACCTTCCAGCTTCCTGATCCCCAGTTTCTGCGCTTGCTGGCGCAGACGGGCAACATCCAGCAGGATACGCGCCGGATCCGGCAGCAGGCCGAAGCGATCGATAAGCTCGACTTTGATCTCTTCCAGTTCGTTTTCCGTTTTGGCGCTGGCAATACGTTTATAGAACGACAAACGCGTATTCACGTCAGGAATGAAATCATCTGGCAATAGCGACGGCATCCGCAGCTCGACTTCTGTTTGCTGGCTGGTGAGATCTTCCAGCGACGGCTCGCGTCCGGCTTTCAGTGCATCGACGGCGTTTTCCAGCAACTCCATATACAGCGAGAAACCGATGGTTTCCATTGAGCCGCTTTGTTCTTCGCCAAGCAGTTCACCCGCGCCGCGAATCTCCAGATCGTGCGTTGCCAGCGCAAAACCTGCCCCGAGATCTTCCAGCGAGGCAATCGCTTCAAGACGTTTTTGTGCATCGGTAGTCATCGCTTTTGGATGCGGCGTCAGCAACCATGCATATGCCTGATGATGCGAACGTCCGACGCGACCGCGTAACTGGTGCAGCTGCGCCAGACCGAAGTGATCCGCACGTTCAATGATAATGGTGTTGGCTGTCGGGATGTCGATCCCGGTTTCGATAATGGTGGTACAAACCAGCACGTTGAAACGTTGATGATGGAAATCATTCATCACCCGTTCCAGTTCGCGCTCGCGCATCTGCCCGTGACCGATGGCGATCCGCGCTTCTGGCACCAGTTCTGCCAGCCGTTCGGCGGCTTTCTGAATGTTTTCCACATCATTGTAGAGATAATAAACCTGTCCTCCGCGCAAAATTTCACGCAGGATCGCCTCCCGGACCACCAGGCTGTCATACTCACGGACAAAGGTTTTAACTGCCAGACGACGGGCGGGCGGCGTGGCGATAATCGACAGGTCACGCATTCCGCTCATTGCCATATTCAGCGTACGTGGGATCGGCGTTGCAGTAAGCGTCAGAATATCCACGTTCGCGCGCATCGCTTTAATGCGCTCTTTATGACGCACCCCGAAGCGGTGTTCTTCATCGACAATCAGCAGGCCTAAATCTTTAAACTTGACGTCACTTTGCAGCAGTTTGTGCGTACCGATCAGAATATCGATTTTCCCTTCCGCCACTTCCGCAAGGATTTGCGTCTGCTCTTTGGCGCTGCGGAAACGGGAGATCATTTCGATACGTACCGGCCAGTTGGCGAAACGGTCGCGGAAGTTGTCGTAATGCTGCTGCGCGAGAAGGGTGGTAGGCACCAACACCGCCACCTGCTTGTGGTTATCTACTGCCAGGAAAGCGGCGCGCATCGCCACTTCTGTTTTACCAAAGCCAACATCGCCGCACACCAGACGATCCATTGCCAGCGGCTGACACATGTCGCTAAGTACCGCATTAATGGCCTGCGCCTGATCCGGCGTGGTTTCAAACGGGAAGCTGTCGCAGAACAACTGATACTGCTCACGATCGTGTTTAAACGCGAAGCCCTCTTTGGCGGCGCGTTGCGCGTAGATATCCAGCAATTCCGCCGCCACATCACGCACTTTTTCCGCCGCTTTCTGCCGCGCGCGTGACCACGCATCGCCGCCAAGTTTATGCAGCGGGGCGTTTTCTTCCGCGCCACCTGCGTAACGGCTAATCAGATGCAGTGACGACACCGGAACATACAGTTTGGCGTCGTTGGCATAGGTGAGCATCAAATACTCGCCAGTAATGCCGCCCGCTTCGAGCGTGGTCATTCCGGCATAGCGCCCGACACCGTGCTCCAGATGGACCACCGGCTGACCAATATGCAGCTCCGCAAGGTTACGGATCAGTGTATCGGGGTTGATGGTGCGGCGAGAATCCTGACGACGGCGGGCAACACGTTCACCGAGCAGATCGCTTTCGCAGATCAGCGCCAGATTACGCACCTTATCGACAAAACCATGTTCGGCAGCGCCAATCATCAGATAACGCCCACGGTCGCTGGCTTCATCAAGACGCATAATGCGTTGCGGAGCAATTTTAATTCGTGCGAGCAGTTCACCCAGCGCTTCACGGCGACCTTCACTTTCTACCGAGAACACCACCGGACCGTCGAAAGTCTCGAGGAACTTACGCAGCGCATCCAGCGGCGCTTTTTGTTGTGCCTGAACGGCCAGGTCTGGCAGTTTCTGGAAACCTAAATTGGCATTCGCGGCTTTTGTCGGTAAATGTTCAGTTTTTAGCTGCACCCGGGGCCAGTTTTTCAGCTCTGAGAAGAGCTCGTCCACCCGCAGCCAGAGCGATTGTGGTGGCAACAGCGGGCGCATCGGATCGACGCCGCGATTCTCAAAACGCGCCAGCGTGTCAGCCTGGAAACGTTCGGCACTGGTTTCCAGATCGCCAGTATTCACCAGCAAGGTATTGGCAGGGAAATAACTGAACAGCGGCGGCAGTGGTTCGCTGAAGAACAATGGCTGCCAGTACTCGATCCCGGCAGGTAATGTGCCTTTACTCACTTGCTGGTAAATATGTTCCGGATCGCGCTTCACTTCGAAGGTATCGCGCCACTGGCTGCGGAACAGTTCAATTGCCGCTTTATCGGTCGGAAATTCGTGCGCGGGCAGCAGATTGATCGCTTCTACTTCCTCCAGCGTGCGCTGGCTGTCGACGTCAAACACCCGCAGGCTGTCGATTTCATCATCAAAGAAATCAAGACGATAAGGCAGCTCACTCCCCATCGGGAAGAGATCCAGCAACGCGCCGCGCGTGGCGTATTCGCCGTGCTCCATTACCTGGTCAACATGGCGATAACCGGCGCTGTCCAGTTGGGTTCTTAATGCATCTCGTGACAGACGCTGACCTTTTTTCATCACCAGCGCATGACCGTGAAGAAAACTGTGCGGGCAAACGCGCTGCATAAGCGTATTCACCGGAACAATCAGTACGCCACGCTGCATCGTCGGTAGCTGGTAAAGGGTGGAAAGGCGCGAGGAGATAATGTCCTGATGAGGCGAAAAACTGTCGTAGGGAAGAGTTTCCCAGTCCGCCAGATTCATCACCATTTGATCGGTAAACTGGCTGATTTCATCATGCAAACGCAGAGCATTTTGCATATCTGGTGCAATGAGTACCACCGGACCGGCGTGACGTTCGGCAATTTCCGCTACCAGCGTCGCGCAGGCAGCGCCGGTTAACTCGCCCAGCAGACGCTGCTCACCCGCTTTGACGGGCAGCGTATAACGATATTGTTCAGGCATAACGGTTGTCAGATTCTCGTTAGGATATGCCTCAACATATGGGGGCATATCTCTGATAAGCAATGCTGTTCATTATCCGTAATCGACATGGTTTAGCAAATTGAATCGCCCCGGCTGGGGCGATGGCTTAGCGGGAGTAACTGATGGCCGCGGGCAGAGAAGGCGGGGAGAACAACAGATCGCTGAATGCGCGCTGTGAAAGTTTTCTTACCAGCAAGCCCGCAACAGTACAGATGAACAAACTAACAAAGGGGTAACCCAGCAGGAGTGTCAGTTCGACTTGCGGCGACCAGCGTGCTGCGTTCATTTGCGCAAGCAGAGTTAAGCTGAATATTTCAACCAGAATGCGATGGGTGGTGTAGATAGCAATGGTGTTGGAGCCAATCACATTCAGCAGGCTGGTGGAGCGCATACCGAATTGTTGCTCGTATTGATAAAACAGCTTCATGATCACCACAATCGATACCAGCGACAACAGCAGCGAGATAGTAAACAACCAGGCACCGACCGCCAGAACGGTAAGCAAAGAAGCCATCAGCAGATGGCGGCGCAACGGCACCTCTTTAACACAGGTCATTAATGTTGCGCCAAACCATGCGCCAAGGCTGTAATAAGGCAAATTGCGGATCACACTGTTCATTCCCCACCACGGCGTGGGAACGAAATTAACCGCTACACTCAGCAGTACAAACAAGGCGAATAGTGGCAGCGCCAGACGGCTAAAAATTTTACATACCACGAAATAGACAATTAACGCATACAGATACCACAAGCTGGTGCTGGCTGTGATCATCCCGTGCAGGAACTCACCGGTGGAATCGGCATACGCGGCATTGGAAGCGTTGCTTAAATCGCGCTCAGGTGCCAGCCACTGGTTAAGCGCACTTAACGCCAGCCACTGCACCACGCCCCAAAGCGCCAGCACCCAAAAGATGCTCCAGATGCGTTTATCGAGACAATTTCCCCACGGTACGCTGTCGATATAGCGGCGAATCAAATAGCCGGAAATAAAGAAAAAAACCGGCATACGAAAGGGTGCAAGGTAAAGATTGAAATAGATCCAGCATTTGCTCAGGACTTCCGATAACGGATGCTGAAAAGTGGTCAGATGCGGATAAAAGGTAATGACCGAGTGATAAATCACCACCAGACAAATACATAACCCTTTGATCTGGTTAATCCATAGCTCTTTTTGTTTCATCAGGACAACACGCTCTTTTTTAATTTACATGCGGTTGATCCTGCGGGTTATGACCCTATGTGTAATGGGTATCTGTCTGTATTGGATGATTTTTCAGATTAAGATCAGGCGGCAAGATTGATGATAAAACATGGCAATTTAGCCGATTGATTCACGGGGGCTTTTCAGATTAGCCCTGACGATCACTTACAGTTCAGACGTTTACCCATCTTGCTTTCGCTTATATACTCGTGTCTTTGCTACAGCAACCAGACGGATTTCATGTACCAACCTGTCGCTCTATTTATTGGCCTGCGTTACATGCGTGGGCGTGCAGCGGATCGCTTCGGTCGTTTCGTCTCCTGGCTTTCTACCATCGGCATTACCCTCGGGGTGATGGCGCTGGTCACAGTATTGTCAGTGATGAACGGCTTTGAGCGCGAGCTGCAAAACAACATCCTTGGCCTGATGCCACAGGCAATTCTCTCTTCTGAGCATGGCTCTCTTAACCCGCAGCAACTCCCGGAAACGGCAGTCAAACTGGACGGCGTTAATCGCGTCGCACCTATTACTACCGGTGATGTGGTACTGCAAAGCGCGCGCAGCGTGGCGGTCGGGGTGATGCTCGGTATCGACCCGGCGCAAAAAGATCCACTTACACCGTATCTGGTCAATGTGAAACAAACTGACCTCGAGCCGGGGAAATATAATGTCATCCTCGGCGAACAACTTGCCTCACAGCTAGGCGTTAATCGCGGTGATCAAATTCGCGTGATGGTACCATCTGCCAGCCAGTTCACGCCGATGGGGCGTATTCCAAGCCAGCGCCTGTTCAATGTGATTGGCACTTTCGCCGCCAACAGTGAAGTCGATGGCTATGAAATGCTGGTGAATATTGAGGATGCCTCGCGTCTGATGCGTTATCCGGCAGGCAATATTACCGGCTGGCGTTTGTGGCTGGATGAGCCGCTGAAAGTCGACTCATTAAGTCAGCAAAAACTGCCTGAAGGCAGCAAATGGCAGGACTGGCGTGATCGTAAAGGCGAGTTGTTCCAGGCCGTACGCATGGAAAAAAATATGATGGGTTTACTGCTGAGCCTGATTGTCGCCGTTGCGGCGTTTAACATTATTACCTCACTAGGGCTGATGGTAATGGAGAAGCAGGGCGAAGTAGCGATCCTGCAAACGCAAGGCTTAACTCCGCGACAAATCATGATGGTCTTTATGGTGCAAGGGGCCAGCGCCGGGATTATCGGTGCGATCCTCGGAGCGGCGCTTGGCGCCCTGCTTGCCAGCCAGTTAAATAATCTGATGCCGATAATCGGCGTCCTGCTTGATGGCGCGGCGCTGCCGGTCGCTATCGAACCTTTACAGGTCATTGTTATTGCGCTGGTGGCGATGGCTATCGCGCTGCTGTCTACGCTTTACCCTTCATGGCGCGCTGCCGCCACTCAACCCGCTGAGGCTTTACGTTATGAATAAGATCCTGTTGCAATGCGACAACCTGTGCAAACGCTATCAGGAAGGCAGTGTGCAAACCGATGTGCTGCACAATGTCAGTTTCAGCGTCGGCGAAGGTGAAATGATGGCGATCGTCGGTAGCTCTGGTTCCGGTAAAAGCACCTTGCTGCACTTGTTGGGCGGGCTGGATACGCCAACCTCCGGCGATGTGATCTTTAACGGTCAACCGATGAGCAAACTGTCTTCGGCGGCGAAAGCAGAGCTGCGCAACCAGAAGCTGGGCTTTATTTATCAGTTTCACCACCTGCTGCCGGATTTTACCGCCCTGGAAAACGTGGCTATGCCGCTGCTGATTGGCAAGAAAAAGCCCGCTGAAATCAACAGCCGTGCACTTGAGATGTTAAAAGCGGTGGGGCTGGATCATCGTGCGAATCACCGCCCATCTGAACTTTCTGGCGGCGAACGCCAGCGTGTGGCGATTGCCCGTGCGCTGGTGAATAACCCGCGCCTGGTACTGGCGGATGAACCTACCGGTAACCTCGATGCGCGTAACGCCGACAGCATCTTCCAGTTGCTTGGGGAATTGAATCGCTTGCAGGGCACCGCCTTCCTGGTGGTTACTCACGACCTGCAACTGGCGAAACGTATGAGCCGCCAGTTAGAAATGCGTGATGGTCGTCTGACGGCGGAACTGAGCCTGATGGGGGCGGAGTAATGGCGATGCCTTTATCGTTATTAATTGGCCTGCGTTTTAGTCGCGGACGGCGGCGCGGCGGCATGGTGTCGCTGATCTCCGTTATTTCTACCATTGGCATTGCCCTCGGCGTGGCGGTATTGATCGTCGGCTTAAGCGCGATGAACGGCTTTGAACGCGAACTGAACAACCGTATTCTGGCGGTGGTGCCGCATGGTGAAATCGAGGCGGTGGATCAGCCGTGGACTAACTGGCAGGAAGCACTGGATCACGTGCAAAAAGTGCCGGGTATTGCCGCTGCCGCGCCGTATATCAATTTCACCGGGCTGGTGGAAAGTGGCGTGAATCTTCGCGCAATCCAGGTGAAGGGCGTTAACCCGCAACAGGAACAGCGTCTGAGCGCATTACCCTCGTTTGTCCAGGGCGATGCGTGGCGCAATTTTAAAGCGGGCGAACAGCAAATTATCATCGGCAAAGGCGTGGCGGATGCGCTGAAAGTGAAGCAGGGGGATTGGGTGTCGATTATGATCCCCAACTCGAATCCCGAGCATAAACTGATGCAGCCAAAACGTGTGCGTTTGCACGTTGCCGGTATTTTGCAGTTGAGTGGTCAACTCGATCACAGTTTTGCCATGATCCCGCTGGCGGATGCCCAACAATATCTTGATATGGGTTCCAGCGTGTCAGGTATTGCCCTTAAAATGACGGATGTTTTCAACGCCAATAAGCTGGTACGCGATGCGGGTGAAGTGACCAACAGCTATGTTTATATTAAAAGCTGGATTGGTACTTACGGCTATATGTATCGCGATATCCAGATGATCCGCGCCATTATGTATCTGGCGATGGTACTGGTGATTGGCGTGGCCTGTTTCAACATCGTCTCCACCTTAGTGATGGCGGTGAAAGACAAGAGTGGCGATATCGCAGTATTAAGAACGCTGGGGGCGAAAGATGGTTTAATTCGCGCCATCTTTGTCTGGTATGGATTGCTGGCAGGGCTGTTCGGCAGCCTGTGTGGGGTGATTATCGGCGTAGTGGTTTCACTGCAACTTACCCCGATTATTGAGCGGATTGAAAAGCTGATCGGTCATCAGTTCCTCTCCAGCGATATCTATTTTATTGACTTCCTGCCATCGGAATTGCACTGGCTGGACGTCTTCTACGTACTGGTCACAGCATTGTTGCTGAGTCTTTTGGCAAGTTGGTATCCGGCGCGGCGCGCCAGTAATATTGACCCTGCGCGAGTCCTTAGCGGCCAGTAAAGGCAGTACATTAAAACAAGGAGCGGCAATGTATTACGGGTTTGATATTGGTGGAACAAAAATTGCGCTTGGCGTGTTTGATAGCGGTCGGCAGTTGCAGTGGGAAAAGCGGGTGCCGACACCGCGTGACAGCTATGACGCATTTTTAGATGCAGTGTGCGAGCTGGTAGCTGAAGCTGATCAACGTTTTGGCTGTAGAGGTTCTGTCGGCATCGGTATACCGGGAATGCCGGAAACAGAAGATGGTACGCTGTATGCCGCCAATGTCCCCGCTGCCAGCGGTAAACCGCTGCGTGCCGACCTGAGCGCACGTCTTGATCGCGATGTACGCCTTGATAACGATGCCAACTGTTTTGCCCTTTCTGAAGCCTGGGATGATGAATTTACGCAATATCCACTGGTGATGGGGTTAATTCTCGGCACCGGCGTTGGCGGCGGGCTGATTTTCAACGGTAAACCGATTACCGGTAAAAGCTACATTACCGGCGAGTTTGGCCATATGCGTCTGCCGGTTGATGCGTTAACCATGATGGGGTTGGATTTCCCGTTACGCCGCTGCGGCTGTGGTCAGCATGGCTGCATTGAAAATTATCTGTCTGGTCGCGGTTTTGCGTGGCTGTATCAACACTATTATCATCAACCGTTGCAGGCTCCCGAAATTATTGCGCTTTATGATCAAGGCGATGAGCAGGCAAGGGCGCACGTTGAGCGTTATCTGGATTTATTAGCGGTTTGTCTGGGAAATATCCTGACCATTGTTGACCCTGACCTGGTCGTCATTGGTGGTGGCTTATCGAATTTCCCGGCAATCACAACGCAACTGGCGGACAGGCTGCCTCGTCATCTCTTACCTGTAGCTCGTGTTCCGCGCATTGAACGCGCGCGCCACGGTGATGCGGGAGGAATGCGCGGCGCGGCCTTCCTACATCTAACCGATTAAACAACAGAGGTTGCTATGCTGTCGCGTCGGGGTCATCGGTTAAGTCGTTTTCGTAAAAATAAACGCCGCCTGCGCGAGCGTTTGCGTCAGCGTATTTTTTTCAGAGATAAAGTGGTGCCGGAAGCAATGGAAAAACCAAGAGTACTCGTACTGACAGGGGCAGGGATTTCTGCGGAATCAGGTATTCGTACCTTTCGCGCCGCAGATGGCCTGTGGGAAGAACATCGGGTTGAAGATGTGGCAACGCCGGAAGGTTTCGATCGCGATCCTGAACTGGTGCAAGCGTTTTATAACGCCCGTCGTCGACAGCTGCAGCAGCCAGAAATTCAGCCTAACGCCGCGCATCTTGCGCTGGCTAAACTGCAAGATGCTCTCGGCGATCGCTTTTTGCTGGTGACGCAGAATATAGACAACCTGCATGAACGCGCAGGTAATACCAATGTCATTCATATGCATGGGGAACTGCTGAAAGTTCGTTGTTCACAAAGTGGTCAGGTTCTCGACTGGACCGGAGACGTTACCCCAGAAGATAAATGCCATTGCTGCCAGTTCCCGGCACCGCTACGTCCACACGTAGTATGGTTTGGTGAGATGCCGCTCGGCATGGATGAAATTTATATGGCGTTGTCGATGGCCGATATTTTCATTGCCATTGGTACTTCCGGGCATGTTTATCCGGCGGCTGGGTTTGTTCACGAAGCGAAACTGCATGGCGCGCACACCGTGGAACTGAATCTCGAACCAAGTCAGGTCGGTAATGAATTTGCCGAGAAATATTACGGCCCGGCAAGTCAGGTGGTGCCAGAATTTGTTGAAAAGTTGCTGAAGGGCTTATAAAGCAGGAAGCATTGCCTGATGCGCTACGCTTATCAGGCCTACAAGGGGACCACAATACCGACGAAAGAGCGGGATAAAACTTTACTGTCCTGACTCATTAGCCACATCCTTGCTAACTAAAAAACGGGCGGTAATACCACCGCCCGTTTGCTGAATTAACGTCCTGCTTTCAGCTTCTGATAATACTCTTCATAAATGCTGCTGGCTGCGCCAACGTCATTCTGCCATTCACCATTTTTAATGGTTTCAGCATCCGGGTAGAGCGTTTTATCGTTCGCCACTTCCGGGCTTAACAGCTTACGCGCCGCAAGGTTTGGCGTTGGATAACCGATAGTTTCGGCAACCTGTTTTGCCACATCCGGGCGCAGCAGGAAGTTGATCAATTTCAGCGCGCCTTCTTTGTTTTTGGCATTTGCCGGGATCGCCAGGCTGTCCATCCAGAAAATGCCGCCTTCTTTCGGCCACACCACGTCAATTGGCGTACCCGCCTGGCGTGCAACGAAAGCAGAGCCGTTCCAGATCATGCCGAGGTTAACTTCGCCTTCCATGTACGGGTTAGCCGGGTTATCGGAGTTAAACGCTGCGACGTTTGGCATCAGTTTTTTCAGCTCGTTATATGCAGCTTCAATCTCTTTCGGATCGGTAGTGTTACCGGAGTAGCCCAGTTTGCGCAGCGCCATCTGGAACACTTCACGGGCATCGTCGGTCAGCAGCAGGCTACCTTTGTACTCAGGCTTCCACAGATCGGCCCAGCTGGTAACGGATTTCGGATCTACCGCATCACCGTTAACGCCAATCGCCGTCGCCCCCCAGATATACGGAATGGAGTAGTCGTTATTCGGGTCAAACGGCTTGTTGAGCATGTCTGGATCGAGGTTGCTGAAATTGCTTAACTTCGACTTGTCGATCTTCTGGATCATCCCTTCTTTACGCATTTTATCGACGTAATAGGTTGAAGGAACCACCAGGTCGTAGGCACCGTCTTTGTACGTTTTCAACTTGGCGTACATGGTTTCGTTCGACTCGTAAGTCGAATAGATAACCTTAATACCGGTTTCTTTGGTGAACTGTTCAAGCAGTCCTGGCGGCACGTACTCGGTCCAGTTGTAGAAATACAGCGTATTGTTGTCATCGGCGTGAGCGGCGCTCATGCCCAGTGCCAGAGCACCCGCCGCGAGCAGGTGGCGTGACCATTTTTTCATTTAACGTCCCCTGTGTTACCTTTCGTTTTATCACGAGCAATAAGCTGGCTGGCAATTACCATCACCAGCGACAGCACCAGTAATATGGTTGCCAGCGCGTTAACTTCCGGCGATACGCCGACTTTGACCATCGAATAAATTTTTAACGGCAGAATTTCATAGCTTGGTCCGGTGACGAACGAAGAAACTACTACATCGTCCATCGACAGGGTAAAGCTTAACACCCAGCCCGCCGCCACCGCAGGCATTGCCAGTGGCAGAATGATTTTTCGCAGAATGGTAAATTCACTGGCACCGAGATCTTTCGCCGCTTCCAGCATCCGCACGTCAAAACCTTTCAGGCGCGAATACACCGTCACCACCACAAACGGCAGGCAGAAGGTGATATGCGAGAACAGCAGCGACCAGAAGCCAAGCTGAATACCCAGCAGCATAAACAGCACCAGCAGAGAAATCGCCATCACAATATCTGGCGACATCATCACCACAAACAGCATTCCGCTAACGAACGGCTTACCGCGAAAGCGATAACGGTACAGCGCAACTGCCGTCAGTGAACCGATAAGCGTAGCAAATGTCGCCGAAAACACCGCCATTGTTAGTGAATGCTGCGCTGCCTGTAACAGGCTGTCGTTGTTCATCAGCAGGCTATACCATTTGGTGGTAAAACCCTGCCAGTTGATGCCAAAGCGCGAGCTGTTAAAGGAGTTCACAATCAAAATAATGATTGGGATATACAGGTACGCGTAGATAGCGGTCATAAAACCGCCGCGAAGCAGTCGACCGATCATTCGAGTTCCACCTTTTTATTCAGCAGACGAGAAGCGCGCCAGTAAACCAGCAACATCAGGCCCATTACGATAGTCAGCGTAATGCTGGTGGCTGCACCAAACGGCCAGTCACGAATATTGAGGAACTGGACCTTGATGACGTTACCGATCAGCAGGTTTTTCGCACCGCCCATCAGGTCGGATACATAGAACAGGCCCATCGCTGGCAGCATCACCAGCAGACATCCGGCAATAATTCCCGGCATCGTCAGTGGAATAATGATACGGATAAAAGTCTGTAACTTGCTGGCACCGAGATCGCGCGCCGCCTCAAGCAACGGCTTATCCAGTTTTTCGATACTGGAGTACAGCGGCATCACCATAAACGGTAGCAGAATGTAAACCAGACCGATAATCACCGCACTGGGCGTGAACATGATACGAATTGGTGTGTCGATAACGCCCAGCCAGAGCAAAAACTCGTTGAGATAGCCTTTGGTGCTGAGGAAAATTTTCAGCCCGTAGATACGAATCAATGAGTTGGTCCAGAAGGGAACAATCAGCAGAAACAGCAGCAGCGGACGCACCTTGTGTGGCAGCTTCGCCAGAAACCAGGCAAACGGGTAGCCCAGCACCAGGCAGGCGAGGGTGGCGATCAGCGCCATATTCAGCGAGTGCAATAGCACTTCAAAATAGAGCGGATCGAGCAGACGCGTGTAGTTATCCAGCGTAAAGACCATTTTGACGAAACTGGCGTCGTCGCGGGTCAAAAAGCTGGTGCCAATGATCATCAGGTTGGGCAGAAAGACAAACAACACAAGCCAACCGACAATAGTGACAATCACTACATTCTGGAACTTACTTGTGTTCTTCATCAGCCAGTACGACCTCCCAGCTTTCTACCCAATTAATGGCCATTTTTTGGTCGAGAGAGTGGTCAAAGTCAGGGTCGTCTTCATTGAAGAATTCGCTGACCATCACCATCTTGCCATTTTCAAGTTCAACAACCGACTCCAGCGTCATGCCTTTGTAGTTACGCTCGCGAACGTAACCAATCAGCCCTTCAGCGTGGTTGTCGTCGTTAATCTCTTCAACACGTAAGTCTTCCGGGCGCAGCAGAACATGCAGTTTTTGCCCCGGTTCAACGGCGAAGTTAACGTAGATATTACATTCGCGGCCTTCAACGTTGGCGCGTACGCGCTGCTCGTCGAGACGTTCGATGACCGTGGCGTTAAACATATTGATTTCGCCAATGAAGCCGGCAACAAACAGGTTTTTCGGCTCTTCGTAGATTTCACGCGGCGTGCCGTCTTGCTCAATGCGACCATCGCGCATCACCACAATCCTGTCCGACATGGTGAGTGCTTCTTCCTGGTCGTGAGTCACGAAGACGAATGTAATGCCAAGCTTACGCTGTAACGCTTTCAGCTCGTTCTGCATTTGCTTACGCAGTTTGTAATCCAGCGCTGAGAGCGACTCATCCAGCAACAACAGACGAGGCTTGTTAACCACCGCGCGGGCAATGGCGACACGTTGCTGTTGACCACCAGAGAGCTGATGCGGTTTGCGTTGAGCGAAGGTTTCCAGCTGCACCATCCGCAGGGCTTCCATCACGCGGGGCGTAATTTCAGCAGCGGGGGTTTTTTGCATGCGCAACCCAAAGGCCACATTTTCGAACACGGTCATGTGGGGGAAAAGTGCGTAGCTTTGGAAAACAGTGTTCACATAGCGGTTTTCCGCCGGAACGTGGGTGATGTCCTCGTTATCCAGCATGATGCGTCCGGAATCAACAGTTTCCAGACCTGCAATCAGGCGAAGAACGGTTGTTTTACCGCAGCCAGAAGGGCCAAGCAGCGTGAGGAACTCGCCATTGTTGATAGTCAGATCCAGCTGGGGAATGACCTCTTTACCATCAAAGCATTTGCGAATTCCCGCCAATTGCACCAGCGGTGAAAGCGAACTCGGTTGTTTATTCAATTTTTTACTCTGTCCCATGTAAACGCAACGGATGGCTTACCGATGCGGGGTTTGTGGTTAACCACCTTGGTGACTCTTAATGAGGGCGGTAATTCTACGGCAAACCGCTTGAATCGCCAATCTTTGTTGTGAATTACTGGCTTAGCTTTATATTCATTAAGGTAATGCTGATAAATATTCCCGCTTGCAGGGGTAAAAGTGACCTGACGCAATATTTGTCTTTTCTTGCTTCTTAATAATGTTGTCACAAAAAGTGAGGGTGACTACATGGATAAACTACTTGAGCGATTTTTGAACTACGTGTCTCTGGATACCCAATCAAAAGCAGGGGTGAGACAGGTTCCCAGCACGGAAGGCCAATGGAAGTTATTGCATCTGCTGAAAGAGCAGCTCGAAGAGATGGGGCTTATCAATGTGACCTTAAGTGAGAAGGGCACTTTGATGGCGACGTTACCGGCTAACGTCCCTGGCGATATCCCGGCGATTGGCTTTATTTCTCATGTGGATACCTCACCGGATTGCAGCGGCAAAAATGTGAATCCGCAAATTGTTGAAAACTATCGCGGTGGCGATATTGCGCTGGGTATCGGCGATGAAGTTTTATCACCGGTTATGTTCCCGGTGCTGCATCAGCTACTGGGTCAGACGCTGATTACTACCGATGGTAAAACCTTGTTAGGTGCCGATGACAAAGCAGGTATTGCAGAAATCATGACCGCGCTGGCGGTATTGCAACAGAAAAACATTCCGCATGGTGATATTCGCGTCGCCTTTACCCCGGATGAAGAAGTGGGCAAAGGGGCGAAACATTTTGATGTTGACGCCTTCGATGCCCGCTGGGCTTACACTGTTGATGGTGGTGGCGTAGGCGAACTGGAGTTTGAAAACTTCAACGCCGCGTCGGTCAATATCAAAATTGTCGGTAACAATGTTCACCCGGGCACGGCGAAAGGAGTGATGGTAAATGCGCTGTCGCTGGCGGCACGTATTCATGCGGAAGTTCCGGCGGATGAAAGCCCGGAAATGACAGAAGGCTATGAAGGTTTCTATCACCTGGCGAGCATGAAAGGCACCGTTGAACGGGCCGATATGCATTACATCATCCGTGATTTCGACCGGAAACAGTTTGAAGCGCGTAAACGTAAAATGATGGAGATCGCCAAAAAAGTGGGCAAAGGGTTACATCCTGATTGCTACATTGAATTGGTGATTGAAGACAGTTACTACAATATGCGCGAGAAAGTGGTTGAGCATCCGCATATTCTCGATATCGCCCAGCAGGCGATGCGTGACTGCGATATTGAACCGGAACTGAAACCGATCCGCGGCGGTACCGACGGCGCGCAGTTGTCGTTTATGGGATTACCTTGCCCGAACCTGTTCACTGGCGGTTACAACTATCATGGTAAGCATGAGTTTGTGACTCTGGAAGGTATGGAAAAAGCGGTGCAGGTGATCGTCCGTATTGCCGAGTTAACGGCGCAACGGAAGTCGTGATTGCCCGATGCGTATGTGGACTGCCAATTACCGGGATGAAACCGTTATATTGACACTGGTCCACATACTTATCGTGCCTACAGGCGTTCAGTGCATGTAGGCACGATAAGGCGCAATCAGCACCACATCCGGCTTAAATCCAAACTTACCCTTCGAAGAACCAATACCCGCTATTTACCAGCGCCGCGAGCATTGCGAGGAATGACGGATCTTCCAGCGCATCGCCAAAATTCTCCGCAGTCAGCGCAATGTTGCTGGCGAGTGCATCCAGTGCCGGACGGTGCGGGGAATCGATCTTCTCACCATTGGCATACACGTCGTCGCCAATGCGCAATACACGCAGACCACCCAGGCGCACCAGCACTTCACCTTGTTTCAGCGCATCGTAGATTTCATCTGGCTGATAAGGCGGTTCCGGCGGCGCGATATCCAGTTCATGACGTGACTGGGATATAAACTCGCCAAACCATTGCTTAAAGTGTTCCGGCTGGTTGATCAATTCGAGCATCATCTCACGCAGTTTATCCATCTCTTGCGGCAGAACGTCCGCAGGATGAGCGCGAGGTGGAACATCCGGATCGCTGTAGTAGTTGCCGCCCAGTTCACGTTGCAGCACATAATCGGCAAATCCGCTAATTAATTCCCGCGTATTTGGCGCGCGAAAACCCACGGAATAGTTCATCGCATTTTCCAGCGCGTAGCCTTCATGCGGGAATCCTGGCGGAATATAAAGAATATCGCCAGGCTCCAGCTCTTCATCGATGATGGCTTCGAACGGATCGACCTGTAACAGATCCGGGTGCGGACAGTGCTGTTTCATTTGCAGCTTTTCGCCCACTCGCCAGCGACGACGACCGGTACCCTGAATGATAAACACGTCGTACTGATCGAGATGCGGGCCGACGCCGCCGCCCGGTACAGAAAAAGAGATCATCAGATCATCAATACGCCAGTCCGGTAGTTCACGGAATGGTCGCATCAGCGCGGCGGTCGGCTCATGCCAGTGGTTCACTGCCTGTACCAGTAATGACCAGTTGGTTTCACCGAGATGATCGTAGCTTTCGAACGGGCCGTGGCTGACCTGCCATTTGCCATCCTGGTGACTGACCAGTCGACTGTCAACTTCGCTTTCCATCGCCAGACCCGCCAACTCGTCTGGAGAGATCGGGTCAATAAAATTATTAAAGCCGCGTTTTAACACCACCGGGCGTTTCTGCCAGTGACGTTCAAGAAAATCGGGCCAGTTAAGAGTGAGTTGGTATTCCATGTTAAGCATCCACAGGCTGGTATCTGCAACCGATTATAACGGATGCTTAACGTAATGCGTGAAGTATGGACATATTTATTCATCTTTCGGCGCAGAATGCTGGCGACCAAAAATCACCTCCATCCGCGCACCGCCCAGCATGCTCTCTCCGGCGACGATTTTACCCTCATATTGCTCGGTGATTTCGCGGGCTACCGCCAGCCCTACACCTTGCCCAGGGCGTAAAGTATCAACCCGTTGACCACGGTCGAAAATGACCTCTCGCTTGCTTAATGGAATACCGGGGCCATCATCCTCGACCACAATATAGAGATGCTCGTCGGTTTGCCTTGCAGAAATTTCGACAAACTCGAGGCAATATTTACAGGCATTATCCAGCACGTTGCCCATCACCTCGACAAAATCGTTCTGCTCACCGACAAAGCTGATCTCTGGCGAAATATCGAGAGAGATATTGACCCCTTTGCGTTGATACACTTTGTTCAGCGCTGAGGTGAGATTGTCCAGCAGTGGGGCGACCGGATGCAGCTCGCGGCTGAGCAATGTCCCGCCGCGCATACTGGCACGATGCAGGTAGTAGCCAATTTGCTGTGAAATGCGGCTGATTTGCTCCAGCATTACCGGCTCAGCATCACTGACGCTCATCTTTTCACTACGCAGAGAACGCAGCGTACTTTGCAGCACCGCCAGTGGCGTTTTCAGACTATGGGTCAGGTCGGTGAGCGTCGTACGGTATTTGTCGTAACGTTCGCGTTCACTTTTTAACAATCGGTTCAGGTTTCGTACCAGACTGGTCAGTTCTCGCGTTGTGGCTGGATTGAGCAATTCGCGGTTATGTTCTTCCAGTTCGCGGACTTCTTTTGCCAGGGCTTCAATGGGGCGTAAACTCCACCAGGCGGCGACCCACAGCAGCGGGATCACTAACAGCAGATTGGCTGAGAGCACATAGATAAACCAGCTCCAGACCATATAGGAACTTTTTAGCTCCACCGGAATGGTATCCACCACCACAATGGTTAATTTTGGCATCCGCGATGTTGCCGGGTAGACGTTTACTGCCACCGAGTGGGTCATCTCCGCGTCGTCATCATCTTCCCGCACTTCCTGCAACTGTTGCTGTATCGAATGATCTCCACTCAGCAAGAGGCTGGTATCGTTAACATCCGCTTCAATTTCATGAAAACCATTCGATTTCAGCCAGTCAGGCTGGATCATCTTCATCAGCCAGGGCACGTCACGTTGCGCCCATAAAAGCTGCCCGTTCTCATCATAAATTAGCGTCATGGTGGGGCTTTGCTTGTCGATATTTTCGGGTAACTCGACATGCAACTTATTGTTTTCCCACTTCGCAAGGGTATAGAACAGATTGCTCTCGCCACGTAACAGCCGAAACGTAGTTTTATCGAAACTGACGCTATAACCGATCAGCGCGACCATTCCGTAGGCAAGCGAAAGCACCAGTACTACCGCAGCCGTTGCCAACAGAAAACGTACCCGCAGTGAGAGCGGGAAAAAAAGACGCAGTAATTTTTTCATCAGCGCAATTCGAACAAATAGCCCTGGCCGCGAACGGTAGTAATCACTTCTTGCGGATATTGTGCCTGAATTTTTTTGCGCAGACGTCCCATCAGTACATCAATGGTATGGCTTTCCCGCAGCTCCGCATCCGGATAGAGTTGGAGCATTAACGAATCTTTGCTCACCACTTTGCCATTATTGCGTATCAACGTTTCCATAATGGTGTATTCGAACGCGGTCAGTTTGATCACTTCGTCATTAATAGATAATTCACGGCGAGAGAGATCAACCTGAAACGGGGGTAGCGAAATGACCTGTGAAGCCAGGCCGCTATTACGCCGCATTAATGCCTGCATTCGCGCCATCACCTCTTCAATATGAAACGGTTTAGTCACGTAATCATCAGCACCGGCACTTAATACTTCGACTTTGTCCTGCCAGCTTTCACGGGCGGTTAATACCAGAATCGGCAGTGAAACATCATTGCTACGCCAGCGGCGAATCAGTGACAGACCGTCCTCGTCAGGCAATCCGAGATCGACAATCGCAATATCCGGTAAATGTTCATTGAGATAATAATCGGCTTCTTTGGCATCTTCTGCGTCATCGACCTGATGACCAGCATCCTGAATCTGAACTTTAAGGTGGTGACGTAACAACGCATTGTCTTCAACAACCAGTACGCGCATTTTTATTTCTCCCTGTCTTAATTATTAAAATAGTGTAACGCGATTATGTGTTTATGGGGGTAAACATTAAATAAACCAGCGGGGAGGGGAGGTAAAGTGAAAAAAGAAAAAGTGGATAATTTTAATAAACAGGCCGGACAGCATCGCCATCCGGCACTGATACGAGTTTATTTCAGCTCATCAACCATGGTGATAGCTCGACCAATATAGTTAGCCGGCGTCATCGCTTTCAGGCGGGCTTTCTCTTCTTCTGGCAACGCCAGACCATCGATAAACTGCTTCATGCCTTCGGCGTCAACGCGCTTACCGCGAGTCAGCTCTTTCAGCTTCTCGTACGGTTTTTCGATGCCATAGCGACGCATAACTGTCTGGATTGGCTCAGCCAGCACTTCCCAGTTGTGATCCAGCTCATCCAGCAGATGGTCACGGTTTACTTCCAGTTTGCTCACGCCTTTCAGGGTGGATTGATACGCAATCAGCGCATAACCGATACCCACGCCGAGGTTACGCAGCACGGTGGAGTCGGTCAGGTCACGCTGCCAGCGGGAAACCGGCAGTTTGCTTGCCAGATGCTGCAATACCGCGTTGGAAAGGCCCAGATTCCCTTCGGAGTTTTCGAAGTCAATCGGGTTAACTTTATGCGGCATGGTGGAAGAACCAATCTCACCAGCAATGGTTTTCTGTTTGAAGTGGTTAAGGGCGATATAACCCCAGACGTCACGGTCAAAGTCGATCAGAATGGTGTTGAAGCGCGCAACGCAATCAAACAATTCGGCAATGTAGTCGTGCGGTTCGATCTGGGTGGTGTACGGGTTCCACTGAATACCCAGCGAGGTGACGAACTCTTCGCTGAACTGATGCCAGTCAACTTCCGGGTAAGCGGCGATATGGGCGTTATAGTTACCGACCGCGCCGTTGATTTTGCCGAGGATCTCCACCTGATTAAGCTGGCGGTACTGGCGCTCCATACGGTAGGCGACGTTTGCCATCTCTTTACCGATGGTTGACGGCGTGGCTGGCTGACCGTGGGTACGAGACAGCAGCGGGATATCGCGGTACTGAACGGCGAGATCTTTAATGCCATCAATCAGTTGACGCCAGTACGGCAGGATCACTTCATCACGCGCGGTTTTCAGCATTAATGCGTGGGAGAGGTTATTGATATCTTCCGAAGTACAGGCAAAGTGGATGAATTCAGAAACCGCGTGCAGTTCCGGGATCTCCGCCACTTTTTCTTTCAGGAAATACTCAACCGCTTTAACGTCGTGGTTAGTGGTACGCTCGATGGTTTTGATGCGTGCGGCATCTTCTTCGCTGAAATTGGCGACAATTGCATCAAGGTAACCGATTGCGTCGGCAGCAAAAGCAGGAACTTCCTTGATCGCTGCGTGCGCGGCCAGTTTTTGCAGCCAACGTACTTCAACTTGTACACGGAATTTCAGCAAACCATATTCGCTGAAAATCCCGCGCAGCGCGCTGACTTTATCGCCGTAGCGTCCATCGACAGGGGAAACGGCGGTCAGTGAGGATAATTCCATAGATCACAACTCCGGGGTTAAATGAGCAAGAATTTGTTTTGCCTGAGTGGTCAGGCGATTACGAGAAAACATCAGTTGCAGACGTCCGCCGCCGACCTGGTGCCAGAGCACGGCGGCGCGAATGCCTGCCAGCAGGGTTGCGCGAACTTTCGCCTGCACTTGTGGGCTTTGCAGTACAGCAGGGGAACCGGTGACCTGAATGCGCGGGCCAAGCGGGCTGATCACATCAACATAGATAGCAGCCATCGCGCTCATCAGCGTTTCGGACTGTAAATCGAAGTGTTCGAGCTGGCGTTGCAGGCCGTTGATCCGGTTGCCCAGAGTGTCGAGCGCGCCTTTCGCTGAGGAGAGTTTGCGCTCAAGCACCATCAAGCTGAGTGTGTAGCGGGTTAATTCGGCGTTTAAGCCCTGGCGACTGCTGGCATTGAGCACGCCGAGCAGGGTTTCCAGCCCGACGCGCAGGTTGGCTTCGCTACCGCCAAAAACCGCCAGCGTCGAGCTGGGGTTCATATCAATAATACTGTTGAGTGAGACGTGTAGCGCATCGGCATCACAATGCCCCTGGTGAGCGAGTTGTTGCACCAGGCGTGCCGACTGACAAATACCGGCCAGGGCGAGGGTGATGTCATAGTAATTCTTTGCCACGTTCACTGCTTCCTTGTTTTAAGTAAAGATAATAATCAGACCGGCAGCGGCAGACGCTGCTCAATAATACCGCCACCGAGGCACACTTCACCGTTATAGAAGACGGCAGACTGGCCCGGCGTCACGGCGGCAACCGGTTCATCGAAAATCACTTCAATGCGATCATCGTCCAGCGCCTTGACGGTGCAAGGGATATCGGTCTGGCGATAGCGGGTTTTTACCGTGCAACGCATAGTGCCGGTGAATGGTTCGCGATCGACCCAGTGCAACTGCTGGGCAATCAACCCGACAGACATCAGCCGCGGGTGTTCATGGCCCTGAGCGACAACCAGAATGTTGTTTTCGACGTCTTTGTCCACCACATACCACGGTTCTTCGGTACCTTCTTTGGTGCCACCGATACCCAGACCTTTACGCTGACCGAGAGTGTGATACATCAGCCCCTGGTGCTCACCAATTTCATCGCCATCGACGGTAATGATTTTGCCCGGTTGCGCCGGGAGATAACGGCCCAGGAACTCGCGGAATTTACGTTCGCCAATGAAGCAAATGCCGGTAGAGTCTTTTTTCTTCGCGGTGACCAGACCAAGATCTTCAGCAATCTTACGCACCTGCGGTTTTTCCAGTTCGCCGACCGGGAACAGGCTTTGCGCAATCTGCTCATGGCTGAGCGTATAAAGGAAGTAGCTCTGGTCTTTATTGCTGTCCAGACCACGCAGCAGGCGGCTCTTGCCATCGACATCGGCCCGACGTACGTAATGACCGGTAGCGATATAATCGGCACCTAAATCTTCGGCGGCAAATTCGAGGAAGGCTTTAAATTTGATCTCTTTGTTGCACAGAATATCCGGATTCGGCGTGCGACCGGCTTTATATTCGGCAAGGAACAGTTCGAAGACGTTGTCCCAGTACTCGGCAGCAAAGTTAACGGTGTGCAGTTCAATGCCGAGCTTGTCGCAGACAGCCTGGGCATCAGCCAGATCCGCTGCCGCTGTGCAATATTCCTCACCGTCGTCTTCTTCCCAGTTCTTCATAAACAGGCCTTCAACCTGATATCCCTGTTGTTGCAACAGCCAGGCAGAAACGGAGGAATCGACACCGCCGGACATGCCGACGATTACTTTTTTTGCGGTTTCAGACATTGGATCACTCACGACATTGAACTTCAAGGCGGCGTATTCTATCACGCAGCCTTTTAGATGACACCCTTTGTAAAAGGCCAGTTAAAATCGCCAATCATCTCCAGCGGATAGCGTTGCCCGCTTTGATAACAACGGATACTTTCCGCCACCAGCGGCGAACGAAGATTTGACGCCTGTAAAATTTCTTCGGCGCTGACCCAACGACAGCAGTCGATATCGCTGTCATGAGGCTGGGTCGGGCATATTTGCTCAAGCTCAATGGCAAAGAGGAAACGCAAAAACGGCGTTTTATCTGGCGCAATCCACTGATGCATACGAATAAAGTGTTGCGGCTGCGCGCTGATGCCGGTTTCTTCCCACAGTTCACGGGCGGCGGCTTCCACTAAGGTTTCATCGGCTTCCAGATGCCCGGCAGGTTGGTTCCATAACGCTTTACCATTAATCGTCTCTTCAACGACTAAAAATTTGCCTTCTGCGTGCACCACGCAAGCAACGGTAACGTGCGGTTTAAACATTTTGCATCCTTAATCTGTCACTTCTCGCCATTCGCCATTGGCAAGATTATCCAAAGAGTAATCTCCCATCGCATAGCGAATCAGTCGCAGCGTGGGGAAACCAACATGGGCGGTCATGCGGCGCACCTGGCGATTACGTCCTTCATATAAGGTGATCTTCAGCCAGCTGGTGGGAATACTTTTGCGTTCACGAATTGGTGGATTCCGCGGCCATAACCACGCGGGTTCGTCAACCAGCTCCGCGCCTGCGGGCAGGGTAGGGCCATCATTTAAGGTTACGCCATTGCGCAAGGCTTCAAGTGCGTCTTGTGTGGGAATACCTTCCACCTGCACATAATAGATTTTCCCGGTGCGTTTGCCCGGCTGGGTTAAACGCGCCTGCAACGCGCCGTTATTGGTCAGCACCAGTAACCCTTCGCTATCGCGGTCAAGACGACCTGCTGCATAAACGCCCTGAACCGGGATGAATTCTTTTAATGTTTTGCGTCCGGCTTCATCGGTGAACTGCGGAAGAACATCGTAGGGTTTATTGAACAGGATCACACGCGTGGGCTGGTTTTCAGGTTTACGCCTGGTAGAACGTTGCGAGCTGAATCGCTTAACCTGGTGATTTCTAAAAGAAGTTTTTTGCATGGTATTTTCAGAGATTATGAATTGCCGCATTATAGCCTAATAACGCGCATCTTTCATGACGGCAAACAATAGGGTAGTATTGACAAGCCAATTACAAATCATTAACAAAAAATTGCTCTAAAGCATCCGTATCGCAGGACGCAAACGCATATGCAACGTGGTGGCAGACGAGCAAACCAGTAGCGCTCGAAGGAGAGGTGAATGGAAAGTAAAGTAGTTGTTCCGGCACAAGGCAAGAAGATCACCCTGCAAAACGGCAAACTCAACGTTCCTGAAAATCCGATTATCCCTTACATTGAAGGTGATGGAATCGGTGTAGATGTAACCCCAGCCATGCTGAAAGTGGTCGACGCTGCAGTCGAGAAAGCCTATAAAGGCGAGCGTAAAATCTCCTGGATGGAAATTTACACCGGTGAAAAATCCACACAGGTTTATGGTCAGGACGTCTGGCTGCCTGCTGAAACTCTTGATCTGATTCGTGAATATCGCGTTGCCATTAAAGGTCCGCTGACCACTCCTGTTGGTGGCGGTATTCGCTCTCTGAACGTTGCCCTGCGCCAGGAACTGGATCTCTACATCTGCCTGCGTCCGGTACGTTACTATCAAGGCACTCCAAGCCCGGTTAAACACCCTGAACTGACCGATATGGTTATCTTCCGTGAAAACTCGGAAGACATTTATGCGGGTATCGAATGGAAAGCAGACTCTGCCGACGCCGAGAAAGTGATTAAATTCCTGCGTGAAGAGATGGGGGTGAAGAAAATTCGCTTCCCGGAACATTGTGGTATCGGTATTAAGCCGTGTTCGGAAGAAGGCACCAAACGTCTGGTTCGTGCAGCGATCGAATACGCAATTGCTAACGATCGTGACTCTGTGACTCTGGTGCACAAAGGCAACATCATGAAGTTCACCGAAGGCGCGTTTAAAGACTGGGGCTACCAGCTGGCGCGTGAAGAGTTTGGCGGTGAACTGATCGACGGCGGCCCGTGGCTGAAAGTTAAAAACCCGAACACCGGCAAAGAGATCGTCATTAAAGACGTGATTGCTGATGCATTCCTGCAACAGATCCTGCTGCGTCCGGCTGAATATGATGTTATCGCCTGTATGAACCTGAATGGTGACTACATTTCTGACGCTCTGGCAGCGCAGGTTGGCGGTATCGGTATCGCCCCTGGAGCAAACATCGGTGACGAATGCGCCCTGTTTGAAGCCACCCACGGTACTGCGCCGAAATACGCCGGTCAGGACAAAGTAAACCCTGGCTCTATTATTCTCTCCGCTGAGATGATGTTACGCCACATGGGTTGGACCGAAGCCGCAGACCTGATTGTTAAAGGTATGGAAGGCGCAATCAATGCGAAGACCGTAACCTATGACTTCGAACGTCTGATGGAAGGCGCTAAACTGCTGAAATGTTCAGAGTTTGGTGATGCAATCATCAAGAACATGTAATTACTACATGTGTTAAATATTGTAACGGGCGTATAACACGCCCGTTGTTTTATGTTAGTACGCTAACGGTTATCAAAATTTTATCAAAATTAGTTATCAAAACCCTTCTGGAAGATTCATGTTATGGACTGCATTTCAAAACAAAAATTCACAATTATTTTAATAGTGGTGTTAATTGCCTTGGGCTGTGCTGCTTATTTTGGAGATGGTGAAGGATATTTTATAGGTAGCTTTGTGCCTGAATTTACTGGAGTGTGCCTTGAGCTTCTTATTATTTTAAAGGTTTTTGAGGTCTGGCAGCAAAGAGATGAGAAAAGGAAGCTTATTAAGGTTGAAAGACGATTAAGGGAGTTTCTTATTTTCTTTCTGAACCATACGTGCATGGATTTTCCTCCATCCTGCCGTCCAGGTCGTTTTTATGGAATTGACTATGAGCAAAATCAAAAAGCATTAGAAAAATTAATCAATCATATTGAAGAAAAAGGATTAGCTGAAAATCTTGTTATTCAAGTTCAAATGTATTGTAAGAGTGAATGTCAAATTATAAATAATTTAATCCCAGTTTCTTCTGAGCTTGAAAATGATCACTTTAAATCATGGGTTCGGATTGCCTATTATATGAATGCCGTTGCTAATGGGCAAGAAAAGGCTAGTGTTGCAATGATTAAAATACTTGAAAATATAAAAAGATTTGATAAGGAATCTCATGATAAAAAACTTTATGTTGGTGCAAATTAGATAACAATAGCTCAGTCTTTCCCTTGGTCATCATAGTGGTGAGCAGTTTGCTACTGGGTCTTATGGCCCAGTAGCTTTCTGGTATCAACCCCTTGTTCCTTGTAAAGACGCTCAGATAAAGAATTTTGTTCATGAAAAGTTGCTAGAGTTCATGTGCCCTGGTCATTTCCTGCCAAATCCCTCGCTTTAATGAAATTCACCGTCAACGAATTGGATTTAACCTGTGCACCACGCTCTGTCTGTGAAGTTAAACGGAAAAAATCATGTGTCTAAAACGGATCTATTTACAGATTGCACTAAAGCCGTAGACCTGATTGTTAAAGGTATGGAAGGCGCAATCAACTCCAAGAGCGTAATCTATGACTTCTAACGCTAGATTGAGGTTACTAATCTGCTGAAATGTTGAGAGTTTAGTGAATCAATCACAGAAAACATGTAATTCACATTCTGGAATATGTGAGAACGGTAGTCTAGCGGTTCCAGTTTTTATTATTAGATTTTGAACGGTTATCAAAACAGGTTCACTTTGATTCAATTTTGAAACTTTTTTTAACCACTAAAATCATGCAGCTAATCACTTCTGCAATGAGGTTAAGAGATAGCACGATAGCAAAAAGTTCTAAAGCAGTAAATAGCTTGCCTTTAGAAGGGATAAATTCGTGCTGAGGATAATTTACTAGTGGTATGTCATAATTACGTAAATAGGGAAGGAAGATTGTTACTGCCAGACACATGACCAGTAATTTCAAATCTAATTCTAAACTATCTAAATAGTCCGTAAAGTCTGTGCTTTTCTCGCCCTTATTAATGACAGCCAAAATTCCGAAGATAACGGAGATACCTGCGGCAATACCTCCAAGTATTGAACCTATTACTCCAGCAGAAGCCTGCTCAAGTAAGGTATAAATGGTTTTATCAGTCGATGCTAATGCTAAGCACAAAAAGAAGGTAGCTATAGCTTTAATCCAGACAGTTAGATTTTGCATTTTTGAACGTATACCTGTTTTGATGTAATGCTATGATCTCTTTAATATCATTTGCTGAGTAGCCATCAAGTTCAATTTCTGATATCTCACCTTCGATCAGCACGATTTTGGCTGTCTGATTACTGGATACCGTAGTAGATTTTGACTTGAGTGTCTTACGTCCTTTAATCAACCATGACCCGCCACCATCTTTGACCCAGTCAACAAGAGTCTCAGCCCAATGAGAACCTTTGAGTTTCAAATTGCCATCTTTGTTTTCAAAAATAGTGGTCACAGTATTTGCATTGGTATCTTTTTCAAGCTTCCGTAAATCATTGGTTAACGCTTGCTTACTGCTTCCGAAGATATTCGGAGTAATCAGCGTAAAGCTGACTTTGTCGATAAATTGAAGCCTATGGTATTCTGACCAAAAATCTTCCATTTCAAGACAAGGCTCTATAAATATTCTAAGTCCTAACTGAGCCAAATAGTCGTTATTGGCTAGATCTTCGAATGCTTTAGCAACTTGTTGCGCATCCTTGAAAACAGCGGTTTTCCTCTCAACCAGTAACACCTGCTCTACTTTGTCCCAAATCCATACGATAGGTGGATAGTTGTCTACATCGTACTCTCGAAAGTCTTTATCATGTCCTTTAATCTTTTGCAGCTTTGATATGACTCCAGCCATAACACCATCAGTAGGTTTTATGCTCAATTTCAGGGTGTAACTAGTTTTCTTATGAACGGAAGGTGTTGATGACGTCATGTGTAAATTTTTTGCAGCGACAACCATAGCATTTTCAAAATGAGAGATATCTTTCTGAACAGCTCCTTTCGAAAAGAGGTCTGGATCGCGCGGTTTCATTAACACACGTAAGGCATACAACTGCATAAGAAAACTCCTGTAAACTATTTGGTTTCATTATTCCATAAAACCAAGCACTTTCAAGAGCTTAATTTTCTTTCAATTCTGTATGCATATACAGTATCATTCAATTTTGTAAAATTCAAACCTTGATTTTTGCCCATTCCTTACCACGATCATCATGGTATTTAGCTGTCTGGTTAGGCGATTTATGTCCCAGAAGTTTTTGGGTGTCGACGCCCTGAGCTTCGTAAAGTCGCTCAGATAAAGATCTTTGTTCATGGAATGTGGCGGGCGAACCTTCACCCCAGTCAATGCCTGCTAAATCCCTCGCTTTACTGAAATTCATCGTCAATGTATTGGCTTTTACTTGCGCGCCACGTTCAGCCTGTGAAGTAGTACGAAAAAAATGTACAAGGTATGGGCTGACTGCATAGTCACGGCAGCGGGCTACTACATCGCGTAAACTCCAGTTAATTGCATTGAGGCGAAGGGAAAGCGGGATGGCGATTTTGCTCCCGGTTTTTTCTTGGATGACGTGAAGATGATCATCCCAAATATCGCTAAATTTCATACGTGAGATATCACCTAACCGTTGGCCGGTAACCAGTGCTAACAGCATGGCATTCCCCATATAACGATGGCGTGCATCTGCGATATCAAAGATTTTTTGCCATTCTTCAAGACTTAACCGTTGTCGGGTAATTTTTCTTCTGGGTTGTTTGGTTGCCAGTGCTGGATTATAGCCCGGAGGGACTTCCCCATAGTGTTGTGCCTCCTTGAATACATCAATTAGAACGGAGCGGACTACTTGCGCCATCCTCGGTTGCCCGGCAGTGATATACTCGTCAAGTAATTGTGCTATATCCCTTACATCAACTGATGAAATTAATTTCATTCCTGCTCGTTCCCTGAGCAAGGATACTGGTTTGGCTTTCTGTTTATAGGTGTTTAGCTTTATATCGCCACTTTCCAGTCTGTCATCCTGGATTGCTTGATAGCGATCTAACCAGGTTGACGTTGTGATTGCTTTTCCTTTGCTGGTTGCGATCCTGTCACTGATAGCCAGAATCTGCCGGGTTCTTTGCTCAGCCAGGCGTGAATTTGCCTCAGTGGCAATAGCAATGGCTTCAGCTTCGTTTGTGCCTAAAGAATGAAACTTCCCGGTCACAGGATGTTTATATCGCCAATAGACTTTATTTACTTTTCTACTATAAAGCGGATACAAGTTCGGGACTGAAACATTATTTTTACGTGGTCTGGCTGCCATTACTTAAAATCCTTTGTAGAATAATAGAATCATTTTTCTTGATGACAGGAGTAACTAATTCCCCAACTAACTCTGCGTCCTCACGCACTCGCCATAGTCGACCTTGTTTCATTGCCGGTGGACAAAATAAATTCTGCTTAGCATAACGACGCAATGTGGACACGCTTGGAGGATTACTTCTGTATTTTTCCGCAGCCCATTCCTCAAGTGTCAGCATTTGAAGCATTTTTGATAACCTCATTTCTTTTGCTACAAAACTATTTCACTAGTTAATTTCGCTGTCTGGATTGTTTATGCATCTTATGCAGCTCTTTAAAGCGTTCCATAAACATCCCGTAGGCATGGCCCGGTGCCAGTGGAATCACGTTGAACATCTCTGTTGCCGGGATGCCTTCCAGTACAGGCCAGAAAGAGCCATCATCAAGCCCGAGATCGCGGCGTTCGGTTGCCAGCATGATGAGATCGGCATATTTCACGGGCGTACTCATAACCGGGGGTAACCCGTATTTCTCACGGATTACGGCGTCTATTTTTTCTTCCATCTGTTTATAGTCAGGAAGAAGGCGTTTCAGTGGAGCGGGGATGTCCTGGCAATACGCTTCTGTTGCATCATGCATTAACGCTTCAAAAGCAAATTCCTGCGGTACCAGTTGGCTGCAAAGAACCGCATGTTGGGCGACGCTGTAGAAGTGTGAAAGATGTCCTGCAAAGCGACAGATATTTGAAAGGGAAACCGCGATATCGTTAATAACGATGTCGTCTTTATTTATCCTGTCATAATAAAAATGCTTCCCAGAAAAAGTTTTAATAAATGACATTTTGTTCTCCACGTTATTTGCGCTGCACCGCACTGAATTCTGGTAAAAGGAAGCCCTCACCATCCGGAGATTATTGAGTTAATTACGTTTCCATAAATGCCCCCGCAGGGGCATTTGCAGTAATCAAATCAGGCGGTGAAAGTACCAATAAAGGTTTCTACTTTGCTGTCTTTGAATTTCTCAACAAGCAGATCGCGAAATTCGTTAGCCATTTCTTCCTGCACCGCCTCCAGCTGAATAATGCGCAGAACAAGTACAGGACGATCGCCAGTGATAATGCTGAGGCGTAATTTAAAAGAACGTTCTTTCAGACCTTCAAACGGAACGCATTTAAATTCAAATGCCACTGGCATAATGTCTTTGGTCTTCGCTTCGACAGACTCCATCAGGGAGCGTTTGCCGCTGAAGTCATTATCTTCAAAATCAGCGGTCTGGTTTGCTTCAATCGTGATTTTACGGACAGCCGCAGCCGCTTTTGTTGCCTGGATAGCGTCACCATTAGCATCAAAACCCACAAGGTAGTCGGCCCAGTCTTCAATCCATTCTGCCAGTGACTTCTGGGAGTTACGCTCGCTGTTAACAGACAACAGTGCAGAGAACGGTGCTGTCTTTTTCAGTTTGAGAGTGGCGGTGTTATCTGCGTGACCTGGTTCATCAATAGTACCCAGGTTAAGCACACTGACGGCACGCATATTATCAGCATCGATAAAGCAGCGGGTGCCTTCATCTGCAAGATCTTTAGAATAACGGGTAAAGTCATCGATGCTGGCAGTGGAAAGCGCACCACGGAAACGGAAGCGATTTAAATTAAATTTTTCCAGATCATGAATGCGGAAATTCTCAGGCAATGCTACAGCATCGGCACCAATCTTACTGATAATTTCATTAACACCCTGAGCAGAAATAATAGCATGGATTTGATTAATTGCGGTTGCGTCTAAGTTCTGAGACATAATAAGTCCTCACTATATAAAGATATTCAGTGATGAGATAAATAATCAGTTAATTAAGAACGATATTAATGACCTGCTGCGCGGAGTTTTCCGTCAGGTTCACCGGCAAGAGTCAGTAATTGTCCCTGGTCTTCCTGCAGAATAGTCAGGCGACCACCGCGATTGACATACATCGGCGTTTCGGTGGTGTCTTCTTCAGAAATTTTCCCGCGGTTAGTCGGGCGAACATATGAGAGTTTGTGTTTGATTTTCACTCGGTTCTCATCAAATGGTTCGATTTCCAGGTTGAGTGAGACCTTACCTTTGGTTTTCGTGTTCATCACACCGGAAGCGACTTCACTGAGAACTGCGCCGATTTTGGTTTCAAATACGCCGCCGTCCAGCTCCCCGATAAATGCCTGCACATCAGTACTGCGTTCGCTAGCCATTTTGCTGCTCCTCATCATATCGACCCTGCAAGGCCGATTAGTTTCTCCACAAAACAGAGAAGAACACCTGCGGTGGCAGCCGCCCGGATGGATTGAGTTATGAGCCCGTCGTCCGGTGATGCTCTTCTCTGTTTTGTAAAAAGGACGGTACCAGCCGGAAGCAAGGGTACAAGCTGGTACCGCCAAGACTACACACAGCATAAAGTTGTGGTGCCGGGTGCCTCCCGGTGCCTGGCGAAGGTTGCACACCAGGCGGGTGGGTATCCACAGAAGGTCGACTGTCAGCCTCAACCTTAACCCGCGTGCGCTGAGCAGCATTCACCACAACGCTAAGGATTCTCTCTGGTTGAAAATACTTAGCTGTTATGTGCCTGCTTTTAGCCACATCAGGCGAGGTGGACCTGGTTATTCCCCAACAACAAGGATTCGGTTAATCTGGTTATCCCCAACAACGCAAAAGGAAAAGAAATGTCCGGTAATATCTACACGTTGTACAAATCCCACTGTGAAAATGTTGGAAAGTATCGGGGCATTGAAATCAGTGGGGTAGTGTCATCAGTCGAAATAAGCAAAGTGGAATCAAGGGCAACATTACTTACTCTTCTGGATCTTGTCTTACATGAGCACCGGAAGAAATTCGGCACTCCCTATAATCAGTTGAATGGGAAAAAGGCTCTGGTTCACCTTATTCTGATGAAGCATCACTGGATGCCAAAACAGATTAATGAGATGAAATTTGATGAACTTCTTCTTTCAATTCAGGATGAACTCACACTTGATAAAATAAGCGTAACCGCCCAGAAATTTTTAGATTATCGAGACTGGAGATCACAAATTCATCACTTTGATGATTTTGACGAAAATGAATGGGATCCTAATTTGTCTGCACAATATCTAAAGTAACATCCTGTGATAAAACCGTGATTTCCTGATCCAGTTTTTTTAAGGAGTCTATTGTTTCCTGTCGATAAGACAGCACTTCACGAAGCTGGTTTATAGCTGCCAGCTTCTTTGCCATCCACTCGTAAATTTCCTCATTTGTGTATCCGGGCGCGACGATTTTGGGTTCTGTTTTGTGCATTTCACACCTCCTCAAGTTATCAGTTACTTGTTGATGGGGACCAGATTGTTAAAGAGCTAAGCGTCCTGTAGGGCGCTTTTTTGTTGCTAACGAATCATCCTGGACTTCATATGCCCCAGGCGGCTACTTCGTGGGCGTCCTGCCTGTTCGTTATCTTTGATATAAAATCTAACTTAACTTAGTTATTATGGCAAGAGAAAACACCAAACTTTTCTTAGTTCGGTGCCTTAGTTAGAGAAGAGAGGTCTTAGAGTTCGTATTGAACTCCTTTGACTACACCAATGATAAGGCAATTACCATTGATAGGGATGTTGGGATACCGAGGATTTAATGGCACTAAAAACTTTTGAGGGCCATCGATGACTAATTTTTTTACTGTAGCTTCGTTTGTTCCATCAAGTCGAGCGATGACTATTTTTCCATGACGAGGTTCTGCATCTGGATCTACAATCACTGTTGCGCCTTCTGGTATTGTTGGGAGGCCATTAGGGTTAGTCATGGAGTCACCTTTAACCTCTAATGCAAATGAGTTATCACCAATCTTTAATGATGTATCTACCCACTTGTCCACTTCACTAAACACTTCTGCTGCCCTGCACTCAGTAAACTGCCCAGCCTGAACCCACGATATTACAGGAACTCTGCGCATGTTTGTGACGAGTTTGCCTTCAAACTCAGCACCATAAAGAATGTAATCTATTGACGTATTGAAGAACTTCGCTAATTTCGAAAGTGCCTCCCCACCAGGGGTATTGATGTCTTTCTCCCAGTACCCCACAGCAACGTCGCTTACTCCACAAAATTTACCCAATTCTTTCTGGGACGTTCCGGTAACTCTTCTCAGAGCTTTTATACGCTGACCAACCGTTTCCATAGGAGCACCATTTCTTGAATTGCTAAGTAATCTTAGTTTTTATTGACCAAAGATAGATTTGTAATTAGCATCTAATAAAACTTAGTTTGGAGGGCGTATGACAACTGACGATATCGAAAGCTACTTCGGCAGTATTGAGAAAGTTGCTGCTTTTTTCGGCATAACAACTGAAGCCGTTTATCAGTGGCGAAACCGTCCGGGCCAGTTAATTCCAAAAGGACGTGCAGCAGAAGCTGCATATAGAACTTGCGGACGGTTGCCATTTAAACCTGAGCTTTATGAAAAATCTAATGGATAAATCGATTAACAGAAACCACAGAACGATGAGGCTAACCGTGGGTAAGCATCACTGGAAAGTAGAAAAACAGCCTGAGTGGTACGTGAAAGCTGTCAGAAAAACTATCGCAGCGTTGCCGGGTGGTTACGCTGAAGCAGCTGACTGGCTGGATGTAACAGAAAACGCATTATTTAACCGCCTTCGTGCCGATGGCGATCAGATTTTCCCGCTGGGATGGGCAATGATTTTGCAACGTGCTGGTGGAACTCACTTCATTGCTGACGCTGTGGCGCAGTCTGCAAATGGCGTCTTTGTGTCTCTTCCTGACGTCGAGGATGTGGACAACGCCGATATTAACCAGCGCCTGCTGGAAGTCATTGAACAGATTGGCAGTTATTCCAGACAGATTCGTTCGGCAATCGAAGACGGTGTGGTGGAACCGCATGAGAAGACAGCAATTAACGACGAGCTGTATCTCTCAATTTCGAAGCTGCAGGAGCATGCAGCACTGGTCTACAAAATCTTTTGCATTTCAGAAAGTAATGACGCCCGCGAGTGTGCAGCTCCGGGCGCCGTGGCGTGTCGTGACTGTGGAGAAACTAACGCATGAACAGTTTAACAACACACTACCGTCGCTCGCAACTGATTGCGCTTCCTGTACCGGGTGGAAAAGCGAAGGTGGAGTATTGCTATGCAGTTAATGTACCAGGTGACAGGGAAATTGTAACCCACAGCTTTGCTGAGTGGGCTGTGGGTGATTTCAACCGGCAGAAGGAGACAGTCCTTTGCGACAAGTTAACCGCTGGTTCAAAGATCACTACGGAGTGCCCGTCAGAGTCATTCGTTGGGAGCCGGAAACACAACGGGTTATCTACCTCCGCGAAGGCTATGAGCATGAGTGCTTCAGCCCGCTCGAACAGTTTCGTCGTAAATTCAGGGAAATAGAGGTCGGTCATGAGCACTAAATTAACCGGCTATGTATGGGATGGTTGCGCTGCATCAGGCATGAAATTATCCAGCGTGGCAATTATGGCCCGCCTGGCTGATTTCAGTAATGACGAAGGTGTGTGCTGGCCATCAATTGAAACCATTGCCCGTCAGATTGGCGCGGGGATGAGTACCGTCAGGACGGCTATCGCACGGCTGGAAGCAGAAGGCTGGTTAACGCGTAAGGCGCGTCGCCAGGGTAACCGCAATGCGTCGAATGTTTATCAGCTTAACGTTGCGAAGCTTCAGGCAGCGGCATTTTCTCAACTGTCAGATTCTGACCCGTCAAAATCTGACGCATCAAAATCTGACCCGTCAAAATTTGATGCGTCGAAATCTGGCAAAAAAGCGGGTTTTCATCCGTCAGAATCTGGCGGGGATCCGTCAGTAAAATCAAAACATGATCCGTCAGATAAAAAACCTTCTCGTCCGGACGCTTCGCAACCGGACACGCAGACGGATGAACAGGATTTTTTAACTCGCCATCCTGATGCGGTTGTATTCAGCCCTAAAAAGCGCCAGTGGGGAACGCAGGATGATTTGACCTGCGCACAGTGGCTCTGGAAAAAAATCATCGCCCTGTACGAGCAAGCCGCCGAATGTGACGGCGAGGTGGTTCGTCCCAAAGAACCGAACTGGACAGCCTGGGCAAACGAAATTCGCCTGATGTGTGTGCAGGATGGTCGTACTCACAAACAAATCTGCGAGATGTACAGCCGCGTCAGCCGCGATCCGTTCTGGTGCCGTAACGTGCTCAGCCCGTCGAAGTTGCGGGAAAAATGGGATGAGCTTTCCCTGCGCTTATCACCGTCCGTCAGCACGTACACCGAAAAACGCGAAGACCCGTACTTCAAATCCAGTTACGACAACGTGGACTACAGCCAGATCCCGGCAGGATTCAGGGGGTGATCATGAGTCTTTTGAATGAAGTTCAGAAATTCATTGAAGCCCATCCGGGATGTACTTCCGGAGACATTGCGGATGCTTTTGCAGGTTACTCACGGCAGCGCGTTCTGCAGTCAGCAAGCAAGTTACGTCAGAGTGGGCGTGTGGCTCACCGTTGTGAAGGAGATACACGCAGACATTTCCCGCGCCTGACTGAGAGAGCGCAGGAACCGGAACCACAACCAGTTCGAGAAACCAGACCTGTGCGCAATTTCTATGTCGGCACTAACGATCCACGGGTGATTTTGTGCCTGACCCGCCAGGCTGAAGAACTGGAGTCCAGGGGCTTATACCGTCGTGCTGCAACCGTGTGGATGGCGGCATTCCGTGAAAGCCACTCCCAGCCAGAACGAAACAATTTTCTGGCGCGTCGTGAGCGGTGCTTACGGAAAAGCAGCAAGCGCGCTGCATCGGGTGAAGAGTGGTATCTGTCAGGGAATTACGTGGGGGCTTAATGAGTAATAAATATTGCCAGGCGCTGGTGGAACTGCGGAACAAACCAGCCCATGAACTGAAGGAAGTGGGCGATCAGTGGCGCACGCCGGACAACATTTTCTGGGGAATTAACACCCTGTTTGGCCCGTTTGTTCTGGATCTGTTTACTGACGGTGATAACGCCAAATGTGCCGCGTATTACACGGCGGAAGATAACGCGCTGGCGCATGACTGGTCAGAACGTCTTGCGGAGCTTAAAGGTGCTGCCTTTGGTAATCCCCCATACAGCCGCGCCAGTCAGCATGAGGGGCAATACATCACCGGCATGCGTTACATCATGAAACATGCCAGTGCCATGCGTGATAAGGGCGGGCGCTATGTTTTCCTGATCAAAGCTGCCACCAGCGAAGTGTGGTGGCCGGAAGATGCGGACCATATTGCTTTTATTCGCGGGCGTATTGGTTTTGAACTGCCTGCCTGGTTTATCCCGAAGGATGAGAAGCAGGTGCCGACAGGCGCTTTCTTCGCTGGTGCTATTGCTGTTTTCGACAAGACCTGGAAGGGACCGGCAATCAGCTACATCGGGCGCGATGAACTTGAGGCATGTGGTGAAGCCTTTCTGGTGCAGGTTCGCCAGCAGGCGGAAAAACTGGTCAGGGAGATGGCGGCATGACGACGTTAACTCAATGCCAGCAGCAGGTGCTGGATATGCTGATTTCTTACCAGAAAGAGCGTGGCTTTCCGCCAACCAATCAGGAGGTGGCAACCATGCTGGGATACCGTTCAGTGAATGCAGCGGTAGAGCATCTTCGTGCACTGGAGAAAAAAGGCGTCATCACGATAAAGCGTGGCGTGGCCCGGGGGATAACGCTTCATACCGCGGTGAAGGACGACGACAGCGAGGCGGTCGGGATTATCCGCGCACTGCTTGCCGGTGAGGAAAACGCCAGGCTGCGTGCAGCCCACTGGTTACATGAGAGAGGCCTGAAAGTATGAAGCTGATCTTGCCTTTCCCGCCCAGCGTGAACACGTACTGGCGACACCCCAACAAAGGGGCGTTTGCTGGTAAGAGTCTGATAAGCGCGGCGGGGCGAAAATTCCAGAGCGCGGCGTGCGCAGCAATAGTTGAGCAGTTACGTCGTCTGCCGAAACCAACGTCGGCACCTGCTTCAGTGGAGATCGTGTTGTTTCCTCCGGATAACCGGATCCGCGATCTGGACAACTATAACAAGGCGCTGTTTGACGCCCTGACCCACGCGGGTGTGTGGGAAGACGACAGTCAGGTGAAAAGAATGCTGGTGGAGTGGGGACCGGTTATCCCGGGAGGGAAGGTCGAGATCACTATCAGTAAGTACGAGAAAACGGCGGGTGCAGCCGCCTGATTAAGAGGAGAAACGAAGTATGAATAATCTGATGGTCATTGATGGTATTGAAGTTCGTCGTGATGCTTATGGGCGTTACAGCCTGAACGATCTGCACAGGGCAGCCGGGGGAGAACAAAAAAACCGCCCGAAATACTGGCTCTCCAATAAGCAAACCTGTGAATTGATTGAACAACTTTTCACCGAGGGTGGAATTCCGCCTCTGGAACAAAATCAACCAGTTAGCGTCATTAATGGCGGAAATAACCAGGGAACGTATGTCTGCAAAGAACTGGTGTATGCCTATGCAATGTGGATCAGCCCGTCATTCCATCTGAAGGTGATCCGTACTTTCGATATGGTAACCAGCACACCGGAAAAATTATCCGGGCAGGCTGCTGACAAGATGCAGGCTGGCGTGATCCTGCTGGACTTTATGCGCCGGGAGTTAAACCTGTCTAACTCTTCAGTGCTTGGTGCCTGTCAGAAACTCCAGGAGGCTGTTGGCTTACCGAATTTGGCACCGCGCTATGCCATTGATGCTCCTGCTGACGCGCCTGATGGCTCAAGCCGCCCCACGCTGTCACTGAGTGCACTGCTGAAGCAGTATGGTATCCGCCTGACAGCTAATCAGGCATATCACCAGATGGTGAAACTGGGGATCGTCGAGCAGCGCGAACGATACAGCCGTACCGCGATTAACAACATCAAAAAATTCTGGTCGCTGACAGCGAAAGGCTGCATGTTCGGCAAGAACATCACCAGTCCCGCAAATCCGCGCGAGACGCAGCCGCACTTCTTCGAATCCCGATTCCCTGAGCTGTTAAAGCTGCTCGATACCGTTCATTGAGGTGACCGTGAGAGCACTACTGACCCCTGAAATTGCCCCGCGTATGGGGATCGTATTGTTCAGACCAGGTTCAGAGCTGATGCCCCTGTTTATGCAGGGGCGTGTCCTGCTGGAGCCTGAGCCGGAACGTTATTCATCTTTCGCCAGTGGTGCCGTTCCGGCGGCATCACAACCGCTGGCGGATGATCCTGCCGTTCAGGCCGTGTTCCGCAATGAGGCAGTGATCCGTCGTGCTGGTGGCGTGGAATGTCTTGAAAGCTGGTTACTTCGTGAAAAAGGCTGCCAGTGGCCTCATTCCGACTGGCACAGCGAGAACATGACCACAATGCGACACGCTCCGGGCGCAATCCGTCTGTGCTGGCACTGCGATAACCAGCTGCGCGATCAGTTCACGGAACGGCTGGAATCAATGGCAACGGATAACTGTGCCCGCTGGGTGTTGTCTGTTGTGCGTCGGGATCTCGGTTTTGATGACAGTCACGTTGTGACAATGCCGGAACTGTGCTGGTGGCTGATTCGTAATGATCTGGCGGATGCCTTACCGGAAAGTGCAGCCCGTAAGGCACTGAGATTACCGAATCCTGTTGTGCCGTCTGTTACCCGGGAAAGTGACCTTGTGCCTTCGGTTCCTGCCACCAGCATCATCCAGGATAAGGCGAAAAAGGTGCTGGCGCTGAAAGTGGATCCGGAGTCGCCGGAGTCTTTTATGTTACGCCCAAAACGTCGCCGCTGGGTTAATGAAAAGTACACGCGCTGGGTTAAGACACAGCCGTGTGCATGTTGTGGAAAGCCTGCTGATGATCCCCACCACTTGATAGGCCACGGTCAGGGTGGGATGGGTACAAAAGCGCATGACCTCTTTGTGTTGCCTTTGTGCAGAAAGCATCACGACGAGCTGCATGCGGATACCGTGGCATTTGAAGAGAAGTATGGCTCCCAGCTGGAGCTGATATTTCGTTTTATCGATCGTGCGCTGGCAATTGGCGTGCTGGCCTGATTTTGTGGAGAAAGTTGATGCGTGATATGTATGAAGTGATGGATCGTTGGGGAGCTTGGGCTGCTTCAGACAATAGCGGAGTGGACTGGCAACCGGTAGCCGCTGGCTTCAAGGGGCTTTTACCTCATGGCAAAAAGTCCCGGATTCAGTGTGATGATGATGAGGGGCTCATGATCGATGGGTGCGTAGCTAGATTAAGAAAGTACAAACCAGAAGAGTATGAATTAGTTATAGCCCATTTTGTGGTAGGGATTTCATTGCGAGCCATTGCTAAGAAGAGAAAGTGTTCGGATGGGACTATCAGGAAAGAGTTGCAAACATCGCTTGGTTTCATTGAAGGCATTGTTTGCACTCTTGCCTGTTAACTATTCTTAACTGTCTTCTAGTTATATTGGGCGCTTTGAATTCGATTTAAAGCGTCTTCCACTTATCCCTGAAATCCAAATGTCTTCCTCAAGAAAGTCAAGAAGGGCTTTTATTTCTTTTTTTGATGAAGGCATGACAATTTTCTCAACACCGCCAACTATTATGGTTTGTAAGGGGAAATTGACTTTAGCAGCTTCGGATTTAAACTTTGACATATTTTGGGGTGTTAGCATCCCAGTCTGATTTATTAGTGTTACTTTATTTCTTATCACTGTATCTGCAACGGATTTTAGATCAAAACCTTGGGGAGTAGAAAATACACTAAGTTGACTAAATGCATTAAGTTCTTGGTCAGTAGCAGCAGAAAAATAGGACGACATGTCAAAAATGCTTCTTAGATTAAAGAAACTCTTAAATCGTATTGTATCATTGATAATTATTGCAACTAGTTTATCATCAACATTAAAACCGATGCTATTAGCTTTACTAAAGGTAGTTTTGCTTGCAAAAAGCTTTCCAAAGAATGATTTTGAGGTATCTAAGATTTGTTTTTTGTTGAAGGTTTGTAGCGCAATAATATTGGGGTTTGCTGGCGCGTCAACACCAACAAATAATGCTTTAATATAACCAATATCAATTTGGCTGGGATCCCAGACAGGCACGGCGGTAGGCCTATTGACTGCGTCAATCAGGCGTGCAGAATCAGTAAAGTTTTGTATTTCAAAACACTCACTATGTTTTGGTGTATAACCGGCATAGAATGGTATCATATTGTTATGATGACTTTCAAAATATTGACGCTGTTGTTGGAAAATGGCCGTAACAGAAGTACTTGCTGTTGCATCAAGTTCGACTCTAACAATTCTCGTTGCAATTGTATTATCTATTACTGCAAAAAGTGCCATGGTTATTATCCTTTAACATGTAGAAATGTGTAGTCTGTTAATTGAATAACTGTAAATTTGATATCTTTAATATCAGTAATGACTGATTTAGAAATCAATACAAAACCTACGCCGGTGTCATCTTCAGCTTCGTAAAATTTATAACCGATAAGTGACAATACTGGGTTAAAGTTATAGTTCTCGGAAAAGCTGATGTAAAATAACAATGACAAATAAAAGAATAACGCATATGCTTTATTTTCAGCAATAGAGTCTGTTCCTAGGAGAGGGAATAAATAGCTTAAGAAATAATTAGTTACTTCTTTGTTAGCGGGAGAAACTGAACTAATATTTTTTGTCAGAGGTTCAAGTTGTTTCTCAGCATATTGAATCAGGCCTATTGCTAATAACCAACTTGCTATGCCAACGCATAAGCTATATTGCATCAGCCAAACCGTATCTTTTACATATCCAATAAAAAATAGAGTTGCGCAAACAGGTGCAATTGAGCTTGCTGTTAATAATAAGCGTGCTAATTTGTTCATCATGATATCCTTTGTACTGTTTATGCATACAGCACTTTACATCATGTACTCCAAAGTATCTATCTTGTGAAGAATCTTACACTAAATACTACAGAAAAAGTTAACGCGTACGCAAAAAGTATTATATCGTGTTAAGAGTGGTTACTTCGCCACACAGCTTAAACCCGCCATTGAGCGGGTTTTGTCGTTTTTGGGCCTAGGGATTCGTTGGGCCTGGTCTATCCCGCAGTTATCCATTGGCTCGGCTTCTTTGACGTTTCCGCTTCTGATTTGCGGTACATGATGTTCCCTCAATTTGCACCTCCTGTATTGCGAGGTGAGAGATAACTACAAATGCCTCATAACCCAAATACATGGCTGGAGTTGGTCCAGAGCTGGTGGCGTGGAGACACACCGCTGGGCGCAGTGATTATGTCGATCGTTATGGCTGGTTTGCGCATTGCCTATTTTGGCGGTGGTGGGGGCTGGAAACGAAAAACGCTTGAGATTTTGCTCTGTGGTGCTCTGACGTTGACCTTTGCATCCGCGCTTGAGTATGTCGGATGGCCTAAATCGCTTTCTGTTGCCATTGGTGGTGGCGTTGGGTTGATCGGTGTCGATGCTATTCGTGGGGCTGCAATGAGAGTAATCGGTAATAAGTTTGGTGGCTCTAAGGAGTAATTTATGCAGGTACTAAATTCCCAGCGTAAAGCTTTCCTTGATATGGTGGCTTGGTCAGAAGGAACGGATAACGGACGACAACCGACACGTAACCACGGTTATGACGTTATTGTCGGTGGTGAACTCTTCACTGATTACTCCGATCACCCTCGCAAACTTGTCACGCTAAACCCGAAACTCAAGTCAACAGCCGCCGGACGTTACCAGCTTCTTTCACGCTGGTGGGATGCTTACCGTAAACAGCTTGGCCTGAAAGATTTTTCTCCAGAAAGCCAGGACGCTGTAGCTCTGCAGCAGATTAAAGAGCGTGGCGCTTTACCGATGATTGACCGTGGCAATATTCGTCAGGCAATCGACCGTTGCAGCAATATCTGGGCGTCATTACCTGGTGCAGGTTACGGTCAGTATGAACATAAAATCGGTGACCTGATTGCCCGATTTAAAGAGGCTGGTGGGGTGGTAAATGAAGTTGAGCTATAAGCTGGTTATCGCTGCATTCTTCTTTACTGTCATCGGTTCTTTCATCTGGTCTGCCAACCACTACTACAGCAAATATCAGCACGAAAAGAAACGTGCTGATGAGGCTGTACAAAATGCTGAATCTGCAACAGCCATTACCCGTAACGTCCTGCAATCACTGCAAATCGTCAATACAGTTATAGAGGTTAACCAGCATGCAAAACAGCAGATCGCACTGGAGTCACAGAGAACCCAGAAAGATATCAAAGTGGCTGTTGCGGATGATGGTTGTGCTGCACGCCTTGTGCCTGCTGCCGCTGCTGAGCGGTTGCGGAAGTACGCGGACAGTTTACGTGAGCACTCCGGCTACAACATTACCGACTAGTCTGACTTCTGAAACACCTGTACCGTTCATACCAAATCCTCTGACTTATGGTGCCAGCCTGGAGCTGAATGTGAGTCTGTTGTCTGCACTGGCTAACTGCAATCGGGATAAAGCTGATATTCGTAAAATAGATGCAGAGAGAACTAACCATTAAGCAATAAAATTGTCAAATTAATCAGTTGTCAAATGAATATACGTTAAAGGTATATGTCGACATAATTTCACCAAGTACCTCAATACATATACTTTTTTTATGAAAGATACTGGGGAAGGAACTTAGCTCTTCAAGGCATTGCACATAAGTGCTGATATCACTTGCATCACGTTCAAGGAATTTCACTTGGCCAAAAGAAGGAGTATTAATCCTAGTTCTTTGCTGGATTATATGGATAAAATGTGTAGTTGGTGAAACTATTACTCTTGAAATATCGAAAATGATGTCTTCTTGAACTTGCCGATAAAGTAAATCCTTTGGGTAATGGTGTTTGATCTCGATGGTTGCAACATTGCCATTATGTTCAGACGTTAATATCGACTGGTTATAAAGTGATATGTCAACAGCGCCGATACCGAGTTTTGGATGCTCACTTAAAGCAGTTAGTGTGCTGATTTGATTGAGAATAACAACTAACTCATCACGTATTTGAGTTTCATGTTTGCGATTGTAGAAGTAGCAATTCAGTTCATTTAACTTTTTATGCATCCTATCGTGACTAATTGCTTCGATCAGTAAATCCTGAATCATACTTTTCTCTAGGTAATCCGAACGGTTGTAAGTGACAGTATTGTGCTGGCATGTCATTAGTATGTAAAGGTATTGTGAATGCCAGCAAGATAACGAAGTATCATCGATAGAAAAACTTTACGGCCCACTCGTAAACCGCTTTGTAAATCGGTTCATGGTAAATACTATCGATACTATTCAGATGTGCGATCATCGCCTCCACAGTTGTAGTGGTTGTTTCTAATATTTCGATTATTGCAGGGCGGTCATCATCTTCATCGAAGTATTCGAACAGCAGTACAGGTTTACCATGCCATTCAGCATCTGAGACTCTAAGGTTACAACTACCGCTCAACTCAAAGTGAATTTTGTAATTACCTTCTACAGAATGGCCTACGGGGAAAAAGCATAGGGTGTCATCTTTGTTTAAAAGCCATTCCCATTCATAACTATTCATTTGTGAACTCCTGTTCATTGAGTTTCAACAACTATCAACTACATCCAGCGAAGCATAAAAGATCGTTTATGGCAAAACCGGAGTGGAGTGCGATTCGATTCTGAGAAGGATGCCACGTATCGCACGCGAACCACCCAAGAGGATTATGCAATGCCACCACGAACCCCAAAAGCCTGCCGTGTTCGCGGCTGCCGCCATACCACTACTGACCCGTCAGGCTACTGCGAAAGCCACAAAAGCGAAGGCTGGAAGCAATACAAGCCAGGCCAGTCCCGACACCAGCGCGGTTATGGTTCGAAATGGGATGTTATCCGTGAACGTGTCCTGAAGCGTGACAAAGGCCTGTGCCAGTTGTGCCTGCGTGCTGGTGTGGTGCGTGAGGCGAAAACCGTTGATCACATCATCCCTAAAGCGCATGGCGGCACCGATGCAGACAGTAATCTGCAGAGCCTGTGCTGGCCGTGTCATAAGGCGAAGACGGCCCGTGAACGGCTGAAGTAAGAACCAGTTCCCACTGCCAGAGGGGAGGGGCGGGTCAAATCCCTGTGACCTGACGTCTTCCGGACTGCCCGCCCCATCGTTTTTTTATACCCGCGAAAAATGAAATTTAACCAGGAGTGCCGCATATGGCTGGAACGGCGGGGCGTTCCGGGCGTCGCCCCAAGCCAACGGCGCGCAAGGCGCTGGCCGGAAACCCCGGCAAGCGAGCCCTGAATAAAGATGAACCTGTTTTTACGCCCATCAAAGGTGTTGAGCCACCGGAGTGGTTCGCTGAAGAAGATCTCCCTCTCGCCACGATCATGTGGCAACTGACAACTAAAGAACTCTGCGGTCAGGGCCTGCTGTGCGTGACTGACCTCGCGGTGCTTGAGCGTTGGTGCGTGGCCTACGAGTTCTGGCGACGTGCCGTGAAAAATATTGCCAGACAGGGCAACACCATCACCGGTGCAATGGGCGGTATGGTCAAAAATCCGGAGCTGACCGCCAAAAAAGAACAGGAGTCCGAGATGAGCAGTACGGGGGCAATGCTCGGACTCGACCCCAGCAGCCGCCAGCGTCTGATTGGCCTGGCGGGGAAGAAGAAAGCCACTAACCCGTTTCTGAAAATTATCGAATCATGAGCCGGAAATCTTACCCCAACGTAAATGCTGCAAATCAGTATGCCCGGGATGTCGTGCGCGGAAAGATTGTTGCCTGCCAGTTTGTGATTCAGGCCTGCCAGCGCCATCTTGATGACCTGATGGCGGAAAAAAGTAAGTCGTTTCGTTACCGCTTCGACAAGGACCTGGCTGAACGGGCCGCCAAATTTATTCAGCTGTTGCCGCACACCAAGGGTGAGTGGGCATTTAAACGGATGCCCATCACGCTGGAGCCGTGGCAGCTATTTGTGATCTGCTGCGCGTTTGGCTGGGTCAATAAAGGCTCCCGGCTGCGCCGCTTCCGTGAGGTGTATACCGAAATCCCCCGTAAGAACGGCAAATCGGCAATCTCTGCCGGTGTCGCCCTGTATTGTTTTGCCTGTGATAACGAGTTCGGCGCGGAAGTGTATTCCGGTGCCACGACGGAGAAACAGGCATGGGAAGTCTTTCGTCCGGCAAGACTGATGTGTAAACGCACACCCATGCTGACGGAAGCGTTCGGGATTGAGGTTAACGCCTCAAACATGAACCGTCCGGAGGATGGTGCGCGTTTTGAACCGCTGATCGGTAACCCCGGTGATGGTTCATCACCCCATTGTGCGGTGGTGGATGAATATCACGAGCACGCCACAGATGCGCTTTACACCACGATGCTTACCGGGATGGGGGCGCGACGTCAGCCACTGATGTGGGCCATCACTACCGCCGGGTACAACATTGAGGGGCCGTGCTACGACAAACGGCGGGAAGTCATCGAGATGCTCAACGGCTCGGTGCCTAACGATGAACTGTTCGGGATCATCTATACCGTTGATGAAGGTGACGACTGGACCGACCCGCAGGTGCTGGAAAAAGCCAATCCAAATATTGGCGTGTCGGTTTATCGCGAATTTTTGTTAAGTCAGCAGCAGCGTGCGAAAAATAACGCCCGTCTGGCAAACGTCTTTAAAACAAAACACCTCAATATCTGGGTGTCGGCGCGTTCGGCGTATTTCAACCTGGTGAGCTGGCAGAGCTGCGAGGATAAATCACTGACCCTTGAGCAGTTCGAGGGGCAGCCGTGCATTCTGGCCTTTGACCTGGCGCGTAAGCTGGATATGAACAGCATGGCGCGACTTTATACCCGCGAGATTGACGGTAAAACGCATTACTACAGTGTGGCCCCGCGTTTCTGGGTACCGTATGACACGGTGTACAGCGTCGAGAAAAATGAAGATCGCCGGACAGCCGAACGCTTTCAGAAATGGGTGGAAATGGGCGTTCTGACCGTTACCGATGGTGCGGAGGTGGATTATCGCTACATCCTCGAGGAGGCCAAAGCGGCGAACAAAATCAGCCCGGTCAGTGAGTCACCCATCGACCCCTTCGGGGCGACCGGGTTGTCACATGACCTTGCTGATGAAGACCTGAACCCCATCACTATCATTCAGAACTACACCAACATGTCCGACCCGATGAAAGAGCTGGAAGCGGCAATTGAATCGGGGCGCTTTCATCATGATGGCAATCCCATAATGACCTGGTGTATCGGCAACGTGGTCGGCAAAACCATTCCGGGTAACGATGATGTGGTGAAGCCCGTCAAAGAGCAGGCGGAAAACAAAATCGATGGTGCAGTTGCGCTGATTATGGCGGTTGGCAGAGCCATGCTGTACGAGAAAGAAGACACGCTGTCTGATCACATTGAGTCCTACGGGATCCGCTCGCTTTAACTGAGGTAATTATGATCATGCTGATTCTCGCGCCTCTGGTGGGCGTGCTGGGTGCGCTTTTGCTGGCGTATGGTGCCTGGCTGATTTATCCCCCGGCGGGTTTTGTTGTTGCCGGGGCGCTGTGCCTGTTCTGGTCGTGGCTGGTGGCGCGATATCTCGATCGTACACAGCTGTCTGTCGGCGGAGGTAAATAGTGTTCTTTTCGGGATTATTTCAACGAAAAAGTGACGCGCCGGTGACCACGCCAGCAGAGCTGGCGGAGGTTATCGGGCTGTCATACGACACCTATACCGGAAAGCAGATCAGCAGCCAGCGGGCCATGCGACTGACGGCGGTTTTTTCCTGCGTCAGGGTGCTGGCAGAGTCGGTCGGGATGTTGCCCTGCAATCTGTATCACCTGAACGGCAGCCTGAAACAGAGGGCCACCGGCGAACGTCTGCATAAGCTGATCTCCACGCATCCCAATGGCTATATGACGCCGCAGGAGTTCTGGGAGCTGGTGGTCACCTGTCTGTGCCTGCGGGGAAACTTTTACGCCTACAAAGTGAAAGCATTTGGCGAAGTGGCTGAACTGCTGCCCGTCGATCCCGGCTGTGTGGTACCGAAGCTTAACAGTAGCTGGGAGCCGGTCTATCAGGTCACATTCCCGGACGGCTCCACGGATGTGCTGAGCCAGGAAGATATCTGGCATGTGCGCACGCTGACGCTGGACGGTCTGGTGGGGCTGAATCCCGTCGCCTATGCTCGCGAGGCAATATCGCTGGCAGCTGCGACCGAAGAGCACGGGGCCAGACTGTTCAGCAATGGTGCGGTGACGTCGGGTGTGTTGCGTACAGAGCAGACGCTGTCAGATCAGGCTTACGAGCGCCTGAAGAAAGATTTTGAGGAGCGTCACACCGGGCTTGGTAATGCTCACCGCCCGATGATCCTTGAGATGGGGCTGGACTGGAAGTCGATGGCGCTGAACGCCGAGGACAGCCAGTTCCTGGAAACCCGCAAGTTTCAGCTTGAAGAAATCTGTCGTCTGTTCCGGGTGCCGTTGCACATGGTGCAGAACACCGATCGCGCCACCTTCAACAATATTGAAGAGCTGGGGCTGGGATTTATCAACTATTCACTGGTGCCGTATCTGACCCGCATCGAGCAGCGGATCAACACCGGACTGGTTCGAAAAAGTAAGCAGGGCGTTTATTACGCCAAATTTAACGCCGGGGCGTTACTGCGCGGGGATATGAAGTCCCGTTTTGAAGCCTACGCCACCGGGATCAACTGGGGAATTTACTCTCCCAATGACTGCCGCGACCTGGAAGATATGAATCCCCGTCCCGGTGGGGATGTCTATCTCACACCGATGAACATGACCACGAAACCCTCCGATGGCAGTAAAGCCGGTAAGCAGAAGGATAACGCCAATGCAGACGAAACAACGTCTTGATGTACCGCTGAGTCTGAAATCTGTCAGTGACTCCGGTGAGTTTGAAGGGTATGGCTCCGTCTTTGGTGTAAAGGACAGCCACGATGATGTGGTGATGTCCGGGGCATTTGCTGCTTCCCTGCGGGCGTGGAGTGACAGAAAAGCGTTACCTGCGCTGCTCTGGCAGCACCGCATGGATGAACCCATCGGTGTTTACACCGAAATGAAGGAAGACGATGTCGGGCTTTACGTCAGGGGACGGTTGCTTATTGATGATGATCCCCTCGCAAAACGCGCACATGCACACATGAAGGCCGGTTCGTTAACCGGCCTTTCTATTGGGTACGTCCTGAAAGACTGGGAATACGACCGGAGCAAAGAAGCCTTTCTGCTGAAAGAAATCGACCTCTGGGAAGTCAGCCTGGTGACGTTCCCGTCTAACGACGAGGCGCGGATCAGCGACGTCAAGAACGCACTGGCCCGCGGGGAAATCCCCGAACAGAAAAAAATCGAAAGAGTCCTGCGTGATGTCGGACTCTCCCGTACCCAGGCCAAAGCATTCATGGCCGGGGGCTATGGCGCACTGTCCCTGCGCGACGCTGAGGATGTGGGCTCTGCACTGAATGCACTGAAAAATCTGAACTTCTAATCAGGAGAAATACGATGGCGGTTGATATTAAAGATGTCGAACAGGTCGCGCAGGAGCTGCAGCAGAAGTTTGACGACTTCAAAGCAAAGAACGACAAGCGCGTGGATGCGATTGAGCAGGAAAAAGGCAAACTTGCCGGGCAGGTGGAAACCCTGAACGGGAAACTCAGCGAGCTGGAAAACCTCAAAAGCGATCTTGAAAAAGAGCTGCTTGAGCTGAAACGTCCGGCAGGTGGTGCGCAAAATAAACTGGCCACCGAGCATAAAGAAGCGTTTGTGGGCTTCCTGCGTAAAGGCCGTGAAGATGGCCTGCGCGATCTGGAGCGCAAGGCATTACAGGTGGGCACCGATGAAGACGGCGGCTATGCCGTGCCGGAAGCACTGGATCGCAACATTCTCACCCTGCTGAAAGATGAAGTGGTGATGCGCCAGGAAGCCACGGTGATCACCGTTGGTGGTTCCGACTACAAAAAACTGGTGAATCTGGGCGGCACGGCTTCCGGATGGGTTGGCGAGACTGACGCGCGCTCCCAGACTGCCACCTCAAAACTGGGCCTGATTGAACCTTTCATGGGGGAAATCTACGGTAACCCGCAGGCCACCCAGAAAATGCTGGATGATGCCTTTTTCAACGTGGAAGCATGGATCAACAGCGAGCTGGCAACCGAATTTGCCGAACAGGAAGAAATTGCCTTTACCACCGGCGATGGTACCAAGAAGCCGAAAGGGTTCCTAGCGTATGAATCCACTGATGAAACCGATAAGGTCCGGGCGTTCGGCAAACTTCAGCATATTGTATCCGGCGAAGCGACGGGGGTGACCGCAGACGCCATTATCAAACTGATTTACACGCTGCGAAAGGCACACCGCACTGGCGCGAAGTTCATGATGAACAACAACAGCCTGTTTGCCATCCGTCTGCTTAAAGACAGCGAGGGTAACTATCTGTGGCGTCCGGGGCTGGAACTGGGACAGCCGTCCTCTCTGGCGGGTTACGGTATCGCTGAAAACGAACAGATGCCGGATATCGCCGCTGATGCGAAAGCCATTGCATTTGGTAACTTCAAACGGGGTTACACCATCGTTGACCGTATCGGCACCCGCATTCTGCGTGACCCGTACACCAATAAACCGTTTGTCGGTTTTTATACCACCAAGCGCACCGGCGGGATGCTGGTCGATTCGCAGGCCATCAAACTGCTGAAGATTGCAGCGGCGTAATCACTCAGGGGTGCGGAACCGCGCCCCCTGTTCTGACGGGTGAAGAATCATGATCCTGAAACAAGATCTGAAATGGTCACCGGACGGTATGCGTGTTGAGGTCATTCGGGCCGGTGAGTATGACGACGGGGCGCTTCCTGCCCGGGTGCAGGAGATTGCACTTCAGGCCGGGTTAGCAGAGCGCGGAACCAGTGCAAAAAGCAGTAAAGCGACAAAAGAGAAAAAAGCCACGACCAGTAAAGAGGGCTGAGTATGCTTCTGACAATGGAAGAGATTAAAGCCCAACTCCGGCTGGATGAGGATTTCGATGCTGATGACCGCCATCTGCAACTGCTGGCCTGTGCGGCACAAAAGCGGACGGAAACGTATCTGAACCGGAAGCTCTATGCACCGGATGAAACCATTCCGGACAGCGATCCGGACGGGCTGCACCTGCCGGATGATATTCGTCTGGGGATGCTGATGCTTATCAGCCATTTTTACGAAAACCGCTCGTCGGTTACGGAAGTGGAGAAACTCGACATGCCGCAGAGTTTTGGCTGGCTTGTCGGCCCGTACAGGTACTTTCCGCAATGAAAATTCGTCAGGCGCAGACCAGCGCAACCTACATTCTGCCGGACCCCGGTGAACTGAATAAACGCGTCCTGATCCGCCAGCGGGTGGATATGCCCGCGGATAACTTTGGCGTGGAGCCTCAATACCCGGTTACGTTCCGGACATGGGCGAAGGTTATCCAGACCAGTGCCACCACCTGGCAGGAAACCGCGCAGACCGGGGACGCCATCACCCATTACATCACCATTCGTTACCGCCGGGGGATCACTGCTGATTATGAGGTGGTCTGTGATGACAGTGTGTACCGGGTGAAACGTCAGCGTGATCTGAACGGGGCGCGGCGCTTTCTGCTGCTGGAGTGTACGGAGCTGGGCGAATGTAGGCAGAGTCACGGAGGCAGCAATGGCGACTCCCTTTTTTCACGTTGATGTTCAGCAGCCCGCCGAGATGCGCTTTAACCGCGCCCGTGTCCGGCGGGCGTTTGTCACGATTGGGCAGCGTCATATGCGTGATGCCCGTCGGCTGGTGATGCGCCGTGCGCGGTCGGCACCGGGTGAAAACCCCGGTTATCAGACCGGACGCCTGGCTCGTTCGATTGGTTATATGGTGCCGAGAGCCAGTAAAAAGCGAGCCGGTTTTATGACACGCATTGCCCCTAACCAGCGCAACGGGAAGGGGAACCGGATGATCTCTGGTGACTTCTATCCGGCGTTTCTGTTTTTTGGTGTCCGGGGAGGAGCAAAACGTCGTCGTAGTCATCATCGTGGTGCATCCGGTGGCAGCGGCTGGCGACTGGCTCCACGTAATAACTTCATGGTGGAAACGCTTGAAAAGAACCGCAGCTGGACACGCTATTTTCTGGCGCGGGAATTGCGTAAATCACTGAAGCCGGAGCGACGACACAGATGAAACTGACGCCTGTTATTGCTGCACTGCGTGCCCGTTGTCCGTATTTTGAAAACCGGGTTGCAGGCGCGGCCCAGTTCAAAAATCTGCCGGAGGTCGGAAAGCTGAAACTCCCGGCGGCATATGTTGTACCGGGTGATGATTCTCCGGGAGAAAACAAAAGCCAGACCGACTACTGGCAGGAGCTGAAAGAGGGTTTCTCCGTGGTTGTCATACTGAGTAACGGGCGTGATGAGCGCGGTCAGTTTGCCTCGTATGATGTGGTGGACGATGTCCGGCAGATGCTCTTTAAGGCTCTGCTGGGCTGGAACCCGGAGGCGTGCGGTAACCCGATTACCTATGACGGCGGCACGCTGCTGGATCTGAATCGTCATGAGCTGATTTATCAGTTCGATTTTTCGGTCATCAGCGAGCTGACTGAAGACGATACCCGCCAGCAGGATGATCTGAACAGTCTGGATGAACTGCAAACGCTGGCGATTGATGTTGATTATCTCGAGCCCGGTAACGGGCCTGACGGCGATATCGAACATCACACCGAAATAACCCTTCCTTCCTGAGGATCCTCATGTTTGTCAAACCTGTTAAAGGGCGGTCAGTGCCTGACCCTGCCCGCGGCGACCTTTTGCCCGCCGAAGGGCGAAATGTTGACGAGAACAACTACTGGCTGCGCCGTGAAGCAGCGGGTGATATCCGGCGCGTGAATAAAAAGGTGAACACCGATGACGATAAGCTTTAACACCATTCCGTCGAATACGCTGGTTCCGTTGTTTTATGCGGAAATGGATAACCAGGCGGCGAATACTGCACAGGACAGCGGAGCATCGCTGCTGATTGGTCATGCCAATAACGGTGCAGAGATTGTTGCCAACAGTCTGGTACTGATGCCGTCGGCAGACTATGCACGCCAGATTTGTGGTGCGGGAAGTCAGCTGGCGCGTATGGTCGAGGCTTATCGCCAGACCGACCCGTTTGGCGAGCTGTATGTGATTGCCGTTCCGGAAGCCACAGGAGCGGCGGCAACGGTTACGCTGACGGTGACCGGGGCGGCAACCGAAACCGGCACGGTGAATGTTTATGTGGGACGTACCCGCGTGCAGGCACCGGTGACCAACGGCGATAACGTCGCGACGATTGCCAGCAGTATCAAAGATGCCATTAATGCCGTTCCGGCCCTGCCGTTTACGGCCTCATCTTCGGCAGGCGTGGTCACGCTGACCGCGCGTCATAAGGGGCTTTGCGGGAATGAAATTCCTGTCAGCCTCAATTACTACGGCTTCGGTGGGGGCGAAGTGCTGCCAGCAGGCGTACAGATTGCCGTGGCGACGGGGACCACCGGAACGGGCGCTCCGGTTCTCACCGGCGCGGTGGCTGCAATGGCGGATGAGCCGTTTGATTATATCGGTCTGCCGTTCAACGACACGGCCTCCCTTAACACGCTGGTGACCGAGATGAACGATACCAGCGGTCGCTGGAGCTATGCGCGTCAGCTGTATGGCCATGTGTATACGGCAAAGATCGGCACGCTGTCAGAACTGGTGACCGCAGGTGACCAGTTTAACCAGCAGCACATTACCCTGGCGGGGTACGAAAAAGACACCCAGACGCCTGCCGATGAGCTGGCGGCAAGCCGTACCGCCCGCGCAGCGGTGTTTATCCGCAACGATCCGGCACGTCCCACGCAGACCGGTGAGCTGGTGGGTATGCTGCCTGCGCCGAAGGGGAAACGGTTCACGATGACCGAACAACAGACCCTGCTGTCTCATGGCGTGGCAACGGCGTATGTCGAAAGCGGGGTACTGCGCATTCAGCGTGATGTCACCACGTACAGGAAAAACGCTTACGGGGTTGCGGATAACAGCTACCTCGACAGCGAGACGCTGCATACCAGTGCGTATGTACTGCGCAAACTGAAATCCGTCATTACCAGTAAGTACGGGCGTCACAAGCTTGCCAGCGACGGTACCCGCTTTGGTCCCGGTCAGGCGATTGTCACCCCGGCGGTGATCAAAGGGGAACTGCTGGCAACCTACCGTCAGCTTGAGCGTGCGGGGATCGTGGAAAACTACGAACTGTTTAAGCAGTACCTGGTTGTGGAGCGTGATGCCAGCGATCCGAACCGCCTGAACACGCTGTTCCCGCCTGACTATGTTAACCAGTTGCGTGTCTTTGCCGTGGTTAACCAGTTCCGTCTTCAGTATTCAGAGGAGTCTGCATAATGGCCCGTATCGGGGGAACCTGTTATTTCAAAATTGACGGTCAGCAGCTATCGCTGACCGGCGGCATTGAGGTGCCCATGAACAGGACGGTCAATGATGACATCATCGGCCTGGACGGTTCAGTGGACCGCAAGGAAACTCACCGTGCGCCTTATGTCAAAGGGACCTTCAAGGTGCCGAAGAATTTTCCGGTGAGCAAAATCACCTCGTCTGATGAGATGACCATCACTGCCGAGCTGGCGAACGGTCAGGTCTATGTACTGTCGTCCGCCTGGCTGCACGGCGAAGCGAACCATAATGCCGAAGAAGGCACGGTTGATCTTGAGTTCCACGGTGAAGAAGGGGATTACCAGTAATGAAAGAGCTTGAGTTAAAGAAACCGATTATCGCTCATGGCGAGACACTCTCCGTACTGGAGTTTGATGAACCCACCGGGAAGGATGTCCGCGAGCTGGGGTATCCCTACCAGATGAATCAGGATGAGTCCGTCAGACTTCTGGCGCATGTGGTGTCGAAATACATTGTGCGGCTGGCGAAAGTGCCGCAAAGCTCTGTCGACCAGATGTCTCCGGCAGACCTGAATGCAGCGGCGTGGCTTGTGGCTGGTTTTTTCCTCCAGGCCTGACGGCTGAATACCTCACTGATCGCTTCTTTGACTGCGCCAGCTACTGGCGCATTAATCCCTTCGAATTGCTGAATATGCCGATCAGTGAAATTCCCTTGCTGGTCAGTCAGGCAAACAGGATAGAGCAGGAGAAACGCACACATGGCTGAATTTGAGCTTAAGGCGTTGATCACCGGTGTCGACAGGCTTTCTCCCGCGCTGTCGAAAATGCAAAAGAAAATCCGGGGATTTAAACGCCAGGCGGAAGAAGCGTCACAGGGTGGGCTGGCGCTTGGTGGCGGACTGGCAGCGGGTCTGACGCTTTCCCTGAAATCTTATGCCGATCAGGAAAACGCCGCCACCGGGCTGAAAGTCGCCATGATGGATGCGAACGGCGAGGTTGGAAAGAGCTTTCAGGACATCAATAAACTGGCTATTGGCCTGGGTAACCAGCTACCCGGTACAACGGCTGATTTCCAGAACATGATGCAGATGCTGGTGCGTCAGGGGATCCCGGCAGAAAACATTCTTGGTGGTGTGGGTAAAGCGACAGCTTATCTTGCGGTACAACTGAAAAAAACACCGGAAGCGGCTGCTGAGTTTGCTGCAAAGATGCAGGATGCTACCGGAACGGCCTCAGAAGACATGATGGGGCTGTTCGACACAATTCAGAAGGCGTTTTATCTGGGCGTTGACGACACCAACATGTTGTCATTCTTCACTAAAACCAGCTCTGTTCTGAAGATGGTGAACAAGGACGGTCTTCAGGCTGCACAGAGTCTTGCCCCCATCAGTGTCATGATGGATCAAATGGGGATGAACGGGGAGTCGGCAGGTAATGCCCTGCGAAAAGTTATCCAGTCCGGATTAAGCGTTAAGAAAATCAGGGACGTCAATAAAATCATGGCCCGCCAGAAACTCGGGGTACAGCTCGATTTTACTGATGGCAAAGGGAGTTTTGGCGGTCTTGATAACATGTTTAAGCAACTGGCAAAGCTGCGAAAACTTACCGACGTTAAGCGAACAGGTGTACTTAAGGCAATATTTGGTGATGATGCCGAAACCCTTCAGGTGGTCAATGCGCTGATCGATAAAGGAAAGGATGGCTACGATCAGATCCAGCAGAAGATGAATAAACAGGCCAGCCTGAATAAACGTGTTCAGGCTCAGCTTGGTACGCTGTCCAACCTGTGGGAGGCAATGACGGGGACCGCAACTAACGGCCTTGCGGCTATTGGCGGCGCATTTTCTGGTGACGCTAAGAACATCACGCAGTGGCTGGGGGAGTTGGGGGAGAAATTCACGAAATTTGCGGATGAAAATCCCCGGGTTATTCGCGGCGTCGTCGGGCTTGCTGCCGGTCTTGCGATTCTGAAACTGGGATTGATGGGCGTGGGCAGTGCCATCAGTATCGTCAGCAGGATCATGTCGATGACGCCGATTGGCATGATTGCGACGGCGATTGCCCTGGCTGCGGGATTAATTATCACTAACTGGGATGTTGTCGGACCTTATTTTAAGAAACTCTGGGAAACCATTAGTCCTTATTTTGAGGCTGGCCGGGAACTTCTGAAGAAGGTTTTTGCCTGGTCGCCGCTGGGGATGGTGATCAATAACTGGGGACCGGTTGTTAAGTGGTTTCAGGATATGTGGGATAAGCTGAAGCCGATTATTGAATGGTTTACCGACAGTTCCGGTGACACGGTCGATGCCATTAACTCTGCGCAGTGGGGCGCGGGTGCTTATGATGCTTATGGGACGGGAATACCGGCGCGGGGATACACACCTTATCCGGCGGTGGATCCGGCTCAGTCAAACAACGCCTCCGATGCCACAGGCTCGAATCCCTTCATGATTAACAAAGCTTCTGCGCCAAAAGTTGATGGTGAGATCAAGGTCTCTTTTGTGAATTCGCCTCCGGGGATGCGGGTTATGGAAACGCGATCCAGCGGTTTTGATGTCAGCCATGATGTTGGCTATACGCGCTTTGGCAGGTAATGAAAAATTAATCTGTTAATGAGTCCCACTCCGGTGGGATTTTTTATGTACGGAGTTTATATGACGTGGAAAGACAGACTTCAGGACGCGTCATTTCGCGGTGTGCCGTTTAAGGTTGAAGAAGAAAGTGCGGGAACCGGCCGTCGTGTGGAAACACACGAATATCCGAACCGCGACAAACCCTATACCGAAGATCTGGGAAAAGTCACTTTCCGCCCGTCCATCACGGCTTATGTGGTGGGCGATGACTGCTTTGACCAGCGCGATCGCCTGATTGACGCGCTGAATAAACCCGGTCCCGGCACGCTTGTCCATCCGACATACGGTGAGCTGAAAGTCTGTGTTGACGGGGAAGTTCGGGTCAGCACATCGAAGAATGAAGGGCGTATTGTCCGCTTTGACCTGAAGTTTGTCGAAGCGGGAGAACTCTCTTACCCCATATCAGGTGCGGCGACGGCGCAGACGCTGATGTCATCCTGTTCTGCACTGGATGACTGCATCAGTGACAGTTTCAGAGGTTTCAGTATCGATGGCGTGGCGGATTTTGTGCAGAACGACGTCGTCGGTAATGCCAGCACAATGCTGGGGTATGTTTCTGATGCGATGAAAGTGGTGGATTCTGCCGTATCGGATGCCGCCAGGCTGTTGCAGGGGGATATCTCGGTACTTCTGTCGCCGCCATCGTCAGGCAAAAATTTCGTTGAGCAGGTGCAGAAAATGTGGCGTACCGGGAAACGCCTTTATGGTAACGCCAGCGACCTGGTCACCATGATCAAAACGCTTTCCGGTGTCAGCCTCGGCAGCGATCTGCAACCGCGCGGCGTCTGGAAAACGGACAGTAAAACCACCGCCACGGCGACGCAGCAGCGTAACGTGGTTGCCAGCACCCTTCGTACGACCGCAATCAGCGAAGCGGCGTATGCCGTCACCCGATTGCCTGCGCCAACAACTTCCGCGGTGATGCAGAATGCCGCAGTGGGGCAGGCAACAACACCCGCGCAGAGCACTGGCTGGCCTTCCGTCACGCATCCGGCACTGAACAATGCACCGGCGGTGAAAAGCACGGTTGACCTGCCAACGTGGGAAGAACTGACTGACATTCGCGACACACTGAATACGGCAATTGATAAGGAGTTGTCCCGTACAACCAGTGATGCGCTGTTTCTGGCGCTGCGCCGGGTGAAAGCAGATCTGAATGCGGATATCAACACGCGCCTTGAACAGTCTGCACGGATCATTCAGCGCACGCCGGATGAGGTTTTACCCGCGCTGGTGCTGGCGGCGACCTGGTTTGATAACGCGGCGCGTGACGGGGACATTATCCGGCGTAATGCCATTACGCATCCCGGCTTTGTGCCGGTGATCCCTCTGAAGGTGCCAGTGCAATGAACGATAACGTCACGCTACGGGTAAATGGCCGGGAGTGGAATGGCTGGACATCGGTGCGCATCGGTGCCGGTGTTGAACGACTGGCGCGGGATTTCAGTGTGGAGATCACCCGCCAGTGGCCGGGAGATGAGGGTATCACCACGCTTCAGCCGCGCATTAAAAACGGTTCAAAAGTGGAAGTGCTGATTGGTGATGAGCTGGTGATCACTGGCTGGGTGGAGGCGACGCCCGTTCGTTACGATGCCCGTTCGGTCAGCACCGGTATTGCCGGACGCAGTCTGACCGCTGACCTGATTGACTGTGCAGCCGAACCGACACAGTTTAACGGACGATCGCTGGTACAGATTGCGCAGGCGCTTGCTGCGCCTTTCGGCATTGAGGTGGTGAACAGCGGTGCGCCGTCGGGTGTTATTCCTGATGTCCAGCCTGATCACGGTGAAACGGTGATCGAGGTGATCAACAAAATACTCGGTCAGCAGCAGGCGCTGGCTTACGACGACTCGCACGGCAGGCTGGTGATTGGCGGTATTGGCTCAACGCGGGCACATACCGCGCTGGTACTCGGGGAAAACATCCTTTCCTGCGATACGGAGAAGAGTATCCGGGAGCGGTTTTCTGTTTACCAGGTGGCGGGGCAGCGTGCCGGAAACGACGATGATTTCGGTGAGGCCACCACCACCGCGCTGCGGGCCCGCACAGAAGACGCATTTATTGCCCGTTACCGTCCGATGTATATCAGGCAGACAGGGCAGGCTACGGGGGCAGGCTGTATTGCGCGTGCTGACTTTGAAGCCCGGCAACGGGCGGCGCGGACGGATGAAACCACCTATGTGGTGCAGGGCTGGCGACAGGGTAACGGTACGCTGTGGCAGCCCAACCAGCGGGTGATTGTCTTCGATCCGGTCTGTGGTTTCGACAATACCGAACTGCTTGTCTCGGAAGTCACGTTTACTCAGGACCAGAACGGCACCCTGACGGAAATCCGTGTCGGCCCGCCTGATGCTTATCTGCCTGAACCCGAAGCCCCCGGCGCGCGGAAAAATAAAAAAGCCAGAGTACAGGAGGACCCGTTCTGATGAGGACGATTGAAGCCATGCAGCGACAACTTCTCGGCCTGATTGGGCGGGCCGTGGTGAAAAGCATCAGTGCCGCCACGAAATGTCAGACCGTGGATGTGTCCCTGATTGCCGGTGAACCCAAAGCCGGGGTTGAACATCTTGAACCCTACGGTTTTACCGCAAGGGCAAACAGCGGTGCGGAAGCGGTGGTGTTGTTTCCGGATGGTGACCGTTCTCATGCGGTGGTTGTTACGGTGTCGGACCGGCGCTACCGCCTGAAAGGGCTGCAGACGGGTGAGGTGGCTGTCTATGACGATCAGGGGCAGTCCGTGACGCTGACCCGGGAGGGGATCGTGGTGGACGGTGCAGGGAAAACGATCACGTTTCGCAATTCACCTGAAGCACGTTTTGAAATGGACCTGGAAGTGACAGGACAGGTGAAAGACCTGTGCGACTCCGGCGGCACCACCATGTCAGCGATGCGGCTTGCCTATAACGGGCATCGTCACAGAGAGAACGGCCAGGGCAGTAACACCGACAAACCTGATAAAGCGATGGAGACATGATGGAACTGTGGCTGACGGTGAATGGTAAACGCACCTGCGCCAGCGCACCGCTGGATCCGCTGACCCGCGCCGTGGTGATTTCCCTGTTTACCTGGCGGCGGGCGGAGCCTGATGACAACGCCGACGTCCCGATGGGATGGTGGGGGGATACCTGGCCTGCGGTACAGAATGACCGTTACGGCTCCCGACTGTGGCTGCTTCAGCGCAGCAAACTGACCAATCAGCTGGTGCTGACGGTAAGGGGGTATATCCGCGAATGCCTGCAATGGATGATTGATGACGGCGTGGTGTCCCGTATTGATCTGGATATCCGCCGCACCGGGATTAATGAACTGGGTAACAGTATCACTCTCTGGCGTCGTGACGGACCGGTAATGATTTCTTTTGATGATCTGTGGAGTGCGATAACGCATGGCGGACAGTGAATTTCAGCGCCCGACGCTGGCAGAAAATATCAGTATGCTCCGTAACGATTTATTCGCCAGGCTGGATGTCAGCGACACGCTCCGGCGCATGGATGAAGACGTGCGGGCAAAGGTGTATGCGGCGGCGCTGCATACGGTCTACGGTTACATCAATTATCTGGCAATGAACATGCTGCCTGACCTGTGCGATGAGTCCTGGCTGGCGCGACATGCTGCGATGAAACGGTGTCCGCGCAAGGGGGCCACGGCTGCCAGCGGGTATATGCGCTGGGAAGGTGTCAGCGATGGCCTGAAGGTGACTGCCGGGAGTGTTATTCAGCGCGATGACCTGGTTCAGTACGCGGCAACTGCCGATGCAACCAGCTCCGGTGGTGTCCTGCGCGTGCCGATCGCCTGCTCAACTGCAGGCGCGGTCGGTAACGCTGACGATGGTACGGCATTAATTTTGGTCACGCCGGTGAATGGTCTGCCGTCTTCCGGTGTGGCTGACACCCTGACAGGCGGATTTGATACAGAAGATCTGGAAACGTGGCGCGCCCGCGTCATTGAGCGGTATTACTGGACGCCTCAGGGCGGGGCTGACGGGGACTATGTCGTCTGGGCTAAAGAAGTGCCCGGCATTACCCGCGCATGGACATACCGACACTGGATGGGAACGGGGACTGTCGGTGTGATGATTGCCAGCAGTGACCTGATTAACCCCATTCCGGAAGAATCAACGGAAACGGCGGCAAGACAACATATCGAGCCACTGGCCCCGGTAGCAGGCTCTGATTTGTATGTATTCAGGCCGGTGGCGCACAAAGTGGATTTTCATATCCGCGTGACGCCGGACACACCGGAAATACGGGCTGCCATCACCGCGGAGTTGCGTTCATTCCTGCTGCGTGATGGTTATCCGCAGGGAGAGCTGAAGATATCGCGTATCAGTGAAGCGATTTCCGGTGCGAACGGGGAATACAGCCATCAGTTGCTTGCTCCGGCGGACAATATCTCCATTGCAAAAAATGAACTGGCGGTTCTGGGGACGATTTCATGGACGTGACAAACGATGATTACATCCGTCTGTTGTCGGCACTGTTGCCCCCTGGTCCGGCGTGGTCAGCCAGCGATCCGGCGATTGCCGGTGCGGCACCGTCATTAACCCGTGCTCATCAGCGTGCGGATGCCCTGATGCGGGAGCTGGATCCGCGCACCACCACCGAACTGATAAACCGCTGGGAGCGTCTGTGCGGCCTGCCGGATGAATGTATTCCGGCAGGGACGCAGACCCTTCGCCAGCGTCAGCAACGGCTGGATGCGAAGGTTAACCTGGCGGGCGGCATCAATGAGGATTTTTACCTTGCGCAGCTTGCTGCCCTGGGCAGACCAGATGCCACCATCACGCGATACGACAAAAGCACGTTCACCTGCTCATCGGCCTGTACTGACGCGGTGAATGCGCCGGAATGGCGGTATTACTGGCAGGTCAATATGCCAGCTGCCACCAACACCACCTGGATGACATGTGGCGATCCCTGCGATTCCGCACTGCGTATCTGGGGGGACACAGTTATCGAGTGCGTGCTTAACAAACTCTGCCCGTCGCATACCTACATAATTTTTAAATATCCGGAGTAATCCATGCATCGTATAGACACGAAAACCGCGCAAAAGGATAAGTTCGGCGCGGGTAAGAACGGTTTTACCCGTGGTAACCCCCAGACAGGCACGCCTGCCACCGATCTGGATGATGACTACTTTGACATGTTGCAGGAAGAGCTCTGCAGCGTGGTGGAGGCATCCGGTGCCAGCCTGGAGAAGGGGCGGCATGACCAGCTGCTTACCGCGCTTCGTGCGCTGCTGTTAAGTCGCAAAAATCCGTTTGGCGATATCAAATCGGACGGCACGGTGAAAACGGCTCTTCAAAACCTTGGTTTGGGAGATACAAGCGGATACGTGGGACGCCGGCTGAGTACCCGGGTTTTCACGTCATCAGGTACGTACACCCCGACGCCAGGAACAAAACGGATCAGGGTCACAATAACGGGCGGCGGTGGCGGAGGGGGCGGCTGCAAGGCTATATCCAATAATGAAACGTTTTTCGGTGCTGGCGGTGGGGCCGGTGGAACAATAATTTCAATAATGACCCCGACACAGAATAGTTATCCAGTCACTATCGGCGCAGGTGGGGCCGGTGGTGTTAGTGCGACGTACGGCATCAATGGCGGTAATAGCTTATTCGCATCGTTAATTGCTCCTGGTGGCGCAGGCGGCGGAAAGTCAGGAGTCACAAACACAAACGGTGGTAACGGAGGTGTGCCGAGTACTGGCGATATAAACATCATTGGTGGATGTGGAGGCGACGGTCAGTCCGGAAATATCGGCGTCAGCGGTGAAGGCGGAACATCGTACTGGGGTGGCGGTGGACGCGCAGGCGCTGGCGGTGGTGTTAGCGGCAAGGCATATGGTTCAGGTGGCGGTGGTGCATACGATGCCGGTTATAGCGGAACCAGTATGACGGGCGGGAAAGGCGCTGCAGGGATTTGTATTATCGAGGAGTTTGCATAATGAATGCGTCATATGCAGTTATTGAAAATGGGATGGTTGTGAATGTCATTGTCTGGGATGGCGAGGCTGAATTCACAGTGCCGGATAATCAGCAGCTCATTGATATTTCTGATATCAGTGAGCATCCCGGAATCGGCTGGGGGTATTCAGACGGGGTATTTACTGCGCCGCTCCCTCCGGAACGTTCTCATGATGAACTGGTAGCTGACGCTGAACAGAAAAAACAGTCGCTGATAGACGCAGCAATGGCCAATATCAGCGTGATTCAGTTAAAGCTGCAGGCCGGGCGCAAACTGACGCAAGAAGAAACTACCCGACTTAACGTTGTGCTGGATTATATCGAGGCTGTGACGGCAACAGATACCAGCATTGCACCGGATATTGAGTGGCCGGATGAACCGTGCTTCGCTGAGTAAAGTCTGTTGAGGAGAAGCGGTTTAATTGTAACTCAATTCTTTTTGTGTAATAAAAGTAGGACAAAACTGTGACACATAAAGCCTCGCAATGGTTTGCAAGGCTTTGAACGCTTCTGTATTGATGATGTGACGCGGTTTCGTTTATTTCCATTCTATATATTGATGTCGATTTTTATGAATATAGAGCATACGGATAAACTGCAGTGTGATTAGAGTCAAAGTAATAGTTGTTGACTCTAATCATTGCAAAGTGACTTTACTTAATGAAATTTATCTCGGATGAATTGTTGCGATGGTTTTTCAATGAATATATATGACATATAGCTAATTGCCATTAATGTAAGCATGAATAAAATGAATACCTTGGGGCTGTAAAAAAGATCGCGTCCATAGCCAATCTTGTCAGCTAAATAAACAACAATGATTTGCAAAGGAAAATGTAAAAGATAAGATGAATAACTGATATCGCCCAACCATTCAATTTTTTTCCCAAAATCGTTTCGTATTGCGCTAATTGATACAAGGAAAAAGATTATGGAGGTAAATCCGAATAAGATAATTGAGAATATATCTGCTACTTGCAGGGTAAAGATAACTCCCCATGAGATCAATAGAAAAACACAAGCAAAAATAAAAAATAACTTTGCGCTAATATTTTTTATGGCCGCAATCGTAATTTTATAAGTCAGACCACCAATAAAGAAAGAGAATGCGCCGATCATTATGGGATTGTTAATTTTGAAAAAGTAGTACGACAATGCAACTATTAAAATTGATATGAATGTTGTTTTTGATGTGAACTTGCATAATATAAAAAATATCATGTACATAAGTACTTCAATCGACACGGACCATGTCGGGGCGTTGAAGGACCAACCTCGCTCAAATCCCCATGATTGAATCATCAATAAATTCAGAATGGCATGGTAAATGTCATTCATAGGATAAACAAAAAAATAATTATGACTTTTAAAGAAAATAATTTGTAATATTGCCACGACAGCAAATGTAAATATATAAAGTGGATATAATCTACTGACACGGTTAACTATAAAAGTTTTTGCTGAGGTTTTATTGCTGTGTATATTGTCAGCGTATAGATAAAAAAATATGAATCCAGAAATCATAAAAAACAATTCGACAGCATATAAACCGTAATGATAAAAGACGGAAAAAAATTCATAAAAAGGTTGGCGGTTTATGATTATGTCAGATGCAGCATTCTTTTTCATAAAAAAATGTTGCCAATGCCATAACACAACGGAAAGTGCGGCAAATCCTCTCAGAACATCCAGGGTATATATTCTCTTCCCAAAAACATTCGTCACAACGAACCTCTTTTAATAAAGTCAAGTGATAATGAAAGATAAATATTGTAAACGAAAAAGCACTGGACTGGAACATATATCTCTGCCTATAATTTAACCAGGATAATTTTACTAACGCAGTCATAATTCGTTCATGTATACCAGATGAAAGTACATGTTCTATGAAATAGGGTTTTGCCTGGAGTTTGAAGGTTTTTAACGATTATACCTGTTTAATCGACTCCCCATGTTTTTTGACATTATCCACCGCACACGATACTGGATGCCAGGCAAACTGATTTGCTGGCATAAAGTCACTGAGAATTTTTTACCAACAATATCTTGCCACATCTTTTCCCGCACAGTTTCGGCAATAGAATCAGCGGGCAGCGGTCATCAATATTCATCAGACATTGATCTGCCGCACTATCTGACCGGTGTCCTGCTGAGAATACTAATTTCTTTTTTTGCAAGTGCTGTCCAATCATGATTGGGGGGGGGCGGCGGAGTTGAAACCGCAGGTACGTTGTATGCAATAACGTGCTGCGGTTTAATCTTATCAATTGAATACTCAAAAATTAGGTGAGTAACGGACCGGGGACATAGCTCCTTTTTTTCTTAATTCATCTGGTATTTTTTTCCCAAGATAAAGATTTGCTATTTCAGGTGGGGCTTCTCGACCTTCAAAACCATAGCGAGAACTTTGTGTTGCCTCAAAGTCAGGATCCTCGTCCCAGTATTTCATCGTAGGGAAATTTTCACGTGTTGATTTGAGCCATTTATCAGCAATAAAAACCCCTCGAACGATGCCCCTTACAGTGGCAAGAATGACTTCTGCTTGGCTGGCGCGAGAGACATTAATGCGCCAGCTAAATCGAACCGCATCATAAAGCTCTGAATCCTTTGCACTTCTGTTAACGGAAATCATTAATGCTTTATGATGAAATGTTATGGTTTCGGGTTGATATGTTGCTATCAACTCTTTGACATGCGCGGCGCCGAATTCATTGCTGCCAGCACCATTCATGATATTCGTTAACCCAGGGTAGGCATCAATAAGTGCTGCTTCAACTTCGTACGCCGTCTTTTCATCAGTCATTCCGTGTCGATGGATGACGTGGATAACTTCAAGTCCTGCTAACCTTATTTCTCTAATTTGCTTTAGCTTGTTGCTCAGTAACTCGTCATCGTCAGCTGCTGCCACTTCACCGCGCATATGGGCAAATACGCGGTTGCCTTTGCCTTTCCCTACATAGAAGGTGCTTCCGTCCCTCGGATCAATCAATCGGTAAACATACCAGCCAAGGTGCTCAATTACTCCAGAGGGAAACTCAGTAATATCCATTTTCTATTGTCTGTGAATTATTTGTCTGGCATATGTTAATGAATGTTTTGAGGATTCACAACCAATAGTATGGGCTAACGTCATCCTACATTTGAGGTGGCCAAAAATAAGCAATTTTTAGTAGGCACGAAGTTGAGCACCATCGCCCATTCATATCTGTGTGTAAGTTGTATCAGACAGAGTCTGAACTAATGAAATAGAATTAATCCCATATTGTTACTAATCGAACAGTTATTCTGAGATGTTACATTGTAACGAGGGTATATCGTTGGGTATGCCTGAGGTATTGCACACCATTAGACCTACGGCGAACTTCCCCTGTCTCCAGACGTTGCTGATACTAAAGATAACGGTGCTGCATTTTATCAGAATTGCCATAGAGAATTGCATTATAGTAAAAATGAGAAAGAACTAATTGAGATGCATTGCGTTAATATAAACCGATTACAGAAATAAAATTGTTTATTAAAGTCACATTTAAGATGTAATACCCTACTTGGTAAAAATTTTCTCTGATCATAATTTCTGCAAATATTAATTGCTATTTTTATGCTAAAAGTGGTTATCAAAACTCAAAAACACATGTTGATAATCAATGAGTTAGGGAGATGCTAAGAGCTAATGAGTTATATGCAAGTTAGTAAAATTATGTTGCTATATCAAATAGTTGAGAATTAATCATCTAACTAATGTTACGCCACATGGGTTGGACCGAAGCCGCAGACCTGATTGTTAAAGGTATGGAAGGCGCAATCAATGCGAAGACCGTAACCTATGACTTCGA